>JAABUN010000018.1_pt1:0-320000 | contig 383666 bp, 353 predicted proteins | sample 5559311 | NCBI WGS metagenome assembly JAABUN01 (sample SAMN10711877, study PRJNA513370) | rock metagenome | isolation source: Antarctica rocks | place: Antarctica: Victoria Land, Siegfried Peak sud
GGGGCCGCTGAAGGTTCCCGGGAGTGAGCCCCTCACCCGGACCTCCGGTCCGACCTCTCCCCGCCGGGGAGAGGTGGGCGTCGCGGCCGGACCGAAGTACGTGTAGCAAGTCACCCTGCTACGCTCGAGGCGGTCGGCATGTCGCCTCCCCCGGCGCCCCTCGATGGAGAACCGCTCATGACGAGGGACCTGGACGCGGCGGCGGAGCGGGTGGCTGATCTCTTGCTCGAGCTGCGCGCCACGCTGGCCGTGTCCGAATCCTCGGCCGGCGGCCTGATCTCGGCCGCGCTGCTGGCGGTGCCGGGCGCGTCGCGCTTCTTCCTCGGCGGCGCGGTCGTCTACACCGCCGTCTCGCGCGAAGCTTTGCTCGGCATCTCCGCGGCCGAGATGGCGGGCATCCGGTCCGCCTCCGAGCCCTACGCGGCGCTCCTCGCCCGGACCATGCGGGCGAGGATGGGCGCGACCTGGGGCCTTTCCGAGACCGGGGCGGCCGGCCCGACCGGCAACCGCTACGGCGACGCCGCCGGCCATGCCTGCCTGGCCGTGAGCGGCCCGGCCGAGATGGTCCGGACCCTGGAGACAGGCGGGTCGGACCGAGGCGCGAACATGGAGGCCTTCGCGCTCGCGGCGCTCGCGCTGCTGGAGACGCAGCTCGTGCCCGGGCCGGAGGCCCGAGCCTAGCCGGGCTCAGCGCCGGGTCGCGGGAAGGCCCCCGGCGGTCTTCGCGGCCCGCACGAGCTGGATGAACTCCGAGCGGTAGCCGAACGGATCGTCGCCCCTGGACGCGGCGGCGAGCCGGATCACGTCGTCGAAGGCGAGCGCGCCCGTATGCCGGCCCCCGCGCAGGATCTCGCCGAATCCCGCCACCGCGGTCGCGAAGCGGGCCTCGGCCGGGGCGTCCTCGAAGCGGGCCGCCTCGCCGGCGCGCGCCACCGGCATCGTGCGCAATTCGCTCACGTCCCGGCCCGGCAGCTTGTAGCGAAGCTGCACGAAAGCGTACTCACCCGCCTTCGTCTCGACCGCCCCGGCAGGTGCCGGCGCGGCCGATCCGTAGCGCAGCTCGCCCTGGCTCAGCGGCCCGCCGACGGGCACGATCTCGTAAAGCGCCGTCACGCTCTGGCCCGACCCGACCTCGCCCGCATCGACCTTGTCGTTCGCGAAATCCTGGCGCGCCAGGAGCCGGGTCTCGTACCCGATGAGGCGGTATTCCGACACCGCTTCCGGGTTGAACTCGACCTGGATCTTCACGTCCTTGGCGATCGGGAACAAGGTCGAGGTCGCCTCCTCGACGAGCACCTTGCGGGCTTCGTTGATCGTGTCGATGTAGGCCGCCGCGCCGTTGCCGTTCTGGGCCAGCGCCTGCATCAGGGCGTCGTTGTAATTGCCCATGCCGAAGCCCAGCACCGACAGGAAGATGCCGCGGCCGCGCTCCCGCTCGACGAAGCCCTTCAGCTCCTCGCGGTCGGTGATGCCGACGTTGAAGTCGCCGTCGGTCGCCAGCACCACGCGGTTGACCCCGCCAGCGTCGAAGTTGCGGGCCGCGAGCCCGTAGGCCTGGCGGATGCCCTCACCGCCGGCCGTCCCGCCGCCGGCGCTCAGCGCCTCGATGGCGGCCAGGATGCGGCCCTTGTCGGCCGTCGGTTCGAGAGCCGTGCCGGCCTGGCCCGCATAGGTCACGATCGCGACCCGGTCGTCGGGGCCGAGCTGGCCTACGAGAAGCGCCAGCGACTGCTTCACGAGCGGCAGCCGGTTCGGCGCGTTCATGGAGCCCGACGTGTCGACCAGGAACACGAGGTTGGCGCGGGGCCGCGTCTCGGGCGTCAGCGCATATCCCTTGATGCCGATCCGGATGATCTTGCGGCCCTCGCTCCAGGGGCTCGGATACACCGCGAGGTGGGTCCGGAACGGCTCGGCGGCGGTGGCCGGGCCTTCGTACGCATAGGGGAAGTAGTTCACGAGCTCCTCCGTCCGGACGGAGGCGGCGGGCGGCAGCGCGTTGCGGGCGAGCGAGGCCCGCATGAAGGAATACGAGGCGGTGTCGACGTCGATCGAGAAGGTCGAGACGGGCGTCTCGCGCACCACCTTGAAGCCGTTGACGGCCGTCCCCTCGAAGCGGTCGCGGCCGACCGGCTCGGCTTGCTCCAGCCTCGCTTCCGGCTGCGGCGCCAATTGCATCGCGCGCGTCGTCGGGCCGGCTTCCGCCAAGCGAGGGCGTCCGTGAGGCGCCGGCGGCGCGGTGGGATTTGCCCCGTCGAGCCCGCGCGTGCCGCCGGAGGACCTGAAGCTTTGCCCGGCCGGAGAGGGAGGGGCCGCGACGGAGCCGGCCGCCTGAGGAGCATTCGGGGCCTTTTCCTTATTCTGGCTCGAACCCGTACGGGGCTGGGCGATGCCCGAGGGCGCTTGGGTGGGCGTGGCGGCCGTCGGGGTGTCGACTCGCGCCATCTCCGTGTCGGCGGTCGTCGGAGGGCGTTCCGGACGGGCAGGGGTCGCGACCGGAACCGAAGGCGCGACCGTCACGACGGTGGCCGGCGGTGTCGCGACCGAGACCTCGGCGGCTTGGGGTGTATCCACCCTCGGCGGCGGCGCGACCGCACGCTCGGGCGTGGCCTGCGGGGCGGAGCCCCGTTCGTCCGGGGTTCGGGGGGCGGCGTCCCGCGTGAGGTCGCGCGCCACCATGAAGGCGACCGGGGCCGCGACGGCGAGGACGAGGGAGGCGGCGACCGCGATACGGGTGCGAGGCATGAGAGGGCTCCAGGAGGTATCCACCTCCCTGAGACGCGCTCCGGCCCCGTGTCCTTGGCGCCCCGCCGCATCGAACTGCGCGAGCGCAGTCGCGAGGATGCGCTCCCGCGCCTCGGGAGAGGGGGCCGGCCCCTCGGGAAGAAGGTTCGGCCCCCTGGGCCGAGCGAAGGGATCGTGCCGGGCCGTCATGCCGCGTCTCCTAAGATGTCGCCGAGGCGGCGGCGCACTTCGTGCATCCGCCACGAGACCGTGGCTTCCGCGACCCCGAGCGCCCGACCGGCCTCCCCGTGCGTCAGCCCCTCGCCGACGACGAGCACGACCGTGTCGCGGAGCGGGGCGTCGAGCGTGGCGAGCGCGCTCGTGAGCCAGGTCCGGCGATACAGGTCGCGCCCGTCGGCCGGCCGCGCGAGCCCGATCCAGACGGACAGGCTGTCCTTCATGCGGGCGAGCGTGGCGCGCCGCCTTCGATGGTCGTGGCAGGCATTGACCACGATCCCGAACAGCCACGTCGTGAAGCGGCTCTCGCCCTTGAACGTCGCGAGCTTGCCGACCAGCCCGCAGCACACGTCCTGGACCACGTCCTCGGCGTCGTCGGCGGTGCCGGTCAGCCGCCAGGCGATGCGGTGCATGCGGCCGTAATGGCGCCGGAGCAGGCTCTCGAACGCGGCGCGATCGCCCGCCGACGCCCGGGCCGCGAGGTCACCGTCCGGATCGTCGCTCAGCCTCATCGGTCTGTTCGGGGGAGCCGACGCGGCAGCGCGCCGCAAGCATGGGTCGAGACGCTGATGCATTCGCGGGCAGGATCCCGTCCAGCCACCGAGGGCTCTTGATCCTTTGACGCCCTTCGAGCCTGAACGCTTGGCGGACAGGATGTCGCACCCACCGGGGTTCAGCGTGCGGGCTATGCAACGGGAACACTGCGTCGCAGCGCGAAAGCTCGGCGAGGCCGGATCAGGACGACAGGAGAACGCGGATCAGGATCTCGAGAAGCGGCCCTCCGGAGAACAGCGCCATCGCGGCGAGCAGGGCGATGAAGAAAAACGCCAGCATCAACGCCCGTCCGAAGCATCCAGGCAAGGCCGCAATGGGAGCGCCCGCCCGGTCGTCCCTTCGGCCGTCCGGGATCCGGCGCAAGCGTGCGTTCCTGATGAGGTCCGGCCACCTTGTCCGGAGATCGTCCCGTTCCGGCCCTGCGAGATCCTCCCGGATTTCCCTGGAGGGCGGCGGCGCGGTCCGGCTCCATGGGCTAGGCTCCGGACCGGGCGGCGGAGGGGCCGGCCTTCGGACCGGCGATGCGGGCGGTGGACGGGGAACAGACCTGGGCGGCGGGGGCGGCTCCCGTCGCGGTGGGGCGGCGACACCGAACCTGGCGCCGCATTGAGGACAGGCCGACGCATCCAGCCACTGCCCGGGCGAGTGGTTCGTGCAGTAATACCGGACCTGGGCGTCATGGCAGGCGTCGCACTCACCGGGAGTGGACTGAGTCGTCCCGCAATTTGGGCATCTCAGGACGACGGTGCTCACGCGAGAGCCTCGCCGTCGGGTTGTTCGGTCAATTCCTCCCGGAGAGGCTCCGGATAGAGCTCGTGGATCAGGTCGGTCGGAAGATGCATCCGGTACACCTGCGGCAGCGAGCCCTCGATGACCCGCGCCAGCGTCGGCACGCGCTCACGGGGCCCGATCGTCTCCCGGGGCAATCGCCGCGAGAGCGCGACGGTCGTCAGCACCGGATGGGTCTTGTACGCCGGGTAGATGGCGAAGCGCTCCTCCACATGGTCGTGGCCGCGCACCATGTGCGTGACGGTTCGTCCGAGACGGACGCTCAGCTCGCAAAATGCCGCGAAGTCCTCGTACCCGTATTGGCTGCCTCGCGAGTAGCGGTTCGGAAGCTTCTTGCGCGCGCTCGGATGGGCGCGCGTCCAGACGAAATCCGCCAGGCAGGCCGGGTGGTTCCAGTCGCCCGTCTCGGCGAGGCCGGCATGCAGGTCCGCCAGCGGAAAGCCGCCGTGGGAGACGAGAAGCCCGCCTGGAAGGAACAGGGCTCGCGGGGCCTGCGCGAACAGGCGCACTGCGACCTTCCCGGCTCGCTCCATCCACTCGTGCGCGAGATGCGCGTTCAGGAGCTCGGAGAAGTCCGAGGGCGAGACGTTCGACCCGAAGCGAACACCGTCATAGGACAGGGCCTCGTCGTGGTTGCCCGCGATCACGGCGATCCGCTCCGGCGATTCGAGGATGAGCTCGAACATCCGCAGCAGGACCTCGAGCCCGAAGCCTTCGTCGTCGAAGATATCGCCGAGGAAGATGATCCGCGGCCGGGATCCCGGCGCGTCGACCGCTTCCTTCGCGATCACGGCCAGCGCCGCCTCGAGAGCGAGGAGGTCGCCATGCAGGTCGCCGATGATCCACAATGGCACGGCCGCGTTGATCGCCTCGACCCGGATCGCCCGGTCGTCCTCATGGCTCCGGTCGCGATCGAACAGGAGCCCAGGCCCGCCGGCGCGGTCGAGCAAGGCTTCCATGGCCTCCACCGCGCCACGCATGCGCGAGCGGATCGCCGGAGGATCGATGGCGAGGCGCAGCGCCGCCCCGTCGAGGTCGTGCACATCCTTGGCGGACGGGATCGCGACCGCGATGGGTACCGCCGCGACCTCGGGTGAGGCCACCAGGGGATCGGTCGCGGGACCAGCAGCGTCTTGCGGGGGCGGCTCCACCGCGACGCTTGCCTCCGGGGCCGCCGCGGAGGAGGCGCCGGGCGGATGGTCGCCGGGCAGGTTCGTGTCCGCACCCTCGCCCGGTGCGGACGCGCCATCCTGCGGGACGCGCGCGTTCGGGGCTACCGGCCCTGGTTCATCCTGGACAGGCGCGGGGCCGCACGCCGAGGGATCGGCCATCAGGCGGCCCGCACGGCGAGCGGAAGCTTGACGATGCCTTTCGCCGCGCGCCCGACCGCGATCAGGTCACCAGCGCTCAGGATGCGGGATGAGGTCAGCGCCTCGCCGTTCACGAGCGTCTCGTTCGTGGTCGGGCCGATGGGCGCCAGCGTCCATTGCCCGCCGGGTCCGCGTTCGATCACGCATTGCCGGTTGTCCCAGAACTCGGCATCGGGCCCGAACTGCCGCACCAGCGGCTTTCCGAGCTCCGTCCGCACGCCGATCCGCAACGATCGCCCGCCATCCGCGAACAGCTCGACCGCCTCCGCGACGAGCGGGGCGCGCGTTGGGGATCTCACGGCAGGGCGAGCGGGAGCGCTCGGGGCGGCCTTCGCGGCGCCAGCCTCGAGCACCGGCTTCCTGTCGCGACCGCTCAGGACGGCGCCCAATTCGGCCGCCGTGGGCCGAGCCGTGGGATCGGGCGACAGGCAGCGGTGAAGCGCGGCGCTCACCTCCCCGTTGCCGGCCGGCGCCGGCATGATTCCGGACAAGGCGGGAGGCTTCGCCGCGTAGGCTTGGACGAGCTTGGCGTATTCTCCCTGGTCGTCCGACCAGTAGGGGTGGCGTCCGGCCAGAAGCTCATAGAGCATCAGCCCGCAGGTGAAGACGTCGGAGGCCGTGATCGGCACCGAACCCCTGACCAGATGCTCGGGTGAGCGGTAATTGTCGGTCCCGACATAGCCCTGGAACCCGTGCCAGGGGGCGCGCCGATCGGCAAGCAACGAGAAATCCATGTCGATCAGCTTCAGCTGATAGCCGGATCCGATCGTCGGATCCTGGATCAGGTACGCGTTGGCGGGCTTCAGATCGGCATGGACCACTCGGGCGTCGTGAAGCGCCGCGACCCCGGCGATGAGAACCTTGGCCCAGGTCACGTGGCGCGCCCACACGGCCGGGTCGCCCGTCGGCGCCGTCTTGGTCTGCCGGTGCTGATCGCGCTCCGCGTCGAGCACCTGTTGCAGGTCGGCGCCGTTCTCCACGAACTCGTAGGCCTGGAAGTAGCAGGGCCCGCCCCACACCTCTTCGAAGGCGTCGACCTGCCGCACGGCGAAGTTGCCTGCCTTGCCGCCCCGCACCCGGGCGGACAGATCCCTCTGATAGGTCACGAAGTCGCCGTACCAGACGACCGTCGGGGCGGGCGACTTGTATTGCTTGAAGAAGACCTTCTCGCCCGTCGCGGCCTCGGCCGCATACGAGATCGCCATCATGCCCGGGCCGAACACCTTCCGGATCCGGTATCCCCGGATGGTGTCGCCGACCTTCAGCTTCTTCGCCATGGCGCGCGCCCGAGCTCCGCCGACGTCAGAGCGCGACCGTCTCGGCCGATCGCGATACGCTGGCCGCGAGCTGCTTCAGGGTCGTCCGGAAATTGACCGGGTCGGACGTGAACCTCTGCAGCGCCTCCTGGGGGCTCAGGCCCTCGAACTCCACGACCTCCCATTCGGACTTGTCGATCTGGCTCAAGCGATCGTAGCCCTCGAAGTTGGGCGCGAACAGGCTGAGGATGATCCGGTTCGCCATGATGACGTTCGCCACGTCCTGGAGCGAACCGCCCTTGGCCTCGGGGATCCCCATGGTCTCCTTGAACGACGCGTCGGTGAAGACGATCACGACCCGCGCGGCATCGCTCCGGTACCGCCATTTCCCGGGCTCGACCGTCTGCGATCCCTTGGGGCTCGCCTCCATGGTGGCGACCTTGTAGAGCGCATCGAGGAGCGATTCCGGCTCGTCGCCGCCGCCATTCGCCTGGAGGGTCGCCAGCTGAGCCTTCAGGGCTCCGGCGTCCCGCACGAAGGGGTTGTCGACGATCCAGGGAAGGCCCTCGTTCTCCGCGCTGTCCAGGTCGCGATAGCCGACGACCTTGCCGCGCCAGTCCTTGACCGGGGCGGCGTTGTTCGCATCGCCGCGGCTCAACGAGTCGACGAAGGCCTCGATGTTCAGCCGAAGCGCGTCGATGCACGGCGCCATGCTGCCGCTGACGTCGACCACGAACACGATGTCGGCGACGCCCTTCGTCTTGGCGCGAACCTGCGGTGCCGGAACGCTGGCGGCGGGCTCGGCGATTCCGGGGGACGATGCTTCGGGAGGGGCCGCTCCGCTGGTTTCGCCGGGCGTCGGCTCGGCCGCGATCGCGGGCTGGGCTGCGTCGGCAGGCTGGGGCGGCGCGTCGGGCTTGATCGGGTCGGGGGCGGCGCCCGCATCGGCCGTGGGAAGCGGTCTGCCCGCATGCTTCTCATCGCTCATTCGTCGGCTCCGCTCAAGTCTGGACGCGGATGGTCGGGTCCGCATATCGCGGCAACAGGGTGCACCGCGCGAAGTTCCTGGCGATCAACCGGCGCCGAGGCGAGCGCGGCATTCTCACGCCACGATGGTTCGACCGTCCCACGGCCAACCCCGTGGTCCGCTCCGGGACCTGAGCGGTCCAAAGTACGGACGCAGGGCACGATCCCGTCCAGCCCCGCAGGCTGGCGGCCCTACGACGCCCCTCGCGGCTCAACCTGGGCGCACAGGACTCCGGACCGGGCTTAGGTGCGTGGCACTCGCTCGGTCGAGCGCCACGGCCTGACGGACGAGCGGGAAGAGAGGGTCCGCATACGGTCACTGTTGACGACGCTTGGCGGACACTGCGTTTGGTGATGGCAACGTCCGAAGTTGGCCGGAAGCGGAACGGCTGCTCTCGGGGAGTGGACCGGAGAGTCGGACATCCTACGGCCGCTCACGGCCCAACTCGGGCATCTAGCAGGTCCGCTCCATGGCATGCTGACGCGCCGCAAATGGCAGAGACTGCCCGGCGAAAGGAAGGTCGGCTCTTCCTGGTGGATGGGTCGAGCAAGCCTTCAGTTCGCATAGCGAATTGAGACCCGATCCGAGTATCCGACTGCGACATTTGAATCTGCGATCGTCGGCCACGATATCTCCGGGTCCGAGTTTCGCATCCGTACGCATATGCGCCCGATTTCAAAGGTCCGCTTCGACGCCCTGGCCGGTTACGCCCGCCAGCCGTTGACTTTTTTTATGGCTGAGGAGCTGGCCTGGTTCGAGCACGGCAACGAACGGGTGCTCGGGACCCTCATTCGCGACAATGAGGACGGCGACTACGGCGGGATCATTATGGCCCTGGACCGAAGAGGCCGCTTCCGCTGCGTTCACGTGAGCCCGTTCATCAAGTCGCGGCGCCACGCTGAGGTCGCGATGCGCCGGGAGATGGAGTCCGTCGCGCATCAGGACGATGCCGAATACTACCAGGGCGACGAAGAAGGCGAGCCGCTGGCCTTCTTCACGCCGGTTGTTGCGCGTGAGCGTTTGCACCCGGATTTCGCCAAGGTCACCGAACAGGAGGGCTTCTCTTCGGCGCGCGGCATCATTGAGCCGATGATGCACTGGTATGAAGATCCGGACGGCAACTTCGTCGAGCAGTTCCAGACGACCGGGTTCGACGCGCGGATCTGGGAACTCTACCTGTTCGCTGCCTTCAGTGAGATGGGCTTTCAGATAGACCGCACCGAGGCCGTTCCGGACTTCACGTGCAGGGGCATCGGCGTCGAGTTCTGCGTCGAGGCGACGACGGTCAACGCCAGTCGCGAAGGTCCGCTGGCGACAGTTCCGTCGCTTGAGACCGTGGAAGGGCGGCTCGCGTTCATGCGGGAGTTCATGCCCCTTAAATACGGCAGTGCGCTTCATACTAAGTTAAAGAAGAAGTATTGGGAAAAGCTCAACGTGAAGGGCAAGCCGTTGGTGTTCGCGATTGCCGACTTCCAGGGCGGCCCCTCTATGATAATGACGCGCTCAAGCCTTCACACGTATCTCTACGGATACGACCACGACTGACATAAAGACGAGACCGGCCGTTTGCACATCGTTCCTCGCAAGATTGAAAAGCATCGCTGGGGCACGAAGGAGATCGCATCCGGCTTCTTCAATCAGCCCGGCGCCGAAAACATCAGCGCCGTCGTATTTAATAACAGCGGCACAATATCGAAGTTCTTGCGTATGGGGATGCTCGCCGGCTTCGGCTCGCCTCGCGTGGTCCTGACTAGGATCGGAACTGCCGTGGACCATGACCCGAATGCCGCTGAGCCGATTACCTTCAGGCACGTCGTCAACTCGCCCGACTACAGCGAGACGTGGGTAGAAGGGTTCGATGTGTTTCACAATCCGAACGCCCTTCATCCCGTTGAAGATTGGATGCTGCCCGATGCGTCCCACCACTGGCTGCTATCGGACAAGCAGATGCGGAGCCATACGCCGAATTGGCAACCGCTCGGGTCAATAACGCACATCACAGTCAACGAAAGTGCGACCGACGAGGCGAGCTAGCGCCCTCTGCTTTCCCCGACGCAAGCGTTGGCGTCGATCCGCTTCGGAGCATGCCGCCGGGCCGGCTGGACGGGCGAGATGAGCCCAAGTCCGAATGTCCGGTTCTGGGGCCATGTTCGGCTCACCGACTCATCTCGGACCTGACACGCCCCTCAATAGCCCGCGCAGGGCGCTCACGACCCCATTTCCGACTTCACGGATCTCCGGTAGTGGCGAGCCGCGGCGCTAATCCGATCTCAGGACACAACGGCTCCGCGGCCCTTCGATTTCGCGGCCGTCCGCTGATCTTTGAACTTTAATCTCCTGACATGCTCGGCAAAAGTTCGGCCTTCATATTCTACGATATGCTGCTCGATCGCGACTACGAACTGATACCAATCTTTCGTGATGAATTTCTCAGGCGTTTCAATGAGGGCTTCGACGAGATTGGCGAGCAGTAAATGACCCTCTTTCCAACCGGAAACCTTTACAATGTCGATCTCCGCAATCTGTGCCGTCAAATCTTCCTGAATATCGTTATTCGCCCTATTTAGCGCAACGACCCACTGGCCGTGCGCGAGTTTGTTTCGCAAAATGCTCTGATCAAAGACGTGAGACGCAATGATCTCCTCAATCTTCTTCTGCGCATTTGGAGTAAAGCTACCCCGCCGTGCGTCGAGATGTCTGAGTCCCAGCTCGACGCACTTTTTCCACGCCGCGGTGATCCCTTCTGCCTTCGCTGCTTGGACCTGCTGTATCTCGTCAAGCTCAAAGCCATACGGCGTATGAAGCACTTTCGAAAAGTTGGCTTCCGCCCATGCGCAAAACATAAGAGCCTGGATCTTGGTCAGGCTTCCGGCGGTGGTCTGATCGTTTGCACGAAGCGCAGCATTAATCCTTTGCTGCATTTGCCTCATCGACGATTCAAGCGCTCGGACGTTGGCAACTTGCGCTTGAAAAACTTTCAGCTGTGCAGCTCGATCCATTCCCCACCCCGGGCTTTCGAGAGCCGGCTGCACCGGTTCTCGGAAGCCCGGAATCGAACCGAGAATCTCTGACCGAAGTCAGCGTCCTTACCATATTCGGACCCACAACCGCTCGACGCACGTAGGTTGCGTCCGAGGGCGTGTCAACGCCGAGCGCTCCGTCGCAGGACGTCGTGGACGGGTCCGCTTGTGACAGGCCAACGAAAGACCGCTTGCCACCCAATTTCGCCGTTGAGCACCTGCACCTGAACGTCCGCTGTGGAGCGTTCGATAGGATCCGCTGAGTGGCCGCCTCGGGCGCAAATCGGACCTTAGCTGGTGGTCCAAATCTGACGCTTGGTACCCATGCAAGGCGACCGCTTCCGACCCGTTGCGGACTCTCGCCGGGAGCTTCACCATCGGGCTATGACCGGACGATCTCATTCGATTGTCGATCTCCGTGAGCGACCGGAGTTCGCTCCCATCGTTGCCGACCGGGTATGGCGCGCATGGTGGCAACCGAAGGGCTACGCGCTGGCTTTCATTGAGGGTCTGGTTCAGCAGAACCTCAACGATGAGCCGATCCCCGTTGCCCTTGTTGCCCACGATGCGGGGACGTTCCTTGGCACGGCCTCCGTGATCGCGTGCGATCTCGATATCCGACCGCAATACACGCCGTGGGTTGCGGCCGTCTGGGTCGATCCGGGGCATCGCTCGAACGGGATCGGCGCTGCCCTTGTGCGAGCGGGAGCCGAAATTGCGCACCGACTAGGATGCGATCCCGCATATCTCTGCGCCCTGCCGCCCAGGCACAGGTTCTATGAACGGCTCGGCTGGCAACTGATCGAGGCAGGCGTCACCGAGACTGGGCTCGCTGTCTTCCGATCTTCGTAGTTCGCAAGCTCTAGGTCCGCTCCCCCACCCATCACAGACCTTTAAGATAGGCACCAAGCGTCAGATTTGGACCACTAGCGAGGTGGGTCTTCAAGTTCCGCCTGCGAGCCGCTGCTTAGACGAAATACGTCAGGAGCCGCTTTTTCCCGCCGGCCGTCAAACAGGGCGTCCCCAACAACTGGCTCCCCCTCACCCCCGCTCCAGCACCTCCGGGTTCACCACCCGGATCGGCCGGCCGTCGAGGTAGGCCCGGATGTTCTCGAGGCTTTCGCCGTAGAACTGCTCGTAGACGTGGTTGGCGCTGTAGCCGAGATGGGGGGTCAGGACCACGTTCGGCAGCGCGCGGAGCGGGTGGTCGGCCGGGAGCGGCTCGCGGTCGTAGACGTCGAGGCCGGCTCCGATCCGGCCGGAGCGCAGCGCGTCCAGGAGCGCGGCCTCGTCCACGAGCGGGCCGCGGGCGGTGTTCACGAGCGTCGCGCCGGGCTTCATGGCGGCAAGCTCGGCCGCGCCCACGATGCCGCGCGTCCGCTGCGACAGGACGAGGTGGAGCGACACGACGTCCGCCGTGGCGAAGAGCTCCGCCTTCTCGACCCGGCGGGCGCCCGCGGCCTCGGCCGCCTCCGCGGTCAGGTTCTGGCTCCAGGCCACCACCTCCATGCCGAAGGCGCGGCCATAGCCGGCGACCCGGGAGCCAAGCTTGCCGAGGCCGAGGAGGCCGAGCCGCCGCCCCTCCAGCACGGCCCCGATCGGGACGCCCTCGTGCCAGGAGCCGGCCTTCATGGCGCGGTCGGCCTGCGGCACGGCGCGCCGGCAGGCGAGCATCAGCGCGAGCGCGAGCTCCGCCGTCGCCGCGCCCGTATTGGCGCCGGTGTTGCAGACCAGGATGCCGCGGGCCGTGCAGGCCGCGAGGTCGAAGGTCGGGGCCCGCGGCCCCGTCATGGCGAGCAGCTTCAGGTTCGGCAGCCGCTCGACGAGGGAGGCCGGAAAGGCGGTGCGCTCGCGCATCGGCACCAGGATGTCGAAGGGCAGGAGCCGCCGGGCGGCGTCGTCCTCGTCCGCGAACGGCTCCAGGACGACCAGCTCCGCCCGGCCGGCGAGGGTGCTCCAATCGGCCGAGGTGCGGGCGACCCGCTGCGAGTCGTCCAGGACGGCGATGCGGGGGAGGTCCGCCATTACGAATCGGCCTTGATGTTGTTCTCGCGCACGACCGCGCCCCAGACCTTCATCTCGTTTTCGAGAAAGCTCTGCAGCTCGGCCGGACCCGCCGCCAGGATGTCGATCTGCTGGGTTTCGCTCAGCATGCGGGAGGCGCGCTCGTCGGCGAGGCTCGCCTTCAGGTCGGCCCCGAAGCGCGCGATGATGGCGGCCGGGGTCTTCGACGGCGCGAACACCCCCCACCAGGCGCGCGATTCGAGGGCCGGGATGCCGCTCTCGGCCGCGGTCGGCACGTCCTTCAGGTTCGGGGACGCGACCCGCTTCGCGCCGAACTGCGCGACTGGGATCAGGCTCTTCGCCTCGAGCTGGGGGTTGATCAGGGCGGCCGACCCGATGATGGTGTCCACATGGCCGGCGAGCGCGTCGTTCATGGCCGGGCCGCCGCCCCGATAGGGCACGTGGGTCAGCTTGACGCCGGCCTGCTGGCTGACCCGCACCATGGTCAGGTGGCCGAGGCTGCCGGTGCCGATGGACGCGTAGGTGACGGTATCGGGCTTCGCCTTCCCGGCCGCAAGCACGTCCGCGAGGGTCCGGTACGGCTTCGAGGGATGGGTCGCGAGCACGTTCGGGGCCGTGCCGATCAGCATCACGGGCTCGAGGTCCTTCAGGGTGTCGAAGGGGAGCTGCTGCATGGCCGGGTTCACGGCATGGGTGTCGAACACGAACACCCAGTTGGCGCCGTCGGGCGGCAGCCGGGCGACCCGTCCCGTGGCCGCGCTTCCGGACGCCCCGGGCTGGTTTTCGACGATCACGGTCGCGCCAAGCCGCTGCTGGAGGCCGATTTGGACCAGCCGGGCCACCGCATCGACCGACCCGCCGGCCGGAAACGGCACGATCAGCCGGATGGGTCCGACACCTGTCGGCCAGCCTGCCTGCGAGCTGGCTGGACCTGGCAGGGCGCCTGTCAGGGCACCTATCACGCCACCTATCGCGACCCGTCGCGTGACCTGACCCATCCCGGCATCCTCCCGCTTCCGTCCTGGCGAGGCGAGGCTAGCAGCTTCGGGGGGGCTCGTGCCACATCCCCGTCACGCGGGACGAGGGAGGACGGATGTCGAAGCATCGCGCCAGGGCGGCCGAACCTCGACGATCACGCGACCCAGAGCGAATGGAGGCCGCCGTCCGACGCTTACAAGGTCGTGGCGGGGTTGGCGCCGCCGGAGCCCGGCGGTTCTGTTGCGGCTCGCGGGCCTTGATCGGGCGGAAACATCGTGCACAAAGAGAGACATCTTGAGAAGGCCGGCGCGAGCCCAACGATCCGCCGAGCTCGACATCACCAGGGGAGGAGCATGAGATGCCGGCACTAGCCGAGGGTCCCACCGCGCCGCGAAGTCCGATCAGGGGACCACAAAGCCTCGTCTCCGGCCTGACGCTCGTGGCGCTCGCGGCCTTTGCGCTCTATCTGACGAGGGATCTGCCGCAGGGTACCCTGCGGGCAATGGGACCCGCGATGCTGCCGCGTTGGCTCGCGATCGGCGTCGGTATTTGCGGCGTTGCGCTCGTAGTCTTGGCCTTCCTGCAAGCTGGCGACGTGCTGGAAAGCTACACGTTCCGCGGGCCGCTGATGGTGGTGCTTGGCGTCGCCGCGTTCGGGGCCACCATTCGGGGCCTTCAACTCGGGCCGGTCAGCATCCCCGGTCTCGGCCTGATCGTCGCTGGCCCCCTCGCAATCTTCGTCGGCGGGCTCGCCACACCCGAGGTGCGCTGGCGCGAGTTGCTCATCCTCGCCCTCGCCTTGACCGCCTTCTGCATGATGCTGTTCGGCGATTTGCTGAACCTGCCGATCCCGCTCTTTCCCCAGTGGATGTCGGACCTCTTCCCCACCGGCTGGTCGAACGATGCCCGGATGCGGGCGACAGCCGGGATCATGACGGCCCTCGCGGTTGCCGTGTACCTGTTCGGGGGCAAGCACTCCGGATCGGAACCGGTCGACGTCGTTCCCGATGAGCATGCGGGGCAGGTCTGATGCGGTCACTTGATCAACTCGCGACCCGGAGGGCCTGATGGGCGACCTTATCGCGAACCTCGCTCTCGGCTTCGGCACGGTCTTCCAGTTCGTGCCGGTCGACATCCCCTTCGTCGGGGTCGTGTCGTTGCCGATCAACATCTTCCTCTGCTTCGTCGGCTGTCTTGTCGGCACGCTGGTCGGGGTCTTGCCGGGCGTCGGCCCGGTCGCCTCGATCGCGATGCTCCTGCCGATCACCTTCAAGTTCGACCCGATCGGCGCCCTGATCATGCTGGCCGGCATCTATTACGGCGCCCAGTACGGTGGCTCGACCACCGCTATCCTGGTGAACATCCCGGGTGAGGCGACGTCCGTCGTGACCACCCTCGACGGCCACCAGATGGCGCGGCGCGGGCGGGCCGGCGTGGCGCTCGGGATTGCGGCGATCGGGTCGTTCTTCGCCGGCTGCGTCGCGACCGTGTTCATCGCGGCGCTCGGCGCCCCCCTGACCAAGCTCGCCCTGATCTTCGGGCCGGCCGAGTATTTCTCGCTGATGGTGATGGGCCTTGTCTTTGCCGTGGTGCTGGCTCGCGGATCGATCCTCAAGGCCTTCGCCATGATCCTCGTCGGGATACTGTTCTCGACCGTCGGGACCGACCTCGAGACCGGCCAGGAGCGGATGACCTTTGGGTTGCAATTCCTCTCCGACGGCATCGACTTCGCCGTGCTGGCCATGGGCCTCTTCGGAGTTGCCGAGATCCTGCGTAACCTCGACCACACCGAAGTGCGCGACGTCGTCCAGCAGGCAATCGGGCGCCTTTTGCCGAACTGGCAGGACTTGAAGGATTCGGCGTGGCCCATCCTGCGCGGCACGACCATCGGCGGAGTTCTGGGCATCCTGCCCGGGAACGGAGCCGTGCTCGGACCCTTTGCCTCCTACACCATCGAGAAGAAGCTCGCGAAGGACCCGCGCCGCTTCGGACAGGGCGCCATCGAGGGTGTCGCTGGTCCCGAGAGCGCCAACAATGCCGGCGCCCAGACCTCGTTCATCCCGCTCCTGACCCTCGGCATCCCACCGAACGCCGTCATGGCGCTCATGGTCGGCGCCATGACGATCCACGGCATCGTGCCGGGTCCCCAGGTCATGACCAAGAATCCGAACCTGTTCTGGGGCATGATCGCCTCGATGTGGGTCGGCAACCTGATGTTGCTCATCATCAACCTGCCGCTCGTCGGTATGTGGGTGCGGCTCCTCAAGGTGCCCTACCGGCTGATGTTCCCGGCCATCCTGATGTTCTGCTGCATCGGCATCTACTCGATCAATTCCCTGCCGACGGATGTCATGTTCATCGCCTTCTTCGGGCTGATCGGCTACGCGCTGATCAAGTTCGGGTTCGAGCCCGCGCCGCTGCTTCTCGGCTTCGTGCTCGGCAAGCTGATGGAGGAGAACCTCCGGCGGGCGCTCATCATCTCGCGCGGCGACATGATGACCTTCCTCGAGCGGCCGGTCTCGCTCGGGCTCCTGATCGTCGCCGTGCTTCTGCTCGCGATCGCGCTGTTGCCGACGATACGCAAGGGTCGCGACGAGGTCTTCACCGAATAGGCGGGCGCTCACAATCCGGTCGCCCGGCAACGGATCGCGGCCGAACGAGCTTGTCCCGGGCGGCCGCATTCCCAATCTCGTGACTCAGCAAGCCTGCCGGAGAACACAGCATGAAACGCACTCTTCTCTCCCTTGCGGCCCTGGCGCTCGCCGCCTTCGGCGCGCTGGCGCAGGGCTTCCCGACACGCCCGATCACCATGATCGTGCCGTTCTCGGCCGGTGGGCCGACCGACATTATCGCCCGGATCGTCGGGGATCACATGTCGCGCACGCTCGGGCAGCAGGTCGTGGTGGAGAATGTCGTCGGCGTCGGCGGCACCACCGGCATCACGCGGGGCGCCCAGTCAACGCCCGACGGCTACACGATCATGATGGGCCATATGGGCACGCATGGCGCGGCCCCGGCGCTCTACCCCAACCTGAAATACGATCCCTCCAAGGACTTCCGCCCGATCGGGCTTGCGGCCGGGACACCCATCGTCATCGTGGCCCGCAAGGATTACGGGGCCGCGGACCTGAAGGCCTTCGTGGCGGACGTGAAGGCAAACCAGGCGAAGCTCAACATGGCGCATGCCGGCGTCGGCTCGGTGTCGCACACGACCGGTGTGCTTCTCACCTCCGTACTCGGCATCAAGCCCACCATGGTGGCCTATCGCGGCACCGGCCCCGCGCTCAACGACCTCATGGCGAACACCGTCGACTTCATGACGGACCAAATCGTCAATGTCGCGCCGCAGGTGCAAGGCGGAACCATCAAGGCCTATGCGATCGCAACGCCTGAGCGCTCTCCGGCGCTCCCGAATGTTCCGACCACCAAGGAAGCCGGGCTCGAAGGCTACGAGGTATCCGCCTGGAACGCCGTGTTCGCCCCCAAGGCCCTGCCGGCCGACATCTCGGCGAAGCTCGTCGACGCCCTCGATAAAGCCCTCGACGACGAGAACGTCCGCAAGCGCCTGCTCGACCTCGGTGGCGTTATCCCCGACAAAGCCGCACGCGGCCCGGACGCGCTGCAAAAGTTGGTGGACAGCGAGGTCGCACGCTGGACCCCGATCCTGAAAGCGGCGGGCGTCGTCGGCAATTGAGGAACACCGCGACGCGCCATCTCGCGAGACTCCGAGTTCGCGGCCGGGGCGAGCATGGACCGCATCGACAAGCATATCCTGCGCATCCTGCAGGCGGATGGATCGATGGCGATCGCGGCTATTGCCGAGAAGGTCGGCCTGTCGCAGACGCCATGCTGGAAGCGGATCCGCAGGCTTGAGACGACCGGTGTCATCGAGAAGCGAGTGGCGCTGCTTAGCCCCGAGAAGCTCGGGCTCGGCATCACGGTCTTCGTATCGATCCAGACCCCCGACCACTCCGAGGAGTGGCTCGCCCGCTTCGCCGAAACGGTCTCGGCCATGCCGGAGGTCATGGAGTTCTACCGGATGGCCGGGGACGTCGATTACATGCTCCGGGTGGTCGTGGCGGACATGCCGGCCTATGACGGCTTCTACAAGCGCTTGATCGGTGTCGTCAGCTTGAAGAATATCACCTCGCGTTTTGCGATGGAGCGCATCAAGTCGGAGACCGCCTACGCCATCACGTGAGTCGCTGGCCCCTTCGATCGGTGCACTTCGCTGGTGACGCCGATCCGCTGGCCCGCGGAGGGCCTCGACGCGTCGCCAAGCGCGGTCCCGATCAGGATCACGACGGGAGCGCGGTCCGGCAACGCGAGCCCGTCGGCCAGCCCTCGGAGATCGGCCACGGTGACGGCCTGGCTCGGCCGCGAAACGTCGCTGACCGCAACGACCGGGGTGTCGGCCGGAAGCCCGTGCGCCAGGAGGCCGGCCGCGAGCCGAGCCGCTGTTCGCCGCCCCATATAGATCACAACGGTGCTGCGCCGGTCCGCCAGGGCGCCGAGGTCGAGATCGCCAGGGAGATCGCCGCGGCGGTCGTGACCGGTAACGAACTGGACCCGCCCTGCGAGGTCGCGGTGGGTCAGTGAGAGGTCGAGACAGGCCGCCGCCGCGCTCGCGGCCGTGATGCCTGGCACGATTCGGACCGGCACGCCGGCTTCGCGGCAGGCCGCGACCTCCTCGCCGGTCCGGCCGAAAATGGCCGGATCGCCGCCTTTCAGCCGCACGACGCGCTCGCCCGCGAACGCCAGATCGACCAGGAGCGCGGAGATGTCGTCCTGCCGGCAAGCGGCCCCGTGGCCCTCCTTGCCGACATGGATGCGACGCGCCTCGCGTCGCCCGAGCTCAAGCACCTCCGGGGTGACAAGGCGGTCGTACACAATGACGTCGGCGGCCTGCAGCTCGCGCATCGCCTTGAGCGTCAGGAGTTCCGGGTCGCCGGGTCCGGCGCCCACGATCGCGACCGAGCCAATCCGGGTTCCCGTGACACCGCCGCGCGCGACCTCCCCCGCCAAGCGCTCCAGGGTTCCTCGCCTGTCGTCATTCTCCGGGGCTGGTTCGGCAAAGGCCTTGTCGACGAAGCGCTCCCAGAAGGCGCGCTGCTCGGCGCGGTCGGGCAGGAGCGCCTTGAGCCGGACCCGAAACGACTTGGCGACCCTCGCCCACCCCGCGAGGGAGGCGGGCAGTACGGCCTCGACCCGGCGGCGGTTCGCCTGAGTCAAGATCGGCGCCGCCCCGTCCGTCATGATTCCGACGACCACCGGCGAACGATTCACGATCGTCCCGAACTGGAAATCGCAAAGGGTCGGCCGATCGATGACGTTGAGCGCCGTGCCGCGCCGGCGGCACACCTGTCGGAGCCGGCCCGCTTCGGTCTCGTCCTCCAGGTCCGCCACGACCAGGGCCGCACCGTCGAGGTCCGCCTCCTGCCACGGCCGCAAATGGGCGGTGAGCCGCCCCGTTTCGGCGAGCGCGAGCAGGTCCGGCTCCGGCTCGGCCGCGTAGAGATCGACCAGGGCGCCCGCCGCTTGCAGGAGCTCCGTCTTCCAGATCGCCGGTTTGCCGCCGCCGATCACGACGACGCGCCGCTCGGCGAGGTCGAAGAACACCGGCAGCTTGGCGAGAGCGCGAAGCCGCGCGGGCCGGAACTCGGGAGAAGCATGCGCGGTCATGACGCCTACGCTGCAAGGACCGGGCCGGAGTTACGGCGATCGTTCCGCGCGGCCCACCGCGCGGCGAGCCGCGGCGAAGCGGGAAACGAGCCAGCCCCCAGGGGCTCGCTGGGCCGCCAGTCGCGCCTTGACCCGCCCGTAAGCCGCCTTGGCGGCGGCGACGGCCCGCCGGGCTGCCTGCCAGATACGCGTCCGCGCAAGCCATGCCACGACGGCATCTTTAATCTGCGTGAACCAGCCGTAGCAGCGGGCGAACAACGGAATGGTGAGAAGCTTCGACTTGCCGACGTGAAAAATCCGCTCCGTCACCAAAATCCCGGCAATCTCCGCCCCGACGAAGACGATCCCACCGGAAACCAGCCGCCCCTGCCCGATGAGAAACAACGCGAACACCTTGAGCACCTGCACGAGCGCGACGGGCACGAGGAAGAGCGGCAGAATGCCGTAGGGAGGCAGGGCCGCGATGGCCCGGCCGATCGCCTGAAAGGGCGCGAGGCGAGCGAGCGCGACTGCGAGTGGCCCGACCCAGGCCCGGAACAGGTCGTCGATGAGGACGACAACGATGGCCAGTCCGACGAGCGGGGCGCCAAGCGCTCGGCGAAGGGTTCGTGGCGGCGGCTGGGCCTGGCTCATGGAGAAGTCCGGTTCTGTCTGAAGGATGGCAGGACGGTGCGCCGGACGCAAAGCGCCCCGACCGGATCGCATGACGCCTCCCGTCACCTTCCCAAGCCAAACGCGGGCCTGTTGCTTGTGAAGAATTGCCTCTGAATGCAACGTATCTACGACCTGTCCGACCCCTTCTACGCGATCGAGCGCGGGCGCGATCCTGACCGGCGACGCCCGGGAGGGCAGCGACCGCGAGGCGCTGCTGGCCGCCATTGCCGTGTAGAGGCCGCCGGTCACTCCGGCGCTCGCCGAAGGCGAGAACCCGGAACCCACGGTCCGACTCGGCTTCCGATCATAGGTTCCGGATCGCCGATCGCTGTGTCCGGAATGACCATGGAGCTACATCGTTCGCGCTCTTGACGGAGCGGCGGGCGGGCGTGTCGGCGCGCGGTGTTAGTAGATGCCCGCGCCCGTCGCGATAGTGTGGGAATGAAGCGACAGCGGGGCTCCGAGGGCTGGAGGCAAGCGGGGCGCGGAGGTGACCACGTCCGCGTAGTCCGGCCGCGCCGGCGCGCGGACAGGCGCAGCCGGCCGTGGCGGGGGAGCCGCGCTCGCCACCCCGTAGGGATCGTCCTCCTCGTCGATCTCGAGCGGAGCGGCCGGCTCCGGCCGGCGCGACGGAACCGGCGGGCGGCGCACCGGCGGGCGCTCCCCGACCTGGTCGGGATCGAGGCGAGGCTCGAACTTGATCGCCGGCCGGCAGACGCGGCGGCGGCCGCGCGGGTCGTGCCGCGCGAGGTCGATATGGAAATGGTCGTGGTGGAACACGTCCGAGCCCGGGCCCAGCACGGTCGTGAAATGCCGGCACGCGCCGACGAAGACCTCGCGCAGGAAACTCTGCTCCTCCGGACGCCCCCGCCAGCCGGCCTTCACGGTCAGCTCGCGCCCGTCCGCCAGCCGGAAGGCCATCACGTCCACTGCGTTGCCGTATGCGTGTTCCGACGTGCGCGCGCCGCGCTGGTTGTTGCGTGAGCGGCAGGAATAGGAGCCCGCCCGAAGGTCCGAGACGGTCGTGCCGAGATAGAGCTCGGCCGCGGGCTGGACGGTGCCGTTCAGCCAGGAATCGACCTCGGCGATGATCGGGCAGGCGAGCGTGAGCTTGTTCGTGAGGCCGACGGAGCCGCCCGCGAGCGCGGTCGCCCGGAACGGATAAGAGATGCCGCAGGAGCCCGGCCCGTCGATGGCGGAAACCCGCGACATGTAGGCGGAAGGGGCAACGAGCTTGGACGCGAGGCACGCCTCCTCGGCCTGCGCCCGCCACGGCTCGCGCGTCTCATAGGCGAGGCGGCCGCAGCCGACGACCGCGACACCGATGAGCGCGAGGGCTCCGAACGCAACACAGCCGCGACGCATGGTCCGGACAATGCGAGCGATGCCGTTAACGCCCGCTCAACCTCGTGGCTCGGCCGCCTGATCCGTTTCGGATCATCTCGGCCTTTCCCTGGCGATCCGAACGGGCCAGGGTTCGGGCCTCGTCAGGATCACCCCATGCTCTCCCTCGTCGACCTCCTCGCCCGCATGGAAGCGGGCGCGCTGACGCCCGCCGACGCCCTCGCGCTCTCGACCAGGGCGATCGCGGGCCGGGAGGCCGCCATCGGGGCCTTCGTCCGTCTCGCTGACCGGCCGAGTCCCGGTCGCGGTCCGCTCGCCGGGATCGCGGTCGCCGTGAAGGACATCATCGACACGGCCGACATGGAGACCTCCATGGGCTCGCCGATCTATGCGGGCTGGCGACCGAGAGCCGACGCGCCGGTCGTGGCGGCTCTCCGGCGCGCCGGAGCCACGATCATCGGCAAGGCCACCTCAACACCATTCGCGCTCTCCGACCCGACCGAAACCCGGAACCCGCATGATCCTGGGCACACGCCCGGCGGCTCGTCGGCCGGTTCCGCGGCGGCGGTCGGGGCCGGCATGGTGCCGCTGGCGCTCGGCACCCAAACCGGCGGCTCGGTGATCCGCCCCGCTTCGTTCTGCGGCGCAGCCGCCATCAAGCCGTCCTTCCGGCTGATCCCGACCGTCGGCGTCAAGTGCCTCGCATGGACGCTGGACACCGTCGGCCTGTTCGCGGCCGGGGTGGCGGACGTGGCGGCGGGTCTCGCGATCCTGACCGGGCGGCCCATGCAGGAAGATTGCACCAAAGCGCTGCGATTCGGCATTTTGCGGCAGGATTTCGCCGGAGGGGCCGACCCAGATGGCGAGGCCGCTTTGGAGGAAGCAGCCTCTCGCCTGACCAAGGGCGGCGCCAGCGTGACGGAGCTTGCGGCGCCGGCAAGCCTTGCCGAGGCGTGGGCCGTTCACCCGACCATCCAGGCTTTCGAATCCGCGGCCGCGCTCGCCTGGGAATACGACCGCCACCACGACCGCCTGCCCCCGCAGCTCCGCGCGCAGCTCGATGTCGGGCGTACGATCGCGGCGCCGGATTATGACGAGGCCCGGCGTGTCGCGAATCGCAGTCGCCGCGATGCCCGCGACATCTTCCGCGAGCTCGACGCCATCATCACCTACTCCGCGCCCGGAGCCGCGCCGGCCGGTCTCGAATCAACGGGCGACCCCCGGCTGAACCGCCTCTGGACCCTTCTCGGGACGCCCTGCGTGAACGTGCCGGGGCTGAGGAACCCTGCCGGGCTGCCGGTGGGCGTCCAGGTCGTGGCGCCCTTCGCGCGCGACGCGCTGGCGCTGGATGCGGCCCGGTTCTTGGAGAGGGCGCTCGGCGCAGCCCGATCATGACAGATGCTGCACCGCAGCATCGTGGCCCGGCAAGCGCTTGGCCGGTGGACAGCGCATTTCGGGATCGCTCCCGCCGGTCGTATTGGGCGGCGCAACACCGATTGGGTCTTCTCGCGTGAAACCCGTGCTGGTAGCTTCGCGTTAAGAACCTGTTGAGGAGAGCGGCTATGGACCTGATCTTGAAACGGGACTGGTGGTCGACGATGCAGCTCGGCGCCGTGTGCGCCTCGCTCGGTTTGCTGGCCGCGATCGTGGTCGGGCTCTTCTGACGAAGGCCGGTCGGATCGCTTATGTCCAAAGCCGCCGCAAGGCGGCTTTTTGTTGCCCGCGGCACCCTGGGGAGCGCTAAGGAGGCGAAGCGCGCGGCGGGCTGATCGGACGATGAGGGTAAAAGCCTGGGCGGCCCTGGTCGGCCTCTCACTCGCGTTCTCGGCGATCCTGACCCTCTTGGGTGCGCCCGCCTCCATCCTGATCGGGCCGCTGCTCGCCGCGATCGCAGTTGCCCTGGCGGGCTCTGCCCTGCGGGTCTCCCGGCCGATCTTCACCACCGCGCAAGGCCTGGTCGGCTGCCTCGTTGCAGCCTCCGTCACGCCCGCCGTGCTTCGTGAGATCGTGCATGACTGGCACGCCATGCTGTTCGGGGTGGCGTTCACGCTCGCGGCCGGCTCCGCCACAGGCTGGGTCGTGGCCCGGTTCGGAACCCTGCCCGGCTCGACTGCCGCTTGGGGCTCCTCGCCCGGCGCTGCCTCCGCGATGGTGGCGATTGCGGACGAGTTCGGCGCCGATGCCCGCCTGGTCGCGACCATGCAATATGTCCGGGTGATTTGCGTGGTGCTGACGGCCTCGCTCGTCTCGCGGGTCTTCGTCGGTCCTTCGCCGGGACTGACACCCTCGCCGCCGACGCTCCCGACGGATGTCCTGGGTCTCGGGATCACGCTCGCGATCGCGATCGCGGGAGCCTGGCTCGGACGAGTCTTCCGGGTTCCCGCCGGCGGTCTCCTCGTGCCGCTTGCGATCGGCGTCGCGGTGAACGCCGCCGGGCTCGTCCAACTCATCCTGCCGTTCTGGCTCCTGGCGGGGGCCTACGCCATCATCGGCTGGTTCATCGGGCTGCAATTCGAACGCCACGCCCTCGCGCGTTCCGTCCGAGCGCTGCCGGAGATCCTCGCAGCATCCGCAGCCATCATCCTTCTCTGCGGGCTCGCGGCCTGGCTGATGGTTCGCGTCCTCGGCGTCGCGCCCTTGACGGCGTTCCTGGCGACCAGCCCGGGCGGCATCGACACGATCGCGATTATCGCGCTGTCGGGGGGCGCCGACATGGCCTTCGTCATGGCCCTGCAGACGCTCCGCATCCTCGCCGTGGTCGCGACGGGACCAGCGATCGCCCGGCTCATCGCCCGCACCGCGAAGCGGCCGGGGTAGCGCGCACCGCCGGGGCGCCGCCCGCGATCAGTCAATGCGGAGTAGCGAGGCCGGCTGGCAGGAGGTGTCGGTCGCTGTCGCGCAGGGATCGCCGATATCGACGTACGACAAACCTGATGTGTTGCCGGTCGAAGCGGATGCCGAGGCGAACGCTCTCAGACGCCCCATCGAAACTGACCGATAGCCGAATCCGCCATTGTTGTACGAGGAGATTCCCGTCCCCTCGACAGAGCCTCCATCGGCCAGCAACCCGTCTCCTTTGTTCGATTTGGATCGCCGGGAACAGGAACGGCCGAACGCATGGCCGGCCGCCCCTGGATCACAGGATGCGAGGGCGCTTATTCGGCCGCCTGAAGCTGCTCCTCCGGTTTGCCGTCCGTGTAGGTCGGACCGCCACGGTTCTGCCCTGGAGCCGGCTTGCCGGGGAGTGGCGGCAGCGCCTTCGCGGTCGCGAGGTCGATCCCGGCGCCCTCGGCGACGCGACGGCCGTAATCCTCATCGCAATGCCAGAAGTGCCACACCATGCGGAGCCGGATCGTCTCCGGGCAGGCCTTCATGTCGCCGACGAGGTTGTTGATCAGGTCGTCGCGCTCCCAAGCCTCGAAGCTGCGGTAGCGATCGCCCGCCTGCCTGTAATCGTCGGCGGTGCGGGTCGGCTGGTAGCGGCCGAGGTGACCCTCGATGTATTGGTGATGATCCGCCTTCGGCTTCTCGGCCTCGCGCAGACCCTCGCCCAGGATGCCCGGCTCGTAGTTGACGTGCTTGTTGGCGCCGCCGCCATCGACATGGAACGCCATCTGGCCGTCGCGCTGGTTCGTGTGCGCCCGCGCGCCCGCCTGCGGCGCATTGATCGGCAGCTGCAGGTAATTCGGGCCGACCCGGTAGCGCTGCGTGTCGGAGTAGGACAGCGTCCGGCCCTGCAGCATCTTGTCGTCCGAGAAGTCGATCCCATTAACGAGGACGCCCGTCCCAAAGGCGGATTGCTCGACCTCGGCGAAGAAGTTGTCGGGCGCGCGGTCGAGCACCATCCTGCCGACCGGCAGTAGCGGGAAGCGGTCCTCGGGCCAGCGCTTGGTGTCGTCGAGCGGGTCGAAATCGAGCTCGTCATGCGGGTCGTCCGATATGATCTGCACGCAGAACTCCCATTCCGGGAAGTTGCCCTTGCTAATGTTATCGTAGAGGTCGCGCGTCGCGTGGCCGACATCCTTCGCCTGGATGGCGGAAGCCTCGGCCGAGGTGAGGTTGCGGACGCCCTGCTTCGGCACCCAGTGGAACTTGCAGAGGACCGCCTCTCCCTTGGCGTTGACGAGCTTGTAGGTGTTGACGCCCGACCCCTCCATCTCGCGATAATTTGCCGGGATCCCCCAGGGCGATTTCAGCCACGTCACCATGTGCAGCGACTCGGGATGGGCCGCGATGAAATCGAAGAAGCGCCAAGCTTCCTGGCGGTTCGTGACCGGGTCCGGCTTGAAGGCGTGGATCATGTCGGGGAACTTGATCGCGTCCCGGATGAAGAAGATTTTTAGGTTGTTGCCGACCAGGTCCCAGTTGCCGTCCACCGTCTTGAACTTGACCGCGAAGCCGCGCGGGTCGCGCTCGGTTTCGGGGCTCTCCTTGGCGCCCGCGACCGTGGAGAAGCGGACGAACATCGGCGTCTTCACGCCGGTCTCGTTCAGCACGCGGGCGCGGGTGTATGTCGAGGCGGGTTCGCCCCCGATCGTGCCGTAGGCCTCGAAGAAGCCATGCGCCCCGGCGCCGCGGGCGTGCACGACGCGCTCGGGGATGCGCTCGCGGTCGAAATGGGTGATCTTCTCGATGAACTGGTAGTTCTCGAGCGTGGCCGGGCCGCGTTCGCCGACGGTGCGCATCGACTGGTTGTCGCGCACGGGATGACCCTGACGGGTCGTGAGGATGTTGCGGTCGTCGGACATGGGCGCCTCCTGCAAGCTGGCTCGGCCGTCGCCGGCGCGACCATCGAGGGTGCGGCGCGAGCGAAGCGGATTCACGGCTGCCTGTGTAGCCCGACCCGGCCCGGAGGCCAATCTCCGAACGCGCATGCCTCGCCTCGGGGGGCCGCCGCGACTTCGGGGCTTTACCCCGCCTTAAACCGGGCCCCGTAGCGTGATGCCGTTCGGTTGGGTCGGCCGTGATCGGCCCGGACGGGAAGAGGTCTTCGATGGCTGACCGGCGGGGGGGCGGCCGCGAGCGGCGCGAGCCCACCTTCGGCGGCGTCGCAGGTTCGCCGGATCTCGATCTCGCGCTGTCCCGGTCCGACCGGGTCGGGGGCGGCATGGCGAAGGACAACGATTTGGGCGGCGGCACTCGGGCGCGCGGCTCGACGCGGCGGCGCGGGAAGGCGAGGCGCGGGATCCTCGGCCGCCTCTTCTACGGAGCCGTGCTGCTGATTCTGTGGGGCGGGATCGCAGTCGCGGGCCTCGTGGTCTATCACGCCACGCAGCTGCCCCCGATCGACCGGCTCGCCGTGCCGAAACGGCCTCCGAACATCGCCATCTTGGCGGCAGACGGGACGCTCCTTGCCAACCGGGGCGAGACGGGCGGCAGGACGATCGCGATCAAAGAGCTGCCGGCCTACCTTCCCCGCGCCTTCGTGGCGATCGAGGATCGTCGCTTCTATTCGCATCTCGGGATCGACCCGATCGGCATCGCGCGGGCGCTCGTCCGCAACGTGACGGCGCGGGGCGTGGCTCAGGGCGGCTCGACGCTGACGCAGCAGCTGGCCAAAAACCTGTTCCTGACGCAGGAGCGCACCGCCTCCCGCAAGATCCAGGAGGCGATCCTGGCCTTGTGGCTGGAGCATCGCTTCTCCAAGGACCACATCATCGAGCTTTACTTGAACCGCGTCTATTTCGGTGCCGGCGCCTACGGGGTCGAGGCGGCCGCGCAGCGCTACTTCGCGAAGCCCGCCCGGGAGGTCACGGTCGCGGAAGCCGCGACCCTCGCGGGCCTCGTCCAGGCTCCGTCCCGGCTCGCCCCAAACCGCAACCCGGACGCCGCGAAGGCGCGCGCCGCGATGGTGCTCGCCGCCATGGCCGAGGAGGGCTACATCAAGCCCGATCAGCTGAAGACCGCGCTCGACAGCCCGGCCCGGCCGGTCAGGCGCGCCGGCGCCGGCTCGGCCAATTATGCGGCCGACCTCGTCATGGACGTGCTGGATGATTTCATCGGCACCGTGGCGGGCGACATCACGGTCGTGACGACGATCCTCCCGGCCCTGCAATCGTCGGCCGAGAAGGCGGTCGTCGACGAGCTCAACCTGAAGGGCGCCAAGTTCGGCGTCGAGCAGGGCGCGTTCGTCGCCATGCGGCCGGACGGCGCGGTCCGGGCGCTCGTCGGTGGGCGCAACTACGCGGACAGCCAGTTCAACCGGGCCACCAACGCGAAGCGGCAGCCGGGCTCGGCCTTCAAGCCGTTCGTCTTCCTGGCCGCGCTTGAGCGCGGCATGACGCCCGACACGGTCCGGGAGGACGCCCCGATCTCGGTGAAGGGCTGGAACCCGGAGAACTACTCGCGCGACTATCGCGGACCGGTGACCCTGCGGGACGCACTCGCTCTGTCCCTGAACACGGTCGCGGTGAGGGTCTGTCTCGAGGTCGGGCCGGCCGCTGTGGTCGGGGCCGCGCGCCGCCTCGGCATCGCGTCGGCCTTGAAGCCGAACGCCTCTATCGCGCTCGGTACTTCGGAAGTGTCACCGATCGAGCTCGTCGGCGCCTTCGCGGCCTTCGCCAATGGCGGCAGCAGCATCGTGCCCTACGTGATCGCCGAGGTGAAAGGTGAGAACGGACGGGTCCTCTACCGGCGGGCGGAGAGCGGGCTCGGCCGGGTGATCGCGCCCGGCACGGTCGGCATGATGAACGCCATGATGCGCGAGACGCTCCTCACCGGCACGGCCCGGAAGGCCGAGATCCCCGGCTGGGAGGCGGCCGGCAAAACGGGCACGAGCCAGGATTTCCGAGACGCCTGGTTCGTCGGCTACACGGCGACGCTGGTCGCCGGCGTCTGGCTCGGCAACGACGACGGCACGCCGACCAAGAAGGTCTCGGGCGGCAACCTGCCGGTCGAAGTGTGGAGCCGTTTCATGAAGACGGCGCTCGCCGGGACGGAGCCGGCGCCGCTGCCGGGCTCGGCCGGCTGGCGCCCGAACGCGGATGGCCGTATGGCCGCCGCGGGCCGCACCGGCTCGATCCCGCAGCCCGGCGCGTCGCGCTCGCCGCTCGCTACCATCCCGGATCTGCTCGCACGCCTGTTCGGGCCGTAGAACGCGTTTGCGTGCGGCTCCACCGACATGCGAGCGTCGGCGGCGAGATGACACGTCGCTTACGTCGACCCGGCGCCGTTCAAGCGCAGCTTCGACCCAGGGACGCTAAGCCCTCGTCCAGGAGATCGCCGAGATTCGGGATGCCGAGGAGGTAGTCCGCCGTGGAGAGCGTCTCGCGCTCTCGCGCTTCCCGCCGCGCCTCTGCCCAGTCCTCCGCGTCGAAATCGCCTCGGCCGATCCAGGTGATCGCGACGAGGTCGTGGCGCTCGTCGTCGTTCAGGCCGGCGATGAACTCCCGGACCTGATCCTCGGTCGAGTCTCCAGGCGCCGAGGTCAGCACGTCCGTCGAGCCGTCATCGATCGGGTTCGAGCCGGAATCGGGGTCGGTCAGCCCCTCCTTCACGTCGATCTCGCGCGCCCTCAGGATGAGCTGGCAGACCTTGTCCAGGGCGATGTCCATGCACCTCACTCCGTCCGCGTCGAACCTGTCGCGCCGGGGAGGAGAATGCACGAACGGGGCGGTGGTTCGGGCGGCCGATCCTGCGCGATCCGAACGGAGGCGCCGCGCCGCGCTAGGGCCGCGCCGGAATCCAGCTAGCGGGCCGCCCCACACGCACGACGGACGCGTCTCGCCCGCGCCGGACCGCGAACGCCAGCATCGCCATCAGGACGAGGCAGCCGACGGGAAGATGGGCGTGGAGCGCCAGCTGACGGGTCGCGATCGGAGCGAACCAGGCGATCGCGAGCCCGGTCTTCTCCCAATCCGAGAAGCCTTCGCGCAGCCCGTACGCAACCAGCAGCGCGATCGCCGGCCCGAGCAGCACCATGTCGTAATCGAGCACGTAGGGCGTGACGAGGAGCGCGGCGATCATGGCGGCCGCGGCCCTGAGCTCGAAAGCGGCCTTGATCCGCCAGAGCCAGGCCGTCGCCGCGAGGGCCCCGACCGTCACGAAGCCCTGAACCACGTAGGCGGCCGTGAGGCCGCCGCCGAGCTGCCGGATCGCCGCGAAAGCGCTGACCATGGTGTGCCATCCGGGCCCGCCCGCTTCCAGCACGATCGTCCGGGTCAGCCCCGTCGCGGTCCAGAACGCGACCCACGTGTCGGGCCCGAACGCCAGGGCTGAAGCGAGGGCGAGGATGACGACGGTCACGCCTGCCGACGCGATGGCGCGCCAATAACCGCCGGCCATCAGCACGAGCGGCAGGACGAGGCCGAGATGGGGCTTGTAGGACAAGAGCCCGAGGAGAATGCCGGCGAGGACTGGCCGTCGCTCGAGCAGCAGGAGCCCGCCCCCGAACAGGGCGGCGGTGAGGAAGCCGTTATTGCCGTGCGTGAGGCAGACGAGGACCGCGGGCGCGCCCGCGGCGACGAGCAGCGTGTCGCGATCCGGCAGGCAGCGTCGGATCACGGCGAGGGCCGCGACGAGCGTGGACACCTGCCAGACCGCGAGGGCTGCCAGATAGGGCAGCATCGCGAGCGCCGCGCCGACGAGGAGGAACGTCGGCGGGTAGTGCCAGCTGTAGAACGGCACGGCCTCGCTGCCGTGGGCGACCTGCTGCGCCCTGTAATGGGTGGCGAGGTCGTAGACGTCGCCCGGGTGGCCGGCCAGCGCCATCCGGCCCGCCGTCCAGACGTTCGAGAAATCGGTGCCGAGCGGGCGCCCCCACGAATCGAGCGTCCCGGTCGCGGTCGCGGCCAGGTAGGCGAGCGCCGCCACCGTGCCGGCCAGCATCGTGCCGGCCGCCGCCCGAGCAAGCGGGCGGTCGAGCCACCGGCCGGACGCGTAACGCTCCACGATCACGCGGCGATCTCCCCGCCTGTCCAACCACCCGTATGGGTCTCGGCCGGCCCTGTCTGCGCCACGACCGCTTAAGGTCCGGTTGCGGCCGCGCCGACCTGCCGCTGGTGTCCACAGGAGACGCCATCCGGGCGACCGCCTCCCCTTGTGCGCCGGCCCGGCGTCGTCGAAGGACATTTGGTGCCGATGTGGTTGCAGGCAGGCGGCTGGGGCCTTCTCAGCGGATCGGCGCTCGTGCTCGGGGCGGTGATCGCCTATGTCGCCCCGCTTCCGCAGCGCGTGATCGCCGGGATCATGGCGTTCGGCTCGGGCGTGCTGATCTCGGCGCTCTCGTTCGAGCTGATGGACGAGGCCTTCAAGCGCGGCGGCTTCGCGGCCACCGGGGCCGGGTTCCTGGCCGGAGCGGCGGTCTATACCGTCGCCAACATCATCGTCAGCCGCCTCGGCGCGCGGCATCGGAAGCGGTCGGGGCATGCTGAGGGCGCGAGCCAGCAGCACGCGAGCGAGGGCGGCGGCCTCGCCATCGCGGTCGGGGCGCTTCTCGACGGCATCCCGGAATCGGTCGTGATCGGCGTGAGCCTTCTCGAAGGCAAGGGCGTGAGTCTGGTCGCGGTCGTGGCGATCTTCCTGTCGAATCTCCCGGAAGGGCTGTCGAGCGCGGCCGGGATGCGGCGGGCCGGCCGCTCGCCCCTCTACGTGTTCGGCATCTGGATCTCGATCGCGCTCGTGTCGGGGCTTGCAGCCGCGATCGGCTACGCGACCTTCGCGGATGCGAGCCCGGCCCTCGTCGCGGCCGTGACCGCGGTCGCGGCCGGTGCGATCCTGGCCATGCTCACGGACACGATGATCCCCGAGGCCTTCGAGACGGCGCACGATTATGCCGGCTTGATCACCGTCGCGGGGTTCCTGGCCGCCTTCGCGCTGTCGAAGCTCGGCGGCTAGCGCCGCCGTTTCGCCTTGCCGGCCGTGTTGCGGCGCACTAGGGTTCCGCGCCTCCAATCGACGCTCCCGGGGCCTGCCCGATGGCCTTCCTGGCCGACACCCTGTCACGCGTAAAGCCGTCCGCCACCCTCGTGATGACGCAGAAAGCGCGCGACCTGAAGGCGAAAGGCCGGGACGTGATCAGCCTCTCGGTCGGCGAGCCCGATTTTGATACGCCGGACAACATCAAGCAGGCCGCGATCGACGCGATCCGGCGGGGCGAGACGAAGTACACGCCGGTCTCAGGCATCCCGCCGCTGCGGGAGGCGATCGCGGCCAAGTTCAAGCGCGAGAACGGGCTCGACTACCGGCCGGCGCAGACCATCGTCGGCACCGGCGGCAAGCAGGTCATCTACAACGCGCTCTTGGCCACCCTGAACCCCGGCGACGAGGTGATCTGCGTCGCGCCCTATTGGGTGTCCTATCCCGAGATGGTCGGGCTCTGCGGCGGCACGGCCGTGTTCGTCGAGGCCGACATGGAACACGATTTCAAGCTCCAGCCCGAGCCGCTGGAGCGCGCCATCACGCCAAAGACGAAATGGCTGATCCTGAACTCGCCATCGAACCCCTCGGGCGCGGCCTATACGCGGTACGAACTGAAGAAGATCACCGACGTGCTCGTCCGGCATCCGCATGTCTGGGTGCTCACGGACGACATGTACGAGCACCTCTGCTACGGCGACTTCGAATTCGTGACCCCCGCCCAGGTGGAGCCCGAGCTCTACGGCCGCACGCTGACGATGAACGGGGTCTCAAAGGCCTATGCGATGACGGGCTGGCGCATCGGCTACGCGGCCGGGCCGGAGGAGCTCATCAAGGCGATGGATTTCGTGCAGGGGCAGCAGACCTCCGGCGCCTGCTCGATTGCCCAATGGGCCTCGGTGGAGGCGCTCAACGGCACGCAGGAGCATCTGCCCCGCTTCCGCGCCGCTTTCGAGGAGCGGCGAGACCTCGTCGTGTCGATGCTGAACCAGGCCTCCGGCCTTAAATGCCCGAAGCCCGAGGGCGCGTTCTACGTCTATCCCTCCTGCGCGGCAGCGATCGGCCGGACAGCGCCGTCCGGCAAGCGCATCGAGACGGACGAGGACTTCGTGACCGAGCTCCTCGGGGGCGAGGGCGTGGCCGCGGTGCACGGCTCCGCATTTGGGCTCGGGCCTAACCTGCGCATCTCCTACGCGACCTCGACCGATGTCCTGGAAGAGGCCTGCCGCCGCATCCAGCGCTTCTGCGGCGAGCTGCGCTGACCCGGGTCTCTCATCCGTCCAGTTTGCCGGCGCCAGCCCGGCAACCTTCCGAAAAGCCGCCTTGTCGACATAGGGCCCGGAGCCGAACCATGAGAGCACCTTCCGTCATCGCGCTGGCGATCCTCGCCGGGATCGGCCTCGCCCCACGCCCGGCCGAGGCCCAGGTCGTGCAGGCCGGCGCGCTCACCTGCGACGTGGCGCCGGGCTTCGGCTTCCTCGTGGGTTCGCGCAAGGAGATCGTCTGCACCTTCCGGAACGTGGCCGGCGACTTGGAGATTTACGACGGCAGTGCTCGTCGGCGGGTTCGAGCGCTCGCTCACGCTGCAGCCGGTCTCGGTCTCGGCCCAGACGGGCGTGAACGTCGCGGCCGGAGTGGCCGAGCTTGCTCTCACCCTCCGGCCGGATCCGGCGCGCCGGCGCTGAGGAAGGCTCCCATCGCCAGAGACGTCTGTCGGGGTCCGGACCTCGGCCGGCGCTTTCGTTCGGCTCGTCTCAGCGAAGGGTTTCCAGCGCCTTCCTGACGAAGGAGTTGTCGCGCGTCTTCGAGAGGTCGAGGTCCTTCGCGGCCGCGACGCTCTGATCGAAGCTGAGAAGCGAGGTGTGGACGTTCCGGACCGCCTCGTCCCCCATCAGCCCATCCTTCGAGACGCCCTCGAACGCCTTCGCCAGGGATGCCCTGTAGAGATCCTTGTCGGGCCCGATCCAGCCGGTGGGAAAGATGTCGATGACCTGGTCCGCATTGGCCTTGGTCATCCAGCGAAGCGCCCGCACCTGGGCGTTCACGACGGCCTGCACCGTATTCGGTGTGTCCGGATGAAGTCCGCCCGCGTGACGAGGCAGGCCGAGAGGTAGTCCCCTCCATAGACCTCCTTCATCCCGGCCGCCGTCCGGCAGCAATCTTCTTCAGCTCATCGCCCGATCGCGCCACGAGGCGGAGCGCGCAGCCTTCGGCCGCGAGCCTGGACGCGACCGCAAACCCGAGGCCCTTCGAGGCTCCGGTGATGAGTGCGGTCTTGCCGCCGAGCTTCAGGTCCACGTATCCATCCCTCTCGGAAAGAACCGGTTTTCTCTCGATTGGCGAAGGTGCCGCCCTCGCGGGCGTGATCAGCTCCCTGGCGCTACCGGCCCTCGAAGACGGGTCTCCCGCCCTCGATGAAGCTTCGGTAATCGCGGCGGTAATCCTCCGTGTCGAAACACGCATAGCCTTCGCGGATCTCGTCGTCGGACAGGGGCTCCGATCGGCCGAGGCGCTTCACGAAGCGCTTGTGCCAGCGTGCCGCGAGCGGAGACCCGGACGTGATCCGGCGGATGGTCGTGGCCAGTTCGGATTCGAATTCGGCCGGCTCGACCACTCTCGCGACCAGCCCCTTCGCGAGGGCCTCGTCGGAGCCGAGCATGCGGCCCTCGAGCAGGAGCTCGAGCGCGACGGCGGGCCCGAGAGCGCCCATGAGGACGTCGAGCTCGGCATGGCAGAGGGTGGCGCCGATCCTGTTGATCGGGATCCCGAAGCGGCTGTCCCGCGTGCACAGGCGCAGATCGCAGCAGGACGCGAGCTCCAGTCCCCCTCCGGCGCAGACGCCCCGGATGGCCGCGACGGTCGGGCCGGGAACGTTCTCAGGAAGTCGAAGCACCGGTGAACAGGCCTCGAGAAGTCCTGCACCTGGGCCGAGCTCGACCGGACCGCTCCGAATTCCGCAATATCTGCGCCGCTCGAGAAGGCTGCCTCGCCCTCCCCGCGCAGGGTGAGGCATCTCAGGTCCGCTCTCGTGACGAGCTGTTCGAGCGCCGCTTCCAGCTCAGCCCACATTGCAAGATCGAGCGCGTTCAACTTTCCGGGGTTGCTGAACTCGATCAGGGCAGATTCTTCGTCGCACCTGACCTTGACCTGTCCAGGCATGTCTCTCCACCCGACCGAGACGCCTCGCCCGAAAGGCGAGGCGCGTGAACGGTGGCAGACCATGCCGGGCCTGGCAACTCGACGAAGCGACGGTCCAGCGAGGACGGCCACGCCTTGCCGGCCCAAGCTGGACAACGCTCCGCAACGTGACAGGGCGGTTCCACGCCCGGCGGCGCCGTCGATCTTAGAACGCGGTCGGGCGCGCTCCCGTGAGGGAATCGTTTAGGCGCCCTGAACGCCTCAGCGGCTCACCCCGGAGTTTCTTCGCGGCAGCTTGCCTTCGGGGTGACCCGATGGAACGATGCCCGGCACGCGCGGAAGACGCGGCCGAGGGAGTTCCGAATGTCCGCGCGCATTCCGCCGCAAGCGAACGACATCGGGGCGGTGAAGCCATGGCTCGCAGCCTATCCGGCCGGAGTTCCTGAGTTCATCGACCCGGCCGAAGCCGGCACGCTCGTCGACATCTTCGACGCGTCCGTCAAACGCTATCCTGAGCGGCCGGCGCTCGAAAGCTTCGGTGTTCGGCTCACCTATGCCGAGCTCGCCCGGCACGCGGCCGCGGTCGCGTCCTGGCTCCAGGGCGCCGGCATCGGGCGCGGCGACAGGGTCGCGCTCATGATGCCGAACGTGATGGCCTATCCGGCGATCCTGTTCGGCACGCTGATGACCGGCGCGACGGCCGTGAACGTGAACCCCCTCTACACGCCCCGCGAGCTCACGATCCAGCTGAGGGATTCCGGCGCCCGCTGCATCTTTGTCCTGGAGAACTTCGCCGGAACGGTCGCGACGTCTCTCCGGGACGTCGCGCTCGCCCGGATCGTGGTCGTGTCGCCGGGCGACCTGCTCGGGCTGAAGGGCGCGGTCGTCAATCTCGTCTCACGCTACGTGAAGAAGGCCGTCCCGGCCTTCAGCCTGCCGACCTCGATCCGGCTCGCGGAGGTGCTGAAGGCCGGCCGCTCCCGGCCGCCGGCACCGGCCGGAATCGACGGCGAGGATGTGGCCTTCCTGCAATACACGGGCGGAACGACCGGGATCGCAAAAGGTGCGACGCTCACGCACAGGAACGTCGTCGCGAACGTCCTGCAGTGTCAGGCCTGGATGCGGCCGGTGCTGGGGAATGAGCAGCACATCATGGTGACCGCGCTCCCGCTCTACCACATCTTCGCGCTGACGGCCTGTTGCCTGGTGATGGTCCGGATGGGCGGCTGCCAGCTCCTCATCGCCAATCCGCGCGATATTCCGGGTTTCGTAAAGACGCTGAAAAGCCGGCCCTTTACCTGCTTGTCCGGCGTGAACACTCTCTACGGAGCGCTGTCGCGGGACTCCAGCATCCGGAAGGTCGACTTCTCGAAGCTCATCTTCTGCGTGGCCGGCGGCATGGCCACCCAGGCCGCGGTCGCGAAGGTCTGGAAGGAACTGACCGGCCGGCCCATCGTCGACGGCTACGGCCTGTCCGAGACCTCGCCCGTCATCACGGTGAACAGGCTCGACATCCCGACCTTCACGGGCACGATCGGTTACCCTATCCCGTCGACGGAGGTGTCGATCCGCCGCTCCCTCGACGGGGAACCGGTCCCGGTCGGGGAGCCGGGCGAGCTCTGCGTCCGGGGCCCTCAGGTCATGCGGGGTTATTGGAACCGGCCGGAGGAGACCGCGCAGGCGACTACAGCCGACGGCTTCTTCAGGACCGGCGATGTCGCGATCTTCCAACCTGACGGCGCGATCAGGATCGTCGATCGGATGAAGGACATGATCCTCGTCTCCGGCTTCAACGTCTATCCGAACGAGGTTGAGGACGTGATCGCCTCCTGCCCCGGCGTCGCTGAGGTCGCAGTGATCGGCCTCCCGAACGACAGGTCGGGTGAGGAGGTCGCCGCCTACGTGGTCCGGAGCGACAAGAGCCTCGCGGAGGAGACCGTCGAGGCCTGGTGCCGCGAGCAGCTCACCTCCTACAAGGTCCCGCGCCTTATCATCTTCCGGGACGCGCTGCCGAAGACGAATGTCGGCAAGGTCCTGCGGCGCGCCTTGAAGGACGAGGCCGCCGGAATAGGCAAGGATCCGGCCTGACCCCGCAGGCCCGAGGCCCGCGGGGTCATCCTGTCAGCGACGGCCTCGTGACCGCGCGATCAGGCGGCCGCAGCGGGGTTGGCCAGATCCTCGGCCAGCTCAGACAGGAGCTCGTCGGTGTTTTCCTCCTCGACGAGCGTCTCTTTCAGAAGCTCCGCCGCGTCCGGAAGCTCGAGTTGCTCCGCCCAGGCGAGCAGCGTGCCGTATCGGGTGATTTCATAATGCTCGACGGCCTGCGCGGCAGAGATCAGGCCGGCATCGATCGCATCGCTGCCCCCAAACTCCTCGATCACCTCGTCGCCTTCGGCAATGATCCCAAGGATCGCCTTGCACTCGACGCCCTCGGGCTTCTCGCCGACGAGCTTGAAGACCTCGTCCAGGCGCTGCACCTGCTTCCGGGTTTCCTCGAGATGGACGCCGAAAGCCCCTCTCAGCTCCTCGGATCGCGCGGCCTCCGCGAGCTTAGGCAGAGCCTTTATGATCGCGTTCTCGGCGAAATAGGTGTCTTTCAGTTGATGAAGAAAAAGCGCGTTCAGATCCTTCTCGGCCACGTGAATACTCCAACGATTGACGAGTGCGGTCCGCCAACCGCACCTGGGCAGGATCGTTCCTGGCAGTTGGCTCGGTAACGCAATCGTGGCCGCGAGCGTCCGCCGCGATACACTCAGTCCTATGTCGACGGCCGCCCGACCGCCGTGTCAGCCGCCCTCCCCGACGCACCACCTGTCGATCACGATGCGGTAGAGTTCAGCGGCCTTCTCGATCGCGGCCGTGGCGCAATATTCATCGGTCTGGTGCGCCTGGCCGGGTTCGCCGGGCCCGAGGATGACGGTCGGGCATCCCCGGTCGGCGGCCTGCAGCACGGAACCGTCGGTGAAGTACGGCACGCCGAGCAGACCCGGACCAAGCGCGTCGGCGGCGCCTCCCCCGGCCAGCCCGAGCACCACCTCCGCGACGCATCTCGCGAAGGGCTCCGCAGGACTTGTGGCGACGCCGGGCAGGTCGACGAGAGCCTCGTCCCAGGCGACGTCCGGCCCGGCACCGGCCGCAAGGTCCCGGAGCGCCGCGCCGTAGTCCTGCCCCGGCAGCGTGCGAACGTCGAGCGTGAAAGAGCAGGCATCCGGCACGACGTTGACCGCCTCGCCACCATGCCAGCTGGTGACGGTCGCGGTCGGGGCGCCGAGCATTGGGTGGGGCGGACCCTCGAACCTGTAGGCCTCCAGCCGCCCGCGCGGCCTTGAGCACGGCGTTGTCGCCGAGATCCGGAATGGAGCCGTGCGCGGTCGTGCCCGCTGTGCGGGCCCTCAGGTGAAGCGCACCCTTGTGGGCGAGCGCGAGGCAGTTCGCGGTCGGCTCGGCCACTACGAGCCCGCTCACGGGACCGAGCAGGCCTTCATCCGCGAAATGGCGCGCGCCCCGGCAGCCGGTCTCCTCCCCGGCCGTCAGCACAGGGTCAGGCCGCGGCGGGGCCGGGACGCCGCGACGGCGGCGAGACACGCCGCCACGAAAGCCGCCACCCCGCCCTTCATGTCCGCCGCGCCGCGGCCGTAGAGCCGGCCGTCGCGCACTTCGCCCGAGGGATCGCGAGACCAGGCCCGCGCCCCGAGCGGCACGATGTCGAGGTGGCCGGTGAAGGCGAGCGGCGCGAGACCGCCATGAGCCCCCGCAAAGTTCGCGAGCAGGCTGGCCCGCCCGGGCGCAAAATCGTACCGCGACACGGAGAAGCGCCCACCTCCAGCAGCGTCGCGAGATGCGTCGCCCAGGCCGCCTCGCTGCCCGGCGGGCTCACGTATCGAACCGGACGAGGGAGAGGGCGAGCGCGACGGGATCGATCATGAGGGGTCGCGTCCGTGCTCGGCGCGGGATTCGCAGCGGAATGTGCCGAGGCTTAGGTCAGCGCGCGCTTGCCCAGCGGGGCGCCGCCGCACTGCAACCTTTCGGCCCGTTCCGCCGTATTATCCGTGCTGCTACCCGTCGGCACGCGCCGGGTCCGCTTGGCCGAGCGACGCCGCGGCCGGCTCACGAGGACGATCCCATGCTTATCAAGGCGAGACGCGGGTGGGAGATCCGCGAAAGCGAGGCGACGCCGGAATCGGTGTTCCTCGACCGGCGCCGCTTCGTGGCCGCCCTCGGGCTCGGATCGGGCCTGATCGGCTCCGGGATGCTCGGGGCGAGCGACGCGTCCGCCGCGAGCCCGGACCCCACCGCCGACCTGTATCCGGCCAAGCGCAACGAGGCCTTCAAGCTCGACCGCGAAATCACGCCTGAGAAGTTCGCCGGCGACTACAATAACTATTACGAGTTCTCGACCTCTAAGACCGTCACGCCTGCCTCGGACGCGCTGAAGATCCGGCCCTGGACGGTCAAGATCGACGGGCTCGTTGAGAAACCGATGGAGGTCGCGGTCGACGACCTCATCCGCAAGATGCCGCTGGAGGAGCGGCTCTATCGACACCGTTGCGTCGAGGCCTGGTCGATGTCCGTGCCCTGGACGGGCTTCCCGCTGAAATCGTTGGTCGAGTTCGCAAGACCGAAGGCGGACGCGAAGTACGTCGTCATGCAGACCTTCCAGGACAAGTCGGTCGCGCCGGGGCAGCGCCAGTTCTGGTATCCGTGGCCGTACACGGAAGGCCTGACTATGGAGGAGGCCAGAAACGACCTCGCCCTCATGGTGACCGGGATCTACGGCAAGCCGCTGCCGAACCAGTTCGGGGCGCCGCTGCGGCTCGCCGTGCCCTGGAAATATGGCTTCAAGTCGGTGAAGGCGATCAACAAGATCACCTTCTCGGCCGAGCGCCCGAAGACCTTCTGGGAGGGTCTGCAGGCCTCGGAATACGGCTTCTGGGCCAACGTCAACCCGGCCGTCCCGCATCCCCGCTGGAGCCAAGCCGACGAGCGGGTGCTCGGCACTAACGACCGCCGGCCGACGCTCCTGTTCAACGGCTACGCGGCCGAGGTGGCCGACCTCTACAAGGATCTCCAGAAGGAACGCCTCTGGGCCTGATCGTCGGCACGAAAAAGGCCGGATCCACGAGGGATCCGGCCGAAAGTTAAAGGCTCGCCTGAGGGCAAGCCCTCCAGAGGGAACAGCTGAACGGGCAGGTGAGCCAGCCCAAAGCTTCAGCCGATCTCAGCATCGCCGCGATCGGCCGACCCTACAATGCGGGCGGGCTCAGTGGAGCCATGCAGGGACTGCATGCGATCTCTCAATACGACCAGCGCTGCGCCTTTCCGACCAGGAAGTCGCGAAACGCCTGAACGCGGGCGACGTTGCGCATCTCCTCGGCGTAGACGAGGTAGCTTTCCAGCGTCGGCATCTCGACCTCCCGCAGAACGGGCACCAGCCGCGCATTGCCGTCGACCGCGTAGTCGGGCAGCACCGCGATTCCGGCGCCGGTTTCGACCGCCGACCGGAGCGCCGGGATGTTGTTGACGACGAGGTGGTAGGGCCGCGGCGCGTCCGCGTCGCGCCCTGCCCTTGCGAGCCAGTGCACCGACAGGAGGTACGACGGCTGGTCGCCCCCGAACGACAGGATCCGATGATGGTCGAGATCGTCGAGACTTTTCGGCTCGCCGAAGCGCTTGATGTAGTCGACCGAGGCATAGACGTGGAAGTGCACGGCGAACAGCCGGCGCTGGATCAGGTCGGGCTGCGAGGGCCGCCGTAGCCGGAGCGCCACGTCGGCCTCCCGCATGGCGAGATCGAGTTCCTCGTTCGTCAGGATCATCTCCACGCGGACGTCCGGAAAGGTGTCGAGGAACTCGGCGATGCGCTGCGTCAGCCAGAGCGAGCCGATCCCGACGGTCGTGGTCACCTTGAGGATGCCGGACGGGCGCTCGCTGGTCTCCTCGAGCCGGGCGCGGGTGTTCTCCAGCCGCATGCGCATGTCGCGCGCGGCCCGGTGCAGGATGTCGCCCTGCTCGGTCAGGATGAGCCCCCGCGCGTGGCGGTGGAAGAGCGGCGCCTTCAGCTCGCGCTCCAGTGCCGAGACCTGCCGGCTCACGGCCGATTGGCTGAGCCCGAGATCGTCGCCCGCGCGGGTGAAGCTGCCGGCTTCGGCCACCGAGTAGAAGATTCGGATCTTGTCCCAGTCCACGTTCGCCCCCCGGCCTGACAGCGCGGGCTATTCCGCGGCCTCGCGCATCAGGTTCTCGGCTTCGAGATAGCGTTCCGCTTCGAGCGCCGCCATGCAGCCGAGCCCGGCCGCGGTGACGGCCTGGCGGAAGACGTCGTCCGCCACGTCGCCCGCCGCGAACACGCCGGCCACGTTGGTCGTGGTCGAGCCGGGCGCGGTCAGGAGATAGCCGCCGGCCTTCATGTCGAGCTGGCCTGAGAAGATCTCGGTCGCGGGCTTGTGGCCGATCGCGATGAAGACGCCGCCCGCCCTCACCTCCTCGACGCGGCCGGACTTGACGTTCCTCAGTCGGATGTGGGTGACGGCGGGGTTCGGAACCGCGATCCCGCAGATCTCCTCGATCGCGCTGTCCCAGATCACGGTGACGTTTGGATGGCGGAACAGCCGCTCCTGCAAGATGCGCTCGGCCCGGAACGCGTTCCTGCGGTGCACCACCGTGACCTTGGCTGCAATGTTGGCGAGGTAGAGCGCCTCTTCGACGGCCGTGTTGCCGCCGCCCACGACCACGACCTCTTTGCCGCGGAAGAAGAAGCCGTCGCAGGTCGCGCAGGCCGAGACCCCGTAGCCCTGGAACCTGGCCTCGGACGGCAGGCCGAGCCATTTCGCCTGGGCGCCCGTCGCGACTACCAGCGCGTCGCAGGAGTAGGTGTCGCCGCTATCCCCCGTCAGAGCGAGCGGCCGCCCCGCGAGATCCACCTTGACGATCGTGTCCGACACCATGCGGGTGCCGACATGCTCGGCCTGGAGCCGCATCTGCTCCATCAGCCACGGCCCCTGGATCACGTCCGCAAAGCCCGGATAGTTCTCGACATCGGTCGTGATGGTGAGCTGCCCGCCGGGCTGGATGCCCGAGATCAGCACCGGCTCCAACATGGCGCGCGCGGCGTAGATCGCGGCCGTATAGCCGGCCGGTCCCGATCCGACGATGACAAGCTTAGCGTAAAGGTGGGCCATCTAGAACTCCGGCCGGCCGGTTCGAACGGCCGCGAGATGCCGCTCGAGCCCTGCCGCGACCGCGCGTGCGATCTCTGGGGTCGTATCTAGCGGCTGGTAGGAGAAGCCTTCAAGCCGTCCAGTGAAGGGCCGCACAGCCCCGTGAGCCGCGAGCCCGTCCAGGAAGGCCCTGATCTTCACGTGCCCGCCGGAGGGCTCGAAGAGGAGGACCGGCGCGCCCGTCGCGACCGCCTCCCCGATCATGTTGGTCGAATCGACTGTCGCCACGATCGCGTCCGCGTTCGCCAAGAGGGCGAGGTAGGGGTTCTGGCCCTCGCCGTCCCACAGGAAATGACCTGGCCCGGAGGTGAGCGCCGCGAGCGCCGCCCGCAACGCCGGCGGGGTCCGGCGCGATGCCGTCACGGCGAGCGCGGCGCCGCTGGCCACCAGCAATCGGAGGTCGGCCGCGAGCCGGGCCACATCCCCGGCGGTGAAGCGATGATGATGGCTGTCGCCCCCGACCAGGATCGCGACAAGGGGCCGGCCCAGGGCGGCGAGGCGTAGGTCCGGGCATCGGCGCGCCTCTCCCAGGCGCGCGGCCGTGATGCGGTGCGGAGCGGTCGCGGTGACGATGACGTTCGGCCCTCGCAGGCGATCGTGCGCCGGCGCCCAGATCAGGTCCGCCGCGCGCATGCCGGTGCGGGGGTCTTTCAGCACCACCGTGTAGGTGCGACCGCGCGATGCCCGCTTGACGGCCCGGATATACGGCACGGCCCTGCGGCCGGACGCCACGAGAAGATCGGGGAAAGGAGGCGCGATCGGGCTCCCGGACCGGGCAGGAGCGTCCCTAGGGTCGATCGGCCCCCACGGCATGGCAAAGGCGAAGAGCGGGCGGGGCGAGACGCGCTTGACGATTGGGTCGAGGCCCATCGCGTCGACTACGCCGAGGCATTGCGCCTCGTCTCCAGCCTTGCCGTCGGTCAGGATCCAGGCGGTCGGCGGCCCGCCCGTTCCCGAGGCGGCGAGGCTCAGAGAGCCGTCCGCTTCAGCCAATCGGCGAAGTTCCGAGAGATCACCTCGACGCGACGGCGTTCCGAGCCCGGCAGGTAATAGGGCCCGCCCGAGCTGGACGGAGTCGACGAGACCTGATGGCGCTGCGACAGAACCTCGCCGCGGGCTCCCAGCACCAGGAGGTCGCCTTCGAGGTAATCGTAGCTGGTGCCACCGCTCGCGCCGCCCCCGCCGCCGCCTCCGCCTCCGCCACCGGTCTCGGAGCCCGCGAAGGAGTTGATCGACAGGCCCGTGATACGAACCAGGATTCGCCCGCCGGCGATCGGGCCGGAGATGCCGCCCGCGAGTTCCCGCGCGACCGAAACCTGGACGAGTTCGGCCGTCGGGCCGAGGCCGAGCTCCCGCAGACGCGAGACGTCGACCACGATCCCCGCCGCCGGCGGCGTGGCGGCGCGCGGCCGCGCCGCCGCCGCCGCTGGGGGGAGCAGGGCGAGCGGAAGGACGGCGAAAAACAGCTTGATGAGCGGCGAGCGCATGAGTTCGGCCTCTGTGATCGACCCAATGTAGGCGTCGCGGGTCGCGGGCGCGAGCCCGACGGCACGCCTCAACCGAGGCCGCGCCGGAGCCAGGCCGCGAAGTGGCGGGAGATGGCCGCGAGACGCCGGTTCTCGTTGTCCGGCAGGTACCAGGCGCCCCCGGAGCTCGCCGGCAAGGCCGAGAGCTGCGGGCGCCGGAGCAGCACCTCGCCACGGCGGCCAATTACCATCGCTTCGCCTTCGAGGTAATCGTTCGAGGCGCCGCCCGAACCGCCGAAACGGGACGACTCGCCCCCGACATAGTCGCGCATCGATACGGCGTCGATGCGAACCACGAGCCTCGGCCCGCCTCCCCCGAGCCGGTCCGCGAACGCCGCGCTCAACTCGGCCTGCATCGTGGCCCGAACGAGCTCGGCATAGGAGCCGAGCCCGCGCGCCCTCAGCGGGCCGACATCGACCGAGACGGACGCGTAGCGCGCGGCGGGTTCGGCGCGCGCCGAGCCAGCGAGCGCCAGCACGGCCGCAGCCGCCGCGAGAACAGTTCGACGACCGAGCCGGTCCTTATGCATCGAGGTTGAGCCTCTCGAGCTCGGACAGGGTGAGGCGGCTCGTGCAGAGCGTCTTGCCGACGCGCTGAGGCCGCTCGCGGGGTCCGCCGGACAGACGGGCAGGCCGCAGCCGCTGGCAGGATCGGGCAGGATATCGGTCGTCATGTCACCTCGCGTTTCGACATCGCAACAGCCTCAACCCGGCGCCAACGATTCGCCTAGGGCCGCACCGCGTAACGCCGTCGTGCGAGACGACCCCGGTCCTGCGGGCCGTCGCCCTACAACCCGCCGAGGCGACGCACGATCCGCCATTCCTCGTCCGTGACGGGCTGCACCGACAGGCGCGAGTTCCGGATCAGCACCATGTCGGCCAATTCGGGTTCGGCCTTGACGCTCTCCAGAGAGACTGCGTTCGGCAACGGTTCCAAGGCCTTGAGATCGACCATGCCGAAGCGGCCCGTGGGGTCGGAGGGGTCCGGGTGGTACTCGCGGATGACCTCGACGATTCCGACCACGGATTTGCCCTCGCCCGAATGGTAGAAGAAACCGTGATCGCCGACCTTCATCGCCTTTAGGTGCTTCTTGGCGAGATGGTTGCGGACCCCGTTCCAGGGAGTGCCCTCCGGACCGGACGCGACCTGCTCGTCCCACGACCAGGACGACGGCTCGGACTTGAACAGCCAATGCGCCACGCCGATCCTCCCCGGTCCCACGACAAAGCACCTTTCCGGCGGGCGCTCAATCGCTGCTATCCTGGGCTGCTCTGCGTCACGACTCGGCCCGGAGCGGCCGGGACATGAGCCTGTCCACGGCCTCGCCGATGGACAGGCTGCGCTCCAGCACGGCCGCGACGGCGTCCGCGATCGGCATGTCGACGCGGGCGGCGCGGGCGAGCCGCACGAGGGCGTCGGCCGTGAAAACGCCCTCGACGAGCTTGCCGCCCGTCGCCCGATCCAGGGGCGCGCCCGCCCCGATCTGCAGGCCGAGCGCGAAGTTGCGGGATTGCGCGGACGCGCAGGTCAGGACGAGATCGCCGAGGCCGGACAGCCCCATGAGCGTCTCCGGCCGGCCCCCGCTGGCGGTCGCGAAGCGCAGAAGCTCGGCGAAGCCGCGCGCCACCAGCGCCGCCTTGGCGCTCTCCCCGAGGCCGCGTCCCTCGACGATTCCGGCCGCTATGGCGAGCACGTTCTTGGCCGCGCCGCCGATCTCGACGCCACGGATGTCGGTGCCATGATACACCCGGAAGCTCGGGCCCGAGAGCGCAACGGCGAGCCGGGCCGCCAGGTCGCCGTCCGGGCAGGCGAGCGTGACGGCGGTCGGAAGATTGCGTGCGACGTCGGCCGCGAAGCTTGGGCCGGACAGGATCGCGACCGGCGATCCCGGCCGCATCTCGGCAGCCGCAACCTGGCTCATGAACAGACCGGTCGCACGCTCGATCCCCTTGGCGCAGACGACGACCGGGCAGCCGGGAGGAAGCGACGGACCGAGATCGGCCAGCGTCGCTCGCAGCGCCTGCGCCGGAACGACGAGCAACGCGACGCCCACCTTTCCGAGCGCGGCAGCCTCGGCGGTCGGCTGGACGCCGTCGTGGAGCGTCACCCCGGGCAGGTAGCGCGCGTTCTCGCGCCGTGCGCTCATGTCGGTCGCGGCCGCGGCGTCGCGCACCCACAGCGTGACACGCCTGCCCGCGGTGGCGGCCGCATTCGCGAGCGCGGTGCCCCAGGCGCCGCCCCCGATCACCGCGACGGGCTCCAGGCCGGTCACCGGGCGGGACCCGAGGGCCGCAGCTTGCCCCGAAGCTCGAGAGAGCGGCGGTTGAGGACGTGAAGGTCGGCTTCGCCCGCCAGGACGGCCTCGGCGAGCCCGACGGCCACTCTCAGCACCTCCTCCGGACAATTGCGCCAGGCAGGAGCTCGCACGACCTCTGGCCACGACCTGTCGCACGCATTGTCCAGGAGGATGCGGGCGAAGCAATGATCGAGCCTGACGGGCCAGCCCTGCCGGGCACGGGCGGCTCGCGGCAGAAGCTCGCCCACGAGGGTCCGCCAGCGCATTGTCGCGTCCTCGGACGCGCTCATCGGACCGCCTGAGCGGCCCCTTCGACTTCGCTCAGCGGCCAGCGCGCGCGGGCCGGTGCCGTCATGTCGTCGACGAGGCCCAATCTCAGCCGTTCGAGCCCGGCCCAGGCCACGATGGCGCCGTTGTCGCCACAGAGTTCCAGCGGCGGCGCCACGAGCCGCAATCCGGCCTCCGCGGCGAGCCGGGCCAGCGTGCGCCGAATGGCGCCGTTCGCCGCGACGCCTCCCGCGACGACGAGCGCGCTCGGGTGGCCGACGTCGTCCCGGAAGGCTCTCAGCCCGGCGCGGGTCCGGTCCGCCACCACGTCGACAACAGCCGCCTGGAAGCCGGCGCAGAGATCCGCGACATCCGTGTGCGTCAGGGGCGCGACCCGCTCCGCCTCGAGCCGGAGCGCGGTCTTCAGCCCGGAGAGCGAGAAATCGGGTCGAGGCCGGCCGAGCATCGGGCGCGGCAGGGTGAAGCGCTCGGGATTGCCAAGGGCCGCCTCCCGCTCGACTTCCGGGCCGCCCGGATAGGCGAGGCCGAGCAGCTTCGCGACCTTGTCGAACGCCTCTCCGATCGCGTCGTCGATCGTCGTGCCGAGACGGAGGTAGTCGCCGACGCCCCGGACTGCGACGAGCTGGGTATGTCCTCCTGAGGCGAGCAGCAGGAGGTACGGAAAGGGGATTCCATCCGTCAGCCGAGCGGTGAGGGCATGCGCCTCGAGATGGTTGACCGCCAAAAGCGGTTTGCGGGTGACGAGGGCCAACGCCTTCGCGGTCGTCAGCCCCACCAGGACGCCGCCGATCAGGCCGGGCCCGGCCGCGGCCGCGATCCCGTCGACGGCCGAGAGCGAGAGCCCAGCCGATTCGAGCGCCCGCACGACGAGCCGGTCGATGACCTCGACATGGGCGCGCGCAGCGATCTCAGGCACGACGCCGCCGTAAGCGGCGTGCTGGGCAATCTGGCTGAAGACCTCGTTCGACAGGATGAGCCCCCTCCCGTCGTCGGCGAGCGCCACGACGGCGGCGGCCGTCTCGTCGCAGGTGGTCTCGATGCCGAGGACGCGCATAGGAGGAGCGAGGGGGGCTGGCGGAGGGAGGGCCCTTCGCGTGGGTCGGAGCGCCGCCTATACGTGGGTGATGGGGACGCGCAAAGCCGCGACGCCCGTTCGGAGGCGACATGCCGGGTTCCGAGACGCTCGCCATCGGGACGCGAGCCAGCCCGCTCGCGATGGCTCAGGCGCACGAGACCCGCTCGCGGCTGACGGATGCGCTCGGCTGGGAGGCGGAGCGCCTGCTCCTCGTCCCGATGACCTCGACGGGCGACAGGATCCAGAACAGCTCGCTCGCGGAAGCCGGCGGCAAGGGATTGTTCACGAAGGAACTCGACGAGGCGCTGCTCGCGGGCGTGATCGACCTCGCCGTGCACTCGGCCAAGGACCTACCGACGGCGCTGCCGGATGGGCTTAGGATCGCGGGTTACCTGCCTCGAGAGGACACGCGCGACGTTCTCGTCAGCTCCCTCGCGAACACGATCGCCGGGTTGCCGGCCGGCACGACCGTCGGCACGGCCTCTCTGCGCCGGCAGGCGATGGTGCTGCGCGCCCGGCCCGATCTCCGGATCACCCTGCTTCGGGGCAATGTCGGGCGGCGGCTCGACCGGGCCGAGAGCGGGCAGGTCGGCGCGACGCTGCTCGCCTTGGCGGGGCTGAAACGGCTCAAGCTCGACCGGCATGCGCGCGCCATTCTGCCGCTCGACGAGTTCCTTCCGGCCGTCGGCCAGGGCGCGATCGCGATCGTGACCCGGTTCGACGACTGCCGGGTCGTGGCGCAGGTCGAGCGCATCTGCGATGAACCGACCGGGCAAGCGCTCGCGGCCGAACGCGCCTATCTCGCGGTCCTGGACGGATCCTGCCGGACGCCGATCGCCGGCCATGCGGCGCACGGCCGGGATGGGCTCGACTTCCGGGGTCTAGTCCTGAGGCCGGACGGCACGGAATCGACGGAGGTCGCAATCTCCGGATCGGCGACCGACGCGGAGCGGCTCGGCCGCGAAGCCGGCCACAACCTTCGGGCGCGGCTTCCGGCCGGTTGGGTCGCCGCGTAGTCGAGCGATGCGGGTCCTGGTCTTGAGGGCTCGCGCCCAGGCGGAAGCCACCCTGCGCGGGCTGGCGGAGCGCGGTCACGAAGGGGTGAGCTTTCCCCTCCTCCGGATCAAGCGCCTCCGGACGGAGCCGCCGGAGGTCGCGCCGGCCGGGCTGATCGTGACCAGCGCCAACGCGGTTTCGGCAGCGGTTGATCAACTGGCCCGGTTCGAAGGCCTGCCGGTCTTCGCGGTCGGGAGCAGCACCGCGCGGGCGCTGGCCGCGGTCGGGTTCGGGTCCATCCTGTCGGCGGAGGGCGACGGCCGCGCCCTCGCGTTCGCAATCGCGCAAGCGCTTCCTGCCGGATCGACGCTTCTCCACATCGCCGGCCGCGACCGCCATCCGGAGCCGGCCCGCACGCTGACCGAGGCCGGGTTCATGGTCGCGATCTGGAAGGCGTATGCGGCGAAACCCGCGCGACGCCTGCCGGACGCGCTGGCCAGGGATTTGCTGGCGGGCCGGATCGAGGCCGTTTTGCATTACTCGCGCCGAAGCGCCGAAACCTTCACCGCTCTGACCCGTGACGCGGGCCTGGAAGCGGTTCTGCGACGCCTCGTTCATGTCTGCTTGTCAGCCGAGGTCGCGCAAGGGCTCGCGGGTGTGGCGGCCGAGAAGGTGATCGACGCGACCGCCCCGACAGAAGCGGCTCTGTTCGACGCCCTGAACCAGTCTGTGTTGCGCGTCGGTGGTGGCTCGGGCTCGCCCCTCGGGCCGCTGTGATGCTAAGCACGGAACCAATCCGTTTTCGGATTCTTTCCGGACAGCCAAGGATCAACGCATTCAGATGAGCGAGACGCGAGGTAACGATCCTCTCAGGCGCAAGCCGCCGACCATCGACCTACCCTCGACCGAGTTCACCCGCTCGAACGCCGCGGACCCCGCGGCGGCGGACGAGGGTGCTACCGCGATCGAGCCCGTCGCGAGCACCGCACTCGGACGGGACCCCTTCGCGAAAACGTCCGGAGGGCCTGCTCCCGGCGGCGGAGCAGCAGCTTCGGTACCGAAGGGCGACGAGCCCAAGCCGGAAGAGGAGGTTAAGCCCTCGGCCGACACCAGCCCCGCATCCGGCAAGCAGGGGGCCGGCGACAGGCCCGGGTCGGCCGACAAGCCCGCCGGCGGAGCGAAGTCGGCGAAGCGCCCCGAGAGCGTCTCCTCCCCCACGAAGCCGATGCCGGCAGCCGGGTCTCCGTCCGGTCCTCCGACGACCTCGAAACCGGGTGTCACGAGTCCCGGGCAGGATTCGAGCCGGGCCGGGCGAGGGGATGCGCCGGCCGCTGGCGGTGATATCGCCAAGGCAGGCACCCCGAAGCAGGGCATGCCCGCTGGGGCGGCTCCCAAGGTTGGCGGATCCCCGGCGGCAACGCCTTCTGGCGACGCCGCCACCAGCAAACCGAAGCCGAGCGAGAGCGGGCCGGGCGGTACGGGGACAGCCCGATCCGCAATCCCGGACGCAAGCGGTAGATCGCCGGAGACGAGCCGCCCCTCCGGTCCCGGATCCGGCCGAATGCTCGCCTCCGGGCTCGTTGGAGGACTGCTCGGTGCCGGCCTCCTCTACGGGGCAACGCGCCTCCTGCCGGCCTCCGGCCCGGATTCCGGACTCGGCGAACGTCTCACCACCCTGGAACGCAGGATCGCGGCCCTGCCGGCCAGCGGCTCGGGCATGCCCCTGGAGCCGCGGATCGGCGCGCTCGAAACCGGTCTTCGTCAGGCCGGCGAGGACGCGAGAGCGGCCCGCACCGCGGCCGAAGCCGCGTCGAGGCAGGCGGTCGAGGCGCTCGGACGACCGGCAGCGGCGCCGGTTGATTCGGGCTTGTCGGACGCCGTGAAGGCCGTCGGCGCGCGGGTGGATGAGATAGCCAAGCAGGTCGGCGCCCAGACGGGTGCGATCGGCGATCTCGGAACCAGGCTCCAAGCCCTCGGAAGACGAACGGACGAAGGCCTGGCGGCTGGTTCGTCCGGCCTGCAGGCGGCCCAGGGCGTGCTGCAGGGCGTGCGGGCCGATGTCGGCGCCATGAGGACCGGCGCCACTGCCCTGGAGGGCCGTACGGCTGAAGGCGAAAAGCGTATCGCGGGCCTGTCCGAAGACCTCGCCCGTCTCTCGGGCGAGCTAGCCAAGTTGTCTCCGGCCGCCGTCCAGGCAGGGCTGAGGGTGGTGGTCGCGGGCCGGCTCGACGATGCGTTGCGGGCCGGAACCCCGCTCGGGCCCGCGCTCGCGGCCCTGAGCAAGCTTGGGGCGGATCCCGGATCGACGGCGGCTCTCAGGCCCTTCGTCGAATCGGCTCCTCCCAGCGCGGGCGCTCTGGCGGCCGAGTTCAAGCCCCTCGCCGCCCACATAACCGCGCAACCGGACGCGCCAGCCGAGACGTGGGTGGATAAGGTCCGCCGCCTGTTCGGCAAGGTCGTAACGGTGCGGGCCGTTGGCGACGGCAGCGGGAGCGACCTCCCGGGTCTCGTGTCCCGTATCGAGGCCGCACTCGCGCGAGCCTCCCTCAGCGAGGCGGCCGCGTTGTGGGAGCAACTGCCGGACGCCGCGAGACGCCTCTCGGCGGATTGGGCCGGTCGCCTCAAGAGCCGCGTCGCGGCCGAGGACGCCGCCCGACGTCTCGTGACCCAATCCCTATCGGCGCTCGACGCCGCGACCCGCTAGGAATTCGAAGACCCATGTGGCGCGCCCTCCTCTTTCTCGGACTGATCTGCCTTGCGGCCTATGGAGCCGCCTGGCTCGCGAACAACCCCGAGACCATCGCGGTGACCTGGGCGGGCCGGGAGTACTCAATCTCGCTGGCAGTGGGCGTGGTCGGGCTTGTCGCGCTCGCGATCGCCCTCTCGGTAACGCTGGGCACGATCCGCTACGTATTCAGCCTTCCCTCAATGGTCGCCCGCCGGTCGCGCCGTCGCCGACAGGAGAAGGGTCATTCCGCCCTGTCGCGCGGCATAGTCGCGGTCGCCGCCGGCGACGTCGCGGCGGCGCGGCGTCATGCCGGCGAGGCCGAGCGCCTCCTCGGGCCCGAACCACTTGCGCTGCTCCTCAAGGCGCAGGCAGCCCAAGCCTCCGGAAACCGGGAGGGCGCCGAAGCGGCCTTCCGGGAAATGGCCGACAAGCCCGAGACACGGGTCCTCGGGTTGCGTGGGCTCTACCTCGAGGCGCGCCGCCGAGAGGACCCGGAGGCGGCCCGGACTCATGCCGAGGAGGCGACCCGAATCGCGCCCGCGATCGGCTGGGCGAGCGAGGCCGTGCTCGAGGGCTATTGCGCAGACGGAGACTGGGCGGCCGCGGTCCGGCTGATCGAGCGTCGCACCTCGCTCGGGCTGGTGGATCGGGCCACGTCGAGGCGGCAGCGCGCCGTTCTTCTGACCGCCGACGCGCAAGCGCGCGAACCGACCGACCCGGACGGGGCGCTCGCGGCCGCTGAGCAGGCGGTGAAGTTCGCGCCCGATCTCGTACCAGCCGCGGCGCTCGCGGCGCGGCTCCTGTCGCGGCGCGGCGATCTTAAGCGGGCGGCCCGCATCGTCGAGACGACCTGGGCCGCCGCGCCCCACCCGGAACTCGCGGCCTCTTATCTCAACCTCCGGCCGGGCGACTCGGGCACGGATCGTCTCCGGCGGGCCGAGACGCTGGCGCGATTGTCGAGCTGGTCGGCCGAGTCGCGCTTCGCCATCGCGCGCGCGGCCATCGAGGCTCGCGAGTTGCCTCGGGCCCGGGAGGTGCTGCGGCCGCTCCTCGAGGAGGAGGGCCGCCCGACGGTGCGCCTCTGCCTGGTGTTGGCTGAGATCGAGAGCCGGAGCGGGAATGCCGGCGGCACGCGCGAGTGGCTGGCCCGCGCCGCCCGCGCGCCTCGCGATAAGGCCTGGATCGCGGACGGTATCGTGTCGGAGACCTGGGCGCCGATCTCGCCGGTCACGGGCCGCCTGGATGCCTTCGTCTGGAACACGCCGCCCGAGATGCTGGGCGGACCCTCGGAACGGGAAGAGTTACGCTTCGATCCGGAGGAAACCGGTAGCGGCTCCTCCGAGCTGCCGGCCTTCCTGGCCCGTGGGCTCGCCCCCCCTGCCGAGGCTGGGGCGACGTCCCAGGATGCGGCGCCGCCGTCCCCCGCCCCATCGCTGCCTGTCTCCGACCCCCCCGCGCCCTCCCCCGAGAGGCCGCACAATCCGGATCGGCCCCTCCCTGTCGAGCCTCCGGTTTCCAGGGTCGACGCCGAACTGAGCAGCGTGGCTAAAGCTCCGGCTGGATCGGGAGCCCTTGCCGGCTCGGCCGACGCCAAGACGCTCGATCCTGCCGACGGGGCTCGGCCGCCCATCCTGCGGTCTGGACCGGACGGCGCGCCGGCTCCTCGATTGGTCGAGCTTGCGCCAACCGGCAATGCGGATCCATCGGCTTCCCGGAGCGACGCGGTCGCGGGTCCCGGCCTTGCCGGTCGTGCACGCCCCGCGCCAGACCCCGTGATCTTTCCGGTCCCGCACGCGCCCGACGATCCTGGGCTCGATCGCGAAGGCGACCGGCGGCAAAGGTTCAGGTTACGTGTGTGACGATCAAGCCCTCACTCGTGCCTTCCCGATCGAACTCGCCCGGAGAGCCCCTATGATCAAGACTCGAACCTTGCTTCTTGCCTTCGCGGCGGCGCTGGCCTGTAGCCCGATCTCTGCCCAGACGCCTCAGACCGGCGGCGCACCGAGCACCACGCGGCCTGCGCCTGTGGCGCCGGCTCAACCGGTCGTTCCCGCAACGAAGCCGTCCCTCGTCGACATCAACTCGGCCTCGACTGCGGATCTCGACGCGCTTCCCGGCATCGGCCCCGTCAGGGCTCAGGCGATCATCAAGGGCCGGCCGTATAAAGGCAAGGACGAGCTCGTTCGGAAGAAAATCCTGCCCAGCAACGTGTACGAGGGCATCAAGGATCGCATCATCGCGAAGCAGGCCTAGGGTCGCTCGCCCGGCCGCGATCGCGGCAGAAGCCGGAACGCTGCGTCAGCCCGGAGGGGCGTATTTGGTCGTCCGCCGTTGCCCGCGCGCACTAGCTGCGCGGGGTCCGGTCGCGCAAGAGACGGCATGACCGTCCGGCTGCATCACGGCGACCTTCCCGCCGATTACGAACCAGGGCTTTCGATCGCGATCGACACCGAAACACTCGGGCTGAACCCTCACCGGGACCGGCTCTGCGTCGTGCAGATTTCCCGAGGGGATGGCGTCGCCGACGTCGTGCAAGTCGGCGGATCGTTCAATGCTCCGCCTTGCCTCAGGCGTGTCCTCGGGGACCCGTCCGTGACGAAGATTTTCCATTTCGCGCGGTTCGACTTGGCGGTGCTGTTCCACCGGATCGGGATCATGCCGAGCCCGGTTTACTGCACCAAGATCGCATCGAAACTCGTGCGCACGTACACCGACCGACACGGCCTCAAGGACCTGACGCGGGAGCTTCTCGGCATCGACCTCTCGAAGGCGCAGCAATCCTCCGATTGGGGTGCGGACGCGCTCTCCGCGGCGCAGCTCGATTACGCAGCCTCGGACGTGGTGCATCTTCATGCGCTCAAGGAGCGCCTCGACGCGATGCTGGCGCGGGAAGGTCGCGCCGACTTCGCGCGCGCCTGCTTTGACTTCCTGCCGACCCGAGCACGCTTGGACCTCGGCGGCTGGTCCGAGACGGACATCTTCGCCCATGCATAGGGGCGCCGTCCGGCGATGCCGGCCATAACTTCGCCATCGCGCCACGCGATGAGCATGGTTCCTCCGGCGAAGGACTGAATCCGGTGAGTGGCTCGCGGACGGCGCTTGCGCCGGACAATCGGATGCATGCGGCGGACGAGATGCTGCTGGAAGCCGGCAAAGGACGGCCGTTCAGGGCCGCTCGCCGCCACTCCGCCCTCGTCCGGGCCCTCAAGATCGCGATCCCGTTCGGGTCGGTCCTGGCGGTCGCGGCGGTCACCTTCGTCAGCGTCTACAACCCCTTCGCGCGCATTCCCGGGATGACCGTTGGACCTATCTCGGTTTCAGGCTCGAAGATCGCGATGGAGAGCCCGCGGCTCACCGGGTTCCGCAAGGACAAGCGGCCCTACGAGGTGACCGCAACGGCGGCGTTCCAGGACATCCGCAAGCCGAACGTCATCGAGCTGAAGGAGATGAGGGCGCGGCTGGCCATGGACGATTCCGGTGCCATGGCCAATCTCGTTTCCAAGGTCGGCGTCTTCGACACCAGCAAGGACCACCTTGACCTGACGAACGACGTCCGGGTGTGGACGGACAAGGGTGACGAGATCCTGCTGAAATCGGCGTCGATCGACCTCAAGGTCGGCACGGTCATCTCGCGCGAGCCGATCCGCGTGACCACATCGACCATGGTGCTCGAAGCCGAAGGTCTCGACCTGTCGGACGGCGGCAAGACGATGTCGTTCACGGGCCGGGTCCGGGCCAAGCTCATGCGGGGGGTGGGCGCCCCGCCCAGCACGGATCCGCTAGTCCCAGGCGTGGCCGTCCGCACCCCGGCCAAGATTTCCCAAGCGGAGGCGGGCGAACGTCCATGATGTGTCTAAGGCCAGCGTTCCGGCGCGCCCTTTCGGCCGGGCTCCTCACTGGCCTTCTGACAGCGGCCGCCGACGCCGCCCCCGGCCCCTCAGCCACTCCGGCGGCCGCTACTGTTCCCGGGCTGCCCGCCACCCCCGGCGCCGTGCCGGCCGCCCGGACGGGCGGCCGCAAGGCCGTCGGGGAAATCGGGTCGTCGCGCGAGCCGATCGCGATCGATGCCGACCGCCTTGACGTGTACGACAAGGAAGGCCGGGCGGTCTTCACCGGCAACGTTGTCGCGATCCAGGGCGACACCACCATGAAGTGCTCGGTGATGAGCGTGTCCTACGAATCCGGCCGCGTGCCTGCATCGGCCGGCGGCGAGAAGCCGGCTGCGCCGGCGGCCGGTGGCCTCGGCAACGATAGCTCGATCAAGAAGATCGATTGCCGGGGACCTGTGACAATCACGACGAAGACGCAGACCGCGACTGGAGACCGGGCCGAGTTCGATCGCGTCGTCAACAAGGTCTTTCTGATCGGGAACGCGGCGCTCTCGGACGGCCCGAACGTCACACGTGGCGAGCGTGTTGCCTACAACCTGACGACGGGTGTCGCCAACGTGGAAGGCGGCCGCGTGCGAGCCCTGATCGTGCCCGGGAGCCAGAAGGACAAGGACGGCAAGCCGAAGACCCGGTAAGCCTTCCGCCGGCGCCGTTGCTCAAGGGTCGGGCGTGGCCTATTGCTCCGCGGCGGCCGTCCGGATTAGCCCCTTGAAGCTGTTCTCCAGAACCCGGGGTCGATCGGAGGTCGATCCTCCGGGAGACGGTGGCGACCCGGATCGGGGCACGGCAGCGCCTGTATCCTCACCGCCTTTGCGCGGGCTCTTCCGCCAGAGTCGCGAGCCCCCTGCCGAGAACCCGCTCGGCGGACCTGGGATCCTGGCCGTGCGGGGCCTCGAGAAGAGCTACCGCGGCCGCAAGGTCGTGAACGAGGCCTCGCTTGGCCTGCGGCGCGGCGAGGCGGTCGGGCTCCTCGGCCCGAACGGCGCCGGCAAGACCACCATCTTCTACATGATCACCGGCCTCGTTGCCGCCGATCGGGGCTTGATCAGCCTTGACGGCCACGATGTCACCGGTTTGCCGATGTATCGCCGCGCCCGTCTCGGCATCGGCTACCTCCCCCAGGAGGCCTCCATCTTCCGCGGCTTGAACGTCGAGGACAATATCCGCGGCGTGCTCGAGGCGGTGGAGCCGGATCGCCGGGAGCGGCAGCGCAAGCTCGAGCAATTGCTGGAGGAGTTCGACATCGCGCGGTTGCGCAAGACCCCCTCCATTGCGCTCTCAGGTGGTGAGCGACGCCGCTGCGAGATCGCGCGGGCGCTCGCCGGCGAGCCTTCGTTCATGCTGCTCGACGAGCCATTCGCGGGCATCGACCCGATCGCGGTCGGCGACATCCAGAACCTGGTCCATCACCTCAAGGCGCGTGGCATCGGCGTCCTCATCACCGACCACAACGTGCGCGAGACGCTGGCCCTGACCGACCGGGCCTACATCATCCACTCGGGGCGAGTGCTGACCGAAGGCCGTCCGGAGGAGATCATCGCCGATGAGGAGGTGCGCCGCCTCTACCTCGGCGAGGACTTCCGAATGTGACCCTCGCGGCCGCGGCCCCTGACAGGCCGCTCGGCGCCTGCTAATCGGCAGCCCGCACTCACGACCGAAGGTTTCTCATGTCACTTTCCGCTCTCGCCAGCACAGTCGACGCCGCCTGGGAGGGGCGCGCCGATGTCGGCCCGACGACGCGCGGCGCGGTGCGCGAGGCGATCGACCAGGCGATCGACCTCCTCGACCGGGGCGAGGCGCGCGTCGCCGAGAAGCGGGATGGCGATTGGCAGGTTCATCAATGGCTCAAGAAGGCCGTGCTCCTGTCCTTCCGGCTGACCGATATGGGGCCGATCGGGGGTGGACCGGGGGGCTCCACCTGGTGGGACAAGGTGCCCTCGAAATTCGAGGGCTGGGGCGAGAACCGCTTCCGCTCTGCCGGCTTCCGGGCCGTGCCGAACTGCATCGTCCGGCGCGGCGCCTATGTCGCGCCAGGCGTCGTCCTGATGCCGTCCTTCGTCAATCTCGGCGCCCATGTCGACGAGGGCTCGATGGTGGACACGTGGGCGACCGTTGGATCCTGCGCCCAGATCGGGAAGAATTGCCATATCTCGGGCGGGGCCGGCATCGGCGGCGTGCTCGAGCCGCTGCAGGCGAACCCGGTCATCATCGAGGACAATTGCTTCGTCGGCGCCCGCTCCGAGGTGGCCGAGGGCGTGATCGTCGGCGAAGGCTCCGTGCTGTCCATGGGCGTCTTCCTGGGAGCCTCGACCAAGATCGTGGACCGCGCGACGGGAGAGGTCTTCCAGGGCCGCGTACCGCCCTTCTCCGTCGTCGTGCCGGGCGCCTTGCCGGGCCGAGCGATGGCGGACGGCTCGCCCGGCCCCTCGCTCTATTGCGCCGTGATCGTGAAACGGGTCGACGCCCAGACTCGGTCGAAGACGAGCATCAACGATCTCTTGCGCGATTAGAGGAGGCGGGCGCGGCTTGTTCCCGGCTGCAGGCCCGGGCGTATCGGCCCCGCGACCGTGTTCCACCTTGAAGCCAGCAGCGGTCACGGTCATCTTGTCGGCATGTCCGCCATGCTCATCCCCGTTATCCTGCTCATCCTCGCAACGATCGGCGTCGCCCTCGTATGCGTCGCGGCCGGCATCTACATTCGTCTCGGATTGCTAATCGGCACCATCGCCGACCTGCGCGCTCTTGCGGCCGGGAGCCAGGGCGAGCTTGTTCAGGCGAAGGAGGGCATCGGCAAGATGCACGGGGACCTCTCCCAGCTGATCGCCCACAGCAACCGGGCAACGGAGATCATCAGGGGAACAAGCCGACTGCCGACCCGATAAGGGCGGTATTCGGAGGGATGCGCCGGCGCCCCTCCAGAGCCTTAACTGTTAGGCTCGCATTCGTCGACGACCGACCGGAAGGTGAGGGCTCAGGCGGTGGTGGAGCCAAGCGGGATCGAACCGCTGACCTCGTGAATGCCATTCACGCGCTCTCCCAACTGAGCTATGGCCCCAGACACGTCGCACGGCAGAGGGATGCCGCGCCGCTCCCGCCCGGATGTCGTCCTCGGCGGAGGCGCCTCTATACGAGCGGCGGCCCTAGGCTTCAAGAGTCTTTCGAGCCGCCTGGCGGCTCGGGTCGCGTGGATCAGCCCTCCTCCTCTTCCTCGATGTCGCCGTCGATCAGATCCGCGACTCCGCTCTCCTCCTCTTCCTCTTCCAGGAAGGTGTCCTCGGCGGCACCCTCCTCCGGGAGGACGGTCTCGTCGTCGACGGTCCCTGCCGTCTCCTCTTCGGCTGCGCCGACCTCCTCGAGCGAGACGATCTCCGGGCCGGCGGCGGCCACCTCGGCTTCCTCTTCCTCCACCGGCACAGGGCGGGCGCGCGCAACAGAGCCCCTGGTCGGCGCCGGAGGGTCGAAGATGGCGCGGGACAGCGCCTCGCCCGTGTAGGGCGAAACGATCGGATCGCGATTGAGGTCGTAGAACTTACGGCCCGTCGTCGGGCACACGCGCTTAGTGCCGAGCTCTGGTCTGGCCACGGTGGAACCTTGATACGGGAATGGGGGAAGCGGCCGTTAGGCGGCGCCTATGATCACGTCAAATCGACCACGCGCGCTCAGAATGCAAGTCTTTCCGGCGTGAGTCCCGTCCGATGAGTGACGCGTGCGGCGGCCCATGGTAAGCGCGCCCGCGCCCCCTTTCGATCGGCCTCGTGATCTCTCCCCATCCTGTCTGTTCGCCCGTCTCGGCCCGACCGGGATCTCCTCTTGCCGGACGGGTGCGGGTGCCCGGCGACAAGTCGATCTCTCATCGCGCGCTCATCATCGGCTGCCTGTCGATCGGCGAGACCGGGATCGAGAACCTGCTCGAAGGCGAGGACGTCCTCGGCACCGCACGGGTGGTACAGGCGATCGGCGGCGCGGTCCGGCGCGATGGGCAGGGGCGCTGGCGTGTCATCGGCGTCGGGATCGGCGGAATCGGGCAACCCGAGGCGCCTCTCGATTTCGGCAATGCCGGAACCGGGGCGCGACTCCTGATGGGGGTTCTCGGTTCCCATCCGGTGACCGCGACCTTCGACGGGGACGCCTCGCTCCGGAAGCGCCCGATGCGGCGCATCCTCGATCCGCTCGTCCGCATGGGCACGAGCGTGCTTCGCGAGGCGGAAGGCGGCCGGATGCCCGTGCAGCTGCGCGGTCCAGCCGAGACGATCCCGATCACCTATGAGACGCCCGCGCCGTCCGCGCAGATCAAGTCGGCTGTTCTCCTGGCAGGGCTCAACTCGCCCGGGATCACGACGGTGATCGAGCGCGAAGCGACACGCGATCACACCGAACGCATGCTGGCCCATGCGGGCGCCGAGATCCGGGTCGAGGCCGAGGGGAATGGTCGGCGGATCACGCTGCGCGGGCAGCCCGAGCTCCGGGCGCGGGAGATCGTGGTGCCGGGCGATCCCTCCTCGGCAGCCTTCCCGCTCGTCGCCGCGCTCGTTGTGCCCGGGTCGCGAATCGTCATCGAGGGCGTGATGGTCAATCTCCTCAGGACAGGGCTCCTGTCTACGCTCCTGGCCATGGGGGCCGCGATCGAGTTCGACAACCGGCGAGACCTCGGCGGCGAGGAGGCCGCGGATCTGCGCGTATCCTTCAGCCGCCTCGAAGGCGTCGACGTGCCGCCCGAGCGCGCGCCCTCCATGATCGACGAATACCCGGTGCTCGCGGTCGCGGCTGCGTTCGCGCATGGCACCACCCGGATGCGCGGGCTCTCGGAGCTCCGGGTCAAGGAATCCGACCGACTCGCCGCGGTGGCGGCCGCCCTGGCGGCGAACGGCGTCCGGGCCGAGATCGAGGGCGACGACCTCCTGGTCCATGGGACCGGGGGCCACGTGCCGGGCGGTGGTCTGGTCCAGACCCATCTCGATCACCGCATCGCGATGGCGTTCCTGGTCATGGGCCTGGCAGCCCGAGAGGCCGTGAGGGTGGACGACGGCGCGATGATCGCGACGAGCTTCCCGTCCTTCCTGCCTCTCATGAGCGAGCTCGGCGCGGAGTTCAGGCCGTGACCGCCGCGACCGTGGCGATCGACGGGCCGGCAGCGTCCGGCAAGGGGACGCTCGCGCGCCGTCTGGCGGCGCATATCGGTCGCCCGCATCTCGACACGGGCCTGCTCTACCGGGCGGTGGCCCGGACCATGCTGGACCGCGGCCTCCCGCTCCAGGACGAGGCAGCGGCCGCGGCCGTCGCGGCCGAGCTCGGCCCGGCCCTTCTCGATCCCTCCCGGCTCAGGGGCGGCCCGATGGGCGAGGCAGCCTCCCTCGTCTCCGTCCACCTTCCGGTGCGGGACGCGCTGCTCGCGTTCCAGCGCCGGTTCGCGGCTCAGCCGGGCGGGGCGGTGCTCGACGGCCGCGATATCGGCACGGTGGTCTGCCCGGAGGCGGGCGTGAAGCTCTATGTCACGGCCTCATCCGAAGAGCGCGCCCGCCGCCGCTTTCGCGAACTCGTGGCCTGTGGAGAAGCCACCACGTTCGAGGCCGTGCTGGCGGACATCCGTCGCCGCGACAGCCGCGACGCCGACCGGGCCGCATCCCCGATGCGACCTGCGCCCGACGCGGTCCAGCTCGACACGACCCATCTCGGCCCCGGCGAGGCCTTCGCGTGCGCCCTCGCGATCGTGGGCGCCCGCGCCCCGGCCGAGCGTTCGCCATCGGACCTGCCGCGGCCGCGAGACTTGCACGGAATTCGCTAGCTGCCAGACTGGCCTCATCCGTCAAAGAGGCCGGGGAGGCAGCATGCAACGCTCCTGGATACAGCTCCTAGCTCTCCTCGCGGCTCTCGGGTCGGCTGCACCTCCCGCTCGGGCCGAAACGGAGGTCGATCTCGCACTCGTGATCGCGGTCGACATCTCGTTCTCGATGGACCCGGACGAACAGCTCCTGCAGAGGGAGGGCTTCATCCAGGCGTTCCAATCGCCGGCGGTTCACGCCGCGATTCGTCGGGGCGCCATCGGCCGGATCGGGGTGACCTACGTCGAGTGGGCCGGAGCGTTCGACCAACGGGTCGTGCTGCCCTGGTCGATCATCGACAGCCCTGAATCAGCCTCGTCCTTCGCGGCGGAGTTATCCACGAAACCGACTCGCCGAGCGTCCCGGACCTCGATCGCGGGCGCGATCGACTTCTCGACGCGGCTCCTCGCCGAGAGCGATCTCGCGTCGCCCCGTCGGGTGATCGACGTGTCCGGGGACGGCGCCAACAACCAGGGCCGCCCGGTCGTCGTGGCGCGCGACGAGGCGGTCAGGAAGGGGATCACGATCAACGGCCTGCCGATCATGCTCAAGGACGGCGGCTATTTCGACCTCCCGAACCTCGACCTTTATTACCGCGACTGCGTCATCGGCGGCCCCGGCGCTTTCATGGTGCCGGTCCGGAGCCGCGACCAGTTCGTCGAAGCGGTGAAGACGAAGATCATCATGGAGGTGGCCGAGCGGCCGAGTCCCGCGCGCGCGGCGGAGGCCGAGGCTGGCGCGCTGGTCATACCCGCACAGGCGGAGGGCCGGCAGGCGAACTGCCTCGCCGGTGAGGCTCAGTGGCGCGACCGCATGGGCAACTGAGCCGGCTTGGCCGCCTACCCGGTCGGGGCGACCGCGTATTCCTCGTCAGTCACGTGCTCCATCCAGGTCACGTGCTTCTCGCCGTCGAATTCATGCATCGCGATATGCACCATGCCGTGGGTCGGCGAGGCACCGTGCCAATGCTTCTCGTCCGGCGGGATGTAGACGGTGTCGCCCGCCCGGATCACCCGGACCGGACCGCCCTTCGTCTGCACGTGCCCGATCCCGTGCACGACGTGGAGCGTCTGGCCGAGCGGGTGCGTGTGCCAGGCCGTGCGGGCGCCGGGCTCGAACGCGACGCGGGCCGCCCGGATCCGGGCCGGAGCGGGAGCTTCGACGATTGGGTCCTGCCACACGGTCCCGGTGAACCAGTCCGGGTTGACGCGGCGCGACGGGTGCTTCGAGGCCGGGTTGATGTCCATGAGGGCTCCTCCTGGCGGGAGGTGGTAGCGAGGCCGCGAGGAGACCACAAGGCGTGCCCCAGCCAGCCTTTCCGCGGCTCGCAGGATCGGTGATGATCACCGGAATCCCGAGGCCCTGATCCATGTCCGACCCCCGCCTGCCGATCCTGTCCCAGCTCGAGCGCAAGATCCTGTGGCTCTCGACCTGGACGATCCATCACGCGAACCACGTCCGACCCTCGACGGACGGGCTCAAGGTCGGGGGTCACCAGGCCTCCTCGGCCTCGCTCTCGACCATCCTGACGGCGCTCTACCTCGCGGTGCTGCGGCCGCAGGACCGGGTCGCCGTGAAGCCGCATGCGAGCCCGGTCTTCCACGCCATCCAATATCTGCTCGGGCGCCAGACACGGCAGAAGCTGGCGGATTTCAGAGCCTATAAGGGCGCGCAATCCTACCCGTCGCGCACCAAGGACACGGACGACGTCGATTTCTCGACCGGCTCCGTCGGTCTCGGGGTCGCGCAGACCATCTTCGCGAGCCTCGTCCAGGATTACGTGAAGGCGCATGGCTGGGCGAAGGACCGGCCCGAGGGCCGCATGATCGCGCTCGTGGGCGATGCCGAGATGGACGAGGGCAACATCTTCGAGGCCCTGCTTGAGGGCTGGAAGCAGGGCCTTCGGAACTGCTGGTGGATCATCGACTACAACCGCCAGAGCCTCGACGCCGTGGTGCGCGAGGGCCTCATCACCCGGTTCGAGGCGATCTTCGCCGCCTTCGGCTGGGACGTGGTGGTCCTGAAATACGGAGCCCTTCAAGACGCTGCCTTCGCCGAGCCCGGCGGCGAGCGTCTGCGGGAGTGGATCGACAGCTGCCCGAACCAGCTCTACTCGGCCCTGACCTTCCAGGGCGGGGCCGCCTGGCGGCGCCGACTCATGGACGACCTCGGCGATCAGGGGCCGCTCACGGCCCTTCTGGACCACCGAAGCGACGGCGAGCTGCAGGCCCTGATGAGCAATCTCGGCGGGCACGATCTGCCGAACCTCCTCCGAGCCTTCGAGGCCGTCGATCACGACCGCCCGGTCGTGTTCATCGCGTACACGATCAAGGGGTTTGGGCTGCCGCTCGCCGGCCACAAGGACAACCATGCAGGCCTGCTGACCCCGACGCAGCTCGAAGGCTTCCAGGCCGCGATGAACGTCCGTCCCGGTCACGAATGGGAGCCCTTCGAGGGACTGCCGGGCGACCCGTCCGCCTACGAGACCTTCCTGCGCGAGCTGCCCTTCGCGGCGGAGGCGACGCGCCGTCTCGCCGCGCCCGTGATCACGGTGCCTGAGGCGTTCCCAGCTCCGAACCAGCCCTCGCTCTCGACCCAGCAGGGATTCGGGCTGATCCTGAACGAGCTCGCCCGGTCCCAGCCGACCGAGGACGGGTCGGCCTTCTCCGACCGCATCGTGACGACCTCGCCGGACGTGACCGTCTCGACCAATCTCGGCCCGTTCGTGAACCGGCGCGGGCTCTTCGCCCGAGCCGAGATGAAGGACCTGTTCCGCTCCGAGCGGATCCCGTCGACCTTTTCCTGGGATTTCGGCCCCAAGGGCCAGCACCTGGAGCTCGGCATCGCCGAGATGAACCTGTTCCTGCTGCTGTCCGGGCTCGGGCTGTCGCATTCCCTCTTCGGCGAGCGTCTCCTCCCGGTCGGGACGCTCTACGATCCCTTCATCTCGCGCGGGCTCGATGCGCTCAACTACGCCTGCTACCAGGATGCCCGCTTCATCCTGGCCGCGACCCCGTCTGGCGTGACGCTCGCGCCCGAAGGCGGCGCCCACCAATCGATCGGGACGCCGCTGATCGGCATGTCGCAGGACGGCCTCTCATCCTTCGAGCCCGCCTTCGTGGACGAGCTCTCGATCGTGATGCGATGGGCCTTCGCGCATATCCAGCGCGAGGCCGAACCGGATGGAGCCGCCGACCCGGATGCCGGCGGCGGCTCGGTCTATCTCCGGCTCTCGACGCGAACCCTCGCCCAGCCGGGCCGGACGATGGATCCCAGCCTCGCGGACGGCATCATCGCGGGCGCCTATTGGATGCGCAGGCCCGGACCGAACGCGGAGGTGGTGGTCGCCTACCAGGGCGCGCCGGGGCCGGAGGCGATCGAGGCCGTCGGCCTGATGAGCGAGGACCGCCGTGACGTCGGGCTCTTGGCGATCACCTCGGCCGACCGGCTCCATGCCGGCTGGACGGCCGCGGCCCGCTCGCGCGAACGCGGCCTCGTCGGCGCTCGATCGCATGTCGAGCGGCTCCTGGCCGAGGTGCCGAGCCATTGCGGGCTCGTCACGGTGCTTGACGGGCATCCCGCGACGCTGTCATGGCTCGGCTCCGTCGCTGGCCACCGCCTCCGGGCGCTCGGAGTTGAGCGCTTCGGCCAGACGGGCACGATCGAGGACCTGTATCGCCATAACGGCATCGACGCGCAGGGGATCGCCCAGGCGGCGGAGAGCGTCGCGCCCGGACGACCGATCCGGCACCTGCGGCGGGTGGGGTGAGGCGCTCTCCTTCCGGGCGCTGGTCTCATCCGGCGGCCATTCCCGGCACCGGGTGGGCCGGCATGAGATTGTCGTCGATCTCCTTGGCCCGCTGGGCCGCCGGCCGGGCGAACAGGCGGGCGACGTAGCGCTCGAAGGCGGGACGTTTCTCGACCATGCCGAACTGCATCGACCAGCCGAGCGCGGAGCCGACATAGAGGTCGGCCGCCGTGAAGCGATCGCCGGCCAGGTGCTCGGACGCGGACAACGCGCCGTCCAGGGCCTCGGTGACAGCCTCGAGGCTGCCGTACCCGGCCATGCCGTCGCGCCCGGGCGGCAGAACGAAGCTCATCGCCTTGTTGGTGAAGGCGGCCTCGAACGGCCCGGCCGCGAAGAAAAGCCAGCGGTAATAGGGCCCTCGCAGGGGGTCGCCGGGCGACGGGGCGAGCCCTGCCTGCGGGAACGCGTCGGCCAGGTAGGCGCAGATGGCGGCCGTCTCGGTCACGACCGTGTCGGCGTGCCGGAGCGCAGGCACCTTCCCCATCGGGTTGATGGCGAGATAGCCCGGCGCCTTCATGCTCGGGCCGTAATCGAGGACCTCGGTCCGGTAGGGCTGGCCTACCTCCTCGAGCATCCAGCGCGCGGTGCGTCCCCGGGACATCGGGTGCGTGTAAAAGACGAGCTCTGACGACATGTGCTGCCCCTCCTGTCGCGGGCGACCCTATCCCTGAACGGGAACGGCGACCACCGCCCGTTCGCGCCAGCGAGCAAGCCGGGCGGCCTCAATCCTCGGGGCTCGGCCGAGTGGTTCTGAGCGCCTTGTCCTTTCCGCGCCGGTCCTTCCCGTCGAGACGCCGTTCCCGGGAGCCCAGGGTCGGTCGGGTGGGACGACGAGCTTTCTGCACGATGGCGGCCGCCCGGATCAGCTCGACCAGGCGGTCCAGCGCATCCTCCCTGTTTCGTTCCCGTGTGCGGAAGCGTTGGGCGTCGATGACGATCACGCCCTCTTTCGTCACGCGGCGGCCGGCCAGGGCGAGGAGGCGCGCTTTGACGCTGTCCGGAAGGTTCGGCGAATGGCGGGCATCGAAGCGCAGCTCGACCGCGGTCGAGACCTTGTTGACGTTCTGCCCACCCGGGCCGGAGGCCCGCACGAAGCTCTCGACCAGCTCGTCCTCGTCCAGCTTGATGCGCGGGGTGACCGGGATCACGGCGCCTCCGGCTTCGCTGCCGTGGCGAGGTAGTTCACGGCCGTGTCCCGGGCGAGACGCCACTCGTTCGCGAGCGGGTCGAACACCATGCCGCGTGTCCGAAACCCGGTAAGACCGGCCCCGACGACCGCCCGCCGCAGCTCCTCCGGCGTCATGAACTTCTCCCAGTCGTGCGTACCCTTGGGCAGCCAGCGCAGCACGTACTCGGCCCCCACGATCGCGAGCGCGAAGGAGCGGAGAGTCCGGTTGATGGTGGCTAGGAGCAGGAGCCCGCCCGGCCGGACGGCCGCCGCGCAAGCCTGGACGAAGGTCTCGACATCGGACACGTGCTCGACGACCTCCATGGCGAGCACGATGTCGAACCGTACGCCCGCCGCCGCGAGCGCCTCGACCGTGTCGGTCCGGTACTCGATCGCGAGACCGCCGGCCTCGGCGTGGAGCCGCGCCGCCGCGATCGACGCGGTCCCAGGATCGAGACCCGTCACCGTGGCCCCGAGCCGGGTCATCGGTTCCGACAGGAGCCCTGCCCCGCACCCGACATCGACGACCGAGAGTTCCTCGAACGGAAACGGGGCGCGCCCGTCCCGGCCGAAATGCCGGCAGATCTCGCCACGGATATAGGCCAGCCGCACCGGATTGATGCGGTGTAGCGGCCGCATGGGGCCGGCCGGGTCCCACCACTCGCGAGCGAGCCGGTCGAAGCGCGCGACCTCGACACGGTCGACGGTCGTCGAAGCATGCGTTGACATGGCTCGATCATAGCGGATAGGGCCGGCGCGGGCGACCCGCCCGCTTTGCCCGCCCGGTAGCCCGGTCACGGCCGGAGACGACGCGAAGTCGCCCCATGCCCCGCCTCGTCATGAAGTTCGGCGGAACCTCGGTCGCGACGATCGAGCGGCTGCGCAATGTGGCCCGGCATGTCGCCCGCGAGATCCGGGCCGGCTACGATGTGGCGGTCGTCGTCTCGGCCATGGCCGGCAAGACGAACGAGCTCGTCGGCTGGGTGAAGGAGGCGAACAGCCTCCACGACCCGCGCGAATATGACGCCGTGGTGGCGTCGGGCGAGCAGGTCACCTCGGGCCTCCTCGCGATCGTGTTGCAGGAGCGTGGGTTTCCGGCCCGGTCGTGGCAAGGCTGGCAGGTGCCGATTCGCACCTCCGACCAGCATGGCTCGGCTCGGATCACAGAAATCGACGGGGCCGCAATCCTCCGGCGATTCGACGAAGCCCACGAAATCGCCGTGGTGGCGGGCTTCCAGGGCGTCCATGCCGAGACGGGACGGCTGGCGACGCTCGGACGTGGCGGCTCCGACACGAGCGCGGTCGCGCTTGCCGCGGCGCTTGGGGCCGAGCGCTGCGACATCTACACGGATGTGGACGGCGTCTACACGACCGACCCGCGCGTGGTGCCGAGAGCCCGCCGGCTCGACCGGGTCGCGTTCGAGGAGATGCTGGAGATGGCCTCGCTCGGCGCCAAGGTGCTCCAGGTCCGCTCCGTGGAGCTCGCCATGCTGCACCGGGTGGCGACCTACGTCCGCTCGTCCTTCGACGATCCCGACGATCCAACACCCGGCACGCTGATCTGCGACGAGGAGGACATCATGGAGAATCCCATCGTCACAGGTATCGCGTTCTCCCGCGACGAGGCCCAGATCACGCTCCGGCGCGTCGCCGACAAGCCGGGCGTCGCGGCAGCGATCTTCGGTCCTCTGGCGGACGCGAACGTGAACGTCGACATGATCATCCAGGTCGTGTCCGATGATCAATCGACCACCGACATCACCTTCACGGTGCCAGCCGCGGATTACGAGCGCTCTCTCGTTATCCTGGAGGAGAACCGCAGGCGGATCGGTATCCGCCACATCAGCGGCGCCACCGATGTCGTGAAGGTGTCCGCGATCGGGGTCGGCATGAGAAGCCATGCGGGTGTCGCGTCGCGAGCCTTCAAGGCGCTGGCCGAGAAGGGCATCAACATCCGGGCGATCACGACGTCCGAGATCAAGTTCTCGATCCTGATCGACTCGGCCTATACCGAGCTTGCAGTCCGGACGCTCCACTCGCTATACGGCCTCGACAAGGCCTGACCCGGTCGCAAGCAGGGGTCGCGGAGACGCCCGGACCGCAGGAGCGGATCGCAGGACCGCCCCCCATCCGCCGGGCCGACGACGAGCCCTAATCGTCACGGGAAGATCGATGCCAGGTGCTCCGGCGGGTCCGCGCGTACTCCTGCGCCGCCTCCGCGAGATCATGGCGGAGCCGGTCGCGGCTCAAGCGCGCCTCGACCGCATCGTCGTGCTCATCGCGGCCAACATGGTGTCCGAGGTCTGCTCGCTTTACGTGATGCGGTCGGACGAGGTTTTGGAGCTTTACGCGACCGAGGGCCTCAACCGCGAGGCCGTCCACCTCACGCGGCTCCGCGCCGGCGAGGGTCTCGTCGGCCTGATCGCGGAGAGCGCCGAGCCGCTTGCGCTCTCCGACGCGCAAACCCATCCGGCCTTCTCCTACAGGCCGGAGACCGGCGAGGAGGTCTATCACGGCTTCCTCGGCGTGCCGGTGCTGCGGGGCGGCAATACGCTCGGCGTGCTCGTGGTCCAGAACGCCACGTTCCGGATCTATACCGAGGAGGAGGTCGAGGCGCTGCAGACGACCTCGATGGTGTTGGCCGAGATGATCGCGTCGGGCGAGCTCGGCGCCCTCGGCGAGCCCGGCACCGAGACGGCGGCCAGGCGGCCCCTGCAGTGCCGCGGTGTCGCCCTCGCGGATGGGCTCGGCCTCGGCCATGTCGTCCTGCACGAACCCCGCGTGGTGGTGAAGAACCTGATCGCGACCGACCTGGAATCCGAGATCGTCCGGCTCGAAGCCGCGATCGCGGAGGTGCGTTCTTCGATCGACGCCATGCTGGAACGGGGCGACATCGCCCATCAGGGTGACCACCGCGACGTCCTCGAAACGTTCCGAATGTTCGCCCACGACCAGGGCTGGCTGCGGCGCATGCGCGACGCGGTTCGCACCGGCATCACAGCCGAGGCTGCGGTGGAGCGGGTCCAGTCCGATAGCCGCGCCCGCATGATCCGCTCCACGGACCCGCAGTTGCGGGAGCGCCTGCACGACCTTGACGATCTCGCCAACCGCCTCCTGCACCGGCTCGTCGGGCGCGATCTCGTCGTGGCGCGCGAGTCCCTGCCGGACAACGCCATCCTGGTCGCCCGCATGATGGGACCGGCCGTGCTCCTCGATTACGATCGCCGTAAGCTGCGCGGGCTCGTGCTGGAGGAGGGTGGGCAGACGAGCCACATCGCGATCGTGGCGCGGGCGTTGAACATCCCGGTCGTGAGCGAGGTTGAAAACGCCAGCGCGCTCGTCGAGACCGGCGATGCGATCATCGTGGACGGCGATGCCGGCGAGGTCCAGGTCAGGCCACCAGCCGACGTTCAATCCGCCTATGCCGAGAAAGCCCGGCTCCGGGCGCGGCGACAGGCCCAGTACCGGCTGCTCCGCGACAAGCCGTCCGAGACCCGCGACGGGGTCGCGATCTCGCTCCAGCTCAATGCAGGGCTCCTCGTCGACCTTCCCCATCTTGCCGAAACGGGCGCGGAGGGGGTCGGGCTGTTTCGGACCGAGCTGCAGTTCATGATCGCCGAGCGCATGCCGTCCGCCAAGGACCAGCAGGCGCTCTACGCCGACGTGTTCGCCGCCATGGGCGATCTGCCGGTGACATTCAGGTCGCTCGATATCGGGGGCGACAAGCTCCTGCCCTACATGCCGCGGGTCGAGGAGGAGAACCCCGCGCTCGGCTGGCGCGCGATCCGGATCGCGCTTGATCGACCGGCGCTGCTGCGCGTGCAGGCCCGCGCGCTGCTCAAGGCCGCGGCGGGCCGGCATCTCCGGATCATGTTCCCGATGGTTGCCACAACCGTCGAATTCGAACGCGCGAAGCTCTTGGTCGAGGGTGAGGTCGATTATCTCCGCGGCGCCGGAAGCCCGCTTCCCGCTCGGCTTTCGCTTGGCGCCATGGTCGAGGTACCTTCTCTTCTGTTCGAGATCGACGAGATCGCCCGCAGAGCGGATTTCCTGTCGATCGGCTCGAACGACCTCATGCAGTTCCTGTTCGCGGCCGATCGCGGGAACAAGCTCGTAGCCGCCCGTTTCGACGCGATCAGCCTGCCGGCGTTGCGGGCCCTGAAGCGGATCGCGGACCGGGCGGCGGCGGCCGATTGCCCGGTCACGGTGTGCGGCGAGATGGCCGGTCGGCCGCTGGACGCGATGACGCTGATCGGGCTCGGTTTCCGCCGCCTCTCGATGTCGGCGGCCGCTGTCGGGCCGATCAAGGCCATGCTGCTCGCACTCGACACGGGGCCGCTCGTCGAACTTCTCGCCCGGGAGCTTGGGGGACCTCCGGACGACGCCAGCCGACCGCCCGACGAGAGCCTCCGGCCCGCCATGGCGGCCTATGCGGCGGCACATCACGTCCCGGTCTGATGCACGCGCCTCCGGCCGATAAGCTCGACGCCATCTTGGCGCGGCACGCGATCGTGACCGCCACCCTGAACGGTGGGCCCGAACCCGAGATGTTCGTCAACCTCTCGCGCGAGCTCTCGGAACTCGACCCCGTGATCGGGGCGATCCGGAGCTACAGGGCTTCGGTCGACGAGCTTTCCGGGCTCGACGCCATGCTGGCCGAACCCGCGATGGATTCCGAGATGCGGGCGCTCGCCGAGGATGAGCGGCCGGTTGCTCAAGCGGCGGTCGAGGCCGCCTTGACCAGCTTGAACCTCCTCCTCCTGCCGAAGGACGCGGCCGACGAGAAGAGCGCCATCATCGAGGTCCGGGCCGGGACCGGTGGAGATGAGGCCGCACTCTTCGCGGGTGACCTCTTCCGCATGTACGTGCGTTACGCCGAGCTGAAGGGCTGGCGGGTCGAGGTCATGTCCGAAAGCGAGGGCAGCATCGGTGGCGTGAAAGAGGTCGTGGCCGCCATCAAGGGCCGCGGCGTCTTCGCCAAATTGAGATTCGAATCGGGCGTCCACCGGGTGCAGCGTGTCCCCGATACGGAGGCCTCAGGTCGCATCCACACGTCGGCCGCGACCGTCGCCGTGCTGCCAGAGGCCGAGGAGGTCGACATCGTCATCAACGAAGCCGACCTGAAAACTGACACCCTCAGGGCGCAAGGGTCCGGCGGGCAGCACGTCAACAAGACGGACTCGGCCGTCCGCATCACCCACCTGCCGTCCGGCACCGTGGTGTTCGTCCAGGACGAGCGCTCCCAGCACAAGAACCGGGCCCGCGCCATGGCGCTGCTTCGGGCACGCCTCTACGACCAGGAGCGCAGCCGGAAGGATGCGGTCCGGGCCGCCGATCGAAGATCCCAGGTCGGCTCCGGCGATCGCTCGGAGCGCATCCGGACCTACAACTTTCCGCAAGGGCGAGTCACTGATCACCGCATCAACCTGACCCTCTACAAGCTCGACGAGGTAATCGCCGGGACGGCGTTGGACGAGGTCGTCGACGCGCTGATGACCGAGCACCAGGCCTCGCTGCTCGCGGCCGAGGGGCTGGTCTAGCTGCATAACTACGGCTGTGCGTTTGCGCACGGGAGCGTCACGGCTGCGGAACGCCGGTCGAGACGCGTCATTGATTCGCGCACCCCGGCTGCATTTCGGAGACACGGCGATGACGGCGCAACAGATCCCGGTCGACCCAGCCACCGTAGCCGGCTCGGCAACCGCTCCGGACGGGACGCACGAAATCGCGCCCGACCTCGCCTATCTGCGGACGCTGATCGCGAATGTGGTGCTCTGGGGAAAACCGGGCGCTGGCGACCGCGGCTGGGTTCTCGTCGATGCCGGTATCGTGGGCACGAAATCCGCCATCAGGAGCACTGCCGCCGCGCGCTTCGGAGCCGGCGCGAGGCCGGCCGCGATCGTGATGACGCATGCGCATTTCGACCATGTCGGGGCGCTGGAGGACCTTGCCGAGGAATGGGACGCCCCGGTCTATGCCCACCCGCTCGAGCAGCCCTATCTCGATGGCAGCGCCGCCTATCCGCCGGGCGACCCCTCGGTGGGAGGCGGCCTGATGGCGACGCTGTCGCCGCTCTACCCGACGAAGCCGGTCGACGTCTCGGCCCGGCTCCGCATGTTGCCGCCAGACGGTTCCGTCCCGCCCATGCCGGGCTGGCGCTGGATCCACACAGCCGGGCATTGCCCAGGCCATGTCTCCTTCTTCCGGGACGCCGACCGCGCGCTGATCGTCGGGGACGCCTTCGTCACCACCGCCCAGGAATCGGCCTATGCGGCCGTCTTCCAGGAGCCGGAGCTGCACGGGCCGCCAATGTATTTCACGATCGACTGGGCGGCGGCCGGTCAGTCGGTCGCGGCCCTCGCCAGGCTCGAGCCAGAGGTCGTCGTGACAGGTCACGGCAGGTCGTTGAGAGGTCCCGCCATGCGTGAGGCCTTGCACGCGCTCGCGGCGAACTTCCATGAGGTCGCCGTCCCGGCCCAGGGTCGGTACGTGTCTCATCCGGCCAGGGCCGAGGACGGCTCGGCCTACCGAACCCCCTGACGTCGCAACGAGGCGCCTTCCGCGTCGGCTTTCCTGCCTGCATCACGCGTCCTTCGCGCCTTCCCGGGCGTTCATGGTCAAGAGGTCGTAGCGCGCCACTGTCTCGGCGTTCTGGTTGAACACCTCGGCGTCCCAGCGCACCTCGCCGTAATCCGGCTGCCGGGCGGCGTTCTTGCGCTTTGCAGTCAGCCGGACCCGGATGGAATCGCCCGGCGAAACTGGCTTCAGGAAGCGCAGGCTGTCGAGGCCGTAATTGGCCAGAACCGGACCGGGAGGTGGATCGACGAACAACCCGGCCGCGAAGGACAGGATGAGATAGCCATGGGCGACCCTCCCTGCGAAGAACGGGTTCGCGGCCGCCGCCTCCTCGTCCATGTGGGCGTAAAACGTGTCGCCCGTGAAGGCGGCGAATTGCTCGATGTCGGCGAGCGTGATGGTGCGAGACCCGGTCTCGACCGTGTCGCCGATCCGGAGCGAATCGTAGTCAAGCCGGAAGGGGTGGCGCGCGGTTGCGGGCGCCGGAGCCCCCTTTATCCAGGATCGCGTGAGCGACGCGAGCCGTGCCGGCGAACCCTGCAAAGCGGTCCGCTGCATGTAGTGGAACACGCCCCGCAACCCGCCGAGCTCCTCGCCTCCACCGGCCCGGCCGGGGCCGCCATGCAGAAGGCCCGGCAGCGGCGAGCCGTGCCCGGTCGAGTCCTTGGCGCAATCGCGGTCGACGAGCAGGAGCCGGCCATGAAAGGGCGCGATGCCCAAAGCCAAGGCGATCGCGGCGGCCGGGTCGTAGGTGAACAGGGATGCGACGAGGCTCCCCTCCCCCTTCGCGACCAGCGAGACGGCCTCGTCGAGCGAACCATAGGGCATCACGATTGCGACCGGCCCGAAAGCCTCGGTGACATGGGCCTTCTCGGCCGCGACGGGATCGTCGCAGCGGAGCAGCACCGGCGACATGAACGCCCCAGCCGCGTCCACGCCGTCGATCTCGGCCGCGGGATCGCCGAACACGATCTCGGCCTCGGTCGCGATCTCGGCGATGCGGGCCCGCACGTCGTCCCGCTGCGCCCGGCTGACGAGCGCGCCCATGCCGGTTTCGTCCCGGCGCGGATCGCCGACGGTGATCTTGGCGAGCGCGGCTTTGAGCGCATCGATGACGGCGTCCCCCGTCGCGCGGGGCACGAAGACGCGCCGGATGGCCGTGCATTTCTGCCCGGCCTTCACGGTCATCTCGCGCACGACCTCTTTCACGAAGAGGTCGAATTCGGGCGTTCCCGGCCCGGCATCCGGCGCCAGGATCGCCGAATTCAGCGAGTCTCGTTCGGCGATGAACCGCACGGCGTTCCGGCCGATCGCCGCGTGGCTGCGGAGCGTCTCGGAGGTTCCGAGCGAGCCTGTGAACGACACAACATCCTGCCCGATTAGATGATCGAGAAGTTCGCCTGCCGAGCCGCAGATGAATTGCAGGCTCCCGGCCGGCAGGAGCCCGGTCTCGACGATCGCCCGCATCACGGCCTCCGCCACGTAGGCGGTCGCGGTTGCGGGCTTCGTGATCACCGGCATCCCCGCCAGGATCGCGGGCGCCAGCTTCTCGAGCATGCCCCAACACGGGAAGTTGTATGCGTTAACGTGTACGGCGACGCCCTGCAGCGGCGTCAGGATGTGGATGCCGACGAAGGTCCCGGCCTTGGACAGGTTCTCGACCTCGCCCTCGACCACGAAGCGTTCGGAGGGCAGCTCGCGCCGACCGCGCGACGCATAGGCGAACAGGGTGCCAATACCGCCGTCGATGTCGACGAGGTTGTCCCGCCGCGTGGCTCCCGTGTCGGCCGCGAGCGCGTAAAACTCCTCCTTGCGGGCATTCAGGGCGGTCCCGAGGCCGCGGAGGATGTCGGCCCGCTCGTGGAAGGTCATGGCGCGGAGCGCCGGCCCGCCGATGGACCTGGCGTGATGCGTCATCGCGCCGGCATCGAGCCCGGCCGCGGAGACCCGGGCCACCATGCGGCCGTCGATCGCGCTCGGGATGTCGACGAACCCGCTCTCTGCCGTCACCCAGCGGTCGAGGGCATAGCTCTGTAGGATGATGCTCATCCGTCCCTCCAAACATCGTCCCGGGCAAAGCGAAGAGGAGGACCCGGGATCCACGATCAGCCATGTGGCCATCGCCCTTCCGAAGCGCCCGACGCACGAGTAAACGACAGGTTGGACGACATACAAGCCGGCGTCCGCCCGGCCGAGGAGACGCCATTGGACCCAATCCTCGTTGTGGCCCGCGACGGCTGGAGCCTTGTTACGCTCAACCGGCCGGACCGGCTCAACGCCTTCGATGCCGACATGCACCGGGCGCTGGCTGCCGCGCTCGAGCGGCTGGCGTCGGACGAGAGCTGCCGAGCCGTGATGCTGACCGGCGCCGGGCGCGGCTTCTGCGCCGGGCAGGATCTGGAGGCGGTCGGCCGGGACACCGAGCTCGGCAGCACGATCGAGCTCTTCTACAATCCCCTGATCCGGCGCATCCGCGGTATGCCGAAGCCGGTCGTGTGCGCCGTGAACGGCGTCGCGGCCGGGGCCGGTGCAAACATCGCGCTCGCCTGCGACATCGTCCTGGCGGCCCGGTCCGCGAAGTTCATCCAGGCCTTTGCCAAGATCGCGCTGGTGCCGGATTCCGGCGGCACCTGGTTCCTGCCCCGCGTCGTCGGCGAGGCGCGGGCGCGCGCGCTCGCGCTCACCGCCGAGGCGGTTCCGGCCGAGCAGGCGGAAGCATGGGGCATGATCTGGAAGGCGCTTCCGGACGACGCGCTGATCCCAGAGGCAGAGCGCCTGACCGCGCATCTCGCGACGCAGCCGACTGCCGCGATCGCGCTCATCAAGCGTGCCCTCGACGCCTCGGCGACCAACAGCCTCGACGGGCAGCTCGATCTTGAGCGCGACCTTCAGAAGGAGGCAGGCGCCGGACCCGACTTCGCCGAAGGGGTCAGGGCGTTCATGGAAAAACGGCCGGCGCGGTTCACCGGACGGGCCTCGTGAGCGCGCTGGAGACGCCAGAGGAGGAGAATGGCGACCCCGATGAGATCGCCCGCCTCTCGGGCGAGGCGATGTGGGCAGGCGACAATGCGAGCGCGGAGCTCGGCATGACGCTCGACGTGATCGGGCCGGGCTACGCCACCATGAGCATGGAGGTCTCGGCCGCCATGACCAACGGCCACGATACGGCGCATGGCGGCTTCATCTTCGCGCTCGCGGATTCGGCCTTCGCGTTCGCCTGCAACTCGCGCGGTGCCAAGGCCGTCGCCCAGCATTGCGCGATCACTTACATCCGGCCCGCCCGCCAGGGCGACCGGCTGGTTGCGGTCGCGCATGAGGTGGCTCGGGAAGGCCGCTCCGGCGTCTACGACGTCAGCGTCTCGGTCGGCGATGACACCGTGGCCGAATTCCGCGGTCACTCGCGGCTGGTCGGGGGACGGTGGGTTTGAGACCCTCCCTTCCGGGGCTCGCTCGAACTCGGGTGCTTCCGAATTCGATCTTCCGGCGGAAGTCGGAAACTTCCGACTTCCGGAGGCGAGAACCCGGAAACCACGGCGTTCATCTGAGTCCAAACGCGGGTTCCGAGTTCGGCGCTTCGCGCCGCCCCGGGAATGACGCCGGTCAGCGGCTCTTCTTGTAGAGCTTGCTCGCGATCTCGAACATCTCTTCAGGCGCGTAATCGGGCGCGAAGGCGCCATAATTGCCGAGGAGCTCCGCCATCTTGCCACCCTGCGGCGCCCCTTCGACGATCTCGAGGTTGCCGGGCGGGTCGCCCGGCAGCGCGACTTCATCGTTCGACCACACGCCGGCCACCTCGGCGTAATCGGGCGAGTTGAAGCGGTAAAGGCGGCGATGGCTGCCTTCGTTGAGGTACTTCTGGCATTCGGGAATGCGGTCGAGCTGGATGTTCGGCGTCGGCAGCATCTGCTCGATCGCGACGCCGGTCAGCTTCTTCAGCGCCAGGCCGTAGGCATGGGCGTGGACCGAGCCACGGACGAGCAGGTAGCCGCAGACCTCGCGCCCGGTCGGCTCCGTCATCGTCTCATAGACCCGCAGCTTGTGGATGCGGGCGCCGCATTCGAGATGAAAGTTGTGCAGGAGGTCGATGATCAGGTTGCCGGTCGTGGTCACCATGTCGGCGTTCCAGGACATGGCGTTCGAGTTGATCGGCAACGCGCCGCCGCCATTGGCCAGGAAGCCGCCCGCGAGGCGGATGTCTTGCATGTCCTTGAACGGGACCTTCGAGATGTCGACATTCTCCGTCGGGTCTCCGGGGCCGTTATTGAGCATCGAGATGCCGTTCGAGACGAGCTCGACGTGGCCGAGCTCCTCCATGAAGATCGCGGAGACGAGGCTGTAGAACGGCCTGAGCTTCGTCTTGTTGCGGAAATTGAAGCTCTGGAACATGTAGTTCCCGAGCGTGGACATCTCGCCGTATTTCCCGCCGAGCAGCTCCTGCAAAGCCGCTGCCGCATTGGGATTGGGCTTCTTCGGCTCCGGGAGTTCGGCTTGGAGCCGATCAATTCGCATAAACATGAGTTTTCCTTTGCGACCAAGGTGGTCGGCGGGAATAACAACCTCGCCGCCAATCGTTCCAGTCCGCCCTCCTTCCGTCGGAATCGAGACAAGGAAACTCGTGTCACGATCCGTTACCGGTCCAGCGCAGGTCGCTTGTCGAGAACCCGTCTTGCCTTTCCACCGGAACGCTCCAGGGTCCCCGGCGCCTGGATAGCGACGCCGGCGGTGATCCCGATCGCGCCCTTGATGACGCCGGCCAGCCGCTCGGCTTCTTGGCCGAGCCCGTTGCCGTCCCAAGCCTCGGGCCGGGCCTCGGCCAGAACCGTCATCTCGTCCATCCGGCCGGCACGGCTGAGCTCGATCAGGAAGTGCCCGCCGCACCAGGAGCAGGCAAGGAGCGCCTCCTCGATCTGACTGGGGAACACGTTCACGCCGCGCAGGATGATCATGTCGTCCGATCGGCCCATCACCTTCTCCATCCGGCGCATGGAGGGTCGGGCCGTGCCGGGCCTGAGTCGCGTCAGGTCGCGGGTGCGGTAGCGGATCACCGGGAAGGCTTCCTTGGTCAGCGAGGTGAAGACGAGCTCGCCGAGCTCGCCGTCGGGCAGCACGGCGCCGGTCTCCGGGTCGATGATCTCCGGATAGAAGTGATCCTCCCAGATGTGGAGGCCGTCCTTGGTCTCGAGGCACTCGATCGAGACGCCGGGGCCGATCACCTCCGTGAGCCCGTAGATGTCGACCGCCTGCATGTCGAACGCCTGCTCGATCTCGGCCCGCATGGCGTTGGTCCAGGGCTCGGCCCCGAAGATGCCGATCTTCAGCGAGGATTGTCGCGGATCGAGGCCCTGCCGCCCGAACTCGTCCAGGATCGCCAGCATGTAGGAGGGCGTCACGGTGATAAGCTCGGGCCGGAAATCGGCGATGAGCTGCACCTGCCGCTCGGTCATGCCGCCCGAGACCGGCACGACCGTGAGGCCGAGCCGCTCAGCCCCGGCATGGACGCCGAGGCCGCCCGTGAAGAGACCGTACCCGTAGGCGTTGTGCAGCATCTGGCCGGGCCGGGCGCCCGCGGCCCTGAGCGAGCGGGCCATCACCTCGGCCCACATGTCGAGGTCGTTCCGCGTGTAGCCGGCCACGATCGGCTTCCCGGTCGTGCCCGACGAGGCGTGGATGCGGGCGAGCTTCTCACGCGGCACGGCCAGCATCCCGAACGGGTAGGTGGAGCGGAGATCGGCCTTGGCGAGGAGCGGGAAACGGGCGAGGTCGGAGAGTTGGCGCAGCTCGTCCGGATGCACGCCGGCGGCCGCAAAGGCGGCGCGGTAATGGGGGACGTTGTCGTAGGCATGCCGGAGGGAGCAGCCGAGGCGCTCGAGCTGGAGGGCGGCGAGTTCGTCGAGGCTCATCCGCTCGGCGGGGTCGAGCCGGTCATCTGCCTTCGTCAAGGAACAACCTCCCTGCCCATCTCCCGCCCGTTCCCGTCATTGCGAGGAGCGGAGCGACGAAGCAACCCAGCTCTTTGTCGCCCGCCACACTAGGTTGCTTCGCTTCGCTCGCAAGGACGACCAGCACTCGATACCAAGAGTGAAACGGACCTACATCTGGTCGTAATCGATCACGACCCGATCCGTCACCGGATGAGACTGGCAGGTCAGCACGAATCCGGCCTTCAGCTCCCAGGGCTCCAGCGAGTAGTTCACGTCCATGCGGACCTCGCCCTCCACCACCTTGGCCCGGCAGGTCGAGCACATGCCGCCCCGGCAGGCATAGGGCAGGTCCATGCCGGCCCGGAGCGCGGCGTCGAGGATGGCCTCGCCGTCCCGGACCGGAACGTCGCGGCGCTTGCCGTCGGCGATGAGGGAGACCGTTCGGGCGAAGGCGTCCGGCGCGGGCGGCGCCGGCCGGGGCCGCGCCCGCCCGCCGAACTCGGACACGAAGCGCTCGACATGAACACGCTCATCCGGGATGCCGAGCTCGCGCGCCGCGGCCTCGACGTCCTCGCTCATCCCGAGCGGGCCGCAGATGAAGACGTGATCGACGAGCCTGGCCGACACGATATGGGTCAGGAGGAGGCGCGCCTTGGCGCCGTCGAGCCGGCCGTTCAGGACGGGCACGTCCTGCTCCTCCTGGGAGAGGACGTGGAAGACCGCGAGCCGCTGGAGGTAGCGGTCCTTCAGGTCCTCCAGCGCGCCGCGGAACAGCATGTCCGCCGTCGAGCGATTGCCGTAGAACAGGAACACGCGGGAGCGTGGCTCGCGGTGGAGGATGCCCCGCACGATAGACAGGATCGGGGTGATCCCGGACCCGGCCGCAAACCCGACATGGACCCGCGCCTCCTCGGGCCGCGGCTCGATTCCGAACCGGCCGGCCGGCGTCATCACGTCGATGGCATGGCCGGCCTGGAGCGCCTCGTTGGCGAAGGACGAAAAGGCGCCGCCCTCGACGCGCTTCACGCCGATGCGGAGCTCGCCTTCATCGGGGCCGGACGAGATGGAATAGGAGCGCCGCACCTCCTCGCCCTCCATCCGGGTCCGCAGCGTCAGGTACTGCCCGGGCGCGAAGGCGTAGGCCGCCGCGAGGTCGGGCGGCACCGCGAACGCGATCGACACCGCCTCAGGCGTTTCCCGGCGCACGTCCGAGATGGTGAGGGAATGGAAGCGGGGCGTCATGGGGCGACGACGTCATTCCGGGGCGATGCGCAGCATCGAACCCGGAACCCACGGTTCACACAGGACCAGCGCCGCGTTTCGCACGACGTGGGTTCCGGGTTCCGCTGCGCGGCCCCGGAATGGACACAGCGTCAGTGGCATCGGAAATAATCGAACGGCTCGCGGCAGGCTCGGCAGCGCCAGAGCGCCTTGCAGGAGGTGGAGCCGAACTCGGCCAAGCGCTCCGTGTCGGCCGAGCCGCATTGCGGGCAGGCGACGACCTCCTCGCCGAACAGCGCCCGGCGGCCGCCGCCTCTCGCCGGCGGCGCGACGCCGTAGGCCAGAAGCTTCGCCCGGCCGGCCTCGCTCATCCATTCGGTCGTCCAGGCGGGGTGGAGCACGGTCCGGATGGCCGCGTCCGGGATGCCCGCGCGGTCGAGCGCGAGCCCGATCTCGACCGCGATCATGTTCATGGCCGGGCAGCCGGAATAGGTCGGCGTGATGGTGACCCTCACCTGCCCGTCCTCGACGGCGACGTCGCGCAGCACGCCGAGGTCGGCGATGGTCAGGACGGGGATCTCGGGATCGACCACGTCGGCCACGGCCGCGTAAGCGCGGGCGCGAAGGTCGACCTCGCCGACGCACCCCGTCTCCGCGGCGGGGATGGGGCCGGGGCGAGGGGGCTGCGGGTGATCGGGAGAGCCCTCCACCCCCTCGCCCGGTCGGCTCACGCCGACTCGACCTCTCCCCGCCGGGGAAGGGTTTTCGCCCCGACCGTTCACCACGTCGCTCCCGGATAGGTGCGCTGGAGAACCTGCATCTCGGCGAGTAGGGGGCCGAGATGCTCCGAGTGACGGCCGTGGCGGCCGCCGCTCTGCGTCCGGGCCCCGACCGGCTTCGCGAGCGTGGCTTCAGCCAAAACGGCGTCGACGGTGCTCTCCCACGCGGCCCGCACGCTCTCTGGATCGAGCGCCACGCCCGCCACCGCGAGCCCTCGTTCGGCCTCATCCCTCTCGAACATCTCGCCCGTATAGGCCCAAAGATCGTCGAGCGCCTCCTGTGCGCGGGCGCGGCTCTCGTCCGTGCCGTCGCCGAGCCGGATGACCCATTCCGAACTGTGCCGCAGATGGTAGGCGCTCTCCTTCTCGGACTTCGCCGCGATCGCGGCGAGGGTCGGGTCGCTCGATCCCATCATGGCGCGCCAATACGGGTCGACGAAGGCCGAGTAGAGGAATTGCCGGACGATCGTGCGGCCGAAATCCCCGTTCGGAAGTTCGGCCAGGAGCAGGTTTCGGTAATCTGCCGCATCGCGGAAAAAGGCGAGCTGGTCCTCGTCGCGGCCCTTTCCCTCCTGCTCGCCGGCATATTGGTAGAGCGAGCGGGCCTGGCCGAGGAGGTCGAGCCCCATATTGGCGAGCGCCATGTCCTCCTCGAGCATCGGCCCATGCCCGCACCATTCGGACAGGCGGTGGCCGAGGATCAGGGCGTCATCGGCGCGCCGAAGGGTGTAGAGCACGACGGCGTTGTCGGCTGTCACAATGCTCCGATCTCCTGCATCGTCACGCTGACGAGGGGGACACGCCGAGAGCAAGCGCGACATCACATGTGCCCCACCTCGTCCGGCACCTCATAGAAGGTCGGGTGGCGGTAGATCTTGGACTCCGCCGGCTCGAACATCATGCCCTTGTCGCCGGGATCGGACGCCACGATCGCGGCGGACGGCACCACCCAGATCGAGAGTCCCTCACTTCGCCGCGTGTAGACGTCGCGCGCCGCCTGCAGTGCCAGCGACGCGTCGGCCGCGTGCAGGGAGCCGACATGCTTGTGCGCGAGCCCGTTGCGGGAGCGGATGAACACCTCCCAGATGGGGGTGTCGGGCGTCGCCATCAACAGCTCCCTCCGATTCCGGACGGCGCGTCAGCGACGATCCGGGACCACCCGCGCTCTCCGCGGACCGGGTCAGCTGCGACCATCCTGGGTTCCGGGTTCCGCTTCGCGGCCCCAGAATGACGGCCTACGCCGCCGCCTTCAACTCCGCCCGCGCCCGGCGCTTTGCGGCATGGGCTGCCGCGGCCTCCCGCACCCAGGCGCCCTCCGCATGCGCCTTCCGGCGCGCGGCGAGGCGCTCACGGTTGCAGGGCCCGTCGCCGGCCAGCACCCGCTTGAACTCGTCCCAATCGATGGCCCCGAACCGGTACGAGCCCGTCGCCACATCCTTTGCCAGCTCCGGGTCCGGCATGGTCAGGCCGAGATACTCGGCCTGCGGCACGGTCGCGTCGACGAACTTCTGGCGCAGCTCGTCGTTCGAGAAGCGCTTGATCTTCCAGGCCGTGGACTGGTCGGAATGCTGGCTCTGGCCATCGGGCGGGCCGAACATCATCAGGCAGGGCCACCACCAGCGGTTCAAGGCGTCCTGCGCCATCGCCTTCTGGTCCGGCGTGCCCTGAGCCAGCGTCATCATGATCTCGTAGCCCTGGCGCTGGTGGAAGCTCTCCTCCTTGCAGACCCGGATCATGGCGCGGGCGTAGGGCCCGTAGGAGCAGCGGCAGAGCGGGATCTGATTCATGATCGCCGCGCCATCGACGAGCCAGCCGATCGCCCCGATATCGGCCCAGGTCAGCGTCGGGTAGTTGAAGATCGACGAGTACTTCGCCTTGCCGTCCAGCATCGCGTCGACGAGCTCCTCGCGGCTCGCGCCGAGCGTCTCGGCGGCGGCGTAGAGGTAGAGCCCGTGGCCGCACTCGTCCTGCACCTTGGCGAGGAGCGCCGCCTTGCGGCGCAAAGTCGGGGCCCGCGTGAGCCACGCGCCCTCGGGCAACATGCCGACGATCTCGGAATGGGCGTGCTGGGAGATCTGCCGGGTAAGCGTGCGACGGTAGGCGGCCGGCATGCGGTCGTTCGGCTCGATGCGCTCGTCGGAATCGATCCGCTCCTGGAAGATGCGGGCGAGTTCCCCATCCTCGATCGCGGGCGCCTCCCGGTCGGGGGTGTTCAAGGCTTGCGTGTACATGCCGCTCCTCCCGAGCGTCGTCTCATCTCATATGCGGCACGGCGGAGCCAAGTTCCAGGGCGCAGTGCTTCCCCCGCGCACGAATGGTCGGACGACGAGCGATTGCTTGACGATGATCGAGCTTCGCGGGCAAGACACGGGAGAGCGGGCCGGAGAAGCCTCGCGTCAAGAACGGATCGGACGGGGACGACATCCCGGCGGTCCAGCCGCCGGCCCCGGTCGCGCAACCTCCTCCCCGCCCTCCTGTCCGGCCGAAGCCTTGGACCTGTCGATCTTCCTGATCCTCCTGCAGGACGGCATCGTCAACGCGGCCATCTATGCGGTCCTCGCGCTCGCCATGGTGCTCCTCTTCACCGTGACCCGCGTCATCTTCGTGCCGATCGGCGAGTTCGTGTCGTTTGGGGCGCTGACGCTGGCCGCGCTCGAGGCCGGGAAGGTGCCGGGGACCATCTGGCTTCTGCTCCTGTTCGGGGCCGCGGCCGCCATCGTGACGCTCGCGGCAGAGCGCCGGAACCTCTCCGCCCGGGTGGTGCTCACGACGCTGGCCGAGACGATCGTCCTGCCCCTCGCGATCGTGGCGCTGGTCATCCTCCTCGCGCCGCGGAAACCGGGCCAAGTCGTGCAGATCGGGCTCGCGTTGGCGCTGACGGCGCCGCTCGGGATCTACATGTACGCAACCGTATACCGGCCGCTCGCGGATGCGTCCGTCCTCGTTCTCCTGATCGTGTCGGTCGCGCTGCACCTTGCCCTCGTCGGGCTCGGGCTGATCTTCTTCGGCGCGGAAGGCTCGCGCACCACACCCTTGTCCGGCACGAGCTTCAAGCTCGGCGATCTCCTGGTCACCGGCCAGTCCCTGTCGGTTCTCGCCGTCGCGGCGGCGCTGATCGTGGCTTTGTACCTGTTCTTCGGCCGCACCCTGATCGGCAAGGCGCTGCAGGCGACGGCCGTGAACCGGCTCGGCGCCCGCCTCGTCGGCATCTCGCCGGCGTTTTCCGGGCGGTTCGCGTTCGGGCTCGCGGCCGTGATCGGAACGCTCGGCGGAATCCTGATCTCGCCCCTCACCACGATCTACTACGATACCGGCTTCATCATTGGGCTGAAAGGATTCGTGGCCGCGATCATCGGCGGGCTCGTGAGCTATCCTCTCGCGGCCGGGGCCGCGATCCTGGTCGGCGTGATCGAGAGCTTCGCATCCTTCTTCGCCAGCGAGCTGAAGGAGGTGATTGTCTTCATGATCATCGTACCGATCCTCCTGATCAGGTCGCGCGGCTCGCTCGTGCTTGAGGACGAGGAGTGAGCCCGGCCCGCATCGCGGCCGCGATCGGCTTGCTGGCGGCCGCCGCGCTTCCCTTCCTGCCGGGCGTGCCGCCCTACTGGATCACGCTCGCGAGCTATATCGGCATCCACGCGATCGTGTCGCTCGGCATCGTGGTGCTGACGGGCGTCGCGAACGTGGTCTCGTTCGGCCAGGCCATGTTCGTCGGCTTCGGCGCCTACACGACCGCGATCCTGACGACGCGCTTCGGCTGCCCCCCCTTCGCGACGCTCCCGGTCGCGATCATCGTGTCGGGGGCGCTTGCCTGGGGGATCGGCGCGATCACGCTGCGGCTGAAGGGACATTACCTTCCGGTCGCCACCATCGCGTGGAACATCAGCTTCTTCTACCTCACGGGCAGCCTCGACTTCTTCCGCCGATTCGACGGCATCGCCGGGATCCCGCCGCTCTCGGCCTTCGGATGGAGCTTCGCGGGTGGGGCGAGCTTCTACCTGCTCACCCTCGCAATCCTGGCCGCGCTCCTGGTGTTGACCGCGAACCTGCTCGGCTCGCGCACCGGCCGGGCGATCCGGGCGCTGCGGGGCGGGGTTCTGGCGGCGGAATCGTTCGGGGTTGATACCGGTCGGGCCCGCATCCTGGCCTTCGTGTATGCCGGCGTGCTGGCCGCGATCTCGGGCTGGCTCTACGCGCATTTCCAGCGCGCCATCAATCCCTCGCCCTTCTCGATCAACGTCTCGATCGACTACCTGCTGATGGCGGTGGCGGGCGGCATCGGCCATATCGGCGGAGCCGTGCTCGGCGCCGCCATCGTGACGATCGTCCGCGACAAGCTGCAGGACGTGCTGCCGCTCCTCCTGAACACGCAGGGCAATTTCGAATCGATCGTGTTCGGCTTCGTCCTGATCGCGATCCTGCAATTCGCGCCCGAGGGGTTATGGCCGCATGTGAAGAAGCTCTTCGGGCGACGGCCCAAGTCTCCTCCCCCTTCGGGGGAGGTGGCGGGCCCACAGGGCCTGACGGAGAGGATGCAGGCTCATCGGCTCGGAGGCCGCCCCTCCCCGGCTAGCGCCTCCGGCGCGACGACTCGGCCCTCCCCGGAGGGAAGGGAGACGGGACCCGTCCTCAGCGTCGCGCACCTGCGGAAGACCTTCGGCGGGCTCGTGGCCGTGAACGACCTCGGCTTCACGGTCCAGGCCGGCGAGATCGTCGGCCTGATCGGGCCGAACGGGGCCGGCAAGTCGACGAGCTTCAACCTGATCACCGGCGTCCTGTCCGCGACGGGCGGAACGATCGGCTTTCAAGGCGAGGAGATCCGCGGCTGGCCCTCGCGCCGCATCGCACGGCTCGGGATCTCCCGGACCTTCCAGCACGTGAAGCTCGTCCACGGCATGAGCGTGATCGACAACGTGGCGCTCGGCGCCCACCTTGCCGGCCGGTCGGGCGCGCTCGCCGGCGCGCTTCGGCTCGACCGAGCCGAAGAGGCGCACCTGTTCGCCAGGGCTCGCGCCGCCGTCGCGCGGGTCGGCCTGTCGGACCACCTCGATACGGTCGCGACCGATCTCGCGCTCGGGCAGCAGCGGCTCGTCGAGATCGCGCGCGCGATCTGCCTCGATCCCGTCCTGCTCCTGCTCGACGAACCGGCCGCCGGCCTGCGGCATGCCGAGAAGGCGGCCCTCGCCGACCTGTTGCGCGCGGTCCGGAGCACTAGCGTCGCCGTGCTGCTTGTCGAACACGACATGGATTTCGTGATGGGCCTCACGGACCGGCTCGTCGTCATGAATTTCGGCGCGGAGCTCGCGCAAGGCCGCCCGGACGAGATCCAGAAGAACCCGGCCGTCCTGGAAGCCTATCTCGGTAGCGCCGCGTGAGCGGGCCGGTCCTGACGCTCGACCGCGTTTGCGTCGCCTACGGGCGGGTCGAGGCGGTGCACGAGGTGTCGCTTACCGTGCCCGAAGGCTCGATCGTCACGATCCTCGGCCCGAACGGGGCCGGCAAGACGACGCTTCTCTCCGCCATCATGGGCGTGCTGCGCTTCCGGGGCGAGGCGACGTTCCGGGGCGAGCCCCTGGGGCACCGCCGTGTCGAGGAGCGGGTCGCGGACGGCATGAGCCTGGTGGCCGAGAAGCGCGAGCTCTTCGTGACCATGTCGGTCGAGGACAACCTACGCCTCGGCGGCTTCCGGCGGCGCGGCTCCGCTGCCTTCGCGAGGGGCCTCGACGAGATGTGGGCCTTGTTCCCGCGCCTCTCTGAGCGCCGCGCCCAGCTTGCCGGCACGCTGTCCGGGGGCGAGCGGCAGATGCTCGCGATGGCCCGCGCGCTGATGAGCGCGCCCCGGCTCCTGATGCTGGACGAGCCCTCCCTCGGCTTAGCCCCGCTGATCGTACGGGATATCTTCCGGGTCGTGTCCGAGCTCCGCCGGGGGGGCGTCTCGATCCTGCTCGTCGAGCAGAACGCCCGCGCCGCGCTGGAGCTCGCCGATTACGCCTACGTGCTCGAGAACGGCTCGGTGGTGCTCGAAGGGCCGGCCGCGGACCTGCGCCGAGACGAACGGATCATCGCGACCTATCTCGGCATCAGGTCCGTGGCGACGTGACTGCATCGATGGTCATTCCGGGGCCGCGAAGCGGAACCCGACCCGAAGGGCCGCGTCGAAGGCGTTCAAACCCACCCCCTTTGGGCACGTCTGGTCCTGGGTTCCGGGTTCTTGCCTCCGGCAAGCCCCGGGGATGACCGGCTGCGCTCATGACCGCGCTTCCCCTCCTGATCCGGCCCGAACTGCCGGCCGACGCGGGCCCAATCGAGCGGTTGCATGCGCGGGCTTTCGGGCCGGGCCGCTTCGCCCGCACGGCCTTCAGGCTGCGCGAGCGAGCCGCCGAGACGCCGGAGCTCTGCTTCGCGGCGCAGGTCGGGACGCTTCTCGTCGGATCGGTGCGCGTGTCGCCGATCCTGGTCGGGTCCGAGCCGGCCCTCGTGCTCGGCCCGCTCGCGGTGGAGCCCGCTTTCGAGGGGCGCGGCATCGGGGCGGCGCTGATCGAGCGCGCGATGGCGACGGCCCGCGCGGCCGGTCACACGCTCGTGCTGCTCGTCGGCGACGAGCCCTACTACGCCCGCTTCGGCTTCGCCCGCGCCCCGACCGGCCGCTTCGCCCTGCCGGCGCCCGTCGACCCCGCCCGCCTCCTCGCCGCCGAGCTCGCGCCCGGCGCGTTGCAACGGGCGCAGGGGCGGGTGATCGGGATGAGGGGCTGAGCCACGAACGTCGACGCGCGTTCCTTCTCCCCTTGCGGGAGCAAGGTGGCCTTCGCGTCAGCGAAGGTTGAATGAGGGGTGCGCCGTGACGTCTTTAGGAGAGTTTCAACGTGGTTCGCCGCGAGCTCCCCGGCCCGCGGACGAATAGTGGATCGCGACGAAGAAATCGCTTACGGCGCGCCCCTCATCCGTCACGGCTTCGCCGTGCCACCTTCTCCTCCCGCACGGGGAGAAGGGGCCTCGCTGAGAGGTCCCGCCCCCGCTCTCAACCCAGCCAGGAACGTCTCCACCGTCGGCAGGATGCGGTCGACGACGACCCGTACGCCCTCGGCCGAAGGATGCAGCCCGTCCGGCAGCGCGTATTTGGCCGAGCCGCCCGACACGCCGTCCAGGAAGAAGGGGTAGAGGAGGAGCCCGTATTTTCGCGCGAGGTCGGCATGGATTGCGTCGAACCGCTGGACGTAATCCGGCCCGAGATTGCGGGCCGCGTACATGCCGGCCAGCATCACCGGGATCTTGCGGGCGGCGAGCCGCGACACGATGGCGTCCAGCGCCGTCCGGGTCACCTCCGGATCGACGCCACGCAGCATGTCGTTCGCGCCGAGTTCGAGGATCACCCCGTCCGTGCCGTCCGGCACCGACCAGTCGAGGCGGGCAAGCCCGCCGGAGGCTGTGTCGCCCGACACGCCGGCATTGGCGATCTCGACCGCGTGACCGCGCGACCGCAGCGCCGCCTGCAGGAAGGCCGGAAACGCCGCCGCCTCGGGAAGGTTGTAGCCGGCCGTCAGGCTGTCGCCGAGGGCCACGAGCTTCAGAACCCGGCCCGGGGAACCCTGGACCGGCGCGGCGCTTGCGTCGGGCCTCATGCCGAATGACACGACAAGTAGCGCCAGCAGCCCGGACAGCCCTGCGACCCCGCGGACGCGTTGGCGTTCGGGGAGGATTGTCCCATATGAGCCGCCGTTCCGGTCGCTCGCCATTCTGATGCTCTCGTCCTCATCGCGCACCGTGAGATTGGGTGGTTCCGCTTGACCGGCAAGATCATCGAACTGGACGGCATCGAACTGAGCCTCGGCGACGGCGCCGCCCGCGTCGATGTCTTGAACGGGATCAGCCTCGCGGTCGCTTCCGGCGAGGCGATCGGCCTCGTCGGGCCATCCGGCTCCGGCAAGTCGACGCTCCTCATGGTGATGGCTGGGCTCGAACGGCCGGACCGGGGGCGGGTCGTGCTCGACGGGGTCGACCTCGCGCCGCTTGGCGAGGACGCGCTGGCGCGGCTCCGCGGTCGCCGCATCGGGATCGTGTTCCAGTCCTTCCACCTCGTGCCGACGATGACCGCGATCGAGAACGTCGCCCTGCCGCTGGAGCTCGCCGGCCGCCCCGGCGCCTTCCGGCGTGCGGAGGAGGAGCTCGGCATCGTCGGGCTCGGCGACCGCCTCCGGCACTACCCGGCCCAGCTCTCCGGAGGCGAACAGCAGCGCGTCGCGATCGCCCGAGCCCTCGCGCCCGACCCCGCCATCGTGGTGGCGGACGAGCCCACCGGCAACCTCGACGAGACGACCGGCCGGTCGATCGCCGACCTCCTCTTCCGGATCAAGCGGGAGCGCGGCGCGACCCTGGTCCTCGTGACCCACGAGAGAACGCTCGCGGCCCGATGCGACCGCATCGTCGAGCTCCGGGCCGGCCGCATCGTGTCGGACGGGGCCGCGGCGCTCACCGAACTGGCCGGAGGACAGGCCTGATGCACGGTTCCCTTCCCGCCGCATCCTCGCCTCGGCCGGCAGGGCCGTTCCTCGTGCTGCGTCTCGCGATGCGCGAGATGCGGTCCGGCCTTCGCGGCTTCGGGGTGTTTATCGCCTGCATCGCGCTCGGCGTCGCCGCGATCTCCGGCGTCTCGTCGGTGGCGCGCTCGCTCGTCGAAGGCATCTCGACGCAGGGTCGCGCCATCCTGGGGGGGGACGTAGCCCTGTCGCTCGTCGGGCGGGAAGCCGATCCGAAGGAGCTCGGCATCCTGCGACGGCAGGGCCAGGTGGCCGCCATTGCGACGCTGCGGGCCATGGCGAATGCCGGCCAGGCCGGGGCGGCGCTCGTCGAGGCCAAGGCCGTCGGACCGGGTTATCCCGAAGTCGGGGACCTCGAAACCGACCCGAAGGCACCGGCGGCCGAGCTGACCGCTGAACGCGGCGGCGTGTTCGGGGCCATCGCCGACCCGGCGCTGCTCGACCGTCTTGGGCTCGCGCCGGGCGCCCGCGTGACCGTCGGGTCGGCGACGTTCGAGTTGCGCGCGAAGCTCCTGTCGGAGCCCGACAAGATCGCGGCCGGCATCGGCTTCGGGCCGCGCTTTATCATCTCGGAGGAGGCTCTCCGGGCGACGGGCCTCGTCCAGCCGGGCAGCCTGGTGCGCTGGACGTACCGGATCGCCCTGCCGCCCGCCTGGGCCGGCCTCGAAGGCGCTCCGGGCCGGGCCGCCGACGCGCTCCGTTCCGCCTTGCCGGAGGGCGGGGCCGGATGGGACATCCGCACCCGCGACAATGCCGACCCCCGCTTCACCCGCAATATCGAGCGTTTCACCCAGTTCCTCACGTTGGTCGGGCTGACGGCGCTCCTGGTCGGCGGAATCGGGGTCGCGAACGCGGTCGCGGGGTTCGTCGACCGCAAGCGCATCTCCATCGGCATCCTGAAGAGCCTCGGCGCGACCGGGGGCCGCGTTGTCGCGATGTTCCTCACGCAGGTGCTGTTCATCGCGGCGATCGGCGCGACGATCGGGCTTGCGATCGGGGCCTTGATCCCATTCGCGGTGGCGGGCGCTTTCTCGTCGAGCCTTCCGATCCCGATCACCCCAGTAGTCTCCGCGAAGGACCTCGGAATCGCGTTGTTGTACGGATTGCTGACCGCTCTCGCCTTCTCGATCGTGCCGCTTGGCCGGGCGCGCGACGTGTCGGTCTCCGGCCTCTTTCGGGATCGCGTAGCCCCGGCTCCGCATCGGCCGCCGATGTCCTACGTGGCCGCTGCTGCGGCATGCGGCTTTCTGCTCGTCGCGCTCGCGGTCGCGGCCGCTCATGACCGGCGGGTGGCGCTGATCTTCGTCGGCGCCGCCGGCGCGGCCTTCCTGCTCCTTCGCGCCGTTGCGATCGGCATCATGGCACTCGCGCGCCGCCTGCCGCGGCCTCGCCATGCGGTGCTGCGGCTCGCGCTCGCGAACCTGCATCGGCCGGGCGCGCTGACGCCCTCTCTGGTTCTCTCGCTCGGGCTCGGCATCACGCTCCTGGTCACCCTTGCGGTGATCGACGGCAGCCTCCGGCGCGAGATCGGACGCACGCTGCCGGAGCGGGCCCCGAACGTCTTCTTCATCGACGTCCCGAGCGCGCAGGCGGGGGAGTTCCGCGATTTCGTCCTCGGCGCGGCCCCGGGCGGGATCGTCGAATCGACCCCGATGATGCGGGGGCGGATCACCGCCCTGAACGCGGTTCCTGTCGCCGACGCCAAGGCTGCGCCGAACGCGGCCTGGGTGCTCGAAGGCGATCGCGGCATCACCTACGCGGCTGCCGTACCGGAAGGCTCGACGGTGGTCGAGGGCAATTGGTGGAGGCCGGACGTCTCGGGCCCGCCGCTGGTCTCGATGGATGTGGAGATCGCGCGCGGCCTCGGCATCGGGATCGGCGACACCGTGACCGTGAACGTGCTCGGCCGCTCCCTCACGGCCCGGATCGCGAACCTGCGCCGGGTCGATTGGCGCCGGATCGGGATCGGCTTCGTTCTGGTCTTCTCTCCCCAGAGCTTCGCGGGCGCGCCGCATACGGAGATCATGACGCTCGCCCTGCCGAGAGACGCCGATCCCGCGACCGAGCCGAGGCTGCTCCGGGACGCGGCTCGCCGCTTCCCGGCGGTGACGAGCGTGCGGGTCAAGGATGCGCTCGACTCCGTCAACGCCGTCGTGAGCCAGCTCGTCTTCGCGATCCGGGCCGCGAGCTCGGTGGCGCTTGGGGCGAGCCTCCTCGTTCTCGCGGGCGCGCTCGCCGCGGGGCACCGGGCCCGGCTCTACGATGCGGTGGTGCTGAAGACGCTAGGGGCCACGCGAGGACGGCTGCTGGCGGCCTACCTGATCGAGTACGGCATCCTGGGGCTGACGAGCGCCCTGTTCGGCCTGCTCGCCGGGTCCGGCGCGGCCTATTACGTGCTGACCAGGATCATGCGGCTTGAGTTCGATCCGAGCTATGGCGGGGCCGTGGTGTCGGCGCTTCTCGCGGCCGCGGTCGCGGTCGGACTCGGCCTTTTCGGGACTTGGCGCATCCTCGGCCAGAAACCCGCTCCTTATCTGCGGACGTTGTGAATGTTCTTAACAACTCCGTCCCTCGCAACCATGTCGACGACTATTCGGGCCGGACGCGAATGAAGCTTGGCCGCCTCTTGTGGGAATCCTCGCTTCCCTCCATATTCCGTCAGGCGTCGGATGTCCGGCGACGGAGGGGCGCGTGAATCCTCCCTTACGACAAACACGCTGAGAGCCATCCAGAGGACGACTCCCATGCAACCGTTTCAACAGAACCAGGCCGGCTTCGGCGCCGGCGCCACTCGCAGCGCGGTCGAGGTCGACCAGGGCCTGCGCGCCTTCATGTTGGGTGTCTACAACAACATGATCTTTGGCTTGGCCGTATCGGCGCTCGTCGCGCTGGGTGTGAACAAGCTCGCTGTCGCGTCGAGCATCGAGACGGCGGCTCGCAACGCGGCCGGTCAAGCTATCCGCGTGAGCGGCCAGTTCCTCACTCCATTCGGGGTCACCTTCTACTTGTCGCCGCTGAAGTGGGTGGTGATGCTAGCGCCTCTAGCCTTCATCTTCTTCTTCACGTTCCGGATGGACCGGATGTCGGCCGCTACTGCCCGGTCGACGTTCCTCGCCTTCGCGGCCGTGATGGGCGCGTCGCTGTCGACGATCATGCTCGTCTATACCGGCGCGTCTGTTACGCAGACCTTCTTCGTGACGGCGGCGGCGTTCGGCGGGCTTAGCCTGTACGGCTACACCACCCAGCGCAGTCTGTCCGGGATGGGCTCGTTCCTGATGATGGGCCTGATCGGTCTCGTCATCGCCTCGCTGGTCAACATCTTTCTGGCTTCGACCGCTCTCCAGTTCGCGATCTCAGCCATTGGGGTGTTGATCTTCGCCGGCCTGACCGCTTACGACACCCAGAAGCTGAAGGAGATGTACCTTCATGGCAACTACGACGGCGAGACGGCCGCTAAGGTCTCGGTGTTCGGCGCCCTGACGCTGTACCTCGACTTCATCAACATGTTCCAGTTCCTGCTCGCCTTCATGGGCAATAGGAACAACTGATCAGCGGGAGCGCTCGCTCCAGCGACGAAGCCCCGGCGGAAGCCGGGGCTTTTTCTTTGGCCGCCCCTCAATTCGTCACGACCTTGAACGGCTTGTCCAGCACCCGGAGCACGCGGGAGAGCTCGGCGCCGCGCTTCAACACGAGCCCGGCCGTCGTCTCGACCGCGTAGGCCCCCTGGCGCCGGGCGAGCTTCGGTTCCTTGACGATCCGGTAGAGCGGCAGCTCGGCGGCGCGGCGGTAGACGGAGAACACCGCCCGGTCCCGCGTGAAGTCGATCGCGTAATCGCGCCACTCGCCTTCCGCCACCCGGCGTCCGTAGAGGTTGAGGATCGTCCGCAACTCGACCCTGTCGAACGTCACGGAGGAATTCGGCGCGGCGACCGGGAAGGGAACCACCCCGCCGCCGCGCATCGTCTCTTTCGGCTCGCCCTCGCTCATCCGGCCTCCTTGCAGCGGGAAGTCCGCCGGCCCGTTCTGATGATGGTCCGGGCCGCCATCGTCGGCAAGAGCTGCGCAGAGGCGCGTGATGGCCACCACTCGCGACGCGGCCGCGGCTTGACACGGCTTCGCGCCCGCCGATGATGCCGCCATGCTCCGAACCCGCGTCCCCCTCTTAGCGCTCGCCGGCTCGCTCGCCTGGTGTCTCGGCGGCTCCGCCGCCGTGGGGCAGCCCCGGCCGCCCGCGGCGGACGGCCCGAGGTCCGTCACGCCCGCTCCTCCGACCGAGCCGGGTGCAGCCGCGACGCCTGTGCGGCGGCCCCAGCTCGACGAACTCTTCGCGAGGCTTGCGGCCTCCAAGGATGCGGACGAGGCCAAGGGGATCGCGACCCTTATCGATAGGCGGCTGGAGCGCTCCGGCAGCGACACCGCGGACCTCCTGCTTCAGCGCTCCGAGGAGGCTCTCAAGGGGCAGGATGCCGCTCTCGCGGTCGAGCTCCTCGATCGCGTCACGCAGCTGAGACCGGATTGGGCCGAAGCCTGGAACAGGCGCGCGGCGGCCTTCTACCAGCTCGACGATCCCGACCGGGCCATCATGGACCTGCGGGAGGCCCTCAGCCGCGAGCCCCGACACTTTCATGCCTGGGCCGCGCTCGGCCATGTCGAGATGGCGTCCGGCGACAAGGGTCGGGCTCTCGCGGCCTACCGGCGCGCCCTGAAGATCCATCCCCATCTCCCGGATATAGGCAAGATGGTCGACCGCCTCGCGCCCGAGATCGACGGCCGCGACCTCTGACTCACCGGGGCGGCGGGACCGTCGCGGGAGCGGCGCGTCCGGGATCCGTCAGCTGGATCAGCCAGCTTTTCTGCTCCCCGGTATCGATCTCGAAGAAGCCCGAGCGGTCGAAGCCGCGCGCGAGGCAATCCTCGACGCCCCGGATCGTGTATTCCCGGTCGCGCGTGCACATGTAGGACCGGCCGGCCCATTCGCCGCCCCGATCGTAGTCGATCGCGTAGAGGTAGTAGAACCGGGCCGAGAGATCGCCGCGCCGCAGGGTCTCGCAGACGCGCGCGCCGAGGTTCCACCAGCCCTCCGTCACCCAGCCGTTGCCGTCGCGATAGCCGATCGACACGCCGACCCGGCTCTCGGTGATGTTGCACATCCGCAGGTCCGCCTGCGCCCGGGAAGCAGGCAGCACTGCAGCGGCCAGGAGCGTCCCGACCAGACACAACCCTGCCCGGAACTGCCGGGCCTGAAGCACGCCCTGCCGGAAGGTGCTTGGGAAAGGGGCTCGGCTAGCCAATGAGGATGATCCGGCAATCGTTGACGTTGGTCCGGGTCGGCCCGGGCGCGACAAGATCGCCGATTCTCTCGAAGAATGTGGTCGAATCGTTGGCGTCGAGGAGCGCACTCGCGTCCAGCCCGAGCTCCTCCGCTCGCGCGAGGCTCGTGTCGTTCACCAGCGCTCCGGCCGGGTCCGCAGCCGAGCCGCCGCCGCCGTCGGTCCCGTCCGTGTCGCCGGCCAAGGCCGAGATGCCGGTCTCGCCCGCGAGCGCGATGGCGAGAGCGAGCGCGTATTCCTGGTTCGGCCCGCCGCGCCCGGAGCCCCGCATCGTGACCGTGAGCTCTCCGCCGGAGATCAGGGCGACGCGCCGGCCCGCCTGCTTCAGGGCTCTCGCGTCCTCGGCATGGCGGGCCGCGACGTCGCGGGCCTCGCCCTCGAGGTCGGAGCCAAGAACCACCGGCTCGTAGCCCGCCGCCGCCGCCGCTCGCGCGACGGCCGCGATCGTCTCCGCCGGGCGGGCCACGATGCGGTACTCGGTTCGGGCGAAGAGCGAATCGCCGGGTTTCGGGGTCTCGTTCGCAGGATCGGCCAGGAGCGCGGCCGCGGCGGGCGGCAGCTCGATGCGGCGTCGCGACACCACCGCGAGGGCGTCCGCCAGGCTGGACGGGTCCGGAACGGTCGGGCCGGACGCGATGACGCTGACGTCGTCGCGCGGCACGTCCGAGATCGCGAGCGTCAGCACGCGGGCAGGCCGGCACGCGGCCGAGAGCCGGCCGCCCTTGATCCGCGACAGGTGCTTTCGGACGGTGTTGATCTCGCCGATATCGGCGCCCGAGCGCAGCAACGCGCGGGTGATGGCCTGCTTCTCGGCCAGGGTCAGATCGCCCGCCGGCGCGATCCAGTTCGCCGAGCCGCCGCCGGACAGCAGCACGAGGACGAGGTCGTCGATCCCGGCCGAGGCCGCGAGGTCGAGCGCGCGGCCCGTCGCGGCCAGGCCGGCTTCATCCGGCATCGGGTGCCCGGCCTCGATCACCGGGATCGGGTCGGCGGTCTCGCCATAGCCGTGTCGGGTGACCGCCAGCCCCTCGAGCCGGGAAGCTCCCCGCTCGCGGTAATGCGTCGCCGCCACGGCGCTCATGGACCCGGCCGCCTTGCCGGCCGCGAGCAGGATCAGCCGACCTGCCGGCGGCTCGGGAAGGTGGGCCGGAAGGCAGAGCCGCGGATGCGCGGACGCGACCGCCGCGTCGAAAAGGTCGACCAGAAGGCGCCGCCGAGAGGCGGCGGCGCTCATCGAGCCACTCCCGCCGACGCGGCGCGAGGGCGCGCAATCCATACGCCGAGGAGGATCAAGGTTCCGCCGCCGATTTGTACGAGCGTGAGGCGCTCGCCCAACACGACCCAGCCGGCCGCGGCCGCGAAGATTGCCTCCAGGAAAATCACGAGCGACGAGAACAGGGCCGGCAACCGGCCGAGCGCGACCGCCAGCAAGCCCTGCCCGGCGACCTGGCTGACGAGCGCAAGCGCGACGAGGGCGAGCCAGGCGCCCTGGCTCTGCGGCCAGAAGCTGCCCGGATCCACCGCGAGCGCGACGACGAGCAGGATTCCGGCGGTCACCAGGGAGGATCCGAAGGTGAGCGCGCCCGGCCCGACAGCCTCGCGCGCCCGCGCCATGAACAGGAAATAAAGCGCGAAGAACCCCGCGGTGACGATCCCGTAGGCATCTCCCACGATCCGGCCCGGCTCGAGCGCCATGCTCTGGCCGATCAGCGCCGCACCTCCGCCGACGCAGAGCGCGAGGCCGGCGAAGATCCTGGCACCGACGGCGCGCCCGAGCGCCAGGCTGACCAGCACCACGAAGACGGGCGCCATCGTGGCGAAGAAGGTGGCGTTCGCTACGCTCGTGTTCAGGATGGCGAGGTGCCAGAAGATCAGGTCGCCCGCGAAGGCGGCTCCTGCCAGGTAGGCGGAGCCTCCGATCCCGCTGGCCGGGGACGCGTCGCCGGCTTCGAGCCGCATCCAGCCGTAGAGCAGGGGCAGCGCGAGCGCGACCCTCCAGAAGGCGGACGCGAAAGGGCCTACTTCGGGCGACACGATCCGGACGAAGACCGGCGACGCCCCCATGGCGCACGCGCCGAGCACGAGCGCGGCGAGCGGGCCGGCGAGGCCCAGCGTGGCCGGTGCGGCCGCCCCGGTGATGCGGTCGCGAACGAGAGATGCCATATGCGGTCAGAGCGGCCTGCGCCGGGCCGGGTGCGAGTGTCACGCCCGGTCGGCCGGGCGTGCCTAGGCCAGAATCGCGCCGGCGTCACCACGGGCCGGCGACACACGGGGGACCGGGATGGACGGCATCGACGACAGCACTCGGACGGAGCTCGAGGCGGCGGCCTTCCGGCGGCTCGCGGAGCATCTGCGGTCGCGGACCGACGTGCAGAACATCGACCTCATGAACCTCGCGGGCTTCTGCCGGAACTGCCTCTCGAACTGGCTGAAGGACGCGGCGGACACGCGCGGGATCCCGGTCTCGAAGGAGGAGAGCCGCACCTACGTCTATGGCATGCCTTATGAGGAATGGAAGGCTCGCCACCAGGCCGAAGCTCGGCCCGATCAGGTTGCCACGTTCGACAAGACTCGGCCGGCGCACTAAGACGCGCTCCACCACCCGAGCCGCACGCGACCTGGCGCCGCGCGCCGGCGCGTCCGAGATCCGCGGGCAGATCAGATCATGAGACGGGGTAGAACGAGATGGCCGCAGACGTCGCCGATTCCGGTGTTGCCGGGGAGGAGCTGAAACAGTTCGTCGAGCGGATCGAGCGGCTCGAAGAGGAGAAGGGCGGCATCGCGGGCGACATCAAGGACGTGTTCGCCGAAATGAAGGGGCGCGGCTTCGACACGAAGGCGGTCCGGTCGATCCTGCGCATCCGCAAGAAAGACCACGCCGAGCGGCAGGAGGAAGAGGCTATCCTCGACCTCTACATGCAGGCCCTCGGGATGACGTGAGGGCGAGGAAGGCATGCCGTCTCCAGGCTTGCCGGCACGGCTACTCGTGGGTTCCGGGTTCGCCTTTGGTGCCCCGGAATGCCATGGATGATGGCTCGAATAGGAGAACGGCATGGGCACGCAGGTGAAGCGCAGCCGGGAGGCGGACAGGTCCGGATCGACTACCTCCGCCCCGGAAGGCAGGCCGATGAAGGCGGAGGTGGGGCTGAGGTCCCCGCGGCAGATCGACCAGCACGCGACCGCGCTCTCTCTCGAGCCCGGCGAGCTCTCGCCGGCCATGAGCGCCTACTTGGCCAAATGCGACGAGAAGATCGGCTTCGTGCCGAACGTGCTCGCGGCGTATTCGCTCGATTCGGCGAAGCTCGAAGCGTTCGCCGCCTTCTACAACGATCTCATGCTGGCGCCTTCCGGCCTGTCGAAGCTCGAGCGGGAAATGATTGCGGTGGCGGTATCGAGCCAGAACCGCTGCTACTACTGCCTCGCCGCGCATGGAGCGGCAGTGCGGCAGCTCTCGGGCGACCCTGTGCTCGGCGAACTCATGGTCATGAACTACCGGGCAGCTCATCTGGAGCCGCGGCACCGGGCCATGCTCGATTTCGCCGTGAAGCTGACGAACGAGCCCTGGGCGATCGAGGAGCCCGACCGGGCCGGCCTGCGCGAGGCCGGCTTCTCCGATCGCGACATCTGGGACGTCGGCGCCGTCGCGGCCTTCTACAACATGTCGAACCGGATGGCTTCGGCCGTCGATATGAGGCCGAACCCGGAGTACCACGCGCAGGCGCGCTGACCCGCCGACGTTTGCAATCTCGGGCCGCTCTCCCACCTGCTACCGGATGTAGCGCTCTCTCCCGGGACCGATCCCATGCTGTCCAAGCTCCTTGCGGCCGCGGCCGCCCTCGCGATGCTTGCCATCTCTCCGCCCGCCTCCGCCCAGACCGCGATGCGGGTCGGGGTCATCCCGATCATCGGCGCCTCCCCGATCTTCGTCGCGAACGGGGCGGGCTGGCTGAAGGCGGCCGGCATCGACACCCGGATCACGACCTTCGAGTCAGGCCCGAACATGATCCAGGCGCTGGCCTCCGGGACGATCGACGTCTACGTCGCCGGCGTCATGCCGCTCGCGGTCGCGCGTGCGAAGGGGATCGAGTCGAAGGTCGTGACCGCGACCGCCATCGAGGAGATGGTGTTCGTGGCCGGGCCGAAGCTCGCGTCCTATTTCGGCCCCGGCGTCGCGGCCGCCGACGCGCTGAAGGCTTTCCGGGCCAAGGAGGGCAAGGCCGCCCGCCTGGCCGCGCAGCCTCCGGGCTCCGTCCCGAACACGACGCTGCAGCATTGGCTCTACGTCGTCTCGAAGGCCGACAAGGCCGATACCGAGATCATCTCGATGGGCATCGACGCGACCCAACAGGCGGTGCTCGTCGGCGCGGTCGAGGGCGCGGCCATTCGCGAGCCGGCCCTCACGATCGTTCAGGGCCGCAACCCGAACATCAAGCTCGTGGCGACGGGCGGCCAGATGTTCCCCTCGCAACCCGGAACCGTGGTCGCCGTGACGCCGGCCTTCCTGGCCGCCCATCCCGCGGCCGTGCAGTCGCTCGTGGACGGCGTGGTCCGCGCCGATCGCCTCCTGAAGGAGAAGCCGGCCGAGGCGGCTCCCTTCGTTGAGGCGGCGCTCGGCAAGGGGATCGTCGACGCGGCCACCATCGTCAAGGCGCTGACCTCGCCGGCCTCGCGCTTCGTGGCCGATCCCCGGCTCATCGTCGACGCCACCGCCAAGATGCAGGCCTATCAGGTCTCCATCGGCACCCTCGACAAGGAAGCCCCTCTCGAAGGGCTGTTCGAGCCGAGATTCTACGACGAGGCGATGAAAAAATAAGAGAAGGTGCGTAGCATCGGCATCTTATCGCGCGCCCTACCCTCCCCCTTGCGGGGAGGGTGGACTGAGCGAAGCTCAGCCGGGTGGGGGTCGCGGGACGCTCGCGGAGGAACCACGACCCCCACCCGGCTCGCGCTGCGCGCGAGTAGGCCCTGCCCGCAAAAGGGAGGGAAGCACGCGTGGCATGGTCCGAGATGACCGGCCTCTCTCGCACGGCTCTGGCCGCGCTCGGCCTCGCGCTCTTCCTGGCCGTCTGGGAGGCCCTGCCCCGTCTCGGGCTCCTCAACGCCACGCTCGTCCCACCGCCATCCGAGATCCCGGCTGCCTTGTTCCGGGAGATCAGGTCCGGCGTCTGGATCGCGGCCGTCCTGTCGAGCCTGTCACATTACCTGACCGGCCTTGGGGTCGGGGCCGCGCTCGGGGTGGCGCTCGGGATCGCGAGCGGCATGTTCCGGATGGTGGAGGACCTGACCGCCTGGATCGTGCGCCTCATCCGGCCAATCCCGGGCCTTGCCTGGGTGCCGTTCGCGATCATCTGGTTCGGGGTGGAGCCGTCCGCGGCGGTGTTCATCATCGCGATCGGCGTGTTCTGGATCGTGTTCTTCGCCACTCAGGGCGCGATCCGCGGCGTCGACCGCGACCTCATCGAGGTCGCCCAGGCTTTCGGCTTCCGGTCGTCGGGCGCGCGGCTGATCAAGATCCTGCTGCCCGCCGCCACTCCCGGCATCATGGTCGGGCTCAGGACTGCGCTCGGCCAAGCCTGGATGGCTGTCGTGGCGGCCGAGATCTTCGGCGTCCCGGGCGTCGGCCAACGCATGATGCAGGCCTCCAGCCTCCTCGCGACCGACATCGTGCTCGTCTACATGCTGACCATGGCGGGACTGTATGGGTTGATCGACACCGCCTTCGTGGCCGCCCAGAACTGGCTCCTGCGATGGCGCGCATGATGGCTACGAAGGCCGGGACGGGCGGCGTGATCGAGATCGAAGGTCTCGCGCTCACCTACGAGCGCGACGGGCGGCGCACCGAGGTGCTGCGCGGCCTCGACCTCACGATCGTGCCCGGTGAGTTCGTGGCGATCGTCGGCGAATCCGGCGTCGGCAAGTCGACGCTGCTGCGGGTGCTCATCGGACTGGCCGAGCCAAGCGCCGGCGCCGTGCGGGTCAACACGTCGCGCGAGGCCGGCGCCCGCCTTCCGCCGACGGCTCTCGTGTTCCAGGATTCGCGTCTCCTGCCCTGGCGTCGAGTGATCGACAACGTCGCGTTCGGGCTGGAATGGCGGGGCGTCCCCCGCGCCGAGCGGACGCGACGCGCGCAGGGCATGCTGGACCTTGTCGGCTTGCGCGACCTCGCCGGCCGCTGGCCGCATCAGCTCTCCGGCGGCCAGCGCCAGCGCGTCTCCCTCGCGCGCGCGCTCGCAGTCGAGCCGGACGTGCTCTTGATGGACGAGCCTTTCTCGGCTCTGGACAGCTTCACCCGCGAGGGCCTTCAGGACGAGCTCCTGCGCATCCGGGCCGCGACGGACCGCACGATCCTGTTCGTCACTCACGACATCGACGAGGCCGTCTATCTGGCCGACCGCGTCGTCGTTCTCACCGGCCGCCCGGCCGGGATCGGGGCCGAGATCCGGGTCGAGCTGACGCAGCCCCGCCGTCGCGACGATCCGGCGCTCGGCGCCACCATGCGCCAGCTCCGGTCGGAGCTGTCCCGGCGCTCGTCCGAGCTGTAGGCCAGCGCTCCGAAGCTGTCTCAGCTAGGAGGTTGCGCCGGAGCCGGAGGGTCCGGGACCGGGATCTCGATGCCGTTCGACTTCAGCCCGAAAATGTCCGCCTCGGCGGCCCCGCTGAGGCAGCCCCGGCAGATCGAGCGGAACATGAACTCGCTCTCGCGTGTGCGGCGGGCCAGCTTCTGATCCAGCGTCTCACGCGCCCCTTCGTAGCCACCGGGACGCACGCGAAGCGTCAGCGGCGTCGACGGCTCCTCCTGAGCGGAGACCGGAACGGCGGACAACACGCCGGCGAGCATGGCCAGCGCCGCGGGGCCGAGCCGGCCGTTCACGCGCGGCGGCCGGAGGTCGAGGGCCGGAACGATGCCCCGACGCAACGGAGGCCGCGGGCCCGGCGTGCCGGGGGCTTCACTCCGCTTGAATCTGCTCGGGTCGAGCTTTCGGAACACCGATGCGACGTCCCTACTGAACAAAGCTTGGCCAGGGCCGCTGCGGCCCCCGAAGCCGCTCGAAGGCCGCCGCCAGCGACAGCACCCCGATGTCGTCGAAGCGGCGGCCGATGATCTGAAGCCCAATCGGCAAGTCGGCGGCCGTGTAGCCCGCATTGATCGAGGCGGCGGGCTGCTCCGAGAAATTGAACGGCACCGTGAAGCAGATGTGCTCGAAGGGCCGCGCCGGATCGTCGAGGGGGGACGCCATGTCCGCTAGGAATGCCGCAACCGGCGCCACGGGCGAGAGGACGAAGTCGTAGGCTCCGGTGGCCGCCAGGGTGGCGTCGCGGATCGCACCCATCTGGCTCAGGCCGCGATAAACGTCGCCCCCCGACAGGTCGCGCCCGCCTTCCGCCCAGGCCTGGATGTACGGCAGCACCTGGGCCCGGGCGGCGGCCGACAGGGTCTCGAGATCCGCGAAGGCGCGCTGACGCCAGAACAGGTCTAGGCCGTCCAGCATGACGCGGGTCAGGAACGGCGTGATCGGCTCTACGACCGCGCCCTCCCGCTCGAAGCGGCGGGCCGCGTCCAAGACCACGGCCGCGACCTCGGGATCGACCGGAAGCCCGATCCCGGCCTCGGCCAGGAGACCGATCCGGAGCCCCTTCGGATCGATGGCGAGCCGGTCCCACGGAAGCTCGGTCGGCGGCAGGCTCATGCCGTCGCGCCGGTCCGGGCGCGACAGCTCCCGCATGACGAGCGCGGCATCCGCGACTGTGCGGGTGAGCGGCCCGGCGGCCCGCCCCCAATAGGGCGGATCGACCGGCACCCGCCCGAAGCTCGGCTTCAGGCCGAACACCCCGCACCAGCCGGCCGGCAGCCGGATCGACCCGCCGATATCGGTGCCGAGATGGAGCGGCCCATACCCGGCCGCCGCGGCTGCCCCCGCGCCGGCCGAGGAGCCGCCCGGCGTCTTCGACAGGTCCCACGGGTTGCGGGTGAGCGGATGGAAGCTCGACAACCCCGAGGACAGCATGCCGTAATCGGGCATCGTGGTCTTCGCCAGGATCACGGCGCCCGCTTCGCGCAGACGCGCCGAGGCCGGAGCATCGGCCGGCGCGGCGCTGAGCTCTCGGGCCGCGGTGCCGAGCGGCATGGGGTCGCCCGCGGTCGCAAGGTTCTCCTTGATGGTGACGGGTACGCCCTCAAGCGCCCGCGCTTCGCCGCGCCGCCAGCGCGTCTCGGATTCGCAAGCCGCCTCACGCGCCGCGTCGGCCTGGAAGAGGTAGAGCGCGGCGAGTTGCGGCTCGCATCGCTCGATGCGGGCGATCACGGCCTCGACGACCTCGACCGGCGAAAGGCTCCCGGCCCGGTAGCCAACGAGGAGGTCCGTCGCGCTGACATCGGCGGCATCTCTCACGCGGGATGGCTCCGTCCGGTCTGAGGTGGTCGGAACTCCTTGCACAAGAGGCGCCGGACGAGCAGGGAGGCTCCCGTCAGCGCGGGCTCATGCGGGCGGATGCCGGGTGGCCAGGCACCTTGAAGCGCTTGCCCGTATCGGTGATCTCGGTCCCGTTCACCTTCAGGATGGAGAAGTCCTGATCGAGATAGTTGCCGACCAGGAGGTAGCGGCCGTCCGGGGTGAACAGCGCGGCCTCGGGCAATCCGCCGACCTCGATCTCCTTGATCTTCGTGACCTTCTTGCCGTCGATCTTCAGCACGTCCAGCGCGCCGTTCTTGTTGTAGAAATAGGCCTTCTTGCTCGCGTTCGAGCCGCGCAGGATCACCGCGACCGCGACGTCGCCCTTGGGGCTGATGGCGATGCCCTCGGGGCCATCGCCGACCACCACACGGTCGATGATGCGGGGCGGCTTCGCCTCGAGATCGACGACGCTCACCGTGTCGACGCTGCCGTCGGATGCGCCCGACATGCCGTTATCGGCGGTGAGCGCGATCGAGCCTGTCGGGCTCACGGCCACGTTGTAAGGCCACTGGCCGGTGGGCAGGTCGAGCTTGCCGTAGGTCACCTTGCCGTCATTGCCAATCTCCAGCAGCGACACCTTGTGGGCCGGGAACTTGACCGCGACGGCCCGCTTGCCGTCCGGCGTGAAGGCGACGTGGGACACGACGTCGTTCATCGCGACCGTGTCGACGAGCTTCACCTCCGTGCCCTTGATCGACAGCACGGCGACCGCGTTATCGCCCCGGAGCGCGACCAGCGCCATGTCGCCTCTCGGGCTGATGTCGAGGCCCGACGGCATGTTGCCGACCGCGATCGAGCCGACGAGCCGTGGCGGGCTCGCCTTCAGGTCGATGACGTGAAGCTGGTCATCGACGATCTGCTTCAACCCCGGTCCGTCCTTGATGACATCGACGGAATCGGCCACGAGCGCCACCGTCCCGGTCGGGTCGATGGCGACGTTCGTGGGCGGGCCCACGACGGAGTTCTTGAGCGGGAGGTTTGCGACGATTTTCGGGTTCTCGGGATCCGCGAGGTCCACGATCAGGACGTTGTCCTTGCCGGGCAGCGACATCACCGCCTTGCCGTCGTCGTCCCAGACGAGCTTCTCGTCGTTGCCGACGATCATGAACGGGGCCGCCCCAGCGGCGCCGGCCGACAACCCGACGATCAGCGCGGCGCCCGCCCGCGCGGCCCTGGACCAAATCGACATCGGCGCGTCTCCCCCTGCGGCGACGCCTCGCGGCCGCCTACGAGCGAGCCGAGCATCGGTCAATCGCCGGGCCGACGCAACGGGATGCATCCCTCGCCAGCCTCGGAGGCAGCTTGGAGGGCAAGGCCTCTCGTCCCTGTCATGCGGCGCGCGCGAACATTGCCCTTTTCCTCGGACCAGGCCTGCCCTAGAGTCTCGCCCGCCGCACCCGTAGCTCAGCTGGATAGAGCGTTGCCCTCCGAAGGCAAAGGTCACACGTTCGAATCGTGTCGGGTGCGCCAACGTCTCCTAGCCACGCAGTAACTTAGCCATCGCGGGAACGCCGGCTCTGAGATTTGGTGAGTCAGGTCCGCCAAGTCACGAACCCTCTCCGCCTCTCTGAACACCCGTTCGTTTGAGGCGGCTCACGAGGCGTTGACCCGCACCGCACCTATCTCCCGCCCGGGCTCGTGTTGTCGACAAGACCGGGCCTCTCCCAAACATGGTACGGGCGTGGGCGAGGCACCCTGAACGAGGAGAACTCTGGTTGTACCGTCACCTGCTCGCCCATCGCCCTGCACGACCGTGCCCAGGCAGAGCGCAAGGCTGCGATTTGCCGAGCAGCATCCAGCCCACGCACAGGCAGCGTCATTTGGCCAGCGGGCAGTTTCCCTGTGGGAGCGGACGGAAAGCCTCAGCGGCCGGAACCGTCGCACGCACTTTCAGGAAATCGTAATCCCCCTTTGATTCCGCCGGGGACTTGGTCTCGTAGAGGTACAGGTCGTGAATTTTGCGTCCGTCCACCCGAACTGAGCCTTTGCCCAGGAGCGGATCGTCGGTCGGCATGCTCTTCATGGTGGCGACCATGCGGGCCCCGTCGTGGGGGTCTGCGACTGCCTCCGCTGCGCGCAGATACTGGAACACGCTCGAATAGACGCCTGCGTGGACGCTCGTGGGACGCTTCCCTCCATTGCCGGCCGCGAATGCGTCGGCGAACGCGCGGTTCGCGGGAGTCTGATCCCAATACCAGCTGTCGAGAAACAAGATGCCCTGGCCGTCCTTCAGGCCGATGGCCCGGACGTCCGGCAGCAGCAGGAACAGGGCGGCGAGCTTCTGGCCGCGCTGGATATTCCCGAATTCGGCGGCCTGCTTCACGGTGGTGATCGTGTCGCCGCCGGCATTGGCGAGGCCGATGACCTTGGCGTTCGAGCCCTGGGCCTGCACCAGGAAGGACGAGAAGTCGGAGTTCGGGAAGGGGGTGCGGACCTTTCCGAGGACCTTGCCTCCCGTGGCCGCGACCACCGTTTCGAGGTCCCGCTCCATCGCATGACCGAATGCGTAGTCGGCGGTGATGATGAACCACGTATCGCCGCCGAGCTTCACGACGGCCTTGCCGGCGCCGTTCGCCAGCGCCCAGGTGTCGGTCGTCCACTGAACGGTGTTCGGGCTGCATTTGCCCCCGGTCAATTCCGAGGTCGCCGCACCGGCGTTGAGCATCACCTTGTTCTTGTCCCGCGCGATGTCGTTGATGGCCAGCGCCACCGCCGACGAGTTGGCGTCCGCGACGGCATCTACGCCCTCGACATCGAACCAGCGCCGGACGATCGCGGTCCCGACATCGGGCTTGTTCTGGTGGTCGGCACCGATAACCTCGACCTTGATGCCCTTAGCCGCCGCGCCAAAATCCTCGGCAGCTCTTCGCGCCGCCCAGACCGATCCGATCCCGCCATGCTCCGAATAGATCCCCGACTGATCGTTGATGACGCCGATCTTGATCGTTTTCTGGGGGCTCTGCGCCGAGGCAGGCGAGGCGAAGATCGCGGCGAGACAGCAAGCTTGGAAAAAAGGGGCTCGCATGTTCATCTCCCTAAAGGCCGCGCTTATCCCGCGCTTCGTCAACACCGAGGTTACGGGCACCGGCATCCGCCGTCTACTCGGACCCGTCTTGGTCATCCGGAATGAGAGCTCCGCAAAAACGCTGATGACGGAGCAGTGCCTGCGGGGCATGATGGGCCCATCGGAGGGGGAGGTATGGACCAACAACGCGCGTGCGCAGCTCGCGAGGCTGCCTCCCTCCGGCGCTATCGAATGCTGATCGGAGGCGCGTGGGCGGACGCTGCCGCGCCTCATGCACGGTTTCGAGCCAAGACGAGACCCGGCCGCCGGCCTCGACACCCGCATTGTCTGGCCGGCCTCCTACCGGAACCAACAAGGGGCGCAAGATGAAAGGCGTGGTTCTCGGCGGAGACCGAAAGGTGGAGCTCCTGGATTTTCCGGATCCGAGGCCAGGCCCTGGCGAGGTCGTCCTCGAGATCAAGTCGTCCGGCATGTGCGGCAGCGACTTGAAGTACTACCGGGCCGTCGGGGGGGCGGCCTCGCTCGGGTTCAAGATGCCGGACGGCCCTGTGATCGCGGGCCACGAGCCCTGCGGCGTTGTCCTGGAGGTCGGTTCCGGCGTGCCCGAGAACCAGGCCCGGATCGGCCAGCGCGTCATGCAGCATCACTACCGCGGCTGCGGGGTGTGCCCGCATTGCTCTACCGGGTGGCAGCAGCTCTGCGTGGAGGGCGTTGCGGAGGTCTACGGCGCGACCGGCCACGGCGCCCACGCCCGCTACATGAAGTGTCCGGCCAACACCCTGGTGCCGCTCCCGGACGAACTGTCCTTCGACACGGGCGCCGCGGTCTCCTGCGGCACCGGCACGGCCTGGGGCGCCCTGGAACGTCTGGGCCTCCGGGGCGACCACACGATCGCGATCTTCGGTCAGGGGCCGGTCGGGCTCTCGGCCACCCAGCTCGCGAGCGAGATGGGCGCGCGGGTGATCGCGCTCGACACGAGCGACGAGCGTCTGGCGCGGGCGACCGGGTTCGGCGCCGAGGCCGTGATCAACCCCGCGACCCAGGACAACGTCGTGCAGGCCATCCGCGACCTGACGCACGGGCTCGGCGCGCATCTGGCGCTTGACGCCTCCTCGTCGTCGCTGGCGCGGGCGCAGGCCGTGCGCTGCGTCCGGACTTGGGGCAAGGCCTGTTTCGTCGGCGAGGGCGGTGACGTCACGCTCGACGTCAGCAACGACCTCCTGCGCCGGCAGGTGACGCTGATCGGGTCCTGGACGTTCTCGCGCAACGGGCAGGCCGATTGCGCTCGCTTTATCGCCGACCGCGGCATCGACGTCGACCACCTCTTCACGCATCACTGGCGGCTCGATCAGGCGGACGAAGCCTACCGCCTTTTCGACAGGCAAACGAGCGGCAAGGCGGTCATCCACCCATCCTGACGGGGCGGTTTGCCGAAAGAGCGTTCTTTCTGTGCGGGAGGCTTTCGCGTGCGCATCGTGATCATCGGGACCGGGGCCATGGGGTCGGTCTATGCGGGCCTGTTGGCCGATGCCGGTCTCGACGTGTGGGCTGTCGACACCTGGGCCGAGCATATCGAGGCCATCCGGCGTCAAGGTCTGCGGGTCTCCGGCGCGAGCGGCGACCGGGTCGCGAGGCCCCAGGCAACCACCGATGCCCGGGACGCAGGCCCCGCCGACCTCGTCATCATCGCGACGAAAGCCAGCGGCGTGGAGGCGGCCGCACACGCCGCCCGTGAGATCCTCGCTCCGGACGGCGTCGTCCTCACGATCCAGAACGGGCTCGGCTCGGCGGAGCGCGTCGCCGGTATCGTCGGCCAGGACAGGACGTTGATCGGCGTCGTCGGCGGGTTCGGCGCCTCGATCAAGGAGCCGGGCCACGCCCATCACAACGGCTGGGAATTCTTGCGCCTCGGCGAGCACGACGGCGGCCTGACACCGCGCCTCGAGCGTGTCGCGGACGTGTGGAAGAAGGGCGGGTTCCGGGTGCTGCTCTTCCAGGACATTCATCAGCTCGTCTGGGAAAAGTTCATCTGCAACGTGGCGTTCAGCGGGACCTGCGCCGTGACCGGGCTGACGATCGGCGAAGTGCTGGCCGATCCGGGCGCGTTCAAGGTCGCCGCGGCCTGCGCCTCGGAGGCCTACGCGGTCGGCAAGGCGAAGGGGATCAGCCTGGATATCGCGGACCCGGTCGAATACGTGCGCGCGTTCGGCGAGAAGATCCCTGGCGCGCGGCCATCGATGCTGCTCGATCACCTCGCCGGGCGTCGCTCAGAAATCGACGTGATCAATGGGGCGGTGCCTCGCCTCGGAGGCGAGGTCGGCGTGCCGACGCCGGTGAACGAGACGGTCGTGGCGCTGGTGCGGGCGCGTGAGCACGCCTTCAAGTCGGGACCGAGCTAAGTGCGTTGCCGAATGCGGTCCGGAAGGCTTGCGCCTGGACCCTGATCAGCTGGACCCTGATCAGCCGTCGCCACGTCGAGCCTGCTCTCGTAGAAAGCCGAGGAGGAGCGCCATGCCGGTTCGGAGCCAGGATACCGATGTTTTCGACTACGTGATCGTGGGTGCGGGGGCGGCCGGATGCATCGTCGCGAACCGCTTGTCTGCGGATGGCAAAAACACGGTTTGCGTGCTCGAGGCGGGTCCGCGCGACCACAACATTCACCTTCATATCCCAGGCGGGTTCATCAAGGCTGTCACGAACCCGCGCTACGCTTGGCAGTTCAAGACGGAGCCCGGTGAAGGCACGGCGGGGCGCCCGATCACCGTGCAGCAAGGCAAGACGCTCGGGGGGTCCACCGCCATCAACGGTTTCAACTACAACCGCGGCCAACCGGGCGATTTCGACACCTGGGCCCAGCAGGGCAATCGTGGCTGGGGCTATGCCGACGTGCTCCCCTACTTCAAGCGGACGGAGCGCCGGATCGGGGAGGCCGACGATCGCTACCGAGGTTCCGAAGGAGCGCTGCCCATCACGGATTGCGATTGGCGCCACCCCCTTTGCGACGCGTTTATCGAGACAGCCCAGAGGCTTGGGCTGCCGCGCAATGCCGACTACAACGGGGTCAGTCAAAAAGGTGTCGGGTACTTCCAGCGCTGGATCCAGAACGGATGGCGGATGAGCACCGCCCGCACGTTCCTGCGGCCCGCGGCCAAGAACAAGAACCTCGAGGTGCGCACGAATGCGCAGGCGACCGCCGTGTTGTTCGAGGACAAGCGGGCGAGCGGCATCCGTTACGCGCAAGGTCCGGGGCATCCGTCACGCGAAGTGAGGGCGCGCCGCGAGGTCATCCTCTGCTCGGGCGCAGCGAATACCCCGAAGCTGCTCCAGATCTCCGGGGTCGGCCCCGCGCATCTGCTGGGGGAGCTCGGGATACCGGTTGTCCACGACGTGCCGGGCGTGGGCGCAAACCTGCGCGACCACTACATGGTTCGGATCGTTGTGCGCGTGAAAGGCGTCGAGACGATCAACGATATGGCTCATGGACCCAGGCTCTGGCGCGAGATCGCGCGCTGGACCGTCGGGCTCCCGAGCATCCTGGCCGTGAGCCCGTCCGTGGCCTTCGGGTTCGCCAACGCCTCCGACCTGACGCTCCCGCCGGACATCCAGCTCAACTTCACCCCTGGAAGCTTCACGAAGAGCGTCACCGGGCTCCTCGACAACTTCCCCGGCATGACGCTCGGGTTCTATCAGCTGCGGCCCGAGAGCACCGGTCACGTCCACGCACGCTCGGCCGACCCGTTCGACGATCCGATCATCCAGCCGAACTACCTGATCGACGCGGAAGACAAGCGGGTGGTGCTCGCCGGCATCAAGCTGGTCCGGCGCCTGCTCGCCGGCCCGGACTTCCAGCCCAACTACGAGCGCGAGGAATCGCCCGGCGCGTCCGTCGCGGAAGACGCCGACCTCCTCGACTTTGCGCGAAACTCAGGCAACACCTCCTACCATCTCATGGGGACCTGCCGCATGGGCCCCAAGACGGACCCGAGCGCCGTCGTCGACGACGAGCTCAGGCTTTACGGGCTCCAAGGCCTGCGCGTCGTTGACGCCTCGATCATGCCGACGATGCCGTCGGCGAACACCTGCGCGTCCACGTTCATGATCGCCGAAAAGGCGTCCGATCTCATTCTCGCACGGCCACCGCTGGCCGCGCAGGTTTTCGACGCGGTTGCCGACAACCTGAACCCCCCACACAGGTCCAGCCGGCTGAACGCTTGAGGCCGCGTCCGCGGCTACCAGGCTGTTCAGCCGCGTTCGCGGGCAGGTCGGGTCGTGCGCTTACCGGCCCGGGGCAAGGCTGGACCGCGAGGGAACGCAGATCCGGGAGTTGCAATGCGGCCGTGAAGCGCGTTCCTCCTGCGGCCAGCCGATCGATGTCCGTGGTCCAACGAGCGGATGGCCGCTAGCGGCCGTTTGCCCGCTCTTAGAAACACGAAACAACATCACGAGAGAACGACATGGCACGTCGAGACATCGGGGTAGCAACCTTCGCTGGACCGGGGGCGAATGCGGTCATTCGCAGCGTTCCATGGCCCGATGTTCCCAAGAAGGCGGCCCTGATCCAGATCGGAGCCTGCGGAGTCTGCGGCACCGACCAGCATACTCTGAAGGGTCACTGGCCGAAGCCGCTGCCCTGACCGTTTACGCTCGGGCACGAGATCGGCGGGGTGATCGTCGAGAAGGGCGACGAACTCGGCGAAGACTTCATGGGCAAGACGCTCGCGGTCGGCTCGAAAGTCATGATCCCACCGCTGATGCCGTGCGGGAGCTGTTACTACTGCGTCCACTACCCCGGGACTGCGAACAAGTGTTTGACACCGGTCTATTATGGAAGATATCTTGGTTTCGAGAAACCACCGCACTTGTGGGGCGGCTGGGCCGAATACGTCTACGTCGATCTCGAGATGCTGCCCGGCACCAAGATCTACAAGCTGCCCGACGACATGTCGCTCCGGCTCGGCGCGCTTTCGGAACCGCTGACCTCCTGCATCCGAGCCTTCAATCGGGCCAAGCGCGCCGGCGGATTCAATTGGAACGATACAGTCGTGATCCAGGGCTCAGGCCCGATCGGCATCTTGGCGATTGCGGCCGCCCAGGAGATGGGTGCTGGCCGCGTGATTTGTGTGGGCGCTCCCGAGGAGCCGCGCCTAAAGCTCGCCCGCCGGTTCGGCGCGGAGGCGACCGTGAACATCGACGAGGTGAAGACATCGGGCGAACGTATTGCTCGTGTCCGCGAGATCGTGGGCGGATTCGGGGCCGATCTCGTCATGGATTGCTCCGGTCACCCGATTGCGGGACCGGAAGGAATCGAGTTCCTGCGGGATGGCGGCACCTACGTCGAAATGGGCCAGTTCACCGATGCGGGCTCGATCAACACCAACTGGCACCGCATCTGCACCAAGGACCTCAATGTTCTGGGCTCGTGGGCCTTCACGGCCAACGACCTGCCGCTTGGCGTCGACATGCTCTACCGGACGCGAGACAAGTATCCGTGGCTCGAGATGCAGACGATCTACCCGTTCACGGAGAAAGGCATCACGCAGGCGGTCGCTGACGCAATGGCGATGCGGACTGTTAAATCCACGATCGTGCCGTTTCCCGAGTTGGTCTAAAAGCATGATGGCCGAGCTCGGACGCTCCCGTGATCGCCATGAGCCGAGTCGGCACTACATGCCATTTCAGCCCAGCGCCGAAATGCCGAGCATCTGGTAGGCGGTCGCCATCGTTTGGCGTTGAGCTGCCGCCGCAGGCGCGATGACGATCCGCGACCGTGGCTGGCTGCCGTCCGTGAACCCGACGGCCTTCATCATCGCGCGTGCAACAACGCGATCAGGACTTCCAGGTGCTGACGGCTTCTTCGCCGCGGATCGATGGCGGTTGCGACGATCCCTTCGGTGCGATCGCGTCCGAGCAGCGCATCATCGGGAGTCACTGCCGAAGAATGCGAGAAGCTCGTCGCCGAGGACGTCGGGCCGTTCCTCGGGAATCCAATGACCGCAATCCTCGACGACCCCGCCACGCACGTCCTCCGCGACGCGCTGGAGCGACTGGAGGCATTCCATGCCGCGTCCGAAGCTCTTCGCGCCGCCCAGAGCGAGCACCGGCATCTTCAGCTTACCGTTTCGCGCCAGGATTGCCCGGTTATCCTCCGCGTCGATCGGCAGGGCCCGGTAGAAGGCCAGCATCGCCCGAAACGCCCCGAAGGTCGTGTAGGTGCGAAAGTACTCGCGCTGATCTTCGGGAGAGATGCTGTTCGGGCGATGCCCGTAATGGTCGAACAGCCAGCCGACGACCAGCTCTTCGCGGCCGTAGCACAGAGCCTCCGGCAGATCGAGAGTGCGGAAGAAGGCGTGGTGCCAGCGGCGCCCGCCCTGCGAGAAGTCGCCGCCGTCGCCCGGAATGACCACGTCGAGGATGGCGAGCCGGCTCACGGCCTCCGGATGTTGCGCGGCGAGCGAGAAGGCGACCGGACCGCCCCAATCGTGACCGACGAGGCAGAAGCGCTCGATGCCGAGCCGACCATGAACAAGCTGCCAGAGGTCGTCGGCGAGCGTCTTCTTGTCGTACCCCACAGCCGGGCGAGACGAATCTCCCAGCCCGCGCAGGTCCGGCGCTATGACCCGGTACCGCTCCGCCAAGCGAGGCATGATGTAGCGCCACTCATGCGAACTCTGCGGTATCCCGTGCACGAGGACGACGACGTCTCCTTGCCCGGCGGTGAGGTAATGCAAAGTCACGCCGTCGAGATCGGCAAAATGGCTTTCTATCTCAGACATGGCTCGGCCTTCTACTGCGATGATCCTGGCGCCGCCCGGACACCGCCACGACATCCGCTATGAACAGGCCTGGGCAATGCAACCCTGCCCCTGGACCTCGCCCATCAAGAGGGCGTTCAGGCGAATGTGGCAGGCCCGCTCTTTCCAGCCCGACATTGTGCCCTGCACCGATCGCGGCGCTCATCCGGGGCCCGCTCACCTCGCGACTTTGCGCGAACGCGTCAGGCGAGCTCGCCCGTCGACTCTTCCAGGATGGCCCAAGCCTCGGCCCCGAACTTGCCCTTCCATTCCTTGTAGAAGCCGGCTTTTGTCAGGGTCTCACGGAAGGGAGCGGGGTCGACGTCGTTGAAGATCAGTCCCTTGGTGGCAAGCTCGGCCTTGAGGCTGTCGTTCTGCTTGGCGACCTCCTCGCGCTCCGCCAACGCGGACTTATTGATGACGCGCGCGAAGGTCTCCTGCAGGTCGGGCGGCAACTGCCCCCAGGCGCGGCGAGTCAGCAGGAACCACCAGCCATCCCACATGTGGTTGGTGAGCGAACAATACTTCTGCACCTCGAAGAGCTTGGCGGCCGAGATGATGGCCGGCGGATTCTCCTGCCCATCCACGATCTGGTCTGAAGAGCGGAATATACCTCCGCGAAGTTGATGCCGGTCGGGGATGCTCCGAGGGACTTGAACAGCGAGGTCCACAGCGCGCTGACAGGCACCCTGATCTTCAGGCCCTGAAGGTCACCGGGCTGGACGACAGGCTTCGTAGACGTCGTGACCTGGCGGAACCCGTTATCCCAGATCTTGTCCATCACGACGAACCCGGACTTCGTGATCTGAGCCCGCAAATGTTCGCCGAGCTTGCCGTCGAGCGCCTTCCAGAGCGTGGGGTAATCCTTGAACGCAAAGCCAAGCCCGTAGATGGAGGCCGACGGGATCAAGGTCGACAGTACGTTCACGTTCGACAGCGTGAAGCATTCGAGCGCGCCTGACCGCAGTTGCGAGAACATGTCGGAGTCGCCACCGAGCTGATTGTTTGAGAAGATCTGCAGATCGAGCTTCCCATTTGTTGCTTCCTTGATTTCTGCAGCCGCCTTTCGGGCGTAAACGTTGAGCGGATGCGTGTCCGGGACGTTCGTGCCCCATTTGAATGTGAACTCGGCGGCATGGGCGTAACGCAGCGGCAGCGCGGCGCCGACGGTTGCCACCGCCCCGAGCGTGGTGAAGCGGCGCCGTGAAAGGGTCTTTGTCATCGCGTCCTCCTGTGCTGATTTTCGCGTTGTTATCCGGGAGTCGAGCCGCCTCAAGCCGCGGGTGCAGCACCGTCGCGCTTGAACATGAGGCCGGCCGCGCGAAACCCTCCATCGACGTTGAGCGTGTGCCCGTGGACGTACCGGCTCTCGTCGGAGCACAGGAATACGGCCGCGTCGGCGATCTCCTCGGGAGTTCCGTAGCGAGTCATCGGGATCAGGTAGTTGTAGGCGGCGCGCGTCGCTTGATCGTGCACGAACTTCGCCATCTCGGTCTCGATCGCGCCAGGTGCGATGTTGTTGACGTTGATGTTGTGCTCGGCGAGTTCGACCGCCATCACCTTGGTGAGGAGCTCGAGCCCGGCCTTGGCCGAGCCGTACGCGGCGCGGCCGTTCCCGCCCCGCTGGCCGGACAGGGAGGCGATGTTGACGATCTTGCCAGCACCCACCTTGACCATCTCCCGTGCGCAGGCCTGGGCCACCAGGAAAGCGCCGGTCAGGTTGACGCCGATGATGCGATTCCAGTCGGCGAGGCTCGTCTCCAGGAACGGCGTGTTGCCGCCCACGCCCGCGTTGTTCACGAGGATGTCGAGCCGGCCGTAGACGCCCAGGATGGCGGCGATCATCGCCTCGACAGAGGCCGGGTCGGCGACATCGACCGCCACCGCCATCGCTCGCGCATCGCCTCCCGCCAGCCCGGCGGCAGCCTCGTCAGCGCTGGCGCCGTTCACGTCGGCGATCACGACCGCAGCGCCTTCGCGGTTGAAGGCGCGGGCCACCGCGAGCCCGATGCCGCGGGCGCTTCCCGTGACGAGGGCGACCTTGCCGGCGAGTCTCTGGTTCATGGTCTTGCCTGAGTTGTCGAGGGATCGTCACGGCCGCAAGCCTTGCTTCACGGCCTGGAAGAAGTCGGGACCTCCGACCTGCCCGCCCTTGAGGGAGATCTCCAGCCCGTCCAGCTCAGCGTTCGGTCCATGGGCGCGGCACAGGGGAGAGCCGGGCGCCACCGGGGCAATTGCCGTCAACGCATCAATGCCGAGCATTGAGGCGGCGTGCCCCGACGTATCCCCGCCCGAGATCACGGCTCGGGTGAGCCGCCCCTCCGTGATCACTCCGCGCAGGATCTGCCCGAGCCCGGAGCCGATCCTGTCGCTCACGGCTTCAGGGCTGAGCCCGGCGGTTCGGGTCGCATTCCTCAGCCCCTCGACGGCCGGATCGTCCGGGCCTGTCGCGCTGAACACGATCGGATCGCGGCCAAGGCCGAGCTCTTTCATGGCCATGTCGGAGGCGCGTCCGATCTCCCGCCGCCACTCCGCCTCATCGACGGCGCGCTTCGCATCAAGCCGGATACCCGCGAAGCCGTGCTCCAGCGCGAACGCGATCTGGGCCGCGGTGACAGGCGAGACCGAGCCCGACACGCAGGCGATCCGTTCCACGGCCGGCGGCCGGTAGATCGCAGGTTCGGACGAGAGGAGCCCGACCGAGCGCCAATACGCGACAAGCGCCGCCTCGAAGCCTTGCGAGCCGATGCCGAAAACATGATGTTCGCCGCCGTGGTCCCAGATCAATCGTCCGGCTTCCACCAGCGTCTCATGGTCGAGCACGTCCAGCGACACGATCGCGGCCCCCGCGTCGAGCTCCCGCGTCAGCCGCTCGTCCGCTTGGCGGCGCTTCATGGACACGAAATCGACGAGTCCGATCAGCATGGCCGTCTGCTTGCCTAGGTGCAGGCCGAGATCCGCCTCGCGCATCGGTGTGACCGGGTGGCGCGACATGGTCGGGTGCCGGTCGAGCCTGCGGCCGGACTCGTTCGCCATTGCGAACAGATGTCCGAAGCTCTGATAGCGCCCCATGCCGGGGTCGCCGACCACCATCGGGACCCATAAGCCACCGAAGATCGACAAGCCGATCTCGGTCGCACGCCCGATCGAACCGATATGCGGCGCTGAATCGAAGGTCGAGCAAACCTTGTAATGCGCGATCGGCGCGCCGAGCGAAGCTAGCAGCCGGAAGGCCGGCGGCAGGTGGAGATCCATCCAGTCGGGGCTCTGCGATCGGGCGATGCCGGCGATCCCGATCGCCCGGCTTCCGGCAAAGGCCGCCAGGCGCTCGGGCGACGGGGGCGCCAGGAAAAGCACGGTCTCGAGGCCCGCGAAGGCCAGGACCTCCATGGAGGCCGACGATCCCGTGAAGTCGTCGCCGTAGAAGGCCACGAGGGGTCCTGCTGGGAGAGGCCGCGCGCCCGTCATGCCGCCGCGTCCAGGGCACGTTCGAGTTCGGGATGCTCGCGCGCGTAATCGGCGAGCGGGATGCCTGCGACCGCAGCATCCCAAGCATCCCGCATGGCCGCCACACCCGACGCGGGCCCATCTGGATGGGCCATGATGCCACCGCCCGCCGTGACGATCAGGTCTGTCGAGCGCAGCGCTTCGTAGGTCGCGGGGGCCTGCTTGGCTGATTGCCCGGAGGAGAAGACCGGCATGGCGAGGCACGGCTTGTCAGGGAAGAGTGGCGTCAAACAGCTTTTGGCGGAGGCGATGACGCTCTCGTCCGACTCGGCGAACTTATTCGCGAGCCCATTGACGTGCATGTGGTCCGCTCCCGCGAGGCGCCAGATCTTCTGCCAAGCAACGTAGGACCAGCCGAGCAGAGGGTGTCGCGACAGGTAACCCCAGCCGTTACGGTGGGCATGGATCGGCAACTCGCTGAAGCGGGCGAGTTCGATCATCCCGACGAGTCCAACGGAGTTCAGGCTTGCCATCAAGCAGGTCGCTCCTTCGGCAAGGAGGAGATCGTGCCGGCGCCGCATCTGTTCGAGGTCGCCGGTGAGGTTGAAGGCGTACATGACCTTCTTGCCCGTCCTGTCGGCATGCGCGTTCACGACCTTCATGACCGCCCGGACGCGCGCCTCGAAGGGGCAGCTCGGCCCGTCCGATTGCAGCTCGTCGTCCTTGATGAAGTCGATGCCGCCCTCGCAGAGTGTAGCGACAAGCGCAGCAGTCTCCTCCGGTCCGAAGCCGACGCTCGGCTTGACGATCGTCCCGATCAGCGGCCGCGCCTGGACCCCGGCCAGCCGGCGCGTGCCCCCGATCCCGAACTTGGGGCCAGAATAAGCGTCGGCGAACGCCGACGGCAGCCGAATGTTGAGCAGCTTGAGACCCGTGACTGGCTTCAGCTCGAACAGATTGCCCGCGACAGTTGCCAGCAGGTTCGGAAGCGAGGGGCCGAGATTGTCGAGCGGCCAAGACAAAGTGAGCAGCGCCCTGCTTACAGGAAAGCCGGACGGCGCCGACGCACCAGCCGAGGGCAGGGAGATCGCATCGACCTCCCCGTCCAGGATCTCGAGGCGCTCCACGCGGGCGGCCGAGCGCGCCTTCAGCTCGGGCGTTTCGCCGGGAACCGCCACGAATGTTCCGCTCGATTGTTCGCCCGCGATCGTGTCTGCCGTCCGGCGAGGGTCGCCCGGAGTTTCAAGCAGGTAATCCGCCTCGATCCGCGTTGGGGAGGTCCGCCGCCTCTCGCCCGACACGCCGGAGCGATCGGCGGGTTTTGGCGCGCTGCTGCCAAGGGCCGTTAGGCCGCGCGGCACGACAGACCTCCATCGACCGGCAGGCTGACGCCGGTGATGTACTGCGCATCGTCGGATGCCAGGAACAGCGCCGCCTTCGCGATGTCCCAAGCGGTGCCCATCTTGCCCGTCGGGCAGGCCGCATCGCGGGCCTGCACCATCTCTTCGGCGGTCGCGTATTGGCCCGAGATCTGCTGGAAGATCAGCGGCGTATTCATCAGGCCGGGCATGATCGCGTTCACCCGAATTCCGTCCTTCGCGTATTGCAAAGCAAGGCCCATCGTGAAGTTGTTCACCGCCGCCTTCGCGGCGTAGTAGGCGATGTAGGGATAGCCCGTGTACCGGACAGCAGCGATCGAGGAGACGTTGACAATAGCGCCTGAGCGTCGCTCCAGCATATGCGGCAGGACGTGCTTGCAGGTCAGAAAACAACCGGTGACGTTCAGGTCGATCGTTCTGTGCCAGGCCGCTTCTTCGAGCTCGATCGGGCCGCCCATCTGCGCGTAGCCGACGTTGTTGTGCAGGATGTCGATGCGACGGTGTTGGCCGATGATCTCGTCCACAACTGCCTTAATCGTGTCTGATCGCGTGATGTCGCAGGCCGCGGCCGAGGCTTGGCCGCCTTCGCCCGTGATGATGTCGACGGTCTCCTGCGCGGCGCCCCGGTTGATGTCGACGCAGACGACATGTGCCCCGTTGCGAGCGAACATCGTCGCAGTCGCCTTGCCGTTGCCCCACCCGGGTCCGACGGAGCCGGCCCCGAACACGACCGCAACCTTGTCCCGAAGCGCTTGGCTCATGCGTGCATCCCGCGTTCTTGGCGTGACTGGGGCCGAGGCGGCTTCGCACCTCCTCACAAGGGGAACCGATTATGCAGGCGCGGCTCCGGGCGAGCCCGCCGACGGTGCGGACCGGTTCCGCGCCTCGTGGCCTGCCGGAGCCCCTTCGGCTGGAACGAGCTCCTGCCCGAGGGCTCACCCGAGCTTGCCCGTGGTTGTCTCCAGCAGCGCCCAGGCCTCATCGCCGTAGCGCTTCTGCCATTCCCGGTAAAACCCCGCCGAGATCAGCCGCTGGCGGAAGTCCTCATTCTTGACCGTGAAAAACTCGAGGCCCCTCGATTTAAGCTCGGCCTGGAGGTTCGCGTTCATGTACTCGACCTCCTTGCGCTGGGCGATCGCCTCCTGGTTGATGTTGCGCTCCACGATCTCGCGCAGGTTCGGAGGCAGCCGATCCCAGAAACGCCGGTTGGCGAGCACCCAAAACCCGTCCCACATATGGTTGGTTTCGGAGCAGTACTTCTGAACCTCGTACATTTTGTCGACCAGAAGGCCGATCAGCGGCTGCTCGAGCCCGTCCGCGATCTTGGTCTGCATAGCAGAGTACGTTTCCGCCCAGGGGATCGACACGGGCGCGGCGCCAAACGCCTTGAACATCGATGTCCAGAGCGGACTCGGCGGGACGCGGATCTTAAAGCCGTTGAAGTCGTCCGGCACGCGGATCGGTTTCGTCGACGACGTCGTCTGACGAAAGCCGTGGTTGTAGGAATTGTCCATGCAGACGAGGTTGGCCTTCTCGAAGGCGCCTCGAACCTGCTTTCCGAGTGGGCCATCCAGCGCCGCCCAAACCTTGTCGTAGCTGGAAAAGGCAAAGCCGACGCCGCTGATCGAGGCGAGCGGTACGAGTGTCGACATGAGCACGCCCGTCTGAGCGAACAGCTCGAGTGCGCCGGAGCGCAGCTGACTCAGCATATCGGCATCCGACCCGAGCTGGTTCTTGGGGAATAGCTCGATCATGACCTTACCGTCCGTTTCGCGGGCGACCCGGTCACGGACTTTGGCCATCGACGTATTCAGCGGGTGATCGCCGGATACGATGTTTCCGAACTTGAGCTTAAAATCCGGCTCAGCCGCCTTGGCAACCCAAGGAGCAGCAACGCCGGTCATTCCGGTCAACACAACTGTTCGGCGCGTAAGCTTCGTCATGTACTTTCCTCCGTGTTGTCTAGATAACCCGTACGGTGCGGCCTTGGCGGCCAGGTCGAGGCTCACAGGAAGCCGGTCGAGATCCACGGGACCGCGATGACGACCGCGAGCCCGACGATGAGGGCCACGATGTAGCCCACGATCGGCCGCATGCCGGCGTCGGGATGTATGCGGCTGATGGCGCAGGCGGCGTAGTAGCCGACGCCGAACGGTGGCGCGAAGAGGCCGATGCCCATGGCGAGGATCACCACCATGGCATAGTGGACCTCGTGCACGCCGACCTGCTTGGCGATTGGGAACATCAGCGGCCCGAACAGCACGATTGCCGGAATACCTTCGAGCACGGACCCCAGGATGATGAAGGCGACGGCGGACACGATGAGGAAGCCCAGCGCGCCGCCGGGTAGGGATTTCATCATGGTCGCTAGCGTGCTTGAGAAGCCCGACTGCGTGAGCGCCCAGGCCATGCCGGTCGCGGCGCCGATGATGAGCAGGATCGCGCCCGAAAGGGCGGCCGTCGTCACGAGCATCGGATATAACCGCGCCACCGGGAACTGGCGGTAGATCAGAAGGCCCGCAAACACGGCGTACACGATGCCGATCGTCGACACCTCCGTCGCGGTCGCCACACCCTCGACCACGGCGGCCCGGATCACGAAGGGAAGCAGCAGCGCCGGAACCGCGATGACGAGCGCGCGTCCGATGGCCCGGCCCGACGGGCGCACGACCCGGCTGAGATCTTCGTCCCGGTAGCGCCACCAGACAAGCATGCAGAGCGTGATCCCGAGCACCAAACCTGGCAGGAGGCCGCCCGTGAACAGCGCCGAGATGGAGACGCCGGTGACCGAGCCGATCGTGATCAGCACGATGGACGGCGGGATGGTTTCGGTCTCTGCGCCCCCGTCGCCGACAGGAGCGCCACGAGATCACCGTCTTTGGCTCCGCGAGCCTTCATCTCAGGGAACAAGACGGGAGCCACGGCCGCCATGTCGGCCGCCTTCGACCCCGAAATGCCGGAGACCAAGTACATCGCCCCGACGAGCACGTAGGAAAGTCCGCCCCTTACGTGCCCGAGAAGGCTAGCCAGGAACCCCACCATGGCCCGGGCCATGCCGGTCATCTCGATGAGAAGCCCGAGGAAGACGAAGAGAGGAACTGCGAGCAGAATGAGGTGGCTCATCCCCTCATCCATGCGGCCGACCAGAACGAGGACCGGCAGCCGGGTCGTCAGCGCCAAGTAGCCGAACGTCGCGATGCCGAAGGTGAACGCGATCGGCACCCCGGCGAAAACGAGAGCACCAACGAGCCCGACGAAGAAGAGGAGCAGGTTGTAGTTGCCGAGCAGCCGAAACAACGGCCCGGTGAGGTAGAACGCGACACCGACTGCCGCCACGACGGCGAGCGCGGCCAAGACGGAGCGCCGCTCCGGCATTTCGAGGAGCCGGACGATGCCGATCGCCAGCATCAGGCCGATGCCAATCGGCAGGGCCGCTGCCCGCCAGGCGTTCGAGATTTCGAGGGCGGGCGTCGTGATGAAGCGCTCTTCCAGCGCGAACTCGATCGCGGGCTCGATCGTGAGGATGAGAAAGCCGACGCTCACGGCCACCGCGAGCGCCTCGAAGAACGGGCGTCGCGCCGGGGCCGCCATGCTGACAAGCGCTGTCATCCGCATGTGCTCGGCCCGCCGGAATGCTACGACCGAGCCCAGCATCGCGAGCCAGAGGAACAGGATCGAGGCGAGTTCATCCGACCAGACGATCGGACTGTGAAAGACGTACCGGCTGACCACGCCGAGGAAGAGCACCACGATCTCTGCTAACACCAGCAAAGCGGCCGGCACTTCGACCAGGATCCCGATGCCACGGTCGAGCGTCGCGAGCAGCCGTCGGCCTGGGCCGCCGTCCCGATCGGTAGCCACGACGTTGGGCGCAGCTGAGGGCGCAATCGCGGACATGAGCGTCCTCCCTGTGAACTCGAGGCGGTGGCCGGCGAGTGTCAGGTGTCGGCGTCAGTCCGGCTCAGCTGCCACGATCGCTCATGCCCGGGCGGGCTTCCTCACCTGTTGGAGGTAGCTAGCGCGTGCAACCCGGCAAGGCGGGTCAGAGACCGCCCTAGAGCGGGCGAGAAGCGGGACGCGTAAGGCGCAGGCTCGACGTGCTGATTTCCACCCTGAACATCATCTTGTTCTTTTATTGAACGCTACACATCCCCTGGCTGCCCAGTAATCCGACATTCGCGCATCCGGCTGTGATAAAAGCTGACAGGTCGGCTCCTAGGGAGTGTTGCTGCCGTGCCTCTGCCGCGCTTGCCCCTGAATGCCCTCCGGGCATTCGAGATAACCACCCGTCTGGGCAGCATGAGCGCCGCCGCGGCGGAGTTGGGTGTCACGCATGGCGCCGTGAGCCGGCACATCAAGGCTCTTGAGGTCGAGTTCGGACTCCCGCTTCTGGAGCGACTTCCCCGTTCCGTGACAACGACCAAAGAGGGAGCGCAACTCGCTCTCGGCCTGGGTGAAGCCTTCGGGCAGATGCAGCTGGCGGTCTCGCGGGTTCAGCCTGGCCCACTCACGCTGTCGTGCTCGGCCACGATCATGATGTACTGGTTGATACCTCGCCTGGAACAGTTCAAGTACAACAACCCAGATATCGAGTTGAGGCTTAACATCAACTACGGCGAGGTCGATTTTATTCGTGACGAGATCAGTGTGGCAATCCGCAACAGCATGTATCGTCCACCTCAGACGGCTGTCACCAAGAGGCTGATGGCCGAAGACATCGGTCCGGTCTGCCATCCTAATTATGCCGCGCGCCTCCATCTCACGACACCGGATGACCTGATGGGCGCCCGAATCCTGTCGACGGCAACGCGCCCGGGTGCCTGGGCGGAGTGGGCGAACGCCATCGGGCGGCCGGATCTCCTGGTTCTGCCTCATGAGAGCTACGGCCACTTCTACCTCCTCATTCAGGCCGCGGCTTGCGGATTGGGTCTGGCTCTCGCGCCGCGTCTTCTCGTCGAAGGCGAGATCGGAACCGGGCATCTCGTGGCGCCTTTCGGGTTTACGCCCGGGCCACACCGTCTCGAATTGTGGTACGCCGAACATCTGCGTTCCCGCCCCGACCTGCGACGGCTCGTGGCCTGGCTGCAAGACGAGATGAAGCGCTCGAAGGCTGGCGATGATCGTGGGGGCGGCCTTCAGTTGAACCCAGCGGGGGAACGTTGAAGAGATCGATCGTGCTGCGACCCGTGAATGACTCGCGTTCCCAGCCCTGCTTCGCCGCCACGTGGGCCAGCGCGGCGGAAGGCGCCCCTCAGCTTCGTTGCGGGGATCACCAGAGGCGTGGTCGTCGCCCAGAATCAGGCCGCAAGGCGCGATCCGCGTAACGGCGAAAGCCACGACATCTGTGCCCCCGGTCCATGGATGACGGGCCGCGGGCTGTTCGCAAAGCGGTCCACACTCAAACCTACCCGAGGGATCGACATGGGAGCCAAGCAAACCTGGATCGAAGTTGCGCTCAACGGCCCATGGGGACCAGACCTGCAGCCCGGAGCTCCGGTGACCGTCGACGCCATCATTCGGCAGGGGATCGAGGCGGCAAACGCGGGCGCAGCCATTATCCATTTTCACGCCTATGACGAGGCGACGGGCCGGCAGAAGGACGACTGGCAGCTTTATGCCAGGATCATCGAAGGCATCCGGTCCCGGGTCGACGTCATCACCTACCCGACGATCCCGCTGGCGGGCTCGGGCCTAGGCTCCTACGAGCCGAGCGCGGCAGCCGACCGTTACCGCCACGTGGACGAACTCGGCAGACGAGGTCTCATTGAGTGGGCGGTTTGCGATCCGGGGACGGTCAACTTCACCCGCTACGATCGTCTGGCCGAGGGCGACATCGGCTTCGTTTACCTCAATCCGGGGGAGCACATCCAGGAAGGGCTGCGGATCGCGGCAGCACATGGCATTCGACCAAGCTTCGCAATCTACGAGCCCGGTTTCACCCGGCTCGGGGCGGCGTTGGCCGCGGCGGTGGGCGGCATCCCGACCCCCATCTACAGATTGATGTTTTCCGACGAATTTGCCTGGGGCTTTCCGCCGAGGGCCTACGCCCTCGATGCACATTTGGCGCTCCTCGCCGAGGTCGCGGCTGGCGCTCCCTGGATGGTCGCCGGCCTTGGAGTCGATATTGCCCCCCTGATAGAGGCGACGCTCGAGCAAGGTGGTCATCTGAGGACGGGGCTCGAGGACGCGCCGCTCGGCACCGTTCAGACGAACTCCCAACTCGTCGAGCGTGTCCTGCGCCGGTTGAGGGCGAGTGGACACGAACCAGCAAGCGTGGGTGAGGTCCGGCGAGCATTGCAGCTCATAGACACGCATCGCAGCCCCGCCGACCGTCCAGCCGAAGCTTTTTGAGCCAGGCTTATAGGCGGTTCCCACAGAAGCTCCCTTTTGACGCGCCGGTGTCATGAGCGAATAAGTCAGGAACGTTCGGGTGGGAGCGAAGGCGTACGCATGCGGATCGCGGTAATGGGCTCGGGCGGCATCGGCGGCTATTTTGGCGCACGCCTGGCGAAAGGCGGCGCGGAGGTCACGTTCATCGCGCGCGGCACCCACCTCGCCGCCCTGCAGCGCGAGGGGCTCCGGGTCGAGAGCGCAAGCGGGACGATCGCGCTCGCGGAGGTCCGCGCGACGGACGACCCGGCGTCGATCAGCCCCGTCGATCTCGTCATGATAGGCGTCAAGCTCTGGGACACCGAGCCGGCGCTTCGCGCGGTCGAACCCCTGATCCGGGCGGGCGCGTCCGTCGTATCGTTCCAGAACGGCGTGCAGAAGGACGATCAGCTCCGCGACATCCTCGGCGCGGAGGCCGTCATCGGGGGCGTGAGCTACGTCGCGGCCTCGATCGCCCGGCCCGGCGTGATCAGCCAGACCGGCCCGATGCAGCGCCTCGTCGTCGGGGAGTTCGACGGCCGCCGGTCGGCGCGGGTCATGGCCTTCCTCGACGCCTGTCGCCTAGGCGGCATCGACGCCGAGGTGAGCGAGGACATCAGCCGGGCGATCTGGGAGAAGTTCGTGTTCCTGGTCGGCATCTCGGCGCTCACGGCGGCGACGCGTCTTCCGGTCGGGCCGGTGCGGAACAACCCCGAGAGCCGTGCGCTCCTCCTCGAGACCATGCGCGAGGTGGTGACGGTCGGTCGAGCCCGCGGCGTCGCGCTGCCGGAAGACTTCGCCGAGAACCGTCTCGCCTTCTGCGACGGTCTTCCGGCCACGATGAAGGCCTCCATGCTGAACGACCTGGAACGCGGCAACCGGCTGGAGGTGTCGTGGTTGAGCGGCAGCGTCGTCGAGCTCGGTCGAGCAGCGGCCGTACCGACCCCCCTTAACCGCGCCGTCGCCGGCGTCCTGGCGCCCCATGCCGCCGGCCGGATCACCGGCCCGTGAGGCCGTCGGCGCTGACCCTTCGCGGGATCCGGTCGGTCCCCGTGAACGTGCCCATGCGGCGGCCGCTCGGTACAAGCGCCGACACGATTGGCGCCGCGCCCCTGCTCCTGATCGAACTCGAGACCGAGGAAGGCGTGACCGGGCGCTCCTACCTCTTCTGCTACCTGCCGGCAGCCGGGCCGGCGATCGCCCGAATCCTCGACGCCGCCCTTGAGATGATCCGCCGCGACCCCGTCCAACCGGCGGATATCCAGGCAAAGCTCCAGGGGCGTTTCCGGCTGATCGGCGTGCAGGGGATCGTCCGCATGGCGCTGGCCGGAATCGATGCCGCCGCATGGGACGCGCTCGCCCTGGCGGCCGGACTCCCGCTCGTCACGATGCTGGGTTCCGGGCCGAAGCGCATCGCGGCTTATAACAGCAACGGCCTTGGTATTGGGGCCACGCCGGACGAGCTCGCCGACGAGGCGGAGTCGCTGCTGGAGGACGGGTTCCGGGCGGTGAAGCTCCGCCTCGGGCGTCCGACGCTCGAAGCTGATCTCGCTGCCGTCCGGGCGGTCCGGCGGCGATTGCCCGATGGGGTCGCCCTGATGGTGGATTACAACCAGGCGCTCGGCCTTGCCGAAGCGGTACGGCGCGGCCGCGCGCTCGATGGCGAGGGTCTCGCCTGGATCGAGGAGCCGATCCGGCACGACGATTACGACGGAGCGGCACGGCTCGCGCGCGAGCTCGCCACGCCCGTGCAGATCGGCGAGAACTTCTCGGGACCGGCCGCGATGCTGACCGCCCTCGCGGCAAAGGCCTGCGATTGCGTCATGCCCGATCTCGAACGCATCGGCGGCGTCACCGGCTGGCAGCGGGCCGCCGGGATCGCGGCGGCGGCCGGGATCGAGATGTCGTCGCACCTCTTTCCGGAGGTCAGCGCCCATCTCCTGGCCGCGACCCCGACCTGCCATTGGCTCGAATACATGGATTGGGCCGCCCCGATCCTGCGCGAGCCCCTGAGGATCGTCGACGGCTACGCCGTCGTGCCTGACAGGCCCGGCTCTGGGCTGGACTGGGACCAGGAGGCCGTGGCCCGCTTTCGCGCCGACTGAGCAGCCCGAGAGGGATGCGGCCGATGCGGTAGGCCGTAGTCCGGGGCCATCGGAACAGCATCATTGGCCTGAGGTGAATTTCAGGCCGACCACGCATCCGATGATGCCGACGATCAAGACCCCTCGGACGATCGTGGCCGGCTCGCCGAACCACATCATCCCGATCAGCACGGTCCCGATGGCGCCGATGCCGGTCCAGATCGCGTAGGCCGTTCCAAGCGGAATCGAGCGGTTGGCCAACTCGAGGAAGACGAGGCTCAGGACGACGCAGACGAGGAACCCCGCGGTCGCGAGCCAGTTCTTGAAGCTGTCGGTGAACCTCAAGGTCGTCGTGAAGCCGACCTCGAACATGGCGGCCAGCAAGAGGTAGAGCCAACCCATCAGCGTATCCGTCCGGCAGCGAGCGCATTCCTTCGGGAAGGAGCGGGCCACTCAAACCGCGGCCAAGTGGCAGCTTCTCCAGCTCGCGCGGGTGGATGATCTTCCCTGCGCCTCACCGTTTCCCTGATGGCGTCGTCGCCCACTTTGAGCCCTATCGGCAAGTTGAACGCACGAGAAGACGCCGCACCGTCTCAGCGCGGTACGCCATCATCTCTGCCGTCCCCGCGGGATCGCTGGACCTTGGGGCGGAAAATGGTCACGGCGCGGAGAAGGCTCGCGCAGATGGAACGCCCGGCACACCCGCTCCGTCCCGCCTCGGGCGCGGACTGCCGAAGCAGGTCGGTGGCGTTCCGCTCCGCGATCGCGGTTAGCCAGGGCAGGAAGGGGCGCCCGGGATCGTATGTGGCGCGGGCGCGGTGGATCGCGACGAGCGTCTCCTCGACGACACGAACGACCGCGTCGCCGCCGTGGACGCCCTCTCGTCGCGCCACGGAGGCGATGATCGGGACGCATGCCCGCAGGAGCGCCCCGTAGGCGCCTGCATCGCCGCCTTGCGCGGCGCGCATCCATGCCGACAGTTCCGCATCTTGCCCCGCCACGCGCATCTGGGTCCATGTCACCTTGGGCCTGCACGGGCTGGACGGCTTCGAAACTACCGTCGCGGTTGGGCCGCCAATCCTGAACGCACCATCCGACTCCACCGCGGAACTCTTCCGTCGGCTAGCCAGCGCGGCGGCGGCAGCACGTGTTCCGGACGATCGGGCACAATGAATGCGAGGTGATCAGCGTAGAGTGCAGGCCTCATCGTCTCGCGCCTGGCCGGTCGGAGCAGGCCAGGACGAGGAATGGGCCACCACGGCGCCGATCACGTTTCGTGCGGTCCTGGTTGCGTGCCCTATCGTCCAGGGCGTCGGCGATCGCCTCGACGGCTATGCCGTCGGGCGATACACGGGGCACGAGCGACGAAGGGCGCTGGGCTACCGCCCACGCGCGCTGTGGCCGACCGCGCCGACCCAACCGACGGGAAGAGCACCATGCCGGCCGATGTTCTGGACAGGTTTCTCATTACTTTGGCCGTGCGCCTGCATGCCTTCGCGGTCTGCAAGATCCAGCAGGGCTGGCGCCTTGTGTTCGATGCCATGGACGCAATCACGATCCACTATGTCCTCGCCGGAAGCGGCACCGTCCGGATCGGGACGAAGGCTTCGGTCCCGTTCTCACCCCAGAACATCATCATCGTGCCGGCCCGAACCTCGCAAAGCCTGGGCGAGGCCGTGTCGGTGATCGGCGAGGCGCGGGCCGACGACCGCTGCACGCTCCTGGACGGCGGCCTCGTCCAGTTCACGGCCGGCGACGGTTGCCGCGACACCCTGATCGTGTGCGGCACCATCTCGGCGGCCTACGGGGGTGCGTTGGGCCTGTTCGAATACCTGCTGGAGCCCCTCGTCGAGGACGTGTCGACGAGCAACATCATCCGGCATGCCTTTGAGTCCATGCTAGCCGAGATCGGCGAGCCCGGCATCGGCACGCAGGCCATGGCGGAGGCGCTGATGAAGCAATGCCTCATCCTGGTGCTGCGCCAGCACCTCACCCGGCAGAGCAGCGCTTCGCCGCTGTTCGCCGCTCTGCAGGACCCTCGCCTGGCGCGGGCCGTGAGCAGCATCCTCGAAACGCCTGCGGGCCCGCACACGGTCGAGAGCCTCGCCCTCCAGGCTGGGATGAGCCGTTCGAGCTTCGCCGAGCACTTCTCGCAGGTGTTCGACCAGTCGCCGATCGAGTTCGTGCAAAGGGTGCGCTTGCGGCTCGGGGCGCACCTGCTCACGACCACCGACCTACCGATCAAGATCATCGCCAGCAGCGTGGGGTACGAAAGCCGAAGCTACTTCTCGCGTGCGTTCCGGGCCGCCTACGGCAGCGACCCGAAGACCTACCGCGCCGTCGGCGGCTTCGCCGAAGAGGAGGAGCCGAAACCGATCGAGCAACCGGGGCCGATCGACCGCATCATTCGGGACAACGACTGACGCACATCCAACGGACGCCCCAAGCCGGCCACGCGTGCTGCGAACCCGCCGCGCTCTCCGCTCACTGCAACGTCGGACCCGGGACGGACGACGTGCGGACGTGCTGGCGAGCGCGATAGTCGGTCGGATCGACGCCATAGGTGGCCCGGAACGCACGCGAGAAATAGCTTCGGCTGTCGTACCCCACGCTGCGGGCGACGACCTTCACGGGCAGGTTCGTGGCTTCGAGGAGACGCGCCGCACGGTGCAGCCGGACGGTCTTCAGGAACTCGATCGGCGGTTGCCCGAGGGCTGCCGCGAAACGTTGGGCGAAGACGGACCGGCTCACCCCCGCGATGGACGCGAGGTCGTCGAGCGTGAAGGGGCTGCCCGGACGTTCGAGGATCGCGAACACCGCCGGGCCAAGCGAGGGATCCCGGAAGGCGCCAAGCCATAACGGCCAGCCGTCCTCCTTCTTCAATTGCCGGCGCAACGTGAGCACGACCGCCTGTTTCAGGAAGGCCTCGGCCAGCGCCCGCGCGCCGAGCCCAGGCTTGGTCAGTTCGTCGAGCAGAGCCTGGAAGCGGCTTCCCAGCGGATCGTCGCCGAAGCTTTCGGTCAGAGGGTGCCAGAGTTGATCGAACAATCCGAGGCTTCCGCCGAAGGACGCGTGGATCGTTCCGCAGGCCATGATGAGGCACTGCTCTCCCGCGACTGGTTCTCCGGCCCGTATGGTCGGCAGCGCGGTTCCCGACAGGTCGGCGGTCTTCCGGTACTGGGTCTCTCGCCCGCGGCCGGCCCCGTTGTCGAAGGCGTGAGGGAACCCCTTTGGCAGCACGACGAGCGTGTCGCGCCGAACCGCGATCGGGGCTTGTCCGGGAACGTGGACCTCGCCTGAACCGAACAGCACGTAATGGATCGAGGGCTCCTCGTCCGAGCCGAAGCTCAGCCGCGAACCGGGGCACGTCTGGCATGTCGCGAACGCCTGGATGCGGACGTCCAAGGTCGTGAGCAGGTGATCGAGCAATACGCCCTCGCCGTCTTCGTTCGTCGCTCGCGCGCCCGGCTCCGAGCGTCGAAGACGGGCTGCCGAGGCCCCTCGAGGCGGCCAGCTCCATCGAGCGGCAAGGTATGATCGGCTCCGGAGGTGGGCAAGAGGCAGCCGAAGCCTTCGTCCATGAGTTGTCCCGGAACCCCCAGCAGGCTGACGCCGCGTCCTCCGCCTCTTCTCTGCGATGGACCCTACGTGTAGTCAGGGTGGCTGCCGCGAGCGGGATAACCGCCGGACCTTTTGCCGGGAGGATGCCATGAGTGACGTCACGGAACTCGCGCCTGACGAGACCCTGGGCGGGCGGATCGAGAACCGGCGCTCCTTTCTGGCTGCCAGCGCTGTCCTCGGGGCCGGGAGCTTGATCGCGTCGCCCGCGGCCGCCCAGAGCACGGGCGGCCAGCGGCCCCGCAAGACGATCGTTCTGGTCGGCGGCCTGGCCTGCACGCCCGATCTCTGGGCCGATCAGGTCGCAGGTCTGAAAGACGTCGCGGACGTCATCGTGACGGAGGAGAACGCCCGCCACCCGACCATGCGGGGCATCGCCCAGGCGATCCTGAAACGTGCGCCGGCCGAATTCGCCCTTGCGGGCTTGTCGATGGGCGGGTACATCGCGCTCGAGATTGTCCGGCTCTCGCCGAAGCGCGTCACCCATCTCGCGCTGCTCGACACCTCCGCTCGTCAAGACACGGATGTGGCCCGCAACAACCGCGGCGCCCTCATGGACCTCGCCCGAGACGAGGGCATGCGGGCCGTGCTGATGCGCCTCATGCCGGTCGCGATCCACCCGGACCGGCTCGGCGACAAGGCGCTGGTCGACCGGATCGTGCAGATGGCCTGGGACCTCGGGACGGATACCTTCTACACCCAGCAGGCCGCGATCATGGGGCGTCTCGACCAGCGCGAGACCTTGAAGACGATCGCCTGCCCGACCCTCGTGGCCTGCGGCGACGGCGACAAGATCACGCCTCCGGAGCTGTCCCGCGAGATGGCGGACGGCATCAAGGGATCGAAGCTCGCGTTCTTCCGGGATTGCGGACACTTCTCGTCCATGGAGCGGCCGGAACTCGTCACCGCGGCGCTTCGCGACTTGCTCGCCGCCTGACCGGCCCCGCCAAGGCTAAAGGCTGCGTATCGAGAGGGGCTACGATGTTCATCGCCATGAACCGGTTCAAGGTGTTCAAGGACGCCACGTCGGAATTCGAGGAGGTCTGGCGGAGCCGCGACAGCCATCTCTCGGAGATGAAGGGGTTCCTGGCCTTCCACCTTTTGCGCGGCCCGGAGGCCGACGATCACATCCTCTATTCGTCCCACACGACCTGGCGCTGCAAGGCCGATTTCCAGGCCTGGACGAACTCCGAGCAGTTCCGCAAGACGCATTCCCGCGCCCCCGCGACGAAGCCGCTCTATGCCGGCCATCCTCAATTCGAGGGGTTCGAGACCGTTCAATCGGTCGGCGATCTCCCGAAAGCCGAAGCTGCCGAATAAGTGCGGCTGCGCTGGGGCGCCACGGGGGCGCATGTTTCGAAGCCGTTAAGTTTTTGCTCACGTTTCCGATGTCATTAACTCCGCATTAACCATGTCTGCTGATGGTTGGTCCGGAGGCCGAAAGCGAGGGCGAGAACATGCAGGCGTTGAAGCGGATATGGACTGACGAGCTGCAGAGCCACTTCCAGCATCTCTCGACCCGCAGTGCGGAGCCGGCTCCTGTCGCTTCCGAGCCCGGCCCGGCTGAGTCGGCTCCCGTTGCACCGGAGCTGGGGACACCGGCTGCGGCCGAGGCTCCGGCACCGGATCAAGCGCCCGCTGAGCAGGCCGTCGCGGATGAGAACGTCCTCCGCCCGACCATCTTTCAGCGCGAGGCCCCCGGCGTGGCGCTGGCCCGTCAGCGGCCGGAACTCTCGGCTGCCATCAAGGCGGTCACGCGAGCGACTGAACTGATGAAGGAGGCCGAGCTTCGCGCCGACCAGAAGACGCAGCGCGCGGCGGACCTCGCCTTCCGGACCCTGGCTCAGCTGGAGCGGGCCGAAGCCCAGATCGAAGCGGCCCAGAACGCCATCCGGGACCTGGATGAGCAGGCCAAGGTCGCGGCTCGTCGCGCGGCCGAGCAGCTCAAGGCGGCCGAAGCCCAAACGACCGCGGCGCGGGAGCGGATCAGCCAGCTCGAAGCCGAGATCGGCACCCTCACGGGTCTCCTCACCGAATCGGGAGCCCTGATGCAGGAATCCGAAAAGCGCGTCTTCGCGGCCGAAACCCGCGCCATGGAGGCCCGCGAGGATATCAAGTATCTTGAGAGCCAAATCCGCGAGCATTTCGGCCTTCCGACCGCTTGAGCCGTCCTGACGGGGCGGAGCGAGCCTCCCACGCGCCGACCGAGGCTTCCTCGCTATGGCCGGTCCGGCCTCTCGGTGGCGGCGAGAACGGATTTCAGGCGACCTTTGTCGAGCCTCCCGCGGGGGGCGGTCGCGTCCTCGGGCTGACGAGGCGAGTTCTTCATCTGCAAGAGGCGATCGAGACCGCCGCGATCGAGAAATCCCGAAGCGCTCCAATTCGCAAAAACCGCCAGGATTGAAACGGTCAGTCCGGCAAGAGCCATACGGACCGCGAGCCGCCCCAGCCCAGGGCCGGATAGGTCAGGGCGAGTGGCCGCGCGCCACGAACCGGTCGTCGGCGCTTTGCGTTCCGGGTCGCGCTTGCGGGGCTCGGGCATAGCCGCACGATAGCCGTGGGGCGTTAACGATCGCTGCAGGGCTCGGGTCCGCGCGAAGGCCAGCCATCTGGGACGGGTGCGTCTTTTCACACCCTCCTTGGAACAATGGCCCCGACAGCCCCTCAGCGTCCCTGAAAAGCCGGCTCGCGCTTGCCGAGGAAAGCCTCGACGCCCTCGCGGAAATCGGCTGTTTCAGTCGCGGCCAGGAAGGCGCGTCGTTCGTCCTCGAGATGTCGGGCGAGCGGGGCCGCGAGCGCGTCGTCGACGAGGCGCTTGAAGCGGCCGAAGGCGGCGGTCGGCCCGGACGCGATGCGGCGCGCCATCTCGTCCACCGTTGCATCGAGTTCGGCCGCGGGCACGACCTCGCTCACGATCCCGACCTCGCGCGCGGCTTCGGCGTCGAGATTTCGGCCGAGCAGCATCAGCTCGAAGGCGCACGTCCGGCCGACCTTCCGGGGCAGGAACCAGGTGCCGCCGCAATCCGGCGAGACGCCGATCCGGTCATACGCGATCACGAACCGCGCCGTCTCGCTCGCCACGACGAGATCGGCTCCGAGAACGAGGCTCAGGCCGGCCCCGGCCGAGGCGCCCTGCACGGCCGCGAGGACCGGAGCCGGGCAGGCCCGCATGGCCAGGATGGCGGGGTGGAGGGCGTCGAGAAGCGCGTCGACGGTCCGGGCCGGATCGGCCGCGAAGCTCGCGACGTCCCCGCCCGCCACGAAGGCGCGGCCGGCGCCCGCGAGCACGATGCAGCGGAGCCTCTCCTCCGCCACGACGGCGTCGACCGCGTCCCGGAACGCGAGCGCGGTCGGCACGTCGATCGCGTTCAGCACCTCCGGGCGGTTGAACGTGATCCGGGCGATGCCCGTGGCCGAGTCGAATGCCCGTGTGACCGGCGGCTCGCTCATCTCGGATCGCCTCGCCTGTTCGCGGTCATGCCGAGGTGTAGAGCCCGGCGATCTCGCCCGCGTATTTCGCCTGAACGTTGGAACGCCGCACCTTCATGGTCGCGGTCACCTCGTCGTCGTCGTGATCCAGCTCCTTCGTGAGGAGGTGGAAGCGGCGGATGTGGGAGACCTGGGCGAGCTGGGCGTTCGCGGCCGCGACCTCGCGCTCGACCAGCTCGCGCACCGCCGGATGCTCGGCGAGGCTGCGGAAATGCGTATAGGCGATCCCGGCCTCCTCGGCCCAGGCGCCGACCGTCTCGGGATCGATCTGGATCAGGGCAGAGACGTATTTGCGGGCCTCGCCGATCACGATGCATTCCTTGATGTAGGGGCTCGCCTTGACGGTGTTCTCGATCTCGGACGGGGACAGGTTCTTGCCGCCGGACGTGATCATGATGTCCTTCATGCGGTCGACGATCTTGAACTGGCCGTCCACGATCTCGACGACGTCCCCCGTATGCAGCCAGCCGTCCGGCGGCAGGGCCGCGCGGGTCGCGGCCTCGTCCTTGTAATAGCCGGCGAACACGGTCTCGCCCCGCACCAGGAGCTCGCCGTCCGGCGCGCGGGTGAGCTCGACGCCCTCGACCGCCCGTCCGACGCAGAGCGGCACGAGCGCGTCGAGCGTCTGCCCGGCCGCGATGCCGGACGTCTCGGTCGCGCCGTAGACCTCGACCAAGGGCGCCCCGATCGTCCGGAAGAAGCGGACGATCTTGGCCGGGATGGGCGCCGCGCCCGTCATCGCTACCTCGACCCGCCGCAGGCCCACATAGTTTAGGAGCGAGCGGAAGATCAGGCCGTAGCAGACTGCATAGACGACGCTTGGCGAAGCGAGCGGCGGCCCGGGGGGGTGAGCGCAAAGGGCTCGCAAGCTGCGTAGGCGCGATCGAACAGCCGCCGCCGCACGCCGCCCGCCTCGATCAGCTTGATGGAGATCGCCGAATGCAGCTTCTCCCAGATCCGGGGAACGCCGAGGAAGACGGTCGGGGCGACCTCCCGCAGGTCCTCCTGCACGGTCCGGATCGATTCGCCGAAATGGATCTGCGACCCGTCCCCGACCATCGTCTTCTTCGCGGCGTCGTAGCGGTACACGCGCCCGACCGGGATCGTGTTGCCCGTGATGGTGATCGGCGTCCCGATGATCCCGCCCGTGTCGAAATCCTTGATCGAGTTCAGCGCCACCTTGAGGTTCGGGCCGGTCAGCTCCTTCTTGGCCTCGAGCGTCCGCTTCGCGGCCTCGAGGTAGAGCATCGTAGTCAGGAAGGCCTGCATGTAGGCGGTCGACTGATAATCGGGCCGCATCTGCCGGATCTTCTGCAACATCGGGGCGTTCGGCGCCTCGTCGAAATAGTAGCGGTACGGCATCACGCCCATGAAGCCGTCCGCGGCCTCGCCGACCTTGGCCCAGATCGAATTGTCCATCGACCAGAACGTGCCCATGAACTTCGTCTTGAGACCGAGCTGCTTCGCCTGGGTGATGAATTCAGGCAGCGGCGCGAGGATGTAACCGTGGAAGATGGTGTAGTCGGGATTGGCGCGGCGCAGCTTCAGCACCTCCGTCGAGACGTCGACCGAGGTCGGCGGCGTCGCGATCTTCTCGACGATACGAAGCTTCAGCTTCGCGGCCATGGCCTCGGTCGAGGCGATCGGGTCGCGCCCGAACTCGGTGTCGGAGTTCACCAGCGCGATGCGGGCGCCGGGCTGGGTCTTGGCGATGTATTCGAGGAGGACTCCGATCATGTCCGAGTAATCCGGCCCGGCGATGAACTGGTTCGGATAGGCCTTTGCGTCGTTGAGCTCGGTCGCGAAGGACGCGCCCGCCATCAGGATCGAGCCCTTGCGGTTGAGCTCGGGGTTGATCGTCTTCGCGAACCCGGTCGAATCGCTGTAGTAGAAGTTGACCGGGTTCGACCCCGTGATCTTGTTGAACGCCGCGACCGACTGGTCGACCTTGTAGCCGGTATCCTCCGCAACGTAGCGCACCTTGCGGCCCGCGATGCCGCCGGCATCGTTCACGATCTTCACGTAATCGGTGATGCCGTCGCTTGAAAGGCCACAGGTGAAAGAAGCGCCGGATCCGGCGCCAGATCTCCGCAAGCCCGCGCGGCTCGAAGATCAGGAAGCCGATGATCAACGCGCCGAACACGATCGTCCGAACCGGCGACAGGATCGCGACCGCGTTCGGGATCCAGGGTGAAAGGAGGCCGACGGCGAGCTTCAGTACCTCGGGCACGAGCGTCATGAACACGGCGCCCAGGATGCCGCCGAGGATCGTCCCCATCCCGCCCACGATCACCGCGGCGAGGAAGAAGATCGAATACACGAAGGGGAAGCTTTCCGGCGTGACGACTCGGAAGAAATAGGCCCAGAGCCCGCCCGCGACGCCCGCGTAGAAGGACGACAGCGCGAAGCTCATCAGCTTGTAGCGGAGCAGCGGGATGCCCAGCACCTCGGCCGAGATGTCCCGGTCCCGGATGGCGATGAAGGCGCGCCCGATCCGGGTCCGGAACAGGTTCGCGGCGCCGAGCACCAGGAGGCAGGTCAGCGGCACGACCACCCAGTAGAACGCGGCCGGACGGGCGAGCTCGACGCCGAAGAGCCGCGCCGGCGGCACGCTCACGCCGCGGCTGCCGCCCGTCACCGCGTTCCAGTTCTGGAACACGAAATGGAGGATGAACGAGGCCGCGATCGTCGCGATGGCGAGGTAGAGGCCCTTTACCCGCAGGCTCGGCAGGCCGACCACGATGCCGATCGCGGCCGTCACCGCGCCCGCGAACAAGAGGTTGAGGAGGAAGGGCGTGCCGAGCCGCGCTTCGGCAAGCGCCACCATGTAGGCCCCGACACCCATGAAGGCGCCCTGGCCGAGGCTCACGAGCCCCGTATAGCCGGTCAGGATGTTGAGGCCGGTTGTTGACACGACGTGGATCGAGACGAGGCAGGCGAGGTAGAGCCAGTAATCGTTCGCCACGAACGGGAAGGCCGCGAGCGCGGCGGCCCCGATCGCGAGCCAGACCCGCTGCACGGGCGTATCGAAGAGCGCCTGATCCGCCCCGTAGCTCTCCTTGAGGGCGCCGATCCGCATCAGAGCCGCTCGATCTCGACCGTGCCGAACAGGCCGTAGGGCCGCACCATCAAGACGGCGACCAGGAGCCCGAAGGTCGCGAGGAGCTTGAACTCGCCGCCGATGAAGGTGCCGGACCAGGCCTCGACCAGCCCGACCACGACCCCGCCGACGAGGGCACCCGCGACCGACTCGAGCCCGCCAACGATGACCACCACGAGGGCCGACAGGCCGAACACCCCCATCGTGGGCGACAGGCCGCCGACGGCCCCGACCAGGATGCCGGCCCCGGCCGCCGCCATCCCGGCCACGATCCAGGCGGCCGAGAAGACGGCCGGCACGTTGATGCCGCAGGACGACGCGGCCGCCTGGTCGCTTGCGGTCGCCCTCAGCGCGACGCCGCCGCGCCAGAACCGGAATGCCAGGACCACGGCCGCGATCAGGACCGTGGCGACCGCGAAGCCGATCGCGACCTTGCGGGAGACATAGGCCGGGCCGATGAAGACGGGGGCGGTCCCGAGGAAATCCGGCAGTTGCGTCGGGGCCGCGCCCCACAGGATCTCGACCAGCCCGACCAGCACCGACCCGAGCCCGATCGTCACCATGAAGACCGAGATGGCGCTCTCGCCCAGCATCGGCCGGATGATCGAGCGCTCGACCACCGCCCCGAGGAGCCCGCCGCCCGCCAGCGCGAGCGGGATCGCGGCCCAGACCGGCAGCCCGAGCCCGGCCGAGAAGGTAAGGAACAGGTAGGCCCCGACCATCAGCATCTCTCCGATGGCGAGATTGACCACCTTGGTGGCCTTGTAGATCAGCACGAAGGCGAGCCCGGTGAGCGCGAGCAGCGCGCCCGTGCCGAGCCCGGCCAGCGTCACCTCGACGAAGAACAGCGGGTCGAAATCCATCACGCGGCTCGGCGGCCCTGGATCCGCTCGCGGAGGGAGCCGACATCGCCGGCCCCGAGATAGGCCTGGACGACCTCTTCGTTCGCCGTGACCTCGTGCGGCCGGCCCCGCGCGATCACCTGCCCGAAATTCAAGACGACGACATGGTCGGAGATGTCCATGACGAGGCCCATATCGTGCTCGACCATGAGGATGGTCACGCCCCATTCCTCCTTCACGTCGAGGATGAAGCGGGCCATGTCCTCGGTCTCTTCCCGGTTCATGCCCGCGACCGGCTCGTCCAGCATGAGGATCTTCGGCCGCATGGCGAGGGCGCGCGCGAGCTCGACGCGCTTGCGAAGCCCATAGGGAAGCGACGCGACGGAGCGGTCGCGGATGTGGTTGATCTCGAGAAAGTCGATCACCCGCTCCTCGATCTCGGCCCGCACCTCGATCTCCTCCCGCTTGGCCCGCCCCCAATAGATGAGCCCGTCGAGGAGGTTCGTCCGCATCTGCGAGTGGCGGCCGAGCTTGATGTTGTCCAGCACCGTCATGCCGCGGAACAGCGCGATGTTCTGGAAGGTGCGGGCGAGCCCCATCCGGGCCCGCTCCGGCGGGTGGATTCGCGAGATGTCTCGCCCCTCGACGCGGATCGAGCCCGCGTTCGCGCCGATAGAAGCCCGAGATGCAGTTGAAGAGCGAGGTCTTGCCTGCGCCGTTCGGGCCGATCAGCGCCGTGATCGATCCGGCCAGAACCTCGAAAGTGACGCCTGTCAGCGCCTTCAGGCCGCCAAAGGAGAGCGACAGGTCGTCGACCGCCAGGCTGGCAGCCGGCCCCCCTTCGCGGTCGCTCATCCGCAAGGGCCCGACCCGAAGGTCCAACGGCCGATCCCGGCCGCCGACGCCCCACGGCGGCCCGGGCTTCGGCAGCTCTTCATCGACAGCTTCGGGCGCGGCATGGGCGTCTCTTGCAGAGGACTCAACCTTAATCGAGCGACGGCAATGCTCGCAATCGACCGACGTGACCTGTCCCCCCGGGACGGGTCGAGGCAGGAGGTAGGACGTTCGGCGGCAGAATGTGACCAACTCGCCGAGGCACTGCTCACACCGACAACGAGTACACACAGCGAGGCGAGGTGCACCGAGCTCGCAAGCGCGTTCGCCAAAGGTTTAACTAGGCCCCCAAGCTGCTGTAGTGCGCTCCCGGCATCAGGCTCCCGCTCTCGCACGCGTACGACGCACCCGATCCGAAGCGCCTCCGCCTGTTCTTATCGACCCGCGCTCCCGGTTATCGGCCATCCGGTGTCCTCGTTCCGAACCGCGCATCCCGCACCTGGCGGTAATGGACCTCGGGCCGATAACGCGTTCCCGGGACGTCGAGGTGGGCCGCGGTGAGGCGGCCGACCGCAGCCGCAAAGGCGTAGCTTGCCACCACTCGATCGCGACGCACGGTGAGCAGAGCGGCGCGTGCGTTGACGAGCTCCTGTTGAGCGTTCAGCACATCGAGCGTCGTACGTTGACCTTCGCTCGCCTCGCGCCGGACGCCGGCGAGCGCGATCTCGGTCGCCGCGACGCCCGCCTCCGCGGCCGGGACGGACGCCCGCGCCGCCTCCAACGCTCCCCAGGCGCTCCGGACGTCGGCCCGGACCTGCTCGCGCACAGCTTCGAGCTCGATCCGTCGCTGCGCGACCGTCTCCTTCGCCTGCCGGATCAGCGCGTAGGCGCTGCCGCCGTCATAGATGGGGACGCTCAGTGAGAGCGCCACGGAGGGAAACGCCGACCCAGCCTGGTCCGACGCCGCCCCGACCGCTCGAGAGACGGAGCCTTGCAGGCCGACGCTTGGCAGCAGCTCGGCGTTGGCGCGGCTCACGGCGAGGCTCGCCACATCGACGAGGTGCGCGGCGTTCCGGGCGGCCGGGCTCAGGGCGCGGCTTTCCGCCAACGCGTCCTTGAGGGTGCGCGGATGTTTGGCTTCCCCTTCGGGGAAGCTCAGGTTCGCCGCCTCGTGCCCGACGGCTTGCCGATAGATGCTCCGGCTCGCGACGAGGTTCGCCCCGGCGGTCGCAAGGTCGGCGCGCGCGCGGGCGAGCCGCGCTTCGCCCTGAGACACGCCGGTCGGCTTAAGGTCGCCTGTTTCGACGCGCTTGCGGGTGATCCTGAGCTCCTCCAGCAGGAACTCGACATTGCTCTGCTGCAGCCCGACGATCGCTCCGTCCCGGATGACGTTCATATAGGCGGTCGCGGCGTTGAGCAGAACCGTCTGCTCAACGCCTCGCAGGTTCTCGCGGCCGGCGAACACCTCAGACTCGGCCCCTCGCACGGCCAAAGCGGTCCGCCCGAAATCGACGAGCGTCTGGTTGACCGTGAGCCCGATCGTGACAGGGCGGGTCACCGAGAGGCGCCCGTTCTGGTTGTCGCGGTCGATCTGGACGCCTACGTCCCCGGTCACGGCGACGGTCGGGTCATAGCCTCCAAGCGCGCGCGGTACGTTTTCGTCGTCGGACCGCTGGCGCGCGCGCGCTGCGTTCAGCTGCGGATTGCTGCGATAGGCAAAGGCGAGCGCCTGGGTCAGGGTCTCGGCTTCCGCGCCGTCCGCCCCGCCCAGGACGACGACGAGAAGCGTCCCGATCACCGCCAAGAACGCTGGGGCGGTAAGGCTCCACAGCATCGGTCGCATCCCACACACCCGTGCCGGAAAGGCGCCAACGCGTAACCGGCCTGCCCCGCCTTGTCGAATGAGGGTTGAGCTGGACGTCTGGACGCACCCGTCGATCTTTTCCCATTTGCGTTTGAAATCTGATACGGATTTGCCGCTTTCGGCTGAGATCCGGTAACGGGACGCGTAGCCGATTGCGACGTGCGGAGCGAAGCGCATGACAGAGGACGTTGCGGAGGCGGCCCGTCCCCGGCGGTCGCTGCCATGGGTCGCGCAGTTGGCGATCGTCTTCGCGCTCTGCGCCGTGATCGGGCTCGCGGTGTTCCTGTCCAAGGCTCGGTCGCAGAACGAGATGGCTAAGCCGCGGCCTTCCCCCGAAGAAAAACGCGGCGGGCAGGCCTTCGTGCCGAGCGCGGCGCAGCTTTCGACCTTCACTGTCGAAAACGTGTCGGAGCGAGCCTTTCAGGTCGAGCACGTCACCGAGGGCCGGATCGCCGTCGACGACGATAGGACGACCCCGATCTTCTCGCCTTATGCCGGTCGGGTGATCCGGCTCCTCGCCAAACAGGGCGACCTGATTGCGCGTGGGCAGATCATGTTCACGATTGAGGCGACCGAGATGGTCCAGGCGCAAAACGACCTCGTCGCCGCGACCGGCGCGCTCAACAAGGCCCGATCCCAGCTTCAGCTCGCTCAAACGATCGAGCGGCGCCAACGCGAGCTGAGCGAGGCGAAGGCGATCGCCCTGAAGGAGCTGCAATCGGCGCAGAACGAGCTGGTCTCCGCCCAGAACGACCTCCGGGGCGCCGAAGGCGCTCTCGAAGCCGTCCGCAACCGCTTGACGATTCTCGGCAAGACCGATTCCGAGGTTTCCGCCTTCCTCGAGAAAGGCGGCAAGATCAGCGCCGAGACCCCCATCTACGCACCGATCGCCGGCACCGTGATCACCCGAAAGGTCGGCCCGGGCCAGTATGTGAGCAGTGGGGCCAGCGATCCGGCCTATACGGTCGGAGACCTGTCTCGGCTCTGGCTTGTCGCGAACGTGCGCGAGGTCGAGGCGCCGCATATCGAACTTGGTCAAAGGATCATGTTCCGGGTTCTCGCCTATCCGGACCAGGTGTTTGACGCGAAGGTGACCTACGTGGCGGCGTCCGTCGACCCGGCGACCCGCCGGGTTCAGGTCCGGGCGGAGGTCCAGAACGGCGATGGCGCGCTCAAGCCCGAGATGTTCGCGAGTGTTCGAATTTCGACCGGGGGGCGCCAGCGCTCTCCCGGCGTGCCACGCGAAGCGGTGATCTACGAATCCGACACGGCCCGCGTCTGGGTGTTGCAGCCCTCCGGGGCGCTGGAGCTCCGGTCCGTGAGGACTGGGCTCGCCAACGGCGGCGCGGTCCAGATCACGTCCGGGCTTTCGGCCGGCGAGCGCATCGTCACCAAGGGGAGCCTTTTCATCGACCGGCTCGCTTCGGGCGATGGATCGTGACGCTGGCCGAGCCGGCGCTCGTCTGAACGCTCTCGCTCTTCGCTCTGCAGCGTGAAAGCTCCCGCATGAACGCCGTCGTGGCCGCCGCGCTCAAGCAGCGTGTCCTCGTCCTGATCCTTTTCGTGCTCCTCCTTGGCGCCGGTCTCGCAGCCTTTCGCGCGCTGAACATCGAAGCCTATCCAGACCCGACCCCGCCCATGGTCGACATCGTGACCCAGAGCCAGGGTCTCTCGGCCGAAGAGGTGGAACGCTACATCACGATTCCGATCGAGGTTGCGACGGCCGGCCTGCCGAACTTCAAGGTCGTGCGGACGATCTCGCTTTTTGGCCTCTCCGACGTGAAGCTGCAGTTCGATTTCAGGTTCACCTACGAGGAGGCCAAGCAGCAGGTCCTGAACCAGCTAAGCCAGCTCACGACTTTGCCGAGCGGCGCGCAACCGAAGATCTCGCCCGTGAGCCCGATCGGCGAGGTCTTCCGCTACCGCCTCGTCGGCCCGACCTCCTACAGCGTCATGGACCTTAAAACGCTGCAGGACTGGGTTCTGCAGCGCCGCTTCAAGGCCGTGCCCGGCGTCATCGACGTGACCGGCTGGGGCGGCAAGACGAAGACCTTCGAGCTCTCGGTCGACCTCGATCGCCTCGTTGCCTACGGCCTGACCCTGCCGCAGCTCCTGACGGCGCTCAACAACTCCAACGTCAATGTCGGCGGCAACACGATCAATATCGGCGGGCAATCGGCGGTGGTGCGCGGCGTCGGGCTGATTCGGTCGATGGACGACATCCAGGACACGATGCTGACCCAGGTCGGCGGCTCGCCCGTCCTCGTCCGGGACATCGGGATCGTGACGGTCGGGTTCCAGCCTCGTCTCGGCATCGCCGGCCAGGACGACGCGGACGACATCGTCCAGGGCACCGTCCTGATGCGGCGGGGCGAGCGTTCGAGCCCGACGATCAAGAGCGTCCAGGAGGAGGTCGCCCTGATCAACACGTCCGGGGCGTTGCCGCCCGGCGTGCAGATCGAGCGCATCTACGACCGCAAGGAGCTGATCGACATCACGACCGCGACCGTGCTCCATAACATGGTGGTCGGCATCCTCTTGATCCTGGTCATACAGTGGCTGTTCCTGGGCAACCTGCGCAGCGCGTTGATCGTCGCCGCCACCATCCCGTTCGCGCTGTTCTTTGCGATCGGCCTTATGGTGATCCGGGGCGAGTCCGCCAACCTGCTCTCGGTCGGAGCCATCGATTTCGGCCTGATCGTGGACGCGACCGTTATCATCGTGGAGGCGATATTCCGCCATCTCTCCGGCCACCAGCCGGACCTCCACCCCGGCGAGCAGGTGCCTTTCGCCCCCGCGGGCCTCACGGGCCGGCTTGGAGGCATCTACCTGGCGTCGGCGAGCGTCAGCCGGGCCATTCTGTTCTCGGCCGCGATCATCATCGCGGGCTTCCTGCCTCTCTTCACCCTGTCCGGCGTCGAAGGCCACATCTTCGGCCCGATGGCCAAGACCTACGCCTATGCGCTCGCGGGCGGGCTGCTCGCCACCTTCACCGTCACGCCGGCGCTCTGCGCCGTCGTGCTGCCGAAGCATATCAAGGAAACGGAAACGCTGATCGTCCGGGTCCTCGGCCGGCTCTACATGCCCACTGTGCGCTTCGCGCTGGCGAACCGCATCCTGACGCTTGGCGCGACCTTGATCATGCTGGCCGGCGCGGGAGCGGCGGTCGGCTCGCTCGGGCTCGAATTCCTGCCGAAGCTCGAGGAGGGCAATCTCTGGATCCGTGCCACCATGCCGTCCACGATCTCGCTGGAGGAGGGCAACGGCTACGCGAACGGGATGCGGCGGCTGATCAAGAGCTTTCCCGAGGTCGACACCGTCGTGTCCCAGCATGGGCGGCCCGATGACGGCACGGATGCGGCCGGCTTCTTCAACGCGGAATTCTTCGCGCCGCTGAAGCCGACGGAGGCGTGGCGATCCGGACTCGACAAGGACGGACTCGTCGACGAGGTGCTGGTCAAGCTGCGCGGCGCCTATCCCGGCATCGAGTTCAATTTCTCGCAGTACCTGCAGGACAACGTGGCCGAGGCCGTCTCAGGCGTGAAAGGCGAGAACTCGATCAAGCTGTTCGGCAACGACCTGAAGACGCTGAGCGACACCGCCAACCGGATCAAGGCCGTGCTGGCGACCGTGCCGGGCGTCACGGACCTCGCGGTCCTCACCTCCCTCGGGCAGCCCACGATCCAGATCGACATCGACCGCGCCCGGGCCGCTCGCTACGGGCTGTCGCCGGGCGACATCAACTCGACGATCCGCACCGCGATCGGCGGGGAGGCGGCGGGCGATCTCTACGAGAACGGCAGCGACCGTCACTTTCCGATCATCGTGCGGCTCGCGCCGAAGTACCGGCAGAGCGCCGAGGCGATCAGCAACATCACGATCGCCGTTCAATCGGGCGCCAGCCTGACCCAGATACCGCTATCGCAGGTCGCGACCGTGAAGCTGGTCTCGGGCGCCTCCTACATTTACCGCGAGCAGCAGCAGCGCTATCTCCCGATCAAGTTCAGCGTCCGCGACCGAGACCTCGGCGGCGCCATCCTGGAGGCGCAGCAGCGGATCGTCGCCGAGGTGCCATTGCCGCTCGGCTACCGGACCGAGTTCGTTGGCGAATTCGAGAACCTTCGCGGGGCGATCGAACGATTGTCGATCGTCGTGCCGATCGCGATCGCGCTCATTGCGCTCCTCCTGTATCTAAACTTCGCCTCCCTGACCGACACGTTGCTCGCGCTGTCCGTGATCCCGATGGCGCTCGTCGGCGGCATTTTGGCGCTGCTCGGGCTCGGAATCGCCTTCAGCGTCTCGGCGGCGATCGGCTTCATCGCGCTGTTCGGCATCGCGGTCATGGACGGGATCATCATGATCTCGCATTTCAACGATCTCATCGACGCGGGACACGACCGCGCGCTCGCCATCCTCGAGACCTGCGAGACCCAGATGCGGCCGGTCGTGATGACCTGCGTAGTGGCGGGCGCCGGTCTCCTTCCGGCCGCTTTCTCGACCGGCATCGGCTCACAGGTGCAGAAGCCCCTCGCGGCCGTCGTGGTGGGCGGCATGGCGCTCGCGCCCATCCTGATCCTGGTGAATCTGCCAGTCCTGATCTCGCTTTTCTCCCGACGCGGTCGGCACGTTGAGGAAGATGCGTTCCTGCCAGCCGAACCGATGGTGCAACCAGCCGAGTGAGGCGTCGGCTCGGGCGCCCCAGCGCCGAGAAGCCGTTCAGATAGGTCATCGTTCCTAGAGCTCGCGCCCTAGGAACGGACGCCCCTTCAACATGTACAAGTTCCGCTCGATGTCCGTCGGGTCGGAGCTCCTGCACCGCGCCTGCAAAGCTCCCCTCGGTTCAAGACGCCTTGCGGCGGAGCCTGACAATCACGTCCACGCGCGCGATCTCCATCCCGACCGGTGCTTCCGGGAGGTCTCCGACCGAGATGTCGACCGGGACGTCCATCAGCTCCTCCTCGCCCTCGAGGAAGAAGTGGTGGTGCTCGGTCGTGTTGGTGTCGAAGTAGGATTTCGACCCGTCGACCGCGAGCTGCCGCAGGAGTCCGACATCCGTGAATTGATGAAGAGTGTTGTAGACCGTGGCGAGCGACACGGGTACGCGCGCCCGCATGGCTTCCTCGAACAGGAGTTCGGCCGTGATGTGCCGGTCGCCCTTGCCGAAAAGGAGCCAGCCGAGCGAGATGCGCTGGCGCGTCGGCCGCAGCCCGACGCGCCGCAGGCGGTCCTTCAGTTCGGAGACGGGGCAGCTGCGCCGCGACCCGGACGGGCCGGGAGGTGAGACGGTGCGCGATGCGATCTGGCTGATCTCGGTCATATCTCGGACGCGTCGATGGAAGTCTCCCCCACATACTCGCGCGGCCCGGTTATCGCAACATAGTCGCCGTCCGGGTCTCAGCTGACGAATGCGGCAAAGTGGCCGCGCCTCGTTTGAGGCTGGCAGGACCTGTGCTACGGGCTCGCGCCCGGACCGCTCTGCTGTGGCCCGGGCAGGCGGGAACGTGACGGGAATGGCCGGGCAGTCGAGCTTTACCTACGAAGAGCTACTGGCCTGCGGCCGCGGGGAGCTGTTCGGACAGGGGAACGCGCAGCTGCCGCTTCCCCCGATGCTGATGTTCGACCGCATCCCGGTGATCGACGAGACTGGCGGCGCCTACGGAAAGGGGCAGGTCCGAGCGGAGCTGGACGTTCGACCCGACCTTTGGTTCTTCCCCTGCCACTTCGCGGGCGATCCGGTGATGCCGGGCTGCCTCGGCCTCGACGCCTTGTGGCAGATGGTCGGGTTCTTCCTCGGCTGGCTCGGGCTGACGGGCCGTGGCCGGGCGCTCGGCGTCGGTGAGGTCAAGCTCACGGACCAGGTGCTGCCGAGCGTGCGCCAGGTCGTCTACGGCGTCGACCTGAAGCGAGTGTTCCGATCCAAGCTCGTGCTCGGAATCGCTGACGGCTTCCTTGAGGTTGACGGCAAGCGCATCTACGATGCGAAGGACCTCCGGGTCGGGCTGTTCAAGCCCGAAACAAGCCCTGTGGGCGGCTAAGCCGCCCCTCGCGATCCGGCCCGCCTTGCGTGGGAGCCGGTCAGCCCTTATCTCGATCCGATCGACTCTTGGGCCGGTGAGTTGACGCGTTTCAGTGTTGTCACGGCTGGCGCCCGTTCACTTCACGTCCAAAACCTCGACGGCCCTGACGATCCGAGGCGCCGAGCCGGTCGGACGTGCCCTGACCTGCAAGGACCTGACTGATGACGACCGGTACCGTGAAATTCTACAACGAAACCAAAGGCTACGGCTTCATTTCACCCGATGGCGGGGGCAAGGACGTGTTTGTTCACGCGACCGCGCTCGAGCGGGCCGGCCTGCGGAGCCTGGTCGAGGGCCAGAAGGTGTCGTTCGAGACGGAGACGGACCGGCGCTCGGGCAAGCTCGCCGTGTCGAAGCTCGAAGTCGCCTGACGCTCGTCCCCAACGGCCGCTCAGGCAGGGCCGCTTTCGGGCGGCCTTGTTCGTTTCGGGCCGCACACCTTACGTCGCCGCAGACAGGTGCGGCAGGCCGTGATAGACGAGATCCTGGAGACTTGGCCTCCGGTCGGAAACCGCGAACGTGATGTCACCGCCCGGTTCTCGGCGGAGCCGTCTCGTTGTTCGGACCCTCTCCCGCCGCCAGGGAGCCTCGGCCTATTGTACAGGAGTTCAGTCGTGGCAGAGCACAGCTTCCATGTCGGGCAGCACGTCCGGATGCTGCACCGCTATCCGGACCCGGCCGGCAGTGCCGTCTACGAGGTCGTCCGCCTCATGCCCGCGACCGCCAACGGCGAGCTTCACTACCGGGTGAAGAGCCCGACCGGCCAGGAGCGGGCCGCAAGCGAGAGCCAGCTGTCGCGGGTTGAGCCGGCGCTCGCGGCGGGCAGCTAAGGCTCCGGCGGCGGCGTCACCCCGCCGATCACCCGATGCCCCAAACCGTCGCGGCCGCCACTTGGCCCCTTCCGGAACTCGCGCCTCCCGGTGAGTCCCCATCCGGGGCCGCAGCGGGCGGCGCGCCGTCTTCACTCGTTGGGCTGACGCGGGCGGGCCTGAAGGAGCGGCTCCTCGCGCTCGGCGTGCCGGATCGCGAGGCCCGGATGCGGACGGGCCAGCTCTGGCACTGGATCTATCACCGGGGCGCCACCCGATTCGACGAGATGACCACCATCGGCAAGGCGCTCCGCAGCCGCCTTGCCGAAATCTGCTCGCTCGCCCGGCCGGAGGTCGTGACCGAGCAGGTCTCGCAGGACGGCACCCGCAAATGGGTGATGCGCATGCCGCCGCACGAGCGCGACCGCGGCGGGTCGCCGGCCGAGATCGAGTGCGTCTACATCCCGGAGAGCGACCGAGGCACACTCTGCGTCTCGTCCCAGGTCGGCTGCACGCTGACCTGCTCCTTCTGCCACACCGGGACCCAGCGCCTCGTCCGAAACCTCACCGCGGCCGAGATCGCGGCGCAGGTGGTGGTGGCTCGCGACCGTCTCGGAGACTGGCCTGCCGTCACACGGGTGTCGGACGGCCCGCAGCCGTCGGACGGCCCGCAGCCGCCCGGCGAGGGCGGACGCGCGATCACCAACGTGGTCTTCATGGGCATGGGAGAGCCGCTCTACAATCTCGACAACGTGGTCGACGCCATCGACGTGATGAGCAACGGCGAGGGCCTGACCCTGTCCCGCCGCCGCATCACGGTGTCGACATCCGGCGTCGTGCCCGAGCTGCCGGCGCTCGGCCTGCGGGCCAACGCCATGCTGGCCATCTCGCTCCACGCGGTCCGGGACGAGCTCCGCGACGAGCTCGTGCCCTTGAACAGGCGCTACCCGATCGCCTCGCTGCTCCAGGCCTGCCGCGATTATCCAGGCGTGTCGAACGCCCGCCGCATCACCTTTGAATACGTGATGCTGAAGGGCGTGAACGACTCGGACGCGGATGCGCGCGAGCTCGTCCGGCTGCTGCGCGGCATCCCGGCCAAGATCAACCTGATCCCGTTCAATCCGTGGCCCGGCGCCGTCCACGAATGCTCCTCCTGGGAGCGCATCGAGCGCTTCTCGGAGATCGTGTTCCGGGCCGGCTACGCGTCCCCGGTCCGAACTCCGCGCGGCCGCGACATCCTGGCGGCCTGCGGCCAGCTGAAGAGCGAGACCGCGAAGCTGTCCGCGCGGGCCAGGATGATGGCCGAGACAGGCCCTGCCCCCGCCTGAGGTCCGTGCCCGGACCGTGTGAGGGAATGCCCGGCCCGGCGGCTAGTCCGGGGTGAGGTCGCGGCAGTGGCGCAGGACGTCCGCTCCCGACCTGTTCCAGGTGGTGACCCCGCCGACCATCATCACCTGCACGAGCCCTTCGGTCAGCTCCGCCAGCGTGAGACCCTGCCGGAGGGCGGCCTCGGCGTGGCGCTTGGCGGCCTCCGTCTGGCCGACGAGCGTGTCGAGCAGCGCGAAGACGAGCTCCTTGGTCTTCAGATCGAGCGCCCCTCCCCGATCCGCGTCGCGCATGACGAAATCGCGCATCAGGCCGTAGCCCGCGAACGCGCCCGGCGCCTCGCCGGCGAGAAGCCGCATGTTGTCCGGCACGCGCCCGAAGGTCGACGTGAAGCTGTCGAACCCGCGCTGGACGGCCTCCTCGGTCAGGTCGGGCCGATCCCGCGTCCCGGTCACGCGCGGCTCAGGTTGCCGCTGCGCTCGGGCACGCCGGTATGCTCGAAGCAGATGCGGGCGAGCTCGGCGACGCCTTCACGGATCTGATTCGGGCTCGGCAGCGCGAAGCAGAGCCGGATGTGGCTCTTCGCGGCCTCCGGATCGCAGGCCCATTCCGGGCCGGGATTGAAGGCGAGCCCCTGCGCGAGCGCCGGCTGCGCGAAGGTCCGGACGTCGACCTGATCCGGCAGCTTGAGCCACAGGAAGATGCCGCCCTCCGGCACGGACAGCTCCGCGGCGGTGCCGAATTCGCGCGACAGCGCGTCCACGAGGATGGCGAGCTTCGCCCGGAGGCCCGCTTTCAGCTCCGCGACATGCGCGTCGAAGTTCCGGGTGACGTATTCGGCCACGACCATCTGCTCCAGCGCGCCCGATCCGGCATCCGTCTTCGACGCGACGAGCCGGCCGAGGACCTGCCAGTCCGCGACCGCGTAGCCGATGCGCAGCGCCGGCGCCAGCGACTTCGAGAAGGACCCGATATGGATCACGTTCTCGGGGTCGAGCCCGTACAGGGCGGGCGGCCTTTCTCCGGACCAGACGATGTCGGCGTAGCACTCGTCCTCGAAGATCGGCACGCCGTATTCGCGCGCGAGCGCAACCAGCAGATGGCGCCGCTCCAAACCCATGATGCTTCCGGTTGGGTTCTGCACCGTCGGGATGGTGTAGATGTATCTCGGCCGCACGCCCCGGCTTTGCAGATCGGCGAGGCTCGCCCGCAACGCCTCGATGACGATGCCGCCATCGTCGAGCTTGGCCCCGACGACCCTGCCGCCGAGCCGTTCCACCTTGGCGATCGCTCCACCATAGGTGAACTCTTCGAGAATGACCGTGTCTCCGGGTCCGATCATGACCCCGTTGACGAGGTCCATGGCCTGCAGCGACCCCGAGGTGATGAGGACGTCGTCCCGGGTGCATGAGATGCCGCTACGGCGCGCGAGCTTCTCGGCTACGAACTCACGCAGGGCGTCGTGGCCTTGCGGCGCCTGCCCGAGATTGTACATGCCGAGAAGATGGCCGCTGCCGGACAGGACGGCTGCCGCTGCCGCTGCAATTTCCCGGACAGGGACCTGGGTCGGATCGTTGTGGCCATAGACGAAGTTGTATTTCGGCAGGCCGCCGAACCGGGCCGCCGGCGCGGGGGCATCCGACCGGAAGCTGGCTTCGGGCCAGGCGACAGCGCCAGCCGACATCGTCGAAACTCCCCGTTCGTGGAGCGGGTTCTAGAGCACGCTGTGGTTTAGCGGAAACGGGGTTCGCAAATCCACAGGGACGTGTTTCGCAATCCGTGCCGGGAAGAGGCGAAGCCAGCATAGATGACCGCGCGCGGCATCAGGGCCGATGGCGCGCCGTATGGGTGTCGCGACGCGGCTTCGCTGCCTGAGCGTTCTCGCGCTCGACGTTCGCCAACCGGTCGGTGCCGGCGCTCCGGATCGGAAGCGCCAGAAGGCGGCGCGATTCCGTCAGCCTGAGGCGTGCCCAGGGCGGCGCAGAGCTTGGCGCGGTCCCGCTCCGGCCGCGAGAGCCGTCCCGGCCCGGCCGCGCCCCGTCAGGAAAGCCCGGCGCCCAACGGCAGGCCGACGTAGTTCTCGGCAATGGTCCGGCCTGCGGCTTCCGAAGTGGTCACGAGATCGAGTTCGGCCAGCTGGCGCCGGCGATCGAACTCGCCCGCATCCTCGAAGCGGTGCAGCATGGAAGTCATCCACCACGAGAAATGCTGAGCCCGCCAGATGCGCCGGAGCGCGGTCGCCGAGTAGCTCTCGAGCCCGTCACTCGCGCCCTGGCCGTAGAAGCGCTCCAGCGCGCGCGCCAGCACCCACACGTCCGCGACCGCGAGGTTCAGGCCCTTGGCCCCGGTCGGCGGCACGGTATGGGCCGCGTCGCCCGCGATGAAGAGACGGCCATGCTGCATCGGCTCGCACACGAAGCTGCGCATCGGCACCACATTCTTCTGGAAGATCGGGCCCTCCGTCAGCCGGAAGCCGTTCGCCGCGACGCGGCGCTGCAGCACCTCCCAGATCCGGTCGTCGCACCAGCCCTCGACCCGCTCGGCCGGATCGCATTGGAAATACATCCGCTGGACGTCGGGCGAGCGGGTCGAGACGAGCGCGAAGCCGTCGTCATGGCGCGCGTAGATCAGCTCGTCCGCCGAGGGCGGAGCCGTCGCCAGGATGCCGAACCAGCCGAACGGATAAACCCGGAGGTAGTCGCGGCGTCGCTCCTCGGGGACCGCCTTGCGGGACACCCCGTAGGAGCCGTCGCATCCCGCGATGAAGTCAGCCGCGATCTCGCGAGGCTGGCCGTCCGCCGTCGTGACCCGCACAATCGGCGCCGTCTCGACCCCGTCCAGGCTGACGTCGCCGCAACCGAACAGGATCTCGGCCCCGTCAGCGAGGCGCGCGGCGATCAGGTCCTTCAGCACCTCGTGCTGCGGATATACCGTGATGGAGCGGCCGGTGAGCCCCTTCAGGTCGATCCGGTGGGAGCGGCCCTCGAAGCGGAACTCGAAGCCGTCATGGACGTGGCCCTCGCGCGTCAGCCGCTCGCCGACGCCCGTCTCGACCATCAGGTCGACCGTGTTCTGCTCGAGCACGCCGGCCCGGATGGTGGCCTCGATCGCGTCCCGGCTCCGGGTTTCCACGATCACGGACCGGATGCCGGCGAGCGACAGGAGGTGGGACAGCATGAGCCCGGCCGGCCCTGCTCCCAAGACGGCGACCTGCATGCGCGTCATCCGGCCCCTTTCTCAAGCTGCGGCCGGGAGGGCGAGCCTCGCCTGCAGCTTGCGACGCGGCAGCATGCCGGTTCCCTCCCGCCGCCGCACGTGCAATCCCCGCCTTCCCCCCATAAAAGGGAGCATGGGACGCCGGACAAGGTTGAACGGCCGTCATCCGCCTGACATTCCGGTGATGGCGGGACGAGGTCGCGTAGCCGGCGTGGAGGCGACGAGGTGGCGAGGTGGCGATGTCGGAGCTGGGACAGGGTTACTGGGTCGCGGCTCTCAGCGGGTTGGTCGCCACCGTGACGCTCGTCGCAATCACCCTGGCGGGTCTCCGGCTCGGACGTCGCGCCGCTCCCTTCCTGAAGGAGAGGAGCAGCCTCTCCGTCGCGGTGGTGCGCCCCCTCTGCGGGCTCGAACGCTTCAGCGAGGAAACCCTGGCCTCGGGGTTTCGTCTCGACTACCCGAACTACGAGCTCGTCTTCTGCGTCGCGTCGAGCGCCGACCCTGTGATCCCGCTTGCGCGCCGGCTCATGGACGCGCACCCGCACATTCCGGCGCGGCTCCTCGTCGGCGACGACCGAATCAGCGACAATCCGAAGCTGAACAATTGCGTGAAGGGCTGGGAGGCCGCGGACCGGGACTGGGTGATCCTGGCCGATTCGAACGTGCTGATGCCGGCGAATTACATCGACCGGATGCTGGCCGCCTGGCGTCCCGATACCGGGCTCGTGTGCTCGACCCCGATCGGGGCCCGGCCGGAGGGGTTCTGGGCGGAGGTCGAATGCGCCTTCCTGAACACCCTGCAGGCGCGGTGGCAGTATGCTGGGGAGATGTTAGGCCTCGGCTTCGCGCAGGGCAAGAGCATGCTCTGGCACAAGCCCCTTCTGGAAAGTCGAGGCGGCATCCGGGCGCTCGCGTCCGACATCGCCGAGGACGCGGCCGCGACCAAGCTCGTACGGTCCGCGGGCCTCAAGGTGCACCTCGTCGATCGACCGTTCGATCAACCGTTGGGCGTGCGCGAGCTCGCCGAGATCTGGGCGCGCCAGCTCCGCTGGGCCCGGCTGCGCCGCGTGACTTTTCCCCTGTTCTTCGCACCCGAGGTCCTGACCAGCCCCGTCCTTCCGGCGCTCGCGCTCGCGACGTTGGCCGGGCTCCCGGCCCTGGCGGCCGTTGGCGCGGTGCTGGCGTTCTTGGCTCTATGGTACGGAGCCGAGATCGCGCTGGCGCGGCGGGCCGGCTGGCACCTGTCGTGGCGAATGCCGGCGGCGTTTCTGGTGCGCGACCTCATCATCCCGCCCCTGTGGGCGGCGGCCTTCGCGACCCGCAACGTGGTGTGGCGCGGAAACGCCATGCACCTCGCCACGAAAGGATCGGCCGACATCGCTCCGGGAGCATCCCGGGCCTGACCGGCCGTGTCATGAATCTGCAGCATTCTGGGTGTCGAAGGAAATGTCGCATCCAATCAGGGCAGCGGATTTGACGGGCGAGGCTCGACGTTACCGGACGATCTTCATCTCCGATGTCCATCTCGGCACGAGGGGGTGCCAGAGTGGTCTCCTTCTCGACTTCCTGCGCGACGTCGACGCCGACACCATCTATCTCGTGGGCGACATGGTCGATGCATGGCGGCTGAAGCAGGGCTGGTACTGGCCGCAGGAGCATAACGACGTCGTCCAGAAGCTCCTCCGCAAAGTGCGCAAGCACATCCGGGTCATCTACATCCCAGGAAACCACGACGAGTTCCTGAAGGATTATCTCGGCATCCATTTCGGCGGTGTCGAGGTCGCCGAGAGCGCGATCCATACGGGCGTGGACGGACAACGCTACCTGGTGGTGCACGGGGACGCCTTCGACCTTGTGGTGCGACACGCGAAGTGGCTCGCGCTGCTCGGGGATTGGGCCTACGACGCGGCGCTCTCGCTGAACACCTACGTCAACGTCGCCCGGCGACGTCTCGGGCTTCCCTACTGGTCGCTGTCCCAATGGGCGAAGCTCAAGGTGAAGGGCGCCGTCAACTTCATCGGCCATTACGAGGACGCCCTCGTGACCGAGGCGAAGCGGCACGGGGTCCAGGGCATCATCTGCGGCCACATCCACCACGCCGCGATCCACGACCATCTCGGCATCCGCTATATGAATTGCGGCGACTGGGTCGAGAGCTGCACCGCTCTGGTCGAGACCTACGAGGGCGCGTTCGAGATCCTCCGCTGGACGGCCGAGACCGGAGCGCCCGAACCCGCGCCAACCCGGTCGGTGGAGGCCGCCGCGGCGTGACGGGGCCTGATGCTCAGTGGCCCATGGCCTGCTTCACCGTCTCGACCAACTGCTTCAAGCCGAATGGCTTCGGCAGGAACGCGAAAGTCTCCCCCTCCGGCAGGTGCTTGGCGAAGGCATCCTCGGCGTAGCCGGACACGAACACGAATTTCAGCTCCGGATAGCGCTTGCGAAGCTCGCCGAGCAGCGTCGGGCCATCCATCTCGGGCATCACCACGTCCGACACGACGAGGTCGACCGTTCGCTCGGTCTTCTCAATCACCTCGATGGCCTCGACCCCGGAGGCGGCCTCGAGCACCGTGTAGCCGCGCGCGGTGAGCGCCCGGCTGTTCACGGCCCGCACCGCGTCCTCGTCCTCGACGAGGAGGATCGTGCCCTGGCCGGTCATGTCGGCGGCGCGCGCCTTCGGGGCGGCCGCCTCCGGCTTTGCGTCCACCTCGGGTTCGGCGACGTGCCGCGGCAGGTAGATGGAGAAGGTCGTCCCGTGCCCGACGACGGAATCGACGTAGATGAAGCCGCCTGATTGCTTGACGATGCCGAACACGGTCGAGAGGCCGAGCCCGGTGCCCTTGCCGAGCTCCTTCGTCGTGAAGAAGGGCTCGAAGATCTTGTCGAGGATGTCGGCCGGGATCCCGATGCCGGTATCCCCGACCGCGATCTTCACATAATCGGCGGCCGGCATTCCGGCGAGGTCGAGGCGACGCACCTCCGCCTCGTCGACATTGGCCGTGGAAATCGCGACGGTTCCGCCATCCGGCATGGCGTCCCGCGCATTCACCGCGAGATTGATCACCACCTGTTCGAGCTGGTTCACGTCCGCCTTGACGAACCAGAGGTCGCGCCCCTGCCGCACGTCGAGCTGAACGCGCTCGCCGAGAAGCCGCTTCAGCAGCAGCGAAAGGTCGGACAAGGCGTCGCCGAGGCGCACCACCTCCGGCCGGAGCGTCTGCCGACGCGAGAAGGCGAGCAGCTGGCGCACCAGGCTCGCGGCCCGGTTGGCGTTCTGCTTGATCTGCATGATGTCCTGGAAGGACGGGTCGTTCGGCCGGTGGCTGGCGAGCAGGAGATCCGAGTAGCCGATGATGGCCTGCAGCACGTTGTTGAAGTCGTGCGCGACACCTCCCGCGAGCTGCCCGACGGCCTGCATCTTCTGCGCCTGAGCGAATTGCAGCTCGAGCTGGCGCTGCTCCGTCGTGTCGAGCGCGTAGACGATCGCGCTCTCGCGGTCGGCGCCGGCGGCCGGATCGGCCGACGCTGCCGGGTCGGCGTCGGAGACGGGCGAGAGCCAGAGCCGCGCCTGCCGGCTTCCCTCGACCGCGAGCCCCACATCGATCGGCGCGCTTTCCGCCTGGCCGGCGGAAGCGGCCGCGACCGCGCCCTCAAGCCGGGACCGATCGCCCGCGACCACGAAATCCAGGACGGCGGGACCCGCGCCGGCGCCCGTCCGCGAGCGTGAGCCGAACAGCCGCAGGAAGGACGGATTCGAGCGGACGATCCGATGGGAGCGATCGAGTGTCGCGATTGCGAGTGGGGTCGAGTTGAAGAACCGCGCGAAGCGAACCTCGGCCGCCCGCTGCCCCTCGCCGACGCTCTCGCCCGGCGAGCGGTTCAGCACGAGGGTGCGGGACGGGCCGGCCTTGCCGTCGGTCCCGAACGCGATGCGATGGTGCAGCCGCACCGGCAGGGGCTGCCCGCCCCGCCGGCTGAAATCGAGGTCGAGGGTCTCCGTCCGGGCCTCGCCCGGACGACCGTCCAGGGACGTCAGCATGGCGACGGCGGAGCCCGGCACGATGTCTGACAGCTTGAGGCCGCCGGACCCGACCTTGGCGAGGTCGTGGTCGAGCCAGGCCGCGAGTGTCGCGTTCATGTACACGATGGCGGCGTCCGGGCTGATCGACAGGAAGCCCGCGGGAGCGTGGTCAAGGTAGTCGATCGCGTGCTGCAGCTCCTGGAAGACGTTCTCCTGGCGCTCGCGCTCGTGGGTCACGTCGGCGACGCTCCACAAGGCCGCCATTCGCGTCGACGCTAAGGTGATCGGCCGGACCTTGACCCGGTACCAGCCGAAGTCGCGGCCGCCTTCCAGCGGGGGGGACAGACGTAGCTCCTCGCCGCCGGTGCGGCCCTCCCGGGCTGCCTGGGCGAGGCGGTACACGGATTCCGAGATCTCCGGCCCGCCCGTGAACAAACGCTCCGGCGCGCGCAGATCCGACGTTCCTTCCGCCCCGGACAAGGCGAGGTAGCGCTCGTTCGCGTAGACGATGCGGCCCTTGTCGTCGGCCACAATGAGGCCCGCCTCCGCGCTGTCGGCGATCACCTTGGTGAGATCGTTGCGGGACGCCGAGCCGCCGAACCGCAAGGCCCCGACCGCAAGCGCGAAGACGAAGAACACGCCCGCCATCGCGAGAAGCGCCAGCAAGGCCAGGATGAGCGGCTGCGCGCGCTCCCCGGACAGGAGGCCGACGCCCGCGAAGGCCGCCACGAGCCCGCCCGCGAGCGCGAGCAACAGCCCGACATGCCCGGGCCGATCCGATCGGTCGATTGCAGCGCTCATAGCGCTCCTGACCTCAGCCATCTGCCTCACCGCTCGCTGCCCGCATGCCGTCGTTACGATGCGGGCCGCTTCAGCCGCAAGACGAAGCCGATCACCTCGGCCACCGCCCGGTAATGCTCCACCGGGATTTCGGCATCTATCTCCACAGCCGCGTGCAACGCCCGAGCGAGCGGGGGGTTCTCGACCGTCGGGACGCGGTGCTCCTCCGCGACTACCCTGATTCGGAGCGCCAGGCCGCGACGCCCTTGGCGACGCAAAGGAGCGCCGCCATTCCGGCCTTGCCGGAGGCCGCCGCCATCGCCTGCGCCTCCGCCTTCCGGCCGCTCTCCCCGACCCCATTCTCGGCCAGGACCTTCTGGCGAGCCTGGCATCCCCGGCCCGACGCGAGGGCGCCGCAGACCCGGCAGAACTTGCCGCCCGTATGGTTAACGGCGAGCTAAGCCGCTGGCCTGAAAAGGCCGTTCGTTCCACCGCCTCGCGCGCCGAGCCGCAGGTGTCCATCCGGCCCTGGCCGGCCCGCGACACCCCTGGAGAAACGTGCTAACGCGTCGGACGGTCTCGCCGTCCCGGACTTCCCTGGACGGGGTACACGCATGGCGCGACCGCGCCGCTAGTCGAGAGAGCCGCGTCTTGCCCGTCTCCATCCCAGGCCTCGAGAACCTGTCGCCGGCGATCAAGTACGTGATCGCGTTCGCGATCATCTTCGTCCTGTTGGCGTTGTTCGCCCTCATCCTGCGGCGGCTCACGGGCGGCCGCATGTCGATGACGAGCGAGCGCGGCCGCGCCCGCCAGCCCCGCCTCGGGATCGTGGACGTCTACGATCTTGACCGGCAGCGCCAGCTTATCCTTCTCCGGCGCGACAACGTCGAGCATCTCCTGCTCGTCGGCGGCCCGAACGACGTCGTGGTGGAGACGAACATCGTCCGGGTGCCTGGCGCCCGCCTGCCAAGCGCGGCCTCAGAGGCCGGCGAGCGGATCGAGCCGGGACCGGACCGCAACGTCGAGATCGCCCCGGTGCGGCCGGTCGTCGAGCCCGGTCTCGGCCGTGGCGGCGGGCGGGCTCGGGACAACGTGGTCGGCGCCCATCTCGGGGCGTCGGAGGCTCTGGCCGCGATCGCGGGACCTGCGTCGGACACGTCGCGCGAGCCGCTCCTGAAGCCGACCCGAGTGAGCGCGGCTCCGCAGCCCGCGGGGGCACAGGCTCAGCGCCCGCAATCTCCCCCTCCGCGCGCGGGGACACCGCAGCCGAACGGCGGCGACCGCCCCGGCATGGCCGACATGGCGAGGCAGCTGGAGGTCGCTTTGCGGGGACCGCCGGTCCCGTCCATGCGGCCGCCTCCAGACGCTCCACGGCCGGCTCCGGATCAGCCGCCCCGCGCTGGTCCGGATGCTCCGCGTCCCCGTCCGGCGCCGGAGCCGGGCCCGGCTCCTACCGCCGCGCCGGCGTTTCGCCCCCGGCCTCCGGAACCCGCCCCGAAGGCCGCGCTGCCGGCTCCGCCTCGGCCAGAGCCTGCTCCGCGACCCCCGGCTTCGCCGGCGCAACCGACGCCGCCGCCTGCCGCCCCACAGCCCGCGCCGCCCTCGCCCTCGCCCCCACCCGCACAGGCCGCGTCGCCCCCGGCCCCGACGCCACCAGGACCTGTTCCGCCACCCGCGCCCGCAGCATCCCCGGCCACCATCGCGGCCCCGGCATCTCCCCCGAAGCCGGACCCGTTCTCGATCGAGGACATTGAGGCCGAGTTCGCCCGGCTGCTCGGCCGGCCGCTCGACAAGAAGGAGTAAGGCCGGGAGGCGGACGCACGCGTCTCCCACCGCCTGGAGGCGGGCAGGCATCGGCTTGCGCGTGAGCCACGCGGGCTTCACGGTGCCGGACGGGATCCGTGACCCGCAAGGAGGAGCTGACCAGCAGCGTGGCCGCCGTCGTGACGCAGCTGCTGCCGAACGGGAGCCTCGTGGTCGAGGGCAAGCAGGAAATCCGGGTGAATTTCGAGGTGCGCGAGCTGATCGTCGCAGGCATCATCGGCCGGAGGACATCCAGAACGACAACACCGTCGACTCGGCCAAGATCGCCGAGGCCCGCATCGCCTATGGCGGACGCGGCCAGATCACGGACGTCCAGCAGCCGCGCTACGGCCAGCAGGTCATGGACATCGTCCTGCCCTTCTAGATCCACCCCCTCCGCGAGACGCCGGCACGCTCCCCACGTTCGCCGACGTCTCAGGCGCGGCCCCGGCGCTCCCGCCGGGGCCGCTTCGTCTTCGTCGAAGCCGTCAGGCCACAAGATCGCGCACGGTTTTGGGGTCAGAACCACGCGAACGCGGGCCCCAAGGGCCGGCCACGTTGTGGAAAGGGCGGATTTCGGGCATTTCTATCGCATCAGGGGTCTGCTGTTTGAGCGCCCTCCCGGCTCAGGTTCAGGCAATGGCTCTCGACGTTCCGACATGACGGCGATCGCCACTCGCGCCGGGCATGCGTCCGCACCGCCGCGGTCGCTCCCCACGCTCGGTCTCTCCGGCCGCCTGATCCTGCTCACGATGTCGTTCGTGATGCTGATCCAGATCGTCGTCTACATCCCGTCGGGCGTAGCTTTCCTGAGAGCTTGGCTCAGCGACCGCGTGATGGGCGCGCAGATGATCGCGCTCGCCCTGTCGGCGACCCCGGCCGAGGCTCGCTCGACCGAGCTCGAACGGAGGCTCCTCGCCGGGGTGCAGGGTTCGCAGGCGATTGGCATCCGGGGATCGGGCACCGGCTGGCTTCTCGCCGCGCCCGGCGATCAGCCGCCGACCGCCCGGCGCGAGATCGATCTCAGGACGCCGTCCTGGTGGCGGGCCCTTCGGGGTCTCTGGCGCATGCTGTTCCTGGCCCCTCAAGCCCCGGTGCGCATCATCGGCCCAGGTGTGCCTGGCATCGCCGACGTGGAGTGGGTGGAGCTACTCGTGGATGACGCGCCCCTGAAGCACGCCGTCCTGGACTACACGCGCAACTTCCTCGTCGTGTCGGTGATCGTCTCGGCCAGCACCGGCGCGCTTCTCTACCTGGCGCTTTATCTCCTGGTGGTGCGGCCAGTTCGCCGCCTGTCGAGCAACATCGCCGATTTCGCGGTGAATCCTGAGGATGCCGGGCGCATCATCAGGCCCTCGGGCCGGAGAGACGAGATCGGCCGGGCCGAAGAGGCTCTCGCCCGGATGGAGACCGCGCTCGCGGGCGAGCTGCGCTCGAAGCGCCACCTCGCCGACCTCGGGCTCGCGGTGAGCAAGATCAATCACGAGCTGCGCAACATGCTTACGACGGCGCAGCTGCTGGGCGACCGGCTCGGCGAGGTCGAGGATCCGACCGTGCGGCGCGTTGCGCCCAGGCTCGTCCGAACCCTGGCGCGGGCCATCGAGTTCTGCGGCGCGACGCTGGCCTACGGCCGGGCGAGCGAGCCCGCGCCGCGCCGTCGGCTTGTCGCTCTGAAGCCGCTCGTCGAGGAGCAGGTCGACGTGGCCGCTCTCGCGGACGGGATCACGGTGACGGTGACGATCCGGATGCCCGACGGGCTGACGGTCGATGCCGATCCGGACCAGCTTGCCCGCGTGCTCCTGAACGTGATGCGCAACTCGGTCGAAGCGCTGTCGCGGGCCAAGACGGCAGCAGCCGCAATCGTGATCTCGGGAGAGCGAGATCGCGGGCGGGTGCTGATCCGGGTCGCGGACAATGGGCCGGGGATCCCCGAGCGGATCCGAGGGCGCCTGTTCAACGCCTTCCAGGCTTCCGAGCGTTCGGGCGGAACGGGTCTCGGCCTGCCGGTCGCGGAGGAGCTGGTCCGGCTCCACGGCGGATCGATCGTCCTCGACGAAACTGTCACGGGTGCGACGTTCCTGGTCACCATTCCCGACAGCCAGGATCGCACCTGAGACCGGCCGCTTCCGGCAGGCACGAGGCTGACGGCAGCCGCGCCGCGACTTGCAACTGCGCGGCCCTCGCCCTATCAGACCTGCCTCGCACGGGCGGTGGGCCGTTCGCTGCGTTTCGCGCCCGTAGCTCAGCTGGATAGAGCACCAGACTACGAATCTGGGGGTCGGACGTTCGAATCGTTCCGGGCGCGCCATTTCCGTCCAGGCCCTTGTCGTGCACCGGTCGCCCGGAGTGTCCCCTCTCTCCTCGGCGGCGGACGTTCACAGCATCAGGACGGCACCGACTACAATCGCGATCGGCACTGAGAGTCGATGTAGAGCGCCAACGCTGGCGCCCGGGCCGGGGCTCGCGTTCCTCAACTCCCGATGCTTCGCCCGCTCCGTGAGACGGCGGGTCAAGGCTGTTCACGGCTTGTTCTTGACCGGTTCGGGCGATTATGCACTTTGCAAACCGGACGTGATGGTGTAGGTTCATGACCATCGGAGTTCGGTCATGTCGGTTCTCTCTCGCCCCCACTTTCACAACGAAGAAGCGGCCTTCGCTTTCCTAGAGGAGGCCCTGTGGCCGGCCGGTCCGGTGTGCTGCCATTGCGGCGTCATCGGCAACGCGAGCCGCATCAAAGCGAACCCCGAGAAGCGAGTCCGCTATGGCCTCCACAAATGTCGCGACTGCGGCAAGCAGTTCACCGTGAAGATCGGCACCGTCTTCGAGCATGCCCGCATTCCGCTTCACAAGATGCTACAGGCCGTCCACCTGATTTGCTCGTCTAAGAAGGGCATCAGCTCGCATCAGCTCCACCGCATTCTAGAGGTCACGTACAAGACGGCGTGGTTCCTCTCGCACCGCATCCGCGAGGCGATGAAGGACGGCACCCTTGGCCCGCTCGGCTCCGGCGGCGGCACCGTTGAGGTGGACGAGACGCGAGTGACCGCTGGCGCGCTTCGGCTGGCCTTCAAGCCGGCCGATGAACATCCGGGCGAACGTCTCTCAGACGGCTCACATCCGGACGGATGAAGGCCGCTGGTATCTCGGCCTCGCCCGCGACTTCGCCAGCCACGAGACGGTCAACCACAGCATCAAGGAATACGGCCGGGGCGAGGTCCACACCAACACCGTCGAGGGCTCGTTCTCGATCTTCAAGCGCGGCATGAAGGGCGTGTACCAGCATTGCTCGGAGAAGCACCTTCACCGGTATCTGGCGGAGTTCGAGTTCCGGTACTCGAACCGGGTCGCGCTCGGGATCGGAGACGTGGCCCGCGCGGATCGGGCGTTGAAGGGTATCGTCGGGAAGCGCCTCACGTATCGAACAGCTGCTTAGCGAAGGCGGGGAGAGAATATCCCGTCGGGCGGTAGTTCGGGATCGTAAGCGGTCCCGAACTTAAGGTCGCGAGGCCAGTAGCCAAATTTCTCGATGTGCACAAAGTCGTGATTATGACGCCAAAGGATTGTCCCTAGATTCTTTGCCTTATCCTTTCCGCTCAGGTGGAAGCCTTTCTCTTCGATTGCTCTCACCAGAGCGCCGCGCTTGAGTGGGCGCCCTCGCTCCAAAAGAACTTCTCTCGCGATCGAGGAGACTTCGCCCGGAGTGAAGGCGACGCGCCGCTGTGGCGATTCGTGTTGCGTATTGTGACTCTGCGAGCCACCACTCTGGCTGGTGTCCCCAAGCAGTTTCTCGGCGTCGTTGATCGCCAAAAGGGTGCGATTGAGGCGATCAAGCTCAGCCGTCAGCTCTGCACGCCGACGATGGAGACTTTCGCGAAGGTCTTTGAAATCAGCCATATAGACGCCGGCCGGGTACACCGCGAGGAAATCCGCACGGGAGAGTGCGCCCAGACCACCCATGTCGTCACGCTCCGACCCGAAACATGGTTAACGGATTCCTTTTTCCGCCTCAACTGTGCACGAACACCCAGAGGCACCCTTGAACTCACTCACGTGAGTCGGTAGCTTGTCGTTTAGGGCTATTGTCGCCCGGATGGAGAGGTGGACGTGACACCGGTTTAGCCCCCACTCGGACAAGCCGCCGACGGGCTTGGGGGAGACTAAGAAACGAAGAAGGCCGGCACCCTGATGGAACAGGGAGCCAGCCTTCGGAGGCAGCAGCAACCGGGCGACTAGCGGCCGATCAATGCGTCACAACCGATGCTGAGATTCGCACGTTAGTCGCTCACCCTGCAACCCCCTTTTTGGGAAAGGGTGAATGCGATGGTGTGGGTGAACCCCTATCGTCGTTGGCGGTTCGGCTCGCTCGAACACGTCTGCGGTCACTTCCGGTCGTTTCCGATCTAGACGGCTAGGCCGTTCCCGATTCACGTACTGGACGCCGCCGGGGCAACTCGGCGGCGATTTGCGTTCTAGGCCGCCGCGCGCCAGATTCAGCCGGCATCGGATCACGACTATGTCTAAGACACCCGCAAAGCCGGCTGACCCTGGCCTCTCTCAACTCGACAAGTTCAAAGCCGCCGCTCGCGAGATCGGGACGGACGACGACCCGGAACGGTTTAAGGACCGCGTGCGGACGATCGGGAGCGCGAAGCCGATGCCTATGAGAAAAGATACCGCCAAACCCGTTCGCCCACGAGGTAGAGAGTAGCGACGCTAACCCATCGGTAGATGCCGCTCTCAAACCTCAGCTCGTCAACTTCGACCTGCAACTTGGCGATTATGTCCTGGAGCCGCTTGGACAGCCGGTCGTAGTCGACGGGCTCATCCACGCGTCGGATCGCTGCGCCGAAGTCCTGAAACCGCTTCTCAATCTCGTTATTCATGCCAAGCTCTCCGGTAGGCACCGGAGACTAGCTAACGGGGACTGGTTTGCAAAGTGTATAATCGCCCCGGTTCGGAGACGTCACTACAGTGACCTCCACGGCTCCGGAACTCCGTCCATGGTCACACGCGTTTCCACCGTCGCCTTCGAGGGCATCGAAGGGCGCGCCGTGGACGTGCAGGTGCAGATCTCGCACGGGACCGTCGCCTTCGTGCTGGTCGGCCTTCCCGACAAGGCCGTCGGGGAATCGAAGGAACGGGTGCGCTCGGCGCTGCTCGCCTCCGGGCTGGCTCTGCCCGCCAAGCGCATCACCGTGAATCTCGCGCCGGCGGATCTGCCCAAGCAGGGATCGCATTACGACTTGCCGATCGCGCTCGGCGTCATGGCCGCGATCGGCGCCATCCCGTCGGATGCGCTCGCCGGCTATACCGTCCTCGGCGAGCTCGCGCTCGACGGCTCGATCACGGCGGTGGCGGGCGTGCTGCCGGCCGCGATCGCGGCGAACGGCCGAGGCCAGGGCCTGATCTGCCCGGCCCCCTGCGGGCCGGAGGCCGCCTGGGCTTCGCGGGACATCGAGATCCTGGCGCCGCGCTCCCTCATCCAGCTCGCCAACCACTTCAAGGGCGACCAGGTGATGGCGCGGCCCGAGCCCGCCGTGGCGCCATCCTCCGGCGCCTTGCCGGACCTGCGCGACATCAAGGGCCAGGAGAGCGCCAAGCGTACGCTCGAGATCGCCGCGGCCGGAGGTCACAACCTCTTGATGTCCGGCCCTCCGGGCGCCGGCAAGTCGATGCTCGCGTCCCGGCTGCCCTCCATCCTGCCGCCGCTCGGGCCGCGCGAGCTCCTCGAGCTGTCGATGATCCAGTCGGTCGCGGGCCTCCTCGCGGAGGGCGCTCTGTCGAGCCGGCGTCCGTTCCGGGCCCCTCACCACTCCGCCTCCATGGCGGCCCTGGTCGGCGGCGGCGTCAACGCGCGGCCGGGTGAGATCTCGCTCGCTCATCACGGGGTGCTGTTCCTCGATGAGTTGCCCGAGTTCCAGCCTGGCGTGTTGACGCTTTGCGTCAGCCGCTCGAAACCGGCCAGGTGATGATCGCACGCGCCAACCACCGCACCGTCTATCCGGCCCGATTCCAGCTCGTGGCCGCCATGAATCCTTGCCGCTGCGGCCACGCCACCGAGCCGGGCTATGCCTGCCGGCGGCAGCCGAACGACCGCTGCATGGCGCAATATGCGTCGCGCATCTCGGGCCCGCTGCTCGACCGCATCGACCTCGCGATCGAAGTGCCGGCCGTCACCGCGGCCGACCTCATCCTGCCGCCGCCCACCGAGGGTTCGGCCGAGGTCGCGGCCCGGGTGGCGCGGGCGCGGGAGATCGGAGCCCGCCGGTATGAGGCCCTCGGCCTCGACGGGGTGACGAGCAATGCCGCGTGTCCGAGCGCAGCCCTGGAGGAGGTGGCGAAGCCCGACGAGGACGGGTTGCGCCTGGTTCGCGAAGCCGCCGACGCGATGCGGCTCTCGGCCCGCGGCTTCCACCGCATCCTGAAGGTGGCCCGCACGCTCGCCGATCTCGATGGCGAGCGGTTGGTCAGGCGAATCCATCTGGCCGAGGCCATTTCGTATCGGTCGCATCTCGACCGGCGTCCGGTCCCTGCCTGAACCGCGTTGCGGCATGTCGGAACCCGGCTCGTCGGCCGGATTTGGGGACCATGCTCCTCGTGCAAACTAGGCTCGCGCCGAGCCGCATCCACGGCGTCGGCGTCATGGCGGTCGACGCGATCCCGTCGGGCGAGCCGATCTGGCGCTTCGCGCCCGGCCTCGACCTCGTCCTGCCTCAATCGGAGATAAGCGCGCTACCGGGCGCCTTTCGGGCTTATCTCGACACTTACGCGTACACGCCGCCTGAATTCCCGGACAGCTTCGTTCTGTCCTGCGACCACGCCAAGTTCCTGAACCACTCGGAAGACCCGAACACCGTCAATCGGGGCCGCGAGACGTTCGCCTGGCGGGACATCGCGGAGGGTGAGGAGATCACGTGCGACTACCGCACGTTTGTCGTAGGCTGGACGGGGTTCGACTGACCGCGCCGCTGTCCGTCCTCGCCGGCTCTGTGTGAGGGGACGGAAGAAACGCGGCGCTTTCCTGATTTGTTCCATTCCGCTACGATCGCCTGAGGCAGCCCTCTTCGAGGAAGCGGATGGCGACGCTTCGGGTCGGGTCGCGCGTGTCGGACGACAATCCCACGGCCGCGTTCGGGGGCTGGGTCGGGAGGTTGCGCGCCAGCCGTCCTCTCCAGGTGGTCCTGGTGGCGGGCCTCCTCATCTTCGCCGCCGTGATCGTCGGCACCATCCTGCTCGTCCAGGAGCTCAGATCGCGCGAGATGGCCGACGCCCGCCGGGGGCTCATGAACCTGAATGCCGTCCTGACGGAGGGCACTGGACGCGCCCTCCAGAGCGTCGATCTCGTTCTCAGGAGCATCGTCGAGGAGCTGAAGGCCGACGGGGTGACCGCCTCGGATGAGTATCGGCGCCTGAAATCCGGCGGCGACACCCACGAGAGGCTGCGGGCCAAGATCTCGGGACTGCCGCAACTGAGCGCGATCAGTCTCGTCGGAGCCGACGGGAAGCTGATCAACTTCTCCCGCGTCTTCCCGGTGGCGGCCATCGACCTCTCCGATCGCGACCACTTCATCGCGTTGCGGGACACGACGGTGCCGGAACCCTTTGTCAGCGCGCCGGTCCAGAACCGGGGAACGAGCGAGTGGACCGTCTACGTGGCGCGGCGCGTCGTCGGACCCTCCGGCGCGTTCGCCGGCATCGTCTACGGGGCGCTCGAGTTGCGCTATTTCGAGGAGTTCTACGCCTCGCTGGACCTCGGCCATGACAGCTCGATCAGCATCTGGCATGCGAACCGGACGTTGCTCCTCCGGCATCCCAGATTTGAGCGTGTCGGTCAGCGTTTCGACACCCCCGCGTTCCACGGCCTGACGCCCGCCAGCCCGCCGCTCATCTACGAGAACCCGGTCGGGATCGACGGACAGAGCCGCCTGGTCGCGCGACGCGTCCTGCCGGATTTCCCGATCGTGGTGGCGACCTCGCGCACGGTGGAGGACGCACTCGCCGAGTGGCGTCGTCTCGCCATCGTGTTCGGGGTCGCGGGAGCGCTCGTGGCGGCCGCCATCGTCGCCGTCATGGGGGCGCTGGCGCAGCAATTCGCCGCCTACGAAGAGGTGGGCCGGGCCGTGCGCGACAAGGCGGCGGCCGTGCAGGGCCGGGCCGATGCGGAAGCGCAGCTTCGCCAGTCGCAGAAGCTGGAGGTCATGGGCCAGCTCACCTCGGGTGTGGCGCACGACTTCAACAATCTCATCACGATCGTGATCGGCAACTTGGACCTCCTCGCACGACGGCTCCCGGCCGACCTGTCCGGATTGCGACGCCACGTCGAGGGGGCGCGGGGCGGCGCGGAGCGGGCTGCGGCCTTGACCCGAAGGCTCCTCGCCTTCTCCCGGCGGCAGGCGCTCGAGCCGACCATCCTCGACGTCAACGAGCTCGTGCGCGGCCTGTCGGACCTGCTCGGCCAGACGCTTGGCGAGAACATGACGCTGAGGCTCGACCTCGCGCCGGAGCTCGACCGCATCTTCGCCGATCCGAACCAGCTGGAGGCCGCCCTTCTCAACCTCGTGGTCAACGCGCGCGACGCCATGCCGAGCGGCGGCACGGTGACAGTGGAGACGCGCAATCACGATGCCGCGCCGGACGAGGCCGGATCGGACCGGCAATTCGTCCGCCTAACCGTGGCGGATACCGGGTTCGGCATGTCGCCGGAGGTGATGAGCCGGGCCTTCGAGCCGTTCTTTACCACCAAGGAGCCGGGCGTCGGGACGGGCCTTGGGCTGGCCCAGGTCTACGGCTTCGTCAGGCAATCCGAGGGCGACGTGGCGATCGAGAGCACGGAAGGGGCCGGCACCCGCATCACCCTGCGTCTGCCCCGGGTCGGAGATCCTGCATGACCGCCATCCGGCCGCGCCGCAGCGTCCTCTACATGCCGGGCTCGAACGAGCGCGCGATCGCCAAGGCCCGGACCTTGCCGGCCGATGCGGTCATCCTCGACCTCGAGGATTCCGTAGCGCCGGACGCGAAGGAGGCCGCGCGACAGGTCGCGGCAGGCGCTTTGCGAGTTGGCGGCTTCGGCTCCCGCGAGGTCGTGATCCGGGTCAACGGACCTGGCACGCCCTGGGCGGCCGACGACCTCGCGGCCGCGATCGAGGCCGGGCCGGACGCGATCCTCCTGCCCAAAGTATCCGATCCGGACGCGATCGCGGCCGTGGAGGCCATGCTTGCGGCCCACAATGCGCCGGAGCACTTGCGGGTCTGGGCCATGATCGAGACCCCGCTCGCGATCCTGCGTCTCGACGCCCTCGCGGCCGCCGCCGGCCGGGAGGGGTCTCGCCTCGCCTGCTTCGTGCTTGGCACGAACGACCTCGCCAAGGACACCCGCACCCGCATGGTGCCGGGGCGCTGGCCGATGCTGCCCTGGCTCGCGACCGCGGTCGCGGCCGCGCGGGCGCACGGGCTCGACGTGCTCGACGGCGTGTTCAACGATCTCGGCGACGCGGCGGGTTTCCGGGCCGAGTGCGAGCAGGGCCGCGATCTCGGCTTCGACGGCAAGACGCTGATCCATCCGGGCCAGGTCGCGGCCGCGAACGAGGCCTTCGCGCCGGCCCCGGCCGAGGTCGCGGCGGCGCGCGCCGTTCTTGCGGCCTTCGAGCGGCCGGAGAATGCCGGCCGGGGCGTGATCTCCCTCGACGGCCGCATGGTCGAGCGGCTCCACGCCGAGATGGCGGCCCGAACGGTCGCGCTCGCGGACGCGATCGCGGCGCGGGGCTGACCGACACGCCGAGCCTTCCCGCGCGGGTCCCCGGGCCGGCGGCGGAGAGGCGGAGCTGGCGACCCGCCGCCCTCAGCCCCCCACGTTGTAACCGGCGAGCGCCGCCATGCGGACGAGGTCGACGTCCGTCGAACCGAGGGAGACGATCTGGACCGGCTTGTCGAGCCCGACAATGAGGGGGCCGATTACGGTTGCGCCGCCGAGCTCCTGCATCATCCGGGTCGAGATCGAGGCCGAGTGGAAGGCCGGCATGACGAGCACGTTCGCGGGCCCGGTGAGGCGGCAGAATGGGTAGGCGGCCATCAGGTCGCGGTTCAGCGCAACATCCGCGGCCATGTCGCCGTCATATTCGAAATCGACCCGCATCCCGTCCAGGATCTTCACGGCCTCGCGCACGTGGCGCGAGCGCTCGCCCTCCGGATGGCCGAAGGTCGAGAAGGCGAGAAGCGCGAGGCGCGGCTCCATGCCGAGCCGGCGCGCCGCGCCCGCCGCCTCCATGGCGATCTCGGCCAGAGCGGCTGCGTCCGGCATGTCGGTCACGGCCGTGTCGGCGACCAGCACCGTGCGGTCGCGCGTCAGACAGAGCGAGACGCCGATGACCCGGTGGCCGGGCTTCTGGCCGATGACCCGACGCACGTCCTCCAGCGCCACCGAGAAGTTCCGGGTCACGCCCGTCACCATGGCGTCGGCGTCGCCGTTATCCACCATGGCGGCCGCGAAATGGTTGCGGTCCTGGTTGATGAGGCGCTGGCAATCCCGGAACAGGAACCCCTTCCGCTGCAGCTTCGCGTACAGGTATTGCGCGTAGGCGGCGTTGCGGTGCGACAGCCGGGCGTTGTGGATCTCGATGCCGCTGCGGCTGCCGAGGTCGATTCCGGCCGCTTCGGCGTTCGCCCGGACCGCCTCCTCGCGCCCGACCAGGATCGCGGTCCCGAGCCCCTGGTTCACGAAGCCCATCGCGGCTCGGATGACCTGCTCCTCCTCGCCCTCGGCGAAGACCACGCGCTTCGGGTACTTGCGGACCCGCTCGAAGACCCGGGCGAGCACGCCCGCGGTTGGGTCGCGGCGGGCCTGCAGCTCCGCCTCGTAGCCGGGCGGAAGCGCGCGGCCCGCGACCCCCGATTCCACCGCGGCCTTGGCGACGGCCGGCGGGATCGTCGAGATCAGCCGCGGGTCGAACGGAACCGGGATGATGTACTCGCGCCCGAAACGCGGCCGCGAGCCCTGATAGGCGGCCGCGACCTCGTCCGGCACGTCCTCGCGGGCGAGCTCGGCCAAGGCCCACACGGCCGCGATCTTCATCTCCATGTTGATCGTCGAGGCCCGCACGTCGAGCGCGCCCCGGAAGATGTAGGGGAAGCCCAAAACGTTGTTCACCTGGTTCGGGTAATCCGAGCGCCCGGTCGCCATGATGGCGTCGTCCCGGATCAGGGCGACCTCCTCGGGGGTGATCTCGGGGTCGGGGTTGGCCATCGCGAAGATGATCGGGTTCGCGGCCATCGAGCGGATCATGTCGGGCGTGAAGGCGCCCTTGGCCGAGAGCCCGAACACGGCGTCCGCACCCTCCAGGGCGTCCGCCAGCGTGCGGGCGGAGGTCTCGACCGCGTGCCCGGACTTCCACTGGTTCATGCCCTGGCTGCGGCCCCGATAGACCACGCCCTTCGTGTCGCACAGGATGACGTTGCTCGACGGGAACCCCATCGCCTTCAGGAGCTCCACGGACGCGATCCCGGCCGCGCCGGCGCCGTTGATCACGAGCTTCGCGGCCTTCATGTCGCGGCCGGTCAGATGGAAGGCGTTGACGAGGCCGGCGGCCGAGATGATGGCCGTGCCGTGCTGGTCGTCGTGGAAGACCGGGATCGGCATCAGCTCCTTCAGCCGCTCCTCGATGATGAAGCATTCCGGGGCCTTGATGTCCTCAAGGTTGATGCCGCCGAAGCAGGGATGGAGGTAGCGCACGCAGTTGATGACGGCCTCGGCATCCTCCGTGTCGACCTCGAGGTCGAAGGCGTCGATATCGGCGAAGCGCTTGAACAGCACCGCCTTGCCTTCCATCACGGGCTTCGAGGCGAGCGCGCCGCGGTTGCCAAGACCCAAGATCGCGGTGCCGTTCGAGATCACCGCCACCATGTTTCCCTTGGTGGTGTACTCGTAGGCGAGCTCTGGCCGCTCCGCGATGGCGAGAACCGGCACGGCGACGCCCGGAGAATAGGCAAGCGACAGGTCGCGCTGCGTCGCCATCGGCTTCGTGGCCATCACCTCCAGCTTGCCCGGCCGGGCGCCCTGATGGAATTGCAGCGCCTCCTGGTCGGTGAAGGTGGGGCGCTTGCCCCGGATCGGGGTTTGGTCGTTCATGAATGGCTGGCCCAGCGTGTCCTCGGCTGGACCGTAGGGAGGGCCGGGCGCGGGCTCAAGGCGGATTCGGCGGCGACATAGGCCGCGCTCCGGCGCGCGGCATGGCCCCTGATACGCCGCGCGACGCCGGCAGGGGAACGTTCTCCCCGCGCCTCCGTTCTGCTCAATGCAAAGGCGCTCTGCGCGTCTCGCGCGCAATCTCGATCGGTCGTCGTGCCGGGGCGGCGGAGATGACCCGGCCGTGACGGTCACGTGCGTGTCGGCCGCCTTTTGCCATGAACCAACGGAGATCCACCATGCGCCTCAAGTTCCCCCTCGCGGCCGTCGCCGTGCTCCTTGCGGGCTCGGCGTTCGCTCAGACGACGACCCCGTCCCCGTCCACCGCCCCCACCGCTCCTCCGGCAAGCCGCGGCCCGGCGGGCGTTCCCGCGCCGGCATCGCCCGGCACCGGCAGCCCGACCGGCTCCTCCAACCCGGCCGTCAGCACTGGCGGAAACGCGCCTTCCAGCGTGAACGCGTCCGGAACCGCCACGCTCGTGGCGATGTCGGCGCTCGAGAAGGGCGCGAACAGCTTCACCGAGGGCCAGGTGCGCACCCGCCTCGAAGGCGCGGGCTTCACCAACGTCACCGAACTCGCCAAGGACAATGACGGCATCTGGCGCGGCAAAGCCATGCGGGATGGCAAGAGCATGACGGTCGGCTTCGACTACAAGGGCAACATCGCGGCGACTTAGCGCTCGCTCGCCCGACACATCACGGCGGCAACGCCGCCTCCACTCAGAAAAGGAACACCAAATGGCGTCCAAAACAGTAACTGCGATGTTCGACCGCTATGCAGAAGCGTCAGCCGCGGTGGGCAAGCTCGAGAGCGCCGGCATCCCGCATGACCAGATCAGCATCGTGTCTAACGACGCGACGGAGCGATCGCGCCATGACACGGCGGGCGCAGGCCGCGATCACGACGATGCGAAGACCGGCGCCGGCACGGGCGCCTCGGTCGGGACGCTGGTCGGCGGGGGCGCCGGCTTGCTGGCCGGGCTCGGCCTCCTGGCCATTCCGGGCATCGGGCCGGTGGTCGCGGCAGGCTGGCTCGCCTCGACGCTCCTCGGCGCCGGGTTGGGCGCCGCGACGGGCGGGATCGTGGGCGGTTTGACGGGCGCGGGCATCGACGAGGCCGACGCCCATTCCTACGCGGAAGGCATTCGCCGCGGCGGAACGCTGGTGACGGTGAAGACCGACGACGCCCATTATGCGCGGGTCACGGACATCCTCGACGACGAGGGCACCGTCGACATGAACCAGCGCGAGGCGACCTGGCGCTCGGAAGGCTGGTCGGGTCGCAACACAGGCGCAGATTACGCGCCCGGCACAACCGGCTCCATGGCGGGCGGCGCGATGGGCGCCGCGGGCTCGACGACTACCGGGCTCGGAGCCGGTGGGGCTCTCGGAACGGGCGGAATGGGGTCCGGAACCGGCGGCGTGGGGTCCAGCGGAACCCTGGGCGGCGGCGACACCGTCCGGACCGGAGAGAGCGGTGCCACACGCGGACGCGTTCGCACCTACCCGGCCGTTTAGCCGGCAGGACGGCGACAGCAGCCTTGCGGGCGCAGTGGGAGGCACAGAGCCTTCCGCTGCGGCTTGCTTTGCGGATGCGGGACAGTGACCACCGGGGCTGACGTTACGGCCGCCTAGCTCACTTTCTACCGGCGGATCGTGCCGGGTAGCGGCCGACCTATCCTCAGATCAGCGCACGAACCCTCGCTGTGGAGAGAGCGCCGGTCTGCTCTCAGACCTCCTCCATTCCCTCCAGCTCGGCGATCATCCCCTCGATCATGCCGAGCCCGATCTGCCAGAACCCCTTGTCCCGGGCGTCGAGCCCGAAGGGGGCGAGGAGCTCGGAATAGGGCTTCGTTCCGCCCGCCGACAGCAGCGCGAAGTAGCGCTCGACGAAGCCGCCCTCGGCCCGCTCGTAGACGCCATACAGCGAGTTCACGAGGCAGTCCCCGAACGCGTAGGCGTAGACGTAAAAGGGCGAGTGGATGAAGTGCGGGATGTAAGTCCAAAACGCCTCGTAGCCCAGGCCGAGGCGGATCGCGGGGCCGAGGCTCTCGGCCTGGACCGACATCCAGAGCTCGCAGAGCTGATCGGGCGTGAGCTCCCCCTTGCGGCGCTTCAGATGGACCTTGCGCTCGAAGGAGTAGAACGCGATCTGGCGCACCACCGTGTTGATCATGTCCTCGACCTTCGCGGCCAGCATGGCCCGCCGCTGCACCGGGTCGGTCGTGCCGGCGAGGAGCCGCCGGAAGGTCAGCATCTCGCCGAACACGCTCGCGGTCTCGGCGAGGGTGAGGGGCGTCGGCGCCATCAGGGCGCCGTTCGGGGCGGCCAGGACCTGGTGGACGCCGTGGCCGAGCTCGTGCGCGAGGGTCATCACGTCGCGCGGCTTGCCCTGGTAGTTTAGCAGCACATAGGGGTGACAGGACGGCACCGTTGGGTGCGCGAAGGCGCCGGGCGCCTTGCCGGGCCGAACCGGGGCGTCGATCCAGTTCCCGTCGAAGAAGCGCCGCGCGATCGCGGCCATCTCGGGTGCGAAGTCGGAATAGGCCGACAGGACCGTGTCCCGCGCCTCGCCCCAGCCGATTGCCCGCTGCTCGACCCTCGGCAGCGGCGCGTTGCGGTCCCAGAAGTCGAGCGCCTCGCGCTCGAACCAGCGCGCCTTCAGCCGGTAGTACCGGTGGGAGAGCCGCGGATAGGCGTCCTGCACGGCCTCGACCATCGCCTCCACCACCTCGCGCTCGACCCGGTTCGAGAGGTGGCGCGAATCGCCGACATCCTCGTAGCCGCGCCAGCGATCGGAGATCTCCTTGTCCTTGGCGAGCGTATTGGTGATCAGCGTGAAGAGGCGCAGGTTCGCCTTGAACACGTCCCCGAGCGCGGACGCGGCGTCGCGGCGAAGCGTCCCGTCCGTGTCCTGGAGCTTGTTCAGGGTGGGCTCGAGCGCCAGCTCCTCGCCCCGGACCGAGAACCGAAGCGAGGCCAGGGTCTCGTCGAACAGCCGGTTCCAGGCGCCCCGGCCGGTGACCGTCTTCTCGTGGAAGAGCTGCTCGATCCGGTCCTCCAGCTGGTAAGGCTTGTCGCGCCGGACGTCCTCGATCCAGGGTCGGTACCGGTCGAGGGGCGGCTCCCCCATCGCGGCCTCCAGCACCTGATCGTCGATGCGGTTCAGCTCGAGGGTGAAGAACAGGAGATCGCTGGAGGCCGCGGTCAGGCGCTCCTGCGTGTCGCCGTAGAACTTGGCCCGCTGCGGATCGATCGTGTCGCCCGAATAGACGAGCCCGGCATAGGACATCAGCCGCCCGAGCCGTTCCTCGAGCGCCTCGTACCGGATGACGGCCTCGCCGAGCGCCTCCCCGCCCTCGTGAGCGAGCCCGTCGAGGCGGCCCCGATAGGCATCCGCGATTGCCCTGCACTCGGCTTCGGCGGTCGCGAGGTCCTGCTGGAAGGCCTCGCTCGCCATGCCGGGATAAAGGTCGCCGAGATCCCATTCCGGCAGGAGGCCGATCTCGCCCGCGGCGGCCGCCGACAAGGCGTTCGGGGTACGGGTGGCGGGACGGCCGGTTCGATCGACCAGGGGCATGGGCAGGTGATCCTTCGCGTACGGCCCTCATATCGGGCGGACGATGCCGGCATCAACACGGCCGGCGGCGTCCGGATCGATCCTGGAGAATTAAGGCCGGGTTTACCCTTGTCGCGGACCATGCGCCGATCCCGAGACCCCGACCGCATGTCGCAAACCGTCCTGATCGTCGACGACGATCCCGTCCAGCGCCGCCTGCTCGAAGCGATGGTCCGTCGCTTCGGCTACGGCACGATCGTGGCTGAGGACGGCGAGGCGGGGCTCGCCGTGATGCGGTCCGGCGAGGCGGTCGGTCTCCTGATCCTCGACCTCGTGATGCCGGGGCTCGACGGTTTCGGCGTCCTCGCCGCCATGCGGGAGACCCGCATCGACATTCCGGCGATCGTGCAGACCTCGCACGGCTCGATCGAGACGGTCGTCAACGCGATGCGGGCCGGGGCGGTCGATTTCGTCGTGAAGCCGGTCGGCGCCGAGCGCCTTCAGGTCTCGATCAAGAACGCGCTGCGGCTCGGCTCGCTCGAGGACGAGGTCCGGCGCATGCGGCGTCGCACCAACGGCACCCTCTCGTTCCGCGACCTCGCGACGAAGAGCCCGGACATGGCGCGCGTGATGCGGCTCGCCGAGCGGGCCGCCAAATCCTCGATCCCGGTCCTGATCGAGGGCGAATCGGGCGTCGGCAAGGAGGTCCTCGCCCGGGCGATCCAGGGCTCGGGCGACCGGAAGGGCAAGGCCTTCGTCACTGTGAATTGTGGCGCGATCCCCGAAAACCTCGTCGAATCGACGCTGTTCGGGCACGAGAAGGGCGCCTTCACGGGCGCGACCGAGAAGCATCCGGGCAAGTTCGTCGAGGCCTCCGGGGGCACGCTGTTCCTGGACGAGATCGGCGAGCTGCCGCCCGCCGCGCAGGTGAAGCTGCTGCGGGCCATCCAGGAAGGCGAAGTCGACCCCGTCGGCGGGAAGCGCTCGGTACGGGTGGATATCCGGCTGATCTCCGCCACCAACCGGAGCCTCCTCGACCTGGTCAAGGAAGGGCGTTTCCGCGAGGACCTTTATTACCGACTGAACGTGTTCCCGATGACCCTGCCGCCCCTCCGAGCCCGTCGGGAAGACGTTCCCGACCTCGTGCGCTCGTTCCTGGCCCGGTTTGCGGCCGAGGAGGGGAAGCGCCTGCGCGGCACCTCGGCCGAGGCGATGGCGCTCCTCACCCGCTACGATTGGCCGGGCAACGTGCGCCAGCTCGAGAACGCCATGTTCCGCGCCGTCGTGCTGGCGGATGGCGACGAGCTCACGATCGCCGAGTTCCCGCAGATCGCCCATCAGGTGGACGGCTTCGAAATCCGCATTCCGCCGGCACCGTCGACCGGGACCGAGCTCGCCTCGCCCCTGCCCGTGCGCGAGATCGTCCGGGTCGAGGTGCGAGACCCGCATGCGACCTCGCTCGTGGCCGAGACCGGCGAGGTGAAGAAGATGGACGAGCTCGAAGCCGAAATCATCCGCTTCGCGCTCGGTCATTACCGCGGGCACATGTCCGAGGTGTCGCGTCGGCTCGGCATCGGCCGCTCGACCCTCTACCGCAAGCTGAAGGAACTCGGGCTCGACGTCGAGACCGAGGACGTGGCCGAGGAGGCCGCGTGACGGCGGGCGGCGCAATCGCCGGCACTGTTGCGTCCGTACGCTAGCGCGCCCCAAGGCTGAGGTTCAACACAGCGGCGGCACGCACGGCCGCCACCCAGATGAAAGCACGCATGACGGCGCAGAGCGCGAACGGGTGGGCGTTGACCTTCGGATTGCTGGCCGCGCTCTCCGCGACCAGCGTCCTCGGCCAGGACGTGACCCTCGGCATCTCGCTCGCCGGTCCCCCGGCCGAGCTCGTGATCGAGGGAGTTGTCTCCGTCGGCTCCGATCAGCCCGGCGAGGCCGGTCTGCGGGCGACGCTGCCGGTCGAGCTGGCGCTGCCGGACCCGCCCGAGGTGGTCGTCGCCGTGCCGCGCTCGGAGCCGATCCGGGCGGCCGATACCGCGCCGGCGACCACCGCCGCGGTGGCTGAGCCCGACCCGGTCGCGATCGCGATCGCGGCGCGGCTCGCCGACCCGAAGCTGCCGCTGCCCCCGAAGCTGTCCCCGCGCGACCGCGAGGCGCTGGGGGCCTTCTACGCAGCGGGCAGCCACGGCCCACTCTGGTTGAAAGACGCGGCCTGGAACGAGGGCGCGCGCTCGCTCATCGCGCGGCTTGGCCGCGCGGACGAGGACGGGCTCGATCCGGCCAACTACCCCGTGCCGGTCCTTCAAGCCGGCTCACAGGGGCCGACGGGCGTCGATCTCGCCGAGGCCGAGCTCAAGCTCAGCGCAGCCGCCTACCTGTATGCCCGTGACGCGCGGGGCGGCCGGCTCGACCCGGTCCGCATCTCGGCCCTGATCACGCCGAAGCTCGACCTGCCGGCCCTGGGCCTCGTCCTGCAGCGCCTCGCGGCGAGCAGCGATCCGGGCGAAGCGCTAGAGACGTTTCATCCGGCCTATGCGGGCTATCGCGCCCTCAGGAGCAAGCTCGCCGAACTGCGGGCGAACCGTCCGGCCGGCCCGAGCTCGCGGGCGCCGGGCGGTCCGGCGCTTGCCCGGCAGGCTTTCGCGGTCATCAGCGACGATACGGCCCCGGTCGCGCGTCTTCCCAAGGTCGCCAGCGTCCGCCTCGAGGGCGACATCGTGGCCAATATGGAGCGCTGGCGCTGGCTGCCGGCCGAGGTTGCGGCGCGCTACATCGTGGTCAATGTGCCGGAATATCGCCTGCGGCTGATCGAGGACGGCCGGGTTGCGCACGAGGCCCGCGTGATCACCGGCAGGCCCGCGACGCCGACGCCGATCTTCTCGGGTATCATGGACCACGCCATCGTGAACCCGTCCTGGCACATCCCGCCATCGATCATGAAGAACGAGATTCTGCCGGGCCTGGCCAAGGACCCCGAATACGCGGCGAAGCGCGGCTATGAAGTCGTGCGGCGCGGCAAGGCGGTGTCGGTGCGCCAGCCTCCCGGCGAGCGGAACGCGCTCGGCAACATCAAGTTCATGTTCCCGAACGACCACGCCGTGTACCTGCACGACACCCCGAACCGAAGCCTGTTCGGAGCGGCGAACCGCGCCTTCAGCCACGGTTGCGTTCGGGTGGAGAACCCCTTCGCGCTCGGCGGCAAGCTGCTCGGCGCCGCCTGGCCCGAGACGCGGCTCAGGGGCCTCGTCGGTTACGGCGAGCGCATGATCAAGCTGTCCGACAGGCTGCCCGTGAGCCTCACCTACTTCACGGTCTCGATCGACGAGTTCGGTGAGCTCAGGACCTTCGACGACCTCTACGGCTATCACCGCCGGGTCCGGGCCGCGCTCGGCCTCGGGGCCTGATCGCCCTGGTGGCGCCCGCTCCGATCCTGTTCACCAACGCGGCGCTGCTCGACGGCTCCGCCGACGAGCGCCGACCAGGATCGAGCGTGCTGGTCGAGGACGGCCTCATCCGCGAGGTCTCCGACCGACCTATCCGGCGAAAGGGCGCGACCTCGCTGGACCTGGCAGGGCGAACTCTCATGCCCGGCCTCATCGACTGTCATGTCCACGTGGTCGCGACCCTCGCCGATCTCGGAGCCAACGCGCTCCTGCCCGACGCCCTCGTGGCGCTCCGGTCGGCCGCCATCATGCGGGGCATGCTCGGGCGCGGCTTCACGACGGTGCGGGACCTCGGCGGGGCGACCCACGCCCTCGTCGAGGCGATCGAGGAGGGGCTGATCGACGCGCCGCGCCTCGTGATCTGCGGCAAGGCGCTGTCGCAGACCGGCGGGCACGGCGACCTCCGGGGCCGCGTCGAGGAGCGGGATTTCGGCTACCAATCCCGCCGCCTCGGCGCGATGGGACGCGTCGCGGACGGCGTCGACGCGGTCCGCCATGCCGCTCGCGACGAGATCCGCCGGGGGGCGACCTTCATCAAGATCATGGCCAATGGCGGGGTCGCCTCGCCCACGGACCCGATCGCTTTCCTCGGCTTCTCGCGGGACGAGATCACGGCCGCCGTGGAGGAGGCCGCGAACGCTCAGACCTACGTGGCCGGCCACCTTTATACCGACGAGGCGATCCGTCGGGCGGTCGAGTGCGGGGTCCGGTCCGTCGAGCACGCGAACCTGATCCGGCCCGAGACGGCAGCGATGATGCGCGAGCGAGGCGCCATCGCGTGCCCCACGCTCGTGACATTTGACAAGCTGAAGAGCGAAGGTCCCGCCCTCGGCCTCCCGCCGGCCTCCGTGGCCAAGATCGACCACGTCCGGCTCGCCGGCCTCGAATCCCTCGGCATCCTGCGGGACGCCGGCGTGACCATGGCCTACGGCACCGATCTCCTGGGGCCCATGCACCGCCACCAATCCGAGGAATTCGTGATCCGTGGCGCTGTCCTGCCCGCGATCGAGGTGATCCGGTCGGCCACGTCCCACGCCGCGACGCTGCTCCGCATGGAGGGCGCCATCGGCGGGATCATCGAGGGCGCCCTCGCGGATCTCCTGGTCGTGGATGGCGATCCGCTCCTGGACCTCTCGCTCCTGACGCGGCAGGGCGCGCACATACCGGTCATCATGAAGGGGGGTCATTTCGTAAAGAACGAGCTGGCGTGAGGGTTGCTTCGTCGTGTTCGGGTCGAGAAACTATTGGCCGCACAACGCGTTGATGCGTCCCGAGGGGTGAGAACGCCGCTATGTCGACGGATGAGGCGGGTGAAGAAGGCCGAACGAAGCGCGACGGCGCTGCGCTGTCGCGAGACGTGCAGGAGCATCTCGGCCGTCGGCTCCGGACCGCGATGCACGTAGAGGCCGAGAAGCCCGCCTATCTGGGGGAATCGAGCGTTCCGCCGCAATTCGAACGCGCGATCCGCAGGCTGGAGGCCGGCGAGCGAGGGCAGAGGCAAGGCTACGAAGCCGTGAAGCGGGCGATCGTCGACGCGCCCGGTCCCGTCCCGCCTGAACGCCCCGACCGCTCCGAGTGAGCCGCGTCAGCGCTGGCAGTCGCGGCAGTAGAAGGTCGACCGTCCGGACTGGACGACCCGCGCCACCACGCCCCTGCACCCGGGTGTGACACACGCTTCGCCCGACCGGTCGTAGACGCGAAACCGCTCCTGGAACGCTCCGGCCGTCCCGTCGACCTGGGCATGGTCGCGCAAGGTGGACCCCCCGACCGCCACAGCCTCCTCCAGGACGGCCCTGATCGCAGACGCGAGCGCCCCGGCCTTGTCGCGCGGTCTCCCGGTCGCGGTCGCGATCGAGCCCGCCGGGGCCTGCGGCGAAAGCCGCGCGCGGAAGAGCGCCTCGCAGACGTAGATGTTGCCGAGCCCAGCCACGAGCCGCTGATCAAGGAGCGCAGCTTTCAGCGGCGCACGGCGGCCCGCGAAAAGCGCCGCGAGCCGGGCTCCATCAAGGTCAGACCCCAGCGGCTCAATCCCCATTCCGGCAAAGGGCGCCGTTTGGTCCAGCCCCGATAGCGGCAGGAGGCTCATGAAGCCGAACCGGCGGGCATCGTTGTAGGTGACGCGCGCGCCGCCCTCCATGTGGAAGACGACGTGGTCGTGAGCCGGGCGTGCGCCTGCCTCCAGGTAGAAGGAGCCGGGCTCCGCGACGCCGCCGCCCTCCTCGACCCGGAACCGCCCCGTCATGCCGAGATGCATGACGAGAGCCTCGCTGGTCGAGAGCCTCGCGACCAGGTATTTCGCGCGACGATCGAGACCCTCGACAATGGCGCCCTCGAGCCGCTCCGAGAAGCGGTCGGGAAAGGGAAAGCGCAAGTCCGGCCGGCGCTGCTCGACGCGGAGGAATCGCTGGCCGACGATCACGGGCGCGAGCCCGCGCCGGACCGTCTCGACTTCAGGGAGCTCTGGCACGGTCGGGAAGTCGCGGCGGAGCCCGGCAATGTCAAGGAACGCTTCGCCTCCCCGTGCCGCCGCCGTCGGCAAGGCGCACGCGCGCCGGACCCGCCGCGTGGCGCTCGACCGCGGCTTCCGCTAAGGCCCTCGCATGAGCACCGAACCGGACCCGGCCCGGCCCGACATCACCCATTTCGGCTTCGAGTCAGTCCCGCTCGCCGACAAGCAGGCGCGGGTGGACGAGGTGTTCCATTCGATCGCGCGCCGCTACGACCTAATGAACGACCTCATGTCGGCCGGCCTGCATCGCGTCTGGAAGCGCGATCTCGTCTCCATGCTGCGGCCACCCCGGACGCGCCCGTTCCGACACCTGGATGTCGCCGGCGGCACGGGCGACGTGGCGTTCCGGGTCGCCGAGGCTGGAGGTCCCCGGACCGCCGTCACGGTCGCGGACATCAATGCCGGCATGCTGGCGGTCGGACGCGAGCGGGCTGAGCAGCGGCGCGAGAAACGCGTCACCTTCGTCGAGGCCAACGCCGAGGAGCTGCCCTTCGAGAGCCGGAGTCACGACGGCTACACGATCGCGTTCGGCATCCGGAACGTGCCCCGAATCGAGCGCGCCCTCGCGGAGGCGCACCGCGTGCTGCGCCCCGGTTCCCGCTTCCTGTGCCTCGAATTCTCCCGCGTCGACCTGCCCGGCCTTGATCGACTCTACGAGGCCTATTCCTTCCAGGTCATCCCGCGTCTCGGCGACTGGGTCGCCCAGGATCGCGAGTCCTACCAGTACCTCGTGGAATCGATCCGCCGCTTCCCTCCGCCCGGCGCCTTCGCCCGCATGATCGAGGCGGCCGGTTTTCGCCGGGTGACGCAAAGGCCGCTCACCGGCGGGGTCGTGGCGATCCATTCGGGGTGGAAGATCTAGGCGCGATGATCGCCGGGATCGCCCACCTCGCCCGCAACCTGCGGGCCGGCTTCGTGCTGGCCCGCGAGGGCGCCCTGTCGCTGATCGACGCCTCCGTGCTGCCTCCGGGCGCACGGCTCGGGCTGCGTCTCGCGCGGCTGGTCGAGAAGCGCGGGGTCGCGTCCGGCGCAGCGCGGCTTTCGGCCGCCCTGACGCGGCTCGGCCCCTCCTATGTCAAGTTCGGGCAGTTCCTGGCCACCCGCCCGGACATCGTCGGCGTCGAGGTCGCGCGCGACCTCGAGATCCTGCAGGACCGGATGGCGCCGTTCCCGCAAGAGGAGGCGGTCGCGACGGTCGAGGCGTCCATCGGCCGGCCGCTCGACCACGTCTTCGCGAGCTTTGGGCCCGCCGTGGCCGCGGCCTCGATCGCCCAGGTGCACCAGGCGATCGCGCGGGACGACGGGCGTGCGCTCGCGATCAAGGTCGTCCGGCCCGGCGTCCGCGAGCGCTTCGCACGGGACCTCCAGGCGATGCGGTTCGCCGCGCGCCTCGCCGAGCGGCACCTGCCGGACGCGAAGCGCCTCAGGCCGACCGAGATCGTGGAGACGCTGGCGCGGTCGGTCGCGGTCGAGATCGACCTCAGGCTCGAAGCCGCGGCCCTGTCCGAACTCGCCGAGAACACGGCCGACGACGCCGATTTCCGGGTGCCGAAGCCGGATTGGGAACTGACCGGGCGCGACGTGCTGGCGACCGAATGGATCGATGCCATCCCGCTGCATCGGCTGGACCAGATCGACGCCGCCGGCCACGACCGGGCGGCGCTCGCCCGCACCGTCATCCAGTCCTTCCTCCGCCAGGCGATCCGGGACGGCTTCTTCCACGCCGACATGCATCCCGGCAACCTGATGGTGGACCCGGACGGCCGGCTCGTCGCGGTTGATACCGGCATCATGGGCCGGCTCGGCATGAAGGAGCGCCGCTTCCTGGCCGAGATCCTGCTCGGCTTCATCCTGCGCGACTACCGCCGCGTGGCGCGGGTGCATTTCGAGGCGGGCTACGTGCCGGCCCGCCACTCGGTCGAGGATTTCGCGCAAGCCATCCGGGCGATCGGCGAGCCGATCCATAACCGGCGCGCCGACGAGATCTCGATGGCGCGGCTCCTCACGCTCCTGTTTGAGATCACCGCACTCTTCGACATGACGACGCGAAGCGAGCTCGTGATGCTGCAGAAGACCATGGTGGTGGTCGAGGGCGTCGCCCGCAAGCTCGATCCGCGGCTCGACATCTGGGCCGCGTCGGAACCCGTCGTGCGCCACTGGATCGAGCGCAATCTCGGGCCGGTCGGCCGGGTCGAGGAGGTCGGCCGCGGCGTCGTGACCGTGGCCCGCGTCCTGGCCGACCTCCCCGAGATGGCGCAACGGGTCGAGCGGCTCCTGGCCAAGGTCGAAAGCATCGTGGACCGAGGCATTCCGCTCGAACCCACGACGGTCGGGGGCATCGCCCGGCACACGACGCGAGCGCTCCGGTGGGTCGCGGTCGCGGCCTGGCTGATCCTGGCCATGCTGGTGATCGGCGCTGTGGTGGCGGCCTGAGGCGCGCTCAGGGCTTGATAAGACTAATCCGATGTGCATCTTGTACATCTGGAGCCGGTGATGAAGACGTGGTTGGTCAAGGACGCGCGGGCGCGGTTCGGCGACGTGATGACGGCGGCTCTCGACGGAGAGCCGCAGCGTGTCGCGCGGCGGGGGCGAGGCGCAGTCGTTGTGGTCGCCGAGGATGAGTGGCGTCGCCTTCGGCATCCAGCGGCAGGAAAGTCGTTCGGAGAATACCTGTCGGAGTTTCCGCTCAGTCACGAAGAGTGGCTTGAGATCGCGCCCGGACCAATTCCGCTTCGATCCAGCCTGAAACCTCAAGACAGCTGACACCATGTTCGTCCTCGACACGGACGTTATCTCCCGCACATCTCCGCTGTCGAAACCGGACCTCAACCTGCAGGCTTGGTTCAGCCTCTATGAGGCGGTCAGCTATCTCAGCGTGGCCACGTTGAGCGAACTGCATCTCGGCACCGAGTTGGCGCGGAGACGCGGCGCAAGCCGGAAAGCGGACAACCTGCAAGCGTGGCTCGACGGCGTCATGGTGGTTTTCGTCGATCGCCTTCTCCCCATCGACCCGCCGATCGCGCGCCGCACCGGAGAACTCCTGGCGAAGGCGGAAGCCGCCGGCCAGAACCCCGGCTTCGTCGACGCCTGCATCGCCGCCACGGCCGAGATACTCGAACACCGGGTCGTCACGTTCAATGCCCGTCACTTCGCAGTCTTCGACGTGCCCTTCGGACCTCCGGGCAACTGACGACGCGCCATGACCCTCGCCGATCGACGCATCCTTCTCGTCATCGGCGGCGGCATCGCGGCCTACAAGTCGCTCGACCTCATTCGGCGGCTGCGGGAACGCGGCGCGTCCGTCCGCTGCGTCCTGACCGCGGGCGCTCAGCGTTTCGTGACCCCGCTCGCGGCATCCGCGCTGTCGGGGCAGCGCTCCCACACGGACCTGTTCGACCGCGAGGACGAAGCCGAGATTGGCCATATCCGGCTCGCCCGCGACGCCGATATGGTCGTGGTCGCGCCCGCGACCGCGAACCTGATGGCCCGCATGGCGAGCGGCGCGGCGGACGATCTCGCCTCGACGGTGCTGCTCGCCACGACCCTGCCGATCCTCCTCGCGCCGGCCATGAACGTCCGCATGTGGCAGCACCCGGCGACGCAGCGGAACCTCGCCCGGCTGCTGGCCGACGGCGTCCACGTGGTCGGGCCGAACGACGGCGCCATGGCGGAGGCGGAGCACGGCCCCGGCCGCCTTGCCGAACCGGCCGAGATCGCTGACGCGGTGGAGCGGGTTCTGAGCCAGAACGGCGTCATGCTGAGAAGCGAACCGAGAGGGTCGCGTCTCGAAGCACCCTCCGCCGTTGGTGCATTCTTCGAGACGCCCCGGGCGCAGCCCGGAGCTCCTCAGGATGACGCAGGTGGGTTGACCGCCCTTCCCCTCGCGGGGCGCCGCATGCTCGTGACCTCCGGCCCGACGCACGAGCCGATCGATCCCGTGCGCTACATCGCAAACCGCTCGTCGGGACGCCAGGGTCACGCGATCGCGGCGGCGGCGGCGGCGGCCGGGGCTGCGGTAACGCTCGTCTCGGGCCCGGTCGCAATCCCGGACCCGCCGGGCGTTACGGTGGTCAGGGTCGAGAGCGCCCGCGAGATGCTGGCGGCCGTGCAGGCGACGCTGCCGGCCGAGATCGCGATTTTCGCCGCGGCCGTCGCCGACTGGCGCGCCGCCAACGAGGCCGGGCAGAAGATCAAGAAGGACGACAAGCGTCGTAGTCGCGGACTGCAACTCATCGAAAATCCGGACATCCTGGCCACGATCGCGCACCGGAAAGAGGGCCGCCCCGCGCTGGTGGTCGGGTTCGCGGCCGAGACGGAGAACGTGGTCGAGCACGCCCGCGCGAAGCTCGCCCGGAAAGGGTGCGACCTGATCGTCGCGAACGACGTGGCTCCCGAGAGCGGCGTCATGGGAGGTACCCGCAACAGCGTCCATCTGGTCACCCCCGACGGGGTCGAGACCTGGCCGACCCTGGACAAGGAGGAGGTCGCCCGGCGTCTCGTCGCGAGGCTGGCCGACATGCTCGACGCCCAACGCCGGACGGGAGGTTAAATCTTCGTCATGTGACCCTGCGGACTCTTCTCAGGCGGGCGGGCCCTTTCTACAATCCACCTGCCTCAAAGAGCCAGAAAGGTTCGGCCCGATGGACGCCGCCCAAGCCCGCGGCCCGACTTGCAGATGCCGAACCCACGCCCAATCCTCCTCCGCCCGCGCCGGCCGCGCGTCCTACCGGGCCTCGCGGGAGCCTTGAGCGCGATCGCGATCGCCGGCTGCGAGACGCTTCCGCCCAACATCGCCGTGCCGATCCCGACTGCCTACCGGGCGGGTGGAGGCGGCGCCAGCAAGCCGCTGCCCCGCGACTGGGTCACGGCTTTCGGCTCGGCGGAGCTGAACCGGCTCGTCGCGGGAGCGCTGGCCGAGAACCTCGACATCGAGGCGGCGGTCGCCCGCATCCAGGAGGCCGAGGCGCAGGCGGTGATCGCCGGCGCGGCCTTGTTTCCCAATCTCGGGGCCAACACCGACGTGTCGCGTACGCAGGCGTCCGGCGGGGGCCGGGTCGGCGGGAGCACCTTCGCGTCGAACCGCTTCGGGCTCGGCCTCACCGCGTCCTATGAGCTCGACCTGTTCGGCAAGAACCGCTTCGCGGCCTCGGCCGCCGAGGAGGCGGCGCGGGGACGACGCTTCAACCGCGACACGCTCGCGCTCTCGACCGTCGCGGCCGTGGCGAACACTTACTTCGCCGTCCTGTCGTCGCAGGACAGGCTTCGTATCGCGGGGGACAACCTCGCGATCGCGAGCCGCGTGCTGGAGGCGGTGCGGGGCCGCTTGCGCGTCGGCACCGGCACGGCGCTCGACACGGCCCAGCAGGAGAGCGTGGTGGCGAGCCAGCGCGCCCGTGTCCCGCCGCTCGTCCAGCAGGTGGAGCAGAACCGGAACGTGCTCGCGGTGCTTCTCGGGCGCACGCCGGAAAGCGTAAGGGTCCGGGGCGGCAGCCTCGACGCGCTCCGGGCGCCGGCCGTCAGGCCCGGCTTGCCGTCCGAGCTCCTGCTGCGCAGACCAGACATCGCGGCCGCCGAGGCCGACCTCGCCTCCGCCGAGGCGTCGGTCGCGTCCGCCCGGGCGGCGTTCTTCCCGTCGATTCAGCTCACCGGGTCCGGGGGCTTTCAGAGCGCCGCCTTGCGGAGCCTGCTCGGGCCGAATGCGCTCGTCTATTCGGTCGCGGCCGGCCTGACACAGCCGATCTTCGACGGCTACGCCCTGCAGGGCCAGCTCGACCTGCAGCGCGGCCGTACCGCCGAATTCGCGGCCTTGTACCGGCGGGCCATCATCCAGAGCCTGGCCGATGTCGAGAACGCGCTGATCGCGGTCCGGCAGAACACGGAATTCGAGGCCCGGCAGCGCGACGCCGTCGCGGCGTCGCGGCGGGCCCTCGACATCACCGAGACGCGTCTCCGCGAGGGCACGATCGACGTCGTCACGCTGTTCACGGTTCAGACGACGCTGTTCAGCGCGCAGGACGCGCTCGCCGGGGCGCGCTTCCTGCGCTTCCAGGCCCTCGTATCGCTGTACCAGGCCTTGGGGGGCGGCTGGACGCAGTCGCGCGCCGTGCCGGTCGCGGTCGCGGCGGAGCCGGCGGCCCCGTGAAACGCATTCTCCGCTTCGGAATCTTCGTCGTGCTGCTCATCGGGGGGGGCGTGTTCGTATGGCGGGAGGCCACGCCGCCCCCCGCGACCGAGCAGGGCGCGCGGCCGGGCGGCTCGGGGCGCGGGGCGCGCCGAGGCGGCCGCGGAACCGGCGAGGAAGGCCCCGTCTCCGTGCTGACCGCGGCCTCGCGCGTCGAGGACGTGCCGGTGACGCTGGAGGCCGTCGGAACCGCGCAGGCGCTGAACACTGTGACCGTGCGGTCGCAGGTCGACGGCCGGCTGATGGAGCTGACCTTCCGGGAGGGCCAGGACGTTCGGAAGGGCGACATCGTCGCCCGCATCGACCCGACCATCTACCAGGCGCAATACGACCAGGCGCTCGCCAAGAAGGCCCAGGACGAGGCGAACCTCGCCAATGCCCGCATCGACCTCCAGCGCTATGTCAGCCTCGCCTCGAGCAATGCCGGCTCGCGCCAGCAATCCGACACGCAGCGTGCCGCCGTCGCGCAGCTCGAAGCCCAGGTGAAGGCCGACCAGGGCGCCATCGACAACGCCAAGGCCTATCTCGACTACACGACGATCCGGGCCCCGATCGACGGCCGGCTCGGCATCCGGTTCGTCGACCAGGGCAACATCGTCCGGGCCGGCGACGCGACCGGGCTCGTCGTCATCACCCAGCTTCGGCCCCTCACCGTCCTGTTCAACCTGCCCCAGCAGAACCTGCGCGCCGTGACCGCCGCCAACGCGGCCGGCCCGGTGCCGGTAGCGGCCCTCGAATCCGACAATCGCACCGTCATCGATAGCGGCCGGCTCGAGGTCATCGACAACCAGGTCGATCAGGCGACCGGGACGGTGAGGCTGAAGGCGACCTTCCCCAATGCCGACCTGCAGCTCTGGCCGGGATCCTTCGTCAACGTGCGGCTCACGGTCGATACGCTGAGGAATGCGGTCGTCGTGCCGACAGGAGCCGTGCAGCGCGGCCCGAGCGGCGCCTTCGTGTATGGGCTCGCCGGGGACAAGGTCGTGCTGAAACAGGTCACGATCGGGCGCCAGACCGAGGCCATAACGGTCCTGTCCGCTGGCGTGGCCCCGCCGGAGCGCGTCGTTACCACGGGCTTCGCCCGGCTCACCAACGGAGATCGCGTCACCGTGGCCGACCCGCCTGAGGCGGGCGAGGCGAGCCCGCCGGCCTCCCGCAGGCCGGTGGAGGGGGAAGCCGCGAACCCTCGCCGGCGGCGCGACCAGGAGGGCGGCGGCTCGGGCGATGTCCCGACTTCCTCAACCGGCGCGGAGGCGCGACCGGATGGCGAGCGGCCCCGCCGGGGGCGGGATGGACGGCGGCGGAACAACGAGGCCCGGGACGCGCCTGCGGGGACTTCGCCGCCCGAAGGCAACCCGCCGCCCGTTTCCGGCGGCGGCAGCCCGGCCGGGACCGGCTCCGCGAGGCCGTGAGCGTTTCCTCGCCCTTCATCCTGCGGCCGATCGCGACGGCTCTGCTCGGCGTGGCGATCCTGATCTGCGGGCTGCTCGGCTACATGCGGCTGCCGGTCTCGTCCCTGCCGCAAGTCGACTTCCCGACCATCCAGATCACGACCCGCCTGCCGGGCGCGAACCCCGACACGATCGCGTCCCTCGTGACCGCTCCGCTCGAGCGGCAGTTCGGCCAGATCCCGGCGCTCGCCGGGATGTCGTCGAACTCGTCCTTCGGGCTGTCGCAGGTGACGCTGCAATTCGAGCTCGACCGGGACATCGATTCCGCCGCCCAGGACGTGCAATCTGCCATCAACGCGGCCGGCTCGACCCTGCCCCGCGCCCTCCCCTACCCGCCGACCTACGCCAAGGTGAACCCGGCCGACGTCCCGATCGTGACGCTGGCCCTCACCTCCGCGACCGTGCCGCTGCGCGTGCTCTCGGACCTCGCCGATACCCTCATCGCGCAGCGGCTTGCCGAGGTGTCAGGGGTCGGCGCCGTCTCGATCCAGGGCGGCGTGCGGCCGGCAGTCCGGGTGCAGGCCGACCTCGCCCGCGTCGCGTCCTACGGGATGAGCCTCGCGGATATCCGGACCGCCATCGTGGCCGCGAACGTCGCCGGCCCGAAAGGCGCGCTCGACGGGCGAGCCCAGGCCTACACGATCGCGTCGAACGACCAGCTTGCGGCCGCCGAGGCGTACCGCAACATCGTCGTGACCTACCGCAACGGCGCCCCCGTGTTGCTCCGCGACGTCGCGGACGTGGTCGACGGGCTCGAGGATTCGCGCGTCGCGGGTCGCTTCGGGTCGGAGACGGCCGTGATCCTGGACGTGCAGCGCCAGCCCGGCGCCAACGTGGTCGAGACCGTGAACCGCATCCGGGCGCAGCTGCCGCGCCTGAAACGCGCCGTTCCGGCCGGGGTCGAGCTGAAGCTCGTCCAGGACCGCACCGACACGATCCGGGCTTCCATCGGTGAGGTCCAGTTCACGCTGCTCCTCTCCTGTGGGCTCGTCGTGCTGGTCGTGCTCCTGTTCCTGCGCACGTGGCGGGCGACGATCATCGCGGCCGTCGCCCTGCCGCTCTCGATCGTGGCCACCTTCGGGGTCATGTGGCTCGCAGGCTTCAGCCTCGACAACCTGTCCCTCATGGCGCTGACGGTCGCGACGGGCTTCGTGGTCGACGACGCCATCGTCATGATCGAGAACATCGTGCGCAAGATCGAGGAGGGCGAGCGCCCCTTCGAAGCGGCGCTCTCCGGCGCGCGCGAGATCGGCTTCACGGTGATCTCGCTCACCGTGTCCCTGGTCGCCGTCTTCATCCCGCTCCTCTTCATGACCGGCCTCGTCGGCCGCATGTTCCGCGAATTCGCGCTCACGCTCACGATCGCGGTCGTGGTCTCCGCGATCGTGTCCCTGACCCTGACCCCGATGATGTGCGCGAGGCTCCTGCGCCCCGCGGCGCACGGGCCCGAGCGGCGTTGGCAGCGCGTCGCCGAATGGCCGATCGCCGCCATGGCCCGCCTCTACGACGTGACTCTGATGTGGAGCCTTCGGCGGCGGGGGCTGATGCTGGTCGTGACCGCCGCGACGCTCGCGCTGACGGGGTGGCTGTACCTCGTCATCCCGAAGGGGTTCCTGCCGGATCAGGATACGGGCCTGCTGACGGTCGTGGTCGAGGCCGCGCCGGACGTGTCCTTCACCGAGATGACCCGTCTCGGCGACCAGGTTTTGGCCGTCATCCGGCGCGATCCGGACGTGGCCGCCACGGTCGCGGTGGTCGGCGTCGGGGCGCTCAATCCCACGCCCAACGTCGCCCGCCTCTCGGTGAACCTCACCGCTCGAGACCGCCGGACGGCCTCGGCGGCGGAGATCGGCGAGCGATTGAAACGGGACGCGGCCGCGATCCCGGGCGTCACGCTCTACGTCCAGTCCGTTCAGGATATCCAGATCGCGACGCGGGCGAGCCGATCACAATACCAGTACACCCTGTCCAGCTCGGACGCGGCCGAGGTCGGCCTCTGGGCCGGGCCCGTCGCCGAGCGCCTGCGCCAGCACTCGTCCCTCCGCAACGTCGCGCTCGAGACCCAGGACGGGGGCCTGCGGGCGCAGATCACGATCGACCGCGAGAAGGCCGGCCGGCTTGGCGTCTCCGTCCAGGCCGTGAACGACGCCCTGAATGACGCTTTCGGCCAGCGCCAGATCTCCACCATCTATGGCCAGGCGAACCAGTTCCGCGTGATCCTGGAGGCCTCGCCCCAGTACCTGTCGAGCCCCGACGCTCTCTCCAAGCTCTACGTGCCCGCGAGCCTCCAGGTCGCGCTCGCGACCAACGGGACGACGCCGACCACGGTGCAGGGCGCGCGGGCGCCGCAGATCCCTCTCTCCACTTTCAGCCGCGTCGAGCGCACCACCGCGCCCCTCTCCATCGCGCATCAGGAGCAGTTCCCGGCCGCCACGATCTCTTTCGACGTGGCTCCAGGGTCCGCACTCGGGGCAGCGATCGAGGCGATCACGCAGGTCGAGAGCGAGCTCGACCTGCCCGGCTCGACGGTGACCTCGTTCTCGGGCGATGCGGCCGAATTCCGGCGCTCCCTCGCTGGGCAACCCTGGCTCATCGTCGCGGCTGCGGTGGCGATCTACATCGTGCTCGGTATGCTCTACGAGAGCTTCGTCCACCCGCTCACCATCCTGTCGACGCTGCCCTCCGCCGGGGTCGGGGCGCTCTGCGCCTTGATGATCTTCGGTCACGACCTCTCGGTCGTGGCGCTGATCGGCATCATTCTCTTGATGGGGATCGTGAAGAAGAACGCGATCATGATGATCGACTTCGCGCTCGCGGCCGAGCGCGAGGAGGGGCTCGACCCGCAGGCCGCCATTGTGAAGGCGTGTCGCCTCCGCTTTCGGCCGATCATGATGACCACGCTTGCGGCCCTCCTCGGGGCGGTGCCGCTCGCCTTCGGGCACGGGCCCGGCTCGGAGCTGCGCGTGCCGCTCGGCGTCACCATCATCGGCGGGCTCGTGCTGAGCCAGCTCATCACGCTCTACACGACGCCCGTGATCTATCTCGCCTTCGAGGGGCTGAAGCGGCGCTGGGCCGTGTCAGGGCTGAACCAACCGGCCGCCGAGTTCGAGCCGGAGCTGCCGCTTCGAGGCGCCACCGAGGCGCGGCCCCACAGGGCGGCGGCGGAGTGAGGCGGGTGTTAGCCCGCCACTGCCAATCTTCGCTTGGCGGCCGAGACGAGAAAGCCGGAACGGCTTTCTCCCGCGGCCTCGGCGGCGTGATCGATGCGACGCAGGACGCCCTCGTCGAGGGTGATGTTGACCCTGACAGTCCGACCCGGGGGGTTGTAGTCCAGCAAAATGACAAGCGCGTCGCTGGCGTCGGCCCGGAACTCAGGGTGTTCGCGCAGCTCCGCGAGCGGCCTGAACACGGGCGGGCCAAGCCCGTCTTCGATCATCCCGCGCACGTGGAAATCCACGACCTCGGTTGCCTTGCCGATGAGCAGGTCGAGGTCGCGCGCGACAGTGGTGCAGCCCGGCAGGTCGGGAAACGATGCTCCGAAGGCGCCGTTCTCCTCATGCACCAACGTAACGATCCGGGCCATGTCCGCGCTCCCAAGTCTCTACCATTTCCAGCCGGCCTGCCGGTAGATCGACCGAAGCGTGCCGGTCGGGATTTCAGGCTCGCCGTGGTCGATCGTGACGCGGCCGGGCTTCGTCTCGTGCCTGTACTGTCGGTGATCGCCCGGTCCGCGTCGCGCTTCCGACCAGCCGTCCTCACGCAATGCTCTGAGAACATCCCGCGTCTTCGTCGAGTGTCTCCGACGCGGCATACCTCGCCTCTGCGACTTCAGTATGTAGAAATACACATTGTCTGCGATCCAGACAACCATCGGGCGGTCGCATCGTGAACCTCTCCGAGCCCTTCATCCGGCGGCCGATCGCCACGACCTTGATGTCGGTCGGGCTCTTCCTCGTCGGCATGGTGGCCTATGTCTTTCTTCCCGTAGCCTCCATGCCGTCGGTCGACTTCCCGACCATCCGGGTCGCGGCCTCACGGCCGGGCGCCGACCCGGTTACGATGGCCGCCACAGTCGCCGCGCCGCTCGAGCGGCGGCTCGGCGCGATCGCGGGCGTGTCGGAGATCACCTCCACCTCCTCGCTCGGCTCGACCTCGATCTCGGTCCAGTTCGACCTCTCACGCACGATCGACCGCGCCGCCCGGGACGTGCAGGCGGCTCTGAACGCCGCCGCGACCGACCTTCCGGGCGACCTGCCGACTCTGCCGATGTTCCGCAAGGTCAATCCCGGCGCCTTCCCGGTCCTGATCCTGGCGCTCACCTCGAAGACGATGCCGGCTTCGGCGATCTATGACGTCGCCGATACCGTGATCGCGCAGCGCGTCGCCCAGGTCGAAGGCGTGGCGGAGGTCATCGTCAGCGGGGCCGAGCAGCCTGCGATCCGGGTCCGGCTCGATCCGAACCGGCTGGCCGCCATGGGTTTGTCGCTCGACGACGTGCGGGCCGCGATCGCGGCCGCGAACAGCCAGTCTCCGCTCGGCTCCTTCGACGGCCCGACCCAGGCCCTCACGATCGCGACCAATGGCCAGCTCACGAGCCCGGAGGAGTACGGCCGCATTGTCGTGCGGTCCCTGAACGGGATCGTGGTGCGCTTGGCGGACGTCGCCAGCGTCGAGCGCGGGACCCGCAACAGCCGCGCCTCGGGCTCCTATAACGGCCTGCCGTCCGTCACCCTCCAGGTGACGCGTCAGCCGGGCGCGAACGTCGTCGAGACGGTCGACCGCGTGCGCGCTCTCCTGCCCGAGCTCCGACGCTGGGTTCCGGCCGCGGTCGACGTCGAGATCATGAGCGACCGCACGCTCACCATCCGGTCGTCGCTGCGCGACATGCAATGGACCCTCCTTGAGACCATCGCGCTCGTGATGCTGGTCGTGTTCCTGTTCCTGCGGCGCGCCACGCCCACGCTCGCGGCCGGCGTCACGGTGCCGCTCTCGATCGCGGGCACCTTCGCGGCGATGTGGCTCTTCGGCTTCACGCTCGACAACCTGTCCCTGATGGCGGTCACGATCTCGGTCGGGTTCGTGGTCGACGACGCCATCGTGATGATCGAGAGCGTGCAGAAGAACCTCGAACGCGGGCTCGGCCGGGTGGAGGCCGCGATCGTGGGCGCGCGCGAGATCGGCTTCACCGTGATGGCGATCAGCCTCTCCTTGCTGGCGGCCTTCATTCCGTTGTTTTTCATGCCCGGCATCATCGGGCGCTTCTTCTACGAATTCGCGCTCACGCTCGCGGGCGCGATCGTCGTGTCGACGATCGTGTCGCTCACCATCGCCCCGACCGTCGTGGCCCGGCTGCCGCGCCGGCCGGACCGGGTGACGCGCTTCGACCGGATCAGCGAGGCGGTGCTCGGCCGGTTGACCCGCGGCTACGCGGCGACCCTCGGCGGCGCGCTCCAGCATCCCTGGCTGATGCTCGCGCTCACGCTCGCGACCGTGGCGCTGACCGTGCACATGTACCGGATCGTGCCGAAGGGTTACTTCCCGCAGGACGATACCGGGCTCCTCATCGGCATCACGGAGGCGGCGCCCGACATCTCCTTCCCGGCCATGGCGGAGCTTCAGGAGCGGGTCGCCGAACGGGTGCGGGCCGACAAGGCCGTGGCCGGGGTCTCGTCCTCCGCCGGATCGTCCGGCTGGAGCGGGTCCGTGAACCAGGGCCGGCTGTTCGTCAGCCTCCGCCAGGACGCGGACCGGGAGACGTCCCAGGCCGTGATCGCGAGGCTCCGGCGCGAGCTCTCAGGCGTGGTCGGCATTCGCACGTTCCTGTTCGGCGCGCAGGACATTCGGGCCGGCGGGCGGCAGGGCCGCTCGCAGTACCAGTTCACCCTTCTGTCTCAGGACATCGAGGAGCTCGACGCCTGGACGCCCCGGGTGCTGGAGCGGCTGCGCAAGATCGAAGGCCTCGTCGATGCGTCGAGCGACCGCGACAAGGGCGGTCTGCAGGCCAAGATCGACATCGACCGGACCGCCGCGTCCCGGCTCGGCATCCGCATGCAGGACATCAACGACGCCCTGAACGACGCCTTCTCTCAGCGGCAGGTCTCGACAATCTACACCCAACGCAACCAGTATCGCGTGGTGCTCGAGGTCGCTCCCGAGGATCGCGACGACCCCGAGGACCTGACCCGGATCTACGTGCCGGGCCGCAACGGCGTCGGGGTCCCGCTCTCCGCACTTGCCACCGTGACGCGGGGCCTCACGCCCCTCACCGTGAACCACCAGGGCTCGTTCCCGGCCGTGACCGTGAGCTACAACCTGGCGCAGGGGCTCGGGCTCGAAGCCGCCTCGAAGGCGATCCTCCAGGCCGTGAACGAGGTGCACCTGCCGGATGGAATCCGGGCCGAGTTCGCGGGCGAGGCCAAGGACTTCGCCGGCACCGCGGGGGAATTCGGGATCTTGATCTTGGCCGCTTTGGTCGCCGTCTACATCATCCTCGGCATCCTCTACGAGAGCCTGATCCACCCCCTCACCATCCTCTCGACGCTGCCGTCGGCCGGTCTCGGCGCGCTGATCGCGCTCATGGTGACCGGCCTCGAACTGTCGATCATCGCGCTGATCGGGCTCATCCTCCTGATCGGGCTCGTCAAGAAGAACGGCATCATGCTGGTCGATTCGGCGCTCGAAGCCGAGGCGCGGGGGCTCGGTCCGGCTGACGCGGCGGTCGCGGCCGCGATCGACCGGTTCCGTCCGATCTTGATGACCACCTTCGCGGCCCTGCTCGGCGCCGTGCCGCTCGCGATCGCGAGCGGGGTCGGGGCCGAGATCCGGCGTCCCCTCGGGATCACCATCATCGGGGGCCTCCTCGTGTCGCAGGTCCTGACCCTCTACACGACGCCGGCGATCTATCTCCTCCTCGGCCGTCTTCACAGGCGACGGAGGGTTCCGGGAGGGGCGGCGCCGCCCGTCTCGGCGCCGCCGCTCACGCCGGCTTTCACGCGGAATTAACCATACGGCGCGAGGGTTCGTCAGCGGCGGATCTGTCCATGAGCTTTGAAACCGACCTGCGTTCCCAGCTTCACGCCCTCGAGGTGACGCCGGAGGCTCTTCGCGTCGTGCTCTCGCTCCGGGACGTGGTCGGCGCGCGCTGCCGCCCGGTCCTTGAGCGCTACTATGGCAGCTGGCAGAACCTCGCCTTCTTCCGCGACCTCTACCGCGAGCACGGCGCCGAGCTGATCGAGGCTCAGACCGATTTCTTTCAGCAGCTTTTCTCGGGCGAGATGGACGATCGCTATGTCGAGCGGCTGCGCGTCCTCGTGAAGGTGGAGGAGGACGCGGTCGGCATCCGGATCCATCTCGCCGCGATGGCGCCCCTCCTCTGCGTCCTATTCGACGAGCTCGGGCGCAGGAACCGCTGGTCCGGCCCGAAGGCCGCCGAGGCCTGCGCCCAACTCCTCCGCTTCGTCGTGGTCGACGTGCTGAACGCCTTCCAGCTCGGGCAGAACAATCTCGAGCGCAAGCTCTCGGACCGCCGCGAAACGATCGACGGGGCGCTGGCCGGCTTCGGTTCGGCGGCCACGCATCTGCGGGAGGCGATGTCGCAGGCCTCGCTGGCGCTCACCGAGACGTCCGGCAAGACGGCGCACGCGGTGGAAGCGGCGCTGGAAGCCGCCGCCCGGACCGGAAGCGCCGCCGATCGCGGATCCGAGAACCTCGTCTCAACCGCCGGGGCAAGCGCCCAGCTCGTCCAATCCATCGGGGAGGTCGACCAGCTCGCGAACCAGAGCCTCGACGCCGTTCGCCTCACCACGTCGAGCGTCGGCTCGCTCGAGAGCGAGATCGGCGAGCTCGAACGCGCCGCGACCGCCATCGGCGGCGTGGTGACGCTGATCGCCGGTATCGCGAGCCAGACGAACCTGCTCGCCCTGAACGCCACCATCGAGGCCGCGAGAGCAGGCGAGGCGGGGCGCGGCTTCTCGGTCGTGGCCGCCGAGGTGAAGAGCCTCGCCGGTCAAACCGCGGACGCGACCCGCGAGATCACCGCGCAGGTCAGCGCGATCCAGGCAGCGGCCGCCCGCTCCGCCGAGCAGCTCGTCGCCATCGTGTCGGTAATCGGACGCGTCGAGGAGATCTCGGCCGCGGCCGCGGCTGCGACGAGCGAGCAGGCGCTCGCAACCGCCTCCATCGCGGATCAGGCCCAGGCCGCCTCCGAGGCGGTCCAGACCATTCGGATCGCGGCCGACGGCATGCGGTCCCTGATGGGGGAGTTGAAGGCCGCCGCCTTTGGAATGGACGAGGCCTCGCAGCGCCTGTCGGCCCATGGCGACCACTTCCACACGGAGCTTGACCGCTTCTCGAAGCAGCTCACGGCAGCCTGATCGAAGCTACGCCGGACGACTGCTTGGAAACCCGGCGACTCGCGTGCGCACCACTGCCATCGACTTCGGCCGCGACGTTGCGACGCTTGACGCAGCAAGGGTTCGGTGAGAATGAACGTTCATTCTCACCTCTGCCATGCTCCAGCTCAACCTTGACAGCCCCGACCGGAAAACCCGCATCCTGGACGCGGCGGAGCGCTGCTTCGTCCGGGCGGGCTTCCACCGCACGACCATGCAGGACGTCGCGGCGGAAGCCGGGATGAGCGCGGGGAATCTCTACCGCTACTTTCCTTCCAAGGACTCGGTCGTGGAGGGCCTTTGCGAGCGCGACCGGGGCGACCTCGCGGCCGATTTCGCCGGGTTCGAGGGACAGGACGACTTCATGTCGACCTTCGTCGCCCTCGGCCGCAAGCATTTCGAGAACGAGCCGCGCGACAAGGCCGTCCTCTGCCTGCAGATCTGGGCGGAGGCGGCGCGCTCGCCCGTGGTGGCCGGGTTCGTGTCCGCCTTCGCCGATGACGTGGTCAGCCGATTGACCATGCTGCTGCTGGCCGCCCGGGACGCCGGCAAGATCGCGTCCACCGTCGATCCGGGGGCGGTCGCACTGCTGATCGCCACGGTGGCGGATGGCTTGTTCGTGCGCCGCGCCGTGGTGCCGAGCTTTGATCCCGCCCGCGAGGTTCCTCAAGTCCTGAACCTGATCTGCGCTGTGGTGGCCGGGCAAGTGCCTGGCGTGTGCGGCCTTTCAGCCTTGGAGAGTGAGACATGAAGGCCTCTCGCGTCGTCGCGGTCGGGCTCGTGGTCGGGGGCGTCGCGTGGATCGGGTCGGGCGTGCTCGGACGCGATGCGTCCAAGCAGAACGCCGCGCTCGAGGCCGCCCGCAACCCGAAGACTTCGCCCCGGTTCAAGGTCGCGGTGGTGCCGGTCTCCTCGGAGATGCACCAGCGCCGGGTCGTCCTGTCGGGCAGGACCGAGGCCGACAAGCGCGTTATGGCGGTGGCCCGGGCATCGGGCGTCGTGCTCGACCTCCGCGTCCGGCGCGGCTCGACCGTGAAGGCCGGCGACGTCCTGGCGGTCCTGTCGGACGAGGCTCGCGAAGCGCAGGTGACTCAGGCCAAGGCCCGGCTCGAGCAGCGCAAGCTCGAGGCGACCGCCCGGTTGAAGCTGATAGAGACCGGGAGCTACGCGGCCATCAACAAGCCGCAGCTGCAGGCCGAGCTCCGCGCCGCGGAGGCGGGCCTCGCCCAGGCCGAGGCGGAGCAGAGAAAGGGCGAGATCACGGCCCCGATCTCCGGCACCGTCAACGACGTGCCGGTCGAGATCGGGCAGGCGCTTCAGGTCATGATGCAGGGCGCCAACGTCGCCGAGATCATCGCGCTGGATCCCATGCTGGCGGTGGTCGAGGTGGCGGAACGCCAGCTCGCCGGCGTCAGCGTCGGGGGACGGGCGGAGGTGAAGCTCGTCACCGGCGAGCGGGTGGAAGGCAGGATCCGGTTCGTGTCGAGACGCGCGAGCCCCGGCACGCGCACCTACCGGGTCGACGTGGAGGTCGCAAATCCCAAGGGCGCGATCCCGGACGGGGTGACCTGCGAGGTCGACCTTCTGCTGGCCGCGGTTCAGGCGGCGCGCGTTCCCCGCTCCGCGCTGACCTTCACGTCCGGCGGCCGCCTCGGCGTGCGCTACGTCGGCCCGGACGGCAAGGTCGCGTTCGCGCCGGTCTCTATTGTCGAGGACGTGCTGAGCGAGCTGTGGCTCGGCGGCTTGCCGGAGGGCGCGCGCGTGATCGTCGAGGGCCAGGAATTCGTCAAGGAAGGCGAGCCGGTCGAGGCCGTGCCGGCTTCCCGGCAAGGCTGATGGTGGCCGACGCGCGTCATTCCGGGGCCGCGAAGCGGAACCCGGAACCCACGTCCAATCTCCGGAGCCCTGTCGTGGGTTCCGGATCGGCGCTCACGCGCCGTCCGGAATGACAGCGATGAAGAACCCCGTCGACTACGCGATCGGCCATGCCCGGCTGACGCTCTCCATCCTGTTCTTCCTCCTGATCGCGGGCCTCTCCGCCTACCGGTCGATCCCGAAGGAGGCGGAGCCCGACATCAAGGTGCCGATCGTCTACGTGAACGTCACGCAGCGCGGCATCTCGCCGGAGGATTCGGAGCGGCTGATCCTGCGGCCGCTCGAGACGCAGCTGAAATCCGCCTCGAACATCAAGGAGATGCGGAGCCAGGCCTTCGAGGGCGGCGGCTTCGTGCTGGTCGAGTTCGTGGCCGGGTTCGACCCGAACCGCGCCCTCGCCGACGTGCGGGCCAAGACCGACATGGCCAAGAAGGACCTGCCCAAGAACGCGGACGAGCCGATCGTCCAGGAGGTCAACCTCTCCCTGTTCCCGGTGATCGTGGTGGCGCTCGGCGGCGACGTGCCGGAACGGACGCTGCTCCGCCTCGCCCGGCAGGCGAAGACCATGCTGGAGGGTCTGCCGGGCGTCCTCTCGGCGGAGCTGCGCGGCGCGCGGGACGAGGCGGTGGAGATCATCGCCGAGCCCATGCTCATGAAGAGCTACGGCATCTCGCTGACGGACCTGATCGGCTCCTTCTCGGCCGGTAACTCGCTTGTTGCGGCAGGCGCTCTCGAGAGCGCGTCAGGCCGCTTCGCCGTGAAGGTGCCGTCCCTGATCGAGACGCCGGCCGACGTGCTGAAATATCCGATCGCGGCTTCAGGGGCCGCGTCCGTGACGCTCGGCGATGTGGCCGAGGTCCGGCCGACCTTCAAGGACGCGACCTCCGTGACCCGCATCAACGGCAAGAGCGCGATCGCGATCGAGGTCGTGAAGCGCACGGGCGCAAACCTCATCGAGACGGTGGACGGGGTGAAGGCCGCGATGGATCAGATCCGTCAGGCATGGCCCGCGACCGTGCAGGTGTCGTTCACGCAGGACAAGTCGAAGACCATCCGGGACATGCTGCACGAGCTGCAGAACAGCGTCATCACGGCGGTACTGCTCGTGTTCGTCATCATGCTGGTCGTGCTCGGCGGCCGGGCCTCCCTGTTCATCGGCATCGCGATCCCGGCCTCGTTCCTGACCGGCATCCTCGGCCTCCAGCTAGCGGGGCTGACTGTGAACATCGTGGTCCTGTTCGCGCTGATCCTCGCGGTCGGGATGCTGGTCGACGACGCGATCATCGTGTCCGAATTCGCCGAGCGCCGCATGGTCGAGGGCATGGCGCCGCGCGAGGCCTATTCGCTCGCGGCGCGCCGCATGGCCGGCCCCGTCATCTCGGCCACCGCGACCCGGATCGCGGCCTTCTCGCCGCTCATGTTCTGGCCGGGCATCGTCGGCGAGTTCATGAAATACCTGCCGCTGACCCTTATCGCGACGCTCTCGGCCTCCCTCGTGGTCGCGCTCTTCTTCACCCCGACGCTCGGCGCCCTTCTCGGGCGCGCCAGCCCGGCCGGTGGTCATGACGAGCGCCTGGCCGAGCGCGGCCTGTACATGCGGATTGTCCGGAGCGTGCTCGCCCGGCCGCTCTCGACGCTCCTCGTCGCGGCCTCCGTCCTGGCGGGCGTGGTCACGGCCTATGGGCGGTTCGGCCACGGGGTCGAATTCTTCCCCAATGTCGAGCCCGATTTCGGCCTGGTCCAGGTCCGGGCGCGCGGCAACGTCTCGATGGCCGAGAAGGACCGGCTCGTCCGGATCGTGGAAGGACGCCTTCTTGGCATGCCGGAATTGTCGACCGTCTACGGACGCGCCGGCGAGGGCCAGCGCGGCTCGAACGAGGTCACCGAGGACACGGTCGGGACGATCCAGTTCGAGTTCGTCGATTGGCGCCTGCGCCGCCGCGCCTCGGAGATCATGGACGACATCCGGGGCCGCACGAACGACATCCCGGGCGTCATCATCGAGGTCACAAAGCCCCGCGCCGGCCCGGCGGTCGGCAAGCCGGTCACGGTCCAGCTCTCGGCCTTCGACCCGGCCCTGCTGCCGGCTGGCGCCCGCAAGGTCGCCGATCTCCTGCGCGGGCGCTCCGATACGCGCGACGTCGATGACGGCCTGCCGCTGCCCGGGATCGACTGGCGGCTCGAGGTCGACAAGGCCGAGGCCGCCAAGTTCGGCGCGACGCCGGCTTCGGTCGGGGCTGCGGTCCAGCTCGTCACGAACGGCGTCAAGGTGACGGAGTACCGACCGGTCGATACGGACAAGCAGGTCGACGTGCTCGTGCGCTTCCCCGAGGAGCGGCGCTCGCTCGATCAGCTCGACGAGTTGCGCATCAACACCCCGATGGGGTCCGTTCCGATCGGCAACTTCGTCACCCGCAAGCCCGCCGCCAAGGTCGGCCTGATCAACCGCGTCAACTCGATGCGGGTGGTGACGATCACCTCCAACGTGGGCGAAGGCGTGCAGAGCGCGCAGGTTCAGGCCGAGATCGCGGCCGACATCGCCCGGATGGATCTCGGGTCCGGGGTGACCTTCCGGCTCAAGGGCGAGGACGAGGAGCGCGCCAAGGCCGGCGCCTTCCTGATGAAGGCGTTCGGGGCGGCGCTGTTCCTGATCTTCGCGATCCTGCTCGCGCAGTTCAACCGGTTCACGTCCGTCGCCATCACGCTCTCGGCCGTCGTGATGTCGACGGTCGGCGTGCTGATCGGCTTCATGGTGATGGGCCAGCCATTCGGCGTGGTCATGGGCGGGATCGGCGTCATCGCCAATGCGGGCGTGATCGTTAACAACAACATCGTGCTGATCGACACCTATGACCGGCTTCGCTCGGAGGGCGTCGCGGCGCGCGACGCGATCCTCGAGACCTGTCGCGAGCGGGCGCGGCCCGTCGTCCTGACAGCCGTCACGGCGGTGCTCGGCGTCCTCGCGGTCGCGTTCGGGGTCAATATCGACTTCGTCCACCGCGACATCGCGGTTGGGGCGCCCTCGACGCAGTGGTGGATCAACCTGTCGACCGCGATCGTGTTCGGGCTCGGCTTCGCGACCGTGCTGACCCTCGTCGTCACGCCCGCCATGCTGATGGCGATCGCGAACCTGTCGGCCTGGCGGGCGGCCCGCAAGGCGCGCCGGGCCGACCGCCAGGCCGAGCGGGCCGCTCGCCGCCGGAACGCCGAACTCGGCGGCTTGCAGCCCGCGGAATAGGTTGGCCTGCGCCCGTCTTCGGGAGGCTCGTGTTGCGAGACCCTGCGCAACGGGGGAACGTGTGAGTGCGAGCACCTATGGCGCTCGCCCGTTCAGGCGGCGAGACAGATCGTCGGGCAATCTCTCTGTCGATCTGTGCCGCTGGCGCGGGTCACGAGCGCTTCCGGGTGATCGTGCGGGCGATCGCCAAAGGATCCTCCCCCGGCAACATGCCGTCGATGGCGAGTTGCGCCAAGCCATGCACGAGCGCCCATGCGGCGACCGCGGCCTCACGCGGGTTCCTGTCGCCCGCGCCGCTCGCCGCGACGAACTGCGCGAAGCGCCCGAAAGCATTCTCGGCCGCTTGAAGAAGGTCGGGATGCCGGCTCTTGTCGCGGATGGCGGGCCCGAACATCAAGCGGAACCGGCCCGGCCGCGTCAGAGCGAAATGGACATAAGCGACACCGCGCGCGGACAATGGATCGTTCGACAGATGCGCCGCCTCGTCCAGCGCCGCCGCGAAGTCGTGAAAGCCGCGCGCAGCCACGGCCGCCAGCAAGGCCTCTTTGCTGTCGAAGTGGCGGTAGGCGGCGGTGGGCGACACGCCCGCCCGCCGCGCCGCCTCCCGCAGGCTCACCGCGCCCGTGCCGCCCTCGTCCAGCAGCACATCGGCGGCGTCGAGCAGAGCGGGCCGCAGCGCGCCGTGATGGTAGCGGGCGAGTTCAGGTGTTGACACCGTTCACATCTCAGGTATGTTCACATTGTCAACATAGACCAAGGCGACGCCGATGCCTATGCCTCCAGTGAACGTGCTCCTGCACCTCGCAGCCGCCACGCTGGCCTTGGGCCTCGTAAGCGCCACGCTGCTGCTTCGAAAGGGCGAGAGCCGCCACCGGTCCCTGGGCCGCCCCGCAGCCTTGGCGCTCCTCGCCACGGCGGTCACGTCGCTCTGGGTCCCGCGTTTCGGCGCGTTCAGCCCGCTGCACATCTTCACGCTGGTGACGCTCGTGAATGTGCCGTACGGGGTCTGGGCGATCCGTACGGGACGCGTGCGCGCCCACCGCTGGGCGATGACGGGAAGCGCGATCGGACTGTTCGGCGCGGGTCTGGGCGCCTTGGTGCCAGGCCGGCTGCTGTCCCATGTTCTGCTTGGCTAGTAGCTGCGCAGGGTCGGGGGTGACGGGAAGCCGAATGGCGTATTGTATAGCCGCCGCGAGCCGGTCAGCCCCGAGGCCTTGCGCGATCGACACGTCATCCCTAACTCAAGCTCGTGACCTCAAGAGGTCCTGTCGCTCCGCTCGCTTTGAGCCAGAGCGGCCGAAGCTCTGCGAACCAGATGTCGTATCCAGCGCCGCCGTCATGATGACGTCACGGCCATCCGCGTAGAATCTCGGCCGAACCGCCGATAAGAAAGACAAACGTGCAAGCTTACCCGACCGAAACCCAAGAAACCCAAGAAAGCCAAGACATCCAGCGCCGGCGCCCGAAGAGCGGCCTCAAGATTCCCCGCCCAACTGTTTGGCGCCCGCAACCGTCCAGCCTCACTCGCGACGAGCTTCGTCTGATCGTGCTGGAGACACTCGGCTAGCCTGTCCCGCCGATTCGCAACCTTCCGGCCGGCCGAACCGCCGCTCAATCCCGTACACGTGACCGGCTTCGGGTTGCCGGGCCGGCCACGCGGGGTTACCGGTGCGGCGTGGCAGTCGAGCCTGTCGTTATGACCCTTACACGGCGCTTCGTAGCTGCCGGCGCGTCCGCTCTCGCGGCCGCGGGCTGTTCCCCGCTCGCGATCTTCGACGCAGTCGCGCCGCACGATGGCGGGACCGTCAAGGCCGCAGCCGCTTTGGCCTACGGATCCCATCCCCGCCAGACGCTCGATATCCACGTGCCGACGAACCGGTCGAGTGGCCCCTTGCCAGTCGTAGTGTTTTTCTACGGCGGCTCGTGGAAGTTCGGCTCCAAGAGCGAATACGATTTCGTCGGGGCCGCGCTCGCGGCCCAGGGCTTTGTCACCGTGCTGCCCGATTACCGGCTCTATCCCGAGGTGCGCTTCCCGGACTTCCTCGACGATTCGGCTGCCGCGGTTCGCTTCGCGCAGCAGAATGCGGAACGGTTCGGCGGCGACGGGGGTCACATCGTCCTCGCGGGCCACTCGGCCGGCGCCTACAACGCCGCCATGCTGGCGCTCGACGCCCGCTATCTCGCCCGGGCCGGCGTGGCGGCCGGCGCCATCCGGGCCTTTGCCGGCCTGTCAGGTCCCTACGACTTCCTGCCGCTCGATCCCGGCACTGCCCAGGAGGTGTTCGGGGCAGTTCCAAACCGGGCCGCGACCCAGCCGATCACCTTCGCGGGCCGCTTCTCACCCCCGGCCTTCCTGGCCACCGGCGACGCGGACGATACGGTCCGGCCCCGGAACACGGTCAATCTCGCGGCGAAGCTTCGCGCTTCGGGTGTGCCGGCGGTCGAGCGGATCTATCCAGGCCTCGACCACAAGGGCACGCTCCTCGCGCTGTCCCTCCCGTTCCGGGGACGGGCGCCGGTTCTGGCCGAGATGAGCGCCTTCCTTCAGGAGCAGGCGCAAATCGCCCGCCGCGCCGCGCGCTGACGCCGCGCCTGATCCGGGCTCTCTCTCTCAGGCCGCCCGGACGCGGTGGATGCCGTCGATGCCCTCGACCGGCACGAGGCGCGCGCGGCGGATCAGGTAGTTCACATGCGCCAGGATCTCGCTGAACGCGAAGCCCGTCTGGTGCGCGTCGAGCTCTCGGTGGAACACGAACGGCACAAGCTCGGCCCCGGACCGGGGTCGCTCGCGGCAGGCCGCCACGATCTCGGCGCAGCGCTCCTCGTGGTGGGTCGACATGGCGTCGATGCGATCGTGGAGGCCCGTGAAGGGCAGGTCGTGACCGGGCAGCACGAGCGCATCGGCCGGAATGGCGCCTCTCAGACTCCGCAGCGAACGCAGGAAGATGCCGAGGGGATCGCCCTGCGGATCGCGGGGATAGACGCTCACATTGGGCGAGATGCGGGGCAGGACCTGGTCGGCCGACAGGAACAGGTTATCCGCGGCCGAGTGGAGCATCATCTGCTCGGAGGCGTGGCCGCCGCCGGTGAAAACCTCGAAGCTTCGACCGCCGATGATCAGCTTGTCGCCCGCGATCACGCGCCGGAAGGTCTTCGGAAGCCCCGTCAGCATGCGCAGGTAGTCGTGCCCGCGCGTCATCACCGCCTCGGTGACCACGTCATCGAGCCCGTTCTGCACGTAGAAGGCGCGATAGGGGTCCTGCTCCAGCGAGGCCGGGTCGGTCGTGAGGACGAGCGCCTGGAGGTATTCGGTCTCGGTCATGTCGAGCGGCAGGCCGAGCCAGTCGGAGAGCCACCCGGCCGCCCCGACATGATCGGGATGCATGTGCGTGACGATGAGGCGCGTCAGGGGGCGGCCGGCGAGCGGCCCCGAAAGAAGCGCCTCCCAGACCTCCTTCGTCTGAGCGTTGCCGATCCCGGTGTCGATGACCGCCCAGCCGGACCCGTCATCGACGAGATAGACGTTGACGTGGTCGAGCCGGAACGGGAGCGGGAGGCGCGCCCACAAGATTCCGGGCGCGACCTCGATCGTTTGGCCGGAAGCCGGCGCGATCGGATGGGGGTGGAGAAGGCCGAGATCGGCCGGAGGAGACGGCATCGCTTGTCGCTACAGGGGCGCCCCGGACAGCTCAAGCTCCGTCGGGCGGATCGGTCATGCACGCCCTGACCCGGCGCATGCACGATCATTGCACGATCAGCCGCAAATTGCCGTCGCACACCCGGCCGCCTAAGAACGACGCCCATCCCGATTCGGATCTGACGCGATGCTCGGACCCGCCACGACCGCCCTAGCCGAGATCCCCCGCGTCGCCGGACAGCCCCGGAATGAGGCGGTCGCGGCGATGCGGCAGGCGATCCTCGACAAGGTCCGCTACGCGGCCGGGCGAGAGACCAATTCCGCCCGGGATCACGACTGGTTTCTGGCGACGGCGCTGGCGGTTCGCGACCGGATCGTCGACCGCTGGCTCGATTCGATCGCCCGCACGGCCGCGTCCGGCCGCAAGCAGGTCTATTACTTCTCGCTCGAGTTCCTGATCGGTCGGCTGCTCACGGACGCCGTCTCAAATCTACACCTGACCGAGGAGGTGCGCGAGGCGCTTGCGGGGCTCGGGGTCGACTACGATCGGGTCAGATGCGCCGAGGCCGACGCCGCTCTCGGCAACGGGGGGCTCGGTCGCCTCGCCGCTTGTTTCATGGAATCGCTGGCCTCGCTCGACTTGCCTGCCTACGGCTACGGGATCCGCTACGATTACGGGCTGTTCCGCCAAGTCCTGACAGACGGGTGGCAGCACGAAATCCCCGAGGATTGGCTGTCTTTCGGGAATCCCTGGGAGTTCGAGCGACCCAACATCGCCTACCCGGTCCGCTTTGGGGGTCATGTCGAGAAGATCGGCGAGCCCCCCGGCTCCATCACCCATGTCTGGCACGTGGCCGAGACCGTGATGGCGGTGGCGTTCGATACGCCAATCGTCGGCTGGCGCGGCCGGCGCGTCAACACGCTGCGCCTCTGGTCGGCGCGGGCCGTCGACCCCCTGAGGCTCGAAGCCTTCAACCATGGCGATTACGTGGGCGCCATGGCGGACCGGGACCGCGTCGAGGCGATCTCGCGCGTGCTCTACCCGAGCGACGCCACGCCGGCCGGGCAGGAGTTGCGGCTCAGGCAGGAGTTCTTCTTCACCTCGGCGTCACTCCAGGATCTCATCCGCCGTCATCTCGAGCGCCATCCCGACCTCACGAACCTGGCCGAACAAGCGGCCATCCAGCTCAACGACACTCATCCGGCGATCGCGGTCGCCGAGCTCATGCGGCTACTCGTCGATGAGAGGAGGCTCGGCTGGGACGAGGCATGGCGGGTGACCACGGCCACCCTGAACTACACCAACCACACCCTTCTCCCCGAAGCGCTCGAGAGCTGGCCGACGGAGCTGATGGAGCGGCTCCTGCCGCGCCACATGCAGATCATCTACCTCGTCAACTGGTTGCACCTAGAGAAGCTGGCCAAAGGCATTCCGCTCACGGACGACCTCATCCGCCGCGTCTCGCTGATCGACGAGGAGAGCGGCCGAAGAGTCCGCATGGGACATCTGGCCTTTCTCGGCTCAAGGCGCGTGAACGGCGTCTCCGCCCTGCACACCGAACTGATGCGCGAGACCGTCTTCCGCGATCTCCACGCGCTCTACCCGGACCGGATCGTCAACAAGACGAATGGGGTCACCTTCCGGCGCTGGCTGCAGCAGGCCAATCCCGGACTGACGCGCCTCCTCGTCGACACGCTCGGGCCCGTCATCCTGGACGACCCCGAAGCTCTGGCGGCGTTCGAGGCCGCGGGTCTCGATCCCGCTTTGCGCGAACGGCTCCGGGCGGTCCGGCGCGCGAACAAGGTCGTGCTCGCCCGCGAGATCAAGGCGCGGCTGGACATCTCCGTCGACCCGGACGCGATGTTCGACGTCCAGATCAAGCGCATCCACGAATACAAGCGCCAGCTTCTCAACCTCCTGGAGACGGCAGCCCTCTACGAGGCGATCAAGTCCGAGCCGAACCGCGATTGGGCGCCTCGCGTGAAGATCTTCGCCGGCAAGGCCGCGTCGAGCTACGTGCAGGCCAAGCTCATCATCAAATTGGCCTACGACCTGGCCCGGCGCGTGAACGACGACCCGGCCATGAAGGGCCGGCTCGCGGTCGCGTTTCTGCCAAACTACAACGTGAGCCTGGCCGAGATGATCATCCCGGCCGCGGACCTGTCCGAGCAGATCTCGACCGCCGGCATGGAGGCGTCAGGCACCGGCAACATGAAGCTCGCACTGAACGGCGCCTTGACGGTCGGCACCCTCGACGGGGCCAATGTCGAGCTGAAGGAGCGCGTCGGTGGCGAGAACATCACGATCTTCGGGCTCACGGCCCCCGAGGTCGCGGCCCGCCGGTCCGATCCCGATCATGGCCGGGCCGCGATCGCCGGGTCGCCGCGGCTCGCTTCGGTGCTGTACGGCATGCGGGCTGGGGCGTTTTCGCCCGACGACCGAAGCCGCTACAGCGGCCTCGTCGAGGGCCTCTCCGACCACGACACCTTCATGGTGACGGACGATTTCGACGCCTATTGGCGAGCCCAACGCGACCTCGATCTGCTTTGGGCCGACCCCGATACCTGGTGGGCGAAGAGCGCCGCCAACACAGCCCGGATCGGCTGGTTCTCCTCCGACCGCACGATCCGGGAATACGCAGAGGAGATCTGGCAGGCAGGTGTCCGGTGAGCGCCCGTTCGCAGCGCCGCCGCTTTCGTTATCGTGAACGCCACCTTCATCGAACGTAAAGCTAGCACCGAAGATAATCCGGTCGCGTTTCGGAGGTGTGGAAGATGATTGCTAAAGTCTGCCTGGCGGCCACTCTCGCGGCAGGCCTCTTGTCCTCGGCGGCTCCCGCGCGCGCCCGAGACCTCTCGCCCGGTGCGGCGGCTGCGGTCGGCGTGCTCGGCGGGCTCGCCATCGGCGGCGCCATCGCGGGCGCAACCGCCCAGCCCTACTATCCGGGTCGGCCCGTCTACTCGCCACCACCGCCCGTCCCGGTCTACACTCCGCCGCCGCGCCGCGTGTACTACGAGGACGATCCGGGACCGGTCTGTTTCGTCAAGCGCCGCAGGTTCGTAGACGAGTACGGGGACGTCATCATCAGGCGCGAACGCGTCTGCGAGTGAGGACGTCTCAGGTTCGGGCCGCGCAGTCCAAGCCGGTGGGGGGGTAGCACCCGCTCAGAAACCCTGCCAAGTCGGTCGTCACGTGATCGACATGCGGGGCCACCACCGCCTCCTGCTCGAAGACGTCGCGGAACGGGTCAAGGGTCTTCGGCACAACGAGGCAGGTCGTCATGCCGAGATCGTGCGGCACGACGAGGTTCTTGGCGATGTCCTCGAACAGGGCGGAGCGAGCCGGATCGACCGCGTGCCGAGCGAGGAACCTCTCATAGGCCAGCCGGTCCGGCTTCGGCACGAAGCCGGCGGCCGCGATGTCGAACACGTCCTCGAAATGATCGAAGATGCCGAGCTTCATGGCCACGTTCGTGGCGTGGCGGCGCGAGCCATTGGTCAGGATGAGCTTACGGCCAGGCAGCCGCTCGATCGCGAGCCCCAACAGCGGGTTCAACTCGATCGCCGAGTGATCGATGTCGTGCGCGAAATCGAGGAAGTCCTCCGGATCGACGCCGTAATCGTCCATCAGCGCCCTGAGCGTCGTCCCGTGGCGATGGTAAAAGTATTTCTGCAGGGCGCGGGCCGAGAGGCCGTCGAGGCCGAAGAGGTTCATGATGTAGAGCGTGATGCGCTCGTCGACCTGCGGCCAGACCCGCGCTTCGTGCGGGTAGAGGGTGTTGTCCAGATCGAAGATCCAGGTCTCGACGCGGTGGAAAGTGCGTGCGTCCGGGGCTGAGCTGTGGGGCGACAGAGTGTGCGGCATTCCGGGTCACGAGAGCGGGCGGGGCCCGGGCGGTTCACATAAGCCGACCCATCCCGGTCCGAAAGTTGGGTTGAGGTAAAAAAGTTGCGCCGGCTCTCGGGAAAGCCGCGCTGTGCCGCATCGTCGACCTAAGACAACAGGGGTCGCCTCAGCTGGCGCTAACGATGCGTTTACTTGCAGGGTCAAGACTACCTGCAGCGGTCGATTCTAAGCGGCAACAAGCCGAGAGAAAACGATCGGAACAAGAGCGGAATTGAGCACGAATGTCCGCCCAGACACGTCGGTGCCTTTATGCGCAGTCGTTTTCCACTCTATGCCCCAGCTCACGTCAGAGAGGTGAAGGACCCCTGCCTCGTGTTCGACGGCGACGTCTGGCACATCTTCGGCTCGGGAGGCGACACCACGTCCGAGCAGTGGGGCATCCATCACGCCACGTCGCGATCCCTGACGGGGCCCTGGGTGCAGCATAGGATCATCCATCTGCCGATCGAGGGTTCGGGCGTCGCGGCGCCGGGCGTGATCTTCAGTGAGGGCAGCTTTCATCTGTTTGTGCAGACCGAGTTCATGAAGGAGGGCGGCCGCATCGAGTATTTCACCTCGCCCGACGGCTTCGCGTGGACCCATGTGAGCACGCCGCTTCTCTCGGTTCCTGGCACCGAGGAGGCCGGCATCTACGATCCCCACCCGGCGATCGTCGCGGGCGAGAAGGTGCTGGTCTACTCCGCCATGCCGCCGATCGTCGGCAAACCGAACCCGGAGGTCTTCCTCGCCGTGTCGTCGGGCCCCGGTTGGGACGGCCCTTGGCGTCGCACCGGCAAAATCCTATCGCACAACGATGTCGCGGAGCATCACAACCAGCCGGGCCACCCCGATTACGAATGGGGGATCGAAGGGCCGCAGCTCGTCGAGCTGCCGGATGGGCGCGTGCTCCTGAACGCCGTCTGCTTCCTGCCGGCGGGCGAGCGCGGCTCTCGTCAGCGCGTGTTCTTCGCGGTCGCACCCTCCCTGCGTGAACCGTTCCGGTCGCTGGGGCCGTTCATGCAGCCCCGGGGACAGGGCGAGAACGGTCACGCCTCCGCGACGCTCGTCGATGACGAGCTCGTGCTCTGCTATCAGGCCCGTCCCCGCGCTGGCACGTGGCGCTATGGCATCAGGAGGAACGTGCGCCTCCCTGTCGCGGCCTGAGCGCTCAGCCCTTCCGGATCAGGGTGCCGGCGCCGAAATCGGTGAAGAGCTCGACCAGGACCGCGTGCGCGACCTTTCCGTCGAGGATGACCACCGCCTCGACGCCACGCTCGATCGCGTAGATGCAGGTCTCGATTTTCGGGATCATGCCGGCCGTGATGGTGCCGTCCGCAATAAGGCCGCGGCATCTATCGACCGTGAGCTCCGGGATGAGCTGCTTGTCCCCGTCCAGCACGCCCGAGACGTCGGTCAGGAGCAGCAGACGCTTCGCCCCCATCGCGCCCGCGATCGCGCCCGCGAAGGTGTCGGCGTTGATGTTGTAGGTCTTGCCGTCGGCCCCGGCCGCGATCGGGGCCAGAACGGGGATCAGCTCGGACTTTAGGACCGCGTCGAGGACGGAGCGGTCCACCTCGTCAGGCTCGCCGACCAGGCCGAGATCGACCTCGCGTTCCACCTTCGAGTTCGGGTCGACGACCGTGCGGGCGGCCTTCCGGGCACGCACCATGTTGCCATCCTTGCCCGAGAGCCCGACCGCGCGACCTCCCTCGGCCCCGATCCACCCCACGATCTGCTTGTTGATGGACCCCGCGAGGACCATCTCGACCACCTCGACCGTCGCCTCGTCGGTGATCCTGAGCCCGCCCGCGAAAGACGATTGGATGCCGAGCTTCTCCAGCATGCGGCCGATCTGGGGGCCGCCGCCATGAACCACGATCGGCTTCACGCCCGCCTGTTCGAGGAGCACGATGTCTTCGGCGAAATTCTCCGCCGCGTCCCGGTCACCCATGGCGTGGCCGCCATATTTGATGACTACGATTTCCTGGTCGTAGCGCTGCATATGCGGCAGCGCCTGGACGAGCACCTCGGCCCGCACATGCGCGTTCGGCAGGGTCTCGGTCATGACGTCTCCTGATGAACCGGCGATCGGGCCAGCCGTCATGCCGCGGCCGAGTGGGTCTTCCCAATCTGGCGGTCAAAGGCGAGCGTGATCCGCATGCCGGGATGGGTCTCGTCCTGGCCCCAATCGGCGCCGAGCTTGGTGGCCATCGCCTTCACGATCATCCGGCCGAGGCCTTCGGTGGAGCGGCCTGGGGGGGCCGGGGCGCGTCCCATTGCCGACCCACGGCCGATGCCGTCATCCTCGACGCTGAGCAGCACGCGATCGCCCCTCTCGGCCGCGAGCTTCACCCGGATCGGGCCCTTGCCGCCCGGATAGGCGTACTTGACGGCGTTGAGCACGAGCTCGGTCACGACGACGCCGACCGCGACCGCCTTGTCGGGATCCACCTCGACCGGCTCGGCCTGAAGCGTGAGCTGGTTCGCGTCGCCGTCCTCGGCCGAGCCGCGAAGGTCCGCCACCAAGGCGGTGAGGTACTGGTCGAGCGCGACCGACTGGACATCGTCGGAGGTGTAGAGACGGCGGTGCACCTGGGCGACGGCCATCACCCGTCGGGTGGCTCCGGCGAGAGCGGACTTCACCTCCTCGCTGGCGGCTGCCGACGACTGGAGATGGAGAAGCGCCGCGATGATCTGGAGCGAGTTGCCGACCCGGTGGTTGACCTCTTGGATCAGGAGGGCGCGCTCCGCCGCCAACGCCTCGAAGCGGTCGCGAGACGCCCGCAGCTCGGCTTCGGCCGCCTCCTTGGCGCGGCGCAGCTTGACGGCTTCGCAGGCCTGCTTGAGCGCCGCTTCGAGGAGGTCCAGGAACTCGCCGCCGACCGTCTTGACCACGTAGTCGGAGGCGCCCGCCTTGAGCGCCGCCACGGCGACCGAGCTTTCCTGGGTGCCGGTCACGTAGACGACGGCAGGCGCATCCTCGAGCGCGCGAATGTGAGCCAGGGTCGCAAGCCCATCCTGGCCCGGCATGTAGTGATCGAGCGCAACGACATCGAAACGATCGTCGATCAGCCGCGCGAGCCCTGTCGCCCCATCCCCCGCCGTTTCGACAACGTATCCTCGTCGCTCAAGCCCTTTTTGCACTAGGCGAGCGAGGCCAGGGTCATCGTCGATGTAGAGAAGCCGGAGCGGCGCGTCGATCATGCCGCGTCCGGCACCTGGATGACGGAGAAGAACAGCCCGAGCTGCCGGATCGCGTTCGAGAAGCCCTCGTAGTTCACCGGTTTCGTGATGTAGACATTGCAGCCGAGGTCGTAGCAGCGCTGGATTTCACGCTGATCGTCCGTCGTCGTCAGGATGACCACGGGCGCCCGTTTCAAATGCTCGTTCTCCTTGATGATCTTGAGGATGTCGACGCCCGTCATATCCGGAAGATTCAGGTCGAGCAGGATCAGCATCGGGTTGCTGCTATTGACCCTTCCCGAACCGTCCTCGCCAAGCAGAAAGGCGAGCGCGCTGGTGCCGTCCGTGAACGCTTTGATTTCGTTGGTAACGCCTGCTCGCCGTATATTCTTTTCGATCAGCCGAGCGTGACCGTCGTCGTCCTCGACCATGATGATGGTGACCGGCATGGTCATGCTGCCTTCCTCTGCCTCTCGCCCGCCCAGCGCCGCGGCAAGGTGACGGTGAAACTGGAACCCTGCCCGCGCTCGGACGTCAAGCTGATCGTGCCCCCAAGACGTCGGACCAAGGTTCGGACATGCGCGAGGCCAATGCCCTCGCCCGGTCGATCCTGCACGCCTGAGCGCCGGAAAAGATCAAAAACACGCTCGGAATCCTTCGCCTCAATGCCGCGGCCGTTGTCGCGCACCTCGTAGACGAGCACGGCTCCGTCCGTCCGGCCGATGATCTCCACCCGCCCGGGCACCCCCCGGCGGAGGTACTTCAGAGCGTTGTCGACGAGGTTCGAGAAGATTTGCTCCAGCGCCAGGCGGTCGCTGACCACCGGAGGGAGCCGCGACGCCGTCACGGTCGCGTCGGCCTCCTCCGCCTGGATCGTGAGGCTCGCCTTGATGCCCTCGATCAGCGCATCCATGTCGACGCGCGCCGGATGGAACTCGCGCCGGCCCTCGCGCGAGAGCCGAAGGATGGCGTTGATAAGCCGATCCATCTTGGCGATTGACGCCTTGATAAACCCGATCGCCTCGTCGAAGTCCCGGCCGAGCTCGACGTCCTTGGCGCCGTCGGCCAGGGCCGTTGCGGCCCGGAGCTCGTCTAGGCGGCGGAACACGTCCGCCCGCACGGCTTCTAGCTCGGTCGTGAAGCCCATGATGTTGACCAGCGGCGAACGAAGGTCGTGGCTGACGATATAGGCGAAGCGCTGCATCTCCTCGTTCGCGTCCCGCAGGTCCGCCTCGCGCTCGCGCAGGTTCGTAGAGGCGGTCGCCAACTCCGCCCCGACCTCATCGGCTTCCACGAGACCGGTCGCGAGCGGCGCCACCGGCTCGCCCCGGCCGAGCTTCAGCGCCTCGCGGGAAAGGGCGGCGATCGATTTTGTGATCCGCCGTCCGACATAGACGGCGAGCAGTGCCGACAAGCCTGCGAGGGCTGCTCCAACACCGGCGAGGAGCGCGAGCGAGCGCCAGAGCGGGGCGTTGAGGGTCGCGTTTGGGATCGCGACCGAGGCCCGGAAGCCCGACACGCGCGAGCGGGTATACGCGCCGAAAGCCGGCGTTCCGGTGAGCGTCTTGCCGGTCCAGAAGCCCTGCGCCTCTTTGGCGGCCTGCCGGAAATCCGCGGCGGAAAGGCCCCCTACGAATTCGTCCGCGCGAGGGAACCGGGCCATTACGATCCCCTGCCGGTCGACGATGACCAACTGGTAGGGCGGGACTCCCGCTTCATCCAGTATCCGCTGCAGGCGGCTGAGGGGGACGCTGAATTGGAGGAGTTGAACGATCTCCCCGCCGCTCCTGATCGGGGCGACGACCAGGAACTGGCGGGTTCCGGTGATCTGCCCGACGATCAAGTCGGTGATGAAGGATGGCCCCTCCAACTCCTTGAGTGACCAGCGTGGGTTGCTTTTCGGCAGCGGCTCGCCGTCCGGCGCCCTGGGATACACGAGCAGCTGGCCCGTCACATCGCTCAGGATCGTGAGGAGGCCCTGCCGCTGGAGGATCTCTGCCGCCTGCTGGCGAAACGCCGCAAGATCCCCGTTTGCCAACGCGCGAGATGTCGTGAGCACATCGAGCGCGGCAAGGAGACCGGTCAACTCCCGATCCACCGCGGATGCGATCGACGAGGCCAACTCGGCCGCCTCCCGTTCGAGTCGGGTGCGCTCGCTGATGCCGTATTGCGCCAGGATGGAGGCGGCGAAGAGGAGTGCCGGGAGGGTGAGCGCAAGGGCGAACAGGACAAGGTTGCGCCGAACCGAGCTCCCGGACCGGCGAGCCGGCTCGGGCGACATATCGGGCTCGGGTGCCAACCCAGCGGCAGGTTCGCCGGATTCGAGGCTCAACGTAGCCGCCGCCTAGCGCGAATCATCCTCGCGTGCTGTCCGCGTCCGGCCGTCAAGGGTCAGGCCGCCGCGCGCGTCTTGGAGACGGAGCGGACACCCGCGGCAAGCTCGCGCACCAGGGCCGAGACGGCCTCCACCGCGCTCCGGCCGCCGGGCTGGAGCGAAGCCGCGACGGCGTCGACGATGGCCGACCCGACCACGACGCCATCCGCGCCGGCCGCGACCGCCGCCGCATGAGAGCCGGTTCGGACCCCGAACCCGACCACCACCGGCAAAGCCGTGTGGCGCTTGATCCGGGCAACCGCGCCGCTCACGCGGCTGAAATCGGGCGTCGCCGTCCCGGTGACCCCCGTGATCGACACGTAATAGACGAAGCCTCCGGTGCTCCGGAGCACGGCCGGGAGCCTGGCGTCGTCGGTCGTCGGCGTGGCGAGACGGATGAACGCAAAGCCGGCCCGGAGCGCCGGCAGGCAGAGCTCCTCGTCCATCTCGGGCGGGAGGTCCACCACGATGAAGCCGTCGACCCCGGCCCCCCTCGCGTCGGCGAGAAACCGCTCGACCCCGTAGACGTAGATCGGGTTGAAGTAGCCCATCAGGATGACCGGCGTCGCCGGGTCATCGGCGCGAAAGCGCCGGACGAGATCGAGGGTCTTGGCGGTGTCCTGGCCGGCCCTGAGGGCCCGCAGGCCCGCCGCCTGGATGGCCGGTCCGTCGGCCATCGGATCGGTGAAAGGCAGCCCGAGCTCGACGATGTCGGCCCCGGCGGCCGGAAGCGCGCGCAGGATCGCGAAGGAGGCCTCAAGGTCCGGGTCGCCCGCCATCACGTAGGTCACGAGCGCGGCCCGGCCCTCCCGGCGGCACTCGGCGAAGCGAGCTTCGAGGCGGGCGGTCATCGCGCGCTCGCTAGCATGCTGCGGAGCATGCGCAAACCACGCGGGCGAGGATCAAATCGCGCCGCTCTTGAACCACACGCAATTCGTGTAGGCGAGGACAGGATCCATGCTGGCCCGTCCCTTGGCCATGGCGACTGGTCGGCCGTTCTCGCCGAGGTCGATGGTCACTTTCGAAGTGCCGTCGATCTGCTCCGAATAGTAGCAATACTGGTGTTGCGGCGTCTTTTGATCGCTGGAGGTAAAATTCCACCCGGTCACCACCTGACCCGACCCGTGCGGCACGTTCTTGAAAACCGTGAAGTTCGTGTTCACGGCGGCTTGCGACGGCGGCGTCGCCCCGGCGCCGAGCTGCGCCTCGGTGGGCCGCGGCCCCTCCGGCGGCTTCGGGGCCGCGATGGCGAGGATCGACTGAGGATCGAGCTTGACGGTGCCCTCCGTCTTGAGGGTCAGGCCTGAGAGCGCCGCCGCAACCGCGCCCGCGACCTGCTCGGCCTGGATCACCGGCTGCCGGCCATAGGTCCAGCCATACAAAGCGGCGCCGATCCCGAGGCCGAGGGTGGCGCAGATGAGCGCATATCCCGCCAACCGGTAGAAGGCCGCCTTCGCGTTCAGGATGCGGGCGTCGGATTTCAGGCGCGCGTTCACCGCGTTGGCGAGGACGCGGTTCTCCTTGGTGGCCGGGATCTCCATACCCTAGCGACCGGTCTCGACGACGCGGAGCGAAGCCGCGGGCGTCGCCGATGGGGTAGGGCTCACATTCGGGGAGGGAGCGGCGCTTGGACGACCCCGCTCCAGCGCCGCGGTCGCGGTCCGTTCGGCCTCCTCCCGCGCTTCACGGATCACCTCGGCGGCGAACGGCTCCAGGATGAAGGAGCCAGCGCTCTCGTCGAGCACGACATCGTCCTCTTCGCGAACACGCTCGACCGCGGTCAGCGCCAACAGCGTCGCCGCCAGGGACGCCCCGATCGCCGGAATGAACACGAAGAAGAACAGAAAGGAATGGATCTCGCGATCGGTGACCTGGCTCGGGTCCTTGAAGAACACCATGGCGGTGAAGCTGTGCAGCTGCGAGCGCAGGACCGCGTCGCGATAGGCCACCTCCGCCCCGCTCAACGCCCGATCCACCGCCGTCCGGTCGAGCGCAGACCGCTCGGTCCGGGCCCCGTCCAGGCGATCGGAGGCGTCCTTGCGATCCCGTACCGCCCCGGTCAAGCTCGACTTCATGGCTTCTGTGCGGGGATCGGTCGTGCAGCGCGTGCCCGTCACGCGCCGCCCGTCGCGGGTGGTCGTGACCGTCCGGAAGCATTTCTGCGCCGGGAGCGCGCCGAGTTCCGTGTTGCCGTCCTTCAGGCGACGCTCGGCCTCGCCGAGCTGGGTGGTGCGCTGGGCCACCACCGCATCCGCGTCGGCGATCTTGCGGTCGAGCGTGGCTCGCGTGTTGCGGGCGTCAGCAAGCGTCTCCTGCGCGCGCACCACTTCCGTCAGACGCGGCCGGAACATGATCTCGCCGAGCTGCGAGATCGACTTGATCGTCACGGCGGCGGCGCCCACCACCCCCACGGCCGCGATGATCCTGAGAGCAAGCGAGCGCTGGGTCCGGATGGAGACGGCGAGCGGGACGCGGCTGAACTCGATGACGCCATACGCGACGGGCGCCAGCATCATCATCCAGAACGCGATCGGATCCGCGCCGCCGTAGAGGTTCGCGAAGAGCCACGCGCCCGCAAGCGAGGTGGCCACGATGATGCCCTCGATCGAAAAGGCGAGGACCAGCCGTTTGGTGGAGATCGAGTACCCGCGCTCGTGATCGCGGGCGCGTCGTGCCGCCAGCTTCGCGGCGCGGGGGTTCGGTATCTGGAAGTCAACGGCTTCCGCCATGCGGCCTCATGGTGCTGTCTCGCGCGGCTCCCCCCAGACCCGGCAGGATCATCCTAGTCAAACCAGCGCGGCCCATCAATCGCGGGCAAGGGGAAGCGACGCCAGGACGCGCGGGGGCGAATGCGGCGCCCCACCCCGCGTCAGCGCTTCCTCAGCCAGAGACTCGTCTCGCGGGCGCCAGGCCGGAGCGGCAGCCGCTCGATGCAGCCCTGCGCAAGCCGTTCCGGCCAACGCGAAGCGACCCAGTGGCTCGAGAAGACGATCTCATAACCCTCGCCTTGCAGCAGCGCCGCGATCGGGATCGCCTCGTTATAGCCGCGCCAGCGCCATTCCGGCGGGTAGGCGTCTGGCAGCAGGATGTCATGGATATGGACGAGGATCCCGGGCCGAAGACGCGGCAGGATATCGCCCAAGATCCGGTCGAGGTCGGTCCCAGGCATCGCGATGTGGCTTGAATCGACGAACAGGATATCGGCCGGTTCGAGCGCTGCGAAGAGCGCAGAATCGGCGCGCTCGAGCACCGTCGCGTGGTGCGATACGCGAAGGCTCTCCAGGGAGGCGCGGGGTTGCGGATCGATGGCCAGGATGTCGGTCGCAAGACCCCCGTCCGCGACCGCCCGGGCGAGGAAGCGCGTCGAGTGCCCCGACCCGATCTCGATGATGCGGCGCGGCCGCTCTTCGCGAACGATCGCATAGGCGGCCGCTGCGTCGAGGCGCGGGAACCAGTCCTGGTCGAACCGGGCCGGCCCTGCCCCATCGTGGATGTCCAAAAGCTCAGGCCCGTAGGACTCGATCCGGGACAGGACGGTGCGGTAGCCCGGCTCGCCCGCACGGAACAGCCGTTCTAGCGCCGGGTAGCCGCTCGGCTTCACGCCGGCCGCGAAACGGTACGGGATGAAGAAACCGCAATCGCCAACGCCGAAAAGGGTCGAGAGGCCGAAGCCAAGCCGCCGAGCGCGAATGCGCCAGCCTGGCCGCCTCACCCGAACCTCAAGGTGGCGGCGACGGAACCGGCGGGATCGTGGCCGGCATGCGGTCCCGCCACGCTTTGGCGAGCCGCGCCCGCTCGAACAGGAGGACCACGATGACCGCCATCGCGAAGGGAGCGAGGAGGTAGAACAGCCGGAACACCAGGAGGGCCGCGATGACGTCCGCCTTGGGGACGTCCGGCATCATGGCCACGAAGATGAGCTCCAGCACCCCGAGTCCGCCCGGCGCATGGCTGACGAGCGCCGCCGAGAACGAGGCCAGAAAGGCGCCAAGCACGATCAGGAAGCCCGGGTTGGTGGCGTCCGGAAGTGCGAAGTAGATGATCCCGGCCGCTCCGAGAAGCTCGAGCGGGGCGGCGACGAGCTGGCGGGCCATCACGTTCGGGCGTGGATAGCCAAGCTTGAACTTGCGGATCGTCAACGGCTTCAGGTGGAGGATCGAGCCGAAGACATAGAGCGCCACGAAGGCGAGGCACGCGAACCCGATCACCTTGGCGGTGGTCGGGTTGGCGAGCGCGGGCGGCACGCGATCGGCGATCCGGTTGAGAAGATCCGGCTCGACGACGAGCACGACGCCTCCGAGAAGCACGGTGCCGAGCCCGAAGGTGAAGGAACACAGCGCGACCAGGACTGCGACCTGCGGCGCCGACAAGCCCTTGGCCGTGTAGGCCCGATAGCGCACGAGCGCGCCGGAGAAGACCGAAGCCCCGATATTGTGGGAGAGCGCGTAGGTGGTGAAGGAGGTCAGGGACACGAAGAGCCACGAAATGTGGCTCACGCCGAGATGCAACAACGCGATGCGGTCGTACCACGCGAGAGCCGCGTAGGCGACGAGGGTGGAAAGCACCGCCAGCCCATAGCGATGCGGGGATATGGAGGACAGGCTGGCCCAGACATCTGCGAGCGACAAGCCTCTCAGCTCGCGATAAAGCAGCCAGCCGGACACGAGAACCGCCGCGAAGCCGATGAGCGGCCACACGAACTCCCTGACTTTCTTCATCCGACCCCGCTCAGGCCCTGCACGGGGCCTTCCTCTGCCCGATGCCGCACGGGCCGGCAAGCCGCATCCGGCCGGGAGACGTGCCGCTCAAGGGCAGTCGCGCTTGGCGCGCTCGAGCGCCTGGGTGAAACCCGCGAGCGAATAGCGGTCTGTCGTCTTGTTACCCTTCGCCGAGGTCGCCTGGATCGTCATGGTCCCGCCCTTTGACATCGTGCCGATGGCCAGCGCTTCGTCCGACGGGGCCTTGACCCAGGCGTTCTCGCCCTTGGTCACGAGATCGTAAGTGGTCGGCCCCATCGCGAGACTCGCGGGACCGTTCTCCTTCGTCTTGAAGTTGAGCACTGCGGCCACTTCGTTTCGCACGTTGTCGGCGGGCCGAAACGAGACGAAGAGGTACGCCTTCGTGTCCTTCAGGGTGGCCGGCGAGCGTGATTGCGGCTCGGATTGGGCGAAACAAATCTTCGATCGCCCCGTGGTGGCCGTGTAGGCGGACCAATCCCCGAACGTGCCCGCCAAGGTCGCTCCGCTGGGCGGCCCCGATCCGCCGGAGGCGGGCTTCTTCGCGGTCGGCTTGGCTGGGCGCGGCTCCGTCTTCTTGGCCGGGCGCGGCTCGGACGGGGCCGTCGCGCGTGGCTCCGATTGCGAGAAGGCTTGGTCCGCGGCCGCGAGCGAGAGCCCGACGATGACACAGACAAGGGTGAGGCGCGTCATGATGGGAAGCCGAGCGTTCATGGGCACGAGCAAAGACCGCTAACGTTAAAAAACGTTCTATACCGGGGCGGAAATTGGGTCGCTAGGTGACGCGGCGTCCCGTCGCGCTGTCGGCTGATCGGCGGCGTGCTGGTCATGAGAACGGCCGCCTGGTTGTGACAGCCCACATTCGGGGAGGATGATGTGAAGCTCGACAGCACAATGGCCGCTCTCGTGACGGGCGCGGCCTCGGGTCTGGGTGAGGCGACCGCGCGCCTCCTCGCGGCCCACGGGGCGCGGGTCGCGCTGTTCGACCTGAACGAGAGCCGCGGGGCCGCGATCGCAGACGAGATCGGCGGCGTCTACGTCAAGGTGGACGTCGCCGACGACGCCTCCGTGTCGGCCGGGCTGGAGACCGCGCGGTCCCGGCATGGAGTGGAGCGCATCCTCGTCAATTGCGCCGGGATCGCACCGGGCCGCAAGACAGTGACGCGGGACCGGCAGACCGGCGCCCTCGTCGGGCACGAGATGCTGGCGTTCAAGGCCGCGATCGAGGTCAACCTGATCGGGACGTTTCGCATGATCGCGGCCTCCGCCGCCGGGATGGCAGGGCTCGACCCGATCACCCGGGACGGCGGCCGGGGCGTCATCGTGAACACGGCGTCGGTCGCGGCGACCGACGGGCAGATCGGGCAGGCCGCATATTCGGCCTCCAAGGGCGGCATTCTCGGGCTGACGCTACCGGTCGCGCGCGACCTCGCGGCCTACGGCATCCGGGTGATGACGATCATGCCGGGACTGTTCCGCACACCGATGTTCGACACCATCCCGGATGAGGTCCGCTCGGCGCTGGAGAAGAATGTCCCGTTTCCGTCGCGCCTCGGCGACCCGCGGGAATATGCCGAGCTCGTTCGGGCCATCGTCGACAACGACATGCTCAACGGCGAATCGATCCGTCTCGACGGCGCGCTCAGGATGCAGCCGAAATAGCGGGCTGTCGGGCCTCCATCAGGAACGCGTCGAAATACGCGATGGTCTTCGCTAGGCCTTCGCGCAGCGGCATCCTCGGTTCCCAGCCCAGTACCTCCTTCGCTTTCGCGATGTCCGGGCGGCGCTGGCGCGGATCGTCCGGCGGCAGCGGCCGGGAGACGATCCGCGACGACGTGCCGGTCAGATCGATCACGAGCTCGGCCAGCTCCTGGATCGAGAATTCGCCCGGATTGCCGATATTGATCGGCCCCGTGACGTCCGGCCCGGTCGCCATCATCCGGAGCATGGCCTCGACGAGGTCGTCGACGTAGCAGAACGCGCGCGTCTGCGCCCCGTCGCCGTAGATGGTGACGTCCTCGCCCCGGAGCGCCTGGACGATCAGGTTGGACACAACGCGGCCGTCGTTCGGGTGCATCCGGGGACCGTAGGTGTTGAAGATGCGCACCACCTTGATGCCGAGCTCGTGCTGGCGCCGGTAGTCGAAGAACAGCGTTTCGGCGCAGCGCTTGCCCTCGTCGTAGCAGGACCGGAAGCCGATCGGGTTCACCCGGCCCCAATACTCCTCCGGCTGGGGATGGACCTCCGGATCCCCGTAGACCTCGCTCGTCGAGGCCTGGAGCACCTTGGCTTTCAAGCGCTTGGCGAGTCCCAGCATGTTGATGGCCCCGATCACGCTCGTCTTCGTGGTCTGGACCGGGTCGAACTGGTAGTGCACGGGCGAGGCCGGGCAGGCGAGGTTGAAGATCTCGTCGACCTCCACATAGAGCGGGAAGGTCACGTCGTGGCGCATCAGCTCGAAGCCGGGATGATTGAGGAGGTGCGCGACGTTGCGGCGCGTGCCGGTGAAGAAATTGTCGACGCAGAGCACGTCGTGCCCGCGCTCGATCAGGCGCTCGCACAGGTGGGACCCGAGGAAGCCCGCCCCTCCGGTCACCAGGACCCGCTTCGTGTTCCCGTCGCGCATCGCCGTCCGCCTCACGCCGGGAGCGGCCGACCGCCTTTCGTGAACCCGGCGGGTCCATGGCAGCTTAGGCGGGAGATCGCAATCTCCGCGCGGCCGGTCTCGCGGGCAACCGTGGTCGATCGAGCGGATCGCCGGCTAAGCCGCGGCCTCACGCGAGCGCTCGGCCCGTTTCCTGTCGTTCGGGTCGAGGATCGCCTTCCGGAGCCGGATCGATTTCGGCGTCACCTCGACCAGCTCGTCGTCGGTGATCCAGGCGAGCGAACGCTCCAGCGTCATCCGGATCGGCGGGGTCAGGCGGACGGCCTCGTCCTTGGATGTCGTGCGGATGTTGGTGAGCTTCTTGCCCTTGAGAACATTGACCTCGAGGTCGTTGTCGCGGGTGTGCTCGCCGATGATCATGCCCTGGTACACCTTCCAGCCGGGCTCGATCATCATCGGGCCGCGATCCTCGAGATTCCAGAGCGCGTAGGCCACGGCCTCGCCGGAATCGTTCGAGATCAGGACGCCGTTGCGCCGGCCCGGGATGTCGCCCCGGAACGGCTCGTAGGCGTGGAAGAGCCGGTTCATGATGGCGGTGCCGCGCGTATCCGTCATCAGCTCGCCCTGATAGCCGATGAGGCCGCGGGTCGGGGCATGGAAGACGAGCCGCTGGCGGTTGCCGCCGGAGGGCCGCATCTCGACCATGTCGGCCTTCCGCTCGGAGAGCTTCTGCACGACGACGCCAGAATGCTCCTCGTCGACGTCGATCACGACCTCCTCGATCGGCTCCAGAAGGTTGCCGGCCTCGTCCTTCTCGAACACGACACGCGGGCGCGAGACGGCCATTTCGAAGCCCTCGCGCCGCATGGTCTCGATCAGGATCGCGAGCTGCAATTCGCCTCGGCCCGAGACGTAGAACGAGTCCTTGTCCTCGGCCTCCTCGATCTTCAGCGTGACGTTGCCTTCGCCTTCCTTGAACAGGCGCTCGCGGATCATCCGGCTCGTCACCTTCTCGCCTTCCGTCCCGGCGAGGGGTGAATCGTTGACGATGAACGACATGGTGACGGTCGGGGGATCGATCGGCTGAGCCTGGATCGGCGTCTCGACCGGGAGATCGCAGAAGGTGTCCGCGACCGAGCCCTTCACCAGCCCGGCGATGGACACGATGTCCCCCGCCTCGCCGACCTCGATCGGCTGGCGCTCGAGCCCCCGGAAGGCCAGGATCTTCGAGACCCGGCCCGTCTCCACATGGTGGCCTTCGCGGTCGATGACCTTGATCGTCTGGTTCGGCCGGACGGCGCCGGACGAGATCTTGCCCGTGATGATGCGGCCGAGGAACGGGTTCGCCTCCAGCAGGGTGCCGAGCATGCGGAACGGCCCCTCCTCGACGCTGGCCGGCGGCACGTGCTCCAGCACGAGATCAAACAGGGGCGCGAGCCCATCGGTCTGCGGACCTTCCGGCGACGTCGCCATCCAGCCGTTGCGCCCGGACCCGTAGAGGATGGGAAAGTCGAGCTGGTCGTCGCTCGCGTCAAGCGCGGCGAAGAGGTCGAAGACCTCATTGATGACCTCGGTCGCGCGTGCGTCCGGGCGGTCGACCTTGTTGATGGCGACGATGGGCTTCAGGCCGATTTTCAGGGCCTTGCCGACCACGAACTTCGTCTGCGGCATCGGGCCTTCGGCCGCGTCGACCAGCACGATGACGCCGTCCACCATCGACAGAATGCGCTCCACCTCGCCGCCGAAATCGGCATGGCCGGGCGTATCGACGATGTTGATCCGCGTCCCTTTCCAGACGACCGAGGTCGCCTTGGCCAGGATGGTGATGCCGCGTTCCTTCTCGAGGTCGTTCGAATCCATGACCCGTTCGGCGACGCGCTGGTTCTCGCGGAAGGAGCCCGACTGGGAGAGAAGCTTGTCGACGAGGGTCGTTTTGCCATGATCGACATGGGCGATGATGGCGATGTTGCGGAGGTTCATGGGGTCGCTTGGGGTCGCTCAGGCGCTCAGCGCGGCTGGGCCCGTGTCTCGATCGGACGCGGGGCGCTGGCACGCGCTGAGGATGTCGGTGCTGCGCTGCACATAGGCGAGCGAGGCCGGATCGGCAATGGCGGCCTGGTCGAGCGCCGACGGTATCCTGGGCACCCGATCTTCGCGCCTCGCCCGGTTCAGCCGGTCACGAAGGCGCGCCGGAACAGACCCCGCAATGCTCCCGCCATGCTGGCGTTGGCGGCGATGTGGTGCATAGGTCGCGAGTAGAGAAAGACGAGGAGCTGTCGACGCTGCTCCGGCGTCGTCTCAAGTTCGATCTGCAGGTCGCCTCCCGTACGGCGCAGCGCTCGTCCTGCGATTTCACCCAGACCCGGGATCGTGATGCGGCACGGCTCCAGAGGGCCGTCCCACTCGGCCAGATTCATCCGGATGGCGGCATGCGTCATGGAGAGTGCGACGAGCGTGCATTCCGAGATCCGGCCTCGCTGCGAAACCCGGCTCGGAAGGGCCATGTCGAACGAGATCTCCCCGCGGGGGAGTTCGAAGCAGACGACGAACGCCACGAAGGTCAGCAGCATAGAGACGCCGGCCCACAAGAGGTTGAAGTAGTCGAGAGGAGAGACCTCGGTTGCCGCATAGGGACCGACGAAGGCCCACACGATGCTCGCCGCGGACAGGAGCGACATGCCGCCGAACAAGCCGGCCAGCCGCCAGCGCACGATCGTGCGGGACCGGTCGCCCCCTTTGTCGGTCACCTTGAAGGGCCGCCCGAAGGGTCGGACCAGCGCCGTCAGGAGCGTGATCGTGACGGCCAACGCCGTGACGGTATGGGTGACCTCCATGAAGAGCGGCAAGGTCTTCGAGCGGGAGATCCAGCCGTTATACCCCCAGAGCGCCAGCAACGTCGGGACCCCGTACCTCAGAAAGGAGAGGTAATCGGCGTGAAAGGCAGGCAAGCCGGCAAACCAGTAGATCGCGGGCGCGATCAGCATCAGAACGATGAAGGGCTTGCAGAACCAGTTCAGCACTCCGTGGAAGAAATGCACCCGCTCCAAGAGGCTGTAGCCCGGACCCCGCATGGGCCCTGCTCTGAGGAGAGCCACTTGCATCGTGCCGAGGCACCAGCGCGTACGCTGCGACACGTATTCCGGCAGGCCTTCCGCGGACAGCCCGACACTCAGCCGCTCGTTGAGCCAACGGGTTTTGAAACCTTGCCGAAGCAGCGTGTAGGTCAGATTCAGATCCTCGCAAATCGCCTCATGCGGAAATCCCCCGATTTCGTCCAGCCGGTCGCGGCGCACGATAAAGGACGTTCCGACGCAGAAGGCGCAATCCCAAGCATCCTTGGCCGGCTGAAAGACATCGAAGAAGATACGCTGGTCGTCCACCCAGCTTTCTGCCGCGTGCAAGTTGTGCTGGATAGGATCGGCATTGTAGAAGAATTGCGGCGACTGGACGACCGCGACCTTCGGATCCGAAAACAGGCCTACCATCCGCTTCAGGATGTTGGGCTGAGGTGCGAAATCGGCATCAAGCACCAGGATCAGCGGCGCGCCCGTGACGGCTGCGGAAGCCGCCAGTCCGTTGTTCAGATTTCCGGCCTTGGCGCCCTTGTTGTCCGGCCGCGTCAGGTAACGCGCGCCGACCTCGTCGCAGTAATCCTTCAGCCACCCCCGGCGCGTGTCGTCGAGCACCCAGACGGTCTTCAGGTCGTAATCGATGGCAAGCGCCGGGAGGATCGATTTCTCGATGACGGAGAGCGGCTCGTTATAAGTGCAGATGAAGATGTCGACCGCTGGCCAGAAGCCTGTCTTCGCCAAGCGTGCTTCGGCCCGATCCGCTTCCGGTCCGCGATCCGAGCGACGGAGCAAGATGACGATCGAGAGAAGCGTGTAGGTGATCGCCACGGCCTCGAAGAGGAAGAACAGATACGGCCAGAGAGATTCCAGGGTCGGCTCGAGCCTGGGCAGCGTGTCGTGCCAACGCCACGCTCCATAAATGACGATCAGCCCGGCCGTGAACGCGCCAAAAAGCATCCGGTCGAAGGCGCGGTCCGGGTTCAGCAGCCTGGACAGGGCGTAGAGCCCGATCAGGATGCCGAGATCTCGTCCCAGCACCGACGCGACGTCGGCCGGAGATGCGAACATGTGCCTAGCCGCCGCGGGTGCCGGTGAACGGATTCCACCCCATCGCGGCGATCGCGGCCCAGGCCGTGGCGCCGAGATGGGGCCGGCGGTAGTAGAAGAAATCGGCCGAAACGCTGTGAGGGCCGATCTTGAGCCCCGTCGTGATACGGTCGTCCCTCGTCGCGTAGAGCCAGCCCGACGGCGACATGTCCTGCAGCAGACCTTCCAGGAGTTGGGTCGAACGGGCTCGCTCGCCCCGCGCGCCATAGACCAGCGCCGCCTGTGCCGTTCCCTCGACCCAGAGCCCGTCCCGGTCGTTGTCGAAATCGAACCCGCCCGGAACCGCGAAGCGTTGCTCGGCGCACGCGAGGGCTGCGCTCCATGCCGAGAGAGCGCCGGGAAGGAGCAGGGGCCAGAGCTGCGTATCGAGCGCGAGGTGAGAGGGATCGGCGCTCGCCCCCTCCGGCGTCGTTCCGAGCACGAAACAACCTTCCTGCGCGAGAAACGCTCGTGTCACGAAGGCTCGAGCGGATCTCGCCATGGCGCCGAACGCCTGATCTCCGCTCACGCGGACGAACCATTCCGCGGCGGCCGCAACGTCGACATTGTGTTCGGTCGAGGCCCAGGTCAGCTTCGTCTGGGACGGATCGAATCCGTCCAAACCGCCCGTGTACCCGATCCCGCTCGGATCGCCCGCGTTGGTCTCGATCCAGCCGAGCAGGCGACCTGCCGCGGCGAGGTAACGCGGGTCTCCCGTGGCGTCATGGAGGGTCAGGAGGCCGAGCGCCGCCCAAGCGACGTTCCCGGTCGAGGTTCCGTCCTGATAGGCGTCCTCGGCCCAATGACCCGCCGCGGCATCCCACCAACCCGGCAGGAGGGCCTTTTGACCGGGCGCGGACGGTCCGGCCCGGTAGGCGTTGCGGAGCCGACCGTCCTGGAACGTTCGGTCATCCGTCACGGCTCCGAGGAGCGCCTCTCCGATCCGGACAGCCTTCGGGACGTCTCCACAGGCCACGAGGGCAACGAGCGCTAAGGCGTTGTCGTACACGAAGGCGGAACCGCGCAGGGGGAACGGCGCTTCGCCCTCATTCGGGCCCGGCCGATAGCTGACAAGGAAAACGGCGCCCCTCCCATCCCGGGCCTCCTCGAAGGAGGCCGACAATCCGGCGCAGAAGCGCTGCCTGGACGGTTCAGGAGGAGATGCCGCATGCACGAGCCCGGCTGCGGAGGCGCATGCAAACGCAATCAAGCTGAGGGCAGAGCGGCCGACACGGCTAACCGCAAGCGCTATCCGGATTCCCACGATCAGGGCGCTCCCAGGTCCCCGACCAGGGCTTCGCGGCTTGGCACCGGACGGTGAGGCAACCCGGCCGGAACGCGGGCGGGCGCCGAGAGCAGTCGATTCACTCGTCTGCAGAACTGCGTCCAGGTCGCGAGATACCGTCCGCACCCGCCGCACGAGACCGCTCCCCTCGCGCTCAGAGGCGCCGGAACAACGACCGAGGGACTGCCGCAGTCTTTGCAGCTGAACTCGCTCGCGGCCCCGACGCTGCTGGTCGAACTCGCGGGTCTCGGCATCACAGCCCTCCGTTCCGACCGAACGGAGCGACGTGCGCGACGTCCGCGCTCGCCCGCGTTGTGGTGAAAGGCGCGCTCAGGAGATCAGCCAGCCGCAGCTGAACGGATTTCCACATCACTGACATGGACGGGATCCAGCCGTTTTCGCGCGTCACGGTGACCCACTGGCCCACGTTGCAGGCCGCGCCGCCATTGACCTTGTCGGCGGACGCAACCCGATTGCCGCTCGTGCCGCGATCTGGCGTCACCAAAACGTAAAGCTCCCGCCGCTCGGTCTGCGGAAACGGCACCGCGTAGCGTTCGTCGAGCTTGTCGCTTGCCTTGGGCAGGATCTCCTTGACGGTGCCCGACTGCCCGGAAAACTGGTCGGACCCGCTGATCGCGACCCGGCTTCCTACGCTCAGTTGCTGGGCCTGCCGGTACGAGAAGATCGCAACCACGACGGCCATGTCGCAATCGACCAGGGTGGCGAGGGCGTCTCCGGCGGCGACATGCCGTCCCGCGGCGGCGCCTACGCTCAAGATTTCGCCGGCCGTCGGGGTCTCGACCGCCGCAGCCGCGAGGCTGACCAGGCGCTCCCGCTCCGCATCGAGCAGCTTCTGCTGATCGCGCAGGCTGGCCTCGAGCTCTGTCTGCTCGATCGCCAGCCGCTGCGCATCGAATTCGATATCGCGTCGTTTCTGGGCGATCGACGCAAGTCCCACCAGCTCGTCGCCGACATAGACGCCCTTCATCAAACCTTCGAGCTGAGTGACCTTCTGGCTGAGCTTGGCGGTCTCCGCGTCCTTCTGGTGGAGAGCTGTCGTGTATTGCTGCTCCGCGGGCTTCATCAATTCTGGGCTCGCGACGTTGCGGGCCACCATCGTGGCTTGCCGGTCGACGACGGACTTCTTCTCCTGACCGGACGACACGGACGCCGCCAGCCTGGACCGCAGTTCCGTGATCTGCTGGTTGAAGATCGCCGCCACCTGCGTGGACTGCTCTTTGATAGAGCGATCGAGCGCGGCGAGATATTCCAGGTTGGACGCCCTTTTCCGCTCTGCCGCCAGGGCCCGGCCCCGCGTTTCTGCCGACTTGCCTTCAAGTACGATGAGCGTCGAGCGGTCGACGCGGGAGTTTAAGATCCGGGCCACGGTTTGACCTTTCACCACCTCCTGCCCTGGTCGGACCGAGACCTCGTCGACGTCTCCGGCGACGGGCGCCGTCAAAAGCGCAACCGGCGCATTGACCACCGCCCGATCCGACTGGTCGGCGACGAGCGGTGGCAGGACGGCCGAAACCATGAGGGCCGACAGGACGCTCGCCACGAAATAGCTGGACAGGCGGAGAAGGCCTCGATGCTTCGTCTGAGAAGGCGTAGATTGAAGGCTCATGCCCAGTTCTCCTCGTTCTCAGCTCACCAGCCGGACCGCTCGCAACGGCATTCCGTGGCCAACCGGTGCATGGTGCACTGCAATAATGTCGATGTCTGCCGGCAGTTTCATGAACGTTGACTGAATTTTAAGCGAATTCTGCCTCGAAGGTGCTGCTGTTATGCTGACGGCGCCCCGTTAAGTTGCCGGCACGTCTCATTTTCTTGCCTCGACCGCGAGGCGTGGCGGCATGCCGCAGTGCAGCAAACGTGACGCGAGAGCGATGGCGGCAGCCGCCATCGGCCCTGCCCCTGCTGAGATCGGGCGATTCCACACGTTCCGGATCGAGTCCGCCGAGCAGCCCAGGCCGGCGTGACCCGGTCTGTTGGACGATCATCCAATCAGGCCGCCCACTCGCCCCCTGTCCTCGCGCGGCGCGCCGAGACCTGCTCCGCAGCCGGCCCGGAGCCCCCGCCGTCACGCTTTCGCGAGATCGCCGATCAGGCTCGCCGCCACGGTCAGCTTCGACACGGTCAGGCCGGAGGCCACGATCCCATCGGCGGCGGAGCGAATGCGCTCGACCTCGCCGCCGCGGGCGGCGCGCCAGCCCTCGAGATCGCCACCGCGACTGACGACCTCGGCCGTGAGCCGGCGATGCGCGGCCGCGACGGCGTCGACGGCGCGGTCGCGCGCCAGGCGGTCGTAGTGGTCGACGACCGGAATGCCCCGGGCCGCCGCCACGAGCGCGCCGAGCTGGAACACGGCGTCGAGCGCGAAATGAGTGGCCGCCACAGCCGCGATCGGCACGTCGGCCCGTTGGGCCACGAGCACGACGTCCGGCGCGTCGACGAGATCCGGGAGAGACGTCAGCCGGCCGGCGAGGTCGGCCGGCACGCCCTCTTGTTCCAGGCTGTCGGCCCGGTCCCGCCAGGCCGCGCGGGTGCCCTCGGGCAGGGCGCTCTCGAGGCTCGCCGCCACGGCCGTGATCCCGGCCCCGTATTGGCCCACGACGTCGTCGAGCCGCCGGGCCTTGAAATCGACGTTGCGGATGAACCACACGATGCGCGACAGCATCAGCTCCTGCACGCCGGCATAAAGCTCGAGCTGGCGGGCGCCGGCGATCCGGCCGTCGAGCGCGTCGATGCCGTAATAGAGCTCGGTCAGGCCGAAACTGTCGCGAGTCGCCGCATAGGCGGCCGCGATGGTGGTCGCGTCCGCGCCCGTGTCGTCGACCAGCCGGGTCACGATCGCGGGGCCGCCGCGATTGACGATGGCGTTCGCAAGCTGCGTCGAGATGATCTCGCGCCGAAGCCGATGCCCCGCCACTGCGTCCGGGAAACGCTCGCGAATGGCGGCCGGGAAGTAGCGTTCGAGCTCGCGCCCGAGATAGGGGTCGTCCGGCACGGTCGAGCCGAGGAGCTCGTCGTGCAGGGAGAGCTTCGCATAGGCGAGCAGCACCGCGAGCTCCGGCCGGGTCAGGCCCTCGCCCAACTGCCGTCGCTCGGCTACGGCAGCCTCGTCGGGCAGGAACTCGAGTCCTCGGTCGAGCCGGCCCGCCCCCTCCAGCACCGCCATCAGCCGGGCCATGAAACCGAGGTCCCCGGCGCCGCGGCGCTGGCTCAAGGAAAGAGCTAACGATTGCAGGTAGTTGTTTCGGAGCACGAGGGCGGCGACCTCGTCCGTCATCTCTGCCAGTAGGGCGTTGCGGGCCGGGCCGTCGAGGCGGCCATCGCGCTCCGGCGTCGACAGCGCGATCTTGATGTTCACCTCGACATCGGAGGTGTTCACGCCAGCCGAGTTGTCGATCGCGTCCGTGTTCAGCCGCACGCCCCGCCGCCCCGCCTCGATGCGGCCGCGCTGGGTCATCCCGAGGTTGGCGCCCTCCCCGATGACCTTGGCGCGGATGTCCCGGCCGGTGATCCGGATCGCGTCGTTGGCCCGGTCGCCCGCATCGGCCTCGCGCTCGTTCGAGGCCCGCACGTAGGTGCCGATGCCGCCGAACCAGAGGAGACCGACTTCGGCCTTCAGGATCGCGCTCATGATCTCGGCCGGCGTGGCGCTCTCGGCCGAGAGCCCGAGGGTCACCCGCACGGCCGGCGAGAGCGCAATCGACTTGGCCGAGCGCGGGAACACGCCGCCCCCGGCCGAGATGAGCGAGGCGTCGTAATCGGCCCAACTCGACCGCGGCAGGGCGAAGAGGCGCTTCCGCTCTGCGGAGGATACGGCCGGATCGGGATCGGGATCGATGAAGATGTCGCGGTGATCGAAGGCGGCCACGAGCTTCATCGCGCCCGACAGCAGCATGGCATTGCCGAAGACGTCGCCCGACATGTCGCCGACGCCGACAACCGTCACCGGCTCCGCCTGGATATCGATGTCGATCTCGCGGAAGTGGCGCTTCACGGCCTCCCAGGCGCCCCGCGCCGTGATGCCCATCGCCTTGTGGTCGTAGCCGTTCGACCCGCCTGACGCGAATGCGTCCCCGAGCCAATGGCCGTGCTCACCCGAGATCGCGTTCGCGATGTCCGAGAAGGTCGCCGTGCCCTTGTCGGCCGCGACCACGAGATAGGGGTCGTCGCCGTCATGCCGCACCGTATCGGTCGGATGCACGACCTTGTCGCCCTCCAGGTTGTCCGTCAGATCCAGCAGCGTGGCGACGAACAACCGATACGCGTCCGTGCCTTCCGCCAGCCACGCGGCCCGGTCCGACGCCGGCGGCAGCTGCTTCGGGAAGAAGCCGCCCTTTGCGCCCACCGGCACGATGACGGCGTTCTTGACCTGCTGCGCCTTGACGAGGCCCAGCACCTCGGTCCGGAAATCCTGCGGCCGGTCCGACCAGCGCAGGCCGCCGCGCGCCACCTTGCCGAAGCGCAGGTGCAGCGCCTCGACCCGTGGGCTGTTCATGAAAATCTCGTAGAGCGGCTTCGGCCGCGGCAGGCCGTCCACGCGGGCGCAATCGAACTTGATCGCGATGGCGGCCGGCGGCAGCCCGTTTCGTCCGAGCTGGAAGAAGTTCGTCCGAACCGCGGCCAGGACGAGGTTCAGGAACCGGCGCAGGATGCGATCGTCGTCGAGGCTCGTGACCGCGGCCAGCAGACCGTCAGCCCGAGCCCGGGCGGTCCGCTCCGCCTCGGCCCGCCCCGCCTCTCCGCGTGTCGGATCGAAGCGGGCATAGAACAGGGCGACGATCGCGGCGACGAGTTCGCCATGGCGGGCCAGGACGTCGGCCAGGTAGTCCTGGCTGTACGGGATGGTGATCTGCCGGAGGTAGCGGCCGAGCGTCCGGACCAGGGCGGCGTCGCGCCAGCCGAGCCCGGCTTCGAGCACGAGCTTGTTGTAGCCGTCCGATTCGGACACGCCCCGAAACACCGCAAGAAGGGCCGCCTCGACGCGACCCTCGACCGCAGCGATGTCCACCGCCGCGCCCGTGGCGCGATCGAGAGCCATGTCGTGGAGCCAAACGGTGTCCGCCTCGGAGGCGCCTGCGGGCGCGACCCGATACGTGCGCTCGTTGATGACCCGAAAGCCCATCCGCTCGAGAAGCGGCACGCGCTCCGAGAGCGGCAGCCCGATCCCCCGTGAGAACAGCTTGAGATCGACCCGAGACTCCGGCTCGCCGGCGCTCCGGTAGATGTCGACCGCCCGCGGCTGCTCGGCCGTCAGCTGATCCAGCCGCTCGACATCGGCGATCGAGGACGCCGCGTCGAACGCTTCGCGGTAGGCGGCCCCGAACGCGCCGGCATGGCGCGAGGCGAGATGTCGGGCGCGCGCTCCCCCGACCCTCTCGCCCAAGGCCTCGGCCAGCCGGTCGCTCCATGTCCGCGCGATGGCCACGATGCCGGCTTCGAGGGTCTCGCGGTCCACCTCGGGGGTCGCGCCGCCGTCCCGGCCGATGATGTAATGGGTCCGGGAGAGCGCGCCGTCCAGGAAGGCCGGATACGTCGCCGAGACCCGCCCGCCATAGAGCGAGGCGAGGTAGGTCCCGATCCTGTCGCGGGTGGCCGCATCGTCGCGATCCTTCGGAAGGTAGACGAGAACGGATACGAAGCGGTCGAAGCGGTCGACCCGGCTCAGCGCCCGGATCCGGGGATGCTCCCGGAGCCGGAGAAGCTCGAGCGCGACGCCGTGAAGCGTGTCCTCGTCGATCTGGAACAGCTCGTCGCGCGGATAGGCTTCCAGCGTCTCGACGAGTGCCCGGCCGGCGAAGCTTGCGGGATCGAAGCCGGCCTTGGCCAGCACGGTCGCGACCTTGCGGCGCAGATAGGGGGTCGCGGCGGCCGAGCCGGCATAGGCCGCCCCCGTGAACAGCCCGACGATCGCGAGCTCGCCCCAAAGCTTGCCGGACGGGGAGAACAGCTTCGCCCCGAGATAGTCGAGATAGGCGCGGCGGAATACGCGGGACCGCACGCTCGCCTTGGTGACCATCAGGGCCTGCGGCCGGTCCATGAAGGCCCGGATCTCGGGCGTGATGGCGACCAGCTCGGCGCCGCGTTTCAGGACCTGCATGGCGGGGTCCCTGAGGAGCCCGAGGCCGGAGCCTTCGAGCGGCTCCGGCATGCCGTCCCGTTCGGGAATGCGAGAGGCCCGCATGCCCATCAGCGTGAAATGGCCGGCGCTCAGCCAGTCGAGAAACGCGCAGGCTTCCTCGCGCTCGCCTGCGGGCAGCGGTGGAGGGTTGCTGCGGTACTCGGCCGCGAGGGCGGCCAGGTGGCCGCGCATCCGGTCCGCGTCATGCGCAACCGCCGCCACGTCGGCAGAGGTCCGGCCGAGCGCCTGGACGAGGCCGTCGCGAGCTTCGGCGCCGTCGAGGTGGTCGAGATGGATGTGGATGAAGCTCTCACGACCGGCGCCGTCGACCGGACCGGCGGCCGCCTCGCCCAGGAGCTTCGCCAGGCGGCCCTCGGGGTCGCGCTCCACCGAGAGGATCGGATGCGCGACGAGGAGCGGCTCGATCCCTCGCGCGACCAGCTCGGCCAGGGTGGAATCGAGCAGATAGGGCATGTCGTCGTTGACGATCTCGAGGATCGTGAGATCGCGGGCCCGGCCCACGCGATCGGTCGCCAGGTCGCGCAATTGCAAGGTGGGAAATCCCGCCTTGCGGGGTGCGGACAGGTGGTTGCGAGACGCGGCCGCGATCGCCGTGAGAGCTCCCGGACCGTAGGGCGCGAGGTCCTCCGCCGGCACCCGGGCGAACAGGATATCCCGGAAGCGCTCGGCGCCCTCCTGGTCGGCTCCCGATGTCGCGTCTCGCGCGCCAGCAGCGGCCGACCCGTCCGTGTTCGGATCACCGCCCATCCGTGCCCCCTGTCCGCCGGTCGCGTCGAGCGCCGCCGCTCGTCGCCACGCATATCACGGGCGCGAGGCGCGTCGAGCCCCGAAGAGGGCTGGACGCCCGCTCAGCGCAGCAGAGGCAGGGGCGACACCGCGGGGCCGCTGAACCCCCCCGGGCTGGGCTCGTCCAGGCTGACGGACGAAAACGTCATGCGGACCTTCGCGGCCGGGTCGAGGAGCGCGGCCGCGACCGCGATCGGGCGCACGAGGGCCCGGGCGGTCGGCACGTCCGCGCGGCGGCCCCGGCCGGTCGGGGTGGCGGCCGCCTCGAACAACGTCCGGAGCGCGGCCCGGTCGTCGTCGGCGGCAACCGAGGCGGTGGAGGCCCTGGTCGGCGGGCGCATCTCGCCCCGCAGATCGGGGCGGCTCGCGAAGGCCTGCCCGGCCTGAGCGCCCACGGCCGAACCCGTCGGCCCGCCGGACAGGGCGGCCAGGGTCGAACCGATCTCGCTCGGCCGGCGCGGCGGCATCGGCGCAGGCAATACGGGGGCGGTCGGGGGTTCGAGGCCGGGTGGCGGCGTGGCGCCCGTGGCGGCCGCCATCGCCAGGGGCGACGGTCCGCGGCCCCGCCGCAGCCCGGACGCCTCCGGCTGGGACGGGGAGAAGAAGCTCCGCGTTCCGGCGTCGTCGCTGTTGCCGGAGGGTGCATAGGCGGCCACCCGGGTCGAGGGCGCGGCGGCCGTACGCGAGCCCGCCGACCGGTAGAACTCGGAATCTTCGTCGTCGCCGCCGCCGAACAGGGTGGCCCACAGGCTCTTCCTCGGGCCGGCTTCCTCGGCCTCCGCATAGGCCGAATAGCCCGCGACGGAGCCCCCCCGGGCCAGGATTTGGGCCTTGGCCTCCTCGTAGCCGGGAAGCGGCTTGCCGTGTCGCGGGATATGGACGGTACGGCCGTCCGGGAACAGCCGGGCGAGGTCTCCGGCCGGCATCCGCGGCCAGGACCGGACGCTTCCGGCGTCGAGATGGACGAAGGAATGCATGGAGTTCGGGTAGAAGCCGACCCCGCCGTGCTGCAGGCGCATCCCGATCTCGCGCACCCGACCCATGGAGACCTCGGGGATGTAGAAATCCATCGCCTTGCCGTGCATGTGCTGGCTGTGCTCGGAGACCGCGCGCGAGCGGCGGCGGAGGGCCGCGTTCGTCTCCGGCGCGCGGTAGGCCGACATGACATGGATCGGCTCGCGGGCGCCGACCTCGCGATAGACCTGCCAGACGATGTCGAAGAGCCGAGGGTCCATCTGGGTCGGCTGATCGAGCCGCCAGTCGCGAAGGAGCCAGTTCAGCTGCTTCAGGCCTTCGGAATCGTACTGCCCGTTACGCCGGAATGTGACGGACGCGCTCTCCTTCGTGTGCTCGTGCAGGATGGAGATGGTGCGGGTGTCGCCGTTGGCGACGACGTTTTGGGTCGCCTCGATTCCGCACAGGAGCATGGCGGCGGCGGCGGACAGGCTGGCGATGGCGCGCCGAGCGATCGCGCCGAGGCTGCGGAAACGCCGTGTCGTCACGCTCAGACCTGCCCCTTCGCCGAATCCGGCGTCTTCCGCGCTCATGGTGAACGGAAAGTTGCCGAAACTGGTTAGCCTGACGTTAAGAGCGTCTCCCGCCGGTCAGCGTCGCGGCGGCCGTCGCGAACATGGCAGATCGGGGCCGCGTCGTCGAGACCGGGAGACCAGCGCGGCGTGACTTCCGACGGAGACCAAGACCCTGCGCCGAGCGGCAGCCGCCTCTCGGCGATCCTCCTCACGTGCGGGGCGGTCCTGTGCTTCGCGTGCCTCGACGCAAGCGGAAAATGGGCCAGCCGCTACGTCGACCCTCTGGTGACGACCTGGTTCCGCTACGCCGCGAATGTCGCGCTCCTGTCGCTCATTCTCAATGGCTGGACGCGGCCCCGCCTGCTCCACTCGAACCGCTTCGCGCTCCAGGTCGCCCGCTCGGTGCTGCTCTTCGTCTCGACCGTCCTGAATTTCTTCGCGCTCCAATACCTGCAGCTCACGCAGACGATCTCGATCCAGTTCGCGATGCCGCTGCTCGTCGCCCTGATCGCCGGCCCTCTGCTCGGGGAATGGGCGGGGCCGCGCCGGCTCGCCGCCATCGGGGTCGGGTTCTGCGGCATCCTGGTCGTCACGCGGCCCGGCACGGACGCCCTGCACCCGGCCGCGCTGCTCTGCGTCGCGAACACGATCCTCTACGCCGTCTATGCCGTCGTGACCCGGATGCTGGCCGCCTATGACAGCTCCGCCACCACGATCACGTATTCGGGCCTCGCGGGCGTGGTCCTGCTCACGCCTGTCCTGCCCTTCGTGTGGACAACCCCTCCGACCCCGCTCGTCTGGCTCGTGCTCGTCGGGACGGGGCTCTTCGGCGCGATCGGGCACGGCCTCCTGACGCTGGCCCACGCCCGGGCCCCCGCCCCCGTCCTGTCGCCCTTCATCTACACGCAGATCGTGTGGATGACCGCGCTCGGCTACTTCGTGTTCGGCGACGTCCCGGACCGCTGGACCTTCGCGGGAGCCGCCATCGTGATCGGGGCCGGGCTGTACCTGCTCGTCTGGGAGCGATGGGGGTCGCAGAAAGGTTTAGGCGCCTGATCTGCGGGCTCACCGTCGCTGGCACGGCGCTCCGCCCCTCCGACGGGCTTATGGGGCCGCCACCTCCCCCATCCAGGGGAGGATCACCCCCGCAGTCAATTCCCGACCGAGACCCCGCTCTTCGCGATCACGTCGCGCCAGGTCGCGACCTCCTTCTCGAAGCGGGCCCGGTGGGCTTCGGGCGTGAGCTCCGCCTCCGGGAAGAGCTGTGTGCCGAATTCGGCGAAGCGGGTTTTCACGGTCGCATCCGCGAGCGCGATCCGGATCGCCTTGTTCAGGGCGTCGATGGTGGCGGGAGGCGTGCCCCTCGGGGCGTAGACACCATGCCAGAGCACGAATTCGTAGCCCGGAAGTCCGACCTCCTGCATGGTGGGGAGGTCGGGCAGGACGTCGACCCGCTTGGCCGAGGTGACCGCGTAAGCCTTGACCGTCTTGCCCTGGATTTGCGCCACGGCGTTCGTGGTCTGGTCGAAGAGCAGGTCGACCTGGCCACCCATCAGGTCGTTCATGGCCGGGCCGGTGCCCCGGTAGGCGACGCCCGTGACCTTGATGCCGAGTGCCTGTTCGAGCAGGAGCGAGCAGAGATGCGCGTTCGAGCCGATCCCGGCATGCGCCAACGTGACCTTCTGGCCGTCGCTCTTCAGCTTGGCAAACAGCTCGCGGGCGTCCGCGGCCGGAAAATCCTTTCGGCCGGCCAGCACCATGGGGCCGTAATTCACGAGGCCGACCGGCACGAGATCCGTCAGGGTGTCGTAGGGCAGGTTCTTGTAGAGAGAGGCGCCGGCCGTGAGCGCAACATGGTGGATCAGGAGCGTGTAGCCGTCCGGGGCCGCCTTCGCGACCCTGGCCGCCCCGGCCGTGCCGCCTGCTCCGGCCACGTTCTCCACAACCACCTGCTGGCCGAGCGTCGCCGACATCGATTGGCCGATGAGCCGCGCGATGGCGTCGCTCGGGCCGCCGGCCGCGAATGGGACGACCATCGTGATCGGCCGGCTCGGGTAGGTCTGGCCCGCGGCGGGCCCCGCCAGGCCTACGAGGCCGGCGGTGGCCAGAAGCGGGAGCACGCGGCGGCGAGACAACGGCAGAGAAAGGGTCATGATGGGCGTCCTCGCGTGTTGCCCTCTCACTTGAGGTCGGAGAGGTAGTGAAGGTCATCGGTCCGGCAGAGCGACACGCGCCATTCGGCCGGCCGGCCGTCGAGCGAGGCCGCCACCCGGTCGACAAGCAGCAGCGGCGTCCCGGTCGCCACCCCGAGGCTCTCGGCCTCGGCGGGCCCGGCCGCGACCGCCTTCAGGCGCTCGCGGGCCCGGCCGATCGTGACGCCGAACCGCGTTGCATAAAGCTCGTAGAGGTTGTTCGGCACGGGGTCGTCGCAGATCGGCCCGAACGGATCGGCCGGCAGCACGATCCGCTCCAGGATCGCGGTCCGGCCCCCGAGCGAGCGCTCCCGCTCCAGCCGGACGATCGCGGCCCCGGCCGAAAGCGCGAGCCGGCCGGCCTCGTCCGGATCGGCGCCCCCGAGCCCGACCGACAGGACGCGGCTTTCCGGGAACCGGGCCTCGCCCCGGTCGGGCGCGAGCTTGAAGAACTGGAACAGGATGCGGGCGTCGTCGTGCCGGGCCACGTAGGTGCCGCGGCCCTGGCGGCGCACCACGAGGTTCTCGGCCGCCATCTCGTCGAGCGCCTTGCGGACGGTGCCCTGGCTCGTCGCGAGGTCGGCCGCGATCTCGAACTCGCTCGGGAGGGCGTCGCCGGCCCGCCACGCGCCGCTGACGATCCGGCCAACCAGCACGTCCTTGACCTGACGATAGAGCGGCCGGAACCCGACCGCCTCCGCCGGCGAGCGGGTTTGCGCGAGATCACGGTTGACCGCCATATCTTCGGTCTTATAGAAGACCCCGCGTTCCCGCAACCGCTCGATGACCTGGAGCCGCCATGAGCCAGCCCCAACTTCTCGTGCATGACGGTAAGGACAGCGTGGGTGTTGTTGTAGTGGAACACCTGGCAGCCGGCACCGACATGCTCTGCGTCGTCACGCACGACAACACCGATTTCCGGCTGAAAGCCGAGCAGGACATCCCGATTGGCCACAAGGTGGCGCTCCGGGACATCAAGTCCGGGGACACGATCTGGAAGTACGGCCAGGATATCGGCAAGGCCGTCGCCGATATTGGGCGCGGCCAGCACGTCCACACCCATAACGTAAAAACGAAGCGGTGGTGAGGGCTGCGCCAACCTGTCATTCCGGGCGGAGCGAAGCGGAGACCCGGAACCCACGGCTCGCAATGCGGAGCCGGGGCTTCTCTAATGTCGGCGCTTCCGTGGGTTCCGGGTTCTCGCCTTCGGCGGAGACCCGGAATGACAAGATTGGGCGCGACCTCGCTTCCGGACGCGCTCTGAACACCGCTCAGATTCTCCATCAGGACCACCGACCATGAGTAGCCTCACAGCCACCCTCAACCAGTCCATACCGACGCCCTTTCCAGGGGGCGCGCCGGACCAGTTCGTCTCGAAAGCCCTTCCCGGCGCGCGGGCCTCGCAGGATCACGAGAACGCGACGTTCATGGGGTGGCGGCGCGAGAACGGCCGGGTTGGCGTGCGCAACCACGTCATTCTCTTGCCGCTCGACGATCTGTCGAACGCAGCCTGCGAGGCGGTCGCGAACGCGATCAAGGGCACGATGGCCATCCCCCACGCCTATGGCCGGCTCCAGTTCGGCGAGGATCTCGACCTCCATTTCCGCACCCTCATTGGGACGGGCTCGAACCCGAACGTCGCCGCGGTGGTGGTGATCGGGATCGAGGACGGCTGGACGGGCCGGGTCGTGGACGGCATCGCCAGGACCGGCAAGCCCGTGGTCGGCTTCGGCATCGAGGGGCACGGGGACATCGCGACGATCGCGCAGGCGAGCTACGCGGCGAAGCGCTTCCTGCAATGGGCGACGGAGTTGCCGCGCGAGGAATGCCGGCTCCCCGAGCTGTGGGTCTCGACGAAATGCGGCGAGTCCGACACGACGACCGGCCTCGCCTCATGCCCGACCGTCGGCAACATGTATGACAAGCTGATCCCGCACGGCATTTACGGCTGTTTCGGCGAGACCTCCGAGATCACCGGGGCCGAGCACCTGGCCAAGGAGCGCGCCGCAACCCCCGAGATCGGGGAGAAGTGGTACCGGATGTGGAAGGCCTACCAGGACGACGTCATCGAGGCGCACAAGACGGACGACCTCTCCGACTCGCAGCCGACCAAGGGCAACATCGCGGGCGGCCTGACCACGATCGAGGAGAAGGCGCTCGGCAACCTCGAGAAGATCGGCCGCGAGTGCCGCTACATCGACGCGCTCACGCCCGCCGAGGCCCCCGCGAAGGGGCCGGGCCTCTATTATATGGACACGTCCTCGGCGGCGGCCGAATGCGTGACCCTGATGGCGGCCGCGGGTTACGCCGTGCACACCTTCCCGACCGGGCAGGGCAACGTCATCGGCAACCCGATCGTCCCGGTGATCAAGATCACCGGCAACCCGAAGACGGTGCGAACCATGGGCGAGCATATCGACATCGACGTCTCGGGCGTTCTCCGCCGCGAGATGACGCTCGGCGAGGCGGGCGACGCGCTCATCGACATGGTGGTGCGCACGGCCAACGGCCGGCTCACGGCGGCCGAGTCCCTCGGCCATCGCGAGTTCTCGATGACGAAGCTGTACCGGAGCGCGTGAGGAGCGTCGGGTCGAGGCGAGTCCGTGAGAGTCCGTCGAAGACGGGAGACGCTCAGTCCGGCGGCAGCTCGACGCCGACCTGGGACGTGATGCGGTCGTAATGCTCGATGCGACGGTGGCGGGCGAAATCGAAGATCGTCTCCTTGCCGAAACGGGTCGCGTCGAGGTCGCAATCGTGCACCACGATCCCGTCCGCCTCGCTCTCCAGCTCGGCCACGATCTCGCCGTCCGGGTTTGCGATGCAGGTGCCGCCCATCAGGTGGTGCCCGTCCTCGTCCCCGGCCTTGGCGACCGCCACGACCCAGGTCGCGTTCTGGTAGGCGCCGGCCTGGATCGAGAGCCGGTGGTGGAACATGCGCTGCTCCAGCGCCTCGCCGCTCTTCTGCGAGTTCACGGACGGCGTGTTGAAGCCGAGCACGACCATCTCGACGCCCTGAAGCCCCATCACGCGGTAGGTCTCTGGCCAGCGGCGGTCGTTGCAAATGCACATTCCGAAGATGCCGCCCATCATGCGCCAGACCGGGAAGCCGAGATCGCCGGGTTCGAAATAGCGCTTCTCGAGATGCTGATGCGTCCGCTCGGGATCGTATTCGACGTGGCCCGGCAGGTGCACCTTGCGGTACTTGCCGATGACGGAGCCAGCCGCATCCGCCAGGATCGACGTGTTGAAGTGCCGCCCGTCCGGCGCGAGCTCGGCATAGCCGAACGACATCGCCATCCCGTGGGCCTTCGCGCGATCGAACAGCGCCTGCGTCTCCGGCCCCGGCATCTCGCGCTCGAACCACCGATCGGCCTCTGAGCGATCCTCATGGTGCCAGCGCGGGAAGAAGGTGGTGAGCGCCAGTTCCGGGTAGACGATGAAGGCGGCGCCCTGGCGCTTCGCGTCGTCCATCAGCCCGATCATGCGGCCGACGATTGCGGCGCGGGTGTCGGCCTTCTGGATCGGCCCAAGCTGGGCGGCAGCGGTGCGGATGATGCGCATTCCGGTTCCTTTGGTCTCGCGTCGCATCGACTTTACCGCATCGGACGGCGTCCTCGAAACCAAGGAGTTTTCTGCAAGCCGATTCACGGGGAGGCTGCGCGCCTTCCCTTCCCCTGGTGGGTAGGGCTATCGCATTTGCCAGCCGAGCCGCCTCCCTCGCCCCGGCGGGGAGAGGGCTTCTCCAGCCTGCCGGTATGCTTGACGATCGCCGGCAGGTGGGCGTCAGGAGACAGCACCGGAAACGCGCCGGACGGAGCAGGCGATGACGGATTTGAGGATCGAAGCCGGCCCTTTCCTGTTCAAGGGTCGACTGGAGCAGAGGGCCGCTCCCAAAACCTGTGCGGCCTTCCTGGCGGCGCTGCCCTTCGTGAGCGAAATCGTGCACGTCCGCTGGAGCGGCGAAGGGGTTTGGATGCCGCTCGGCGATCTCGATTTCGGGGTCGGATACGAAAACCACACGAGCCATCCGGCGCCGGGCCACGTGATCCTCTATCCGGGCGGGATCAGCGAGACCGAGATCCTTCTCGCCTATGGCGGAGTGCGCTTCGCCAGCAAGGTCGGTCAGCTGGCCGGCAACCACTTCCTGACGATCACGGACCAGTTGGAGAAGCTCTACGATCTCGGCCGGATGACGCTCTACGGGGGCGCGCAGCCGATCCGGTTCGACCTCGACCCGTGAGGCTGCAGGATCGGCGCATCCTCGAGGCTCTCCCTACCGCGTCGCGCGTGCGGGCGGCCGAGCGGGGGTGTGCCCGCCTTGCCCGGCCTCGACCGCGATGCCTTTCACGATGGCGAAGACGGGCGTTCCCGGCGCGAGCGATAGCCCGGCGAGCGACTTCCGCGTGATGCGGGCGACCAGCGGCACGCCGCCGCAATCGAGCCTGACCTCCGCGCCTGAACCGCCATCAGCGATATCGGCCGAGATCTCGGCGACCGTTCCAGGCAGCACGTTCAACGCGCTGAGGCCTTCGGGGCGCGAAAGGCTCAGCATCACGTCGCGCGCATGCACCTGCACCCGGAGGCGCGCCGCGACCGGCAGGTCGATACGCGGCACGTGAAGGTCGCCGGCCGGGGTGGTCAGAATCGTCAGGCCGTAGACCTCGTCATGGACGGCGACGCATGCCGGCAGGACCGCGCCCGCATCCCGAGACCCCGTCACGCCGGACACGTCGAGGCGCCCGAGGATCTCGGACGCGGCGCCCGCGGCCGCCACGCGCCCGCCGTCCAGCACGACGAGGGTATCGGCGAGCCGGGCCACCTCCGGAATGGAATGCGAGACATAGACGATCGGGATGCCGGCCTCGTCGCGCAGGCGCTCAATGAAGGGGAGGATCTCGGCCTTTCGGGTCTCGTCGAGGGAGGCCAGGGGCTCGTCGAGCAGGAGGAGGCGCGGCTTCGCGAGCAGCGCCCGCCCGATCGCCACCCGCTGCCGTTCGCCCCCGGACAGCCCGTTCGGCCGGCGCGCGAGCAGATGCGCGATGCCGAGGAGGTCGACTACGGACCCGAATTCGTGCCCGGCCTCACCCCGCGGCGCGAACCAGCGCCCGAAGGCGAGGTTCTGGCGGACGCTGAGATGCGGGAAGAGGCGCGCCTCCTGAAACACGTAGCCGATCCGACGCCGATGCGGCGGGACGAAGAGCCCCGCCTGCGTGTCGACGAGCTTCGCGCCGTCCACCACGACCCGGCCGCGCCGGGGACGCAGCAGGCCTCCGATGATATTGACGAGCGTGGTCTTGCCGGCCCCCGAGCGACCGAACAGGGCTGTCACGCCGCCCGGTGCCGCGAAGGCCGCGGCGAGGCGGAACGCGCCCTGTTCGTGCTCCACCTCGACCGAGAGGCCGCCGCTCATGCCGCGAGCCTGCGGGCGAATCCGCGCGCCATGAACTCGGAGACGATCAGGGCCGCGACCGACACCGCGATCGAGACGAGCGTGAGCCTCATCGCGCCGGCCTCCCCGCCGGGCACCTGCGTGAAGGTGTAGATGGCGGAGGGCAGCGTCTGGGTCTCGCCCGGAATGTTCGACACGAAGGTAATCGTCGCCCCGAACTCGCCCATGGCCTTGGCGAAGGACAGGATCGACCCGGCGATCACGCCTGGCAGGATCAGCGGCAGGGTCACGATCGTGAAGACCCAGGCTGGATTGGCCCCGAGGGTGCCGGCCGCCTGTTCCAGCTTCGCATCGACCGCCTCGATCGACAGGCGGATCGCCCGCACGAGCAGCGGAAAGCCCATCACGGCGCCCGCCAGCGCCGCGCCGGTCCAGCGGAAGGACAGCACGATCCCGAACTGCTCGGCCAGGAACGCCCCGATCGGACCCCGCCGGCCGAACCAGATGAGCAGGAGGTATCCCGTCACCACCGGGGGCAGGATCAGGGGCAGGTGCACGAGGGTGTCCAGCACCGACTTGCCCCAGAAGCGCCCTCGCGCCAGCAGATAAGCCACCGCAACACCGGGGCCGAGGCTGGCCAGCGTCGCAACGCTCGCGACGAGCAGGCTCAGCCGAAGCGCCGTCCATTCCTCGGGACGGAGCCATTCCGTCATCTCAGGCCGCCGGCGGGCCGGGTTGGGACAGGGCCGCGCGCTGGTGTTCGCGGCTGTGCCCGGCTGCCCCGATCGGGTCGACGAGCCGGACGGCGAACGGTCCGGCCCGTCGTCTCATTCGTATACAGGGTTCCACTCCCTCGCGGCCGTGAGCGAATAAGCGAGGCGCGCCCGCCCAGAGAGGACGGCTGCGCCGTCGAGGGCCAGGATACCGGCCCGATGCAACAGCCCGCTGCGGCCGCCCTGGATGGAGCCGCGGCTCGCCTATCCGCACGCGCATCAGAACCTTTCCCTAACGGCAAGCGGTGAGATTCGGGCCGATGCTTACTGCATGCCTTGTCACATCCTTAAGACCTGATGCGATAGCGGTGTTTTCGGAACTGTCCCATTTGCAAAGGAGATGCCCAATGCTCCGCCGGTTTCTAGAAGACGAGTCCGGGGCGACGGCTATCGAGTACGGCATGATCGCCGCCTTGATCGCGGTCGTGATCATCACCGTTCTCGGCACCATCGGCACCAAGCTGAACTCGAAGTTCACGGCCCTCAGCAGCAAGCTCCCGTGATCTGACCTGGACGGATCGCTCGCTCGATCCGGCTCACCGCCCCCTCATTCCCGTACCGCTCCGGCGACGTCTTTCGCGTCCAGCCCGAACGCGGCCGCGAAGAGGGCGCGCGTATAAGGTTGCTGCGGCTCGGCGAAGATGCGGTCGGCCGGCCCCTCCTCGACCACCTTGCCGTCCTGCATGACGAGCACGTGGTTGGCGAGCGCCCGCACGACCTTCAGGTCATGGCTGATGAACACGTAGGCGAGCTTCCTCTCCGCCTGCAGCCGTCGCAGGAGATCGACGATTTGGGCCTGGACCGACTGGTCGAGCGCGGAGGTCGGCTCGTCCAGGACGACGAGCTTCGGGTCGAGCGCCATGGCGCGCGCGATCGCGATCCGCTGCCGTTGCCCGCCGGAGAATTCGTGCGGATAACGGTCCATGGTGGCGGGGTCGAGCCCAACATCGTGAAGTGCGCTCGCCACCACGTCCCGTCGCGCCTGCCGGCCGAGGCCGCGCTTCTGCACGAGGAGGCCCTCCTCCACGATCTCGGCCACGGACAGCCGGGGCGAGAGGGAGCCGTACGGGTCCTGGAAGACGACCTGCATCTCGCGTCGCAGCGGGCGGAGCGCCTTCGCGCCGAGCCGGTCGACGCGCTGCCCGAGCACTACGATCGGGCCCTCGGATCCCGTCAGGCGTAGCAGCGCGAGGCCAAGCGTCGTCTTGCCGGACCCCGATTCGCCCACGATCCCGAGGGTCTCCCCCTCCTGGATGACGAAGGACACGCCGTCCACGGCCTTGACGTGCGCGACCGTGCGGCGCAGGAACCCGCGCCGGATCGGGAAATGCACCTTGATCGGCCCGGCCTCGACCAGGATGGGCGCGCCGCGCGGCACCGGGTTGGCGCGTCCCTTCGGCTCGGCCGCGAGAAGGCGGCGGGTGTAGTCGTGGTGCGGCCGGTCGAAGATGTCGGCCACCGGCCCGGCCTCAACGATCTGGCCGGCCGTCATGACGCAGACCCGATCGGCGATCTTCCGGACGATGCCGAGGTCGTGGGTGATGAACAGCATCGCCATGCCGATGCGCACCCGAAGGTCGGCCAGCAACTCCAGGATCTGGGCCTGGACGGTGACGTCGAGCGCGGTCGTCGGTTCGTCCGCGATGAACAGCTCCGGCTCGTTCGCGAGCGCCATGGCGATCATCACGCGCTGTCGCTGCCCGCCCGAGAGCTGGTGCGGATAGGCGCCCATCCGGGTCTCCGGCTCCCGGATCCCGACGAGGTGCAGGAGCTCGAGAACGCGCGAGCGCGCCTGGCGTCCCGACAGGCCGCGATGGAGCGTCAGGATCTCACCGACCTGCGCGGCGACCGTATGAAGGGGGTTCAGGGACGTCATCGGCTCCTGGAACACCATGGTGACGTCGTCGCCCCGCACCTTCCTGATCTCGGGCTCGGAGAGAGGCAGGAGGTCGAGACCCTTGAACAGGATGCGGCCGGTCGGATGGTGGGCGGCCGGATAGGGCAGGAGCTTCAGGACCGAGAGCGCCGTGACCGACTTGCCCGAGCCGGATTCGCCGACCAGCGCGACCGTCTCGCCCGGCGCGACGTCGAACGACACGCGGTCCACCGCGAGCGTGTCGACCGCTTTGCCGTCTAGGCCGCGCGATCGGAACGCGACGGAGAGGTCCTGGACGGAGAGGAGGGGGGCGGTCACGGCCAATCCTCAAACTCGATCACCTCGGACGACGAGATGCGAATCAAGCCCGGCGGCAAGCGAAGCCTACGGTCTGAAGACACGAAGACCTTGCAATCCCGACTTACTGCGGTCAACGTGAATGCTGTCGTATCCCTTGATGCCGAAGACGGCCTGGATCTCAGCACTCCGTCGGAGAACCGATCGGTCAATCGGCACGATCTCCAGGACATCGTCGGAGGTCAGCATGTCCTCGTACTGCGCGACGAGTTCGCCATTTCCGCTCTTGAGCGGTCCGACTAGGACTTCAGCAAGGGTCAGCTCGCTCGTGTAGAGACACAGCAGATCGGCTGCTGCGTTCTCGATGAGGAACAGGAGCGCTTCCTCGTTCGCTTCGATGGGCTGGATGACGACGTTAGTGTCGAGATACACGGCTGTCGGATCGCCTACCCTCATCCTCTACTTGTCCCGTAATCGCCGTACGCGGTCGACAGCCTCACGTTCCGTGATCGGTTTGATGATACCCGCTTCGCGCAGCTTCCGTGCTCGTCTCAGAACCGCTCGCGTGCGAGAGACAGCCGGCGGATCGACCTCGACGGTGAGCGTGACCGACGTCGTCCCCTCCAGGTCGCGCCGTATGTCTTCGGGCAGCCGCGACACGGGATAGTGCTCGCGAACGATCCTGTTCATCGCTCTCTCCTTCTCCCACCCTACCCGAACGTCTTCCTCGGGTCGAACGCGTCGCGGACGGCCTCGCCGGCGAAGATGAGCAAGCTCAGCATGAAAGCCGTCGCGAGGAAGCCCGAGAGGCCGAGCCAGGGGGCCTGGAGGTTCGACTTCCCCTGCGCCAGGAGCTCCCCCAGCGAGGGCGAGCCGGGCGGCAGGCCGAAGCCCAGGAAGTCGAGCGACGTGAGGGTCGCGATCGAGCCGTTCAGGATGAAGGGCAGGAACGTCAGCGTCGCCACCATGGCGTTCGGCAGCAGGTGCTTCGTCATGATGGTCCAGTTCGACAGCCCGAGCGCGCGCGCCGCCCGCACGTATTCGAAGTTGCGGCCGCGCAGGAACTCGGCCCTGACCACCCCGACCAGCGCCACCCATGAGAACAGGAGCAGGATGCCGAGCAGCACGAAGAAGGAGGGCGTGATGATCGACGCGATGATGATCAGGAGATAGAGCGACGGGATCGCGGTCCAGACCTCGATGAAGCGCTGGAAGCCGAGGTCGACCCAGCCGCCGAAATATCCCTGCACGGCCCCGGCCAGAACGCCGATCACCGACGAGATCAGGGCCAGCACGAGCCCGAACAGGACCGAGAGGCGGAAGCCGTAGACGAGCCGGGCCACGACGTCGCGGCCCTGGTCGTCGGTGCCGAGCCAGTTCGGCTCGAGATCGCGGCAGCCCGCCCCCGGCTTGCCGGGCGCCACCTTCTCGGCCTGCGGGCGGCACTGCGCCTCGGTAAGCCGCCAGGTCGGGGCGGAGGGCGCGGGCGTCGGCAGATCGAGATTGTGCGTCTTGTAGGAGAACCGGATCGGGGGCCAGATCGCCCAGCCGTTCTCGCGCAGCTCCTTGGCGATCACCGGATCGCGGTAATCGGTCACCGCGAGGAAGCCGCCGAACTTCTCCTCCGGATAGTCGAACAGGACTGGGTAGAGGATCTCGCCCTTGTAGCTCGCCACGATCGGCCGGTCGTTGACGATGAACTCGGCGAAGAGGCTGATTCCGAACAGGACGAGGAACAGCCAGAACGACCAGAAGCCGCGCCGGTTGGCGGCGAAGTTCCGCCAGCGCCGGCGGTTCATGGGCGAGAGCCGCACGAAGCCCTCGCGCGGCAGGGGCGGGGCGGTCGGGGAAGCGGCCGGCGAGGCGAGCGGCACGCGATCGAGCTCGGGGGTGGGCAGGACGGCGTCGGTCATTCGCCGCCCCCTGCCTCTCCCAAATGGAGAGGTCGAGCGACACGGAGCGGCGACCGCGTGAGGGGCGTGACTTTTCCGGACAGGTCCGAACCCCTCACCCGGTCACGCCTGCCGGCGCGACTCGACCTCTCCCTTTGGGAGAGGTGGCGCTGCGTCCCCCTCACGCGTCCCTCGTCTCGAAATCGATGCGCGGATCGATCCAGGTGTAGATGAGATCCGACAAGAGGTTCACGAACAATCCGACGAGCGAGAAGATGTAGAGGGTCGCGAACACGACCGGGTAGTCGCGATTGACGATCGACTCGAAGGACAGGAGCCCGAGGCCGTCGAGCGAGAAGATCTGCTCGATGAGGAGCGATCCCGCGAAGAACGCGCCGATGAACGCGGCCGGGAACCCGGCCACCACGATCAGCATGGCGTTCCGGAACACGTGGCCGTAGAGCACGCCGCGCTCGGACAGCCCCTTCATCCGGGCGGTCAGCACGTATTGCTTGCGGATCTCGTCCAGGAACGAGTTCTTGGTCAGCAGGGTCGAGGTCGCGAAGGCTCCGATCGCCATGGCGAAGATCGGCAGGGTGATGTGCCAGAGGTAGTCCGGAATGACCGTTCGGGCGCAGGAGCCGGGATCGAAGGCCCCGTTCACGTTGAAGGGGACGACCTGCGCGAAACCTGCCCAGGTGAGGGGCGCGCAGGCAGTCCCGCTCACGCCTTCGGAGAGCAAGCCCCGCAAGGGGAATAGCTGCCAGAAGGACCCGCCCGCGAAGAGCACGATAAGCAGGATCGCGAACAGGAAGCCCGGGATGGCGTAGCCCACGATCACGATCCCGGACGTCCACACGTCGAAGGCGCTCCCCTCCCGGACCGCCTTCTTGATGCCGAGCGGGATCGAGATCGCGTAGGACAGGAGCGTCATCCAGAGGCCGAGCGTGATCGAGACCGGCAGCTTCTCGCGGATGAGCTGCAGCACGGACACGTCCCGGAAGAAGCTCTTGCCGAAATCGAACAGGGCGTAGTCGCGGATCATCTTGAGGAAGCGCTCTGGCGCGGGCTTGTCGAAGCCGAACTGCGCCTCGAGTTGCTTGATGAAGGCGGGATCGAGCCCCTGCGCGCCGCGATAGCGAGAGGAGGCCTCCCCACCAGCATTCGGGGTGCGGGCCGTGCCGCCGCCGAGATCGCCTCCGCCCCCGGACACGCGCGACATGGCCCCCGGATCGGTCCCCTGAAGCTGCGCCAGGATGCGCTCGACCGGCCCGCCCGGGGCGAACTGCACGATGACGAAGGAGATGAGCATGATGCCGAGAATGGTCGGGACCATCAGCAGCACGCGCCGCAGGATGTAGGCGGCCATCTAACCCTCCCCTGGAGGGGGAGGGTCGGCTCGAAGAGCCGGGGTGGGGTGGATGCGGCGAGGTTTCGAGCGACGGTGATGAACGATCGGGCGCGGCTCCGCAGCGGGGGAACCGTGAAGCGCGGCGTAGATCGTGTCCAGCACTCCCTCCATGTTCCCGTCCAGCTCGCCGTTCCAGAACCGGAGCACGCGAAAGCCCTCTCCTTCCAGCCAGGCTTGGCGTTTGCAATCCCGTTCGGCGACGTCCTCCCGCGAATGCGGCGCCCCGTCGAGCTCGACCACGAGCCGTGCAGCCAGACAAGCGAAGTCGGCGACGTAGGGGCCGATCGGCACCTGCCGGCGGAAGTGAGTGCCTTCCACCGCCACACGGCTCAGCGCGGCCCAGAGCGCCCGTTCAGCTGGCGTCGTGCGGGAGCGAAGATCGCGGGCGGTCGCGCGGCGAAACCGTGCCAGCCGATCGGGCGCACCCCTTCCCGTCGGCTTCGCCGCCGATCCTCCTCCTCCAGGGGCGGGTGGCTCTGGTCCGTCATCGCCGGACCAAGCTGAGACCCTCATGTCAGCCGCTGCGCCCACCCTCCCCTGGAGGGGGAGGGTCGGACCAAAGGTCCGGGTGGGGTGGGCGGCGTAGGAGCGGATGATGGGGCGTGGTCCGGGCGAAGGGAGCCGTCCCGTGCGACATGGATATCCGTGGTTGCACCCCTCCCCGTCGGCTTCGCCGCCGACCCTCCCCCTCCAGGGGAGGGTGGATCGCCCTGGGTAGCCACTAGCCCCGCCCGATCCGGCGGGCCTTGTCGGGCTCGTACCACCAGGTCTGCGGCGTTCCGAGGTCGTAGGCGGGGGGCTGGGGCGGGTGGCCGAACACGTCCCAGTAGGCGAGCGGGTGATTGCCGCGGTACCACATCGGAACCCAGTAGCGGCCGGCGCGAAGAACGCGGTCGAGCGCCCTGCAGGCGGTCGTCAGCGCCTCGCGGGTCTCGGCTGCCACGATCGTGTCGAGCAGCGCGTCGATGGCCGGATCGGAGAAACCGGCGAGGTTCGGCGAGCCCCGCGTCGCGGCCGCGGCCGAGCCGAAGACCTGCCGGAGCGCCTCGCCCGGAGTAGCGGAGTTCGAGTACCGCCGCACCGTCATGTCGAAATCGAACTCCTCGGTCCGGCGCTGATATTGCGCCGCGTCCACGATGCGGGACGTGGCCTGGATGCCGAGCAAGGCGAGGTTCTTGATGAAGGGCTGCGTGTGCGGCTGCAAGGAGGGTTGGAAATCGAGGAACTCGATCGCGAGCGGCTCGCCCGAGGGGAGCTTCAGCACGCTGCCGTCCCGCCGGCACCCGGCCTCGGACAAGAGCGCGCTGGCGCGCCGGAGCAGCGCCCGGTCCTGGCCGGAGCCGTCGCTTTTCGGCGGCCCGTAGGGTTCCCCGAAGATTTCGGCCGGCACGCGGCCGCGGAACGGCTCGAGGAGGGCGAGTTCGGTCGGGCTCGGCGGCCCCTCGGCCTTCAGGCGCGAGTTCTCGAAATACGACGCCGTCCGGGCATAGGCCCCGTACATGATGTTCTGGTTGACCCATTCGAAATCGAAGGCGAGCCCGATCGCTTCGCGAACCCGCGGGTCGCGGAATTTCGGGCGGCGCAGGTTGAAGAACCAGCCCTGCATCCCGGACGGGGTCTCGTCCGGCACGATCTCGCGCCGGACCTTGCCCTCGTGGAGGGCCGGGAAGTCGTAGCCGGTCGCCCAGACGCGCGCCGTGAACTCCTCGCGGTAGGTGAAGGCCCCGGCCTTGAAGGCCTCGAAGGCGACCTGCCGGTCGCGGAAATACTCGAACCGCACCTCGTCGAAATTGTGCTGGCCGGCATTCACCGGCAGCCCCGCCGCCCAGTAATCGCGCACGCGCTCGAAGACGATGGAGCGGCCGGGCTCCTGGCGGGCCGTCCGGTAGGGGCCGGAGCCGAGCGGCGCGTCGAGCGTCGCGGCCTCGAAGTAGCGCGTGCTCCAATAGGCCTGGGAGAAGATCGGCAGGCCCGCGACCACGAGCGGGAGGTCGCGGGCGCGGTCCCGGGCGAAGCTGACCCGGACGACGTCCTCGCCCTCCGGCTCCGCGCGTTCGACGAAGCGGAGCGCCTGGGAAATGGCCGGATGGCCCTTCGCCTTCAGGAGCCCGATCGAGAAGGCGGCGTCCTGGGCGGTAAGACGCGAGCCGTCGTGGAAGCGCGCCTCCGGCCGCATGAGAAACCGGTAGGTGAGGCGATCGTCGCTCGCCCGCACGGCCCGGGCCGCGAGCCCGTACACCGCGTCCGGCTCGTCCAAGGCCCGCGCCATGAGGCTGTCGAACGTCAGCGCCATCCCGGCCGCGCCGTCGCCCTTCAGGACGTAGATGTTCAGCGTGTTGAAGGTGTCGAAGTTCTGGTTGCCGGCGGTCGCCGTGATCTGGGCCGAGAACGAGCCGCCCTTGGGCGCGTCCGGCCGCACATAGGCGAAATGGCGGAAATCGGCCGGGTATTTCAGATCGCCGAAGATGGAGAGGCCGTGCGCTGCGGCGTCGGCGTCGGCGTCGGCGGCTTCGGCGGGACGGGGCAGCGTCGACGCGAGCGCGGCGGCTCCGCCGCCGACGAGGAGGCCGCGGCGGGTGAGCCCGCCTTGCCCTCCCCCTTGCCCTCCCCCTTGCCCTCCCCCTTGCCCTCCCCCTTGCGGGGAGGGCCGAGTCGCGCTGAAGGCGCGAGCCGCGGTGGGGGTCCCTCCATCCGGTTCCCGCTCCTCCGATATCGCCGCCCAGATGGTGTCGAGGACAACCTCCAGGTGGCGCATCACGTCATGGTTGGAGAACCGCAGCACCCGGAAGCGGTGCTGCGCGAGATAGGCGGTTCGAACCTCATCGTGCTCGATCTGCCGCTCAGCCCCGTGCTGGTTCCCGTCCACCTCGACAACGAGCCGGGCTGAAAGGCAGCAGAAATCGGCGATGTAGGGCCCGATCGGGACTTGGCTACGGAAGTGGCTGCCCGGCACCGGGATCCGATGACGCAAGTGCCACCACAATCGCTTCTCGGGGGCGGTCAGGGTTCTGCGCAATCTCCTGGCTCGCTCAAGGCGGACGGGGTTTGCCCGTTTGTCGGGGTCGGCCACCCAGGGGCGCGACACCTATTCGTTCTGCATCTGAGCGACTCCGGCGGGCCTTCCCTCCCCCTTGCGGGGAGGGCCGAGCCGAAGCGAAGCGAAGGACCGGGGTGGGGGTTGCGAAGGAGGCACCTCGACGGTCACAACAGGCGGAGGGACCCCCACCCCCAACCCCTCCCCGCAAGGGGGAGGGGAGCGAGTCGCGAACGGCCCCTCCCTCACCGGGGCGCCCCGGTCTTGGCCACTTTCGCCTCGTCCCACCACCAGACAGTCGGGAAGCCCGAGCCGCCGAGGTCCGGCAGCTTGTCCGGGCGGCCGAAGCGGTCCCAGCGGGCGGTGCGGGTCACGCGCGAGGACCATTGCGGAACGACGTAATCCTGGGCGAGGAGCACGCGGTCCATCGCGCGGGTCGCCGCCACGAGCTCGTCGCGGTCGGTCGCGAAGATGATCTTGTCGATCAGGGCGTCGACGGCCGGGTCCTTGATGCCGGCGAGGTTGCGCGAGCCCGGGCGGTCGGCCCCGGCCGAGCCGAAGAAGTCACGCTGCTCGTTGCCGGGCGACAGGGACTGCGCCCATACGGTCGTGGTGATGTCGAAATCGAAGGCCCGGATGCGGTTCTGGAACTGGGCCGCGTCGACGATGCGCAGGTCGAGCCCGATCCCGATCCGCTCGAGCGCCTGACGGTAGGGCAGGACGTAGCGTTCGGCGTTCTGATCGAAGCCGATGAACTCGGCCCGGAAGGGCTCCCCGCTCGCCTTCGCGACGACCTGGCGGCCCCGCAGCTCGTAGCCGGCCTCGCCGAGGAGCCGCAGCGCCTCGCGCAGGTTCGCCCGCACGTTCTCGGGCGAGCCGTTGACCGGGTTCGCGTAGGGCGTCTTGAACGCCGCCGGCGGGACCTTGTCGCGCAGGCTCTCGAGGAGCGCGAGCTCCTTCCCGGCCGGCACCCCCGAGGAGGCGAGCTCGGTGCCGTAGAAATAGGAGCTGATGCGCTCGTAGAGGCCGTAGAACAGGGTCCGGTTGATGTCCTCGAAATCGAAGGCGAGGTTGAAGGCGCGGCGCACCCGCGGGTCGGCGAAGCGCGGCCGCCGGAGGTTGAACACGAAGCACTGCATGACGCCGGAATTCCGGACCGGGAACTCCTCGCGCAGCACCCGTCGCTCCGCCACGGCCGGGAACTCGTAGGCGGTCGACCATTGCCGGGCGCTGTTTTCCGTCCGGTAGTCGATGCGGTCGCCCTTGAACGCCTCCAGCAGCACCGTCCCGTCCCGGAAATACTCGTAGCGGACCTCGCGGAAATTGTTCTGGCCGCGCAGGACGTTCAGGTCCCGGGCCCAGAAATCCGGGATCAAACCGTAGACCGCGTAGCGTCCGGCCTCGAAGGCTTTCAGCCGGTAGGGGCCCGAGCCGACGGGCGGCTCGAGGGTCGTCTCCTTCGGGTTGCGGGGCGTGCCGTCCGGCCCGGTTCCGGTCCACCAATGCTTCGGCAGAACGGGGAGCTGGCCGACGATCTGAGGCAGCTCGCGGTTGCCGGCCTCCGAGAACGTGAAGGTCACGGCGCGCTCGCCGGAGCGCTCCGCCTTGACTACGTTCTGGTAGTAGAAGGCGTAGAACGGGCTCGCGGCCTTCAGGGTCTCGAACGAGAAGATCACGTCCGCGGCCGTGATCGGCATGCCGTCGCCGAAACGCGCCGCCGGGTTCAGCCGGTAGGTGACGGCCGAGCGGTCCTCCGGATAGCTCACCGCCTCCGCGATCAGGCCGTACTCGGTCGAGACCTCGTCCTGGGCCGGGACCATCAGCGTGTCGTGCAGGAGATTGCCGATGCCGCCTTCGAGCTCGCCCTTCACGCCGGACGTGAACAGGTTGAAGTTGTCGAAGGTGCCCTGGACGCCGAGACGGACGATCCCGGCCTTGGGCGCGTCCGGCCGGACGTAGTCGAAATGCGGGAAGCCGGCCGGGTATTTCGGCGAGCCGAGCAGGGACAACCCGTGCCGCCACTCCGGCTCGGCGGCACGCGCGGGCGACAGCCCGGCCGGGAGAAGACCGACGGCCGAAGCCGCGCCCGCGCCGGCGAGGAGGCGACGTCGCGTCGGGATCACGCCTGCCGGCACGCGGACACTCCTTGCGAGGGCTCCGGAGCCGAGAGGCGCCGGCGAAGATGTCGGGACGATGGCCGGCGCCGCCGCCGACCCTGTGGGACCCTGTGGTCTACCGCGCGGGGCCCGTCGCCGGGCTGCCGGCGCCAGGAGCGGGCGACTGGCCTCCCGCGGGTGCGTCCCCGGTCGGGTTCGGCTGGGTCTGCGCGCCCGGCTGCGCCTGCGGAGAGGCCGATTGCGGCCGCGCCTGGATCGGGGCCGGGCCGGGCTCGACCCGTTGCCCTGGCGCTGGCGGCGAGGGGCGCTGGCCCGTCTGGGCCGGCCCCGGAGCCCCGCCGGTCGCGGCCGCGGGCTCCGCGATCGGCTCCGGATAGGCGACCGGGCTGTCGGACAGGCTCCTGAGATAGGCCAGGGTGTCGGCCCGCTCCTTCGGATTGGTGACGCCCGCGAAGGCCATGATCGTGCCCGGCACATAGGCTTTCGGATTGGCGAGGAACTTGTCGAGGTCCTCGTAGGCCCATTCGCCGCCCTTCGACTTCATGGCCGTCGAATACGCAAAACCCGGATGCGCGCCCTTGGGCCGGGCCACGACCCCGTAGAGGGCCGGGCCGATCTTGTTCGGGCCGCCCTTGTCGAAGACGTGGCAGGCGACGCATTTCTTGGCGGCCGACTGGCCCTTCCCGGCATCCGCGCTGGCGAGCAGGATCGGCAGCGGCACGGCTTGGGCCTGCTGGTCACTCGCCCCGGCCGCCTCGGGCTCCGGAGCTGGCAGATCGTAGCCCGGCACCGCGGGGCGTTTCGGCGTGTACAGGATGCCGGAGGCGACGTTCAGGCCGAGGGCGAACATCAGCGTGCCGAGAATCGCGCCCGATACCTTGTTCCAGAACAGCGGGTCGCCCTGGCCCCAACCCTTGAGACCGCCCGGCGACCGATCCTGTCCGGCGAGATCACCCGAAGCCATGCGCCGTTCCTATGTCCCAGCCTTGCCCGCGCCCCGCCACCGCGCGCGCCCGCGGCTCGGTGCTTAGCCGCATTTCCGCCGCCTTGACAACGCCGCGTCCCAACGGGATCTGGGCCGCGTCGTCGCATGCGGGTTGCCCCCGTTTCCGGGATCCCGGAAACGCCCTGGCCGGAGATCGCGCGGCCGCGAGTTGAACGTTTACGCTGCGCAGGCGTTCGCGCAAACCAGGGAGAGAACGCGCATGAGACAGTTCTTCATCATCACGGCAGCCTTCGGCGCACTCGCGGTCGCGACGCCGGGCCAGGCGGCGCCGCTCGGAGCGTCGGCGCAGGGCGCAGCCATCGACAGCGAGCTCGTGCAAACCGTGAAGAAAGGCGGCCGGGGCCACTTCAAGCACCGGGGCCACTACAATCGCGGTCTTCACCGCGGATGGCGGATCGGTCGAGGCAACCCGCACCGTTACCGTCGCTACTGACAAGCGCAGCCTCCGGGGCGCACATCGGCCGGGGTCGGACGCGACCGCTCCGGCCTCTTCCGGGGCGATAACAAGAGTCGCGGCTTCTGCTAGAGGGCGGCCCTCCCGCGTCATCGCCCGTGCCCAATCCCCTCGTCCTCATTCCGGCCCGGATGCAGGCCGCCCGGCTGCCCGGCAAGCCGCTCGCCGACATCGCGGGCGCGCCCATGATCGTGCAGGTCTGGCGGCGGGCGACGGAAGCCCGGATCGGGCCGGTCGCGGTCGCGACCGATTCGCCGGAGATCGCGGACGCGGTCCGGCAGGCGGGCGGCCTCGTCGTAATGACCCGCGAGGACCACCCATCCGGCTCAGACCGGATCGCGGAGGCCGCGGCGTCCCTCGACCCGGAGGGCCGCCACGACATCGTGGTCAACGTCCAGGGCGACTTCCCGACGATCCAGTTCCGCTCGATCACGGCCGTGATCGGCCCCCTGTCCGACCCGGCCGTCGACATCGCGACGCTCGCCTTTCGGATCACGGACGAGAGGGAGCGGGCCGATCCGGACGTCGTCAAGGCCGTCGGCACGGAGGTCGGGCCGAACCGGCTCCGGGCGCTCTACTTCACACGCGCGACGGCGCCGTCGGGCGAAGGTCCGCTTCTCCACCATGTCGGCCTCTACGCCTATCGCCGGGCCGCGCTCACCCGCTTCGTCGCGCTGCCGCCCTCGCGGCTCGAACAGCGCGAGCGGCTGGAGCAACTCCGGGCGCTCGAGGCCGGCATGCGAATCGACATCGCCGTGATCGCCGACCAGCCCTTCGGGGTCGACAATCCCCATCACCTCGAGCGGGCGCGCGCGATGCTGTCCGGCGGGGCGACCGCATGACCACCGCATGAAGATCGCGTTCCAGGGAGAGCCCGGCGCGAACTCCCACATCGCCTGCCAGCAGGCCCGCCCCGGCCACGAGCCGCTCCCGTCCCCGACCTTCGAGGACGCCTTCGCGGCCGTGGCGGAGGGCGAGGCCGAGCTCGCCATGATCCCGATCGAGAACTCGATTGCGGGCCGGGTCGCCGACATCCACCACCTGCTGCCGAGCTCCGGCCTGCACATCGTGGGCGAGCATTTCCTGCCGATCCACTTCCAGCTCCTCGCCATTCCGGGCACGGCCTTGTCGGAGATCCGCACGATCCACAGCCACATCCACGCGCTCGGCCAATGCCGGAAGATCATCCGCCGGCTCGGCGTGAAGGCCGTGGTGGCGGGCGACACGGCCGGCTCGGCGCGCGAGATCCGCGATTCGGGCGACCGGACCCGGGCCTCGCTCGCGCCGCGGCTCGCCGCCGAGGTGTACGGGCTCGACATCCTGGCCGCCGACGTCGAGGACGAGGCCCACAACACCACCCGCTTCATCATCCTGTCGCGCGAGCCCGCGCCCGCCCCGCGCGAGACGGGCCACGTCGTGACGAGCTTCGTGTTCCGGGTCCGCAACCTCCCGGCTGCGCTCTACAAGGGCCTCGGCGGCTTCGCGACCAACGGCGTCAACATGACCAAGCTCGAATCCTACATGGTCGAGGGCCAGTTCACCGCGACCCAGTTCTACGCCGAGGTGGACGGCCATCCGGACGATCCGGGCCTCGCCCGCGCCCTTGAGGAACTCGGCTTCTTCTCGCGCGAGATGCGCGTCCTCGGCGTGTTTCCGGCCCATCCCTTCCGGGAGAGCATGGGCGAGGACGGGTGAGGCTTCCCGATGGGACTGAAGTCCGGGAGCGCCGGATCGAGCTGCCGGGTATCACACTCAACCTCGTCGAGGCTGGACCTATAGACGGGCCGCCCGTCCTGCTCCTGCACGGCTTCCCTGAATTCTGGTGGGGCTGGCGCCATCAGATCGGCCCCTTTGCCCGCGCCGGGTACCGCGTGGTCGTGCCGGACGGGCGCGGTTACAACCTCTCGGACAAGCCCGGCGGGCTCTCGGCCTATCGGCTCGACCGGCTCGTCGAGGATGTCGTGGCGCTGGCGGACAGGCTTAGCATCGGGCGGTTTCGGCTGGTCGGGCACGATTGGGGCGGCATCGTCGCGTTCGCGGTGGCAGCCCGCCATCCCGGCCGGGTGGAGCGCCTGGCGATCCTGAACGCCCCCCATCCGGCCGTGGCGGGGCGGGTCTTGCGGGCCGATCCGGCCCAGCTCGGCCGGAGCTGGTACATCGCGTTCTTCCAGTTGCCCCGGCTTCCCGAGCGGCTGCTCGCCAAGGACGATTACGCCTGGCTCAAGCGGGCGCTCTTCGGGTCCGGCCGCCGCAACACCTTCTCGGCCGAGGACCTCGCCCGCTACGCCGAGGCCTGGTCGCAACCGGACGCGCTCACCGCCATGCTGGCCTGGTACCGCGCCCTCCTCCGCCGCCCGGCCGCGCGCGTCGGCCGCATCGCCGCACCGACGCTGATCCTCTGGGGCCGCCGCGACAGCGCCCTCGGCCCCGCCGTCGCGACGGAAAGCTTCGCCATGTGCGACGACGGCCGCATCACCTGGTTCGACGACGCCACCCATTGGGTGCAGCACGAGAAGGCCGCGGAGGTAAGCGCGGCGCTGGTCCGGTTCCTGGGCTCGTAGGCCCCGCGCGGAAGGGCTGCTTGCGGCCCAAGCCGGGCATTGCGACGGGCCAGTTTCGACGTCCGGAGCTGGCCGGAAGGAGCACGACCGCTCTCGGTTGCGCTACGACGGGAAGCGGACGTTGCCCTTCAATCGCTCACGACCCTTCCCGGACGTTGCAGGACGGCAGTCATATCAGCGATCATGAACATGGGGCCGGAACTTTGAGCAGTAACGTGGAACAGGACCAACTCGAAGGCGGCTGCGCGTGCGGACGGGTTCGCTACCGGCTGCGCTCAGCGCCGATGTTCGTGCAGTGCTGCCATTGCCGCGATTGCCAGCGGCAAGTGGGAAGCGCGTTCGTCGTCAACGCGATGATCGAGACCGACCGTATCGGAGCGGAGGGCGCTGCACCGGAGCCCGTCTCCATGCCCACCAGCAGCGGCCGGCCGCACGATGTCTACCGATGCACGATCTGCCAGACGGCAGTCTGGAGCGACTACGGCAGGCGTCCGGCCATGCGCTTCGTGCGAGCGTGTACGCTGGACGATCCCGGCGCACTCGTCCCCGCCGCGCACATCTTCACGCGCTCCAAGCTGTCGTGGGTCAAGCTGCCGGAGGGCGTTCCCGCATTCCCGGTCTACTACGACATGGCGGCGCTCTGGCCGGCAGCGAGTTTGGAGCGTCGTCGGGCAATCCTGGGTGACGTGTAGGTCCGCAAACCACCTAATTGTGACCTCGGCGCTCGTCGTCGAGAGTCCGCTTCGGAGCTGTCACGGAGGCAAGTTGGACGACCGAGAAGGGGCGCGAAGCGGACACGACTAGGGACAGGCCAAGTTCTGCAAGCCTCCCGGCAGCCGACCTTGAAGAATCCGTATCGGCGCTGTCACCCGACGCGCGCACGGCCGAAAGCCCCGCGCGTCAGCCGACCACCCCCCCTGCCCCCCAGGGCCGGATGAGGAACACAGCCTGGCGCTGACGGCCACGGTCTCTCCTCGACGAGGGGACAAACCATTAGCTTATGTTGTGTGAGGGCCTTCTCTCGCGGGAGACCTTGACTGCTTTGGTGTAGATACGTCAATTAGATGCCGATCACATTTGACCCAGTCAAACGAGCGGCGACGCTGCGAAGACGCGGTTTCGAGTTCGAGGACGCCGAAACTGTGTTCGCTGGCCCGACCTACACCTTCGAGGACACCCGGTCCGATTACGGTGAGGCGAGGAACATCACGATCGGCATGCTAGCAGATCGCATGGTCGTCGTTTGCTGGACGCCCCGTGGCCAGGATCGTCACGTGTTTTCGATGAGGAAGGCCAATGACCGCGAGCAAGCCCGCTACGCCGACCACCTCCGATGAGCTCATCGTCAAGTCTGATCTCGCTCGAATAGACGCTCACGTCGTGGAGCCGGAGGAGTACGACGAGATCCCTGAGATCACCGACGAGATGATGGCCCGGGCCGATTTTCATATCGGCGGCAAGCTGATCCGCCGCGGGCGCCCGCCCTCCCCGGCCCCGAAGCGCCTCGTGTCGATCCGGCTGGATCCGGATGTGCTCGACGGATTGCGGGCGACCGGCCCCGGCTGGCAGACGCGGCTGAACGAGATCGCGCGGGACTGGCTCAAGGGACAGGCGGCGTGAACCCGGCCCTGCCCGGCCCGCCGACGACGTAGGCCGCTCTCAGCGCGCCTTATCGGCCGGGGGTCGCGCCCTCCACCCAGGCCCGGATGAGGTGGTGCGCGATGGCCATCGGGGGCGGGGTGACGAGGCCATCCGGGTGGCGGCGCTCCAGCATGGAGGCGGCCTCGTCGCGCGAGAACCAGCGCGCGTCCTCGAGCTCGTCGCGGTCGATCACGATCGCCTCGTCCAGGGTTTCGCCGAGGCAGCCGATCATTAGGCTGGACGGGAAGGGCCAGGGTTGCGACAGGAGGTAGCGCACCCGCCCGACCCCGATCCCGGCCTCCTCCCGGACCTCGCGCCGGACCGCGTCCTCGATCGTCTCGCCCGGCGACACGAAGCCCGCGAGGCAGGAATAGCTGCCGGCCGGGAAGCGGGCCTGCCGGCCGAGCAGGCAGCTTTCGCCCCGCGCCACCAGCATGATGGTCACCGGATCGGTGCGCGGGAAATGCTGGGCCGCGCAGGCCGGGCAATCTCGCCGGAGCCCCGCCTGGGCCGGCGCCGTCGCGGCGCCGCATTGGGCGCAGAAGCGGTGGCGGGAATGCCACAAGAGCAGGGACTTGGCCTGGGCCAGCATGCCGGTCTCGCCGGCCGGCACCGTGCCCTGCACCGCGATCGTGCGGAGGTCGAGCACCAGGAAGGCGGGATCGGCCCGGAGCTCCTCGGCCCGAGCCGGATCGATCGAGGCCGCCACGACCGGAGCCCCGTCGAGGCGGCCGAGGAACACCCGCTCGCCGAACTCCGCCGTTGCGATGCGGCCGGGCGCCAGGAGCGCGGTCGCACCCTCCGGCACGGCCGACAGGATCGCGAGATCGCCCGCGATCACCACCATGCGGGTGCGTGGGTCGCCCTCGGGCGCGGCGAGCGCAGCGCTTTCGCGCTCCGCGCCTGAGCGGTCGAGGATGTTGGCCGCGAAGCCGAGACTCATGGGCATGGATCGGCCGTCAGGCTGCCGCGAACAGGTCGGCGGCCCGGTCCGCCAAAGCGGCCGCGGCATGGGCCGGATAGGGAAGGCGCGCGCCGTGGCCCCAGACCGGGCCGGGCCAGACCGGATCGGACAGGAAGCGGCCGACCACGTGGACGTGGAGTTGCGCCACCACGTTGCCGAGCGCCGCGACGTTCACCTTGTCCGGCTTCGCAAGTCGCAACATCACGTCGACGGCAAGCCGGAGCTCGGCCATCAGCAGCAGCGCGTCGGCCTCGGCGAGATCGGTGATCTCGCTCGCGCCCGGCCGGCGCGGCACCAGGATGAGCCACGGAAAGCGCGAATCGTCCATGAGCAGGACCGTCGAGAGCTCCAGGTCCCCGATGGGCGCGGTGTCGGCCTGAAGCCGGGGATCGAGCGCAAAAACGTTCATCAGGCGACCGGTAATCGGTCCGGGCGGTGAAAGCGAGCACCTGTCCCGACCTGTCAGGGACCTGTCCAGCACACCTGTCCAGCGCCTGTCCAGCACCTGTCCAGCACCTTGTCAGGCACCTCTCAAGCGCGCATATCGGGTCCGGGAGGTTGGCGAGGGACGTTTCACTCGCCAACCGGGTCAGATCCGGAAGGAAGCAGCCCTAACGAGACCGAGCGGGTCTTTGTCCAGCCTCCCACCCGACAGTGCCCCCGAGTCCAGCGTGCCCGGGCCGGCCCGGCCATCCGCATCCCATGACCGAGACCCGGGGCGGAGAGCCCATCCAGGACGACGGGGCCGACCAGCCCGCCTTCTTCGGCTTCGAGCCGGCGCCGGCGTCGCCGCCCTCCGGCTATCGCGTCCTCGCCCGGAAGTACCGGCCGCAGACCTTCGCCGACCTGATCGGCCAGGACGCGATGGTGCAGACCATCCGCAACTCGTTCGCGGCCGGCCGCATCCCGCAGGCCTGGATGCTGACCGGCGTGCGCGGCGTCGGCAAGACCACAACCGCTCGCATCCTGGCCCGTGCGTTGAACTACGACACAGGCCAGGGCGCGACCTGCGGTCCCTCGGTCGAGATGCCCGAGCTCGGCATCCACTGCCGGTCGATCATGGAATCGCGCCACATCGACGTCATGGAGATGGACGCCGCCTCCAACACGGGCGTCGACAACATCCGGCAGATCACGGACGCGGTCCGCTACGGGCCGGTCCAGGCCCGCTACAAGGTCTACATCATCGACGAAGTCCATATGCTGTCGGCCGCGGCCTTCAACGCCTTCCTGAAGACCCTGGAGGAGCCGCCGCCGCACGCGAAATTCGTCTTCGCCACGACCGAGATCCGCAAGGTCCCGGTCACGATCCTGTCGCGTTGTCAGCGGTTCGACCTGCGACGGGTCGAGGCCGGCACGCTGGTCGCGCATCTGGATCGCATCTGCCGGGCCGAGGATGTCCGAACGGAGACGGGCGCGATCGGGATCATCGCGCGCGCGGCCGAAGGGTCGGTGCGCGACTCCCTGTCGTTGCTCGATCAGGCCGTCGCCCACGGGGCCGGATCGGTGACGGAGGCGGGCGTGCGCGACATGCTCGGCCTCGCCGATCGCGGCCAGGTGATCGACCTGTTCGAGGCGGCGATGCGGGGCGACGTCCCGGCCGCCTTCGCGACGCTCCGGGCTGGCTTTGAGGCAGGGGCCGACCCCCGGCAGATGGTGGAGGACCTCGCGCACTTCACCCACCTCGTCACCCGGCTGAAGCTGGTGCCGGAGGCCGCCCGAGATCCGGCCCTGACGGAGGCGGAACGTGTGCGTGGATCGGATCTCGGCGCGCGCCTCTCGGTCCGGTCCTTGTCGCGGGCCTGGCAGATCCTGCTCAAGGCCGTCCCGGAGGTCGGAGGATCGCAGCGTCCGCTCGCGACCGCCGAGATGGCGCTCGTGCGCCTTGCCTACGCGGCCGATCTGCCGACCCCGGACGAGGTTCTCCGAAGCCTGCGGGGCGGCGGCGGCCCGGCGGCCGCGAGCGCTCCGGCCTCCGCCGGCGGCAGCCGTCCGCTGCCGGGACCGCAGGGCGCGGGCGCGCTCCCTGAACGCCTTGCGCCCTCGCCGGCCCCCGCCCAACCCGACGTTCTCGGGAGGGCGACACATCCGGAACTCAGGGTGGTGCTGCGACGCTTCGAGGATGTCGTCGCGCTGGCGGGCGAGCGGCGCGACATCGTGCTGAAAACCGCTCTCGAACGTGACGTCAGGCTCGTGCATTTTGAGGACGGTCACATCGAGGTGAGATTGGGCGAAGGCGCCTCCCGGAGCCTGCCGAACGACCTGTCGCGCGCGCTCAGCGCATGGACGGCCCGACGCTGGGTCGTGTCGGTCGCGTCCGACAAAGTCGCGGCGGAGACGATCGAGGAAACACGGCAACGCCGCGACAGCGAGCGGCGCCACGGGGCCGCCGGTCATCCGCTGGTGCAAGCGGTGTTGAAGACCTTTCCGGGAGCCGAGATCGTCGACGTTCGGGAACGTGCGCCCGAGCCGGCGCCCGTCGTGCCGCCGGCCACGTCGGACGAGAGCGAGATCGAGGACGAGCCTTGACGGGCGTAGGGCGCCTTTCCGGCGGCTCCAAGGGAGGGACGCGATGAAGGACATCATGGGCTTGATGAAGCAGGCGCAGGGCCTGCAGCAGAAGATGGCCGACGCTCAGGCCGAACTCGACACGCTGGAGGTGGAAGGGGCGTCCGGCGGGGGGCTGGTCAAGGTGGTGTCGACCGCCAAAGGCCAGGTGAAGTCCGTTCGCCTCGACCCGTCCCTTATGGTCGAGCACGAGACGGAGATCCTGGAAGACCTGATCGTGGCGGCCCTGAACGACGCGCGAGGGAAAGCCGAGCGCCTCGTTGCCGACCGCATGCAGCAGGTCACGGCAGGCCTGCCGCTGCCGCCCGGCCTCAAGCTCTTCTGACGCATGGCGCAGGCCGTCGCCGGGCCCGAGATCGAGCGTCTGATCCAGCTCTTGGCCCGGCTTCCGGGCCTGGGGCCACGATCGGCGCGGCGAGCCGCGCTCCACCTCATCAACCGCCGCGAGCAGCTTCTCGCGCCCTTAGCGGACGCTATGGCGGTGGCGGCGGAGCGCATCGTGGTGTGTCGGACCTGCGGCAGCGTCGACACGAGCGACCCCTGCACCATCTGCCGCGACGAAGGGCGCGATCCCACCATCCTGGTCGTGGTGGAGGGGGTGTCAGACCTTTGGGCCCTGGAGCGCGCGGGCGCGATCAGGGCCGGCTACCACGTCCTCGGCGGCGTCCTCTCCCCGCTCGACGGTATTCGCCCCGAGCACCTCGCGCTCGAGCGACTGGTGGCTCGTGCTTCGCGTCCGGAGGTCAGCGAACTGATCATCGCCCTGAACGCCACGGTGGACGGCCAAACCACCGCTCACTACGTCACCGAGCTCGTCGCGCATCTGCCCGTTCGGGTGACGCGGCTCGCCCATGGCGTGCCGGTCGGGGGAGAGCTCGACTATCTCGACGAGGGCACGCTCACGGCCGCCTTGAGGCAGAGGACGACGTTCTGATCGGGTCGCGGTTGGTGGCCCGCCGCCTCGCGCTCGATCGAGGCTATCGCGGAGTCCTAGCCGGAGAATTGACCCCTCGCCGCCCGCACCCTATGTGGCCGCCATGGCGCTCAGAGGACTCGTGACATTGCCGGATCCGAAGCTCCGGCTCGTCTCGGAGCCGGTGGGACCGGTCACGGACGACGTCCGGGCCCTCGCGGGCGACATGCTGGACACGATGTACGACGCGCCCGGGATCGGGCTCGCCGCGATCCAGGTGGGCGTGCCGAAGCGCCTGGTCGTGGTCGATCTCGCCAAGAAGGACGAGGAGCGCCGGCCGCTCGTGCTCGTCGATCCGGAGATCACCTGGTCGTCCGAGGAGACGCGGGTTCACGAGGAGGGCTGCCTGTCCATTCCCGAGTATTACGAGGAAGTGGAGCGCGCCGACCGTATCCGCTTCCGCTACCAGGATCTCGCGGGAAAGACGGTCGAGGCGGAGGCGGACGGCATGCTGGCCACCTGCATCCAGCATGAGCTCGACCATCTGCAAGGGGTCATGTTCATCGATTATCTCTCCCGGCTCAAGCGGTCGCGGGTGATCAAGCGCTTCGAGAAGGCCGCTAGGCGCGAATCCGCCGACGCATGACCCTCCGGGTCGTGTTCATGGGCACGCCGGATTTCGCGGTGCCGAGCCTCCAGGCGATCGCGGCCGCGCGCCATGAGATCGTCGCCGTCTATTCGCGGGCTCCCGCCCCGTCCGGACGAGGGCTGACGCTGAACCGATCTCCGGTCCAGGTAACCGCCGAGGGTCTTGAGCTCGTTGTCCGGACCCCCGCCACGTTGAAGGTCGGCGTCGAGGCGGCGCGCTTGTGCGACGACGGGATCGATGCGGCCGTCGTGGTCGCCTACGGGCTTCTCCTGCCGAAGCCCGTGCTGGACGCGCCTCGGCTGGGATGCCTCAATCTGCACGCCTCGCTGCTGCCGCGCTGGCGCGGCGCGGCCCCGATCCATCGGGCCGTGATGGCCGGCGACAAGGAGACGGGTGTCGCGATCATGCGGATGGAGGCGGGATTGGATACTGGTGCGGTCGGGCTCCTGGACCGCGTGGCTCTCGACCCTGACGCAACCACCGGCGAGCTGCACGATCTCATGGCTGAGCGCGGCGCCCGCCTGATGGTACAGGCCCTGGCCCGGCTCGAGGCGGGAGACCTGACCTTCACGCCGCAAGCGGACCAGGGCGTGACCTATGCGCGCAAGATCGCGAATGACGAGGCGCGGATCGACTGGGCCGCTCCGGCATCGGCGGTGCACGATTTCGTGCGCGGCCTCTCGCCTTGGCCCGGCGCGTTCTTCGAGCGCGATCTCGGGCGCGGCCCGGAGCGGATCAAGCTTCTGCGAAGCGAGAGAGCGGATGGAAGCGCCCGTCCCGGGACGCTCCTGGCGGGCGGCGTCATCGCTTGCGGAGAGGGCGCGGTCCGACCGATGATCGTCCAACGCGGCGGCAAGGGTCCTGTTGCGGCGGCGGAGTTCTGGCGCGGCGCGCGTCTGGCGCCAGGCGATCTTCTCGCCTGATGCCCCGATACAAGCTCGTTATCGAATACGATGGAACGAGCTTCGTCGGCTGGCAGCACCAGCTGAACGGCCGCTCCGTCCAGGAAACGCTCGAAGCGGCGATCTTCAGGTTCACCGGAGAGACCGTTCGGGTCCATTGCGCCGGCCGCACGGATGCCGGCGTGCACGCGACCCACCAGGTCGTTCATGTCGATCTCGCCCGCGCCTGGAGATCGGATACGGTTCGGGACGCCGCCAATGCGCATCTCAAGGATCACCGCGTCGCGGTCGTGTCCGCTCTCGTCGTCGCGGACACCTTCCAAGCCCGCACCTCCGCGATTCGGCGCCATTACCGCTATCGCATCCTGAACCGGCGGGCTCCGCCTGCATTGGAGCGGAATCGGGTGTGGCACGTACCGCGGACCCTGGACGCGGCCTTGATGCACGAGGCCGCGCAGACGCTTCTCGGACGGCACGATTTCACGACGTTCCGGGCGGCGGAATGCCAGGCGGCAAGCCCCATTCGGACGCTCGAGCGCCTTGAGGTGACCAGCACGGGCGAGGAGATCCGCATCGAGACCGCGGCGCGGTCCTTCCTGCACCATCAGGTGAGATCGATCGTGGGCACCCTCGCCCTCGTGGGCAATGGTCGCTGGAACGTCGCGGATGTCCGGATCGCGCTGGAGGCGCGCCGTCGCGCGGCCTGCGGCCCGTTGGCCCCCGCCGCCGGCCTCACGCTCGTCGGGGTCGATTATGAACCCGCCTGAGTTTTCAGTCGCGGGATGAGTTGCGCCGATTGGGTTTGAACGGGGGCGCTTCTCTCGTCCATGCCCCGACAGATCGCCTCGCATGCCGTCTGCCAGACGCAGTTCGCAGTGATGGATGTGAACGTAGCCAATCGTCGTTTCCGCAAACTTGCCCCGCTTAGGGGATTTCTCCTGATTATACCGGCAGGCGTGGGATGCCGTGGCGCTTCAGGCAGCGTGCCGCCCTTCCTCTTGCGGAAGGTGCATCGCTGCAGCACACTCGCGACCACGATCGCGGCTGCCGAGGGGATTGAGACTAAAGGGCCGGCGATCTCGAGGCACGACCGCTCAGGAGGATTTCGCCTGAGAGGAGGTGCCTGCCCTTCGCGCCCATAGCCCTTCGCTGCCGGACCGGTCTCGCCGGGCGGCCCAATTAGAGTCGAGCCATATGGACAAGCTCCCGATCACCGCCAAGGGGCATGCTGCTCTCGAAACCGAGCTGAAGCAGCGCCAGCAGGTCGAGCGCCCTCGGATCATCGAGGCGATCGCAGAAGCGCGCTCGCATGGCGACCTGTCCGAGAACGCCGAGTATCACGCGGCCAAGGAGAGCCAGTCCCTGAACGAGGGCCGTATCCAGGAACTTGAATCGATGATCGCCCGGGCCGAGATCATCGACATCTCCAAGCTCACCGGCGACCGGGTGAAGTTCGGCGCCATCGTGAGACTGGTCGACGAGGACACAGAGGAAGAGAAGACCTACCAGATCGTCGGTGACCCAGAGGCCGACGTGAAGTCGGGCCGCGTCTCGATTTCCTCCCCGGTCGCTCGCGCGCTAATTGGCAAGGGCGTCGGCGACACCGTCGAGGTCACGACGCCCGGCGGCGGCAAGAGCTACGAGATCGTTGGAGTCGCGTTCCGCTGACGTCTGTGGACAACTGACGTGAGGCAGCCTCGATCCGAGCCGGGCGCCACCTGAACGCGGCGCGGGCATCCTGGTGATGTGTCGATCAGGCCGCGGGAGACGCCCCGTCGTCTTCCGTGACTGGGATGCCCTCGTACATGTCGCAAAAGGGACAGGCGGGCCGCGATCTCCGGCAGCTCGATGATGGCCTCCTGTCCGGAGAAGGCCTCGTCGCTCCAGCCGTCGGCCGTCCTGGTCAAGAGCAGCACCTGAGGCAGGTCCGGCTCCGCGAGCAGAATGTAGGCCAGCCTCGGGAGGCGCTTGTTTTCCTCGAGCTTGCGGGCCTGGTCGATGCGCCGGGAGGATGGCGAGAACACCTCGACGGCGAGGGTCGGCCGGTGGGACTCGTACGAGTTCTCTTGAGCCGGCGCACAATCGACCGTCACGTCCGTCGATGGGCCCCCGGATGGAGGTGTGGAGCGCCGTGTCCGCGGTGGTTGCGCGGCAGCGGCCGCCGCGAAGTTGGTTGCCGAGCGCCACGATGCAGTTCACGACGACGGAAATCGTGGAAGTTGCTCGCGCCGGTCAACATCCGGCGCAGCACGGGATAGCCGTCGGCGAGTTGTAACGCTCGGTCGGCGTCCTGCCAGCGGAAGAACTCATCCACCGTCATGGGTGAGGCGAGCGGCTGCGGCATCCGCGAGCCTAGCCGAGAAACGACCCGGCTGCACCCTGACGCAACGAAGCGGCGATCCCCGCGTTCTCGAGAAACAACGGAGCTTGCCCCGATGAACCGCTACGTCCAGCTTTTGACGTTTGCCGCCTGTCTGGCGGCGTGTCCCGCCCTGGCTCAGCTGACGCCGCCGGTCGCCGGCGGATTGCCGCCGAGTTCGCAGAGCCCGACGGGCGGTATCCCGCCCGCTGCCGATGGGGCAGGCGATCGGACAGGCTCCCTCACTGGAGCGGGCCAGACGAAGCCGCCCGGAAGCCCCGTCGGCGACAATCTCGGAACACGCCCCGATCTCGAGCAGAAAAGCCGCGAGATCGACCGTCAGATCAGCACTGGCATCTGCAAGGGTTGCAATTAACACCGCCGCTCAGGCCACGAGCGCGGCCGCGACCGCGTCGCAGTACACGCGGGCGCCGAGAACGATGTCGTCATCGGAGGTGTTCTCGGACCAATGATGGCTGATGCCGCCGATGGACGGCACGAACATCATGGCGGCCGGCATCACGCGGGCGAGATATTGCGCGTCGTGCCCGGCCCCGCTCGGCATGCGTACGGCGCAACCCGGCTCTGCCGCGTTCGCCGCCGCCTCCAGGACGCTCTGCAGCGTCTGGTCCATGAGGGCCGGCCGACTCTGGCCTAGGATCTCGATCTCCATCGGGCAACGCCCGTCGAGGTTCGCCTCGTCGACCAGCCGGTAAAGTTCGGCCTGGAGCTGATCGAGAACCTCCGGATCGGCGTCGCGGAGCTGGAACAGCATGGCGGCGCGGCCCGGGATGATGGAAGGCGCTCCGGGCTCGAGCTCTATCCGGCCCGTGGTCCAGACGCTGCGAGGCCCGGCGATGGCAGGGAAGCGTTCGTCGATCCGGGCCAGAACTCTTACCAAGGCGAGGCCTGCGTCCCGGCGGCGGGCCATGGACGTCGTCCCGGCATGGTTCTGCTCGCCCGTCGACGTGATCCGGTACTGCCAGATCGCCACGATCGCGGTCACGATCCCGATCCTCCGACCCGAAGATTCCAGAGTGTCTCCTTGTTCGATATGCGCCTCGACGAAGGCCTTTTGGCGTCCAGGCTCGAAGCGCCGCCTTGGAAGTCCGGCGAGGCCGGCGCGGGCGAGGGCGTCACGGAGGGGCGTCCCGTCGTACTTATTCGTCAGCCGGTCGATCTCCTCGTCCTCGAGCAGTCCCACGAAGGACCGGCTGCCGAGGAACGACCCGAAATGCCCTTCCTCGTCGCACCAGCCCGCGACATCGACCCCGCGCCCGAGGGCGCGGGCGGCCTCAAGCCCAAACACCATCCCGAGCGCGCCGTCGAGCCAGCCTGCATGGTTCTGGCTCTCGAGATGCGATCCCGTCAGCATCTTCGGCCCGGGGCCGGGCGAGAAACCATAGACGTTGCCGATGCCATCGATCGATGCCTCGAGCCCCGCTTCCTCCAGCCTGCCCGCGAACCAGCGCCGAGCTGCGATATCATCGTCCGAGAAGGTCGGCCGATGTACGCCGGTCTTATAGGCACCGAAGCGGGCGAGCTCACGCAAGTCGGAAATGACGCGGGCCGGATCGAAGGCGAGCATGGATTCTCCTTGCAGCTCGCACCCTAGAAGAGTCGGGCGCGCCGACGAAAGTGCGATCGGGCGCGCCTTGCCCGGGGAAAACCGCTTCAGCTACATGACGCGAAGCAATCGGCCGGCCAACGGACCGACGGGAGGGGACCTTGGACGGAAAAACTCACGCTGTGACGCCGGACTGGATGTCGCGCGCCTATGTCGACGACGCCAAGTACCGGGCCATGTACGAGGCGTCCGTGTCGGACCCTGATGCGTTCTGGTTCCAGCACGGCAATCGGATCGACTGGTATACGCCCTACACGAAGGTGCGGAACGCCACGTTCGGACCCGGAGAGGTCTCGATCCGCTGGTTCGAGGACGGCGTCACCAACGTCGCGCACAATTGCATCGATCGGCACCTGGACGACCGCGCCGATCAGGTCGCGATCATCTGGGAAGCGGATGGTCCGGGCGAGTCGAAGCGCATCACCTACCGCGAACTGCACGCCGAGGTGTGCCGCATGGCGAACGTGCTCCGCAACCGCGGCGTGGCGAAGGGCGACACGGTCACGATCTACATGCCGATGATCCCGGAGGCGGCCTACGCGATGCTGGCCTGCGCGCGGCTCGGCGCTATCCATTCCGTCGTGTTCGGCGGTTTCTCGCCCGACGCCCTCGCCGACCGCATCTCGGGATGCCGGTCGAGGATGGTGATCACGGCGGACGAGGGCCTGCGCGGGGGCCGCGCGGTGCCGCTGAAGGCGAATGTCGACGCGGCCATCGCGAAGGTCGGCGAGGTCGATCACGTGGTCGTGGTGCGCCGCACCGGCGGCCCCGTCGACATGGTCCCGGGCCGCGACGTCTACTATCACCTGGCGGCCGAGCAGGTGACGGACAAGTGCCCGTGCGAGCCCATGAAGGCGGAGGATCCGCTCTTCATCCTCTATACGTCAGGATCAACCGGTAAGCCCAAGGGCGTGCTGCATACGACGGGCGGCTACCTCGTCTATGCTTCGATGACCCATCAATACGTCTTCGACTACCACGAAGGCGACGTCTATTGGTGCACGGCCGATGTCGGCTGGGTCACGGGTCACTCCTACATCCTGTACGGCCCCCTCGCGAACGGCGCCACGACTCTGATGTTCGAGGGCATCCCGACCTACCCGTCCGTGTCCCGGTTCTGGGAGGTGATCGACAAGCACCGGGTCAGCATCTTCTACACGGCGCCAACGGCCATCCGGGCCCTGATGGGAGCCGGCGAGGAGCCGGTTCGGAAGACCTCCCGCGCGTCGCTGCGACTCCTCGGCTCCGTCGGCGAGCCGATCAATCCCGAGGCCTGGGAATGGTACCACCGGGTGGTCGGCGACGGCCGCTGCCCCATCGTGGACACCTGGTGGCAGACGGAGACGGGCGGCATTATGATCACGCCGCTGCCGGGCGCGACGGCGCTGAAGCCGGGCTCCGCCACGCGGCCCTTCTTCGGAATCGTGCCGCAGGTCATGGATGCGGACGGCAAGGTGCTGGAGGGCGCCTGCGAGGGCAACCTCGTCATCGCCGAAAGCTGGCCCGGCCAGATGCGAACCGTCTTCGGCGACCACCAGCGTTTCGTCGAGACCTATTTCTCCGCTTATCCGGGCAAGTATTTCACCGGAGACGGCTGCCGGCGCGACGCCGATGGGGATTACTGGATCACCGGCCGGGTCGACGACGTCATCAACGTCTCGGGCCATCGGATGGGAACGGCCGAGGTGGAGAGCGCGCTCGTCGCACATCCCAAGGTGTCGGAGGCGGCGGTCGTCGGTTACCCGCACGACATTAAGGGCCAGGGCATCTACGCCTATGTGACCTTGATGGGGGGTGAGGAGCCCTCGGACGGGCTGCGCAAGGAGCTCGTGATCTGGGTCAGGAAGGAGATCGGCCCGATCGCCTCGCCCGACCTGATTCAGTTCGCGCCAGGCCTGCCGAAGACCCGCTCCGGCAAGATCATGCGCCGCATCCTGCGCAAGATCGCCGAGGACGAGTTCGGCAACCTCGGCGACACCTCGACCCTCGCGGACCCGGCCGTGGTCGACGACCTGGTGGAGAACCGGCAGAACAAGGCCAGGAGCGCGGCGGCTTCGGGCTGACGGACGGCATAGGCTGAAGGCCGAATGACGACGCCCGCGCTTCTCGTCGCGCTTGCGGTCGCCGTCGTTCTCGCGGTGATCGCGATCCATCTCTTCGCGGTCAACCGGCGCATGAAGCGCGCGGAATACGTCCGCGGCTATTCGTGGCCGCCGGGCTTGCTCGACAAGCTTAGGCAGCGCCATGCGAGCTTTACCCGAAAGGAGACGGCGCTCGTGTCGCAGGGGCTGCGCCAGTTCTTCCTCGCGTATCTCCAGTCCGGCAACAAATATGTCGCCATGCCGTCGCAGGTCGCAGACGAGCTCTGGCATGAGTTCATTCTTTACACGCGCGCGTACCAGGAATTCTGCGAAGAGGGCTTTGGCGCCTTTCTGCACCACACGCCCGCCGTCGCGCTCGCGCCGGGGCGAAGACAAGATAATTCCGGCTGCGACGGGTCTGGTGGTTTGCCTGCAGCGAAGAGAGCATCGACCCGCGGCGGCCCTCGCGTCTGCCGCTTCTGTTCGCGCTCGATACGAAGCTGAACATCCCGGGCGGGTACCGCTACGCCCCCGATTGCGAGCAGTTGCGCCGTAGCGGCGTCGCTGGGACGCAATGCGGCGGCGATTTCTCGAGCAGTTCCCTCGATGGCAGCACCGACGGGTTCGGCGATGCCGGCGGGGGTGACGGCGGCTCGGATGGCGGCGGCGACGGTGGCGGCTGCGGGGGTGGCGGCGATTGAGGAGGGCCGGAGTCGTGGCGTTCGGCGATCGCTCGCGATCGCAACGATCCCGCCGATGGTCGCTCGCGGAAGAATGATCGCGAAGCGGCCGAGCAGAAAATCGGACGAAAGTCGCAGGCTTTGCTCTCGCCTGACGGTTCGATCTCGACGAAGGGCCGGCTCGCCGATACGCCGGCTGGGCATGTCTATATCCGGATCCTCGACCCGCCTCGTCCCGGGCGTCCTGCTCTGCGCGGCGCTCACCGTCGCGTCGATCGCGCTGCAGCAGATCGAGGAGGCCCTCTTCGGACACCCCTATGTGGAGGCGCTCGTGCTCGCGATCCTCCTCGGCGCCCTGATCCGGACCTTCTGGACTCCCGGCCCGCAATGGCGAGACGGGATCGCGTTCTCGGCCAAGACCCTTCTCGAGATCGCCGTCATGCTGCTCGGGGCCTCCGTGTCGATCGGGCTGATCCTCGCGGCCGGGCCCGGCCTCCTCGTCGGGATCGCGGGCATTGTCGCGGTCGTGATCGTGGCGAGCTACGGCGTGGGGCGCCTTCTCCGGCTGCCGCCCCGGATGGCCGTCCTGATCGCCTGCGGCAATTCCATCTGCGGCAATTCTGCGATCGCGGCGGTCGCGCCGGTGATTGACGCCCGGTCGGACGAGATCGCGTCCTCCATCGCGTTCACCGCGATCCTCGGCGTGATCGTGGTGCTCGCCCTGCCGCTCCTGATCCCGCTTCTGCGGCTCACGGAGACCCAATACGGGGTGATCGCGGGCCTCACCGTCTACGCCGTGCCGCAGGTCCTGGCCGCGACGGTGCCGGTCGGGGTGATCTCGACGCAGATCGGGACGCTGGTGAAGCTCGTCCGCGTGCTGATGCTCGGCCCTGTGGTGGTCGCGATGGCGCTCCTCGCGCCGCGCTTCAGGAATGGCGACAAGGCCGGCCCGATCAAGAAGCCCGGCTTTGGCCGGCTCGTGCCGTGGTTCATCGTCGGCTTCCTGGCGCTTGCGGGCCTGCGCTCGCTGGGCCTTGTCCCGGACATGTTGGTTGGTCCGGTGACGGTGTCCGCCCGCTTCCTGACGGTGATCTCAATGGCGGCGCTCGGGCTCGGCGTCGACGTTAGGGTGCTCGGGCAAGTCGGCCCGGCGGTCATCGCGGCCGTGACGGTCTCGCTCCTTCTCCTCGTCGTCTTCGCGGTCGCGCTCGTTCGGATGCTCGCGATCGCCTGACCGCGCCTGACGCCTTGGACCCGCGCGGCCGGATGCGCTAGACCCGCGGGAACGGGCCGCGCTTCCCCTTCGCGTGAGCCGGAACTCAGCCCCCAGGGAGCGAACCACCATGTATCCAGACGTCCGCCTGCATATCGCCGGGGAATGGCGGGGTGCCCGGTCGAACGAGACGTTGCCGATCATGAACCCCGCCACGGGTGAGGAGATCGGCCGTCTGCCGAAAGCCGGCACGGTCGATCTCGACGAGGCGCTCGAGGCTGCCGAGCGCGGGTTCAAGGTTTGGCGGGCCGTCTCCGCCTTCGAGCGCTCCAAGATTCTGCGCAAGGCCGCCGATCTGCTCCGAACGCGCGTGGACGAGATCGCCCGGATCATGACGATCGAGCAGGGCAAGCCCATCGCGGAGGCCAAGGGCGAGACGCTTGCCGGCGCCGACACGATCGACTGGTTCGCCGAGGAGGCGCGGCGCGCCTATGGCCGGGTGATCCCGGCCCGGGCGGACGGCGTCATGCAGCTCGTGTTCCGCGAGCCCGTCGGGCCGGTGGCGGCGTTCACGCCCTGGAACTTCCCCGTCAACCAGGCGGTCCGCAAAGTCTCGGCCGCCCTCGCGACCGGGTGCTCGATGATCCTGAAAGGGCCCGAGGAGACGCCGGCAAGCTGCGCGGCCCTGGTCCAAGCCTATCTCGACGCCGGCGTGCCGGGCGACGCGCTCGGCCTCGTCTTCGGGGTCCCGGCCGAGATCTCGGGCTACCTCGTCCCGCACCCCATCATCCGCAAGGTCACCTTCACCGGCTCGACCGCGGTCGGCAAGCAGCTCGCCGGCCTGGCGGGCCTGCACATGAAACGGGTCACGATGGAGCTCGGCGGGCACGCGCCCGCCATCGTGTTCAAGGACGCGGATGTCGACAAGGCCGTGAGCGTCCTCTCGGCGAACAAGTTCCGCAACGCCGGCCAGGTCTGCATCGCGCCGACCCGGTTCCTGGTGCACGATTCGATCCTGGAGGACTTCACGGACAAGTTCATCGCGTCCGCCAAGAAACTGAAGGTCGGGGACGGCCTCGATCCGCAGACCCGGATGGGTCCGCTCGCGCATGACCGCCGCGTCGGCGCCGTCGAGGGGTTCGTTCAGGACGCGAAGGAGTCCGGCGCGGAATTGCGGCTCGGCGGCAGCCGTATCGGCAACCAGGGCTACTTTTTCGAGCCCACGGTCTTGAGGGACGTTCCCCTCAGCGCCCGGATCATGAACGAGGAGCCTTTCGGCCCCATCGCGGCCATCAACGGCTTTTCCGACGACGACGACGCGTTGGAGGAGGCGAACCGGCTGCCGTACGGGCTCGCGGCCTATGCCTATACCCGATCCACGGTGACGGCCGAGCGCGCCGCCTCCCGCATCGAATCCGGCATGGTGTCGATCAACCACCACGGCCTCGCGCTGCCCGAGGTGCCCTTCGGCGGCGTCAAGGATTCGGGCTACGGCAGCGAGGGCGGATCGGAGGCGATCGAGGCGTATCTCAACTCGAAGTTCGTTTCTCAGGCCCGCGCCTGAGGTCCGGCCACCCCGCCCGGCATCGCTGAGGGGAGACCCTCGCATTGGCGCTCCCACCGCCCCGCCCCTTCCGCCTCCACATCCCGGACGAGGCGCTCGCGGATCTTCGCGACCGTCTCGTCCGCACCCGGTTCCCCGATCAAGCGCCGGGCGAGCCCTGGGCCTACGGCACGGATGTGGATTGGCTGAAGGGGCTTGTCGGGTACTGGCGCGACGGCTTCGATTGGCACGCCGCGGAGGCCAGGCTTAACGCCTTTCAGCAATTCACCGTGCCGCTCGGCGGCATCGACTTGCACTACGTCCATGTGCTGGGGCGAGGTCCGGCGCCTGTGCCGCTTCTGCTGTCACATGGCTGGCCGGGCTCCGTGTTCGAGTTCCTGGACATCATCCCGCGGCTCACGGATCCGGCCCGGTTCGGCGGCGACCCGGCCGACGCCTTTACCGTCGTGGCGCCCTCGCTGCCCGGTTACGGCCTGTCCTTCGCCCCCGGCCAGCGGCGTTTCTCGGTCGAGGGAATGGCAGAACTCTTCGCGCAGCTGATGACGGACGTGCTCGGCTACGGTCGGTTCGTGGCGCAGGGCGGCGATTGGGGTTCGTTCGTCACGGCTCGGCTCGGCGTGGTCGCGCCGGACCGCCTGATCGGCATCCACCTCAACATGCTGCCTGTGCGGCGCGACCCGGCGATGGTCGTGAATCCCTCGCCCGAGGAGGCGCGGTTCCTGGACGAGCTCAAGCACTGGCTCAAGGAGGAGACGGGCTATCAGCAGATCCAGGGTACCCGCCCGCAGACCCTAGCCTTCGGGCTGACCGATTCGCCGGCCGGCCTGGCGGCCTGGATCGGCGAGAAGTTCCGCGCCTGGTCCGATCACGACGGCGACGTCGAGAACGCGATCCCGCGCGACGCGATGCTGGCCAACATCGCGCTGTACTGGTTCACGGGCGCGATCGGCTCCTCCTTCTGGCCCTATTACGCCCGCCTGCACGGCCCCTGGCCGATCCCGGACGGGATCGCGGTGCCGACCGGCTATGCGGAGTTCCCGAAGGAGATCCTGCACCCGCCCCGCTCGATCGCCTCGAAGGTCTTCACCGACATCCGGCGCTGGACCGTGGCGGACAAGGGCGGCCACTTCGCGGCTCTGGAGCAGCCGGACGCGCTCGCGCACGAGATTCGGGAGTTCGTGCGCCCGCTGAGGTGAGCGGACCACCTCTCCGAAAGGGAGAGGTCGGGTGCGGCCCTCAACTCCCTTGCCGCCCCACGGCCAACGCTGGCATGAACATGTCGCTCCAGCGCGCCGGCTTCGCCTTGATGGTACCGGCCTTGGCCAGGAACTCGGCGAAGCCCATGATCCCGGTCGGGGCCGTCGAGAAGCGGGTGTCGGGGTCGTCCAGCATCTTCATCACCTCCTCGACCGTGACCTTCACGGGCGAACTCGCGGCGAAGATCTCGGCCGCCCCGCGCTTGTCCGTCGCGATGTAGGCGTTCGCCTTCTCCTGGGCGGCCAGGAAAGCGGCCATCACCTTGGGGTTTGCATCGACGAAGCCTTTGGGCGCGAATACGACATCGAGGGTGATGTTGCCGAGCACGTCGACCGAGTTCATCACCCGGTGGATATTCGGGTCGTCGAGCTCGATGTAGGAGAAGGGCGGCGACGTGAAATGCGCCGTGATCTCCGTTCGGCCTGATTTCAGCGTGACGAGCGCATCCGGATGCGCGAGGCCGACTGTCATCGGGTCGAGCTTGGCCCAGTTCTCCGGGCCGAACTCCTTAGCAACCGCCATCTGCAGCACGACGGCGGAGAGCGAGGTCTTGATTCCGGGGAGCGCGATCCGGTCCTTCTCGGTGACGTCGCGGAGCGACTTCATGTCGGCCCGATTGGAGTTAAGCCAAAGCGAGGTGGCCGAAAGCGCCGATACGCCAACGACCTCCGAGCGCGTGCCCTTGGCCTTGGCCCAGAGCGTGACGAAGCCGGGCGCGCCCGTGCCGGCAATGTCGACCGTGCCGGCCAGCATCGCGTCATTGATAACGTTGCCGCCGTCGAACAGGAGCCAGTTGACTATGAGCGGGCCGAGCCCTGCCCTTTCGGCCTCCGACTCCAAGAGCTTTCGGGCCTGGATCACGATAAGCGGCAGATAAAGTATGCCGTAGCCTTTCGAAATGCGCACGGCCGAAACCTCGGCCTTGGCGCCAGTCGCGAGCGGCACGGCGAGCGCCAGCGCGAGGCATGGCAAGAGCGCGCCCCACCAGATTCGATGCACTCCGAACATGTCCAACCCTCCCGGGACGAGGTGTGCAGATCCGGTCGGGAGACGTCAACGCGTGCAGTCGGCAAGGCAGGCGCGCTTCGACGATAACGATTTCGTAAATCGTCATGGTTATCGAAGGCTGAAGGCGACGCTGGATGAAGTCGATGGACACGAGCAAGCTTACCGCAAGGTTTCGGCGCCGCACGGACCGGCTTCCTGCCGCAAGCCAGGAAAACACCACCAAACCCGAAGTGGCGGCCGCGGAGAGCCTGCCCGAAGCTGCATCGGCGCTCGGCTCCGCACAGTCCAAGGCATCGTCTACCGCCGAAGCCGAGCCCGCAACGACCGCTGCGACCTCGCAGGTGGACGCAAAGACGCCTGCCGTTCCGCCCTCGAGACTGGTTGAAGGCGCTCGGTCGAGACCGGCCGAGCCGGCGGAGGCGTCGGCCGCCATGACGAAGCTCGCCGCGGCGCTGCGCGGAGCGCGACCCGGGGCTCCGCTCGCCGCCGCCATCGTGCTCGCCCTAGGAATCGGGCTTGGTATCGGCGCGGCGATTCGCCCAGGTGGGAGCGACAGCGCCGCGACTGCCGGCGTGCTGAGCGCCGCTGCTGAGGTGCGGCAGTCCAGTCATGACATCGCCCTGCTCGCGGCCGAGCTCAGGGGTGTCCGGGCCTCGGTCGACGGCCTGAAAGGCGATCGTGACAAGTCGCTTGGAGAGATCCTGGCGAAGCAGGCTCAATTGTCCGACAAGCTGGAGCGTAATGGCCAGGATCAGACTGCTCGCCTGGCTCGGCTATCCGATCAGATCGAGCGCGCGGAGAAGAGCCAGCGCGACTCGTCGCGATCCCAGGCCTCGACGGAGAAGCTCGACCGGATCGAGAAGGTCATGCCGGCCGGCGCATCCGCTCCCACGCCGCCGCCGAAACCGGTCGCCAGCGCGGCGGCCACGCCCGACGTCACGCATACGGGCAGCATCCCGGATGCCAGACCGACCGCGAAGCCTGATTTTGATCCCCGAAAAACGCAGGTCGAAGGATATTTCGTGCGTGACGTCGATGACGGTTATGCTCTTCTGGAGACGAGGTCCGGGCGCTACACCGAGGTGACGGTCGGTCACACCGTGCCGGGCCTCGGCCGCGTGGAGGCGATCGAGCGGCGCGGCCGGCAATGGGTGGTGATCACCGCGAAGGGCTTCATCCCCGAGCGCTGACCTTGGCGGATAGGGCCGGAACGACGGAGCGGGCTGCGCGGTTGACGCACGTGTCGCTGCGCAGGCCAGAGAGTTCGATGTCGCTGAGTCCGGGTTCAATGAAAGTGCTGGCTTGGGCGTGCCTCGCGGCCGCGACCCTGGCGGTCGTGCCGGTGAGGTCAGCGATCGCCGCCTGCAGCGATGCCGGCAAGCCCAAGGTCGACTGGACCGGCTGCTCCAAACGCCAACTGCTCCTTGCGGGAAACGACCTCGCCGGCGCCGTCATGACAAAGGCCATGCTCACCTCGACCGATTTCAGGAGGTCGAAATTCTCCGGGGCCAATCTCACGGAGGCCGACGTCACCTTCGCGCGCTTCGATGAAGCCGATCTGACCGGAGCGAATCTAACCAAGGTCGTCGGCTATCAGACCAGCTTCAAAGGCGCGACGCTGGCTAAAGCCAAGCTCATCACCGCCCAGATGAGCCGCGCCAATTTCTCTGGCGCGAACCTTTCGGAGGCGAGCCTCACCAAGTCCGAGCTCAACCGGTCGGATTTCAGCGGTGCCGATCTGACGAAGGTAGACGCCTCGAAGGCGGAGCTCGCACGGGTCAATTTCGACAACGCTAAGCTGTCCGGGATGGATGTCCGTTTCGCCAACCTGTCCCGGGCAAGGCTCGACGACCTCGACCTCGCGGGCGTCAATTTCGGTGGCGCCTATCTTTTCCGGACGTTCCTCGAGGGGGCCGACCTGACGAAGGGGGTCGGGTTAAAGCAGGAGCAGATCGATATGGCCTGCGGATCTATGGGGACGAAGCTCCCGTCCGGCCTGCATACCCCAAGGGGCTGGCCCTGCGCCTCTGACGACGACTAGCCACTTTGAGCCGAACCTCGTGGGAGAAATACGCATCATTGTCGGGCCGCCATCCTTTGCGCTCATCAATCCCCGGAGTTTGCCGCGTCCGGGAGCTCGCCCTGACGTGTCGCAAGATGTCGTGTCGCTGGCCCAAGCGCTGATCCGGTGCCGATCGGTCACGCCGGATGATGACGGCGCGCTGGCCATCCTGGCCCAGTGGCTGGCCGGGGTGGGTTTCGAGCTCGAACGACCGGTCTTTTCCGAGCCGGGCACCCCCGACGTGGAGAACCTGTTTGCCCGGATCGGGGCAGGCTCGCCCTGTTTCGTCTTCGCAGGCCATACGGACGTCGTTCCCCCGGGCGCTGCAGACCGCTGGCGTCACGACCCGTTCGGCGGCGTCGTCGAGGACGGTTGGCTTTACGGGCGCGGCGCCGCTGACATGAAGGGCGGGATCGCCGCCATGGCGGCTGCCGCGGCGGCCTTCATTCGGGATCGCGGGCCGGGATTGCCGGGGTCTGTCGCTTTCCTGATCACGGGTGACGAGGAGGGGCCGGCCCTCAACGGCACCGTCAAGCTGCTTCAATGGGCGCTGGCCCGAGGAGAGCACTTTAGCCATTGCGTGCTCGCCGAGCCGACGAACCCCGAACGGCTCGGCGACATGGTGAAGATTGGGCGACGCGGCTCATTGACCGGGCGGATCACCGTGAGGGGTCGTCAGGGCCACGTGGCCTATCCTGAACTCGCCCGGAACCCAATCCCGGCTTTGGCCAAGATGGTGGCCGCTCTCTCATCGGAACCGCTCGACGAGGGGACCAAACATTTCGGTCGCTCGAATCTCGAATGGACCACAATCGATACCGGCAATCCGGCCACCAACGTCGTCCCGGCCGAGGCGCGCGCGACGTTCAATATCAGGTTCAACGATCGCTGGACGCCGGAGGGGCTGGAGGAGGAGATCCGGGGACGGCTCGGTCGGTCGCTGACCGGCGAAACCTCATTCGAGTTCGTGTGCGACCCGACGAATGCGTCGGCTTTCCTGACACCGCCCGACCCCTTCGTCGATCTCGTCCGCAACGCCGTGGCGGCCGAGACCGGGATGGTGCCAGCGTTATCGACCACCGGTGGCACATCGGATGCGCGCTTCATCAAGGATATCTGCCCAGTCGTGGAATTCGGGCTCGTGGGCCAGAGCATGCACGCGATCGACGAGCGCGTTCGCGTCGATGACCTTCAAAGGCTCTCTGCGGTGTACCGACGCATCCTGGAATCGTACTTCCCGGACGGCTCAGCTATCCCTTGACCTCCGACGAAAGTCGGACATTCTCATCACCCAAGGGAACGCCAAGGGGCAAATCTCCACGTTGCCAACGAGGAGGGTGCTTTGGTGACAGCCGATGAATTCACGCGGTCTCTGCGCGGCGTCGCGGCTTTCCTGAACCGACGTCCCGACGCGCTTCGGGATTTCGAGATCAGCGTTGCGGGTTTTTGGCGCTCCTTCGCGGCGATCGGCTTCACGGCGCCAGCCTACGTGGTCGCGCTCGCGCTTGTGCGCCGTCAGCTCGGGTTGGACGTGGCCGGTTCCGAGCTCTTCGACGATGCCGGGCTGATGCTAACCGTTGCGTTCGGCCATGTGGCCGGCTTCGTGGCGCTGCCGCTCGTCATGATCCTCATCGCCCGGCAGCTCGATCTCGGGGCACGCTACGTCCCATTCGTCATCGTGAGCAACTGGCTCCAGGTGTTCGGCTCCTTCGCGCTCGCCGTGCCTGGCGCCCTCCTGCTCGCCGGCTGGGAGACGCCGAGCTTGACGATGCTGTTTACGACCGGCTTCGCGGCCGTCCTGCTGCATGTGCAATGGTTCGTGACCCGCGTCACGTTGAGCGTCGGTGGAGTGCTGGCCGCCTGCATCACGGCTCTCGGCCTCGCGCTCTCGCTCCTGTCCGGCGTGCTAGTCCACGCCCTGGTCTAGCTGTTTGAGCTTGAGGTGTGGTGGCGCGGTGACCACCGTTCGAGAGATGTGAAGGGGGCAGTTTCTTCACGTAAGCGCCAGGACGACAGAGGCGGATCGTCGCGCGATATAGGCCCGTCAAGGAGCCTGGAGGAAGCGCTGCCAAGCGGACGGCGTGAGCCTTGCGACGGGCAGAAGTGGCGCAAGCGGTCGGCCACGACCGGGGCGCCGATCGGTCCGAGGAGGCATTTTCAACCGTCCTGACGCCCGAGGGAGGAGGCGATCATCGTGGCCATCCAGCGACACACTGCTGCCGCTCGACGACTGCCTTTACGGTCTTCGCCGACCGTCCGCACTCTCGCCCGATCGTCAGTGCATCATGCCTCGAACGGCATCGCAATCCGTCCGTCGGAAAGTACCCCGTTCACCCGAAGAGTGAAAGCCGATGTCCGACGCGCTTCGGCCATCCCGGCATGATCGGCCCGACTGCAATTAGGCACACGACCTGGTCCATTGAACGCGAGCGAATGCCCAAGTATGACGGCACCTCGCGTTGGGGCGTCGCCAAGCGGTAAGGCAGCGGTTTTTGGTACCGCCATGCGGAGGTTCGAATCCTCCCGCCCCAGCCACCACGCGACTCGGCCCAAGGCTCCGTGTGTGGCTCAAGCGTCTCCGGCCAAAGCGGCTCTCTCGATCAACCCGGCCACCTCGTCCGTGGCCTCGAGAGGCAGGAGGTGTCCGGAGCCCGCGATCGAGATGAGGCGCGCATTCGAGAGACATGGCATGACGTCGCTCTCTAGAACCGTTCGAGGGATGACGGAATCATCGCTTCCGGAGAGGACGAGCGTCGGTAGGGAGAGGTGTCCGACTGCGGTGAGCGTCTCGCGACTGCCTCCCTCGTACCACGCGCGCCATGCCGCCGCCGAGGTCACGAGCATGTCTTGCACGACCTCTTCCAGACGAATGGGTGCAAGCGGCCGCCCGACGATCTTGCGGGCGGTGGCGCGGGCGGCGTTGCGGTCGCCGTGACTCGCCAGCATCTTCTCGCGGTCGTCGTCGCTCATCGGCTCCGGGCTGGGCGGAGATGGCGCGAGCAGGACGAGCGACGCCAGCCCTGCCGGACGCCGTGCCGCGAGTGCGAGCGCGATCTTCCCGCCCATCGAATGGCCGACAAGGACGAAGCGTTCGATCCCGCAATCCGCGATGAGTTCGGCGACGTCGTCCGCGTAGGTGTCGACCGTGAAAGGACAGCCTACATTCCAGGCGTCCCCGAACCCGCGCAGATCCGGAGCGAAGCAGTCGTACCTGTCTCCGAGCTGCGCGATGACGCCGTCCCATGCCCGGCGAGACCCCCCGAAATAGTGCAGAAACACGATCGCTGGTCGCTGGCCGCCGCTGCCGGCCACCGTCAGACCTCTACCTTCAACTTGGCCGGCTTGTCGGTGATCGCGAAGACCTCGGCATGGGGAACGATGGTGATCTGCCCGAACTCCTCGAGAAGCGCCCGATAAGCGTCCGCGACGGGTCTCGGCTTCCGGTCGAGATCGTAGAGACCGCAGGCGTTGACCGTTCCCCGCATCTCGGCGAGGCCGATATCCCAGTCGATCTGGTCGATGAGGCTGTACCAGGTGAAGCCGAGCACCGGCACGCCGTCCCGGCGCATCCGCATGACATTGACCCACTGCTTCCAGAGCCAGGTCGGAGCCGAATCGGCGTCGGCCACGTTCGTCTCGGTGTGCATGACGGGCTTCTTGTAGCGATCGTAGTATTCCTTCGTGATCTGGTACCAGCCCATGACGTCCTCGGCCGGGCACATCTGGCCGTCCGGCTTGAGGATCTTCTCGTTGCGGCCGTAATAGTCGTTGCCCATGATCTGGTAGCCGGGCGGCTCACCCTTCATGAACCACTCGTACTCGTCCCTCGTCAGCCCGTTATCCTGCAGATACAGCATGGTGTCGGCATCCGGCGGGACCGCGTAGAGCAGGTCGAGCGAGATGAAGCGCTGCTTGTTGGCGCGGGTCACTTCCGCGTCTTGCGCGGCCTTGGCTTGGTGGATGTACTCGGCGCTTTCGCTCTGCACGATGACGCAGTCGCTGCGGTGCTTGGCGATGCGATGGGTGCCGAGAATGCTGGCCGCGACGCAATGCTTCATGGCGTTGACAAATCCCGTATCGGTCTTGAGCTGTTCGTTCCAAGTGCCTTCCTTGCCGCTGAATTTCGAGGTCACGTAGATTTCATTCACCGGAGTGTAGTACCGCACCCACGGGTAGCGCTGGACGATCGCCTCGCAGTAATCGGCAAAGAGCACCGGCATTTCCGGGTTCTGGAAATCGCCGATCCAGATCGGCAAGCCGAAGTGCAGGAGGTCGAGGATGGGCGTGATCTCGAGGCGTCGCATCTCTGCCATGGCGAGGTCCGCGAATTCCCAATCGTAGCGTCCGGCGCCCAGATAGACATTGTGGATCGGCAGGCCGTAGCGCAGCACCTTCAGACCGAGGCCATGCACGAGCGCGAGGTCCTCCCGCCATCGCGCGTAGTGTCCGCACTCCTCCAGCTGATCGCGCCGAACCCGCCCGTTCTCGATCGTGGGATTCGAGCACTCGATACCGGTCGCGAACATGAAGTTGCTCGGCGACCCGGTCGGGAGGCCCTGTCCTTCGTGACCGGCTGCCCCGCCATGCTCGTCGCCGGCGTAATTGGCCTCGCCGTCCTGGCGCTTGGCGAAATCGAGAAAGCCCATGGGTGGTCGTCCTTGCGAGGCTGAGGGATGGCTGCGCCCGCTAAGCTCGCGCGGCCGCAAGAAATCGGTCCGCCATGCGGAGGCTCAGCGCCATGATGGTCAGCGCCGGATTGACGCTGAGCGCGCTCGGGAACACCGAGTTGTCGCAGATGAAGAGGTTCGGCACGTCGAAGGCGCGGCCGTCCGGGTCGACGACCGCATTCTCGCTATCGCGGCCCATGCGGCAGGTCCCGATGGTGTGGGCGTTGCGGGGAAAGGCCCAGACCTCACTCGCGCCCGCTTCGCTCCAGATCGCCCGCATGATGGTTTCGGCATGCGCCGTGAGCCGGCGTTCGTTCTCGCCGTTGCTGAAGCGGATCAGCGGTTTCGGCAGCCCGCGTCCGTCGAGCTCGTCGGAGAGGGTGAGGGTGTTGTCCGGCGAGGGCAGGCACTCGCCCAGGATGTTGATCCCGGCCGTGTGGTTGTAGCCGCGCATATGGCGCGTAAGCGCCTCGCCCCAGAGACCCCGGCCCCGCGCGACCTGCCCGGCATAGGTCAGCGGCATGACCCCGATGCTCTGGAGGAGATAGCCGCCCGCGAAGTCGGCGTCGGCAGGCCGGTGGGTGTCCTCCGAGATGAGGGCGCCCGGTATGCCCTTGTAAGGTCGCACATCCTCGTCGAACCGGCCCCAGAGCTGGAGCCCCGTATGGGCCATGAAGTTGCGGCCGACTTGGCCGCTCGCGTTCGCGAGACCGTTGATCAGCAGCAGCCGCGGCGTCTCGACCGCGCCGGCGCAGAGGAAGACGTTGCGGCAGAGCTGACGCTCCTCGACGCCGTCGCGCTGGTACACAACCGCGCTGATGCGACCTCCGGCGTCGGTCTCGAACAAGCGGACGAAGCTTTCGGCCCGGATCTCGGCTCCCGCCCCGATCGCGAGCGGCACGAAGGTCACGTCCATGCTGCCTTTGGCGCCGCTGTTGCAGCCGGCTTGGCAGAAGCCGCGGTTGGTGCAGGCGGCCCGCCAGCCGATGCCGTCCTGGTGATACAGACCTGACAGGGCAGCGTTCGCGGCGGGCGAGGTCCGGATGCCGAGCGTCCGGCAGCCCCGCTTCATGAGCTGCGCGGCGCCATTCAGCGGCAAGGGTGCAAGCGGGTAAGGTGCCCTCCGGGGCGGTCCCCAAGGGTAAGAATCAGGCCCGGAGACGCCGATCACCCGCTCGGCCAGCTCGTAATACGGCTCGAGATCCTCGTAGGCGAGCGGCCAGTCGGATCCGACCCCGAACTCGCTTCGCAGCCGAAGATCGTCCGGCTGGGCGCGAGGCGTGTAGGCGGTGTAATGCAGGGTCGAGCCGCCGACCCCGATGCCGGAATTGTTCTTGCCGAAGCCGATCGGGTCGTCGCCCCCGCTGAGGCGCTCGTCGGTCCAGAACAGCTTGTTCTGCTCGCTTTCGTCGGTGGCGAAATCGCGCGCCGGCGCCCAATGGCGTCCGGCCTCAAGGGCGACGACGCTCAAGCCCGCCCGCGCAAGCCGCGCCAGGAGCGGCGCTCCGCCGGCTCCGGTCCCGACTACCACGGCGTCGACCCCCTCGCCGGGCCGATATCGCCGCATCGGGACCTCCCGTCCGTGAAGGTCCGGCGCGTGGCCGTCTTCCCCGGTCCGCCATTGGACCGGCTCACCCACGGGCTGCCTCCGGGCCGGCATCTCCGATCGGCGACGGCTCGTGCGGCTCGTGCTGGTCGAGGCCGATCGCCTGCCAGCCCTGCGCGTCCGCCATCCCGACGAAGCCGATCTCCTCCTGGGCGAGGGGGTGCGCGTAGTAGATGTCGACCACCTCGGCGAGAAGCTCCTCGAAGTAGCGGCTGGCCGAGAGCGTCCGCCAGGTCGCGCCCGGAGCTTCGCCCCGCTGGACCGCCGCGAGGACGGCGTCCTGGCAAGCCGCTTCGAGCTGCTTGAACCTCAATCCGAAGCGTATCTGCGCCGTCTCGTTCAACCCGCGGAGGCCGCGGCGATGCATCGTCGGGTCCGGCGGCATCTCGGCATAGCGCCAGCCGTCGCCTGCATCGTTTGCGAGCCGTCGGTCGACCCCGCCGGGAAGATCGACCCGTTCCGCGCGATCGGCCTGAGGGATCAGCCGGGCACAGAGCGCCACGAGCGTCTCGAATTCGTCCCCGCTGAACCAAAGCGGCGCCACGACGCTCGGCAGGTCGAGGCGGGACCGCAACGCCGTCCGGGTCGCGGCGGTGACGAGATCGGTCGCAAGCAGCGCCCGCACGGTCCCCTCGGGCCAGTGCGGGACGTCCCCGCCGACGCGGGCAGGTCCATGGGTCGACTCGGACCCGCCGAGCGCATCCGCCATCAGGGTCTCTCCTTGAGGTTGGTTCCGGGCCTGTGCGACCTTACCCGGGCGAGAGCCGCCCGCCGGTCACTTCGACGAGAGCCCCGGTCATGAAGCTGCCGTCGCTCGACGCGAGCAGGACGTAGGCGGGGGCGAGTTCCTCCGGCTGCCCGGGTCGGCCGAGGGCGACCTCGTGCCCGAAATTCTCGATCTCCTCCTTCGGCATGGTGGCCGGGATGTTCGGCGTCCAGACCGGGCCCGGCACTACTGCGTTGACCCGGATACCGCGCGGCCCGAGGTGAAGAGCGAGCGACTTGGTGAAGGCGTGAGCCGCGGCCTTGGTGGCCGTGTAGTCGATCAGGATGCCGAGACCGGTCAGGCCGACGATGCTGCCCGTGTTGATGATCGCATCGCCCTCCGTGAGGTGAGGCAGCGCCGCCTGGGCCATGAAGAAGTAGCCCAGGATGTTCGTCTCCAGAGATCGGTGCAGTTGTTCCTCGGAGAGGTCTTCGAACCTCTCCTGCGCCATCTGGTAATGGGCGTTGTTGACCAGGATGTTGAGCCCGCCGAACTCCTCGACCGTCCGGTCGACGGCAGCCTGGCAGAGCGCCTTTTCGCGCACGTCGGAGCGGATCAGGAGGCAGCGCCGGCCCTTGGCCTCCACCATCGCGCGCGTGTCCTCGGCGTCACTGTCATTCTCGTTGTAGAGGACCGCGACATCCGCGCCCTCCATCGCGAACGCGATGGCGACCGCGCGCCCAATGCCGGAATCCGCCCCCGTGATGAGAGCAACCTTGCCGTCGAGCTTGCCGGCCGGCCGGTAATTCGACAGATCGCTGTCGGGCTGCTGCTTCATGTCGGATTGCTTGGCGGGATAGGGCAGCTTTTGCGCCTTGATCTCGCTCGCCTTCGGGCGGGTCTCGCCGGTCGTCATGGTGCGGTCTCCCTTGTTCATGCGCCGGCTTGCTGGACCGGGTAGTCCGGGCCGGCCTTGTAGTCGCAGACGAGGCAGCGCCTGAGCTCGCCTTGGACGGGATCGTGGCTGGCGACGAGCCCGCGGCGCCGCATCAGCAGGTAGGCCTCTGTCGCGAGCAGCATCGAGGCGACCGGGGCGACGAAGTAGAGCCAGAGCCCCGTCCATTGGCACGCTGTCAGGGCCGACCCGAAGGTCCGGGCCGGATTGAGGCTCATCCCCGAGAGCGGGCTCTCGAGCGCGATGTAGACCGCGATGAGGATGGCCGCGATCGCTCCCGCCGCCTTCTCGAAGCACTCGGAATTGATGGCGACCAAGAGCGCCAGCATCAGGATGAAGGAGATCACGAACTCGGCCGCGAAAGCGACCAGCGCTCCTGCCGGCCCCGGCTGGGTCGTGGCGTACTTGACCTTCTCGTGGGTGAACGGCTCGCCGATCATCCACAGGAGCAGAACCGGGGCGAGCATCCCGCCGAAGAACTGGAACGTCGTGTAGAGAACCGCATCCGAGCGGTCGATCTTGCCGAGCCGGTAGAACGACCACGTCACGGCCGGATTGATGTGGGCGCCCGTCCGCTGCCCCCACGGCGAGTAGATGATCCCGGCCGTCACGATTCCCATGATAAGACCAAGCCCGATATGCCGAAGGAGATCGGACGAAATCGCCTGCCTGACCGGCGAGCCCGGATATTCGAACAAGGTCGTGAAGGTGCCGGCGGCGAGCATGAAGGCCATCAGCCCAACGGCTTCCTTCAGGTAGTCCGGCCAGTGCCGCTTAAAGGCGGCGGTCAATGTCCGCGGCATGGCGGCCTCGTGAGAGTGGGGAACGGCGATGGTGGCGGCGGTCAGTGTCCGACCCTCCCCGGCGCGAGCGGCTTGAAGCTGAAGGTCAGGTAGGGCGGCGTGAAGTCGGAACTGCCGCCGTTCAGGGGCGCGGCGCGCGGGAGCTGGTCGGTGGTGACGTGCATGGCGCCGTCCGGCGAGAAGCTGATCCCGTCCGGCCAATGCATCTCAGGATGCGCCGCGATGCGCCGGTAGCGGCGGCCTTCGCGCGGGATCACGCCGACGGCCCGGTGCTCAATCTCCGTGAGGTACAGGTTCCCGTCTGCGTCGATGGACATGCCGCCGGTCAGCGGTTTCTCGGCGTAGCGCTCGACCTTGTCCCCGAGCCGCCGCTCGTCGAGGGATGGGTCGAGAAGGTCCGCGGTCCTGATCCTGTAGACGGAGCGACCGCTGAGGGGGGCGAAGTAGAGCCACTCGGCCCCGTGATCGAGCGCGATCCCGTCGACCCCGACCCGGTGGGGCACCTCTCGGCCGTCCTTCTCCCGCCGCACGAGGTCGCGTCCATCCACGTGGATCGGCAAGCCCTCGGCGCGGGTCGAGGCATGACCTTCGAGCAGGCGCCGGGCCGCGCCCGTTCCCATGTCCACGACGATGAGCGCAGCCCGCGATCCGTCGCCGTTCGGCCCGGCGCCTTCGTCGGCGATGTAGAAGGCGCCGTGCCTGCCATCGATCACGAGGTCGTTGGGATCCGAGAATGGCCGGGTGACGGGCTCCGGCAAGCGATAGATGCGTTCGAGCCGATCTGTGCGGGTGTTCCAGCCTACGATCTTCGGGGTGATCTTGGTTCGTTGCCCGGAATCGAGCATCCAGACGATGCCGTTCTCGTCGCAGCGCAGGCCGAGCACGCTGTCGAGGTACTCGTCCGTTCCGCGCCGCGGCCTGTTCCAAGCCGCGCTGGGAAAGGGCCGGAACGTGGTCGAGGAGGTCATCTCCCCGACCCGCACCTCGGGCTCGAACATCGGATGGTGGCTGAAGATGACCCTGCCATCCGGCGTGAAGGTGACGTTGCCGACCGGGCCGGGCATGCGCGCCACGATCTCGGTCTCGACCAGCATCGCCCCCCGCTCCGCCTTCGCGCTGGGCGGTCCGCAGACGAGAAGCGCCAAGGCGAAGGCGAACGGGAGGGGGATGCCCGAGCGGCTTCCGGCCGAAGTCGGGTCGCTCGGCGAGCGACCTGTCATCGCGAGCCCTCCTCGCCGATCCGCTTCGGGGTTTCCTCAGCGCATCGTCTTTGCCGGCTCGATCGTGATGCGGGCCACGGGCTTTGCCGGATCGAACTTCCACTCGGAGGGAGCATCGGCATCGCCGCGAAGGCCCTTGTGCCGCGCCACGACGCCGTTCTCGGGATCGCGTCCAGTGCCCATCAGGGCGATCAGGTTCGCCTTCTTTTCGTCGCTCTTCTCGGTTCCGGCCTCCCAGGCCATGAGATCCACGGTCTTGGCCGCCGCCATCTCGTAGGCGTTGACGCCGCTGATCCCGGTAAAGCCGTCGTTGGTCATTCCCAGCATCCATGCACCCGAGATCATCGGATGGTCGCGCGTCACCTCGATCTCAACCGACTGGCTTTTCATTCCGGAAGGCGTGGGCAGGCCGGCTGCCGTCATGCCGACCGCTTTGCCCATCATCATTCCGCCTTCCACGAGCAAGGGTCCCGTGTTGCCCTCCTCGGCTAGGCGCATCAGTCCGAAGGAGGCCTTCTCGCCCTCCTTGAAGAGCGGCGTCGCGCTCGCGTTATGGCTCATGAAGACGCTGGGCGAGAAGCCCTGGCCGGTCGTCAGGTTCTCGTAGGTGATGAGCACGCGCTTGGCGCCGGTCGACATGGAAGCGGGCGGCGGCGAGGTCGAGGTCTGCGCGAGCGCAGTTCCCGACAGCAGGCCGAGCGCCAGAGCGGTCGCGGCCAATGACTGGAGCTTCACGTGTTGCCTCCTTGAGCGCGGCGGGAGTAACGAGGCGACCGAAATCGGCAGCATCTTACGCCCTGATCTGCCCTCCATCGCCTGAAGCGTTCGGGGACGATGAGGAGACTAGGGTTCCCCGCGTGCCTTATGGGCCGAACTTGGTGCGCTATCGTCCCGTCGTGGCCGCTCGTGGCTGCGGCCGAGACCGCGTTTCATCCGACCCGGTGCTCAGGGCACGGCCGGGACGGCATAGCCTCGCAGCCGGTTGTAGCTGTCGATCTGCGCCGGCGTGAGAAGCTCGGCGACGGCCAGGTGGGAGCGGAGATGCGCGACCCGGAGCTCTCCCTGCAGGGTGGCGATCCGGGCCACGGCGGCATTCAGCTCAGCCACGCCGAGCCCGCCTTCACGAAACCTTCGATCCAGGTGGCTTTCGGCCTCGATCACGGCCTCGCCGAGAGGCACGGCCTCCGCTCTCATGGCGGCCATGAGACCCTCCGTCCCTTGGCGCTGCGCCAGCGTGAGGTCCAGCGCCGCGCCATGTTCCAGCACGTGAAGCGGACCAGGGTAGCCGTTGAGCTCGGCCGAGGGCGCCAGGCCCATGCCTCTACCGTCCCTGAGATCAGCGATCTGCTGCCCGGAGAGCGCCTTGATGGTCCGATCCGCCAAACCCGCATAGGGCCCCGAAGGACCGGCCCCGTGATGCGAACCGTGGGTTGCCTGCGCGGCCGCAGGACCGGTCAGCATGATCAGCATGACGACGGTAAGCCAGAGGTGGCGCGCTTGGATTGGTTACTTCCTTCGTCGCCCGAAACGGGCCTCAGATCCGGATCGTCCTCAGGCGCAGCGCATTGCCGATGACTCTGACCGACGGCAGAACCATCGCGGCCGCGGCGATCATCGGCGACAGCAGGGTGCCGAGGAACGGGAACAGCAAGCCTGCCGCAACCGCGACCGCCACGGCGGTCGTCAGTTGTCGCCGGTGAACATCACCACCGGGACGCCTTCTCGGCGTAGGGCGGCGAGCGCAGCGGGAGTCGGCGCCTTGACCGGGTCGGCGATGGCGAGCGTACCGGCCAGCTTTCCATCCACCCCGGCGGGGATGGCGGTCGCGCCGTCTCCGCGCAGATCTTCGGCCGCTTCGGACAGCCCAGCCGGCCTCGATGCCGTGCTCGTGAAGAAAGGCGCCGTTGCCGAGCACCACCCGACGGTCGGCCACGGTGCCGAGCGCACTCTCCCGGTGGGCGAGCGAATGCCGCAACCGGGGAACAGAGCAAGCCCCCTCACCTCTGCGGCTTGCACGATAGCCATCGCAAGCGGGTGGTCGCTCGCCCGTTCGCCCCAACATCCGTGGTCTCGATGGCGCCGGACCACCCCGCTATCCTTTGGGCGAGAAGCGCGCCTCTAACCGGCGCGCGTGCTCGCTCCTAGAGTGGAATATTCCGCCTGATCGTCTTCACGGCGGCCTTCTTCGCTCGGGTCGCCGACGCGGCCTTCGGAAGCGCGTTCTCGATGCCCTCCCGTTCCAGCCGCATGGCCCGCAGACGCTTCGTCTTCGCCTCGGTCGCCTCCGACGACGCTTCCTGCTCGGCCCAGGCCTTCTCCCCGTCGAGCGACATCCTCCGGGCGCGCTCCTGACGTGCGGCGGCCGTAAGCGGTGCGACGACCGATGATCGTGTCATGTTCAACTCCGCTGTGGCACCGGAACAGGAACTTTCAGCAGAACCTCCCCCCGCGCATTCGCCACCTCGATCGTGCAGCCGGGAAATTGGAATTCAGGGATCGCGGTATCCGTTCGGAGGCGTGACGCCAGGTAGAGGGCGCAGGTTCCGAGATCCACATCGTCCTGCAACTCGACGCCTTCGCGGTCCGGCAACGTCTTGTCGCGGTAGCTCAGGGAGAAGAAATATCGTGCCACGCGCGTCCCGATCAGGGCGGGAGCGCATGACGCGCCCGGTCGGGGGCGCCCGAGTTCCTGCCCACGACCGGCGAAGTCTAGACCGACCCGGCTCGGAAAGCCATGCTGGCCATCAGGAGTTCCCGCCAAACCGCTTGCGACCTGGTGCGGAGCTCGCTCCTATCCGGCATCGGGGGTGGTCGCCCGCGCGCGCAGCCGATAGTTAAGGTCACTCCGGCTCAGACCCACCCCCGCCACATCATCGGAGCAAAGCTTGACCCGTACCCTGATGGTTCTCGCGATCGCGATCCCGCTGGCGCCCTGCGCCGCGTCGGCCCAGGACGCGGCTGCAGGCGAGAAGGTGTTCGCCCAGTGCCGCGTCTGCCATCAGGTCGGCCCGACGGCGAAGAACACGCTCGGACCGCTTCTGAACGGGCTGTTTGGCCGGAAGGCCGGAACGATCGAGGACTACACCTACTCGCCCGCCAACAAGGCTTCCGGTCTGACCTGGGACGACGCGACCTTCCGGGAGTACATCCGGGATCCGAAAGCCAAGATCCCGGGAACGAAGATGGCCTATGCTGGGCTGAAGGACGAGAAGCGGGTGGAGGACCTCATCGCCTATCTGAAGCAGTTCACGGAGGTGAAGGCGACGCCGTAGCGCTCGCCCGGGATGGCACGGCACGTCGGCCCCTCACGCCCTTCAGCCGGTCCAGCGCGGCGTCGAGGGTGGCGTCCCGTTTCGCGAAGCAGAAGCGGACGACCGTCCGGACCGACCCCTCCGCGTAGAAGGCGCTGACCGGGATCGCGGCGACGCCATGGTCGAGGACGAGGCTGCGGCAGAAGGCGACGTCGTCGGCCTCCCCGAGAGCCGAGATGTCGATGTTGACGAAGTAGGTCCCCTGCGACGGGATCACCGTGAAGCCGAGCCGATCGAGCCCGGACGTGAAGCGGTCGCGGGCGCGGCCGAGTTCGCCCCGCAGCTCCTCGAAATAGGAATCCTCCTTGCCGAGGCCGTAAGCCACCGCGACCTGGAGGTTCGGGGGCGTGGTGAAGGTGAGGAACTGATGCGCCTTCGCGAGCACCTTCATGAGGTCGGGTGCGGCCATCACGAAACCGACCTTCCAGCCCGTGAGGTTGAAGATCTTGCCGGCGGAGCCGACCTTGATCGTGCGCTCGCGCATGTCCGGGAACGAGATCAGCGGCACATGCCGCCGGCCGTCGAAGACGACGTGCTCCCAGACCTCGTCGCAGAGCGCGACGGCATCGAAGCGGATGCAGAACCGGGCCAGCAGAGCGAGGTCGTCGCCCGGGAATATGGTCGCGGCCGGGTTCAGCGGATTGTTGAACAGCACGACCCGCGTTCGGGGCGAGAACGCGGAGGCGAGCGCCTCCTCGGTCATCCGGAAGTGGGGCGGCTGCAGCGTGACGAAGCGGGGAACCCCACCGGCGCGGCGCACGAGCGGCAGGTAGGCGTCGTACATCGGCTCGAACAGCACGACCTCGTCGCCCGGTCGGACGAGCGCGAACAGCGCGCCCGCAAGCGCCTCCGTCGCGCCCGACGTGACCATGATCTCGTGCTCCGGATCGAGCGTGAGCCCCTGCCAGCGCTGGTAATGGGCCGCGATCGCGTCCCGCAACTCCGGCATGCCCATCATGGGCGGATACTGGTTCCAGCCCTCCATCACGGCGTCGGCGGCCTTGCGCCGGACATCCTCCGGACCGGGATCGTCCGGGAAGCCCTGGCCGAGATTGACCGCGCCGGTCTCGTGCGCCAGCCGCGACATCACCTCGAACACGGTCGTGGGCAGGTCTGCGAAGATCGGATTCATGGCGGGCGCGTCAGCCGGTCGACCGCATCCGGGCGGGTTTTCGCGGATTCGCCACCGCCGGGTAGGAGATCTCGCATCCATCCCGGGCCAGGAACGCCCCCGGCATCGCGGCCTTCACCTCCTGTTCCAGTTCGTGGAGATAGCCGTCGTCGTGCTGCGGGTGGAGATGGAACACGGCCAGGCGCTCGACCCCGGCCGCCTGGCAGAGGGCCACCCCCTTCTGCCACGTCGAATGGCCCCAGCCCTGGCAGCGCAGGTACTCCGTCTCCGAGAACATCCCGTCGTAGATGACAAGATCGGCGCCCGTGATGAAGTCGCGAAGGTCGGGACACGGCCAGGGCGAGCTGTGCTCGATGTCGCTGATGTAGCAGACCGCGCGGCCCCGGAAGTCGAAGCGGTATCCGGTCGCGCCGCCCGGATGGTTGAGCGGGATGGTGCCGGCCGTGCAGCCGTCGTGGAAGGTGAGCGCGCCGCCGGACTTGAAGCCGTGATGCTCGATGCGGCCGGGAAGCTGCGACAGCGAGATCGGGAAAAGCGGAGGCGAGAACAGGCGGGAGAGGGCTTCTTCCGCGCTCTCGCCGCGCAGGTTGCCGCAATGAAGGCGAATGTGGCGATCCGGCGTCAGGAGCGGCTTGAAGAAGGGCAGCCCACAGACATGGTCGAGATGCAGGTGGCTCAACACGATGTCGATCTCGCGCGGTCCCGAGGCCGCAAGCTTGGCCCCAAGCCCCATGAGCCCGGATCCTGCATCGACGACGAAGAGCCGCGCGCCGCACCGCACCTCCACGCAGGGGGTGTTGCCGCCGAACTCCTCGAAGCGGGACCCCGCGGCCGCGATGGAGCCGCGGACACCCCAGAATTTTACATAGAGCGCCTCAGCGCCACCATCCGGCTTGCTCATCACTCAGACTCGATCCTGCCGGCGGGAACGTTCCGCGCTCTTGAGATTCAACCGGTGATCCTCGCTTCGATTGCTTCCGATTCAGTTTCAAAGGGGTCGCCCACCACGCGGCCGGCTTCGAACCACACACCGCGCCCGATCAGTTTCCTGACGGCGCCCGCATGCGCATCGGGAACGACGATCAGCAGCCCGCGCCCGGGGAGCGCGGCCGTCATGCGCCGCACGAGCCCGACCGCGTCAGGCTCGGACAGATGCTCCAGGGCATGCTCGACGACGACGTTGTCCGGGTCGCGGACAAGGCACCTGACGAGATCCACGGCTGCGATCTCGGCTTCGGTCATGCTCGGGTCGAGGGGATCGACCCGGGTGCCCAGTCCGACCCTGGACACCTCGGCCGCGAGACCGATCTCCGCCAGCACGGCCCGAACCACCCCGAGAACCTCCCGCTCGGCCTCCGCCCGATCGTGAGCGATGCGGCCGAAAAGCAGATTGTCTCGCACGCTCGCGGCCGCACAAACCCGGTCCGGATCAAAGAACTCGACGGCGGGATCGAGGCTCTTCGGCATCTTGTCGGCGAACCCGGCCCGGAGGGCGATGAGCCGTTCGCGCAGGTCGGGGCCGAGGAGGCCGAGGCGGTGGCGGGGCTCGCAATAGCGGAGCGCCAGGCCGACGAGCTTCTCGGCGTCGCGGGATCCGGACGCGCCGCGACGCCCGGCGTCGCGCGCCGCGAGGATGCGTTCGAAGTCCTCCCGCTCTGCCGGTCCGATCAGCGCGAAACGATTGACCAGCGACGGCCTCGTCGGAATATCCGCGAACATCTCGAGTGTGCTGCGCGCAATCGCCGCCCCGATTGCCGCCAACGGCTTCGCCAAGCCTTCCGCATCAAGGAGGCTCTTCATGAATGGCTGCGAGGGTAGGCGATCCTCCCGGAACGTGTCGCCGAGCGCGACCCCGAACAGGATGTTCTCGCCGATCGTCGCCTGCAGATTGTACCTCCCGGGGTCGAAAGGCTCGACCAGCCCGGACAGTCCGCGCGCCTCGAGCTTCGCCCGGATCTCTCGGCGCCCGGCCGTGATGGCCTGCGCGAGCTTCGGCTCACGACGGGAATCGATGCTCCCGGACAGGCCTCGCCGCTCGACCAACTCGTCGAGCCCCGCAACCGTGAGAGCCCGCGCCAGCCGGTCATCCAGGCCGGCGACATCGCTCTCGCTCGTTCCATAGAGGAGGTTCGCCCGCAGCGAGCTGGGGAACAGGTAGGTCTCGCCCCCCGCGAAGGCGAGCCGGCGCGAACGGGCTCCGGGATCGGCGTCCGCGAGGTCGACGCCGCCGAACGTCAGACGTCCCGCGCTCGGCGAGAGCTGCCCGCCGATGAGGGAAGCGAAGGTGCGGGCGCCGGCTTCACGTTCGCCATGGAGCGCGATATGGCCGGGCAATCGCAGATCAAGATCGACATGGATGAGCCGGCCGGACGCTGTGGCTCCGGTCGCGAGTTCTGCTGCGACCAGCGCGCCTGAGGCTGGTAGATCCGCGCTCCGGTCCGTCCGCCGCCGCGACTGGAAGCTGCCGAGCGTCCGCGCGATCTCGCCAAAGAGCGGCTTCATGCGGTCGATCGTGCGGCGCCAGGCAAGGTGGCCGAGGAGGGCCGCGACCGCAGTCGCGGCCGCAAGCGTCGCGCTCGCGATAGCGCCCGGCGACAATGCCCCGGGGAGCACGAAGCCTCCAGCCGCCGCGAGCACCCCGAAGGGCCCGAGCAGCAGGGTCGCGAGAGCAGCCGCCGACCCAACGGAGACCTGCCGCTCCAGCCGCTCGACGGGCACCTGCAACTCGGTGAGGTCGGCCGCGATCCGGACATGCTCGGAACCGCGGGTCCCGTGCGCTGCGACAGCCGAGAGATGGTCGGCGAGATCGGAAAGCGAGCGCTGGAGGGTCGCGCTCGCCGCCCGGTCGGCCGCCACGAGCGCCGCCGCGTGACGCATCTCCCGCCTCGCGATCAGCGAGGAGCCGTAAAGCCCGATCAGCAAGACCAATCCCATTTCGAGACTCTGCGCCGCCACGTAGATGGCCGCGAACGCGACGGCTGCACCGAAGATCGCCGGGGTCGCGGAGACGAGCCCGACAGCCCGCCGCTCCCGAACCAGCGCATCGCCGGCTAGCGACGCTGCGTGCCGGGCCTCCTCCGCCGCAGCCATCGGGGCGGACGCGATGCCCTCGATCAGCCGGGCCGTCATGGCCCCGGCAACGCGACGGCCGATTTGCGCCCCCAATGTACCCACGAGCCACCAGAGCAACGTAGCCGCCACAACCACGCCGGCCAGCCCGCCCGCAATCGCCTTGGCCAGGGAGGCGCCAGACAGGGTGTATCCCGGAAGGATGACGACCGGCAGCGCGCGGATCCTGTCAGGCAGCTTGACGACCACGCGCAGGAACGGCGTGTCCGGAGCGGCTCGACCGACGCCGGCCGCGTCCACGGCGACCCGCACGAGATCGAGGGCCACCCACAGGCATGGCAAACCGACGAGCAGAACGAGCGCGATCAGCGCGGCATTGAGGGCAGGCGCGGCGCGCCAGGCGAAGCGAACGGGATCGCGCTCCATCGGGGATCTCGATGAGGGGGGGACGCGCGGGAACCTAAACGCCACCGGGCCCCTCGCGCAACGCGGAGGTGGGGCTTAAAGGCGGAGTGTCGACCTTTGGAACGGGACGCGGTCGGGCGATGCAGGATTTCGGCAGCTACGATTACGTGGTGGTCGGCGCGGGCTCGGCCGGTTGCGTGCTGGCCAATCGCCTCTCGGCCGATCCCGGCACGCGCGTCCTCCTGCTCGAGGCGGGCAGCCGCGACAACTGGATCTGGTTCCATATCCCGGTCGGCTACCTGTTCGCGATCGGCAATCCGCGCGCCGACTGGATGTACACGACCGGCGCCGTTCCGGGCCTCGGCGGGCGCGAGATCGCCTATCCGCGCGGCAAGGTGATCGGCGGCTCCTCCGCCATCAACGCCATGATCTACATGCGCGGGCAAGCGGCCGATTACGACGGCTGGCGCCAGCTCGGATTGACAGGCTGGGGGTGGGACGACGTGCTCCCGTACTTCCTGAAACACGAGGACCACATCGCGCCCCCGAACGAGTTCCATCGCTCCGGTGGCGAGTGGCGGGTCGAGCATCCGCGCATTCGCTGGGACCTGCTCGACGCGATCCGGGACGCGGCCGCCTGCGCCGGCATCCCGAAGATCCCGGATTTCAATACGGGCGACAACGAGGGCTCGTCCTATTTCCAGGTCAACCAGCGTCGGGGCCGGCGCTGGAGCGCGGCGCGGGCCTTCCTCAAACCCGTGCTGAAACGCCCGAACCTGCGCGTCGAAACCGGCATCCATGTCGACCGTGTCGAGATCACGGCGGGGCGCGCCTCGGCCGTTCTATTCTCGCGCGGGGCCGAGCGCTTCCGGGCGACAGCGGCCGGCGAGGTGGTGCTCTCGGCCGGAGCCGTGAACTCGCCCGTTATCCTGGAGCGGTCAGGCATCGGCGACGGCGAGAGGCTCGCCGGGCTCGGGATCGGTGTCCAGCATCATCTGCCCGGGGTGGGCGAGAACATGCAGGACCATCTCCAGATCAGGCCCGTCTACCGGGTGACGGGCGTGCGCTCGCTCAACACCGATTACGCGAACCTCTTCCGGCGCGCCTGGATGGGGATCGAGTACGGGCTGTTCCGGACGGGCCCGCTCACCATGGCGCCAAGCCAGGTCGGGGCCTTCGCGCGGTCCTCGCCCGATTACGCGACCGCGAATCTGCAGTTCCACTTCCAACCGCTCTCGCTCGACAAGTGGGGCGACGGGCTGCATCGGTTCGGCGCCTTCACGGCGAGCGTCGCGAACCTGCGGCCCTCGAGCCGGGGCAGCGTCCATCTCGCGTCGGGCGACCCGGACGCCAAGCCCGCCATCGCGCCGAACTACCTCGACACGGACGAGGACCGCCGCGTCGCGGTCGAGTCCCTCAAGCTCGCCCGCCGGATCGTCGACCAGGAGCCCCTCCGCCGCTATCGGCCCGAGGAGCACCTTCCAGGCCCGGAGGTCGCGACTGACGAGCAGCTCTTCGCGGCCGCGGGCCGGCTCGGAACCACCATCTTTCACCCGGTCGGCACGGCCGCGATGGGGCGTTCCAGCGACCGGAGGGCCGTTCTCGACGAGCGATTGCGCGTGCACGGGATCGCGGGATTGCGCGTGGTCGACGCCTCGGCCATGCCGAGGATCACCTCCGGCAACACCAACTCGCCGACGATCATGATCGCCGAGAAAGGCTCCGCCATGATCCTCGAGGACTCAAAGGCGGCCAGGACGGGGTGACAGCAGGGGTCATTCGCGGCATTGTGGCCAAGTACGAAACGTGAACGAGTCTCGCCTCTGCGATGTCCCCGGCCACCCTGCTGAGTGTGCCCCGCGACAGGCGCCAGTCCCCCACGGCGCTCGCCGTCTGCACCGGCGTTCGCCGCCTTCTCGCCGGCCATGGCTGCGCCAGCGTCACCGAGCTGACGCTCGCCTCTGGACGCCGGGCCGACGTCATCGGGCTCACGGCCGAGGGCTGCATCTGGATCGTCGAGGTGAAGTCGTCGGTCGCCGACCTCCGGGCTGATTCGAAATGGCCGGATTACCGGGACTTCTGCGACCGCTTCTTCTTCGCCGTCCCGAGCAATTTCCGCATCGATCTTCTGCCCGCGGAGACCGGGCTGATCCTGGCCGACAGCTATGGCGCTGCGATGGTCCGCGACGCCCCGGAGCATCGGCTGGCCGGTGCGCGCCGGAAGGCCGTGATGCTGCGCTTCGCTCATGTGGCGGCAAACCGCCACCACGCTCTGGTCGATCCCGCCGGCTCGGCGGGCTGGATGGACTGATCCGTCCGGGCCTGCCCGCAAGAACCCCGGATCACGCGTCAGCCGTGGGTTCCGGGTTCCGTGCTGCGCAAGGCCCCGGAACGACAATCCTCGTCAGCGTGGGGCGCGCTTGGCCAGGATCCGCTGCAAGGTGCGCCGATGCATGTTCAACCGCCGGGCCGTCTCCGAGACGTTGCGGGCGCAAAGCTCGTACACCCGCTGAATGTGCTCCCACCTGACCCGATCGGCTGACATCGGGTTCTCCGGCGGGATCGCCCGCTCGCCGGGTTCTGCCATAAGGGCCGCGTGAATTTCGTCCGCATCGGCCGGCTTTGCCAAGTAGTCGAAGGCGCCGAGCTTCACGGCCGTGACCGCGGTCGCAATGTTACCGTAGCCGGTCAGAATCACGCCGCGCGCATCCGGGCGCCGCTCCTTCAGCCGGGCGATCACATCGAGACCTGAGCCGTCGCCGAGCCGCATGTCGATCACCGCGAAGCGGGGCGCCTGCGCGTCGATCGCGGTGATGCCTTCAGCCACGCTCTCGGCGACCCGCACATCGTAGCCGCGCCCCTCCATGGCCCGCGACAGCCGGCTGGAGAATGGCCGGTCGTCATCGACGATCAGAAGGGTATTCTCGGCGTAGCCCCGCGGAAGGGTCTGCGCCTCTAACATCACGGTACTTGGCTGCGCCATCGGACGCTCCTGGGAAGGCCCACCTGCGTCATATGGGCATCGTTTGCACGTTCGACAGGGCTTCTGCGGACGATGTCACGGAAACGTCAGCGACCTCCCGCTCGAACGCTGAGCGGGGCCACTGGATGCGGGCGACCGCGCCCGGAGCCGGGGGGCCGGCGTTCCACAACGTGAACTGCGCGCCCGAGCGCTCGATCAGGGTCTTGGCGATGAACAACCCGAGCCCGAGACCCGATCGGCCCTCCCCGTCCCGGTTCTGGCCGCGGGTCGTCACGTAGGGTTCGCCCACTCGCAACAGGACCTCCGGCGCGAAGCCTGGCCCGTCATCCCTGATCTCGATCGAGACCGTGTCGGGCGACCAGCGAGCCTCGATCGCGATCTTCGATGTCGCGAAGTCGGCCGCGTTGTCGACGAGGTTGCCGAGCCCATACAGCAGGCCCGGAGATCGCCGGCAGACCGGTTCCGGGCCTTCACCCGACCGGTCGACCCGGATCTCGATGTCGAAGGCGCGCTGGGGTCCGGCCACCTCCTCGATGAGGTGACCGAGCGACATGGTGGCCAGGAACCCGCCCCCATCCTCCTGACCGAGGGACGTGAGCTTCGACAGGATCACGCGGCACCGCTCGACCTCCTCGCGCAGCAGCTTCGTGTCCTCGGCCATGGCGCTCCCGGCCGGAGCCTGCAGGTCGAGCTCCTTCGCGACCAGCCGGATGGTCGCGAGCGGGGTGCCGAGCTCGTGCGCCGCCGCGGCGGCAAGCCCGTCGAGCTGCGACAGGTGCTGCTCGCGCGCGAGCACGAACTCGGTCGCGGCCAGCGCCTCCCCGAGTTGTCGCGCTTCCTCGGCGACCCGGTAGGCGAAGATGCTGGTGAACGCGATCCCGAGCAGGATCGCGGTCCAGATCCCGACGACGTAGAGGAAGGGAAGCTCCAGTCCGCTCGACGCGCTCCACGGCAGCTTCAGGTGAAACCGAGCGAGCAGCGTCGCGAGCACGGCCGCGAGCAGCCCGAGACCCAGGGTCCGGGCCGGCGAGAGGGAGGCGGCCGAGATCAGCACGGGGGCGAGGAACAGGATGGAGAACGGATTCTGCAAGCCGCCCGTCAGATAGAGCAAAGTCGCAAGCTGCGCGATGTCGAAGGCGAGAAGCGCGGTCGCGTCGTTGTCTCCCAGTCGGTGGCTCGCCGGCTGCCGGACACCGAGCCAGAGATTGACACAGGCCGCCGTCGCGATGACGGCCAGGCAGAGCGCGAAAGGCAGCTTGTAGCCGAGCTGCAGGTGGACGAAGGCGACCGCGAGGCACTGGCCCGTGACGGCGAGCCACCTCAGCCGGACAAGCGTATCGAGCTTGAGCCGGCGCGCCTCCCGGCCGAAGACGACAGGAGCGAAGTCCATGGACGGGGACGCGAGCGGGCCGCCGGGCGTCATCGGTTGAGGCTGACCACCGGGACTGCCCCGCCCGGGACGATCTGCCCGGATTCCACCACCACCAATCCCGCGACCGAGAGCTGGATCGCGTCCGCGACCTCCGTGTTCAGCTTGCCCCGGTCCTGAATGGCGCTCATGGCCGTGTGACCGCCGAGCACGATCTTGGTCTGCTGGTCGACGCGAGGCCGGATCACGTGGGCGAGCAGACCGTTGATCGAGCCATGGAGCGAGTAGAGGTCGGCCACGCGATCCGCCGCCACACGGTAGTTCACCGACATCTTCAGCTCCGCCGGCTGCTGATCCTTCGAGTACGTGTGCATAGGCTCGAAGGTTTCGACTCGGGTCTCGACGGAGGTTTTCTGGACGGTGTCGATCAGTCGGAGCTTGCAACTGAGTCCGGGCTGGGCGACCCCGACGAGAGGGCAGTCGCGCGGGACGACCCCCCGCGTACCATGGTACATCGTGTACCAGGTGCCAAACAGGACGGAGAGCAAGGGAGCGAGACGATCACGCCAAGGATCATGGTGAACCGCCGAGTCATCGAACTCTCCACCCTCTCCCTAGCGGCGCCGCGGCAGGCGCTCCGACTCCTCCCACTCTGCGGCATCGGAATGAGAACCTGCCATGTGATGGAATTGTCGCTCGCCGTGCCATTCATGATATCGAAAGGCCCTAGCGGGTTGAATCGAAAGGAACCGAGAGTTCACAGTCTGGTTAGACTGCCCGAGACGCGCTTCGTCATGGCGAAGTAGAGCGTTTCATTCGGAGTGTCCCATGGACCACGCGTATTTCTGGTATGACGCGGCTCAGCTGATGCTGGCCCCGGCTCGGGCCGCGACCGACATGGCGCGGCTCGTTCTCGACAATCCGGTCAATCCGCTCGGACAGACCCCCGTCGGTCGTTCGATGTCGGCCGCGTTCGAGATGTTCGAGCGAACCACCCGCCGCTATGAAAAGCCCTCATTCGGGTTCGACCACGTCATGGTTGAAGGTGAGAGCCTGGCCGTCGCGCAGGAAGTGATATGGTCCCGCCCCTTCGGGCAGGTGGTCGCATTCCGGCGCGGAGGACGCAGCTTGGGCCATCCCAAGCTCCTCATCGTGGCGCCCATGTCCGGCCATTACGCGACGCTGCTGAGGGACACCGTCGAGACTTTCCTGCCAACACACGAGGTGATGATCACGGATTGGGTCGACGCCTCGATGGTGCCGGTCACGGCCGGGACCTTCGATCTCGACGATTACATCGACTACGTGAAGGCGATGTGCCGGGATCTCGGGCCCGACCTGCATCTTCTGGCCGTCTGCCAGCCCGCCGTGCCGGTGATGGCCGCGGTCGCACGGCTCGAAGCCGAGAACGATCCCGCCATCCCGCGCTCGATGACGCTGATGGGCGGCCCGATCGACACGCGTCGCTCCCCGACCGCCGTCAACCTGCTGGCTGAGAAGCGCGGCGTGGACTGGTTTCGGCGGCACTGCATTCACACGGTGCCGTTCGGTTATCCCGGAGCCTTACGGCAGGTCTATCCGGGGTTCCTGCAGCTTTCCGGGTTCATGGCAATGAACCTCGACCGCCACGTGACCGCCCACAAGGACATGTTCAATCACCTCGTCGGCGGGGACGGCGACGCGGCCGAGAAGCACCGCGAGTTCTACGACGAGTACCTCGCCGTGATGGACCTCACAGCCGAATATTACCTGCAGACCGTCCAGACGGTGTTCGTCGAGCACCGGCTTCCCAAGGGCGAGATGAATCATCGTGGTGAGCCGGTGGACCTTGTCGCGATCAGGCGCTGCGCGATCATGGCTGTCGAGGGCGAGAAGGACGACATCTCGGGCGTTGGACAGACACTCGCGGCGCTCGAACTCACCCCCAACCTGTCATCCGACAAGAAGGTCTACCACCTTCAACCGAACGTCGGGCATTACGGCGTGTTCAACGGCTCGCGGTTCCGGACCGAGATCGCGCCCCGCATCGTCGAATTCATCGAGGCGCATGAGGCTCGCCAAGCCGTGGAGGATCAGCCGCCGCGGGTGGCGCCCAAGCTGAACAGGCATGCACGGCGCGCCAAGGCGAGCGTGGCGCACGGGGTTCCGACCCGCGCGTGACGCCCTCGGCCGGGCGGTTTGGCCGTGGTGTGGTTCCGGCGGCCGGGCCCGTCTGAGCCGGACACGCTGAGCTTCAGCCTCGGAGGCCAAAACCTGTCTGTGCGCCTTCGAAGGCGCGAGGCGGCCCGGCGCATGACGTTGAGGGTGTCGAGCGCAAGCGGCGAGGTCGTGCTCACCCTCCCGCAGCGGGCGAAGCTCGCCACGGCGCGCGCCTTCCTCGAGGCTCAGGCCGGCTGGATCGCGGCCCGCATGGCGCGCGTGCCCGCGCGGACGCACCTGATCGCGGGCGCGGTCCTGCCGTTGCGCGGGCAACCCCACCAAATCGTGCATGACCCGACGAGGCGCGGCTCGACCCGCGCAATCCTCGGACCAACGGGCGAAGTCGTGATCGTCGTATCAGGTGACGCGGCGGCGGTGCCGGGGCGCGTGCGGCGCTTTCTTTTGGGGGAAGCGAAGGATGACCTCACGGCCGCGGTGAGCCGCTACGCCAACCGCCTCGGCGTCGTCCCGAACCGGATCACCCTGCGGGACACGACCAGCCGCTGGGGCTCGTGCTCGGCGACCGGCGCACTCAGCTTCTCGTGGCGGCTCATTATGGCCCCCGAGATGGTGCTCGATTACCTGGCGGCGCACGAGGTCGCACATCTGAAGGAACTCAACCACTCACGCCGCTTCTGGTCCATCCTGCATAACCTTTGCCCCGCGACCGACGAAGCGGAACGGTGGCTGAAGCGACATGGGACGGAGTTGCATCGGTTCGGCTGACGAACCCGGCAGCCGAGGTCGTCACGCCACCCGGGCGGTTCGGCCCGCCGCCCCGATGGCCCGAACCTGCTCGAGATCCCGAACGAACTCCGCGTAGGCCGCAGCCTTGGCGTCCTCGTCCGGCAGGCGCAGCAGATAGGAGGGATGCACCGTGATGAACCCTGGGAAGTTTTCGAGCAGTTGCGCAGGCCCGCGGGAGCGCGTGATCGGCAGGCTCTTGCCTGTGAGCGCGAGCACGGCCGTGCCGCCGAGCGCGACGACGAGCTTCGGCTCGATCAGTTCCAACTCGCGCATCAGCCACCATCGGTAGTGGCTCACCTCACCGGCCGTGGGCTTCGCGTGGATGCGGCGCTTGCCGCGCTGCTCGAACTTGAAATGCTTCACGGCATTCGTGAGGTAAACGGCCGAGCGCTGGATTCCGGCCTCACCAAGCGCCCGGTCGAGCAGGCGTCCGGCCGGCCCGACGAACGGACGGCCATTCAGGTCCTCCTCGTCACCCGGCTGCTCGCCCACGAACGCGATCTCGGCGTTGGCAGGGCCTTCTCCGACGACCGCCTGGGTGGCGCCCGGGACGAGCGGGCCGGAGGACCGGATGATCCCGTTGAGCTGCTCCAGCGACTCCGGGGCCTGATCCACCATGGCGGCGAGCGCGCCCGTGGGGTTGCGTTTCAGCGGCATGGTGGGCTCGGTCTCCAGCATCCCCCTGACGCGGCCGGAGGCGGAGCGCACGAGGTTCGGGATGGCGGCCGCCTCCGGTAGATTGTGCCAGTACTTCTTCGCCATATGGGAACGCATCAGCTTCGGATTAGTACGGGCCGGGTTGAAGATGCTCTCGTAATAGCCGGTCCACCCCGCCTCGAACCCGTCCCGGTCGGGCGCGTCCGCCTTGGCGCCGGCGGGACCGAATAACAGCGCATCTCCGTCCCAATGGGCGGAGCCGACCGGCGTCACGATCGTCCACATCATCGAGCGGAACCGTTCGACGAAGAACGGGATCGCGGCCTCGAGGATGTAGTGGTCCGGCTCGAACCAGGCTGCGAAGCGCTCTGGCCCGTCGTCGCTTCCTCCCCGCCCGGGAAGCTCCCGGAAACGAAGATAGGCGTGCATCTTATGAATGTCGCGCCGGACCGAGCGGGCCAGGAGATCGAGCCGGTGCACGACAGGGTCGCTCGCGATCTCCAGCAGCGCGCGTTCCCCGTGCGTCGCGCGCCAAATCAAGTCGTAGAGGAGCCCGTAGCGCTCCGGATCCCGATGCGGCACCACCTCGCCGATCAACTCGCCGAGGCGGCGCGGGAGGCTGACCGGCGGGGCATCCGCACCCGGCTCGCCTCCGAACAATCCACCTTGCCCGTCGACCTCCCAGGCGACCTCGTGCGGGGGCACGTCTTCCCCGACGAGCGACCGCACCGCATGTCGGAAGCCGTCGAGATCCGCTCCCTCCCGGAGAACGACCCGCCGCATCGCGCTAGAACAGAACGAGTTGGGCGGCGGGCGGCTCGACCAGCCTCTGGCGCAGATCGAGGTGATCGGCCGTCCTGCCCGGATGGTGGTCGGCCGAGATCACGAATGGGCGGGCCCGCTTCAAAGCGCCGGTGAGCCGCCGAAGATCGGCCAAGCGGAGGCGGGTATGCCGCCGCGCGACCACGATCTTGTCCACGGCCCGCTTGCCGAGGCCCGGCACCCGCAACAGCATCTCGCGCTCTCCCGTATTCACGTCGACCGGAAAGCGATGCCGGTTCTTCAGCGCCCAGGCGAGTTTCGGATCGATGTCGAGATCGAGCATCCCGCCTTCGCCTCCCGATGCGATCTCGGCGACGTCGAAGCCGTAATGTCGGAGCAGCCAATCGGCCTGGTAGAGCCGGTTCTCGCGCTGCAGGGGAGGAGCCTTGATGGGCAGCGCGGAGGCCGAATCCGGGATCGGGCTGAAGGCGGAATAATACACGCGGCGCAGGTCGAAGCGCGCGTAGAGACCGGCGCTGGTGGTCAAGATCGCCTCGTCATCGGCCGCGTCCGCCCCGACGATCATCTGCGTCGATTGGCCGGCCGGCGAGAAGGAGCGCCGCTCCTCCTTGGCCTCAGCGATCCGCTCCCGCATCTGGCCCATGGCGGCCCGGATCGTCGGCCCTTTCTTCTCCGGCGCGAGGCGCGACAGCCCGTCATCAGTCGGCAGTTCGAGGTTGATCGACAGGCGGTCGGCGCAGAGCCCCGCCTGCTCGATGAGCCAGGGACTCGCCTCCGGTATCGTCTTCAGATGGATGTAGCCCCGGAAGCCGCGCTCCTGCCGCAAGGTCTTCGCGACCAAGATCAGCTGCTCCATCGTGTAATCCGGCGAACGGATGATGCCGGACGACAGGAACAAACCCTCGATGTAATTTCGCCGGTAGAACGCGACCGTCAGATCGACGATCTCTTTCGTGGCAAACCGAGCCCGCTCGACGTTCGACGAGCGCCGGTTCACGCAATAGACGCAATCATACAGGCAGTAGTTCGTCAGCAGGACCTTCAGCAGCGACACGCAGCGACCGTCCGGCGTGTAGGAATGACAGATCCCGATCGAATTGGTTGAGCCAAGACCATCCTTGCCCGCGGAACGCTTCGGCGCACCGGACGACGCGCACGAGGCGTCGTACTTGGCCGCATCCGCCAGGACGCGCAGCTTGCCCGCGACCTTCTCGTCCATGTCACGAAGTTCTCGTATTGTTCTGGATAAGTAGGCGGCTGACGAGCATGACGCAACCTCGGAAAGGCCGAGTTCAACGCTTCGTGAACGGGCCGGGGTTCGACCGCTTGACGAAAGCCGGGCCGAACGCCTCTGATAGACGCGGAGGACAGTCATGAAAAAATGGATCGCTGCTCTGCCGCTCGCGCTCTTAGCGGCACTGACAGCCGCATCGGCGCAAACGCTGCCGCGCGCCGCGCCGGAGGAGGTCGGGCTTTCGTCAGAACGCCTCGGGCGGATCACGGAAACGATCCGAGCCGATATCAGCAAGGGGCTGATGCCGGGCGCTGTCCTTCTCGTCGCACGTCACGGCAAGATCGCTTATCTCGAGAGCCTCGGTCAGCGTGATCCGGGCACGTCGGCCGCCATGACGCCGGACACGATCTTCCGGCTCTATTCGATGACGAAGCCGATCACGTCGGTCGCGGCCATGATGCTGATCGAGGACGGCAGGCTCGCGCTGGACGAGCCCGTGTCGAAATACATTCCGGCCTTCGCCACGCAAAAGGTCGCGATGCAGCCGAGCGATGCCCCCGCCGGCCCCGTCTCGGCGCTCGACCTCGTTCCCGCACGTCGGGCCATTACGATCCAGGACCTCCTGCGTCACACCTCCGGCATTACCTACGGGTTCTTCGGCACGTTGCCGGCCAAACGGGCCTATCTCGACGCGCAGGTCACGAAGGGGAACTACGACAACTCTGAATTCGCCGAGCGGATCGCCCGGATGCCGCTCGCGTTCCAACCCGGCACGACCTGGGATTACAGCCATTCGACCGACATCCTCGGTCGCGTGGTGGAGGTCGTGTCCGGCCAGTCGCTGTACGGGTTCGCGAAGGCCCGCATCCTCGACCCGCTCGGGATGTCCGACACGAGCTTCACGGTGCCGGATGCCGCGAAGCAGGCCCGCATCGCCGAGCCTTTCCCGGCCGACCGCGTCTTCGGCCAGGATGCCGAATTCTCCGAGCCCCGGCAGCCGAGCCGCTACGAATCCGGCGGCGGAGGCATGGTCGGGACAGCCTCCGACTACGCTCGTTTCCTCCAGATGCTGCTCGCGGGCGGAACGCTCGACGGCAAGCGCTATCTCGGGCCGAGAACCATCGCGTACATGACCGCCGACCATGCCGGGCCGGAGGCAGGGATCGCGCCCGGCCCGTATTACCTGCCCGGCCCGGGATACGGATTCGGGCTCGGCTTCGCAGTTCGGCGGACAGCCGGCGCCTCCCCCCTGCCAGGCTCGGCCGGCGAGTACAATTGGGGCGGGGTCGGTGGAACCTATTTCTGGGTCGACCCGAAGGAGGACATGTTCGTGGTGCTGATGATGCAATCGCCGAAGCAGCGGCTCCGCTACCGCACGCTCCTACGGGACATGATCTACGCCGCGATCGAGCAGTAAAGCGGCTTCCGCTCGCGCGCCCGGTAAACATGCATCCGGCGAGGGCCTCACCGACGGCCCGAGGCCGCGGGTACCGGCCGTAGTGCCGGACAAGCAGAGCTTGGCACGACCTCCGCAAGTTGGGCTTGCCCACTTGCGTCTCACCGGGTGCGCAGCTCGGAGACATCCGAGTTGCGAAGGTGCGGGGGCTGCGAACCCGCTTGCGGGCGCCCCGTCCTTCATGCGGGCTGCCCAATATGGAGGATCGAAGATGCTGTCCCGCGCCGTCGACGCCTCGCGAGCGCGCCCTTCGTGGATAGGACATCCTCTCTGTGGTCCTAGATTGGTGTGTGTGAAGCCTCCGGGCCCGGCTCGCCACGGCCGCAACCTGACGCTGAGTCAGGTGTGCCGGCCGGGACGTCGGATAGGCGGCGGATCAGCCCAGTCGCGGCCGCGGGCGCCCGCACCTTATCGCCCGAGATGAAGAAGGCGAACACGTCGCGGGGCGTACCTGCCGTAGTCTCGGGCGGCCCAAGCCGCGAGAGGCCGGCCGGGAGCTCCCCTTTGGCCCACCCTCCCGCCACCGCGGCCCAGGCGTCGAGCTCCGGCCCAGCATATCCCTCCGGCTCTGCCTCGCGGCAGCGCTGCAGGCGCGCATAAACGAAGTCTGCCGTGACGTCCGCAATCCCCGGATAGGCCTGGTGATCGGCGTACACGATGGCGACTCCGTGCCGGCGGGCCAGTTCCACGAACGACGGCGACGCGAAGCTCTCGTGCCGGACCTCGATCGCGTGACGAAGCTTGCGGCCCCCGCGCTCGTGCGGCAGCAAGGCGAGAAAGGCTCCGATATCGGCCTCCTCGAAGCGCTTCGTCGGGGCAAGCTGCCAGTTGATGGGGCCGAGCTTGTCCGCGAGCTCAAGTATGCCGCTGCGGAGGAAGAACTCGACGGAAGAACCGGCCTCGGCCAGCACCTTCCGGTTGGTCACGAAACGGTGTCCCTTCACGGCGAAGACGAAATCGTCCGGCGTCTCGTCCCGCCACTTGCGGAAGGTCGCCGGCGTCTGCGTCCGGTAGAAGGTGCCGTTGATCTCGATCGCGGTCAGATGGCGGCTCGCGAAGGCGAGCTCATCCTTTTGCGGGAGGCCCTTCGGAAAGAAGGGCCCGCGCCACGGCGCGAAGGTCCAGCCACCGACCCCGACCCGGACCGCCATATTGGCTTAGATCACCTGCTCGAGCGGCTTCACCTCAACCGCATCGCCGACGGCGATCGGCCTCGCCATGGCGGCGTTCAGCTTGGCCCGGTCGAGCTCGCCCTCCCAGTTCGAGACGACCACGGTCGCGACACCGTTCCCGATCAGGTTCGTCAGGGCGCGGCACTCGCTCATGAACTTATCAATGCCGAGGATGAGCGCCATCGCGGCGACCGGAACGGGGTTGCTTGGGATGGCGGCGAGCGTCGCCGCGAGCGTGATAAAGCCCGCGCCGGTGACGCCGGACGCGCCCTTCGAGGTCAGCATCGCGACCGCGATGATGGTCGCATACTGGCCGAAGCTCAGGTCCGCCCCGACCGCCTGCGCCAGGAAAAGGGTCGCGAGCGTCATGTAGATGTTAGTGCCATCGAGGTTGAAGCTGTACCCGGTAGGGATCACGAGACCCACGACCGGCTTCGAGGCGCCGAGTCCTTCCATCTTCTGCATCATCTGCGGCAGCACGGTCTCCGACGAGGAGGTGCCGAGCACGATGAGGAGCTCGTCCTTGATATAGGCGATGAAGCGCAGGATGGAGAAGCCGTTGAACCAGGCGATGGCGCCGAGCACGACGAGGACGAACAGCGCGCTCGTGGCGTAGAAGGTCACGATCAGGCCGACGAGGTTGCCGAGCTTGCCGATCCCGTACTGGCCGATGGTGAAGGCCATGGCCCCGAAGGCGCCGATCGGGGCGAGCTTCACAACGAGCCCGATGATCTTGAAGAAGATCTTGCCCGCCGTGTCGACCGCACGGCTCACGCCCGAGACCCTGTCGCCGAGCTGCGTGATGACGACCCCGGTCAGGACCGAGATCAGGAGCACCTGCAGGAGGTCTCCGGTCGCGAAGGGGTCGAGGAAGCTCTTCGGGATCAGCGCGAGGATATGCGCGACGGTGGATTCCTTCGCGGCCGCCTCGGTGAAGGTCTTCACGGCCGCGGGATCGAGGGTGCTCGGGTTGGCTCCGAAACCGGCGCCCGGCTTCACGATCTCGCCTACGATCACGCCGATAAGGAGCGCGAAGGTGGACACGACCTCGAAGTAGACCAGGGCCTTGAGCCCGACCCGGCCGACCTTCTTGAGGTCGCCAATCGACGCGATGCCGTGCACGATCGTGCAGAAGATCACGGGCGCGATCATCATCTTGATAAGCGCGATGAAGGCGTCCCCGAGCCACTTCATCGATTTCGCGGTCTCGGGCGCGGCGTAGCCGAGCAGCGCGCCGAGCGCGATCGCGATGAGCACCTGGACGTAGAGGATTCTGTACCACGGCGTCGGAGCCGTAGCCGCAAGCGTGGCGTGCAACATGACCTCCCGTCGCGCGCCTTGCGGGTTCAGCAGCGCTCGGGTCCGACAATGCACCTGGCTGGCGCGATTTCAAGAGCCCTCGCGCCGTCTCAGACTGGACGACTCCCCGCGAGCGAACCGGCTCTGCGGCAACCTGGCCGGGCCTGCGGTTGCACGGCCCCAGGCGTTCCTCTATTCAGCCCCTGCCCGATCCGGCCTGGATTCGCTGCCGTAGCTCAGTGGTAGAGCACTCCCTTGGTAAGGGAGAGGTCCAGAGTTCAATCCTCTGTGGCAGCACCATCCTGAGCCCTCCGGACATTCACGGTACACGGCAGGGTCAACCCAGAACTGGTTCGTCAGATCGGGAGGTGCGGATGCGATCTTCGGCGCTCCTCAATCCCCTCCGCCTGCGCAGCCACCAGCGTCGCCCGCGCCGAACAGCCGATCCCAAAAGCCGGTCTCGCGTTCGCCATCTCCCTTGCGCCGGCGACGCTTTCGTTCGCCCTCCTCGCCCGGTCTTGTCCTCCTAACCTCGGCGAACCATTCGCGCCCCAGGCGCGTCAGCCTGTCGTCGGACCCGGCAAGGATCTTGCGACTGTTCCCATAGCAGTGTTCCGATGCCCAGGGATCCTAGCCCGCAAACTCTCTCACCGGAAGCTTAGGGCCGAGCGCATGCGGGCCGGTCACGATCCCATCTACAGAACGCCACAGCCCCGGAACCGGGTCTCGACAACCCAAACCGTTTGTGCTGCACTGCACACATAAGATAGTGCGGTGCAATATGAACCTGATGACGTCGAACCACCAGCGCAGTCCCAGGCAGCCGAGGCCTCTCCCGCGGGTCCGGCGCGAATATCCGACCGTCCAAGAGGCGGTCGCGGCCGCCGAAGGTCTCACCACAGATCCCAAGGTCCAGGCAGAGATCGCGGCCGGCCTCATGGGCGTGTCCGAAGACGAGGTCCGGCCCCACATCTTCCGCCCGACTGCGCGGTCGACCTCGATCATCGCCGGCCGGCGCACAGTGGTGGTCGAGCGAAGACGGGTCGGCGCGCGCGCGCTGTAGCTCGGGCGTGCTCGTCTGCTCGGCAAGCAGCGCTGCGATGACCTGTTGCCGATCGGAGCTAGTCTTCTCCGTGACCGCCTCCAAGCAAATCGAGACGTCACCAGTGCGGCTTAGCCAGTGTCCGATCTGTGTACAACGGGTGAATTACTCGTTCAGCGAAAATTAATGCTCGCGGGAGATTACCAATGATTTCGGGTTCCGAGGAACTCCTCTGGAACCGAAGGTGCCGGATTACGTTGCCCGCCCGATAAAGATTGGGAGGGTCTGATGTTGAGAACGTTAGCTTTGGCGCTGAGTGCTGTGGCAGTCATCGGGACCTCTGCGGTCTCGGCTCAGACGATCGATCTGGGGCGCGGTGGACCTTCGATCGATTTGAGGTCCGACGGTCAACGCGAGCGGGATTATCGGCGCGACCGGCGCGACGATCAATATCGTGGCCGCCGCTCCGAGCGCGATGAGTTGTCGACCCGCGGCGGGCGATGCCGCACGGTCACCGTGCGCCGGCAGGACGATTACGGCCGCACCGTCACCCGCCGAACGCGCGAGTGCAGCTGACCGCCCGTCGCGCGGAGTCCATTCGAACCGGAAGTGCCCGCCTACGTGGCGGGCGCTTCCGTGTCTGGCCCGCCGCTTAGCGGCTGGCCCCCCGGGCCGTTACCGGCCACACCTCTTCGACCCTGTTTCCCCGCACCGCCACGATCCAGTCGTGCAGGTTGACGGTCGGGTCGCAATGGCTCGGGATCAGCTTGACCTGGTCGCGCAACGAAAAAGGCGCCGACCTGGCCGGCAGGACGAGGAGGCTGTGCTCGTCCGACACGGCCGCGACGTCGATCTCGGGTCGGCCGGACACGAGCGGACGGCCCTGCTCAGTCGTCAGCACCTTCAGCCCGGCATTCGCAACGGCGCGATCGGATGACGGTGTGCTGATGATCTCGGCCAGGACGAAGAGGCTGTTCCGGAACTCCGGAGCGGGGCGCCCGTCCTCCCCCGCGAGCCCGGCATATTCGGCGTCCATGAACACGTAGGAGCCGACCTGAAGCTCGGTCCAAAGCCCGGCTTCCGCCTCGAACCGGAACGTACCCGTCCCGGCGCCACCCACGATCGCGGCCGCGAGGCGTTGTCCAGCGAGAGCCCCGAGCGTCTCGCGAACGCCGTCCGCCGCGTGGGCGACGGCGTCGTGGCGTCCCGCATGGGAGGCAATATGCTGGGCGCGACCGTTATAGGCCTGCAGCCCCATGAAGCGGAGGCCCGGCGCATCCGCGACGCGGCGGGCGAGTGCGGCCGCGGGTTGGCCCGCCGCGATGCCGCACCGACCCATCCCGACCTCGATCTCGACCAGCACGTCGAGCCCCGCGCCCTCCGCGCAGGCGGCCCGGGAGGCAGCCTCGACGCCCTCTGGCGAGTCGACGAGAACGCCGATCCGCGCCGCCCGGGCCAGGCGCGACAGGCGCGCGAGCTTCGCGGGCGCGAGAACCTGGTTCGTCACGATCACGTCCGCGATGCCGCCGGCCACCAAGGCCTCGGCCTCGCCGACGGTCTGCACGCATTGGCCGACGGCTCCGGCCCGGACCTGCCTCAGAGCCACCGCCGGACAGCGATGCGTCTTCGCATGCGGCCGGAGCGCGATGCCGGCGCTGTCCGCGAAGGCCGCCATGCGGCCGATGTTGAACTCGAGTGCGTCGAGATCGACGATCAGAGCCGGGGTGTCGATAGCGTCGACGGAATCGCCGATCGCGGCAGGTGCGGTGAGCATGAAGGCGTTCTGGCACGTGGCCCGCCGAGGGTCACGCGCTCCGCGTTGACTTTGGGTGGCACGCATGTTGCCTAAAAGCTTGACACGGGACGTGCAGGAGCGGGTGTGCGATGACAAAGCGATGGCTGGCGGCGCTCGTATTCGGGTCCGCTCTCGCGTCCGCGGCGCCTGTTGGCGCCGAAGACGTCAAGGTCGCGATCGGCATCTCGGGCTGGACGGGTTTTGCGCTCCTCACCCTCGCCAAGGAGGCCGGCATCTTCCGCAAGAACGGCCTCGACGTCACCATAAAGAAGATCCCCCAGGCGAGCCGTCACCTGGCGCTCGCCTCCGGCGACATCCAATGCGCGGCCACGACCGTCGAGACCTGGGTCGTCTGGAACGCGGCCGGGATCGCGACGACGCAGATCTTCCAGCTCGACAAGAGCTTCGGGGCCGACGGGATGGTGGTCCGGAACGCGACGGGATCGATCAAGGACCTCAAGGGGAAGACGATCGCGGCCTCTGCGCCCGGAACCTCGCCCTATTTCGTGCTCGCCTGGATCCTGGCCAAGAACGGCATGACCCCGAAGGACGTGACGATCGTCAACCTTGAGCCCGGCCCCGCGGCTCAGGCCTTCATCGCCGGCCAGAATGACGCGGCCATGACTTATGAGCCCTACCTGTCGTCGGTGCGGGCGAAACCGGAAGCCGGCAAGATCATCGCGACCACGCTCGACTATCCGGCCGTGATGGACACGTTCGGCTGCACGCCTGCCTTCCTGAACGGAAATCCGAAGGCCGCGAAGGCGCTCGCGGACAGCTATTTCGAAACGCTCGCCATGATCGGCACGGATCAGGCCAAGGCGTACGAGATCATGGGCGCCGACGTGAAGCAGTCGGGCGAGCAGTTTGGCGGGTCCGCCAAATACCTGCGGTGGCAGGACAAGGCCGCGAACAAGGCCTTCTTCAGCGGCGAGTTCCAGGCTTTCACCAAGGAAGCCGCGGATCTCCTGCTGCAGATCGGCGTCATCAAGCAGATCCCCGACCTGACCAAGATCGCCGATACGCAGTTCATCCGGTAACTGCCGTCATTCCGGGCACCGCGGCAGCGCGATCCGGAACCCACGAGCATCTCCTGGTCGGGAAGTTGCCGGCGTCCCGTCGAATCCGTGGGTTCCGGGTTCGGCCCCGCGGTCCGCCCCGAACGACAAGCTGATGCGTCCCCTCGAACCCGTCACGTCCGGCGTCCGCCGCGCGCTCGGCCTATCCTTCTTCGTCCTGTTCTTGGCCGCATGGTCGGTCGCGACGCTCGGCGGCTTCGTGTCGAGGACGTTCCTCGCCGACCCCCTCACCATGCTGCAGGACGGCTGGACCCTCCTCACGCGCTTCGGCTTCGCGCATGACGTCGCCATGACGGTTTGGCGCGTCGTCGGCGGCTTCGTGCTGGCCGCGATCGTCGCCGTGCCGGTCGGCATCGCCATGGGCGCCTACAAGCCGATCGAGGCGCTGCTCGAACCCTTCGTCTCCTTCTCGCGCTACCTGCCGGCCTCCGCCTTCGTGCCGCTCCTGATCCTCTGGGCCGGGATCGGCGAACCGCAGAAGCTGCTCGTCATCTTCATCGGCTCGGTGTTCCAGATCATCCTGATGGTGGCGGTCGCGGTCGGGTCGACCCGGCGCGACCTCGTCGAGGCCGCCTACACGCTCGGCTCGAACGAGCGCTCCGTCGTGCGACGGGTCCTCCTGCCCGCGAACGCGCCCGACATCGCCGAGATCCTGCGTCTCGTGCTCGGCTGGGCCTGGACCTACGTGATCGTGGCCGAACTGATCGGCTCGTCCTCGGGCATCGGCCACATGATCATCGACAGCCAGGCGCTGCTCGCGACGGGGCAGATGATCTTCGGCATCATCGTGATCGGCCTGATCGGACTCGTGTCCGATTTCGCGTTCAAGGCCGCGAACCGGGCGCTGTTTTCCTGGCGGCTCGCGTGAGGAGACAGTCTCCTCTCTCCGTGCGAACGGGGAGAAAGGCTGCGGGCAAATGACCGCGAAGCTCCTCGTCGAGGGCGTCTCGCGCACCTTTCCCGGCGTGCGTGGCGGCGCGCCCGTGCGGGCGCTCGAACCGGTCGACCTTGCGATCGCCGAGAACGATTTCATCACGCTGCTCGGCCCATCGGGATGCGGGAAGTCGACGCTGCTCCGCATCGTGGCCGGGCTCGATCGGCCGAGCGAGGGTCGGGTGCTCCTCGACTGGCGGCCGGTGTCCGGCCCGGGACCGGAGCGCGGAATGGTGTTCCAATCCTACACGCTCTTTCCGTGGCTCACGGTCGCCGAGAACATCGCCTATGGCCTGGACGAACGCGGCGTTCCGGCCGCGCGGCGACGCGAGGTGGTGGCGCATTATATCGACCGGATGGGCCTTCGCGGGTTCGAGCGGCACTGGCCGAAGCAGCTCTCGGGCGGCATGCAGCAGCGCACCGCCATCGCGCGCGCCCTCGCTAACGACCCTGCCATCCTGCTCCTCGACGAACCCTTCGGGGCGCTCGACAACCAGACCCGCGGGCTCATGCAGGAGCTGCTGCTCGGCATCTGGGAGCGGGACCGGAAGACGGTCCTGTTCGTGACCCACGACATCGAGGAGGCGATCTTCCTCGCCTCCCGCGTGCTCGTCATGTCGGCGCGGCCCGGGCGGATCAAGGCGGAGATCCCGGTCGACCTCGCTCACCCGCGCGGATACCGGCTGAAGACGGAGCCTGAATTCACGGCCCTCAAGGCAAGGCTGACCGAGGAGATCCGGGTCGAAGCGGTGATCGCGGCCGCGGAACACTGACCGGTCGCTCGACACCGCAAGGGGTGGCCCCTAGACAGCCCGAGAACGCGCCCCGGCGCGCAATCGCGACAGGACATGGCCATGGACCCGCAGCCGTTCAGGGTCGGAATCGTCGGCCTCGGCACGGTCGGGGCTGCCGTGCTCGATATCCTGGCGCAGCGCGATGGCCAGCTCGCCGGACGGGCCGGACGGAGAATAGAGGTGAGGGCTGTGTCGGCGCGCGACCGCGCGCGGGACCGCGGCCACGACCTGTCGCGCTACCGCTGGTTCGACGACCCCGTTGCGCTCGCGCGCTCGGACGAGGTCGACGCCGTGGTCGAGCTGGTCGGCGGCGAGGACGGGCCGGCGCGAGCGGTGGTCGAGGCCGCGCTCGCGTCCGGCAAGCACGTCGTCACCGCGAACAAGGCGCTGCTCGCGAAGCACGGTCTCGCCCTCGCCCGGCAGGCCGAATCACGGAACCTCGCCCTCGCCTTCGAGGCCTCGGCGGCCGGCGGCATCCCGGTCGTGAAGGCCTTGCGGGAGGGCCTCGCCGGCAACGCCGTGACGCGCCTCTACGGCATCCTCAACGGCACCTGCAATTACATCCTGTCCCGGATGGAGAGCGAGGGCTGCTCGTTCACCGATTGCCTCGCTGCCGCCCAGAGGCTTGGCTATGCCGAGGCAGACCCGACCTTCGACATCGAAGGGCATGACACCGCCCACAAGCTCGCGATCCTGACCTCCCTCGCGTTCGGAACCGAGATCGATGCCGACGCCATCTATGTCGAGGGGATCTCGAAGATCACGCCGCTCGATCTTCGCATGGCCGACGAGCTTGGGTTCCGGATCAAGCTCCTCGGCGTGGCCGAGCGGGTCGCGGTTCTGTCGGGCGCGGCGAACGGCGTCGAGCAGCGCGTCCACCCGACGATGGTGCCGAAGACCTCGGCCATCGCGCAGGTGATGGGCGTGACGAACGCGGTCACGATCGACGCAGACGCGGTCGGCGAGCTGACGCTCATCGGCCCGGGCGCGGGCGGACCCGCGACGGCCTCCGCTGTGGTGGCCGATATCGCCGACATCGCGGCCGGCATCGTGTCGCCTCCCTTCGGGCAACCTGTCCGGCAGCTCGAAAAGGCGGAGCGGGCGCCCATGCAGCGCCACGAGGGCGGCTACTACATCCGGCTCACCGTCCACGATCGGCCGGGCGTCGCTGCCGGCGTCGCGACCCGGATGGCGAGGGCGAACATCTCGATCGAATCGATCATCCAGAAGCGCCCGCCCGGCGCCGACCGCGACAAGCACGGCCGCTCCGGCAACCCGGTGCCGCTGGTCCTGATCACCTATGCGGCGACCGAGGCCGCGATCCGCGGAGCGCTCGACGCCATCGCGGCCGACGGGCTCGTGTCCGAGCCGCCGCAGGTGATCCGGATCGAGCGGGACTGAGCGCCAGGACCGCCGGATGCCTCACCCAGCCTGAGGGCGCGTGCGGTTCCGTGCGGAACCATGCGGAGAGCCGGCGCTTGCCGAGCCGTGCGCTTCCTTTCGACCCGGTCCACGGGATCATCGACGATCTTTGGGGCTTGCTGCCGATCGCGGCCCCCTTTGCGCTCGGCCTCCCGACCGGCGGCGGGGCTAGCTGGCTGGCTTGGATGCTCGGAGCCGGGGCCGTCATCTACAGCCTCCTCACGGCCTATGAGGTCGGCCTCGTGCCGCTGATCCCATTGTCACTCCATCTCGGGCTGGACGCGCTGGCCAGAGCGGCGCTCGCTTCCTGGCGCTAGCCGGCCCGGGTGATGGGAGGGTGGCTCTGGTGTTCGCCACCTCGGCTCGTCTCCCTCCCGGCCGCGCTGGTGACGAAGACGCGACCCGCCGAACTCTGAAAGGACGTCTCGTTCCTGGATAGCTAGATCAGAACAGCTTCCGGTAGATGGTGAAGCCGGGATGATCCGCCACTTGGTCGTAGAGAGCCCGGGCGGTCGCGTTGCCGTCCTGGGTCAGCCAGTAGACACGGCTCGCGCCCGCCGCCCGGGCGCGAGCATAAACCTCCTCGATCAGCGCTCGCCCTGCGCCCCGGCCCCGGGCCGCCTCGGCCGTGAAAAGGTCCTGCAGGTAGCAGTAATTGCCGGGCGTCCAGGTCGAGCGGTGGAAGATGTAGTGCACGATCGCGAGGAGCCGACCGCCGTGAAAGGCCCCGAGCGCGTGCATCGGCTCGTCGGGATCGAGGAAGCGCGACCACGTCGTGTCGGTCGTCTCGGCCGGAACGCTCGTCCCGTAGAAGGTGAGATATCCGGCCCAAAGCGGCTCCCAGGCGGAGCGGTCGGACGGCGCGAGCGGCCGGACCTCGAGCGGCGTCGTCAGGCTCACGTCTCGACGGCCCGCGGGCCGGGCGGCTCGGGGGCGAACCGGAAGCCGACGCTGATCCGGTTCCAGGCATTGATGGTGGCGACCGCGACCGAGAGGTGGGCGAGCTGCGCCTCCGAGAAGTGCTCCCTCACGTCGTCGTAATCCTCGTCCGAGACCCCGAGGGTTATCTCCGTCAGCGCCTCCGTCCAGGCCAGCGCCGCCCGCTCGCGGTCCGAGAATGCGGCCGCGTCCTGCCAGGTGATCAGGAGGTCGAGCTTTTCGCGAGAGACCTTGAGGGTCCTGGCTGCGGTCAGGTGGTGCTGGAGGCAGAAGGCGCAGCTGTTGATCTGCGAGGCGCGCAGCTTCACGAGCTCGAGGAGCGCCGGGTCAAGCCCGGCCGCGACCGCGGCTTGGTCAAGGGCGATGAGCGCGCCCACGGCGTCCGGTGCGACACGCCTGAAGGCCGTGCGCGCAAGCCGCGGCTGGAAATCTGACACCGGATAGGCTCCTGAACGCTGCGTCACATGGCGAGCGACCGGGCCGCGACCTAGGGGCTCGACGCCGACCCGCCGGTCGCGACCTTGGCCGACAGGTCGACGATCGGCGCCTCGCCTGACGTTTTCACGATCGCGATCCCGCGTTCGCAATCGTCGCGATGACGATAGCCTTCAGCGGAATCGGCCACCACGTTACCGTTCGTGGTCCGCAGCCGCCAGCGCCAATCGCCGTCACGTCCCCTTTTAGAGCTCGAGCGCATCGATGACTCCGCGGGATTTCCGGCCAGCCTGGCTTGATGTCGGCCGCCTACAGTACGCGAATGACCGGCGGTGACGTTCAAGATAGGGTGCGAGCCGATGGCGGTCAAAGACGGATCAACCGCTCTGCCGAGCCTCGCCGCGGCGGCGCTGCTCGCGGCTCTCGGCATGGCGGGCGGAGCTGCTCACGGGCAGCTGCCCGCGCCGCCGCCGACCCCTGGCGACCCCGCCCTCTTGGACTCCCCCGCCAAGGCCGAGGACGGCCGGAGCGCGGTCGTGTTCTTCGCCTACCACAGCAGCCTCGCGGATCCCGACCCGGGACGCGCGAATGGTCGAGGGTCGCCCCCGATCGGTGGACCGAGACCTACCCGTCGGGATCGGCAACACCTTCGACGTCGTGGCGCGGATCTCCGTCGCGGGCTGCAGCGGAACGCTCCTCAGCAAGCGCGGCTATCGCGCCTTCGAGTCCTTCGTTCAGGACAACGACTGCCCGAGCATGACGCTCCGATACAGGCTCAACGGATCCGGCTGGGGCCCTCGCCACGATGGGCGAGATCCGCCCGCCCCCCGCCGCACTGCGGTGACGAGGGCGAATCGAGGTCTCTCGTGTCGCGCCGGCGACGGGATGGACATCTTTGGGTCGTCCTCGGCCGGATGACCGATCCGCGCCCCCCGCCGAGAGCCGCGAGCCCTCGGCTCAATGCTCCAGGTGGAACTTGTCCATGCTC
>JAABUN010000018.1_pt1:327500-383666 | contig 383666 bp, 353 predicted proteins | sample 5559311 | NCBI WGS metagenome assembly JAABUN01 (sample SAMN10711877, study PRJNA513370) | rock metagenome | isolation source: Antarctica rocks | place: Antarctica: Victoria Land, Siegfried Peak sud
GGTCGCGACGAACGCGCCGGAAGCGGCCGAGAACCCCTAGCGCCTGCCCGTCAACATCTTCGGCGTTGCGCTACCGGGGACGCAAAATCTGCCGACCCGCAAGGATGCGACGAAGGTGGCCGAACATGTCGGGGCGCTCGGAGGACGGACGGCCGATGCCGTGTCCAGCACGGTGTCGCGGGTCGGCGACGCCGTGTCCTCGCTTGGCAAGGCGGCGGCCGAGACGCTCGGCCTTCGCTGATCGGGCTGAGGCGGCTCAGCCGAGCGCCGCCCTGAACTCCTCGTACGCCGCCCGCACAGCGTCCTGGCCGTAGGCGCGCTCAAGACGCCGCACGGTGAAATGCGCTCGCGCCACTGTCTGGAAGTGATCGGTGAACGCGACGTTCACGGCTGCGCCCCCGAGGGCACCGAGGATCGGCACGGCGCCGGCCGCGACCTTCTGTGACACGACGATCCCGAACCGCCCGGCAATCTGGGCGATAAGGCGGACGAAGGCCGGGGCGCCCCGGTCGGCGAAGCCGCGCCCGGCCGCGACCCGGGCGGCCTCGGTGATGGATTTCGCGAGCGCGCCGCGGACCGCGAAGTAGCCGCTGGACGCCAGGTCGTCGTTTTCCGCGCGCGAGCCGAGCGCGAAGACCTGCAGGCATTCGAGCCCAGTCGCGGGATCCGCCAGGTCCTCGCCCTCGCTCCGGGCGATCGCCGCGATGGCCCGGAGGATCAGCGTCGTCGAGACCGGCAACTCGACCGGCAGGCTGAATAGCCCGAGCGCTCCCCCCACGGCGCCGGCCGCGGCCGCAAGGGCGGTGTGGCCTCGGCCGGATCGCCGCCGGGCCCTCTCGATGTCGTTCGCCTTCCCCTTCGGCAAGGTCGTCAGGGCGAACTTGAGCGCAGCTTGAAGGGCTGCCTCAACCGCCCCGGACACCATCTCGCGGGCGGGCGCCGGGATCACGTGGCCCAGCATCTCGAGCGGCTTGCCGGCGAGCGTGCTGAGCCGGCCGGCAAGCGTCGATCGCTCCAGCGCCGAGACCGCGAGCCGCAAAGCTGCGAGATCGACGTCGGATAGCCGGATTGGCGCCGGGGGCGTCGTCGGAGGCGGCCGCGCGTCGAAGATGGTCAGGTCCGTGTCCATGCGATCGTCGGCCGCTCCCGAGTTCCTCACCATCAATCCTGAACGCGCAGCGAGGTTCATGGGCTCGGCCTCCGAAATCGGTCGCGCTGCCTTCATCTTGCCGCGCCGCAATGCACAAGAGAGCGATCATGACCTCTCCCTCGGCGGCCCGGGCCGGCACCACCAGCACAGCCCCGCTGAAACGCAAGATCGCCGCGATCATGGCGGCTGACGTGGCCGGCTATTCTCGCCTCGTCGCCGAGGCCGAGGAGCGCACCCTCAATGACCTTGCGGCCGCGCGGGAGGTCTTCGACGCCGTGATCGCGCGAGCGGGCGGGCGGATCTTCAACACGGCCGGCGATTCGGTGATGTGCGAGTTCGATTCGGCCGTTGAGGCCGTTCGGGCCGCCATCGACATCCAGGACGAATTGCGGACCCGCAATCTTGGAGTCGACCCCGGACGACGGCTCGAATTCCGGATCGGGCTCACGATCGGCGACGTGGTCGAGCGTGGCGGCGACCTCCTGGGAGACGGCGTCAACATCGCGGCGAGACTGGAGGGCATGGCGCCTCCCGGCGGAATCTGCGTCTCGCGCTCGGTCCACGAGGCGGTTGCGAACAAGCTCCCGGTGACCTTTCGCGAGCTCGCCCCGCGGCAGGTCAAGAACATCCCCCAGCCGATCCATGCTTATCTGGTGAACCCGCCGGGCCCAAGCCTGACTGCCCCGGAGCCGCTGATCGCCCGTAATGCCGCGTCGACCCGGGCGGCGCGGCCCGCCGGTATCCGGGTCGCGCGGCGGCTGGCCTTCATCGGGGTGGTGGCGGCGGGTGTCGTCGTCAGCGTGCCGGCGGTGAAGCTGCTGCGGCAAACCGTTGAATCCTACGCTCCGGCCGCGCCGCGGCCGGCGGACACGCCGGAGATCGCCGCCCCCACCCTGACCGAGGCCCCGACGACGTCCCCTTCCCCTACACCGCCGGCACGGCAAGCGCGACCTGCCGAGAAGCCGCCCGGGCCGCAGAGGCAGGCGCAGCCGGCATCACGGCCCGACCCCACCAAGCCCGACGCCCCTAAGGCGAACCCTGAGCGCAACCCTCCCGCTGACCCCGCGGCCGCCTATGCGTTGCTCGCGCGCGAGGGCATGCTGCCGGAGGCCCGGACCTTGCCGGAACTCTACCACAACGCCCGTATCCTGGAGAGCAAGGGTGATCGGAACGCCGCGCTCGCGGCCTATGCGGCCGCCGCTCCGCTTGCCGGCGAGGCCGTCGACGTTCATCTTCGCCACGCGTCGCTCCTTCGCGCGACAAAGGGCTCCGGCTCGGCCCGCCAGACCTTTGCGGCTTTGGCCAAGTCCGCGCCCTCGGGTGCCGTTGCGCTGGTGAGCGCCCTCTCGGCCGAGGGCGACGACAGGCGGGCCAGGATCGAGGCGTTCTCGTCCGCCCATCCCGACCTTGCGGTCGCGGATTACCTGCTGGCCGACGCCCTGACGGAGAACCGGGACGGCGGTCCCACGGTGACCGAGCGGCGGCTCGCCTTTGACGCTCTCGACCGGTTTCTAGATGCCGCCGGCACGGGAGCGCTCGCGGGCCGGTTCGTCGACCAGGCTTTCCTGGACGGCTGGCTAGACGGGGCGCGGCGGCGGCGGGGCGAGATCGAGACCTTCTTCGCGTCGGCGGCGACGCGGCCGGCCGCCACCTTCACTCGAACGACGAGCGGCTGGATCGCCCGCGTGACCGTGCCGGAGCCCGCGACCGCGGTCACGGTCCGGGCGGGGGAGCGCGGCGAACCCCTCCCGACCGGACCTGCGCGTTCCGCCGACCCGCGCCCGGGCAGGCCTGCCTCGAATCTCGAGATCGAGATCCCCTCCAGCACGGGCCGCACGACGCTCTACGTCTCGTACACGGACCGCGCGGGCCGCCTGGCGGGACCGTTCCCGATCGCGTTCGATCCTGCGAGCGCGACGGCCGATTCGGGCCGCGCTGCCCTGGAGCGCTACCCGGATAGCTGGGTGTCGTTCCGGCCCGACATCCCGGACCTCCTGTCCTACGCCGGTCTCGTGAGCAACCGCTGCGCCATCGCGCGGGCGACGATCGGCTTCGGCGACGGCCCACCGCGCGACGCACTTCCGCTCCCGGCCTGCGACGCGACCGGCCCGACCGCAATGCCGTCGGGCACCTCCCTCATGAAACTGCCGGACGGCACGGATGCCGTGCAGGTGCAGCTGACCTACGCGGACGGCTCGGAAAGCCAAGTCCGGACCTTCCGACGGCCGTGACCGGTGTCGGCCGAGACGGGCGCCTCAGCGCGGCGCGGTCGCGGCGGACAAGGCGATTTCCAGCTCGGCCTGCGAGAACGGTTTCTGCAGCACCGGCCGGTCCTGCCAGGGGGGATCGATTCCCTGGCTGCCGTAACCGGTCGAGAACACAAAGCCGATCCCGCGGCGCGCCAGCATCTCGACCAGCGGGTAGACCGGCTCCCCCGCCACATTCACGTCCAGGATCGCGAAGTCGATGGCCTCGCTTTCGGCGAGCTTCAAGGCCTGCGAAAGCCGGCTCGCCGGCCCGACGACCTCCGAACCGAGGTCGAGCAGCATGTCCTCGAGCAGCATGGCGATGGCCGCTTCGTCCTCGACGACCAGGATGCGCAGCCCGGCAGGCGGCTGATTGTTGGATGTCATCGATCGATCCGGTCTTCGCTGCCGCTATCCCACTCGACGAAGGGTCATGATCTCACTTGACCTCTCGGCGCAACCCTCAGCAACCGGGCTCGACACCACGCGAGCGCCTGTCGTCGCCATGGTCTTGGAATTACAATGCTGAGCTACGCGCGCAGCCCCACGGACAGCACCGCGTTGCAGTGCGGCTTCGCATACGTAAAATTAACCTCGCCGTTCAGAACATGCAGCTCACGTTCAGGCGTCCTTCGTCATGAGACTCTGTCGAGCCAGTCACGGGAGATGTCGGCACGCGAACGGCAGCACCGCTTTGCCGAGGTTAGATCGATGGGTTCAAGACTGACATGACGACCATGGTGGAGAAGCGGCTTCCGGTCCTGATGGTGCTGCATCAGGAGCAATCAACTCCGGGTCGGATCGGGCACCTTCTCAAGCTGCGCGGCCATCCGCTCGACCTTCGCCGGCCCCGGTATGGCGACCCCTTGCCGAAGACGCTGGCCGGCCATGCCGGCGCGGTGATCTTCGGCGGGCCGATGAGCGCGAACGACAGCGACGATTTTGTTGCGGACGAGATCGAGTGGATCGGCGTGGCCCTGAAGGAGGCGAAGCCGCTGCTCGGCCTCTGCCTCGGGGCGCAGATGATGGCCCGCCATCTCGGGGCGCGCGTGTACCCGCACGCGGACGGGCGTGCGGAGATCGGCTACTTTCCTTTGGTCCCGACGGAGCACGGGCTCGCTCTCTCCGCCGAGCTCCAAGCCTCCTGGCCTGGCCACGTTTATCACTGGCATCGCGAGGGCTTTGACTGCCCGCCTTGCTCACGGACCCTCGCCACCGGAGACGACTTTCCAACCCAGGCGATCAAGGTCGGACCGGCCGCCTATGGCTTGCAGTTCCACCCCGAGGTGACGCACGCCATGATGTGCCGGTGGACGGTGCGAGGGCATTCTCGTCTCTCGATTCCTGGCGCCCAGGACCGGTCGCGGCAGATCGAGGGCCGGTTCCAGCACGATCCGGCGGTGAGGCTGTGGCTCAACGCGTTCCTGGACCACTGGCTCAAAGGCGGCGAGACGACCCGTGTTGCGCAGCAGCAAGCGGCCGCCTGATCCGCGGTCGCGAGTGAAGCCGGGCTCCTCCGCGCCCGCGTGGCGGGACTCGAAAGAGGTCGAGTGAATACTGGCTTGCGTGCTTCGAGGCCCAGCATCGCTCGGGCACCTCAGCAGAAGGCCGTTGTGCCGTTGGGCCTGCAAATCGCGGTCGACCTGCCCTGCAGGCTCCTCTTCTCGACAACCGGCCCCGACCCGCTACAAACGCGCCAGTGCCAAACAATCGGGAGGGATCGTGATGAGAGTGTTCCTGACAGCCTGCGCGCTCGGCGCGTTGGCCTTTGCCACGGGAGCGTCCGCCCAGAACGTGAAGATCGGCATGACGGTCTCGACCACCGGACCCGCCGCCTCGCTCGGCATCCCGGAAGCCAACACCGCGAAGCTGTTTGCGAAGGAGATCGGCGGGGTGCCGGTCGAGATCGTGGTACTGGACGACGGCTCCGACTCGACCAAGGGCGTCGCCAACACCCGCAAGCTGCTCACGGACGACAAGGTCGACGTAGTGATCGGCTCGTCGACCACGCCCGTCTCGCTGGCCATGGTCGAGGTCGCGAGCGAGCTGAAGGCGCCCATGATCACGCTCGCGGCCTCCGCGGCTATCATTTCGCCGATGGACGACAAGCGGCGCTGGATCTTCAAGACGCCGCAGAACGACCGGCTGATGGCCGAGGCGATCGTCGATTACATGGCGGCGAACAAGGTCGGCTCCGTCGGCTTCATCGGGTTCAACGACGCCTATGGCGACGGCTGGCTGAACGTCGTGACCTCGGCCCTGAAGGCGAAGAACATCCAGCTCGTCGCCTCCGAGCGCTATTCGCGCACCGATACGAGCGTGACCGGACCGGTCCTGAAGCTGATGGCCGCGAAGCCGGACGCGGTGCTGGTCGCGGGCTCCGGCACCCCCGCGGCCCTGCCGCAGAAGACGCTAAAGGAGCGCGGCTTCACGGGCAAGATCTACCAAACCCACGGGGCCGCCAACGGCGACTTCCTCCGCGTCGGCGGCAAGGACGTCGACGGCACCATCCTGCCGGCGGGCCCGGTCCTGGTCGCGTCGCAATTGCCGGATTCCAACCCGGTCAAGAAGGCCGGCCAGGCCTACGTAGCGCAGTACGAGGCCCAGTACGGCGCGGGTTCGTCCTCCACCTTCGGGGCGCATGCCAACGACGCCTTCGCGCTGCTCGCGGCCGCGATGCCGGTGGCCGCCAAGGCCGCGAAGCCGGGCACGCCGGAATACCGGGCGGCTCTTCGGGACGCGCTCGAGGGCCTGAAGGACGTCGTCTACAGCCAGGGGGTCGTCACCATGACCAAGGACGACCATGTCGGCCAGGACAAGCGCGCCCGCGTGATGGTCACGATCGAGAACGGCGCCTGGAAACTGCTTCCCGAGATGGCGACGCAGTAACGCCGGTCACTCCGGGGCTGGCCGGAGGCTGGAACCGGGAACCCACGATCATCCGTGCTGCGTGCCGTCGGTTCCGGGTTCCGCTTCGCGGACCCGGAATGGCAGAGGTGAGGGCGTCCCGGTGACAGCTCCGCCCACCGCCCCCATATTCGGCGAGACCCCTCCTTCGGAGCCGCCCATGTTCTCCCTCTTCCGCAAGAAATCCGAACTGCCGAGCCCCGCCGAAGCGCTTCCGGGGCGGCCGAACCCGACCGCGACGGCCGGCACCCACCACGTCAACGGGCGTGCACTGGCGGGCCCCTATCCCGACGGCATGGAACGCGCCGTCTTCGGCATGGGCTGCTTCTGGGGCGTCGAGCGCATCTTCTGGAAGCTGCCTGGAATCCACGTGACGGCGGTCGGCTACGCCGGCGGCACGACCCCGAACCCGACCTACGAGGAGGTCTGTTCCGGCATGACCGGGCAGAACGAGGTCGTGCTCGTCGTGTTCGACCCGAAGGCGATCTCCTACGAGCGCCTGCTCAAGGTTTTCTGGGAGGGGCACGATCCGACGCAAGGCATGCGGCAGGGCAATGATGCCGGCACGCAGTACCGCTCGGGCATCTACACGATCTCCGACGAGCAGCGGCGCGCCGCCGAGGCTTCGAAGGAGGCGTTCGGCCGCGAGCTTACGAAAGCGGGCCTCGGCCCGATCACGACCGAGATCAAGGATGCCGGCCCGTTCTACTTCGCCGAGGGCTACCACCAGCAATATCTCGCCAAGAACCCGGGCGGCTATTGCGGGCTCGGCGGAACCGGGGTCTCCTGCCCGATCGGGATGGGCGTCGCCGCCTGACAGCCTTCCCGAGGGATGAAGCGGGGTCCTCGGAGGGCATGATGCAGGATCGCGAAGACGTGGGCGGGGCCGTGTGGGGTCAGCCACGCGCCGGGGGGTAACGATGGCGACCGAAGCACCGTCGCGAAGGACGCGCTTTCGACCTTTGCAGGGAGCGGAGCGGATCGTCGAGAGCATCATCTTCGCCAGCCGGTGGCTGCTGGCGCCGTTCTATCTCGGCCTCGTGGCCGCGCTCTTCGTGCTCATGATCAAGTTCGTGCAGGAGCTTTACCACTTCATCTCGCATCCTCTCCGCGCGAGCGAGGCGGACACGATCCTCGGCGTCCTGACCCTGGTCGACCTCACCTTCACGGGGTCGCTCATCGTCATCGTCGTGTTCTCGGGCTACGAGAACTTCGTCTCCAAGATCGATGTCGAGGCGAGCGAGGCCTGGCCCGAATGGATGGCGAAGATCGACTTCACCGGCCTGAAGCTGAAGCTGATGTCGTCCATCGTCGCCATCTCGGCGATCCAGCTCCTGAAGACCTTCATGAACGTTCCGCACACAAGCGACCGCGACATCATGTGGTATGTCGGCCTGCATCTCGTCTTCGTCGTGTCGGGCCTTGTCTTCGCCCTGACCGACCGCATCGGCGAGGGCGGACACAAGTCCCACCCGCCGCCGCATCTCTAAGCAGGGTTGCGCTAGTCTGAGGCGAGGCGCCTCCGCCCTAGCTGGCGCCGTCACGATGCGACTCGGATCGGCTCGCTTGCGGGTCGGATGTCGGAGCCGAGCAGCCAGCCCCCGAGCGCCAGCCCGATGCCGGCGCCGATGAATTGAGCCACGACGAAACCCGGCACGTCGGCCGGCGCGATGCCGGCGAACGTGCCGGTGAGGGCTCGCGCGACGGTCACAGCCGGGTTGGCGAACGCGGTCGAGGCCGTGAACCAGTACGCCGCCGTGATGTAGAGCCCCACCGCGATAGGGATGGCCTCGATCCGGTGTCTCACGACCGCGAGGATGGTGACGAGCAGGCCGAATGTGGCCACGCATTCGGCGAACCATTGCGACGGTCCCGTCCGGGACGTGAGTCCGAACTGCAGGATGGGAACCGCGAACATCGCGTGCGCCGCGAAGGTGCCGAGGCAGCTTCCGACTATCTGGGCCGCGACATAGGGCGCCAAGGCCTTCGGCCTGAGCCCGCCGGTCAGCGCCATAGCGAGCGACACGGCGGGGTTGAAATGGGCGCCTGAGATCGGCCCGAGCGCCAGGATCAGGACGACCAGTATCGCCCCGGTCGCGACCGTGTTCGCGAGCAGCGCCAGCGCCACGTTCCCGCCCGCGAGGCGCTCCGCCATGATGCCCGATCCGACAACGGTGGCGACCAGGAGGCCCGTGCCCAAGGCTTCCGCGGCCAAGCGGCGGCGAAGGTCCGTCGTCATGCCGGCGCGACTCCTGAGACACGTGGGTCGACGACCCGTTCGCCGTCCTCTTTCGCGAAAGCGCCCTGCTTCGGCGGCAGGAGGTCGAGGACGAGCTCCGACGGGCGGCAGAGCCGCACCCCTCCGGGCGCGACGACGATCGGCCGGCTGAGGAGGACGGGATGAGCTTCGATCGAGTCGAGGAGCGCGTCCTCCGACAACGCCGGATCGTTGAGGCCGAGCTCGCCGAAGGGCGTGCCCTTCTCGCGAAGGACCTCCCGGAGCGGAACGCCCATCCTGCCGACCAGGCGCCGGACAATCATGCGGGACGGCGGCGTCTTCAGGTACTCGACGACGTGCGGCTCGAGTCCGGCGTTACGGATCAGCGCGAGCGTGTCTCGGGACGTGCCGCAATCCGGGTTGTGGTAGATGACGACATCCATCATGCCACCTCCGGCCGCCGCGACGAGGCGCCCTCGCTCTGCCCGATCTCGCGCAATCGGCTCGTCAGCGTCAGTTGGTCGAGACTGCTCAGGGGGAGCGCGAGCAGCACGGAGATGCGGTTGCGCAGGTAGCGCAGGGCGGTCACGAAGGCCGCCTCGCGCCGGATCTCCGGCCCCTCGGTTTTCGCGGGATCCTCGATGCCCCAGTGCGCCGTGATCGGCTGGCCCGGCCAGACGGGGCAAGGCTCGCCTGCCGCATCGTCACAGACGGTGATGACGATATCCATCACCGGCGCGCCCGGCTTGGCGAACTCGTCCCAATTCTTGGAGACGAGCGTCTCCGTGGAGATATCCTCGGCCCTCAGGACCTTGAGGGCGAGCGGGTTCGGCCCTGCGCTCGGGTGGCTCCCGGCCGAGAATGCATTGAAGCGCGGTGCCCCGAGCTTGTTCAGCAAAGCCTCGGCCAGGATCGAGCGGCCCGAATTGTGGGTGCAGAGGAAGAGGACGTTGTAGACGCGCTCAGACATCGGCGGGCTCCCTCTGGGTTGCGCCACAGGGAACAAGCTCGGCGATGAGCGGGCGGCAGATTTCGGTACGGCCTCCGCAGCAATCCCGAAGCAGGAACGCGATCACGGCCCGCAGACCGTCGAGGTCGGCTCGGTAGACGATCGATCGGCTCCGGCGCTCTCCGGCGATCAGCCCGGCTCGGGCCAGGATGCCGAGATGGGCGGACATGGTGTTCTGCGGCACGTCGGCCAGCCGGGCGAGTTCGCCCGCTGCGATACCGAGAGGCTCCCGGCGCACAAGCCGGCGGAAGGTGTCGAGCCGCGTCGGCTGCGCCAGAGCCGCGAGCGCCCCGATGGCGGTCGATTGATCCATACATCCAGCATTTCAGATATATTGGCTTGGCGCAAGACGGTGGGCTTTCAGGGCGCGACCAGCACCTTCCTGCATTCAGGCGGCAGCGCCGACAACAGGAGGGGCGGGCCCGGCTTGCCTTGGGCTGGGAACAGCATCTCGGGAGTCAGCCACCGCTCCAGATCAGCCCCGCAGCCGTCGCCCGCCGGCACCGGATCCTGGTCGCGGCACCCCTCCTCCCCGTCGGGGCAGCCCAGCCTGACATGGAAATGGTAGTTGTGGCCCCAGATCGGCCGCACCTTCGCCAGCCAATCGCGGTCACGGCCGGCGTCGCGGCAGAAGGCCTTCTTGATCGCCGGATTGACGAAGATGCGGGCCACTCCGGGCTCCTGGGACGCGGCCCGGACGAGCTTCAGATGGCCGAGCGTGTAAGCCTCCGGATCAATGTCGGCCCGGTCCTCGCGGACAAGGTTCGTGGCTGACATCTGCTCGCGCTCGGCCCTGCTGAGACGCTTCGAGGGCATCGGGGTGAGCCAGATGTCGACGTCGAGTCCGACCTGGTGCGAGGCGTGCCCCGTCAGCATCGGGCCGCCGCGCGGCTGCGCCATGTCCCCGACGAGCAGTCCCGGCCAGCCGTTGATTCCCGGCACTTTGGCCGAGAGCCGCTCCATGAACGAGATCAGCATCGGGTGTCCCCAGTTCCGGTTCCGGGAAACCCTCATCACCTGCCAGGTCTTGCCATCGACGGGCAGCGCCGCCCCGCCTGCCAGGCAGCCGCGCGAGTAGAACCCGATGGCGCGCGCCTTGAGAGAGGCCGGCTTGCCCTTGCGGCCGAACAGCTCCTTGGCGGGCGTGGCCGGGTCGCTGGGGCTAGCAAGGGAAGGCAGCGGCGCCGGCTCGACCTCGCCCAGTTCCTGGGCGGATGCGGCTCCGGTAAAAGTGAGGGCACAGAGGACGGCGAGGACGTGATTCGGGCGCATGACGCAGCCTAGCCTGAGGCGGCCTTCGTCGGGAATGATCCCGTCTTCGATGGGGCCACCCCCGACCCGCCGGACGGCCTTCAGTTACCGTCGATGGCGCCGCGGGCGAGCCGCTCGTGCCGGGCCAGCCGGCGGTGCTCGTCGCGCTGATTTGCGCGACCGTCGCGAGAACGACGCGAGGCGAGGACCCCGACGAGGCCGGCGCCGAGGGCCGTCAACACCACGGCCGTCGCGACGGGCCTCATCTGGGCTTCGAGGAACAGGCTCGTGCTCCGATGCCCGCCCGGATATGATGACGTCTCGGATCCATCCTCGCGAGGCCCGTAGAGGTTGTCCCGGCGGCCGGGCTGACCGGGATCCTCGCGCGTCTGGCCCGCGAAGCCCACGGCTTCGAGGGCGAGATCGGTCAGCCTCGGAAAATGGGTTCCGGCCAGGCCGAGAGCATAACCACCGAACCCGACCGCGAGGGTTCGGGTCGGCGTTTCGCAGGCGTGCAGGATGGCCTTCGCGACCAGGGCCGGATCGTAGGCCGGGGGAGGGTTCCGGATGCCGGGCGCGTCGAGGTAGCTTCGCGCGTGCTCGAAGAAGGGCGTGTCCATCGCGGACGGCTTGATCAACGTCACGGAGATCGGCGCGCCCTCGTGCTCGAGTTCGGTCCGAAGCGCCTCGGTAAACGCCTTCACGGCGTGCTTGGTGGCCGAATAGGGTCCCTGCAGGACGACCGAGCGGTCAGACAGCGCGCTGCCGACATTGACGATCGCGCCGCCCGCGCCCGCCTTCAGGTATCTGGCGGCCACCAGGGAGCCGTGAACGACGCCCCAATAATTCACCTCAAAGACACGGCGGTGATCGCCGAGCGGGATCTGTTCCAGCGTTCCGTAGACGGAGACGCCGGCATTGTTCACCCAGCTATCGATGCCCCCGAAAGCCTGGCCGGCCCGCTCTGCGACGCGCTCAACCTCGTTCATGCGGGAGACGTCGGCCACGACCGCGACGGCCTCGCCTCCCCCGGCTCTGATCTCGTCCGCAACGCGGTCGAGCGCGGCGCCGTTGCGGGCCACGAGCACCAAGCTCGCGCCCGCCGCCGCGGCTTTCCGGGCGGTCGCGAGCCCGATGCCGCTCGACGCGCCGGTCACGACGATGACCTGATCAGATACGGGGCTGAGCCGCACCGTCATTGAGCTCTCCACGAGGTTCGAACGCCCCTCAACGGGTCGTCCGAGCGTCGGTTCCGGAACCCCGGACCGCGCGGTCACGGTTCGCCTCGTTATATTAGACAGTAACGAGAGTGTGAGCGATGGCGGCCAGCATGTCGCGGTGAGGTGGACCAACCCAATACCGTCCGGCCTCGTCGCGAGCGACCTGGTGAAGGGGAATGCCCGTCCGCCGGAGCGACGGCGGCAAGTCGGCACCATCGAGCGCCTGATGATCGAGAAGCGGACCGGCAAGGTGGTCTACGCCGTCATGAGCTTCGGTGGCGTCCTCGGCATGGGCGAGGATCATACCACCCTCCTCTGGGGAGTGCTGACCTACAACACGGATCTCCACGCTTATGAACTCAACTTCGAGGACGAGAGATTGCGAGGCGCACCTCGTAGGGATGCGGCCCCGTCGGGACCATCCGCGGACCGCGAGCGGGAAGAGCACGTGCACCGCTATTTCAAAGCGGCCCCGTATGGGGGAGCTGACCGCCTGGCGCACCGCCTATCGCCCTCCACCCGTGTTATATAAGTCTGGCCGCGGAAGCCGCCGGCCGGCCCTGCCGTAAGCTGAGAGCGAGCTTCTACTTGATGGCGAACACCTGGAGCAAAGCCGGCGTCATGATCACGACGAAGAGCACCGGCAGGAAGAACAGGATCATCGGCACGGTGAGCTTCGGAGGAAGGCCCGCGGCCTTCTTCTCGGCCTCGCTCATGCGCTGGTCGCGGCTCTCCTGGCTCAGCACCCGCAGGGCCGTGCCGAGCGGCGTCCCGTAGCGCTCCGCCTGGATCAGCGCAGTCGTGACTCCCTTCACTGTGTCGAGCCCGGTCCGTATCGCGAGGTTCTCAAAGGCCTGACGCCGCTCCTGAAGATAGGACAGCTCAGCCGTGGTCAGCGTCAGCTCCTCTGCAAGAGCCACGGACTGGGTCCCGACCTCCTGGCTTACGCGCCGGAAGGCCTGCTCGATCGACATGCCGGCCTCGACGCAGATGAGAAGCAGGTCGAGCGCATCCGGCCAGGCGCGACGCACCGAGAGCTGGCGCTTGCTCGTGAGGTTCTTCAGGAAGATCTCCGGCGACTTCACGCCGAGGAAAGCCGCCGCGATCACGCCGCCGACGCGGATCATGGTCGGCTGACCCATATCGTTGACCACGAACAGATAGAAGGCCCCCAACAGGATAAAAGCGATTGGGGCGACCAGGCGGAAGAACAGGAACGTGACCTCGGATTGCGGACCCCGGAAGCCGGCCATGACGAGCTTGTTCTTCGAGGTCTCGGTGCCGAGCCAATCGCCGAGCTTGAAGCGGTCGACGATGTTCTTCATGTACGCTTTCGGGGCTTGCCGGAGCGCCACCTTCTGCTGTCCGCCGGTCATCCGCTCGCGCTCGCGCGCCCTGATCCGTTCGCGCTCGTTCGCGACCGCCTTCATGCGCCTGCCGAGACTGTCCCCTTCGACCAGAGGCAAAGCCAGCGTGATCACGGTCGCACCCGCGGCCAAGGCGGCCAGGATGGCGGCCAGGAATTGCGGCTCCGCGAACTTCAGAAGGAGCTGGCTCATTGCGTGTCCTTCCCGTCAGAAATCGAAGTTGATCATCTTGCGCATGACGAGGATGCCGAACGACATCCAGATGGCCGACAGCAGGAGGGCGATCTTTCCGCCCGTCGTGATCCAGAGGAGTTCGATATACGTCGGGCTGCTGATGTAGGTCAGGATCGCGACCACGAAGGGGAGCGCCGCGATGATGCCGGCCGAGGCTTTCGCCTCCTGGCTCATCGACTGAACCTTGGCCTTCATCTTCTTGCGCTCGCGCAACACCCGCGAGAGGTTGCCGAGCGTCTCGGACAGATTTCCGCCGGCCTTGGCCTGAATGCCGATGACGATGGCGAAGAAGTTCGACTCAGGCACCGGCACGCGCTCGTAGAGCTTAAGCACCGCCTCCGACACCGAAATCCCGAGCGTCTGCTGCTCGATGATGTAGCGGAATTCGGACCGGACCGGCTCCTGCGCCTCGCTGGCGATGATGCGCAGGCAGTCGTTCAGCGGCAGACCCGACCTGATGCCCCGCACGATGACGTCCATCGCGTTCGGCAGTTCCTCGAGATAGCGGTTGATGCGCCTCTTCTTGAGAAAGCCGAGGACCCAGCGCGGGATCCCGAGGCCGCCGATGAACAGGCCGCCAAGCCCGGCAATCCATTCGCCGGTGAAGGTGAACAGGAGAAATCCGGTCACGAGACCGCCCACGCAGCTCGTGATCCAGAACCGGCTGTTCGACCACGCCAGACCTGCCTGGGCGATGCGCATCTCGAGCGTGATCTTGTGGCGCGTCTTCTCGCGCTGCTCGAGATCCTTCAGGCTCTGCGCGACCTGCTCGCGCCGGCTGACCCCAACCACGGCGGCGCGGCGGTCGGGCGTCGGCCCGACGAACGCCTTCTGGCGCTTCTCGGCCCGGGCGCCCCCGGAGAGAAGCGGGTAGAGGAACACGTAGGCGACCCCGCCCGCCCCAATAGCCGCCAGAATAACGGCCGCGAGCATTGACATGTTCATGGCCGGGCCTGCCTCTCGATCGCGACGCTCATGCCGCCTTCTCCGCGCCCGCGACCTCCATGGCGTCGAGCGCCGCCGCAAGCCGGCCCTCCTCGCCGAAATAGCGAGCCCGTTCCCAGAACTTCGGCCTGCCGATCCCGGTCGAGCGGTGCTGGCCGCTGAGGCGGCCGGCCGCGTCCTCGCCGGTGATGTCGTAGAGGACGATATCCTGGGTGGTGATGACGTCGCCCTCCATGCCGATCACCTCGGTGATATGCGTGATGCGGCGGGAGCCGTCGCGGAGGCGCGCCGCCTGGACGATGACGTCGATGGAGCTCGCGATCATCTCCTTGATGGTGCGGGACGGGAGCGAGAAGCCCCCCATGGTGATGAGCGATTCCATGCGCGACAGGCATTCGCGGGGGGAGTTGGCGTGGACGGTGCCCATGGAGCCGTCATGGCCGGTGTTCATGGCCTGGAGGAGGTCGAAGGCCTCCGGTCCGCGCACCTCGCCGACGATGATGCGCTCCGGCCGCATGCGCAGGCAGTTGCGGACGAGGTCGCGCATCGTCACCTGGCCCTGTCCCTCGAGATTGGGTGGGCGCGTCTCCAGCCGCACCACGTGCGGCTGCTGCAGCTGCAGCTCGGCCGCGTCCTCGCAGGTAATCACGCGCTCGTCGCGCTCGATGTAGTTGGTGAGGCAGTTGAGCAGCGTGGTCTTGCCGGAACCGGTTCCGCCCGAGATGACGATGTTGCACCGGACCTTGCCGATGATCTCCAGGATCTTCGCCCCGTCCGGCGAGATCGCCCCGAAGCGCACGAGCTGCTCCAGGGTGAGCTTGTCCTTCTTGAACTTGCGGATGGTGAGCGAAGGCCCATCGATCGCGAGCGGAGGCGCGATGACGTTGACGCGCGACCCGTCGGGCAGGCGCGCGTCGCAGATCGGGGAGGCCTCGTCGACGCGCCGGCCGACCTGGCTGACGATCCGCTGGCAGATGTTCATCAGCTGCTGGTTGTCGCGAAAGCGGACATTGGTCAGCTGGATCTTGCCCGAGACCTCGATGTAGGTCTTGCCGGCGCCGTTGACCATGATGTCGGCGATGTCGTCGCGGGCAAGGAGCGGCTCGAGTGGGCCATAGCCGAGCACGTCGTTGCAGATGTCGTCGAGCAGCTCTTCCTGCTCGGCGATCGACATCACCACGTTCTTCAGCGCGATGATCTCGTTCACGATGTCGCGGATCTCGTCGCGGGCCGATTCCGCGTCGAGCCGCGAGAGCTGCGACAGATCGATGGCCTCGATCAGCGCGCCGAAGATCATGCTCTTCGTCTGGTAATATTCGTCCGGCTTGCGCCGCTCGGCCGGAGCCGCGACCGCGATCTCGATCGCGGGTTCGGGGCGCCGGTTGGCGAGATCCGGCTCAGACAGGATCGGGACCGGTTGCGCCGGTCCTGTCTCCTGAGACGCTGGCAGAACGGGGGGGGCGACCGTCTGGCCCGTGGTGGAACGCTTGCCGAACATGAAGGGTCGCTCCCGGCGAGGCTCAGGACGCCTTGCGGCGTGAAAGCTTCGCGATGAAAGGCTCGAGGAGGCTCGCCCGCCCGCGCTTCTGCTCGACCCGACCCGTCACGGCGGCGGCCAAGGCCGCGAACGTCTCGGCGTGTTTCGAGCCCGGCTGCACTTCGGCGATCATCTGCCCATTGTTGGCCGCGGTGCCGAAGAGGGCCGGATCCTGGGTGAGGATCGCGGCGAGATCGGTCCCGATCGCCTTCGCGAACTCGCCCGCCGCGATCTCGGGTCGCTTTGGCACGCCGGTCTGGTTCAGCACGACCCTGGGCTTCGCGTCGTTGGGCCGGTTGCCCTTCACGTTGTCGAACAGGTTCTTCGTGTTGCGCAAAGAGGCGAGGTCCGGGGTCGCCACGATCACGACCTCGTCCGAGGACACGATCAGGCGGCGCGACCAGGCCGTCCAGACATGGGGGACGTCGAGGATGATGGTCGGCACGGATGTGCGCAGGATGTCGATCAGCCCGTCGAGCGCCGTCTCGGTCAGGTCGGTCGTGCGCTCCAGCATGGCGGGAGCGGCGAGCAGCGAGAGGTGGTCGGAGCATTTCGACAGCAGGCGGTCGACGAGGTTCGCGTCGAGGCGGTCCGGCGCGAAGATCGCCTCTGCGATGCCTTGCGGCGGATCCTGGTTGAAATCGAGGCCGGCCGTCCCGAACGCGATGTCGAGATCGACGATCACGGTTTGCGCCTGGAGGTTTCGGGCGATCGCCCAGCCGATATTGTGGGCGATGGTCGAGGCTCCGACGCCGCCCTTGGCGCCCAGGACCGCAACCGTGCGGCCGAGCGGCTCGGCGCCCGCGACGGTGAAGAGCCCGGACGTCGCGCGGACGAAATCGAGCACCGAGATCGGGGCGATCAGGTACTCGCTGACGCCCCGGCGAATCATCTCGCGATAGAGCACGACGTCGTTGACGTGCCCGATCACGAGGACCTTGGTGCCGCTGTCGCACACGCTCGCCAGCTGATCGAGCGAGCCGAGGATCGCGCCGCGGTCGCTCTGGAATTCGAGCACGACGACGTTCGGGGTCGGGGCTTGCCGGAAGGCCTCCACGGCCGCGGACGCGCCGCCCATGTGCACCTTGACATGCGCCTTCTGCATCCGCCGGTCCGACGAGGCCGACGAGATCGCCTCGCAGATGGCGGGCGTTTCGCAAAACGCCTGCATCGTGACCCGCGGAAGCGGCGCGATCATCAAGCTATCTTCAGTCGCGTCGGACATGACGGTCAACTCCATCCGGTCAGCCAGAGCCTGGCGGCTATTGCGAGACGCCCTGCGAGACGGTCGAGCCCGGCTGCTTCCAGCTCGTGGAGGGGTCCTGCCCCTGGCGAATTTGGCCGAAATTGTACATCCGGCGGCCCGTATCTGGCGGCGTCTCGTGGCGGCCTCGCACGAGGTCGACCGGGTCTGCGACCTGGGAGGCGAAGTTGGATTGGCTCGCGCAGCCGAAGTTCCAGTACTGCCCGTTCCTCCAGTTGGAGCGCGCGTCGCTGACCCCGAGATCGTCCGGCCAGAGGCCGCATTTCGACGCGACCTTGGCCTGGAGACGCTTGAAGGTCAGGCGGATCGGGGACGCGACTGTCGGGTCGAGCGGGCGGTAGCCCGAGACCGAGACACGCCCCCCGGTTGCGGACTGGATCGTGTGCAGGGCATCGCGGGTGGCCGGGTTGGCGCCACGTCCGGCTGGAACTTGCGCGAGCAGCGGCCCGCTGCCGTAACGGCGGTACTCCGCGAGGTAATCCGCCATGTCCTGGCGGCTCCTGGCAACGGTTCCGGTTGGGCCTTCGACGAACACATCCAGCACGCGTGGCCCGTCCGCGAGCGCGATCGGGTGGCGATCGCGATAGTCGTCAGGATGGATCGAGCCGGTGATCTGCTCGCGGGTGTTGCAGCCCCCGAGAGCCGGGAGCGCCGCCGCAGCGACGACGATGGCGAGACGCCGAAGAGGCGAGGTCATGAGACGGGTTGGCTGGAGCGGCATGATGTCCTCCGTTGGCCGGCGCTGCGGGTCGGGCGCAGGCAGGCCTCCGAGCGTTGGGGTCAGTCCGTGATGAAGCCGAAGCCGCCCGAATAGCCGCGCGCCGTTGCGCCGCCGGGGCCGGCCACGCCGTAGAGCTTGTTCAGGCGTCCGAGCAGGATGGTCTGCGGGTCGCTGGCGTGCTGGAAGCCGTCGTCGGGCCGAACGACCTGAGCGCTCTCCATCGGCTTCGCGATGAAGGGCGTGACCATGATCATCAGCTCGCTGTCGCGACGCTGGAAGTCGCGCGACCGGAACAGGGTGCCGAGGATCGGCAGGTTGATCAGGCCCGGAACCCCGCTGATCGTCTGGTTCGATTGCGAGCTGATCAGGCCGGCCGTCACCATCGTGCCGCCGGAGGGAAGCTCGATCGTGGTCATCGACTTGCGGGTCCGGAAGCCCGGGGAGCGGGTCACGAAATCCTGGTTGTCGCGGTCGATCTCGCTGACCTCCGTCTGGACCCGCAGGCTGATGCGGCCCTCCGACAGCACGATCGGCGTGAAGGCGAGCGACACGCCGTAGGGCTTGTAGGTCACGGTCGGGGTGCAGATGGCGGCCGAGCCCGCCGTCCCTGCGCCGCACGAGTTGATCACGATCGGGATCTCGCCCCCGGCGAGGAAGCTTGCGGATTCGCCCGAGATCGCGACCAGGGTCGGCTCGGCCAGCACCCGCGACACGCCGGCCCGTTCGAGCGCGGAGAGCGTGCCGAAGATCGCGTTGCCGCCTCCGGTCGCCACTTGGCCGCTGAGCACGCCGCCCGCGCCTCCGGCGCCTCCGATCACCCCGCTCACGAGGTTCGCGCCTGCCATGATGGCTGGGCCGAAAGGGTTCGCGGCCGAGGCCGCTTCGGCGCTCCTAAGCAGGTCCCAGTTGCCGCCTGTCGACACCCCGAGCTGCTTCAGCGCGGAGCGGGCCATCTCGACCACGGTCACCTTGACCATGACCTGGTCGCGCCCGTTGATCACGATGGCGTTGATGACGGCGCCGGACGTCGAGCCGCTGCCGGCGCCGCTCGCGACCGCTCCCGCGCCGCCGGCCGACGCCCCCGCACCGCCGCCACCGGACTGGCCGACGAATGCGCGAGCGATGTCGACCGCCTGCTGGGCGTCGCCCGCGTTGGCGACGTTGCCGGTGAGCAGGATCGAGTCACCGGCCGGCCTGACCTCGATCCGGGCCGTCGGGATCGCGGTCCGCAACGTCTGGCGAAGAACGTTGAGATCGCGGCCGACATTCACCTCGAGCGAGGTGATCTGACGCCCCTCCGCGTCCATCACGAACACGGAGGTGGCGCCGTTGGCGATCCCGATGAGGAAGATCTTGCGGGTCGAGCGCACGACCGCGTTGGCGACCCCGGGATTGGCGACGAAGACTTCCTTCGCGTCGCGCGGCAGGTCGATGATCACGGAGCGGCCGACCGAGAGGTCGAGGCGGCGCGCTCCGCCGGATTCGGCCGGTCCGTAGCTGGCTCCCGTGGGAGACGGGGCGGGAGAGCGCCCGTAGGGCGGCTCGGCGGCTCCGGCGGGACCTGCCGCCAGCGGCAGGAGGGACAGGGCGGCAAGCCCGTATCCGAGGCGCCGCGCAGCCGCCTGACGTGACCGTGTGATCGTCATGGGTCCACTCTTCCGTCGGTCGGGGGCGATCAACGCTTGGCCGCTTGGCGGGCGACGCCGTAGCGGACCACGGTGACCCCTATGTCGGTCTTCTCCTCGCGCACAGTTGCGGTCTGGCCGGCATCGGCGAGACTGCGGAGCGCGAGGGAGAGCTGTCCGGTCTTCTGGGCGAGCGCGAGCGCTTCGGCCTGGGAGGGCGTCACCTCGAGAGTGGCGGTCTCGCCGGTGACGACCTTCTCCCCGCTCCGCTCCTCCTGCACCTTCTGGCCGATGGCCAGGACGCGGATGTTCGGCAGGATGGTCTCCGAGAGCTGCACGTCGACGCCGCCGAGCTTCGACGCCTCGTCGTCCCGGAAGGTGCGCAAGACGTCGACCCGATCGTTCGGCAGGACGAAGCCGCCCGCCGACGTGGCGCCGCGGGTGTCGATCGAGATCGCGACCGCCCGCATGCCGGTGGGAAGGATCGCCGACATGAAGGCGTTCGAGTTGGCCCGAACAAGCTTCTCGCGCCGCATCGGCTCGCCGGCCAGGAAGTTGAACCGCACGAGCGACCCGACGAACTCGGCGAGATCGGCCTGCTGGTTGCGCGTGATGGCGCCGGTCGGGACATAGTCGGACGGCCAGGGCTGCCAGCGGATGTCGCCCGGCTTCAGCGTCTGACCGATCGGAAGCTCGTTCGCGGCGACCAGCACGTCGACCGTCTTCACCGGCGCGGTCTTCTCGACCACCACAGTCTCCGTGGGGGCCGTTTGCATCATCAGCATAGCGGCGACGCCGGCCGCCCCGAGGGCGATGGCGAGAACGATCAAGCGGGCGGGCTTCATGGGCGGTCGGGTCCCGACGCAACAGCTCTGCGACGACCGAGACCTTGGCGCACCAATAGTCAAAACATGGTTAATCGGATCACTAAACCCGGGTAGCTAGAAACGCGGAGTTTACGATCTCGGACAACGACTTGTTAAGTAAACACGTCTTCCGGCAGCGCAGTCGCGTCCGAATCGGATCGCTCAGGGCCATCTCCGTGTTCCGGGCGATTTGTAACCCCGCGGCGCCTGTTGGGGCGCGACCCCGTTGCGCGAGCCAGTAAGCGTCAAGAGAGCCGGCGCTCGGGAAGCATCCAAATCGCCAACGGGCCGCACTTTCAGACGGTTGAACTCTGCATTGCGGGAGTGGACGGATGCCGCGCTACGGCGGCGGATGTCCGTCACATGAGCCGCGGCGACCTGCGCTCGCCGCGAGCTCCGCCGTCGTTGCCGCTGCCGACGAGGAGCGCGACGCGGCGGGGTGCCGGTTGTCAGGGCGCGAGCGCCACTCTCCAGAGCTCGGATTGCGGATAGACCGCAAGGGCTGCGCCCGCGAGGGCAATGCCGTAGGGGACGCCGGTTCGATTGTCGTGGAGGTGCGTGAGCCAGCGCCAGCGAATGGCGAAGCCGGGCAGGGGGACCTGACGCATGGCCAAGAGGGCGAGCGTCATGAAGCCGCCCGCGACCGCGGCGATGAGGAGATAGTCGAGAAGGACGCCGAAACCGAGCCACAAGGCGGTCGCGGCCGCGAACTTGGCGTCGCCGCCCCCAATCCAGCCGAAGGCGAACATCGTGAAGGTGGCGAGGAGGATCAGCGCACCGGCCGCGACGTGCATCAAGAGGGCGTCGAGGCTGAGCCCGGCGACCAGCGCCACGACCGCGAAACTCGCCACCAGGGCCAGCGCGAGCCTGTTCGGGATCGTCATGGTCAGCAGGTCGCTCGACGCAGCGAGCGCCATCAGCAAGGGGAAGACAACGAGAAGCGCCAGCTCGATCATCGGTCTCTCGTCCTGAGACCCGGCAGACCGGGTCTTGTCCGGTCCGGCGGGACCCTTGAGGATCTCCGCCGAAGCGGGGGCAGCCCCGGCACGAGCCGGAGCTGCAGCCAGAAGGCGTCGTATCAGAGCTTGCCGGCGATGTTCGTGAAGGCCGCGTTCAGCTTGGTGCCGATCGTGCCGAGAGCCACGATGATCACGACCGCGATCAGGGCCGCGATCATTCCGTACTCGATTGCGGTCGCGCCGGACTCGTCCTTCACGAACCGCTTCATCACATTAGCCATTGTCGTGCTCCTGTCCTGGTTGCATTCGGGTCACGTCCGACGGGCGCTGCATCTAGGCTCGATCGGAACCGAGGCTGACGCTATACTGGGCCCGTTTCGACATAGTTAAATCTGGCGGCGAAACACGAAACCGGTCCGTTCGGAGCAAAGCTGGTTAACATTCGATCGCCAGCAAGAGATTCATCAGACACCGCCCCCATGCCGGGCGGAGACGTTTCTCCCCGACGACTTTCGGAGTGGTCGGACCGCTCGCGGGCGACCTGGCCTCGGCCCGTTAGGCGATCGTTCACCAAATCGGCCGATGGTCGCGCTTGTCGCCTCGACCGAACGGATGCCTGATGCGTGATCAACCCTTGAGGGCGGCGTTCGCCGCCATGGCGCTGGCCGCGACTCTGACGTCTGGCCCGCTTCTCGCGCGGGACGCCATCCGCAAGGTGCCCGACGCCGTATCCGTCGCGGCGCCGGTTCCCGCGGTCAACCCCGATCCCAGCCGGCCTCGCGCCGAGCGTGGCGAATTGTCCGTAACGGTGGACCGCGCCAAGGTGATCCGCTTGCCGGAGCGAACGCAGACCGTGGTGATCGGCAACCCCGCGATCGCCGACATGCTGATCCAGAAGAACGGCGTCGTCGTGGTGACCGGCAAGAGCTATGGGGTGACGAACCTCATCGCGCTGGACGCAAACGGCAACATGCTGGCCGAGTCGACCGTCAGCGTCAGCGCGCCGAGCGACGCGATTGTGGTGGTGCAGCGGGGCCTGGAGCGGCAATCCTATTCCTGCACGCCGAACTGCCAGCCATCAGTCCTTCTGGGCGACGCCGCTACCTATTTCTCAGAGAACCGCGGTCAGGCCGATGCCCGCAACCAGTTCGCCACCTCGCGCTGATTGCCGTCACGAGACCGATTTTCCGCGCCCGTCTCAATCTTCCAGCAAACATTGTCGCATAAGGGAGGTTAGACCGGGTGGTCCGCCCCGGTGATTGCGAGGCAGACAAGATGCCGAGGCCGTGGCTCCGAAACGTTCGATCAGATGGCCGGGAGGCCGCCGAGGGTCCCGGCCTGTTGCGGCGGTTCAAGCGCTCCCAAGAGGGGGCCACGGCCGTCGAGTTCGGCATGCTCGCCCTGCCGTTCCTGTTCCTCATGTTCGCGATCCTGGAGATCGCCATGGTGTTCTGGTCGACGCAGGTCCTCGAGACCGCCGTCGCGAATGCCGGACGCCAAGTTTATACTGGGCAGTTCCAAGGTGACCCAGCCAACGCGAACAAGACCAGCGCCGAGCTCGGCCAGAAGTTCAAGGACGCTCTCTGCGCCAACGTGACGGCGCTCTTCAACTGCGCTCAGGCCGTGTCAGTCGATATCCGCAACTTCTCGAGCTATTCCGGTGCGACACCGCCGTCAGCCACGACGAACGGCGCCTACGACACAGCCAGCTTCGGCTACCAGAATGTCGGACCGAACCAGATCGCGCTGGTGACCGCCGCCATGGAGTACACGACCGTCGTCAAGATGCTGTCCGGCACGACCGGGTTGTCGAATGGTAATCGGCTCATCATGGCGACCACGACCTTTCGCACCGAGCCCTATTCGAACTGAGGACCGGACATGCCCAGCATGATCACAGCCCGGATGCCACATCCTCTTCGGGGCCTAGCCAAGCGCGCCGCCGGCTGGCGAGAGGCCGATGCAGGCGTCGCCGCGGTCGAGTTCGCCCTGATCCTGCCCCTCATGGTGAGCTTGTTCTTCGGCCTTTCGGAGGTCACCCTGGCGATCAATATGGACCGCAAGCTTACCCTGCTGTCGCGGAGCCTTGCGGACTTGTCCTCGCGCGTCTCCGATCTCCCGACGGCCGAGCTGGCCAACGTTTTCGCCGCCTCGTCGGCCATCATGCGGCCCTACGATTCCAGCACGACCCAGATGGTCGTGAGCTCCGTCGTCGTGACGCAGAACGGCTCCACCTACACGGGCGCGGTCGAGTGGAGCTGCGGCAAGAACATCGCCGCCAAGAAGCAGACCGAAACGCAAGCGCAATACGACGCCAACAACCTGAAGGTGAAGGCTGCCAACTCCGCCGAGCCCGTTCCTGCCGGCTTCCAGTCCCCGACGACGAAGTCGTTCATCCTGGTCGAGACCCTGCTTCCCTACACGCCCGTGTTCGGGAAGTTCATCACCGGCGAGATCCGGATGCGCGAGAGCACGCCCTGGCCGGTACGCAACAACGACAAGGTCAAGGGCCCGAGCCCCTGCCCGGCCGACCCGGCCAGCTAGACGGCGGACATGTCGACATCGCCTGCCCACCCCGCCCTGACATCGACCCAGAACTGATCGAAGACGCCGTCGGACGCGTGGCCTGGGTCAGGCTGCGTCGCGGATCACGCGACGTGCCGGCGCTCAGAGCGTTTGATTGTAGGCGCCGACCTCGGGGTTCTCGCGCAGGACGCGGTCGACGGCCGCGAACATCTCGCGCAGCCGCGCCTCCGATACCGGGCTCTCGACGACGACGACCAACTCCGGCTTGTTCGACGAGGCCCGGACCAGGCCCCAGGTGCCGTCCTGTGTCACCACCCGAACGCCGTTGACGGTGACGAGGTCGCGGATCGGCTGGCCGGCGACCGTCTCGCCCCTCGCCTTCATGTCTTGGAAGCGGCGTACGACGCGCTCGACGACCCCGTATTTTACCTCGTCGTCGCAATGGGGCGCCATCGTGGGCGAACCCCAGGTCTTCGGCAGGGCGGCGTAGAGGTCCGACATGCGCTGCCCGGGCGATCGGTCGAGCATGTCGATGATCGCGATCGCGGTGACGAGCCCGTCGTCGTAGCCGCGCCCGATCGGCGCGTTGAAGAAGAAATGGCCCGACTTCTCGAACCCCGCCAGCGCCCCAAGCTCCTTCACGCGACGCTTGATGTAGGAATGCCCGGTCTTCCAGTAATCGGTCTTGGCGCCGAGCCCGAGCAGCACCGGATCGGTCAGGAACAGGCCGGTCGACTTCACGTCCACCACGAACTGGGACGGCCCGTGCACCCGGGCGAGATCGCGCGCCAGCATCGCGCCGATCTTGTCGGCGAAGATCTCGTGGCCGCTCTCGTCGACCACGCCGCAGCGGTCGCCGTCCCCGTCGAAACCGAGCCCGATATCCGCCCCATGCTCGGTCACGGCCGCCGCCATGGCGTGCAGCATCTCCATGTCCTCAGGATTGGGGTTGTAGCGCGGGAAGGTCCAGTCGAGCTCGGCATCGAGCGGCACCACCTCGCAGCCGAGCGCAGCCAGGATCCCGGGCGCGAAGGCGCCGGCGGTGCCGTTGCCGCATGCGGCCACGACCTTCAGCTTGCGGCCGATCTTCGGCCGGCCAGTGAGGTCGGCGAAGTAGCGCGCTGGAAAATCCTCCGCGAACGCGTAGGAACCGCCCCCGAGAAGGTCGAAATCGCCCGCCAGCACGATGTCGCGGAGCTGACCCATCTCGTCCGGCCCGAAGGTCACCGGGCGCTCGGCCCCCATCTTCACGCCGGTCCAGCCGTTGTCGTTATGGGAGGCCGTCACCATTGCGACCGCCGGGACGTCGAGGGCGAATTGCGCAAAATAGGCCATCGGCGACATGGCGAGGCCGATGTCGTGGACACGGCAGCCGGCCGCCATCAAGCCCGAGACGAGCGCGTACTTGATCGCGGCGGAATAGCTGCGGAAATCGTGACCGGTCACGATCTCGCGCTTCACGCCCATGCGGCCGAGGAGGGTGCCGAGCCCCATGCCGAGCGCCTGGACGCCCATCAGGTTCAGCTCCGGCGGCTTGTCCGATCCCGGATGCCCGAACCACCAGCGCGCGTCGTATTCGCGAAAGCCGGTCGGCTTGACGAGGGGCAGGGCTTCGAACTCGAGCGTGTTCGGCTGGAGCGACGGGCGCGGCTTCGGATACATGCGTCGGAGGGCTCCGGAAAGGCGGGCCGGCTCTAGCCGATCGCGGACCGCAAGGGAAACGGGGCGGGAAACGGGGCGGAAACGGGGCCGGAGCCAGCCGAAAGCAGGCGCGCGGGTTGCCGTCCCGGAGCCGACATGCGAACCGCGGGGCTCCTGGCGAACGAGGCTGAACTTGAGCTCGACCGACGCGGCCGCGACCGCCAATCCCCTCCTCGAAACCTGGAGCACCCCCTTCGCGACGCCGCCTTTCGAGGCGGTCGCGGCGGGGCACTTCATGCCGGCCTTCGAGGCCGCGCTCGCGGCTGACGTCGCGGAGATCGCGGCGATCCGGGACAATCCCGCGAAGCCGAGCTTCGACAACACGATCGCGGCGCTGGAAGGCGCGGGCCAGTTGCTCGACCGGGTGTCGGGCGTCTTCTTCAACCTGACCGGGGCCGACACGAACGATGCCCTGAAGGCGATCGAGCGCGACATCGCGCCGATCCTGTCCAGGCATTCGAGCGCCATCTACCTCGATGACGCCCTGTTCCGGCGCATCGACGGCCTCGCCCGCCGTGCCGACGAGCTTGGGCTCGACGCGGAGCAGCGTCGCGTCCTCGAGCGCTACCACCGTGTGTTCCGGCGCAATGGCGCGGGCTTGCCGGACGAGGTGCGGGCGCGGCTGATGGCCATCGGCGAGCGGCTCGCGGTGCTGGGCACCCGGTTCGGCCAGAACGTTCTGGCCGACGAGCAGAGCTACACGCTCGCGCTCGCCGACGAAGCGGACCGAGCCGGGCTGCCGGACTTCCTGAGGGCTGCCGCCCGCGAAGCCGCGGCCGAGCGAGGGCTGCCCGGCCATGTGATCACGCTGTCGCGGTCCTCGATCGAGCCTTTCCTGCAATACTCGACCCGGCGCGACCTCCGCCAGCGGGCGTTCGCGGCCTGGATCTCGCGCGGCGAGAGCGGCGGCGACACCGACAACAGGGACATCGTGGCGGAGACCGTCCGGCTCCGGGCCGAGCGGGCGCGCCTTCTCGGCTTCCCGTCCTTCGCGCATTTCCGGCTCGACGACACCATGGCGAAGACGCCCGAAGCCGCTTTGGGCCTCCTGCGGGCGGTGTGGGGCCCGGCCCGCGCGCTCGCCCTGCGCGAGGCGGGCGACCTCCAGGCCGTGGCGGATGCGGACGGCGCCGGCATCACGGTCGCGCCCGCCGACTGGCGTCACTATGCCGAACGCGTCCGCAAGCAGCGTTTCGACCTCGATGCGGCGGCCGTGAAGCCCTACCTCACGCTCGATGCGATGATCGCGGCCTCATTCAGCTGCGCCTCGCGCCTGTTCGGGCTCGTCTTCACCGAGCGCCCCGACGTTCCGCGCTACCACCCCGACGTCCGGGCCTGGGAGGTCACGGGACGGGACGGGCGACCCGTCGGCCTGTTCTACGGCGATTATTTCGGCCGCCCCTCGAAGCGTTCGGGCGCCTGGATGAGCGCATTCCGGAGCCAGCGGCGCCTCGGCGGCGACACGAGGCCGATCATCGTCAACGTGATGAACTTCGCCAAAGGCGGCGAGAGCGCCGGGGAAGGCGCCCCGACCCTGCTGTCCTTCGACGACGCGAGGACCTTGTTCCACGAATTCGGCCACGCCCTGCACGGGCTCCTCTCGGACGTCACCTACCCGTCGCTCGCGGGCACCAGCGTATCGCGCGACTTCGTCGAGTTCCCCTCCCAGCTCTTCGAGCACTGGCTCGAGCAGCGCGAGGTGCTGTCCCGCTTCGCCAGGCACTACGAGACTGACGAGCCGATCCCGGACGCGCTGATCGACCGCATCCTGGCATCCCGCAAGTTCAACCAGGGTTTCGCCACCGTCGAATACGTGTCCTCGGCGCTCGTCGACCTCGACTTCCATCTCCTGCCATCGGCGGACAACCTCGACGTCGTGGCCTTCGAGCGCGCCTCGCTCGACGCCATCGGTATGCCCGAGATGATGGTGATGCGTCACCGCACGCCCCATTTCGGGCACGTCTTCGCCGGGGACGGCTACTCGGCCGCCTATTACAGCTACATGTGGTCCGAGGTGCTCGATTCGGACGGTTTCGGGGCTTTCGAGGAGGCCGGCGACATCTTCGATCCAGAGACGGCCCGCCGCCTCGAGCGCTATGTCTATTCGGCCGGCGATCTGCGCGACCCGGAGGACGCCTATCGGGCGTTCCGCGGGCGACTCCCCTCCCCGGACGCGCTCCTGCGGCAGCGCGGGCTCGCGCCCGTGCTGGCCAGCGGCAAGATGTAGCCCGCCATGCTGGCCCCCACCCGCCGCGAAACGCTCGGCGCCCTCGTCTCGCTCGCGGCCGCACCTGTCGTGACCATCGACCCGGCCGCAGCCCAGCAGAGCGCCGCTCCGGCGATCATCCCGTTCCGGTTCGAGGACGTCGTGCGGCGCGCGCGCGACCTCGCCTCGGCGCCTTTCGACGCCTCGATCCAGGATCTGCCGGAGCCGATCGGCAATCTCGACTTCGACGCCTGGCGCGACATCCGGTTTCGGCCCGAGCGAGCCTTCCTGGCCCAGAGCGGCGGCCCGTTCCGGTTGCAGCTGTTCCACCTCGGCTTCCTCTACCGCCGACCCGTGGTGGTGAACGTCATCCGGGACGGGGTGCCGACGCCCATCCCCTACCAGCCGCAGCTCTTCGATTTCGGGCGAACGAGGGTCGAGCGGCCGCTCCCGATCAATCTCGGATTCGCGGGCTTTCGCATCCACTACCCGCTCAACGATCCTCGGGTGTTCGACGAGCTCATCTCGTTCCTGGGGGCGAGCTATTACCGGTTCCTCGGGCGAGATCAGCGCTACGGCCTCTCGGCCCGCGGCCTGTCAGTCGGGGTCGGCGGACGCGAGCCGGAAGAGTTCCCGTTCTTCCGCGAGTTCTGGATCGAGCTGCCGCAGCCCGGCGCGGAGCGGATCACGATCTTCGCGCTCCTGGACGGGGCCGCGGCGACGGCCGCCTATCGATTTGAGGTCTATCCCGCGACCGAAACCCAGATCGCCTTGAACGTGACCCTGTTTCCGCGACGGCAGATCACGTCCGTCGGGATCGCGCCCCTCACGTCCATGTTCTTCACGGGCGAGAACGACCGGCGCACCGGAGACGACTTCCGGCCGGAGCTTCACGACACGGACGGGCTGCTCCTGCATTCGGGTTCGGGCGAATGGATCTGGCGCCCGCTCCGCAACCCGCAGAATACGGCCGTGTCGGCCTTCTCCGACGCGAACCCGCGCGGTTTCGGTCTCATGCAGCGCGACCGGATGTTCGAGAGCTACCAGGACCTGGAAGCCTATTACCACAGGCGACCGAGCTACTGGGTCGAGCCGACGGGAGGCTGGGGAGACGGCCGGGTCGAGCTTGTCGAGATCCCGACCAACGCCGAGGTCCACGACAACATCGTCGCCTACTGGACGCCGGCGCGGCCCTTCGAGACCGGCCAGGAAACCTCGTTCGCGTACCGCATCACCGCCATGACGGCGGGCGGCAACCTGCATCCCGGCGGCAAGGTGATCGCCACCTTCCACGCCCCGGCCCGCGCGAGCGGGTCGCCGGAGCCGGCCGACAAGGGCGCACGCCGTTTCCTCGTCGATTTCGCGGGCGGCAATCTCGGCTACTACCTGGTCGATCCGTCGCTGGTCCAGGCCGTCGCGGGCGCGTCGAACGCCCGGATCGTCTCGACATCGGTGATCCCGAACGAGCACACAGGCGGCTTCCGGGCCGCCATCGACGCCCGGATCGAGCCCGGGCAATCGACGGATCTCCGGGTCTACCTTCGGTCGGGCGGCCGGGCGCTGACGGAAACCTGGATCTATCCCTGGTCTGCCGAATAGGGCCGGTCGCCGACCGGGTCCGAGAGGCAGCTCCGGGCGGCCCCTACAGCATGCTCGGCAGCACCCGGTCCGGCGGCCTGTGCCCGTCCATGAACGTGCGGATGTTGACGATCACCTTCTCGCCCATGTCGACCCGGCCCTCCTCCGTGGCCGAGCCCATGTGGGGAAGGAGCACGACCTTGCCTTGACGGGCGAGCTTGATCAGGCGCGGGTTGACGGAGGGCTCGTGCTCGAACACGTCGAGGCCCGCGCCCGCGATCTCGCCTGCCTCGATCAGGCGGGCGAGCGCGGTCTCGTCGATGATCTCGCCCCGCGCCGTGTTGACCACGAGAGCCTCGGGCCGGAGCAATTTCAGGCGCCGCGCCGACAGGAGGTGGTAGGTCGCGGGCGTGTGGGGGCAGTGCACGGTCACGATGTCCATGCGGGCGAGCATCTGGTCGAGCGAATCCCAGTAGGTCGCCTCCAGCTCTTCCTCGATCCGGGCCGGTACGCGGCGACGGTTATGGTAATGGATGGAGAGGCCGAACGCCTTGGCGCGGCGGGCGACCGCCTGCCCGATGCGGCCCATCCCGACGATGCCGAGACGCTTGCCCGTGATGCGGCGACCCAGCATCCAGGTCGGCGACCAGCCGGCCCATTCGTCGTCCGGGATGACGCGCGCGCCCTCCGGGATACGGCGCGCGACCGCCATGATCAGCGCGAGCGTCATGTCGGCCGTGTCGTCGGTCAGCACGCCCGGCGTGTTGGTGACCGTGATCCCGCGCGCGAGCGCCGCCTGAACGTCGATGTTGTCGACGCCGTTGCCGAAATTGGCGATCAGCCGGAGGTTTGGGCCCGCCTGGGCGAGAAGCGCGGCGTCGATCTCGTCCGAGATCGTCGGGACGAGCACGTCCGCCTCCTGGGCCGCCTCCACCAGCTCCGCCTGCTTCATCGGCTTGTCGTCGAGGTTGAGCCGGGCATCGAAGAGCTCGCGCATGCGGGTCTCGACCGCGTTCGGCAGCCGGCGGGTCACCACCACGAGAGGCTTCTTGCGCGACATCTCTCATCCCTGGCAGGTCCGGGGAAGCGCCCGCTTCACCCGTCCTTAACCGTGACTCGGCGACACAGGCGGAGAAGCCCATGCCTGGTTTCGAAGCGGAGGACGGCCGCGATCTGTTCCCCAGGGCGGCAAGTCGCCATCTTGGCGATGGATGGCCATCGCCGGTCAACCGCGCCTGTCTAACAGAGGCCCGGATTTAGACAATCGGACCCGCGGAGCCAACGACCATGCTGCGATTGCACCCCGCCACCTTCCGGTCTTCCGGGCGCCTGCTCCTGGCTCTCGGCGCGCTCCTGGCGGCCGCACCCGCTCAGGCCGCGTCGGACGGGCCGACCGGCGGGGCCGCGACGACGACGGGCTCGATCCCGGCCGGCAAGGTGTCGGGCCTGCCTTTGCCGCGCTACGTCAGCCTCAAGACCGACCGCGTGAACCTTCGCGACGGGCCGTCCAAGGATCACAGGACGGCTTGGGTGTTCCAGCGGGCGGGCCTTCCGGTCGAGATCACGGGAGAGCACGAGACCTGGCGACGTATCCGCGATGCCGAGGGCACGGAGGGCTGGGTCCTGCACTCGCTCCTCTCGGGCCGGAGAACCGCGTTGGTGATGCCGTGGGCGAAAGCGGAGACCGCTGCGCTGCCGCTCTTCGCGGAGGGCGACGATAAGAGCTCGGTCGTGGCGCAACTGCAGCCGAACGTCATCGCGAGCGTGAAATCCTGCCGGGACGGCTGGTGCCGCGTCGTCATCGTGCTGCCGAACGCTCGCGACGTGTCCGGCTTCATGAAGCAGGACCGGCTCTGGGGCGTGTATCCGAACGAGAAGGTGGAGTAGGCGGTCGCGCCGTCCTGCGATCGCGGAACCGCTCCGGCCGGTCGATCGTCGCCCGGAAGGCACGCGCGGTAGTCGGATCCCACACCCGGCACGCTCATCAGCCGCCGGCAGACCTCCTCCTGGCGGACGATGTCCTGGACCTGCTTCGTCGGGCGGGCGAACTGGTCCCGCATCGTGGGCAGGATCGCAAGCAGCGGCTCGATGCATGCGCGGGCGCGCGGCTCGCCCGGCAAGGCCCGCCTCTTGCTTGCCCGGCTCTTGCTTTTGCGAGGTCCGGAGCCGACCCTTCCGGCGCGCCCCGGTCATCGCCTGAGGTCCAGTCTTCATGCCGACCCTCGCCAAAGCCGACACGGTGCTGACTTACGGACTCGCGTGACGGTTCTGATCTTCGGCGGCGCAGGCTTCGTCGGCCTCAACATCGCCGAGGCGCTCCTCGCACCGGACCGCGCGGTGATGATCTTCGACCTCTCAGCACCTCCCAGGGCACCTCTCAGGACCTTGCAAGCGCGCTTCCAGGGCACCTGGCGTGGGTCGTCGGCGACGTGACGGACGCCGCCGCGATCGGGGACACGATCCATCCGGGGGTCGACGCGATCGTGCTCGGGGCCGCGGTGACGGCCAACACCGATCGCGATCGGCGCGATCCGGAGACGATCCTGCGGGTCAATGTCATTCCGCACATCCCCATCCCGGAGCGCGCTACGCGCCCGGCATGGCCGACGCCGTGATCGGCCTCATCGCGGCCAAGCGTTTGGGCCACCGTCTCTACAACGTGTCGGCCCCCGGAGGCCTGGACGGTTCTCGATTGGGGCCGGCTGCTGGCGCGATCGTTCCCCGGCTTCGCGTGCCGGCTGGCGGAAGCGGGCGAATCCCCGAATGTCGCCCTGCACGCGCCGGCCGACCGCGCGTCGCTCGACACGGGCCGGCTTCGAGCCGAGACTGGGTGGTCGGCCCGGTTCGGCCTCACGGATTCGGCCGAGCATTACGCCGGCTGGGCGCGGCGGATCGGCCCAGAATCGGGGGCTTCCGCGTGAGGATGCAGGACCGCGTAGTCGTGGTGACGGGCGGCGGGTCCGGCATCGGGGCCGCGACCGCCCGCCTGTTCGCCCGCGAAGGTGCGCGGCTCGCGGTCGTGGACCGGGACGCAGCCGGCGCGGACGCGACCGTCGCGGCGATCCGGGGAGCGGGAGGCGACGCCTTGGCTCTGGTGTCGGATGTCGCGGATCCCGAATCCTCCCTCGCGGGAACGGCCGCGGTCGTGGAGCGATGGGGGCGGCTCGACAGCCTGGTCGCGGCAGCCGGTTTCTCGTGCGGCGGCACCGTCCTGACCACCGACCCGGCCGATTGGGACAGCGTCTTCCGAGCCAATGTCGGCGGCACGTGGCTCTGGAGCCGGGCCGTCATCCCGGCCATGCAGCGCGGCGGCGGCGGCGCCATCGTGACGGTCGCGTCCCAGCTCGCCCTCGCGGGCGGCCGCGGGAACGCCGCCTATATCGCGGCCAAGGGCGCGATCCTCAGCCTGACGCGCACGATGGCGCTCGACCATGCGGCGGACAACATCCGGGTGAACGCGCTTGTGCCGGGCGCGATCGACACCCCGATGCTCCGGCGCAGCTTCGGGCGAAGCTCCGACCCTGTCGCCACGGAGCAAGCCTCTCGCGATCGGCACGCGATGCGGCGCCTCGGGGAGGCGGACGAGGTCGCGGAGGCGGCCCTGTTCCTGGCCAGCCCGGCTTCGAGCTTCGTCACCGGGACGGCTCTCCCGGTGGATGGCGGCTGGCTCGCCGCCTGACCGTGATGGCGCGCGACCTGCCCTCCCCGGCTCTCGCCGCCCTGGCGGAGAGGGTCGCGGACGACCTTGACCGCATCGCCCATCCCCGCATGCCCTGGCTCGTGCCGCGGGCGGGACCGGACGGGGAAACCGCCTTCGACGTGGTCGTGGTCGGGGCCGGCCAGTCGGGCCTCGCGACGGCCTTCGGCCTCCTCCGCTCCGAGGTCCGCAACGTCCAGGCGCTCGACCGGGCGGAAGCTGGGCGCGAAGGGCCCTGGCTGAGCTACGCCCGCATGCCGACCTTGCGGAGCCCGAAGGATTTCACCGGCCCGGACCTCGACATCCCGAGCCTGACCTATCAATCCTGGCACGAGGCGCGCTCCGGCCCGGAGAGCTGGCGAGCGCTCGACCTCATCCCGAGGGAGCTCTGGGCCGAGTACCCGCTGTGGTTCCGGGCCGCGACGCGCCTGCCGGTGCGGAACGGGGTGGAGGTGGTCGACATCCGGCCGGCGAACGGCCTGCTCGCCCTCGAGACGCGCGGGAGCGACGGCCGAAGCCGAACCCTCCATGCCCGCAAGATCGTGCTGGCGACCGGCCAGGAAGGAACGGGCCGGTGGGCGACGCTTCCGGCCCTGTCGGCACGCCGGCGCGCCCAGACCTCCGACGCGATCGACTACGGCGCGCTCAGGGGCAAGCGGGTCGCGGTGGTGGGAGCCGGGGCCTCGGCGTTCGACAATGCCGCGACCGCGCTCGAGGCCGGCGCGACCGTGCACCTCCTCTGCCGCCGCGCCACGCCGCAGGTCGTCCAGCCCTATCGCTGGCTGACCTTCACGGGCTTTCTCCGGCACCTCTGCGACCTCGACGACACCTGGCGCTGGCGCTTCATGCGGGCGATCCTGTCGATGCGGGAGGGCTTTCCGCAAGCGACCTGGGATCGCTGCGCCCGCCACGCGGCCTTCACCCTGCACGAGGGCGCCCCCGTGCTCGCGGCCCGGGAGGTGGATGGCGGGATCGAGATCGAGACGCCCCACGGCCCGCTCGAGGTGGATTTCGTCGTCTCGGCCACCGGGATCAAGATCGATTTCGCGTGTCGGCCGGAACTCGCCCGCTTCGCCGGGAACATCGCGACCTGGAGCGACCGCTACCGGCCGCCGCCGGACGAAGTCGACGACCGGCTCGGCGCCTTCCCCTATCTCACCGACGACTACGCGTTCGTGGAGAAGGAGCCGGGCGCGACGCCCTGGATCCGCGACATCCACCTGTTCGGCATCGGGTCCACGATGAGCTTCGGGCCTTCGGGTTCCTCGATCAACGCGATGACGATCGCGGTCCCGAAGCTCGTCTCCGGCGTCACGCGCGGCCTGTTCACGGCCGACCTCGCCCGGCACTGGGAATCGTTCCAGGCCTACGACGTTCAGCAGGCGGTTCTCGCCAGGCGACCTATCCCGGAGGAAGAGGTGACGCCAGGACTGGAACGGGAATTGCCAGCCGACCTCAGATGATCGACGTTAGGCGCGCCGAACCCGGAGCGGCGTGCGCGAGAGGCAAAGAGATGACATTGCGAGCCCTGAACATTCTCGGCGCATCAGCCCTCGCGGCCGTTCTGGCGAGCGCTCCCGCGGTCGCCCAGACCCGGGCGGAGACGCTCCGCTACGTGATGGGCGCGGCCGTCAACACGCTCGACCCGACCATGCCGGGCTCGACCCGCGAGGCCTTCGCGATCAGCATGGCTACCTATGACCGGCTGGTGGCTTTCGGCCGGAAGCAGCTCGACGGGAAAGCCGTCTTCGACCTCGACAACATCCGGGGCGAACTCGCCGAGCGCTTCGAGGTGTCGCCGGATGGGCTGAAGATCACCCTGCACCTCAGGCGGAACGCGAAGTTCCACGACGGCACGCCCGTCACGGCCGAGGACGTGAAATGGTCGCTCGACCGGGCGGTCACGGCGAAGTCGCTCGCCGCTCCACAGCTCCTGACCGGCTCCCTCACCAGCGCCGACCAGTTCAAGGCGATCGACCCCTACACGGTCGAGGTCACGTTGCCGAAGCCGGATCGTCTCGCCCTGCCGAACCTCGCGGTCGTCTACCCGATCATCATCAACTCGAAGGTCGCGAAAGCGCACGCGACCGCCGAGGACCCCTGGGCGCAGGCCTGGCTGAAGGAGAACACGGCCGGGAGCGGGGCCTACACCGTCGAAAGCTTCAAGCCCGGCGAGCAGGTGATCCTGCGCCGGAACGAGAGCTGGACCGGGTCGGCTCCCGACAAGCCGGCCGGGTTCAAGCGCATCATCGCCCAGACGATCCCAGAACCCGCGACCCGCGCCAACTTGGTCGAGAAGGGCGACGCCGACCTCGCCATCGACCTGCAGACGAGCGACTCGGCCGCGCTGCAGAGCCGCGGCAAGCTGAAGGTCATCTCGACGCCGCAATACAACGCGGTCGCGCTGATCTCCTTCAACACGCGCCTGCCGCCCTTCGACAACGTCGATATCCGGCGCGCGGTCGCCTACGCGCTGCCCTACGACGACATGTTCAAGGCGGCGCTCTTCGGGCGCGGCACGCCGCTCTTCAACGGCGCCTGGCCTGACGGCCAGCCGCCCTCGGCCGGCTTCCCGATCCCGCAGCCCGTGAAGCTCGACCTCGCCAAAGCCAAGGAATACCTCATCAAGGCCGGCAAGCCGGAGGGATTCGAGACGACCTTCTCGTTCAATGTCGGCCAGGCCGCGACCGCGGAGCCGATGGCGGCGTTGATACGCGAGTCGCTCGCCAAGATCGGCGTGAAGGTCGAGATCCAGAAGCTGCCCGACGCCCAGATGTCGACGCTCATCAGCGAGAAGAAGCTGCCCTTCTTCACCGAGAGCATCGTCGCCTGGCTGCCCTCGAACGACTACTTCTACCGCAACTTCTACACGGGCAACCAGCGCTGGAACTACTCGTCGATCGAAAGTCCGGAGATCAACGAAATCGCAAACACAGCCCGGTTCGAGCAGGACAAGGCGCAGTATGAAGTCTACGCGAAGAAACTGAACGCGATCCACTTCGACCAGCTGCCGCAAATCCCGATCTGGCAGCCGAACCAGGACGCCGTCATGGCCTCGACGGTCGATGGCTATGTCTACCAGTTCACCCGACAGGTGGATTATCGCGACATGACCAGGAAGTAGCTGTTGTGGGTACGCCCCGGACCTGGTCCGCGTCCCCTTCTCCCCTTGCGGGAGAAGGTGGCACGGGAAGCCGTGACGGATGAGGGGTGGCCGGCGCCGTGACCCCTCATCCGACCTCCGCTGACGGGGAGGCCACCTTCTCCCGCAAGGGGAGAAGGAGCTCGCCTTGGCGCTCCGCCGCCGCGCGGGCCGGCTGGCGCCTTCTGTCCTCGGCCCCAGCGCTCCTCGGGGTCCTGATCTTCACCTTCCTGCTCATGCGGGTGCTGCCCGGCGATCCGGCGGTCTTCTTCGCGTCCGGCCCCAATGCCGGCAAGGCCGAGATCGAGGAGATCCGCAGGCAGATGGGGCTCGACCGGCCGATCCCCGAGCAGCTCGTGCGCTACCTCGGCGACGTCGCAACCGGCCAGCTCGGGCGATCCATGACCACCGGCCAGCCGGTCCTGACCGACATCCGGCAGCGGCTGCCGGCCTCGCTCGAGCTGACCTTCTCGGCCCTCCTCCTCGCGCTCGTGCTCGCCCTGCCGCTCGGGATCGCGGCCGCCCTGAAGCCGGGTTCCCTGGTCGACCATTCCGTGCGGCTTCTCTGCTCGCTCGGGGTCTGCGTGCCGACCTTCGTGTCCGGGCTCCTCCTGATCTACGTCTTCTACTACCTCCTCGGCCTCGCCCCCGACCCGACCGGGCGGATCGACGTGTTCTCGGCCAGCCCGCCGAACATCACGGGCTTCCTCCTGATCGATTTCCTCCTCCGGGGCGACTGGGAGGGGTGGCGGGCCGCGGCCTCGCAGCTCGTCCTGCCCGCGATCACGATGGCCCTCTTCGTGCTCGCGCCGCTCGCCCGCATCACGCGGGCCTCCATGCTGTCCGTCCTCGGCAGCGACTTCATCCGGACCGCCCGATCGGTCGGGCTGTCGCCCGCGCGGGTGACGATCACCTACGGGCTCCGCAACGCCATCCTGCCGGTCCTGACCATCGCCGGAATCGTGTTCTCGACCATGCTGGGCGCGAACGTGCTGGTCGAGAAGGTGTTCTCCTGGCCGGGCGTCGCCTCCTACGCGCTCGACGCGCTGCTCTCCTCGGATTACGCGCCCGTGCAGGGATTCGTGCTCCTGATGGCCTCAATCTTCGTCGTCGTGAACCTCACCGTCGACATCCTCTACGGCATCGCCGATCCGAGGGTATCGGTCGCATGAGGGCAATCGCGGTCCGTCATAGGCGCGCCATCTCTCCCCCTTGCGGAGAAGGCGGACTCGCGCGAAGCGCGAGCCGGGTGGGGGTCGTGCAGAAGACGCAGCTTCGGATTTATCCTGCCCGACCCCCACCCCGGCCCTCCCCTCGGACCAAGTCCGGGGTCCGGCTCGGCCCGCCCCGCAAGGGGGAAGGAAGGTGCGTTCCATGAGCGCAGTCGCGAGCCGCGAAGCCGTCGCGGCCGAGACCCCGCCCACTCGAGCGCCTCGCGCCGGCACGCTCGCCGAGATCGCCTGGATCCTGCGTGGCAACCTCTTGACCGCGGTCGCGGCGGCCGGGGCGTGCCTCCTCTGCCTCGTGGCCCTGCTGAGCCCCTGGCTCGCCCCCTACGACCCGATCGCGTCGGATGTCAGCATAGCGCTGCAGCCGCCGAGTGCCGCGCATTGGGCCGGCACCGACCAGCTCGGCCGCGACGTCCTGTCCCGCATCATCGCGGCGACCCGGCTCGACCTCGCAATCGCGCTCTCGGCCGTGAGCCTGTCCTTCGTGGCCGGGGCTGTGATCGGCAGCCTCTGCGGCTATGCCGGCGGCCGCATCGACCGCGCGGTCGGCCGGTTCGTCGACGTCCTCATGGCGTTCCCGCTCTTCGTCCTCGCGATGGCCATGGTGGCGGCGCTCGGGAATCGGGTCGAGAATATCGTGGTCGCGACCGCCATCATCAACCTGCCCTTCTACATCCGGTTCGCGCGGGCCGAGGTGAACGTCCGCCGCAATGCCGGCTGGGTCGAGGCGGCCCGGGCCAGCGGCGAGGGGCATGTCTCGATCGTCCTGCGCTACCTCCTGCCGAACGTGCTCCCGGCGATGGCCGTGCAGATATCGCTCAATCTCGGCTGGGCGATCCTGAACGCAGCCGGCCTCTCCTTCATCGGCCTCGGCGTGCGCCCGCCGACGCCCGAGTGGGGCATCCTGGTCGCCGAGGGCGCCCGCTTCATCACGACGGGAAAATGGTGGCTCGTCGCCTTCCCGGGCCTGGCGCTCATGCTGTCCGTGCTCTGCTTCAACCTCCTCGGCGACGGGCTGCGCGACATCCTCGACCCGCGCATGCGGACGTGACCGAGCCGCTCCTGCGCGTCGAGGACCTGCACGTCTCCTTCGGGACGCGGCGCGGGCCCGTCGAGGCGCTCCGCGGCGTCGGCTTCGAGATCAGGCCGGGCGACACCCTCGGGATCGTGGGCGAGAGCGGGTCCGGCAAGTCGGTCACCGCCTTCGCGATCACGCGGCTTCTCGACCGGGCCGGCCGGATCACCCGCGGCCGGGTGCTGTTTCGGGGGCGGGACCTCGTGCGGGCCGCCGCCCGCGACGTCCGCGCGCTGCACGGCGCCCAGATGTCGATGATCTTCCAGAACCCGCGATCGGCCCTGAACCCGATCCGGGCCGTGGGGCTGCAGCTCGCCGACGCGCTCCGAGCCCATGTCCCGCTCTCGGCCAAAGCTGCGCGCGAGAAGGCGCTCGACCTCCTGCGGGCGGTCCTCATCCGGGAGCCCGAGCGGCGGCTCGACGCCTACCCGCACGAGCTCTCGGGCGGCATGTGCCAGCGCGTCATGATCGCGATCGCGATCGCGTGCGAGCCGGCGCTCCTGATCGCGGACGAGCCCACGACCGGGCTCGACGTCACCACGCAGAAGACCGTGATGGACCTCCTCGCCCGCATCACGGGCGAGCGTGGCATGGCCACGATCCTGATCACGCACGATCTCGGCCTCGCGGCGCAATATTGCGGGCGCGTGGCCGTGATGGAGAACGGGCTCATGGTCGAGGAGGCCGCGCCCGAGCGCCTCTTCTCCGACCCGCGCCACCCCTACACGGGCCGCCTCGTCGCAGCCTCCCCGACCCCGCACTCGAGGGTCGCGGACCTCGCCTCCGGTTGCCCGCTCCGGGTCGCGCCGGCGGAACCCGCGGCGCCGGCCGAGCCGGTCGGGATCGCGCTACCGCCCGGCACGCCGCTGCTGCTGGAGGTGCAGGACCTCGGCAAGTCCTTCTCCGGCGCGATGGCGGTCGAGGGCGTGTCCTTCTCCATGCGGCCGGGCGACAGCCTCGGGCTCGTCGGCGAATCCGGCTCGGGCAAGAGCACGATGTCGCGCATGATCTGCCGCCTCCTCGACGCGAGCGCGGGCGACATCCTGTTCGACGGGCAGTCGATCGGCGCCATCCCGGCGCGCCATTTCCACCGCTCGCCGCTCCGTCCCGCGATCCAGATCGTGTTCCAGGACCCGGGCGACAGCCTCAACCCGCGCTTCTCGGCCTATGACAGCATCGCGAGGCCGGTCCACCGCCTGACCGGCCGGCGCGGCGCCGAGCTCCGCGACCGGGTCGCCGAGAGCGCCTCCCGGGCCGGGCTTCCGGCCCACCTCCTCGAGCGCTTTCCGCACCAGCTCTCCGGCGGCCAGAAGGCGAGGGTGGGGATCGCGCGCGCCATCGCGGTGCGGCCGCGGCTCCTCGTCCTCGACGAGCCGACCGCCGCGCTCGACGTGTCGGTCCAGGCCGTGATCCTGCAGCTGCTCGACCGCCTGCGGCGCGAGGACGGCCTCGCCTTCCTGTTCGTTAGCCACGACCTGAACGTCGTCCGCATGATGTGCGAGCGCACGATCGTGCTGCAGAACGGCCGCATCGTCGAGCAGGGGCCGAGCGCGTCGCTCTTCGCAGACCCGCAAACGCCCTACACGCGCGACCTCGTCGCCGCGATCCCCCATTTCAGGCCCGGCCCGCCCCATGCCGTCGCGCCATGAGCGATTGGTCGGACGCGCGGCGACGCCTTGCGCGGGTCCGGCTTCCTGTGGGACAGCGCGCGGCGGGAGATAGGACATATGACGCTCGACACCGCATCCGGCGCGTTCGCGATCGCGCCGACCCCGTTCACGCCCGACGGAGCCATCGATGTCGGCTCGATCGACCGGCTCGCCGCCTTCTACCGGGAGGTCGGCTGCACGGGCGTGACGGTCCTCGGCATCATGGGAGAAGCGCCGAAGCTCGACGGACCGGAGGCCATCGCGGTCGCGACCCGCTTCATCCGGGCTGCGAAGGGTCTGTCCGTCGTGGTGGGCGTGTCGGCGGCCGGGTTCGCCCCCATGCGGAGCCTCGCGCGGAGCTCCATGGAGGCCGGCGCGGCCGGCGTGATGATCGCGCCGCCGCCCTCGCTCAGGACGGACGACCAGATCGTCACCTATTTCCGGCAGGCCGCGGAGGCGATCGGCACGGACGTGCCCTGGGTTCTGCAGGATTTCCCGCTGACGCTCGGGGTCGTCATGACGCCGGCCGTGATCCGCCGAATCGTCTCCGAAAGCCCGTCCTGCCTGATGTTGAAGCACGAGGATTGGCCGGGGCTGGAGAAGATCACGGCGCTTCGCGGCTTCCAGCGGGACGGCTCGCTTCGGCCGATCTCCATCCTGACCGGCAATGGCGGGCTCTTCCTCGATTTCGAGATGGAGCGCGGCGCCGACGGGGCCATGACAGGCTACGCCTTCCCCGAATTGCTGGTCGACGTCGTGCGTTTGCAGCGGGAGGGCGGGCGCGACGAGGCACACGACCTGTTCGACGCCCATCTGCCGCTGATCCGCTACGAGCAGCAGCCAGGCATCGGGCTTGCGGTCCGCAAACACGTGCTCGCCCGTCGCGGCATCCTCGCGTCGGATTCCCAGCGCAAGCCGGGCTCGGCGCTCTCCGACAAGGCCAAAGCCGAGGTCACGTATCTGCTGGCGCGGCTCGCACGGTTCGACGCCCGCGCGGATCTCTCGGCGAAGCTCGCTCGGGCCTCGTGAGAGCCGCCATGAGCCGCCCTCATATCCTGGTGATCAACCCGAACTCGAACGAGGCCGTCACGCGCGGGATCGAGGACGCGCTGCGTCCCCTCGTCTTCTCCGAAGGTCCGGAGATCCGCTGCCGCACGCTGGCCGAAGGTCCGTTCGGGATCGAGAGCCAGGCCGATGTGGACGGGGTAGCGATCCCGCTTCGCCGCCTGTTCGAGGGCGACAACGAGGCCGCCGCGTTCGTGATCGCCTGCTATTCCGATCCCGGCCTGCATGTCTGCCGGGAAGGGACCTCGCGACCCGTCTTCGGCATCGCCGAATGCGGAATCCTGACGGCGCTCGCCCGGGCCGAGCGCTTCGGGGTGATCGCGATCGCGAGCCGCTCGATCGCGCGCCACACGCGCTACCTCCGCCAGATGGGCCTGACGGACCGGCTCGCGGGCGAGCGGCCGCTCGAGATGTCGGTCGCCGAGACGGCGTCCGGGGGAGGAACGCTCGACCGCATGATCGCGGTCGGGACCGAGCTCCGCGATCGCGACGGCGCCGGCGCGATCGTCATGGGCTGCGCCGGCATGGCCCGCCACCGGCTCCCGCTGGAGCAGGCCCTGGGCGTGCCGGTGATCGACCCGACCCAGGCGGCCGTGACCATGGCGCTCGGGGCCGTGCATCTGGCCCATTGATCGCAAACGCGCGCCTCCGAGATAGTCTCGTCAAACCGCATGAGTTGATGACACGCTAAGCTGATGCCCGACACCGCCGGACTCGCATGCCCATCTTGACGGTCCCCGAGGCGGAGGACCTCGTCGCCGCGGCGCTCATCCGCGCCCGAACGAGCGGGCCGAACGCCCGCAGCGTCGCCCGCGCGCTGGTCGCGGCAGAAGCGGATGGCCTCAGGGGCCATGGGCTGTCGCGCGTCCCGTCCTACGCGGCGCAATCACGGGTCGGGAAGGTCGACGGGCGCGCGGTCCCGGTCCTGACCCGGCCGAAGCCGGCCATTCTAAAAGTCGATGCCGCACACGGTTTCGCCTATCCGGCGATCGACCTAGCCCTGACGGCGCTGCCCGACGCCGCTCGCGAGGCGGGCGTGGCCGTGGCGGCGGTCAGGCGCTCGCACCATTGCGGCGCGGCCGGCCATCCGGTGGAGCGGCTGGCGGAGGCCGGGCTCGTGGCGCTCCTCTTCGCCAACACGCCGTCCGCCATCGCACCGTCCGGCGGCAACCGGGCGGTGTTCGGCACGAACCCGATCGCCTTTGCGTGCCCGCTGCCCGGCCGGGCCCCGATCGTGGTCGATCTCGCGCTGTCGGTGGTAGCGCGCGGCAATATCGTCGCCGCAAAGGGGCGCGGCGAGCCGATCCCGGAGGGCTGGGCGCTCGACCCGGACGGCCGGCCGACCACCGATCCGGACGCGGCCCTGAAGGGCACGATGCTCCCGCTCGGCGGCCCGAAAGGCACGGCTTTGGCGCTCATGGTCGAGCTCCTGGCGGCCGGGCTCACGGGCGCCACCTACGCGGCCGACGCATCCTCATTCATCGACCCCGACGGTGGGCCGCCCGGCACAGGCCAGCTTATCCTCGCGCTCGACCCTGGCGCGATCGGCGGTCCGGGCACGATCGAGCGCTTCGCGGTCCTCGCCGGCGCGATCGAGGACCAGGACGGCGCCCGCCTCCCGGGCTCACGCCGCCTGGACAGCCGCGCCCGAGCGGCCCGAGACGGCTTGGCGGTCGCGGACGCGCTCCTGGCCGAGATCTCGGGGTGAAGCCGGCCTGCGCCTGTCCTTGACCGGACCGAGCCGCGGCCGGCAAGCTGAAACGCAACCTCCGCACCCCGGTCGACGAAGACCTTGGCGATGGCCATGGTAGCGACACCCAGCCCTGCTTCGCGAGGTCGGCCTGACCATGTCATTGCGGGTCGAACCCAGCGAGCCGGCGCAACGCGGACGGCGTTTGGCCGCCCTCACAGCGCTGGCGCTGTTGTTTCTCGCCGCAACCGTCGCGGGCTCGATCGGGCTTGCGCATTACCGGCACCCCTACGTGGTCGCGGTCATGCTGTGTCAGGCGCCGCTCTACGGGGCCGCGGCGTGGCTCGTGCTCCGGCATGGACACGGGCTCCGTTCGGGCCCGACGCTGCTCGTGATCCTCGGGACCGCCATCCTCGCCCGCGCGGTTCTCCTGCCGCTCCCGCCCATCTCAACCGACATCTACCGCTACATCTGGGACGGGCGCGTGCAGGCGGACGGGATCAATCCCTACCGCTTCCTTCCGGCCGATCCGCGGCTCCAGCACCTGCGCGACGGAACCATCTATCGCGGCATCAACCGGGCCGACACCGCGCCCACGATCTACCCCCCCGCCGCCCAGATGATCTTCCTCGCGGCGACCCGGATCGCCGAGACCGTCACGGTCATGAAGGCCGCCCTCGTGGCGTTCGAGGGGCTGGTCGTTTGGGGGCTCGTCGGTTGGCTGAGGAGCCGAGGCCTTCCGCCCGCCCGCCTGCTCCTCTACCTGTGGCACCCGCTGCCGCTCTGGGAGATTGCGGGGAGCGGGCATGTGGACGCGGCCGCGATCGGGCTTATGTGGGCCGCGCTCCTGGCCGCCGAACGCCGGAAGCCGGGCTGGGCCGGGATGCTTCTCGCGCTCGGGGCGGGCGTGAAATACTTCCCGGCTTTCGTCGCGCCAGCGCTCTACCGTCGCTTCGGATGGCGCATACCGGCCACCTTCGCGGCCACGATCGCGGCCATCTACCTGCCCTATCTCGGGGCGGGCTGGGGCGTGTTCGGGTACCTGTCCGGCTACGCGCAGGAGGAGGGTCTGTCGGCCGGCGGCGGCGTGTTCTGGCTGGCGCTCGTCGGGACGCTCTGGCCGCCCGCCGCCGCGGCGCTCGCGAAACCGTATCTGGCGACGGCGGCCCTCTGTCTTCTCGGGCTCGGTATCGCGATCGCGCTCAGGTCGCGCCCCGAGCGGGTCTCGCTTGCGGGCGCGCAATGGCTCCTCGTCGCATTCATCGTCGCGATGACGCCACATTATCCATGGTACATCATGTGCTTGGTGCCATTCCTCTGCATCGCACCAACCTATGGCGTCGCCTATCTCACGCTCGCCGCGCCGCTCCTTTACGGCATGGTGTGGCCGTTCAGCCGCTTCCCCTCGGAGGCGCTAATCTACCTTCCGTTCGTCGCGCTGGTCGCGGTGGATGCGTTGTTGAGGCGCGGCGCCGGGCGCCGCCGGGAGTCTCTTGATGGAAGCCGTTCTGGACCTCGCCCAGCCGCTTGATCCGCGCCGCTATCACGAAGCCGCCCCGAAGGCGGCGGCGGGGCGGGCGGAGCGGCCGCCGGTCTGCCTCTATCTGGAGACGACGAACCGCTGCAATCTCCTCTGCACCACTTGCCCCCGCACCTACGTGGAGCTCGAGCCGCCGGCCGACATGTCGTGGGAGCTGTTCACGACCATCGTGGACCAGGTGCCGGAGGCGAAGCGCGCTGTCCTCCATGGCGTCGGCGAGCCGATGCTGGTCAAGAATCTGGCGAAGATGGTCCGCTACCTGAAGGATCGCGGAGTCTACGTCCTGTTCAACACGAACGGCACGGTGCTGAATGCGAGGAACGGCCGCGCCCTCATCGAAGCCGGGCTCGACGAGCTTCGCGTCTCGCTCGACGCCTCCAATGCCAAGTCCTACCTCGCGGTCAGGGGCATGGATTATTTCGATCGCATCTTGAAGAACGTGCGCGCGTTCCGCGAGTTGCAGGAGCGGGAGGGCCACGCGAAGCCGCGCGTCTCGGCCTGGCTGACCGGCCTCAAGGAGACGATCGTCGAGCTTCCGGCCTTCGTCCGGGTCTCGGCAGAGATCGGCGTAAAGGAGGTCTATCTCCAGCGCCTGGTCTTCTTCGAGGAAGGCGCGATCGGCATGGCCCGGCCGGATCAGGCCCTCTACGAGCAGATGAACCGCGACGAGGCCGGCTATATCGAGGAGGCTGAGAACCTCGCGCGCTCGCTCGGGCTCACCTTCTCGGCCTCGGGCGCCGCCTCCGAGCCCGGCATGAGCCTGAAGCGAAGCGACGACGGCTCGCCCTGGTCGCTCTGCCGCCGCCCCTGGACGGTCATGTATTTCACCGCGAACGGCCGGGCGCTGCCCTGCTGCATCGCGCCCTTCTCCCAGCGCGGCTACGAGAACTACACCCTCGGCGACGCCACCCAGCAGAGCCTGCGCGAGATCTGGAACGGCGCCGCCTACACGGATTTCCGCGAGGCGCTCCTATCCGACAAGCCGCCCCAGGCCTGCGGCAGCTGCGGCATGCGCTGGAGCCTCTGAGCGCGTGCCGGATGGACTCGTCGTCGTCGTCCCGGTCCTGAACGAGGCCGATTCGATCGGCGCCGTCGTGGCCGAGATCGATCGGAGTGTCGTCGACCGAGTCATCGTGGCCGACGGCGGCAGCCGGGACGGCACGCCCGCCATCGCCCGTCGCGAAGGCGCCGAGGTGATCGAGGCCGGGCGAGGTTACGGCCGGGCCTGCCTCGCGGGCGCGGAGGCGGCCGGGAGGACCGACATCCTCGTCTTCATGGACGGCGACGGGGCCGACGATCCGGCCGAGATCCCAAACCTCGTCGCACCACTCCGGGCCGGCACGCACGACTTCGTGATCGGCTCGCGGGTGAGCGGAACGCGGGCGCCGGGCAGCATGGCGTGGCACCAGGTCGGGGCCGGTCTCCTTCTCGGCTTCGGCACGCGGCTGCTCTACCGGGTGCGCTACACCGACATGTGCGCGTTCCGGGCCATCCGGCGCGAGGCGCTGATGGGGCTTGGGATGCGGGAACTGACCTACGGCTGGAACCTGGAGATGCAGATGAGAGCCGCCCGCACCGGCCTGCGCGTCCTCGAGATCCCGGTCCCCTGCCGCAACCGGATCGGGGGCGAATCCAAGGTGTCGGGATCGCTCGCCGGCACCCTCCGGGCGGGCTCGCGCATCGTGACGACCTTCATCCGAACCGCGGCCGCGGGGTCCGGGCCCGAGCCGGCGGCGCCCGCGAAGGGCTGACCCGAGATGCCAAATCCCTCCCCTCTTCGCCGCCTCGCGGTGCTGGCCGCCCTTGCGGCCACGCTCGCGACAGGGTCAGCCGCCGGCCGCGAGGTGCCGGGCTTCGGCGTGGTGGCGTTCCCGAACTCGTGCAAGCCGGCCGTCGCGGCCCGGCTCGACCGGGCGGTGGCCCGCCTCCACGCCTTCGATGGGCCAGAGGACGATTTCCTCGCGGTCGCGAAGGCCGATCCGGCCTGCGCGATCGCCTGGTGGGGCGCCGCGATGAGCGTGCGCGGCAACCCTCTCGCGGGCCCGCCGGACGAAGCCGCGAGCGCGTCCGGTCGCGCCTATCTCGCAAAGGCGCTCGCCAAGGAGCCCGGGAGTGCGTTCGAGCGCGGCCTGATCGACGCGCTTTCGGTGTATTACCGCGACCCTGGGCCGGGCGGCCACAGGGCCCGAACGGCGGCCTACGAGGCCGAGATGGAGCGGCTCGCGGCAGCCCATTCGGACGACCCGGAGGTGCAGAGCTTCGCAGGCCTCGCCATCCTGGAAGCCGTCGACCTGACGGACAAGAGCTATGCCCGCCAGTTGAAAGCCGGCGCCATCCTGGAGAAGGTCTGGGCCACATATCCGGAGCACCCGGGCGCCCCTCACTACCTAATCCACGCTTACGATTACGCGCCCCTCGCGGCCCGCGCCCTTCCGGCCGCGCGGCGTTATGCCGGGATCGCGTCCCCCTCCATGCACGCCCAGCACATGCCGTCGCACATCTATTCGATGCTCGGCATGTGGGCGGAGTCGATCGCGGCCAATCGGGATGCAGCCCGTCTCGGCGGACACGGCGCGCATGCGGCGAGCGCCAAGCTCGACGCGGCCGATCCGCACGGGATGGACTTCATCGCCTATGCCCGGCTGCAGCTCGCCCAGGACCGGGAGGTCGCGGCCGCCCTCGCCCGAGCCGAGCGCTCGGAGGAGCGCACGATCGCGGCGGCCCGCTACCTGCTGGAGCGAGGCGACTGGACCGGCGCCGCCGCCATGCCGGTCTCGCAGGGATCGCCGCTCGACCAGTTGACCGTGCGGTTCGTCCGCGCGCTCGGGGCGGCGCGGGCTGGTCGCCCACCGGCCGAGGCCTGCCAGGAGGTCGCGGCCCTCCGGGCCTTGCGGCCCGCCATCGAGCGGCGCGAGGGCGCCTATTGGGCGGGCCTCGTCGACGTCTACGGCACGGCTGCCGAGGCCTGGGCGGCCCGCATCGAGGGCAAACCAGAGGAGGCGCTCCGGCTCATGCTGGCGGCCGCCGATCTCGACGACGGGCGCGAAAAGCACATCCTGCTCGAGAACAAGCTCCTGCCCATCCGGGAGCTCTACGGCGAGCTCTTGGCGGAGCTCGGCCGGCCGGCCGAGGCGCTGGTCGCCTTCGAGGAATCGCTCAAAAGCTCCTTGAACCGGCTGCGAAGCTATCTCGGCGCCGCGAGGGCCGCCCGCGACCTCGGGCAGGCCGAGGAGGCGCGGCGCCGGTACGGACAGGTCGCGGCTCTCGGCCGGGACGCCGATCCGGGCCGGCCGGAGATCGTCGAAGCGCGATCCTACCCGCCGCAAGGCCGCTAAAACACAGGCATGCCTGACCGGCGTTGGGCTTTAGCCTGTCGATGAAGCGAAGATAAAGCGGTTGGTGTGAAGGCTCGGGAATTGCACGTTCTCGATGGTCACCTTCTCGGCGTCGCGGCTACGTGGGTGGGCCCCGCCACGAGCATCGCCTCGAGCGTGCCTCCTCTGGCGTCGAAGTCGCTTTCCAGGAGACCCACGCCCGAGACGGCCTTGTCGCGTCGTTCGGGACGAAGAGGTCCTGTCGCGAGCCGTACCCGTTCGGTTGCCCTAGCCTAGCCCGGCCGCGCCAATGGCTGCGGACGACCGAGCTTGCTGAAAGCCAGCGAGATCGCTGGCCAGAACAGCATCAGGAGCGCGAGCGTCACGATCGAGGCGACGAGCGGATTGGCCCAGAAGATCGAGAGGTTCCCCTGAGACGAGAGCATCGCTTGCCGGAAGGAGCTTTCGGCCATGTCGCCGAGGACCAGCGCGAGCACGAGCGGCGCCAGCGGATAGTTCAGCTTCTTGAACACGTAACCGATGACACCGAAGACCAGCATGATGGCGATGTCGCCAAGCGCGTTGTGGACCGTGTATGCGCCAACGGCGCAGATGACCAGGATGACCGGCGCGATGATGCTGAAAGGGATCCGCAGGATCGCCGCGAAGAATGGCACTGTCGTCAGCACCACGATCAGGCCCGCGACGTTGCTAATATAGATGCTGGCGATCAGGCCCCAGACGAAATCCTTCTGCTCCACGAAGAGCAGCGGGCCAGGCTGCAGGCCCCAGATCAGGAGTCCGCCGAGCAGCACGGCCGCGGTCGGCGAACCCGGGATGCCAAGGGTTAGCATCGGCAGGAGGGCGCTCGTCCCGGCGGCATGGGCCGCGGTCTCGGGCGCGATCACGCCTTCGAGCTGACCCGTCCCGAACTTGGCGCCGTCCTTGGAGAAGCGCTTCGCCAGCCCGTAGCTCATAAAAGAGGCGGGCGTGGCGCCGCCGGGAGTGATGCCCATCCAGCATCCGACGGCGGCGCTGCGGATCGAGGTGATCCAGTAGCGCGGCAGCTTCTTCCAGGTTTCCAGGACGACCTTCGGATCGATCCGCGCGCGCGTGCCCTTGAAGGCGAGGCCTTCCTCCATGGTGAGGAGGATCTCGCCGACGCCGAAGAGGCCGATGACGGCCACGAGGAAATCGAAGCCGCGCAGAAGCTCAACCGAGCCGAACGTCATGCGCAGCTGGCCGGTCACGGTATCGATGCCGACGGCCGCGAGCGCGAAGCCGAGCGTCATCGCGGCCAGCACCTTGAAGGCCGGTTCCTTGCCCATGCCGACGAAGCTGCAGAACGTGAGAAGGTAGACGGCGAAGAACTCGGCCGGCCCGAACTTCAGCGCGAAGCGCGCGATCACAGGCGCGAGGAAGGTGAGAACCAGAACGGCGATGAAGGCCCCGATAAAGGACCCCGTGAAGGCCGCCGTCAGCGCCTCCCCGGCCCGGCCCTGCTGCGCCATAGGGTACCCGTCGAAGGTCGTCGCGACCGACCAGGGCTCGCCTGGAATGTTGAAGAGGATCGACGTGATGGCGCCGCCGAACAGCGCCCCCCAGTAAATCGACGACAGCATGATGATGGCTGAGGTCGGCGACATGCTGAAGGTGAGCGGAAGCAGGATGGCGACGCCGTTCGCGCCTCCAAGACCCGGGAGCACGCCGATCAGGACGCCGAGCCCGATGCCGACGAACATGTAGAGGATGTTCCACGGGTCGGCGAGCACGCCGAAACCGTGAATCAGGGAGGTGAGGGCTTCCAAGTGACTCTCTCCGGCCTATCAGCCTCTGTCGGGTGCGTGACGATCGGCGCCGCGATGCGGCTCGGCCCCGGCGCTCAGTATCCGAGTGCCGCTTCCAGCGGGCCTTTCGGCAAGGGCACCTTGAACCAGATCTCGAACATGACGAACATTCCGATCGGAACGAGCAGCGCGATCGGCGCGACCTTGGCGATCGGGTACTTCCCGAGCCACATCATGAAGAACGCGATGAACAGGGCCGAGGCGAGGTAGATGCCGAGGAATCCGATCGCCGCTACATAGACGATGGTCGGCACGAGGACCTTCAGCACCAGCTTCAGCTGCGAGCGCTCGACGAAGTGAGACATGTCGCGCTTCCTGGACAGCAGGGTGCGCATGAATGTGCCCAGGCTTGCGAGCAGCATGATCAGGCCAATATAGAACGGAAAGTAACCGGCCGCGGGTCCCTCCGCCTCCCAACCCGCGCCGATCCGCCAGTTCTCCCACATCACCAGGGACGCGAAGGCTATGAAGATCCCGGCGACGAGGAGCTCCATGGCGTGCCTGGAGACGGTCCCCTCGCGCGAACCCACGTTTTGGTTCATGATGAGCCTTCCGTGAGGCAGGAGAGAGCGCTGGGATTCGCCTACTTCTTGGCGAGGAACCCAGCCTTCTCCATCAAGGTCTTATGCTCGCCGGCCGCTTTCCCGAGCCAGGCCTTGAACTCGTCGCCCGCCAAGAACGTCGTGTTGAAGGCTCCCTTCTCCATGAAGTCCTTCCATTCCGGGGTCTCGCGCACCTTCTTGAACAGATCCACGTAGTAGGCGACCTGATCTGGCGTCGCGCGCGGCGGCATGAAGATGCCGCGCAGCATCAGGTACTCGATGTCGAGTCCGGATTCCTTGCAGGTCGCCACGTCGCTCCAGGACTTACCCTCGCCAAGGGGGGGCGACGGCGGGATGCGCTTCGAATCGAAGACGCAGAGCGGCCGCAACTCGCCGCCCCGCCACTGCGCGACCGCCTCGATTGGGTTGTTGACGGAGGAGGTGACATGCCCACCGACGAGCTGGGCCGCGACGTCTCCGCCGCCCTTGTAGGGGATGTAGGTGAACTTGGCGCCGCTCGCCTGCTCGATCGCGGCGGTGATGATCTGGTCTTCCTGCTTGGAACCGGTGCCGCCCATCTTGAACTGGCTCGGCCCCCCCGCCTTCGCGGCCTCGATATAGTCCTTCGCGGTCTTATGCGGGGAGCTGGCGTTGACCCACAGGATGAACTCGTCGAGGGCGAGCATCGCGACCGGGGTCATGTCCTCCCAGCTGAACGGCACGCCCGTGGCGAGCGGGGTCGTGAAGAGGTTCGACAGCGTGATGATGATCTTGTGCGGGTTCGCCGCCGAGCCTTTCACGTCGAGGAAGCCTTCGGCTCCCGCGCCGCCCGCCTTGTTGATCACCACCAAGGCCTGCGGCATCAGGTTGTGCTTCTGCACGATCCCCTGCAGCACGCGCGCCAACTGATCGGCGCCCCCGCCGGTGCCAGCCGGCACGATGAACTCAACCGTCTTGGTCGGCTGCCAAGCCGCCACGGTCGGACCCGCGCCCAGGCTGGCGACAAGCGCGACAAGCGCGCACTTCCCTCGTGTAGCTGTCATCGTTTCCTCCATTCGCGACGCGTGACGCTAGGGCCCGCTATCGTCGTTTCAATTATGGTATGTGGCATTCCAGGACAGATCAATCGCCGCGGCGTCCGGTCTGCGTCCGGTCCTGCGCTCTTCGCGCGGCTTTTTGGCGCCGCTACTCGGCGGCGATGCGGTGAGACCCGCCCCCCAGCGCGCCCGACCTCTCGATCTCATCGACTTGCGCATCGTTGAAGCCCAGCACGTCGCGTAGGATCTCCTGGGTGTGCTCGCCGAGCAGCGGCGAACGGACGACCTCGGAGGGCGAGTCCGACAATTTGATCGGGTTGCCAACGGTGATGTACTCGCCGCGGGTCGGATGAGGAACCCGCACGAGCGTGCCCGTCGCGTAAAGCGACTCGTCCTCGGCGATCTCCTTCATCGACAAGATCGGCCCGCAGGGGATGTCGTACGCGTTCAGGATGTCCATCGCCTCGAACTTCGTCTTCGTCATCGTCCAGCTCTCGATGCGGGCGAAAATCTCGTTCAGGCGCGGCAGGCGCGCGGCAGGCTTCGCATAATCGGAATGCGTCTTCCAGGTCGGCTCGCCGATGACGTCGCAGATCTTCTCCCAGACGGGCGCCTGGGTGATGAAGTAGAGGTAGGCGTTGGGATCACGCTCCCAGCCCTTGCATTTCAGGATTCGGCCGGGCTGTCCGCCGCCGGAATCGTTGGCGGCGCGAGGAACGGCGTCCCCGAATTCGAGACCCTCGCCAAACTGGCTGTATTCCTTGAGCGGCCCATGCGCGAGGCGCTGCTGATCGCGAAGCTTGACCCGGCAGAGGTTCAGCACCCCGTCCTGCATGGTCGCATCGACCTTCTGGCCGCGGCCGGTCTTCTCGCGTTGGAAGAGGGCGGTGACGATGCCGAGCGCGAGATGAAGGCCGGTGCCGGAATCGCCGATCTGGGCGCCGGTCACGAGCGGCAGCCCGTCGCGGAAGCCGGTCGTCGAAGCGGAGCCCCCGGCGCATTGGGCCACGTTCTCATAGACCTTACAATCCGCGTAGGGCCCAGGACCGAAGCCTTTGACCGACGCCACGATCATGCCGGGGTTCAAGGACTGGATATGCGTCCAGGTCAGGCCCATCCGGTCGAGCGCGCCGGGTGCGAAATTCTCGACCAGAACGTCGCATTGCTTGATCAACGCCTCCAAGACTTCCTTGCCCTTCGGGTTCTTGGAATCGATAGTAATGGAGCGCTTGTTCGAGTTCAGCATCGTGAAGTAGAGGCTGTCGACTCCCTTCACGTCCTGCAGCTGGCCGCGGGTGATGTCGCCCGTGCCTGGCCGCTCCACCTTGATCACGTCAGCGCCGAACCAGGCGAGGAGCTGCGTGCAGGTCGGACCCGATTGCACGTGGGTGAAATCGAGGATGCGGACGCCGTCCAATGCCTTGCCCATCTTCGCTCCTCTCGCGTTGCTTGGATCTGTCTTTGGAACGGCCCGTGTGTCAGGTCACACCTGGGGCTCGGACCTCCGAGCCCTCGGGCTTCGGCTTCCGCTTCACGGCGCTCTGCGGATTGAGGTTGCCGATGCGGCCGCTCTCGCTGCCGGCGGCGGGGTCGATCACGGCGTTGATCAACGTCGGCTTGCCGGAATCCATCGCCTCGTTGACGGCGCGCTTGAGTTCGTCCGGCGAGGTGACGTTCACGCCGACGCCGCCGAACGCCTCCATCATCTTGTCGTAGCGCGCCCCCTTGACGAACACCGTCGTGGCCGGATCGGAGCCCGCCGAGTTGACGTCGGTGCCGCGATAGATGCCGTCGTTGTTGAAGATGACGATGCAGACCGGCAGGTTATACCGGCAGATCGTCTCGATCTCCATGCCGGAGAAGCCGAAGGCCGAGTCGCCCTCGATCGCGAGCACCGGCTTGCCGGTCTCGATCGCGGCCCCGATCGAGTAACCCATGCCGATGCCCATGATGCCCCAGGTGCCGACGTCTATGCGCTTGCGCGGGTGGTAGAGGTCAATGATGCCGCGGGCGAGGTCGAGCGTATTGGCGCCCTCGTTGACCAGGATTGCGTCCGGACGCTCCTTGATGATCGTGCGCAGCGCGCCAAGCGCGCCGTGATAATCCATCGGCGAATTATTGTTCATCAGCCGCGGCGCCATCTTGGCAACATTTTCATCGCGCTTCTTGGCAACGGCGTTGGTCCAGTCGGCCGGACAGGCCGTCCATTTGCCGCCCATCTCCTTGAGCAGCGCGTCGACGCAGGAGCCGATGTCGCCCACGACAGGCGCGACGATCTCGATGTTCGAGTCCATCTCCTTTGGCTCGATGTCAATCTGGATGAATTTCTTCGGCTCGCCCCAGGCCTTGCCCTTCCCGTGCGAGAGCAGCCAGTTGAGCCGAGCGCCGATTAGCATCACGACGTCGGACTCCTTCAGCACCGTAGAGCGCGCCGCGCCGGCGCATTGCGGATGGGCGTCGGGCAAGAGGCCCTTTGCCATGCTCATCGGCAGGAACGGAGCGCCGGTTTTCTCGACGAAGTTTCTGATCGCCTCGTCGGCCTGCGCGTAGGCCGCGCCCTTGCCGAGAATGATGAGCGGCTTCCTCGCAGAATTGAGCACTTCGAGCGCGCGCCTGATCGAGCCCGGCGCCGGGATCTGCGCCGGCGCGGCGTCGATCACCTTGACCAGCGACTTCTCACCCTCGGCCGCACCCATCGTTTGCGGGAACAGCTTGGCCGGCAGATCGAGATAGACGCCGCCCGGCCGGCCGGAGACCGCCGCGCGGATCGCGCGCGCGACAGCGATGCCGATATCGGCAGCATGCAACACGCGAAACGCCGCCTTGCACATCGTCTTGGCGATGGCGAGCTGATCCATCTCCTCGTAGTCGCCCTGCTGCAAATCGACGACCTCGCGCTCGGAGGAGCCCGAAATCAGGATCATCGGGAAGCAGTTGGTCGTAGCGTGGGCGAGCGCGGTGAGGCCGTTGAGGAAGCCCGGCGCCGAGACCGTGAGGCAGATGCCCGGCTTCTTCGTCAGGTAGCCGGCGATGGACGCCGCATACCCGGCATTCTGCTCATGGCGGAAGGAGATGACGCGGATGCCCTCCGCCTGGGCCATGCGGCCGAAATCGGTGATCGGGATGCCGGGCACACCGTAGATCGTCTCGACGCCGTTCAGCTTGAGCGCGTCGATGACGAGGTGGAAACCGTCCGTCAGCTCCGGCTCTACGGCGATCTCGGAATCGATGCTCTTCACTGCTGCGGACATCCCGCTTCCTCCCCAAACCTTCGTTGTCAGTCGATGTCGAGATGTCTCTCGACATAGGCGGCGAGCCGCAGCGTGTGGTCGCGCGCCAAGCGCTCGGCGAGATCGGTGTCGCGAGCCTCGAGCGCTTCGATGATGTCCATATGCTCGTTGAGCGAACGCTCCGCCCGCTCCCGGGCGAAGATCGTCCGATGCCGGATCGCACGGACATGGATCATGATCTTATCGGTCAACGAGACCAACAGGTCGGAGCCGCTCAACCGGATCAGCGCCTGATGAAAAGCGATGTTGGCTGTCGAATATTCATCGATGTGAGTCAGGGGGGTGTATTCCGAACTAAACGACTTGAACAGCGCACGAACGGTCCCGACCTCGGTATCGCTGGCCTTCAAGGTGATGCGACGCGCCGCCATGCTCTCGAGGGCCGCCCAGGCCTCGATCATCTCCACGATATCGGCCTTCGTCTTGCGGACGACGATGATGCCGCGACGCGGCGAGATCTTCACGAACCCTTCCTGGTGCAGGACAGCGAGCGCCTCCCGGATCGGCGTGCGACTCACACCGAGGCGTACGGACAACTCGCGCTCGTCGAGCATGATCGGCTCAGGCGATCCGTAAACGTCCAAAGAGGCGATCGTCTCCTTGAGTGCCGCGTACGCCTTCTCCTTGAAGCTCGGAACGGGCAGGATCCGGGCGATCCTGATCACGCCGCCGTTTCCTTCCGCTACCCCGTCGGTGGAGATGCTCGTCACACTCGGCTCAGCTTGCGCCGTTCGGCAGGTCTTGGATCGTGTCCGCTCCGAAGGCCGCACAAGCCTCACGGCCCCTGAGGGCAAGGAGGTCTGCGACGCCTACGGGATCCCGGTCCCGAAGGAAGGTGTCGCGAAATCCGAACAGGACGCGGTCAAGCTGGCCGGCGGGATGGGCTTCCCTGTCGTGCTGAAGATCGTCTCCCCCGACATCCTGCACAAGACCGAAGCCGGGGGCGTGCTCGTTGGCTTGAAGAGCGACGACGAGGTCGCAAAGGGTTACGGGACGATCCTCGCGAACGCGAAGACGTACAAGTCGGACGCGCGGATCGAGGGCGTCCAGGTTCAGCAGATGCTCAAAGGCGGGACCGAGGTCATTGTCGGGGCCATTACCGATGCGTCCTTCGGCAAGCTCGTCGCGTTCGGCCTGGGCGGCGTGCTGGTCGAGGTCTTGAAGGATATCACCTTCCGCCTCGCTCCTGCGACGCGCGACGACGCCCTCTCCATGCTGGACGGCATCCAGGCCGCCGAGATGTTGCACGGCGTCCGCGGCGGCGACCCGGTCAATCGCGAGGCGTTGGCCGACATCATCGTCAAGGTGTCACAGCTCGTCAGTGACTTTCCCCAGATTTCGGAGCTCGACCTCAACCCCGTCTTTGCCACCAAAGCCGACGCCGTTGCGGCGGACGTCCGCATCGTGGTCGATTTCGACGCGAAGCCCCGGCCGGTGACGCGCTCCAACGACGAGATCGTCACCGCCATGAACCGGATCATGCGGCCGAAGGCGGTCGCGGTGATCGGGGCGTCCGCGG